>Ga0310690_10000069_pt1 | contig 223975 bp, 193 predicted proteins | sample AusTroGonzalo_MG_2_FD_207661 | JGI IMG/M metagenome (GOLD analysis project Ga0310690, IMG submission 207661) | Bovine rumen microbial communities from tropical cattle in Woodstock, Queensland, Australia - Gonzalo_04 (v2) (version 2) | ecosystem: Host-associated > Mammals > Digestive system >... | reverse complement strand
GTAAGATCCTTGCTTACAGTGGTATCATGCAGGACAAGGAAGTCAGCTGGATGCCTTCATACGGCCCCGAGATGCGTGGCGGTACGGCCAACGTGACCGTCATCGTCAGCGACGAGCGCGTGTGCTCCCCCATCCTCAACGCTTTCGACACTGCCGTCATTCTGAATCAGCAGTCGCTCGACAAGTTTGAGGACAAAGTGAAGCCCGGTGGTTACCTCATCTACGACCCCAACGGCATCACCCACAAGCCCACCCGCAAGGACATCCACATCTACAGCATCGAAGGCGCACAACTCGCCTCCGATATGGGCAACAGCAAAGTGTTCAACATGATCATCTTGGGTGCCTTCTTGAAGGTGCGTCCCATCATCGACAACAAGAACGTCGAAGAGGGTCTGCGTCACTCCTTGCCAGAGCGCGCCCACAAGCTCATCCCGCTGAACATGCAGGCCGTCCAGGTCGGTATGGACAACATCAAGGCTGAGAACTAATCCATCGGCTTTGTGCCGAACAATGAAAAAGAGGATGGCTACTTGGTAGTCATCCTCTTTTCGTTTTTGTGACCCGGCTGGGGCTCGAACCCAGGACCCCAACATTAAAAGTGTTGTGCTCTACCTGCTGAGCTACCGAGTCAACCTTTCGGTTTTGCGGGTGCAAAAGTACGGCTTTTTTCGTTACCTTGTTGTTTTTGAGGCGATTTTTTTTCATTCGTCAAGCAAGCCTTTGCCTTGACGAACGATAATGATTTCATTATCAGTGCAATCCACAACGGTACTCTCCTCGTTCTCGCCTGCGCCGCCGTCGATGACGATGTCCACCAAGTCCTTGTAGCGGTCGTGGATTTCCTCGGGGTCAGTGAGGTAGGGATTGATTTCGTCCTCCTCGTCGGAGAGCGAAGTGGTCATGATGGGCGAACCGAACTCACGGACGATGTTCGTGATGATAGGCTGGTCAGGAATGCGGATACCGATAGTCTTCTTCTTGCTCTGGAAGATGCGCGGGATGTTGTTGTTGGCCTCCAAGATGAAGGTGAACGGTCCGGGCAAGTTGCGCTTCATCATCTTGAACACATCGTTGTTGATGGGCTTGGTAAACTCACTCAACATGCTGAGGTCGTGGAAGATGAAGGAGAAATTGGCCTTCTCCTTGCGGATGCCCTTGATTTGGCAAATGCGCTCAAAAGTGCGCGGATTGTTGATGCAGCCGCCGAGACCGTAAAGCGTGTCAGTCGGAAAGATGATGATGCCACCGTCGGCCAAACATTCCAAAATCATCTTAACGTAACGCGGGTTGGGATTCGTTGGATAGAGTTTGAGTATCATGGTTTTACAAAAAATCGCGCAAAAATACTAAAATGTTGCGCATCGTGTATGAAAAATTTCTACTTTTGCAGTCCATCTACGGGATAGTTTTCCCGCAGATGTTTTTGTTTTTATAACCTAAATTGAAATCACTATGGGAGGCTTTTTCGGCACCGTTTCCAAGCATCAATGCGTCAAGGACTTGTTCTATGGCGTTGATTATCACTCACATCTCGGCACTAAGCGTGCTGGCATGGTCACCTACGACGATGGCTTGTTCCACCGTTCTATCCACGACATCGAGAACACCTATTTCCGCACGAAGTTCAGCGACGAGTTGGACAAATTCGTAGGCAACATCGGCATAGGCGTCATCAGCGACACCGATGCGCAACCTATCGTCGTCAACTCGCACTTGGGCAAGTTCGCCATCTCCACGGTGGCCAAAATTAACAACTTGGACGATCTTGTCGACCATTGTTTGGACAACCGCCAGCACTTCGCCGAGCTGAGTTCGGGCGCGACGAACCCCACGGAGCTGGTCGCCCTGCTCATTACGCAAGGCGAGGACTTTGTGGACGGCATCCGCAACGTCTATGACAAGGTGAAAGGCTCGTGCTCCATGCTTATCATGACTGCCGATAGCATCATCGCTGCCCGTGACTACTACGGCCGCACACCCATCGTGGTCGGCAAGGGCGAAGAAGGCTATGTGGTTGCTTCTGAGAGCCATAGCTACATCAACCTTGACTACACGACTTGCTATAATGTCGCTCCAGGCGAAATCGTCAAGGTGACTTTGGACGGCGTACAGCAGTTGCTGCCTCCTAATCCAAAGAAGCAGATTTGCTCTTTCCTTTGGATTTACTATGGCTTCCCGGCTTCGGATTACGAAGGCGTCAACGTGGAAGAGGCGCGTTACAACGAAGGCCGCGAGATGGGCAGGAACGATGACACCGCCCTTGATTACGTCTCTGCCATCCCCGATTCGGGCATTGGCATGGCTTTAGGTTTTTCTAATGCCAGACAAATACCTTATCTGCGTGGCGTGGTGAAATATACGCCTACTTGGTCACGGAGTTTCATGCCTGTAAATCAGAGCCAAAGGGAGCATGTGGCCAAGATGAAGCTCATCCCCAACCGTGCCCTTTTGGAAGGCAAAAAGGTGGCTTTCTGCGACGACAGCATCGTGCGCGGCACTCAGTTGCGCGACAATGTGAAGATGCTCTACGACTTCGGCGCGAAGGAGGTGCATGTCCGCATCAGTTGTCCGCCCCTACTCTATGGCTGCCCCTTCCTCAACTTCTCGGCCTCGAAGAACGTGATGGAACTCATCACGCGCCGCTGTATCGAGGAGATGGAAGGCGACGACAGCCGCAACATCGAAAAATACTGCGACCCGACGAGTCAGGAATATGCCAACCTTGTGGAAATGCTCCGCAAGCATGTTGGTGTGGACTCGCTGAAATTCAATACATTGGATAGCGTTGTGAACGCCATCGGCCTGCCCAAGTGTGAGCTTTGCACCCATTGCTTCGACGGCTCGAGCTACGGGTATTGATGCGCTTCTGATGGTCTCTTTTTGGAAGCTTTGGCACGATTAGAGATTGAGCCGAAGCTGTATCTCCTCCACCTGCTTTTTCAGTTCTTGAACAGCCTGGATGAGTTGTTCCTCGCGGAAGCGGTTCTCGCGCTGCTCGGGCATCTCCGCGCTGATATAATGTACGAATTTCCACACCTCTTTTATATCTGCGGCGGCGAGGTCGTAAGGCTGATAAAGTGGGTTCAATGAACTGAGTGTCAGTTTACTTTCGTGCTCGATTTTGTTTTCTACGATTTTGAAGACGATGCCGTCGTCCTGCGTGAGGACGATGTACGGCTGGCCGCTGCGGATGTAGGTCCAGTCGAGGACGTACTCGCCAGTGACGTATGAACCATCGGGAATGGGAAGCATCGAATCGCCGCTGATTTGGAAGGTGCGGTACTTGCGGTCGCGCGAGAGGAAAGGCATGGTGAAAGTCGGCAACACCTTGATATATTCGGGGTCGGCGAAGCCTGTGGCATAGCCTGCCTTGGCCTTTTCGGTGACGAGTTCGATGTTTTCGTCGTTATCGTTGTTGACGGTGGTAGCCAACACGCGGATGTTGCTGCCTTTCAGGTGGACGTCGTAGCCACGTTCCAATTGCGAAAGTTGGCTCGGGCTGATACCGCTCAAATCGACCTTCACCAAAGTGTCGATGGCGATGCCGAAATACTTCGAGAAAGCTACCAAGGCTTCAAGGTTAGGTTCGGAAACACCATTTTCATAGCCGCTCAGCGTGGAGCGCTTCATTTGCAAGGAAAAAGCCACATCGTCTTGGGTGCGGTTGCGGTGCTTGCGCAAAAATTTTATGTTCGTGTTGAAGTACATGATATTGTGGGATTTAAGATTAAACTACGAATTTCACGAATGTTACAAATTTACACGAAAAGAATTTGGCAGCGTATGCTGCGAATTTTTACGAATTCCAGATTCGTACACATTCGCAATGAAATTGCAAAATTCTCGCCCATGTATTCGTTTAATTCGTGTAATTCGTAGTTTCATTTCTGATTTCTTTTTTTTCTTTTTTGTATCCTATTCCAAATTAAATGATTAAATTTACGGCGAAAAATTTGATTAAAAACTCGTCAAAAGTACAACTTTTTTGGAACATGCAAGCATTTTGGGCAAAAAAAGGAGGAAATTTTATGGAAAGGACGATTTTGCACTTGGATTTGGACACGTTTTTCGTGTCGGTGGAGCGGTTGGTGAACCCTTCCTTGGTGGGAAAGCCGGTCATTGTGGGCGGCATGTCGGACCGAGGTGTGGTCTCCACTTGCAGTTACGAGGCGCGGCGTTTTGGGGTACATTCGGCCATGCCGATGCGGATGGCGCGACAACTCTGCGCCCAGGCGGTCTTTATCCGTGGCGACATGGAACTTTACAGCCGTTATTCGCGCTTGGTGACCGACATCATCGCCGACAGCGCACCCGTCTATGAGAAAATGTCCATTGACGAGCATTACCTCGACCTGACGGGCATGGACCGTTTCCACAACTGCCAACTGTGGTCGCACGAACTGCGACAGAAAATCATCCACGAGACGGGCCTGCCGATTTCGTTCGGGCTCTCTGAAAACAAGACCGTTGCGAAGATTGCCACGGGGCAGGCCAAACCCAACGGCGAGTTGGAAGTGCCCATACCTTATATTAATAGCTTCCTCGACCCGCTGTCGGTGCAGAAAATCCCGATGGTGGGCGAAAAGACCTACAGCCTGCTCCGTTCGATGGGCGTGGAGAAAATCGGCACCTTGCGCCGACTGCCGCCCTTGGCGATGGAACGCGCCATGGGCAAGCACGGCCTTGAGATTTGGAAGAAGGCCAACGGCCACGACAGCACGCCTGTCTGTCCCTATCAGGAGCGGAAGTCCATCAGCAAGGAACGCACTTTCGAGCAGGATACGATTGATGTGGCGGCCATCCGGCAATGCTTGGCGCGCATGGTGGAAAGCCTCGGCTTCGACCTGCGCTCGCAACATAAACTGACGGGCTGCGTGACGGTGAAAATCCGCTACTCGAACTTCGATACGCACGACATGCAGCAGCGCATCCCTTACACCGCTTTCGACCACGTGTTGCGACAGACCGTCAACGGCATCTTCGACCGACTCTATAACCGACGGATGATGATTCGGCTAATCGGGGTGCGCTTCAGCGAATTAGTCAGCGGGATGCCGCAACTGGCACTGTTTGATGACAATGCGGAATTGACGCAACTATATACTGCTTTGGATAAAATCAAACTGCGGTTTGGGGAAGAGATCATTCATCGGGCGGCGGGGTGATGGCCTATATATAATTGAAAGGGCAGACACGCGGGTCTGCCCCTACTCTAAACTCTAAACACTAAACTCTAAACTTGTTATTAGACATCCATTCATATAACAGCCTGTGTTACGGCACGATGCCGATTGCGGACTTGGTCGGGAAGGCCGCCGCGCTTGGCTATGCCGTCTTGCCTTTGACTGACATCAACACGACGATGGGCGCTGCCGATTTCGTAGTGGAATGTGGCAGAAAAGGCGTGCGGCCTGTGCTCGGCGTGGAGTTCCGCAACGACAACGAACTGCTGTATGTGGTTTTGGCCAAAAACAACGCAGGCTTCGCCGAACTGAACCGTTTCCTGACGCAACACAACCTCAACAAACAGCCCTATCCCGAAACGGCACCCGATTGGGAACAGGTTTTCGTGATATATCCCTTCGGAAAACGGAAGCCGAACTTGCTGAAAGAGAACGAGTTCCTTGGTGTGCGTTTCTCCCAACTGACCAAGTTGTATAATTGCCAATCTTTTGAGAAGTTGGTCGCCATGCAGCCCGTGACCTTTGCCGAAGCAGACGATTTCCAGTTGCACCAAAGCCTGCGCGCCATCGATGAAAATGTGCTGATTTCGCGCCTTGAGCCTGCCGCTTGTGCCGCTGAAGATGAGATACTTTTGTCGCCCGAAAGGCAGAAAACAACCTTTGCGCTCTATCCACAACTCATTGAAAATGCGGAGCATATCTTGGATGAATGCGAAATCAATTTGGACAACAGCGTGAAAAACAAACGCACCTACACGGGCAATGTCTATGACGACCGCGAACTGCTGCGCAAACTGACATTCGATGGCATGGCGTACCGCTACGGCCTGCACGACAAAAACGCCTACCGCCGCATTGAGAAGGAGTTGGACATCATTGAAAGGATGGGCTTTTGCGCCTATTTCCTCATCGCTTGGGACATCGTGCGCTTCGCCATCAGGCAAGGTTTCTATCATGTCGGGCGGGGAAGCGGAGCCAATAGTGTGGTGGCGTATTGCCTGAAAATCACCGATGTGGACCCGATTGAACTGGACTTGTATTTCGAGCGTTTCCTCAATCCCATGCGAAGCAGTCCGCCCGACTTCGACCTCGATTTCTCGTGGCGCGACAGGGACAAAGTCATCCAATACATTTTCGACAAATACGGCTCCGACCATGTGGCTTTGCTCGGCGCAACGGTCACTTTTCAGGACAATTCGCTTTGCCGCGAGTTGGGCAAGGTGTTCGGTCTGCCCAAAGGCGAAATCGACCAGATGGAGCATAATCCGACGGCTTTTGCACAACAAAGCGCAATCGGGCGCAATATCCTCGCCATCTCCGAGCGCATCCGCGACTTCCCGCGCCAACGCTCCATTCATGCTGGCGGCGTGCTGATTACGGAAGAACCGATTACCAATTTCGCCGCCCTCGACCTGCCGCCCAAAGGCTTCCCGACAACGCAATACGACATGTATTCCGCTGAAAAATTAGGCTTTGAGAAAATTGACATTTTGAGTCAGCGAGGCATCGCCCACATTCGCGAAGCGGTGGAAATGGTGGAGCGTAGCCGTGGCGTTCACATTGACATTCACCAGATTAACACGCTGAAACAGGATGAGTTAATCAAGCGGCAACTGCTCAAGGCCGAGACCTGCGGATGCTTCTACATCGAGAGTCCAGGGATGCGTGGTTTGCTACGCAAGTTACGCTGCTCTGATTATAAAACTTTGGTCGCAGCCAGTTCCATCATTCGGCCGGGCGTAGCCCATTCGGGGATGATGCGTGAATATGTCCATCGTTTCCATCATCCTGATACTGTGGATTATAAGCATCCTGTTCTGAAGGAACTTTTGGCCGAGACCTACGGCGTGATGATTTATCAGGAGGACGTGCTCAAAGTGGGACATTATTTTGCAGGCTTGGACTTGGCCGAAGCCGACGTGTTGCGCCGAATGATGGGCCATAAGATGCGCGACAAAACGGAGTTTGAACAAGTTACGAAACGCTTTTTCGACAACTGCAAGGCCAAAGGCTATCCTGATGACTTGGTGCGCGAACTTTGGCGACAGATTGAGTCGTTTTCGGGTTATTCCTTCTCCAAAGCACATTCGGCATCCTACGCGGTGGAGAGTTACCAAAGCCTCTATCTCAAAAGCCACTATCCGCTTGAATTTCAGGTGGCTGTGATTAACAACTTTGGTGGTTTTTACCAAACTTGGTTCTACTTCAACGAAGCGCGACGCATGGGCGCGAAAATCCACCTGACTTGCGTTAATCGCAGCGATTACCTCACCACCTTGAACGGTCGGACGATTTTCATGGGTTTTGTGCATCTGCAAGGCCTTGAACAACAATTCGTTGAGCGTTTCCTTGCTGAACGTGCGGCGCGTGGGCCTTATACGAGCCTTGAAGACTTCGTCACCCGAGTGTCTTTCAAAATCGAACAACTCGTTTTGCTCATTCGCGGTGGCGCGTTCGATTTCACAAAGAAAACCAAAGCCGAATTATTGTGGCAGGCGCATTTGAGCAAAAGCGACGGCAAGAAAGAACAACCCGAAACGCTTTTCCAACTTGAAAACCAGCATTTTGAGTTCCCAGATTTCAAGACCAACGCCTTGCAAAACGCATACGACGAAATGGAACTTTACGGCTTCCCCGTTTCTCTCACTTGGTTCGACCTGCTCAAAACCAACTTCCGAGGCGAGTTGATGGCCTGCCAGATGATGAACTTCGTCGGAAAACGCTATCGAATGCTCGGCAAATTAGTGACAGTGAAGAACTTCCGCACCAGCAAAGGCGAACCAATGGCTCTCGCCACTTTCATTGATGCCACAGGCGAGGCTTTTGACACGGTGCTTTTCCCGCAAGTTCTTAAGAATTATCCCTTCCAAGGCGACGGCGTATATCTGCTTTTGGGCAAGGTCACGGAAGAGTTTGGGCAGGCTTCGTTGCAAGTGGAGAAAATGGAGCGGATGGGATATAAGGTGGTTCACGGTGATAGTTGAACGAAAGTTTATGCTCTGTTTTGCGAAAAGGTAGACCTAAATGAACATTCTTTTGTATCTTTGCACGAAATTTCATCAGAATCAGGATGCAGCGAAAACTTATTCTATCTTTCATATTCTTTATCGGACTGTGTGCCAACCTTTTGGCTCAAAAGAACGGTCAGCTGACGGGAGTAGTGAAGGATGCCGAGTCAGGCGAGTCCCTCGTGGGCGTCTCCATCTATGTTGAGGTTTTGAAGATGGGCACGACGACTGACGACAAGGGGCGTTATGAGCTTGAATTGCCTATGGGCGAGCATCAACTGCGTGTTTCGTACATCGGTTACAGGACTTTGGAGAAACGCGTCAACATCGGCGGACATCCCCTCACTCTGAACATGCAGCTGCATCCCGAGTCGGAGAAGCTCTCGGAAGTGGAAGTCTCCAGCGAGCGCAAGGACCGCAACGTGTCGGAGATGGCCATGAGCGTGCAGACCATTGACATGGTCACCATCAAGAAAATGCCTGCTTTGCTGGGCGAGGTGGACGTCATCAAGACCATCCAAATGCTGCCTGGCGTCCAGGCCGCCTCCGAAGGCTCATCGGGGTTCAGCGTGCGCGGCGGCTCCATCGACAACAACCTCATCCTTTTGGACGGTGCACCCATCTACAACGCATCGCATTTCTTGGGCTTTTTCTCGGTGTTCAATAACGATGTAGTGAAAGACGCCACGCTCTACAAAGGCGACATTCCAGCCAATTATGGAGGCAGACTCGCCTCGGTGCTCGATGTGGAGGTGAGAGACGAAATGCCCGACAAGTTCTCTGGCCAAGGAGGTCTGGGTTTGGTGACGAGTCGCCTCATGCTCGAAGCGCCGCTTTTCAATCGGAAGACTTCTGTCATGCTGGCCGGACGCTCCACTTACGCGGGCCTCATCCTACCCTTCATGGGTGAAAACCTCAACAAATCGAGCATCTATTTTTATGACCTGAACGCCAAGGTGACGCAGGTGTTGGACGAGAAAAACCGACTGTATGTCTCTGCATATCATGGACATGACGAGTTCTCGTTGCAGAAAATGATTGGCTTGGGTTATGGCAACACAAGCGCCACAGTCCGTTGGAACCACGTGTTCTCCGATAGACTGACCTCGAACCTTTCGCTGATTGGGTCGAGATACCTTTATGCGGTTGATGTCAGTTTCAGCCCTTACGACTTCACGTTGAAGGCCGGAACGGACGCGGCCTACCTCAACTACGACTTCACCATGATGTGGAACGAGCGAAACGTCTCGAAATTCGGACTTTCCACAAGTTTCCAGTTCTACCGCGTGGGCGAACTTGACGACCGAGGCGGTGCCTTGGCACAGTACCTACAATTGGACGGCAAGGATTTGTTCGCCCGAAAAGGGTTGGAACACGGCCTGTACTTTTCGCATGAGTACACCCCCACGCCCAGATTCTCAGTGCAATTGGGTCTGCGCCTGTCGTGCTTCCAGAACATCGGGGCAGAGACGGTATATCTCTATGACCAGTACCATCTCCTCGTCGACACTTTGGAGTATGGCAAGGGAGAGATTTTCAACACCCAGTTCAATCCTGAGCCGCGTGTGGCCGCCATGTACCGCATAGATGAGCATTCCTCGGTGAAGGCATCCTATTCGCGGACGGTACAGTATGCACAGATTGCCTCGTCGTCCACAGGTGGCCTGCCGATTGACGTATGGTTCCCCGTCAGCCCGAATGTGAAGCCGCAGAAGTGCGACCAATTCGCCCTCGGTTATTTCCGCAATTTCATGCACGACGGCATCGAAACCTCTGTGGAGATCTATTACAAGAACCTGCAAAACGTCATCGACTTCAAGGACAACGCCATCACCTTCGGCAACTTGCAGATTGACGGTCAGTTGCGTTCAGGGAAAGGCCGCTCCTACGGTGCCGAGTTCCTCGTCAGGAAAAATGTGGGCAAGTTCACCGGCTGGATATCATACACCTATTCCCGCTCGTTCCGTACCATCAAGGATATCAACAAAGGGAAGGAATACAGCTCGCCTTACGACCGCCCGCACAACTTCGTCATCGTGGCCAACTACGACATCACGCGGCGCATCACCGTGGCTGCCAACTGGATATACAACACTGGAAAGCCAGTGACTTTGCCCTACGCACAATATACCATCAATGGCTTGACCTATGCGGTCTACAACGGCAAGCGCAACGAGAGCCGTTATCCGGCCTATCACCGCCTCGACCTGTCGTTCACTTGCAAGTTGGGCAAGTTGGACAACACCCGCTGGCAGCATGAGGTGAACGTTTCGGTATATAATGCCTACGCCCGCCACAACACGTGGGCCATCACCTTCGAGCAGGACGGCAACGGCGGCATCGCCACCAAGAACATGTACCTTTTCTCAGCCGTGCCTTCCATCTCTTATAACTTTAAGTTCTGAAACCGATGAAAAACAGCGAATTACATATTAGGATTGAGTGGATGAAAAAGCATCCTATGGTAGCCTTTTTTGTTGGGATTTTGCTTGGCCTGTTGCCACTGAGCTCTTGCACCGAGGACATCACGATTGACCCGCCTATAGGCAAAAGGGTGCCTGTGGTTGAGGGCTATTTCACGGACGAATACAAGCAGCACGAAATCATATTAAGCTATACCTCAGAACTTTATGTCGATTCTGTCGAGATGATACCGAATGCCCTCGTTTACGTGGAGAGCGGTGGCGACACGGTCTATTTCCATGAGTGCGCGGACAAACCAGGCCATTATCTGTCCGACTCCGTGGCAGGGAAAAGACGGCGTTGGTATCATTTGGAGGTCCAAGTACCCGAAAACACACTGCTGAACATGCCCTTGCGCATGTACGCCGATTCCTATATGCCCAAAAACATCGACCACATCGACTCGCTGAAGCTGTTGCCCCTACTCAACGAGGAAGGCATCCCCTTCGTCGACGAGTCGGCGGCAGTCTGCGTTTGCCCGTATTTTCAGGCCCTCCCTGACTCTAACATCGTCTACAATGTACAATTATTTTTGAACGGTAACCCCTTCAAAAACAGACCGTCGCAACTATTCCAACTTTTCCCGATGCGAGGTTATGCCGGTTGTTACTTCAACGGACCGGAAATGTTAGAGGACAACATCCCTATACCGGTAGGAATCATGAACAAATCGTACATGCACGAGGGGTATACCGTTGGACTGAAGCTTCACAGCATCACTAAGGATTACATGTATTTCCTTTACAATCAGAAGCTTTCCATTGGTTCCAACCCGATTATGGGCGCATTTCCTGCCACCCTGTCCAACGTTTTCTCCAACTGCGATGCTATTGGTTGGTTTAGCACCACTTCAGTGGTTTCGGCCGAAGCGGTGTACCACGAACAATGACGGGGTTCTGTCACCATCGCCAACAACAAGAAAATCCCGACCGAAGCCAGGATTTTCAAGAACCAAAAACCAAAATTTATGAAACCATTTACTCCCTACTCCTCTTTTTGGCATAGAGAGTTATTCTTGCTAAGAACCGCTGCAAAAATACATTTTTTTTCAATTGTGCAAGTCTCTTTTGAAAAATAGTTCCGTTTTTTCGCTTTTTTTGCTCCAAAACTTGACAAAAACACAATCTTTTTCTATATTTGCAGTCTAAAACAACAAAAACAGCACTCATGGACAACCTTATTGACAAAATCATCGCCAACGATGGCCTCAACGAAATTGAGGCAAAAGCCAAACTCAACTTGCTTTATATCAAAATGCAACAATCTGACATCAAACAGTTTGGAGACGAATTCATTGAGTGGATAATGACCAAAAAGAAGTTGAACTACAAGGCCATCCTCCAGACGCCCGATGTCAAGTTGCACGACATTTACGTGAACGAATTCAAGCACTAATCGGCGGCAGTTTCCCGCAGCTGGCGCATTTCGTACAAGTCATCGAGATGCGCCTTTAGTCGTCTTGCCATGGGGCGGAAAGTGTAGTAGGTGATGGTGGCCGAAATAGGCGCGCCCACCAAAGGCAGTACCTTCCCCATCCCTTTTGCAAAGCCTTCCTTCGTCATGTTGATGCCAATCCATTGCGCGATTTTGACAGCATAATGGGCCAACACACCCTCCGAAATCTTCATTCCCGCGTTTTTCGACACCTGACCGACCACCTTCGTCAAAGCTTCGACGGCCATTTTGTTGCCCATCATCGCACCGACAAACAGCGTCATGATTTGGAGCGACCCGTCGTCCAACTGCTTGTTGACATTGGTCAAGGCGGGCCAACCATAGAGGTAAATCAGCTTTTGCATCAGCGAGAGGATGTGGCCGTAAAACTGGGTGAGGTCGGTCGGGATGGTGCCCGCCATCCACCAGCCGCCTGGCAAACCCATCAGCGCCGAGGTACCACACACCATGGTCAAATGATAGTTGATGCATTGGTTGGCAAGTTTATCTATCTCCTTTTTGGTCAACACTTTAAGAGGCGTGTCACCCAATGCGACCATCATCTCCATCGGGGTACAGAACTTCGACAGCTCCTTGGTCAGGAACTCTTCTCTATCCACCTTCACGAAGGGCAACTTTAGACTCGTGGAGAGCACCCTATTCCAAAGGGTGAGACTTTTTTCGTTGGTTTGTTCGGTCATGGCATCTCTTTTTTGTGCAGGGACTTACGTCGCCTGCTTATTATTTGGCATCCGCCAATTTCCCCGACGTTTCGCGTCAGGATGAATTAAATGCCCTTTCAGGGCTTCACCCTTCATACCTCATACTTCATACCTCCCAACTAATACCCGTATTTTTCCTTCCATTTCTCGCGCAGGTTTTTGCGTAGTTCGCGCTCGCGGGGGTTGTCTTGGGGTACATACAAAACCGTGCCAGAAATTTCGCTTGGCAAAAATTCCTGCTCCACAAAATTGCCTTCGTATGCATGAGCATATTTGTAGCCGTCGTGATAACCGAGGTCTTTCATCAGTTTGGTCGGGGCATTGCGCAGATGCAAGGGCACTGACAAATCGCCAGTTTCGCGCACAAGTGCTTGTGCCGCGTCGATGGCAGCTACGGCTGCGTTGCTCTTCGGCGACGAGGCCAGATAGGTGACGGTTTGAGCCAAGATGATGCGGCTTTCAGGCCAACCAATTTTGTTCACCGCGTCGAAACAGGCGTTGGCGAGCAAAAGCGCGTTGGGATTGGCATTGCCGATGTCCTCCGACGAGAGAATCAACATGCGACGGGCAATGAAGAGCGGGTCCTCCCCTGCCTCAATCATGCGGGCGAGGTAATACAGCGCCGCGTTGGGGTCGCTGCCCCGCATCGACTTGATGAAAGCCGAGATGATGTCGTAGTGCATCTCGCCCTGCTTGTCGTATTTCACGAGATTGCTTTGAATGCAGTCGGTGGTGAACTGGTTCGTGATGACCAACTCCTCGGCGGTCTCGTCCATGTCATTTAATGAGGTAACGACCAATTCGATGGCGTTCAACAACTTGCGCCCATCGCCGCCACTGATTTGCATTAAAGCCTCAGGCTCCTTGACGGTGATTTTCTTGCCAAAATCGTATTCCAAGGCTTTCACGGCCTTGGCCAAAAGGATTTCCAGATCCTCTTTTTCCAACGACTTGAGCACATACACCTGACAACGTGACAGCAAAGGCGAAATGACCTCAAAACTCGGATTTTCCGTCGTCGCGCCGATGAGCGTTACCAAACCTTTTTCCACGGCGCCGAGAAGCGAGTCCTGTTGCGACTTGCTGAAACGGTGGATTTCGTCTATAAATAAAATAGGTGCTTCGGGAGCCATTCTTGCACGGTCGATGACCTCGCGCACTTCCTTCACGCCACTGCTGACGGCGCTCAGTTGGAAGAATTGCCGTTTCACCTGCTTGGAGATAATGAAAGCCAAGGTGGTCTTGCCCACGCCGGGCGGTCCCCAGAAAATCATGGACGGCACGCGCCCGCTTTCGATGGCACGGCGCAGCACGGCGTTTTCGCCGATGATATGCTTCTGCCCGATGTAATCATCGAGCGAAGTCGGGCGCAGGCGTTCCGCCAATGGGATGGTTCCGTTTTTCATTTGAAAATTTTCCGCAAAGGTAGGCAAAAAAAGTTTATTTTTGCCCCAAATCTGAATTATTATGAACCACATTAAATCACTACTCATCATTGCCTTGCTTGCTGCCTTCAACGCGGCGCAGGCCTGTACCAACTTCTTGATTACCAAAGGTGCCAGCGTGGATGGCTCCAATTTCATCAGCTACTGCGCCGACTCACACATCCGCTATGGCGAGCTCTACTTCACCCCTGCTGCTGACTGGCCCGCTGGCAGTATGCGCGTCTGTTATGACCGCGGCACCAACGCGCCGCGTGGCAGTGTACCACAACCACCTCACACATACCAAGTTGTGGGCTATATCAACGAAAACCAAGTCGCGCTCGGCGAGACCACCTTCGGTGGCCGTGAGGAACTCATCGACCCGACGGGCATTGTCGATTATGGCAGCCTGATGTTTATCGCCCTTGAGCGCAGTACTTCGGCTCGCGAAGCCATCAAAATCATGGCTGACTTGGTTGAGGAATACGGCTATGGCTCTGACGGCGAGTCGTTTAGTATCAGCGATGCCAACGAGGTATGGTACATGGAAATCATGCCAAAAGGCTACACACCACAGGTGACCAAGACCGGCGACACCATCAACGCCGACCGTGGCGCAGTGTGGGTCGCCATACGCATCCCCGATGGCTATGTGAGCGGTCACGCCAACGCTGCGAGAATCACTACTTTCCCATTGCGCAATGGTAAAACTTCCATCACCGACAAGGATTGGAAAAAGCTTTATAATGAGCAAGTTGAGGTCATTTACAAGCACGACATCATCGACTTCGCACGGCGCAAGGGCTACTTCAGCGGCAAGGACGCCGACTTCGACTTCAGTGCGGCCTACGCCCCCGTCGATTTCAGTGCAGCCCGTGTGTGCGATTTGCGCGTTTGGACCATGTTCAACAAGGTTTGCGATGGCATGGACGAATATTGGGACTACGTCACTGGCAAAGACTTGACGCACCGTATGCCGCTGTATGTCAAGCCGAACCGCAAAATCAGCCTCAGTGACATGATGGCCTTCCAGCGCGACCATTTCCAAGGCACCGAATTGGACAAGACTTTGGACGTGGGCGGCGGTCCTTTCGGCTCGCCCTTCCGCTTCAATCCGCTCTATTGGGAATACGAGGGCAAGCCCTATCTCAACGAGCGCAGCATCGAGGTGGTGCAAACGGGCTTCTCTTTCATTGCACAAAGTCGCAATTGGCTCCCCAACCCCATCGGCGGCATCATCTGGTTTGGTGTGGACGACACGAACTCAACGGTTTACACGCCTTTCTACTGTTCCATCAGCGAAGTGCCGATTGAATTTCGCGTGGGTAATGGCGACATGCTGACTTACAGTGACAACGCCGCCTTCTGGGTCTTCAACCGCCTTGCACATTTCAAGTACCTTTTTTATAATCGCGTCATCGGCGACATTCAAAAGGTGCAAAACGAGCTGGAAAACGGCTATCAAGAGCAAGTGCAAGAAGCCGACAAACTCGCCTTGAACCTGTATGAGCAAGACCCGCAGCAGGCCGTCAATTACCTCACCTATTTCTCCAACCAAGCTGGACATCAAACCGTGGCACGTTGGAAGGAATTGAGCAATTATTTGTTGGTCAAGTATTTGGATAGCAATGTCAAGCAGGAAGAAAATGGTGAGTTCAAACGCAACGGCTACGGCTATCCTGCCCGCCCCAAACAGCCAGGCTATCCCGATTCGTGGAAAAAAGCCGTGATTGAGCAGACGGGAGATCAGTTTAGGAGGCCTGAGTAAACCGCGCCTATCCTTCAATGTCCGCGAACCTTACTGTAATTCAACCTCAGCTCAAAGGTTTGCGAGGGAATATTGTCACCGAAAAGATCCAGTTCCAAGACCGCACCTTCCCTAATTAGGCTTTGCAGCCGAAGGGTTTCAGTCCGCTTCACGCCTTCGGGCAAGTCGTTGAGAATGAATGTTTCCTCAGCCAAGACGCGGGCATTGCGTTTTCCGTTTTCGAGAATCCAAACCTGAAGCTGCAAGCCTATGGCTCGTCCAGGACCGAGATTGTGAAGGTCGACCTTCAGCTCACAATCGGCCTTTTCATAGATCTTCGTCGCCTGCGACTCAAAACGCATCCCCTTGACTAACAAGGTGGGAGTTGCCTCGTAGGGATAAACTTCCACCTCGGCAAAGGCATAATCTGGTGGCACCTGCCCGATTTGCCAACCCTCCATCGTGGTCTCGATATAATAGTATTTCTTGTTTTGGAAAGAGACATAACGCTCCGCCACCACCCCTTCGCAGCATACGGCCAAAGCCAGATGCTCGGGCAAGGAAAGCAGGATGAAATCAATATCCATCTCGTAAAGAAGAGAAGCCAGCAGCACCACCTTGTCCTCGCAGTCACCGCAGCCGTCCACGAGGGTCTCGACAGGATAGCGCACGTATTCGTCCTCCCCTTTCGAGTCGGTATCATAGGCGTATGGAAACGACTGCACGAAGGTCATGGCGAGGTTCACCTTGTCGAAGTCGGTGAAAGTCCGTTCGGTGAAGCGGTCGGCTAACTCACGGATGAAAGGCCGGTCATAATCAGAAAGGATGAAGCTATAGAAATTCACAGGCGTTTCGGCATCCTCGATCTTGTAATGATAAGCCAGATGCTCGCGCTCGTATTGGTAATAGTCATATAGTTCCTCGCTGATTTCCAGCTCAATAGAATATTCCCGACCGTTACATTCCCATGAATGTTGCACTGTGAAATAGCCATCGGTTTGCGCCGAAGCGGCAATGGTGAGCGACATTATTAATAGTATGTGCAGGAGTCTACGCATGGGGATTTCGTTTTCCCCAATGAAACGCAAGAATCGTGCAAAAATTGCGTCACACTACTTGCCCCAATAATGGAACGTTTTCACCTCTTTCAGCAGTTCCTTGACGGCAGCTTCCAACTGCTCGTCCTCGCCCTTGGCCATCTTTTCAGGCGTGTTACGCACCTTAACATCAGGTTCCAATTGTGTGTTTTCCAACCAGTTGCCTTGCTCCGTGCGGTAACCAACCACGGGCAGACCGAAATACAGTGACGGGTCCTGCAGGGTCTCCCAAGTCACGCTCGACATAGTGCCAGGCACGGGCATTCCTACGAGGCTGCCCATCTTCTTGTACTTGTAAACCCACGGTGTGCCGTGCGCGTTGCTGTAGTTGGCCTCGCCGATGATCATCACCGAGGGCTTGTTGTAACGTCGCGAAGGCATCACGCAAGCCACGCTGTCGTTGATGACCTGTTCGAGGTATTTCTCGCCGCTAAACAGGATTTCTATGTCCTCGTGCAGGCGACCGCCACCGTTGAAGCGCGTGTCGATGACGATGCCGTCGCAGAGGTTGTATTTGCCGAGGATTTGTGAATACACATCGCGGTAGCTGGCATCACCCATGCTGCGAATGTGGACATAACCGAGGCGACCATTGGAGAGCTTCTTCACCGTCTCCTCGTTGTGCTTCACCCAACGATCGTAAAGCAGTTCGTTCATCGCGCCGTGGCTGATGGGCTTCACGGTCTCGTCCCAAGTCTTGCCGCCGTCGCTGACGGTCACCAAAACAGTCTTGCCCGCCTTGTTGTTGAGCAAAGGATAATAGTCCAAGCCTTTCGTAATCTCCACGCCATCAATCTTTTGGATGATGGAGCCTGCCTTTACTTTGGAGTTTTTCTTGTCGAAGGGGCCACCTTCCACCACCTCATCGATTTTCAGGCCATCGCCTTTGTAGTCGAGGTCGAGGAGAACGCCAAACTCAGCCGTGGCATCGCCTTTGCTTGATGGACGATAGCCTGAACCTGTGTGCGATACATTCAGCTCTCCCAAAATCTCGCTCAACATCTCGGAGAAATCGTAATTGTTGTTGATATGCGCGAGGAAAGGCTGGTAGGCTTCCTTCATCATTTCGAGGTCAACGCCGTGGTGGTCTTTCATGAAGAAGCGCTTTTCGGTTTGCAAAAACACGTGATTGAACATGTATTCGCGCTCGGCGGCGAGGTCGAGTTCCATGGTGGCGTCATACTTTATCGGCGTCGACTTGCCGCTCTTGTCCACCTTTTGCAGGTTGCCGCCAGAAAGCAGGAAAATGTTGTCATCCTTCATAGACAGATGTGCGCCGCCCTGCCCCATCTTCTTCAAAATCTTCATCGACTTTTCGCGCACGTCGAGTTCCCAAAGGTCGAAGCCCTTCTCGAACGAGGTCATGAAATAGAGTTTCTCTCCGTCCTTCGACAAAGCCATGCCGCTCAAATTTGAAGACATCGGCGTAAGGCGGATGACGCGATCCTGCAAATGTTCCAAATCGACTTCAATCGCCTTACTTTCAGCGGGTTTCTCGTCTTTTGCGGTCCCTGAGCTTGTCGAAGGGCCGTCTTTCTTACCCTTTTTCTTGTCGTTCTTTTCGTCCTTTTTCGGCTCGTCTTTCTTTGCGTCCTTGCTGTTTTTCTCGGTTTCTTTCAGTAGGGCGTATTCCTCCTTGCTGAGGCGGAATTTGTCATACGCTTCTTGGTTCAAGAAAGCGATGAAAACATCCCGTTGGCTGCCCCATGAGGCATGGGAACGCATACCGTATCTATCTGAATTGTAAATAATTGCGTTGCCATCCAACACCCACTGCGGGTCGTCGTCAAAGTAGGCGCTCTCGGTGATGTTGTAAATCGTTTTCGAGCCGTCGGCCTTCACGATACCGACATCGGAATAGGGGTCGCGCATGTGGGTAATCAAGGACACAGCGAACCATTTCCCGTCGGGTGACCATTCATAACCTATGCTGCCGTAATGTTGCGTACCATCGGTGATTTGGCGCACTTCTTTGGTTTCTATATTATAGACTTTCAGAATGTTACGATTCTCGATAAAAGCAATCTCCTTGCCATCGGGTGAATAATCGGCATTGCTGCGCTCGATGCCGTCATTCGGGAACAATGGTTTCTCGTCAATCAAGGTGGCGTATGCAAAGTTGAAATCCTCCTTGCGCTCTATGGTGGCTTGGTAAAGGTTCCAATAGCCGTCGCGCTCCGAGGCATAGACTAAAGTGCGGCCGTCTTTCGAGAACGAAGGGCTACGCTCGGCCTGCGGCGTGTGCGTGATTTGCTTGGTGGTGGCGTATTCATCTACGCCTGTGACGAAGACCTCTCCTCGCGAAACAAAGGCAATCAATTTGCCATCGCTGCTCAGTTCGAAGTTGCCTGCACCCTTGAAATCCTGCTTCACCAACTGTTCGGGTTCCAAATCGTTCACAATCTCGATGTTCACCTTTTGCGGCTCACTGCCAATGCGTTGCGTGTATATTTCGCCCATATAGCCATAGCACAACAGGCCGTCATTGCTCACCGAAAGGAAACGCACGGGATGGGTCTCAAAGTGCGACACCTGCTCCACCTTTTCCAAGTCGTTGGCGGGTGCCTTATACACATTGAAGTTGCCATTGTTGCGCTCGCTCAGAAATACAACCTCCTTATAGCCAGGCAAATAACAAGGATCACGATCCTCGCCCACATTAGTGGTCAGGATGGTATGGGTCTTTTTGTTGGCGTTGTAATACACGATGTCGCGAGCCACGGAAGAGGTGTGGTGCTTGCGCCAAACGTTCTCGCTGCCTTTGCGGTCATAATAGAGGAACGACTTGCCATCCTTATCGAACGACATGCCCGACACCGGCACGGCCACCACCTGCTCGGGACGACCGCCTTCCACTTTTACCTTGTATAATTCGGTAATCCAACCCGCCGCGAACTGCACATTCTCAGCGGATTTCTGAATCTGTGCGGCAAAATAAATCTCCTTCCCATCGGGAGAAAAAGCGCGAGGTGCTTCGCTGGCAGAATTGGTTGTAACACGTTGTGCCACACCACCTTCCGACGACACCACATAGACGTCGAAATTACCGTTCCTATCTGAGGCGAAGGCAATTTGCTTACCGTCTGGCGACCAAACCGGCATGGTTTCATACGAAGGGTTAGTGGTGATTTGCTGGGCTTTACCGCCATTCACATTCACCACATAGATGTCACCTTTATAACAAAAGGCGATTTTGTCGCCCTGAGGCGAAATGACATTGTAGCGCATCCACAGGGGCTGGGCTGAGAGTTGAACTGTTGCCGCTAATAGGGCTAATAGGAATAGTTTTTTCATAGTAATATTCTCAATTTATTGATTATCGTTATTTTACATTAAAACAAAACATAGATTCTTCTTCCAAAAACAGCTCCAACACATCCCCAACATGCACCTCTCCCACTCCTTGCGGCGTGCCCGTGAAAATGTAATCGCCTTCGTTCAAAGTGACGAAACGCGAAACATGGGAAACGATACGGTCGAAGCTGAAAATCATGTCGCAACTGTGGCCTTGTTGCGCCCATGTGCCGTTGAGTTTCATGCCGAAGGCGATGTCGTCGGGGTGTTTCAATTCGCTGAATTTCTTAAAACTGCCCATCGGAGCGGAATAGTCAAAGGCCTTGGCGATTTCCCATGGATGGCCTTTGGCCTTGCATCGGTTTTGCAGGTCTCTGGCGGTGAAGTCGATGCCTACGGTGAGAGCGTCGTAATAGTCGGCAGCCTGCAATTCTGGGATGTTTTTCCCTGATTTGCAGATATGTAGCACCAATTCGGTTTCAAAATGGATTTCCTTGCTGAAACTGGGATATGGAAAAGCCTCACCCGCAGGCAACAAAGCCGTTTCGGGCTTCATGAAAAACATCGGCTCGGTCGGTAGGTCGTTGTCAAGTTCCTTGATGTGCGCCAAATAGTTACGTCCTATGCAAATGATTTTCATTGTCTTAGTGTTTTACCGTTTTCCCACCCATGCGCAATTTGATAGCTGTCACCACCTGCTTTGTATAGCGCGGGAAGTCGTTTTTCATAATCCAATCGTAATAGGCTGGTTCTTTGCGGAATACGTCTTCCACACGCGCACCTTTGTGCTTGCCGAACATAAAAATCTCCTTGCCGTCTTCATCGAAAATGATTTGGCCAGAGAGGTCGGCATTCTTGTGGTGGGCCGAAAACTCGGCCAGTTGCACCATATTATTTATAGGACCTTGCGAGCGTTTCCCCCTTGCATCCTCATAATCAACGCCTTGGTAGTGATCAAGCATGGCGCGAAGCACATCGTATGTGGCACGAGTGTCGGTCATGGCACCATGTGCACCCTCCAATTCGGCGTGGCAAAAATAGCGATAAGCACCCTTCAAAGTGCGCGGCTCCATCTTCATGTAAATGTTCATCACGTCGATAAAATGACGGTCTTTGAGGTCAAAGTCGTAATCGACGCGGAGAAACTCCTCCACCAATACGGGCAGGTCGAATTTCAAAATGTTGTAACCCGCGAGGTCGGCATTGCCGATGAACAGGGCGATTTCTTTGGCCTTTTGCGCAAAAGTCGGCTTGTCGGCCACCATCTCATTCGTGTAGCCATGCACCGAAGTCGATTCAGCTGAAATCGGCATTTCGGGATTAAGGAGCCAGACTCGTTGTTCCTCCTCACCGTTCACGTTGATTTTCAACACACTCATCTCCACGATGCGGTCGTGCGTGATGTTCAGTCCCGTCGTCTCAAGGTCGAAAAAGGCGATGGGCCGTTTCAGATTCAGTTCCATAGTTTCACTATTTTGAGTGCAAAAATAACACATAAAACGCTCCACTATCCATTTTTTTCCTACTTTTGCCCCACTTTTCAAACAAAAAAGAACGAATTTTAGACATCAAATTATTGAAAGACATGATGGAAGACAATGAAATGAAGGAAAAGGACGGTCTGTTCTCCAAGGCCGTCAAAGCAGGAAAGAGGACGTATTTTTTCGATGTGAAAGCCACGAAGAATGACGAAAAGTACATCACCATAACCGAAAGCAAGCGCCGTTTCGATGAACAAACGAGCCAGTTTTTCTATGAGAAACACAAGATTTTCCTCTATAAGGAAGACTTTGAGAAGGTGTCCAAAGGCTTGAACGATGCCATCAACTTCATCGCGACGGGCGAATATCCCGCCGACTATTACGACCAGCCGGAGCCGACGCCTCGCCGTTACGACAACGTGGAAGCCGAAAGCCACAGCGAGATTGACAGCGCCATCGACAAGTGGTTCGACAATTTGGACAAGTAATCATTTTCAACAACAAATAACAGAAAAGGTCGTGCAAAGCGCGGCCTTTTTGCATTTGTCGAAAACTTATCAACACTTTGCCGTTTTGTTGATAACTTTCCACAGCTACAAATACTAAATTGCGGCGAAATGCGTACTTTTGTAGCGTAAATTTTTTGAGTAAAATGGGCAAGATCATAGCGATTGCAAACCAAAAAGGTGGCGTAGGCAAGACCACCACCGCCATCAACCTCGCGGCAAGTTTGGCCGTGCTCGAACATAAAACCCTCCTCATCGACGCCGACCCGCAGGCCAACGCAACCTCGGGCGTAGGCATCGACCCTAAAAGCGTGGAAACCAGCATCTACGAGTGCATCATCGACAACGTGGACCCCAAGACCGTCATTGTGGAGACGGAAACACCTAACCTGTTTCTGCTTCCCGCGCACATCGACTTGGTAGGCGCTGAGATTGAGATGATTAACCTCACGGAACGCGAACAGATGATGCGCAAGTCCCTCGCTCCCATCAAGGACGAATACGACTTCATCATCATCGACTGCTCGCCTTCGTTGGGCTTGGTGACGGTCAATTCGCTCACCGCCGCCGACTCGGTCATCATCCCCGTGCAATGCGAGTATTTCGCCCTTGAAGGCCTTGGCAAGTTACTGAATACCATCAAGATAGTACAAACCCGCCTCAATCCTGACTTGGACATTGAAGGCATCCTGCTCACCATGTTCGACACGCGCCTGCGTCTCTCGAAACAGGTCGTGGAAGAGGTGAAGATGCACTTCCAAGACATGGTGTTCAACACCATCATCAACCGCAACACGCGCTTGAGCGAGGCTCCGAGCTTCGGCAAGACCATCATCATGCACGATGCTGGCAGCACGGGAGCCATCAACTACCTCAACCTCGCCCGCGAAATCCTTGAAAAAAACAACATGTCCATTAAAAACGCCTAACCACCATGCCTGACACAAACAATAGAAAAGCCTTGGGTCGCGGTCTCGCCCAAATCCTTGGCAGCCCTGAAACCGATATCACCAGCAAGGACATTAGCGGTGATTTTGTGGCTGGTGCCATAGCCGACATTGACATCGAACTCATCGAGACCAATCCCTTCCAGCCCCGAACAGAATTTGACGAAACCGCCTTGCGCGAACTGACCCAGTCTATCAAGAAACAAGGTGTTATTCAGCCTGTTACGGTACGCAAATTAGGCTACAACAAATATCAGCTCATCTCCGGCGAACGCCGTCTAAGGGCCTCCAAGATGGCCGGACTCACAAAGATTCCAGCCTTCATCCGCGTGGCCAACGACGAGCAGATGTTGGAATTAGCCCTCATCGAGAACATCCACCGCGAGAACCTCAACGCCATCGAGGTGGCCATCTCCTACCAGCGCCTCATCGACGAGTGCAACATGACCCAAGAAGAAGTGAGCGACAAGGTGGGCAAGAGCCGCAGTGCAGTGGCCAACTTCTTGAGGCTGTTGAAGTTGCCGCCTGAGGTGCAAATCGCCATCCGCGACGGGCACATCAGCATGGGACACGCCCGCGCCCTCATCAACATCAGCGACAAGGAGCAGCAACTCAAGCTGTTGCAACAGATTATAGAGGATGAAATGAACGTGCGCCAGACCGAGGAACTAGCCGACAAAGCCAAGAACTCCAGCAACAAGGAAAAAAAGCAGACCAATTTCCTGCCCGAGCATTTCAAGAGCAAGATCAAGACGCTGTCGCAAACACTCAATACCAAAGTCAAGGTGAAGCGCAACATCAAGGGCCAAGGTAGCGTCGTTATCGACTTCAAAGACGAGGCCGAGTTTGACCGCATCATGGAACTTTTCAACAACAAATGACCGCCATGCCGCGCCGTTTTCTGCTACTTTTGGGCATTCTCATGCTGCTTGCCTTTCAGAAAACGGAAGCGCAAAACGTGGTGTTTGACACGGTCGGAAATGCTATAATCACCGCCGACACCATCGTAAAAAACTCAAAACCAGCGAAAAAGGCAAAAGAGAAGAAGCCCCATAGCCCGACAACCGCTACCATCATGTCTGCCTGTCTGCCTGGATTGGGCCAGATTTACAACGGCAAATGGTGGAAAGTGCCCATCGTTTATGCCGGATTAGGCGGCCTTGGCTATATGGCGTATAGAAATTTCTACGAATATCGTTCCTATCTCCACGCATACGAATACAAGACCGGCGACCTGCCCGAAGGCGTGACTCTCAACGAGCATGAAACCGAGTTGGCCAACCGTTACGCAGAAAGCCAGTTGCAGACCTACAAAGAATCCTATCGCCGTGATTTTGAACTTTTTACCATTATCACCGTGGCGTGGTATGGGCTGAATATTGTGGATGCCTGCGTGGATGGCCATCTATACACTTACGACATCAGCGACGACCTCTCTTTGAGCATTGACCCATACCTAAGACCTGCGGAAACGCTTGTGCCTATGCCGCAATATGCCCAAGTCGGGCTGTCGTTTAAACTGAATTTTTAGTTCATCACAAAACCCACAAAACATGCAAAACATCCATCATAAACAAATGCGGCTCCACAACCGCGTCGCCGCAGGAAAGGAGCCAGTTGGCGACATTCCTTGCAAGTAAAAAGTTTTGATGGTTTTGAAAGTTTTGTGACAAAAACAATTACATGAAAATCGCTTTAATAGGATACGGAAAAATGGGTCACGAGGTGGAGAAAGCCGCCCTCGCCCACCAGCATGAAGTCGTCGTCACCATCGACAATGCCCAGGAATGGCAAGAACGCCTCGAACAACTCAAACAAGCCGATGTCGCCATCGACTTCAGCCAACCCGACCAAGTGGTGGGCAACATCCACCTTTGCTTCGATTTGCACATCCCGATTGTCGTCGGCACCACGGCTTGGCAAAACCATTTCGAGGAAATCAAGCAACGTTGCTTGGCCGAGGGGCAAAGCCTCTTCACCGCGCCCAACTTCAGTATTGGGATGAACATTATGTTCTTGCTTAACAAGCAGTTGGCAAAGTTTGCCGAGCGATACGGTTACCAACTTTCGATGGCCGAGACACACCACATCCATAAATTGGATAAACCTAGCGGCACTGCTGTGAAATTAGCCAACGACATCCTCGCCGTGAATCACGACTATGACCGTTGGAGCATTGATGCGCCCGCCGAGCACACCTTATATATTAATGTGACCCGCGAGGGCGAGGTGAACGGCATCCACAGCGTGACCGCCCAATCCCCAGCTGACCATATCACGCTCACACACGAAGCCTTTAACAGACAGGGCTTTGCTTTAGGGGCCATTGCTGCGGCGGAGTTTTTGATTGGGAAAACGGGGTGCTTTGATATGGGAGATTTGTTTGGTGGTGTATAGACAACACAAACCTCGCCTATCGTGTAGCTTTTTGACCTTTTCTCCATTAATTGATACTGTCCCAAAAAAAATCCTCAAATCTATGCTTGATATGAAAATTATTGTCTAACTTTGCACTGCATCCTTAAGTCTGCAGACTCCGGACACACTGGGTGAAACACTACCCATTAATTTTGATAGAACTCATTCAAAAACATCAAACTATGAAAGCAAGTATCTGCTTCGGATTTTTTGCACTAATTCTTTGTATTACAATCACTTCATGTTCACAATCTACCTCTAATCAGATGGAGAAAGCCGCCCCATGTTTCGAGAACCTGAAAGAAGTCTCGGATTCGGACAGCGGCAAACTATGGGGCAAAACACTATACGGCCCGACAATGTTTGTTGATGTGCAAACACGGAATCTCGTTGCCAATCAACAAAATAAGGAAAACTCCCTAGAGCAAAAAGGAAATTGGTTTTTCGGACAACTTCCCGAGGACATTATTATCGCCAACACCATAATCGAATATTGTGGTGAGAATTGGACTTGTGTGATATGGGACAGCGACCGTGATTTGCTAACCTCAACCCAAATTCTGATTCATGAAAGCTGGCACCGTATTCAAGATGAAATTGGTCTGCCCGCCTGCGGGTCTTCAAACCAACACCTTGACGAAACCGAAGGCGAATTGCTTCTGAAACTCGAGCTGACCATTTTGAAAAGCCTGCTGCAAGACGATTCCAAAGACCTCACGGAAGGCTTGCACGATGCCATGATGGTGCGCAAATATCGCCAAAACATGTTCCCCAACAACAACGAGAACCAATTCGAGTGCCACGAGGGCATGGCCGAATACACCGCCTACAAATTGCTGCCTTTGGACAATTATAATGAGAAAGTTAGAAAAGGCTTGGTCGCAGCCGCCATCACAAAAGAAATGGATAACAGCGGTTTCGGCAATTCGTTCGCTTACTTGACAGGGCCAGCCTATGGTCTTCTCCTTGATGAACTTGTGCCCGATTGGAGAAAAAGCATTTGTGCAGGCAAGACCCTCCCAAATGTGATCTCGACTATTGTTCCGATTCCTGATTCCGTTGACAATGAAGAAATTGAAGCAATAAAGGCGCATTACAACGTCACAGAATTTCTCAATAAGGAAAGAACCCGCTTAGAAGCCCGTGACAAGGAAGATGCTGCTTTGAGGGCTCGTTTTGACAATTCGAAATGGCTGGTTATTCCCAACAACGGTGTCAATTTTGGCTTCAATCCTAGCGAGAGGCTTATCGCCTACGACACTATCGGCGTGATTTACAACACAATGCAACTGTCAGGCGAATTTGGAACTATCATGGTTGAGAATGGCATCGTCCGCACCAATAACTGGTCATGTTTCATCATACCTTATTCTGAAGAACATTGCGATGCCAAGATTTCTTTGGCTTCAGGTTATGCCATTGAAGCGGTGGATGAAAGGAGTTTTACGGTGGTGAAGAAGTAAACGAGTTGCCAATACGCAGAGATAGAAGCCCAGAAATCTTTGACATTGCGCAAGGATAAGGTAAGTTTTCCCTACTTTTGCGGCGCGAAAATACTATTTCGCACCAAATCACGTTAAGCAATAAATTAACATCGAATCATGTCATTATTACTGTTCATTCTCATCGTCCCGGCGCTGTTCACCATCCCGATTTCATTCTGCTGGAAACAGTTCGAGAAGGCCGGACAAAAAGGCTATTACAGCCTCTTCCCCTACTACAACATTTATATCTTGCTGAAAATCATCGGAAAACACAAGAAATTCTGGTGGTGGTTCTTCATCGTCTTCCCCTACATTAACCTCTTCATGCTGCTGCTCATGCTCGTCGAGTTGGGCAAGTGCTTTGGTCGGTTCAAAGTTTGGGAAGAAGGTATGGCTGCCATCGTGCCTTTTGTTTTCTTCCCCGTCATCGCCAAGGATGACAAGTATCAAGACCCCGCCACGACCCAACGGCCCAAGAAATCAGCTGCCCGCGAATGGTTCGATGCCATCATTTTTGCCGTGGTCGCCGCCCTGATTGTCAGGACCTACGTGTTCGAGATGTTCACCATCCCCACTTCGAGCATGGAGAAGTCGCTCTGCGTTGGCGATTACCTGTTAGTCAGCAAGATACACTACGGCCCCAAGCGCCCCAACACGCCGCTTTCGTTCCCCTTTGTGCACAACACCCTGCCTCTGAGCAAGACCAAGAAGTCCTACTTGGAGTGGATCAAGCTGCCCTACCACCGCTATCCTGGCATCACAACGACGAAACGCTATGACCCCATCGTGTTCAACTATCCCGCCGGCGACACGGTTTGCGAAAACTACCAAAGCAGCATCAATTATTACGACCTCGTACGCGAGTATGGCCGCAATGCGGTATGGAACAACAGGGTGACCCTTCCTATGAATGGCCAAATGACACCTTGCGGCAAGGTTATTTCTCACCCCGTGGACAAACGCGAAAACTATGTGAAACGTCTCATCGGTATGCCTGGCGACAGTTTGCAAATCATTGACGGTGTGGTGTTTATCAACGGAGAAAAAGCCTTTGAACCCGAGAACATGCAGCACAACTATACCGTGGAGACCACCAATGGAGGCATCAACAAGCAGGTTTTGGACAAGTATAACATCACGGAGGGCTACCGCACCGCCGACCCGAATGTTTTCATCCTCAATATCAGCGCGAAGGTGGCCGACGAGCTCATTAAACTGCCCTTCATCACCTCAGTGATGCGCAATATCCAAGCGCCTGGCGAAGGCACCAGCACAAGCCTCTTCCCCAACCGTCCCGACCTCTATCCTTGGAATGTGGACAACTTCGGGCCGATTTACATCCCGAAGAAAGGCGTTACGGTTCCGCTGAATGTCAACACTTTACCGCTGTACGAACGCATTATCCATGCCTACGAACTCCATGACCTGAAGGTGCAAGGCAACCAAATCCTCATCGACGGGCAGCCCGCCGACAGTTACACCTTCGAGATGGACTATTACTGGATGATGGGCGACAACCGCCACAACTCTGCCGACTCTCGTTATTGGGGCTACGTACCTGAAAACCACATCGTTGGCAAACCTGTACTCATCTGGCTCTCCATGGACAAGGAAAATGGTGGTATCCGCTGGAAGCGGATGTTCAAGATTCCGAAATAAAGTTTAACCGATACACAAAATGCCGCCCTTTTGAGCGGCATTTTGCTTTATATCAGCGACTTACTTATACAAATCCTTGGGAGAATAATAGTCATAGGGCGGCATCGTGGCGGGGTCAAGGTTGCTATAAGTGCCATCCACTTGGATTTTCTCCTTGTTGTAGATATAATGGCGGCAGAACCACAGCAGGTCATCAATAGTCAGTGGACCCGCAAGGGCGATGCTGTGGCCATAGCCCTCAAAACGGCGCACGAAATAAGGATAGTCGGATTTCTTGAAGCACTTCACCAAGGCATCGGCACCGAACATACCCACGCTAAAGAGACTTATTCCCTTGTAAGACACCAAATTGTCCAACATTCCATGATACATCATGGTTGGTGCAGGTGCGCGATTGCGGTATTTCACCGGACCCTCATGCGAAAAAACGGCACCTGCATAGGCCACCACACCCGCCAAACGGAAATCCTCAGGCAGGATGTCATAGTTTAAGAATCCGTTGCACATGGCATAATCCGTCTGCAAGGAAGTGATGGCTCCCGCACTTGATCCAGTCATCACAATATAATCCTTGTTGATTTTCAGTTCGTCGGCATGTTCGAGCAAGTAGGCCAAGGCCAAAATCGCATCTTCAGTGGCCATATAAACCGCCTTCTCTACAGGATCGGTATTGAGGATACCAATGTTTTTAGCTCCAATCAAGCCGAGACGGTAGTCGATGGAAGCCACCATGAAGCCAGCGTCCACCAATTGCTTGAAGTAGGCCTTCTCCCACTCGCCGTCGCGTCTTCCCGTCATAAAGCCTCCACCGAAAACATAAACCAAGCAAATCGTGCTATCATTCACATGTTCAGGCGTGTAGAAGTCAAGGTAAAGATTCAACGTGTCGCGCTCGGCGTACTGGTAAGTCTTCATGTCTTGGGCAAAGCCGCCCAAAGTCATGGCACAAATCAAAAACAGGAGGAAGAACTTTTTCATTGCTGATGTGTTTTGTAGTATTCTTTCAGAAATTCAGGTAGCGAACGTAAAGCGGCCTGTTCGCGCCATTGTTTTTTGACCTCTTGCGCTGGCACGCCGAAGACGGCCTTGCCTGGCTCGATGCTCTTGTCGACGGCAGAAGTGGCCAACACAACTGCGCCAGTTCCGATGACCAAGTCCTTGTTGATACACACACGGCCCCAAAGGATGACGTCGTCCTCAATGCGCGTCACACCGGCGATGGCAGCATGGGCACCGATGAGGCAGTTGTGGCCGATGTAGCTGTCATGTCCGATTTGGCAGTGGTTGTCCAACTTGGTTCCCTTCTCAATAATAGTGTCGGAAGTAACGCCACGGTCGATGCTGCACAGGGCACCAATCTCCACATCGTCAGCAATAACCACGCGGCCGAACGACTCAAATTTCTTGTAGCCCTCGTTGCGGCGTTGGAAATAGTAGCCATCCGCCCCAATGACGCTGCCCGAATGGATGATGACATTGTCGCCAATCACGCAATGGTCATAAATGGTCACGTTGGGATGGATGAGGCAGTTCTTCCCGATAACGGTGTGGTGTCCGACAAACGAGCCCGGCATGATGAGCGTCCCCTCGCCTATCGTCGCGCTGTCGCTGATTGGTTGGGTCTGTGGCTCAAAGGGACGGAAATGCCGCATCAGGCGGACGAAAGCATCGAACGGGTCGGAATGAAGAAGAAGGGCTTTGCCTAAGGGACAGACCACCTCTTTATTAATAAGTACCACCGTAGCCGCTGAATTAAGGGCTTTGGCGTAGTATTTCGGATGGTCGACGAAGGTGATGTCGCCCGCCTCCACCTTGTGGATTTCGTTCAGGCCCGTGATGGGAAAATCTGGGTCGCCAACATATTGTGCACCAATCAGTTCGGCAATGGATTTTAGGGTAGATTTCTGGATTTTCATCGGCAAATGGAGTTATGATTATGTCGCAAAAATAGGAATTTTTTGAAAAACAAAAAAAGCGCAGAAGATTTTTCCTCTGCGCTTTCAGTTTGTATCGCCCAATCAGGCTTTCACGCGCTCGCAATACTCACCCGTGCGGGTATCGACGCGAATCATGTCATCCGTGTTGATGAACAGCGGCACGCGGACCATGGCACCCGTCTCGACGGTGGCTTCCTTCAAAGCGTTGGTGGCGGTGTTGCCCTTTTCGCCAGGCTCGGTGTAGGTCACCTGAAGCACAGTCTTCACCGGCATTTCGGCGTAGAGGATGGTCTCGGTGGAAGCATCGACGACGACGTCCACGATATCGTTCTCCTTCATGAACTTCACGCCTGTGATGTTGTCCTCAGGGATCGGAATCTGGTCGTAGGTCTCGGTGTGCATGAAGATGAAGTCTTCACCTTCTTTGTAGAGGTATTGGTAAGGACGGTGCTCGACGCGGACATCCTCAAGCTTCACGCCAATGTCGAAGCGCTTTTCCAGAACGTTGCCGCTCAACACATCCTTCAGTTTGATACGCATAATCGTGTTGCCCTTACCAGGCTTAACATGTTGGAAGTCAATGCAGAAATAAATCTTTCCGTCCATACGGATGGCACTTCCAATCTTTACATCTTGACTTAACATAGTATGATTCTTTTGATTAAATATTTGAGATTTAGGCGGCAAAAATACAAAAAAAAGTTTTTACGGACATCGCATAACAAAAAATCGTACCTTTACCGCAAATTTCTAAACCTATTCACTATGAGAAAATGTAATTTACTTTTGTTAGCCATGATCACTTGTTCAATCGTATCGTGCAACACACAAACACAAAAACCTGAAAATGAGCCGAAAGGCATGGACAAAATCGGCCCGAAGGAACTCACTTTGACTTCGGACATCATGACGCCCGAAGTGCTGTGGAGCATGGGCCGCATCGGGGAGTACAGCCTCTCACCCGACCATTCGCAAATCGTTTACAACGTCACCTACTACAGCGTGCCTGAAAACCGCAGCGGCTCCACCTTGTATATTATGAATGCCGACGGAACCAACAACCGCGTACTTTCCGACTCGAACCAAAGCGAATACAGCCCGCAATGGAGGCCCGACGGCAAGAAAATCGGCTTCCTCTGCGCCAATGATGACGGCGTGATGCAACTTTGGGAAATCAATCCCGACGGCACTGGTCGCCAATGTGTTTCCAACGAGGCCGACGACATCAACGGTTTCCTCTATTCGCCCGACTGCAACCAAGTGATTTTCACCAAGGAAGTGAAGTTGAAAGAGACCGTGGCCGACATCTATCCCGACCTCGACAAGTCCTCGGGCCACATCAATAACGACCTGATGTATCGCCACTGGGACCAATGGGTGGACACCTACGGACATATCTTCGTGGGCAATTTCAGCAGCGGCAAAATCGAGGCTTCATTTGATGCCATGCAAGGCGAGCAATGGGAAGCCCCCGTGCGTCCCTTCGGCGGCATGGAGCAGGTGCAATGGCTGCCCGACGGCAAGAGTTTCGTCTATTGTTGCCGCAAGAAAGTCGGCAAGGACTACGCCCTCTCCACCAACACCGACATTTACCAATACTTCATCCAAAGCGGCGAGTGCAAGAACCTCACCGAAGGCATGATGGGCTACGACCTCAACCCCGTCATCTCGCCCGATGGCAAGTGGATGGCCTGGGAAAGCATGGAACGTGATGGCTATGAGAGCGACAAGCAACGCCTCTTCTTGATGAACCTCGAAACCGGTGAGAAGACTGACTACTCTGCCCAATTCGACCAATGCTGCACGGGCTTCAGTTGGGCTGACGACAGCAAGACTTTGTACTTCATCAGTGACGCTTACGCCACCGACCAACTCTATGCCCTTAATATCGAGAACGGCGAAATCAAGAAACTGACGGAAGGCAAACATAATTATGTTTCAGTGCATTGCAACGGCGAGAACCTCATTGCTGGCCGTCAGTCGATGAGCCACCCGACGGAATTGTTCAGCGTGAATCCCGCCACGGGCGAAGCCACGCAAATCACCACCGTGAACGACAAAATTTTTGCGCAACTCACCATGGGCGACGTAAAAGAACGCTGGGTGAAAACCACCGACGGCAAGGACATGCTCGTGTGGGTCATCTATCCGCCCCACTTCGATGCCAACAAGCAATACCCTGCCCTGCTCTACTGCGAGGGCGGACCGCAAAGCACCGTGAGCCAGTTCTGGTCGTACCGCTGGAACTTCCAGATGATGGCCGCCAATGATTATATCGTGGTTGCGCCCAACCGTCGCGGCTTGCCAGGCTTCGGTCAGGAGTGGCTTGAGGAAATCAGCGGCGACTATGGCGGACAATGCATGAAGGACTATTTGAGTGCCATCGACGAACTAAAGAAAGAGCCTTACATCGACGAAAACCGCCTCGGTGCCGTAGGTGCCAGTTTTGGTGGTTACAGTGTGTACTGGTTGGCCGGTCACCACGACGGTCGTTTCAAGGCCCTCATCGCCCACGACGGCATGTTCAACCTTGAAGCGCAATACCTTGAGACTGAGGAGATGTGGTTCGTCAACTGGGACCTCGGTGGCCCCTTCTGGGACTGGAACAACCCAACCGTCCGTAAGACCTACGCCAACTCGCCCCACCTCTTTGTGGACAAATGGACCGCGCCCATCCTCGTCATCCACGGCGGCCTCGACTACCGCATCTGCTTCACACAAGGAATGCAAGCCTACAACGCCGCCATCCTGCGCGGCCTCGATGCCGAATTCCTCTACTTCCCCGATGAGAACCACTGGGTGCTGAAACCTCAGAACGGCGTTCTCTGGCAGCGTAGGTTCTATAATTGGTTGGACAAATACCTTAAATGAAAAAAGGAGGCGATTGCCTCCTTTTTTCATTTAAGGCGCTGCCGCACCACCTCAAAACAAACCACGCCCGTGGCAACAGAAACATTCAGCGAATCAATGTCGCCAGGCATGGGTATCATCAGCAGGCCATCGAGGCGGGGGATATAAGCGGGACTGATGCCGTCCTCCTCGGAACCCATCACCACGCAGAGCGGGCCCGTGAGGTCGGCTTTCCAGAGGCTTTCTTTGGCCTTCTCGGTGAAGCCCACCAACCGCAAACCGCTGGCTTTCAAGAAGTCGATGGCATCTTTCATGTTCTCCACTCGGCATACATTGATTAAGGAAAGTGCCCCAGCCGAGGTCTTCATCGCGTCGCCATTGATGAGTGCCGAGCCACGGTTGGGAATAACGATGGCATCCACGCCGGCGGCGTAGGCCGTGCGGGCAATAGCGCCGAAATTGCGCACATCAGTCACGCGGTCAAGCATGAGGAGGAAGGGGTCACGGCCGTCCTCGAAAACGGCGGAAACCACGTTCTCCAAAGGCTGGTATTCAATCGGGCAGATGAAGGCCACCACGCCTTGGTGATTCTTGCGTGTCAGGCGGTTCATCTTCTCAATGGGCACGAACTGCACAGGCACGCCCTTGGCACGACACGTGTTGGCAATCTCCGAAATCTCAGGTGAGCGCGTTCCACCTTGGATATACACCTTCTCGATTTCCTTCTGCGAGCGAATCAGCTCCAAAACGGGATGTATCCCGAATATCATATTGTTCTTGTAGTTGTCTTCCATAGCCCAAATTTTGCGCAAAAATAGGAATAATGTTGAATCGTTGTGTGTAGAATCATTGAATTGTTTACTTTTGCATCATCAAAACCTCATGCCATGAAAGCACTAAAATCCATCTTCGCGATTGTGGTTCTCGTTTTAGGACTGCAACTGAACGCACAAAACACAGCCCCCGAACCCCTTTCGGACAAGGCTTTGGTAAAAGATTACATCACCCGTAACCTCGTCTATCCCGAGGCCGACCTCGAGCAGGGCAACAGCGGCAAAGTCGTTGTCAGCTTGCACGTTGACAAGGATGGCAATGGAAGCCAATATGCCGTGAGATCCACTTTCAGCGAGGCCGCCGCTCCCATCGCACTCGACTTGGTGAAGACCATCCTTTGGAAACCCGCCATGCGCAACGGTATCCCCTACGATTGCGACCACGAGTACGAAATCGATTTCAATGCCAAAAACTACAAACGTTACTGGAAACGCCACGAGCGCCCCGAAGCCCCACTCACTTTGGAAGCCGACACCTCTTTTGTAATATTTGAGTACCGTCAGCTGGAAGAAGTGGCCAAACCCTATTTCGCCGATGGCGGCAATATCGCCAACTACATCTTCCACAACATGAAGTATCCCGCCGAGGCCAAGGAGCGCGAAATCCAAGGTACGGTGCGCCTGAGCTTCGTGGTGGAGAAAAATGGCAGCATCTCCAACATCGTTGTCGTCAACTCGGTGGGCGGCGGCTGCGACAACGAAGCCATCCGCTTGATGCAGGAAACCGTTTGGATTCCGGCTGAACACGACGGGAAATATGTGCGCAGCAGCAACATGCAGGACATCACCTTCAACATTGGGAGCCGCAACTTCCAAGACGGAAATAGTTATTAGTTAGGAGTTAGAAGTTTTTGGGGTAGGAATGCAATGCTTGCGTTCGAAATCTTGGAATCTGAAATTAGAAATCATTAAAATACCAAATCATCACACTATGAAAAAAGTTTTACTTACCACATTGGCATTAGCATTTGCCATCATCACTTTCGGACAGGACGAGCAACCCCAAGGCTGGACCCACAAGGGCAACATCGGCCTGAATTTCGGACAGAGTTCTTACACCAACTGGGCCGCCGGTGGACAGAGCACCATCAACGGACAGGGAATTTTCAACTACGAACTCCATTACCTGAAAGGCAAATTCAGTTGGGATAACGTCTTGAACATGTCCTTGGGTTACAGTGTCTTCGACTTCAAGAAAAAGCCCATCAAGACCGACGACATGATTGAGTTCACCTCGTTGGCGGGCATTAAGGCTGCAAAACACCTCAACTACAGCGCCGAGCTGGCCTTCCGCTCTCAGTTCGCCAAAGGCTACGACTACTCGAAAGACTCAACGCATTACATCTCCAGATTCCTTGCTCCGGCATACGTTTCCCTGGGTGTCGGTATCGATTGGATACCCAGCAAGTATTTCTCGCTCTATTTCTCTCCGGTCACTGCCAGGCTCACCATCGTCAATGACGACTATCTGGCCTCCATCGGCGCTTTCGGCGTCAACTCACTCGATGCTCACGACACGACCCTCCATGCCAAGGGCGAAAAGGTACGCTTTGAGTTTGGTGCACGCGCTGTGGCTAAGTTCGAGTATCCCATTGCCAAAAACATCGATTTCAGCACGAAGCTGGAACTGTTCTCCAACTACCTCAACCACCCCGAGCGTATCGACGTGGACTGGCAAAACATGCTCGTGTTGAAAGTCAACGACTGGCTCAACGCCAACCTCTCCACGCACCTGATTTATGACTACGACATCCCATTCTACGACGATGCGGGAGTGAAGATCGTGGGCTCAAAAGTGCAGTTCAAGGAGGTTCTGGCGGTTGGGTTTATGATTAACTTGAAGTAAACATGCTGAAAATCGGCATCTTGTCCGACACCCACTGCACCCTCATCCCACAATTGTTCGACTTCTTCAAGGATGTCGACGAATTGTGGCACGCGGGTGATATCGGCAGTATCGAAACCGCCGAAGCCTTGGCTAACTTCAAGCCACTCAGGGCTGTACACGGCAACATCGATGGCCACGTCGTGCGGCTGCAATATCCAGAAGACTTGTTTTTCCACGTGGAGGACGTGAACGTCTACATGACCCACATCGGCGGCTATCCAGGACATTACATGCCTGAGGTGAAGTACATTTTGCAAGAAAAGAAGCCCAACCTCTACATCTGCGGGCATTCACATATATTAAAGGTGATTTACGACAAGAAACTGAACCTGCTCCACGTCAACCCAGGCGCGGCGGGCAATTCGGGCTTCCACAAACAAATCACCTTCATCCGGATGGCCATCGACGGGAAGGCCTTCAAGGACATGGAAATCTTTGAGCTTGACCGCCACCGAGTCATCTGAAACGACAAAGCCGACCCCACAATGGAGTCGGCTTTTTTCGTCTAACTTTCGGTCCAAAAGCGGTTGAACGCCTCTTATCTGATTCTATCCATGGACCTTACCTTCTTGATGTCCTTTTTCAATCCCGATGCGCCGGCCATAACCAACAGCAAGGCGGCCAAAGGCAGGAACGCACCCACCTTGAACGAAGGGCTGGCACCAATAGGATGACCGATGACACGGATGTAGTAGGCAAAAACCACCGCAATCCAAGCCACGATGACGATGATGTCGACGCGGGCCACCTTGTAAAGCTTCACAAATTGCACCAGCCTCACCGCACGGAACAGCCCGATAGCCAAATACAAGCTCAGCAGTAGCGCTGTGATGGTCAAAACGAGCACCGGCAGACTGTAGAGGTTTTTGAAAGGAAACGTGCCTGCGTCCCACTTGTCGGGAGAAGAAACGCCAAACACATTAAAATCCAAGGTGTTGTAATCGCCATAATAACTTGCTAAAGGCATGAAAAACAGCAGCGCAAACAATACCGCCGCCAGGAAAAAGAAAATGGATTGCAATCTTTGTGACATAATGAAAAAATTTTAGGCTGCAAAAATACGATTTTAAGCCCACAAACCGTCCCGAAAAGAAAAAAAAACGTCAAATGCTTGCAGGTAAATGATTTTTGCCTATCTTTGCCGCACTTTTTACAAGACAACCTAACCAACCACTTGTAAAGTCAATCCAAAGAATATTATTGTTTCACGATTAGATTCCTCAGGGAATCAGACAATCAGTTTTTTATGTATAACATTTTTGAACTCAACGAGAAGTCATTGGAAGACCTCAAGCTCATTGCGACAGAAATGGGCATCGATGACGAGAAACGTGACAGGACACAACTGATCTACGACATTATCGACCATCAAGTCGACCACCCCGACATCAAGAAGAATGACGGGAAAACCAAAAAAAAGAAAAAAAACACCAACAAACCTGAAACTCCAAAACCCATTCAGCAAGAACAGCCAGAACCAAAACCCGTTCCAGGACCAATTGAAAACGAACAAGTTGAACCAGAACCAACCTTTATTGCCGAGGAGCATCAGGCCAAGCGCAGCAAACGTCCCCGCATTGTGAAAAACGCCATGCCCGAAGCCCAAGAGAACCCCTTGGAAACAGAAGCCAACGACGAGATAGAGCATATAGAAACCGAGCCCATCGCGGCACCGGTGATGATGGAAGAATCGACTCCTGAGCCTATTGTCCCGAACGAAGCACCTACCTTCGTCGAGGAAAAACGTGGCAAACACAAAAGAAAACGCGTCAACGAGGCCAAGGAGGCCGAACCGATAGTCGCCGAGCCTCAGACCGAACAAGAAAACGAGCCAATCGAAGCGGAAGCCGAAGAAACTGCCGCCATGCCTGAGGTCAATCCTAACGCCAACAAAGACAAGCAAGAACGCTTTGAGAAGATGCGCCGCGACGACCTGCTGAGCCAATTCGACAGCACCGTACGTGCCGAAGGCGTTCTGGAAGTCATGCCTGAAGGCTTTGGCTACCTGCGTTCATCAGACTACAACTATCTGCCCTCGCCTGACGACATTTACGTCTCACAATCGCAAATCAAGCTGATGGGCCTCAAGACGGGCGACACCATCCTCGGCGTCATCCGTCCCCCAAAAATGGGTGAGAAATACTTCCCCTTGGTCAAAATCGACTTCATCAACGGGCGCCGTCCCGACGAGGTGCGCGACCGCATCCCGTTCGACTATCTGACCCCGCTGTTCCCCAACGAGAAATTCAACATCACAGGGCACAAAGGCTGCACCATCTCGACCCGCATCATGGACCTCTTCGCGCCCATCGGCAAGGGCCAGCGCGGCCTCATCGTGGCCCAGCCCAAGACTGGTAAGACCGTATTATTAAAAGAGGTGGCCAACGCCATCTCGGCCAACCATCCTGAAGTTTACCTCATTATCCTGCTCATCGACGAACGTCCCGAGGAAGTCACCGACATGCGCAGCAGCGTGAAGGCCGAGGTCATCGCCTCCACCTTCGACGAGCCTGCATCAAAGCATGTGCAGATTGCCAATATCGTTTTGGAGAAGGCCAAACGCCTCACCGAATGCGGTCACGACGTGGTCATCCTCTTGGACTCCATCACCCGTCTGGCTCGTGCCTACAACACCGTCTCGCCCGCCTCGGGCAAGGTGCTCACCGGAGGCGTGGAAGCCAACGCCCTGCAAAAGCCGAAGCGTTTCTTCGGCGCCGCCCGTAAGATTGAGAACGGCGGCTCGCTGACCATTTTGGCCACCGCCCTCATCGACACAGGCTCCAGGATGGACGAGGTCATCTTCGAGGAATTCAAGGGCACCGGCAACATGGAACTGCAACTCGACCGCCGTCTGTCGAACAAGCGCATCTTCCCCTCCATCGACATTGTAGCTTCGGGCACGCGCCGCGACGACCTTTTGGTGGACGAGCGCACCTTGGCACGCGTATGGGCTTTGCGCAACCATTTCGCCGACATGACGCCCGTCGAAGCCATGGAGTTCCTCAAAGACCGCGTGGCTAAGACTCTCAACAACGAGGAGTTCTTGATGACTTTGGACAAATAAATTTTATCCAAAATTTGCAAAAAAGTGATGCACTTCTCTTGTGCATCACTTTTTTATTTATTTTTGGCCGCATGAAAAAAGCACTCACCCTTTTCACAATAGTCTTGTTTACCCTGCAATTGCAGGCACAAGACCAAACAATCATCGAGCGTATCCAAGCCGAGGGAACCGCCATCACCACATTCGAAGGCCATGTCCTGAAAGAGCTTAGGAAAAAAGACACCCTTCTCATACAAAACGGGTCAATGCATTACATCGCTCCCGACAAAGTGGCTGCCCTTTTTGAAGACGACAACTACATGATTATCAACGGAAACCGGATGAGCATAGACATTGGGATTTTTCATGGGAGATTCAAGCTCAGCCGAAACAAAATCATGCGCTCAATCAGCCACATCTTCTTGTACGGCATCCAAGGCCGATGCAACGATTTCATCGAAGAGAGCAACTACGACATGGAAATCAGCAATGAAGACGGATTTTACATCATCCAATTCAACACCAAGAAAAAGCATTTTCTCGGCCTCGGCTACCGTTGCATCATCTTCAAATACGACGAAAACGACCTGCGAATACGAGAGATTGTCCTGATTGACTACAACAACTACATTGACACATTTACCATTTCAAACCAGACATACGGCATAACAATCAACGAGGACACGTTTGAGCAATAAGGCCGTCAAGCATACAATCTCCTCAAATCGTCAGTAGTCAGGCCGTTGAAGTCGCCCGAACTCATGAAAGCGCCAATGACATTGCATCGTTGGCCTTTCTCTAATAGTGCAATCAATTCCAACTTGTTGTGAACCACCTGTAAATCAGCGCGTCCGAATCCCTTAATGATACGCTCATCGGGCATCAGTTCCAGTTTCTTGATGGCCACGGCGTGCGGGTCGTAAAACACGATGGCTTGGTCGGCCAATTTCAGCGCATCACGATAATGGTCGATGAAAACCTCACTGAGGCTACTGTAGGTGTGCAACTCAAAGACCGCAATTAGATGTTTCTCTGGGAATTGCTCGCGCAAGGCCTTCACGCTGGCGTTCACTTTCGACGGTGCATGGGCAAAGTCTCGGAAGATGAAATTATCGCCGTTGTCGAACAAAAGTTCCAAACGCCGTGCCGCACCCTTGAAGGTAGCAATGGCTTCGTAGAACTGTGCATCGCTCACCCCTAACTGCCTGCAAACCAACCTCGCCGCGTTAATGTTCTTCATGTTGTGGCTACCGAACACGCCCACTTCCCTCCTGCCGCCATCGGACAAAATCAAGGTGGTCTTCAGGCCGTCGCTCTCGAATGGATGCACGCCATAGCCAAAGGTCTGGCACTGAGCGCCTTGGGCAATCTTCTCAGCCTCCACATCGGTTTGGTCATAAATGAGGCAACCGCCCGGCTCGATGGTGCGGACGAAGATGCGGAATTGCTCCAAGTAGTTGTCAAAGGTCGGGAAGACGTTGACATGGTCCCAACCGATGCCACTAATCACCGCAATATGAGGATGATAGTGGTGGAACTTCGGCACACGGTCAATGGGCGAAGTGAGGTATTCGTCGCCCTCCATGACCATGTATTTGGCCGTCTCGCTGAGGCGCACCATCACGTCGAAACCTTCCAACTGCGCCCCGACCATGAAATCCGTCTCGATGCCGACCTGCTTCAGCACGTGTAGAATCATCGAGGTGATGGTCGTCTTGCCGTGGCTGCCTCCGATGACGATGCGCGTCTTGTCCTTGCTCTGCTCGTAAAGGTACTCAGGATAGGAATACACCTTTAGTCCAAGTTCTTGAGCGCGAACCAGTTCCGGATTATCGATGCGGGCGTGCATCCCAAGGATGACGGCGTCATACGACTTGTCCAACTTTTCGGGATACCAGCCCCATTTTTCAGGAAGAATGCCCTCTTTGGCAAGACGTGACTTACTAGGCTCGAAAATCTCATCATCCGAACCCGTGACTTCATAACCCTTGCGGTGCAAGGCGATGGCGAGGTTGTGCATAGCACTGCCACCTATGGCGATAAAATGGACTTTTTTCATTTGTAACGTAATTTTCCGCAAAAATACATGATTTTCGTCACGCCCGCAAAACATCCCGAAGATTTCCGCAAAAAAGCCCCGCATGAACCAACTATTTTGTTTATTTTTGCAAGCCAAACGAAGACAGAAAATGACTGCAGGAAACAACCGTAAAGAGAACACTTTCAGGACGAAACCCCTTCCCGAACCCGAAATCGTGGAAGAAAAGGAAATCGTCGTCGAAGAACCCAAGAAAGAGGAAAAACCGAAAAAAGAAGCCCCGAAAAAGGCCGAGAAAACACCAAAAAGCAAGGAAGCCAAGCCACAAAAGCCTCAGAAACAGAGAAAAGAACCCGACGGAAAAATCAAGCGCATCATCGGAATTCTGTTCATCTGCTTGGCTGTTTATTTGTTCATCGCGCTGATATCATATTTTTTCAGCTTCTTCGGAGGCAACCATCAAGAATATGGTTATCAAGTCTTTAGCGAGAATATTCAACTGAACAACCACACGGGTCGTTTGGGTGCTTTCCTGTCGCAGACGCTCATCAAAGAGTCGTTTGGCATCGGCGCCTTCTTCTTCGTTTACCTGCTGACCATCATTGGGTTGAGACTCACCGACAACACCAAAATCCGCATGTGGCGCATCTGGAAATACGCCCTCATGACCCTCGTTTGGTTGCCGCTGCTGTTTGCCTTCATCGCGGTTTCTACCCCGAAATGCGCCATTTTCGGAGGTGCAGTCGGGCTATGGCTCCACACCTTATTAAACAATTACGTGGGCAAGGCCGGCGTCATCATCATTTTGGTTTTTGTTTTCTTGGTGTATGCTGTCTTCCAGTTTAACCTTACCTTCAACCATATCAAGCAATTACGAGAAAAACGTGAAGAAGAACGCAGGAAACAAGCCGAACTCCTTGCCGAGCAACAACGCAAGGAAGAACTTGAAAGAGAAAACTGGACCAACAATGGCGAGGATCTCGACCCCGACGACGACGTTACGGATTTTGAAGGAAACGAGCCTTTGCCGCCCATTACCTCCTTCACCCGCACGCCCGATTTGGAGATCGTGAGCAACGCTGAGGAAGAGCACAAAGAGAACACGTTTATCCAACCGCAAAACAATGAAAACCAGAATGTCGCAAAAGATGCTCAAAATCAGAATCCAGTCTTTACGGTGAATGACATCGTGGTCACGCCAAACGACACCAAACCTACCGAAAACACCACAGCAAAGCCAGAAAAAACCGCCGAGACTGAAACAGAAGTGAAGTTGGAAATCGAGCAAACGCCTAAGGAAGAAACAGTTACAGAAACTAAAAACGGAGAACACCACACCATCGACACGCCCTTCGACCCACGTTACGAGTTGCGCGACTTCAAGTTCCCGACCTTGGACATGCTCAACGACTACGGCGGCAAGAAGTCCGAAATCAACAACGAGGAGCTGGAAGCCAACAAGAACAAGATTGTGGAGACCTTGGGCAAATTCGGCATTGCCATCGACAAGATCAAGGCGACTATCGGACCTACGGTTACGCTGTATGAAATCGTCCCAGGAGCAGGTATCCGCATCTCGAAAATCAAGAACCTAGAGGACGACATCGCCTTGAGTTTGGCCGCTTTAGGCATCCGCATCATCGCCCCGATTCCGGGCAAAGGCACCATCGGCATCGAAGTGCCGAACAGCAAACCCGAGACCGTATCGATGCGCAGTGTGCTGAGTTCTGAGAAGTTCCAAAACACCAAATACGCCCTGCCGTGCGCTATTGGAAAGACCATCTCCAACGAGACCTATGTCTTCGATCTCGCCAAGATGCCGCACATCCTTATGGCAGGTGCCACGGGACAAGGTAAGTCCGTAGGACTCAACGCAATAATCGCCTCTTTGCTTTACTGCAAGCACCCGTCTGAGCTGAAGTTCGTCATGGTCGACCCGAAAAAGGTGGAACTGACGCTTTACAACCGCATCGAACGTCATTATTTGGCCAAACTCCCTGATTCCGAGGACGCTATCATCACCGATGTGAAGAAAGTGGTGCGCACGCTCAACTCTTTGTGCATTGAGATGGACCAGCGTTACGACCTGTTGAAGCAAGCCGAGTGCCGCAACATCATCGAATACAACGAGAAATTCAAGGCGCGCAAGCTGCTGCCCACAGAGGGTCACCGCTATCTGCCTTATATCGTGCTGATTGTCGACGAGTTCGCCGACCTCATCATGACCGCAGGCCGTGAAGTGGAATCGCCCATCGCGCGTCTCGCCCAGTTGGCCCGCGCCATCGGCATCCACCTGATTATCGCCACGCAAAGGCCGTCCGTCAACATCATCACGGGCTCCATCAAGGCCAACTTCCCCGCCCGTATTGCCTTCCGCGTCATCTCGCAAGTCGACTCCAAGACCATCCTCGACCAAAGCGGTGCCAACCAGCTCATCGGTCGCGGCGACATGCTGCTCTCCACGGGCAACGACCTCGTGCGCCTGCAATGCGCCTTTATCGACACGCCCGAAGTCGAGGCCGTCACTGAATTCATCGGCGCACAACGCGGCTATCCTGAGCCCTTCCTGCTGCCCGAAGTACCTGAAGATGAAGGTGAAGCCATTGACATCGACGACGAAGGCGAGCGCGACAGCCTCTTCGAGGAAGCCGCACGCATCGTGGTCCAAACCCAGCAAGGCTCCACTTCGATGATCCAGCGCAAACTGAAACTCGGCTACAACCGCGCGGGGCGTATCATCGACCAGTTGGAGGCTGCCGGTATCGTTGGGGCTTTCTCCGGAAGCAAGTCGCGCGAGGTGAAAGTGAAGGACGAATTCGCTTTGGAACAGATTTTGCAGGATCTCTACAACAAAGATAATGGTATTTAAAAATGAAAACACGCAATTTCCTTTTTGGCTTGGCCATCCTTCTGACAGCCAGCACTTTGAAAGCACAAAACAGCGCGGATGCCATCGTCCGCACCTTCATTAACCAACTCAAGAGCCACAAGAACCTTGAATTGGCTTTCAACTACCAATTCAGCTTTGACGAAGAGAACGTCAACAAGTCACAGCAAGGTCGCGCTTGGCTGCAAGGCGACTGCTACAGAATTGAGATGAGCGAGCAACAATACATCTCCGACGGCAAAAATGTTTGGACTTATTTCCCTTTCGAAGAAGAGGTGATGTTAAGCAAAGTTGAAGACGGCACCGACAACACGCCCCTCAAGCTGCTCACTTCCTTGGACAAGAACTACGTTGCTGCTTTAATCAAAAAAGACAACGACGGCGTGTGCACTCTTGAATTGGCCAACCCCGAGGGGCAATACCGACGCATTAAGCTGAAAATCAACACAAAAACAACCGAAATCAAGAGCGCCGACATCTATTTGGACGACGGCAGCAAGATGGCTATCGGCATCGAAGAACAGAAGTTCGACCAGAAACTGGACGACAATTTCTTTACCTTCGACGCGAAGGAGCACCCGAAAGTGGATGTGATTGATATGCGCTGAACGCAATAAACGGCACCTTTTTCAGTTTATTTTAACGAATCAACAGTTTTCAAAATATGAATCTTTTGCAAATCCAACAGGCTGTCAATGACTTAGGAACAGCCGCCCTGCCTGCGGAAACCGTAGCGCAACCTACGGAATTCAAGCTCTCCATCCTCGAACTCGCCACCAAAGGCGGTTGGATCATGGTGGTTTTGGCCATCCTCTCCATGATTGCGGTGTATATTTTCATCGAACGCTACATCACCGTTTCTCGCGCCACGAAATACGACAACGGCTTCATGGAGCGCATCCGCGAATACATGAAAGACGGCAAATTAGACTCTGCCAAAGCCCTGTGCCGCGGCAATTCCACCCCCATTTCGCGCATGATTGAAAAAGGTCTGTCGCGCATCGGGCGACCATTGAACGACATCAACTCGGCCATCGAAAACGTTGGTAACCTTGAAGTTGCGAAATTGGAGCGCGGCGTAAGCATCCTCTCCATGATTGCCAGTGCCGCCCCGATGATCGGTTTCCTCGGCACAGTGACAGGCATGATTCGCGCCTTCTACAACATGTCTATGGCAGGCAACAACATTGATATTGAACTGCTTTCATCAGGCATTTATGAAGCCATGGTGACTACCGTTGGTGGTTTGATCGTCGGCATCATCGCCTACTTTTTCCATGCCATCATTACGACGAAAATCCAAAAAGTCGTCAATCTGCTTGAGGCCAAGGCGACCGAGTTTATGGACGTCCTGAACGAACCCGCTTAAAACCAGCGCATTATGGCTATCAAAGCAAGAAATAAGGTGGAACCGGCGTTCAACTCCTCGTCCATGTCGGACTTGGTGTTCCTGCTGCTGATTTTCTTCATGCTGACTTCGACTTTGGTCGCGCCGAACGCTATCAAGCTCATGCTGCCTTCAAGCAGTAGCAAGACCATGGCCAAACAGACCATTACGGTCTACATCAACGAGGAAATGACCTATTTCGTTGACGAAACGCCCGCCGACGAGAGCCAACTCATGGAACTCATCAACGGCAAAATTGGGGCCGACAGCGAAGCCACAGTGGTGCTTCGTTCGGACAAGTCCGTACCCGTGCAATACATTGTAAACGTAATCGATGCGGTGAACCAAATCAACAACGCGACTGGCAACAACCACAAGGTCATCTTGGCCACTGCACCAAAGAAATAGGAGGTTCCATGAGCAGTAACGAAAAGAAAGACAAGGGTATAGCGATTGGAGGAACGATCCTAGTTCACGCGTTGGCTGTGCTTGTTTTGTTCCTGATGGCCTTCAGGACGCCTTTGCCGCTACCTGGCGAAGAAGGTGTTGAAGTCGATTTGGGCATGATGAACCAAGGCATGGGCAACATACAGCCCGAGAAGCCTGCCGTGCCACAAACCGCCTCACCACAACAAAAACAGGAGAAAAGCAAGGAGGAAAACCTCACGCAAAACGACGAAGAAGCTCCTGCCATCGAAAAGCCGAAGACCCACAAGCCCAAGGAAGAAAAGCCCGTTGAACAGCCGCAACCCACTGTAAACCAGAAGGCTCTGTTTAAGGGTGGCGACACGCCCCAAGCGGGTGGTTCAGAAGGCATCACAGGACAGCCTGGCGATCAAGGCAAGCCCAACGGGCTGGCAGGCATCAAACAATATGAGGGCAACGGCGGCAAGGGCAACGGCCCCGGCTACAGCCTCGGTGGCCGCGGCGCGAAGAGCCTGCACCGTCCAAGCGATGATTTCACCGAAGAAGGCACCGTCGTCGTGGACATCTGGGTGAACCGCGCCGGAAAAGTGGTCCGCGCCGAAGTCGCCACCAAAGGTACCACCCTTATCAACCAAACCATGCGCGAGAAGGCCAAGCAAGCCGCCTTGCTGTCCGCCTTCGCCTCTGACCCCGACGCGCCTGAGGAACAAAAGGGCACCATCACTTATAACTTTGTCATCAACCATTAAAAATGACCTACCAAGAAACCCTCGACTGGATGTTCAACAAACTCCCAATGTATCAGCTCATTGGAGCCGCCGCATACAAACCGGATTTGAACAACACCATACAACTCCTTGACCTTTTGGACAACCCGCACCGTAACTTCAAGTCGGTGCATGTGGCTGGCACCAACGGCAAAGGCTCCGTCTCTCACATGCTGGCCTCCGTATTTCAGGAAGCAGGCTACAAGACTGGCCTCTTCACCTCGCCCCACCTGCGCGACTTCCGAGAGCGCATCCGCATCAATGGGGAGATGATTCCAGAAGAGAGCGTGGTGCAATTCATTGACACTTACAAGGATAAGTTCGTGCAGATGGAACTTTCCTTCTTCGAGATGACCGTGGGCATGGCCTTTGACTATTTCTCGAAGGAGCAGGTGGATATCGTCATTGTCGAGGTGGGCATGGGCGGCAGACTTGACTCCACCAACCTTATCACGCCTGAGTTGAGCGTCATCACCAACATCGACTTCGACCATACAAAGTTTTTGGGCGATACAAGGGCCAAAATCGCCTACGAAAAGGCTGGTATCATCAAGCCGGACATCCCTGTCGTCATTGGCGAGACACATCCTGAGACTGCGCAAGTCTTCATCGACAAGGCCAATGAATGCCACAGCCCCATCTATTTCGCCGACCAAATCTTCGACTGCGACAAAATCCACATCGAGTCCAACACGGAGCAAAAGTTTGACGTCTGGAAAAACAGCGAGCTCTATGTGGAGGCTCTCGAAATCCCACTGATGGGCAACTATCAGGAAAAGAACCTTGCCACCGTGATGTGCGCCCTCGACCTGCTTCGCGAAAAGTTCAACCTCTCAGAAGACGACATCCGCGACGGCATCGGCAAGGTGATCAGAAACACCCACCTGATGGGCCGTTGGCAAATCCTCTGCAAGGACCCGCTCACCATCGCCGACACGGGGCACAATGTGGCTGGTATCACAGAAGTGGTGCGCCAATTGGCTGAAATGCAATACGGTAAGTTGCATTTCGTCCTCGGCATGGTCAACGACAAGGACATCGACAGCGTGCTTCAACTGCTCCCTCGTGGGGCGGAGTATTACTTCTGCAAAGCCGACATTCCTCGCGGTTTGGATGCCCATATCTTGGCCGAAAAAGCCTTCGACATGGGTCTTCGCGGCCAGGTCTACGAATCCGTCAGTCACGCCTACCGTTCGGCGGTCAACAATGCCCATTTTGGCGATGTGGTCTTCGTCGGAGGCAGCAATTTCACCGTGGCAGAGGTGGTGTAACATATTTATTCTTACCTTTGCGGCAAATATCACCAATTTGCAAGGCAAGAAGCTTCATATCATCTTTTTAGCGCTTGTTTCCATTGCACTGAGTTCGTGCAATATTAACCGTTTTGTGCCTGAAGGACAGTATCTTGTCAAGAAAAACACGGTGGTCCTGGAAGGCGATGCAGAAGACATCAGCAAATCGAAGCTGTCTTCCTACATTGCCTTGAAACCCTACAGAAACGGCCTACAGACCAATATACCTTTCTGGATCTATTACCAAAAAGAACGTCGGCCCGAGAGCAAGTTCTGGAAATGGATGGACAAGAATTTTGGGAAAGAGCCCATTTATTACAACAAAGACGAAGCCGACCGCTCCGCCAAACAAATGTCGCGCTATCTCAACCAAGTGGGCCACTTCAACTCCAAAGTGACTCATAAAGCGACCTTTACGAAGAAAAAGCGGGCTTTGGTGGAGTATGACGCGGTGGCCACCCCACCCTATCACATCAGCAGGTTCGAATACGACATCGGCGACACCCTCATTGCGCAATACATCATGCGGGACAAGGAAAAATTCCCCATCAAAGAAGGTGACATCTACAACGAAATCCTGATGGGCGACATGCGCGAAATGATCACCGAAAGGCTCAAAAACTCAGGCTATTACTACTTCAACCGAAGCAACATCCTCTATGAGGTGGACAGCAACTTCATGAACCGCACCATGACGGTCGAGATGAAAGTGGTCAAGACGGCGCAGTCGCACAAGCAATACCGCATCAACAACATCAGCATCTACCCCAACTACTCGCTGTTTCGTGCCAACGAAGCGCCCTCCGACACCGCCACGCTGACGGTAAACGTCGGACGGCGGAAAACACCCAATACCCTGGATTTCTACTACTTCGGCAAGCCACGCGTCAAGCCCAGCACCTTCTCGCGCTCCATCCTGATTTACGAAGGCTACCCCTACAACCTGAGGAGCGTCTCCAATACTTATACGGCCTTGAGCAAATTCAAGCTGTTCAGCAACGTGAACATCACCTTCGACACCATCCCGAACGACACGCTCAACCTGCTGGACTGCACCATCACCATGCGGCAAAACGACCAGCATTCCTACTCCATCCAAGCTGAAGGCACCCATTCCGACGGCGACTTGGGCATCAAAGGAAGCCTCTCCTACTCCAACAAGAACCTGTTTCGCGGAGCCGAAGTCTTCCAAATCAGCCTCAGAGGGGGTCTGGAAGCACAAACCCTAACCCCAATCAACGATCCTACTAACAAGATGGTGTTCAACACCCGTGAGTTAGGCATTTCGACCAGCCTTCAGTTTCCGAGATTCCTCAGTCCCATCCCCTTGAACAACTTCGCGAGAGACTACCAACCTTCCACCACCATCTCCTTGGGCTTCAACTCACAAGTCAGGTATTACTACTCGCGCTACATCTCGTCGGGCACCTTCAGCTACGACTGGAAAAGCACCACCCGCCTACGCCAGACCTTCACGCCCATCTACCTCAACAGCGTGAAACTTGCCAAAGTCGATTCGGTCTTTCAGGCCTATCTCGACAAGGAGACCAACCAAAGGAAAAAAGACCAATACACCAGCCACCTGTCCATGGGTGCCTCGTATTCCCTGATATTCAACACCCAAAACATCAACCAAACCGGCAGCTTCGTCTACATCCGTGCCGACCTTGAGACGAGCGGCAACCTGCTCTCGCTGTTCAACAACACCAAAATCATGACTGAGAATGGCGGCAGGCACGAGGTGTTTGGCGTCCCATACGCGCAGTATCTCAGAGGCAGCTTCGACATCCGCCAGCACATCGATGTCGGCAAGGGGTCGTGGTTGGTCTTCCGCGAGTTCATCGGCATCGGTTTCCCGTATGGCAACTCCACGGACCTCCCCTTCGAGCGCAGCTTCTATGCCGGCGGTGCCAACGGACTGCGTGGATGGCTGTATCGCGGCGTCGGGCCTGGAAGCTACAATCCACCTCCCGGTTACGACGATTTCGAGCGAATCGGCGACATTCAGCTGGAGGTCAATGCCGAGCTGCGCTTCCCGATCTACAACATCTTCAACGGCGCCATTTTTGCCGATGCAGGTAACGTTTGGACCTATTTCCCCAACTACTACATCCCCGACTGCGAGTTCAGGTTCGACAATTTTTACAAGCAAATCGCCTTCGACGCTGGTTTCGGCCTGCGCTTAGACGTGTCGTTCCTCATCCTGCGCGTTGACCTCGCCTATGCGCTGCGCAACCCCTATCCCGACGATGCAGGAAGATATTGGCGAGTCTTCGAATCGCCGCTCAATAACCTGAGGCTGCAATGGGGTATCGGCTATCCATTCTAAACCAGAACGATGCTGAGCCGCGAAGCCTTATATCAAAGCCTCATCGGAGCCTTCGGTTTCGAGCCAACCCAAGGCCAAGCCACTGTGATGCGACATCTGTCGGCCTTCCTGCTTTCGGAAAAAGACAACCCCACCTACATCCTCAAGGGCTATGCCGGCACGGGTAAGACCACCCTCGTCGGGGCCTTAGTGAAGACGCTGCCCCTCATCGGGATGAAATACGTCCTGCTGGCCCCCACAGGAAGAGCCGCCAAAGTGCTGAGCGGCTACACGAGGCGAAGCGCATCCACCATCCACCGAAGAATCTACCAGGCCATGACCTTCCCCGACGGGAGCATCCGCATCGCGCGCGGCGAGAACAAGTCTCAAAACACGCTTTTCATCGTCGACGAGGCCTCAATGATTGGCGAACAGAAGGAATTCGGCAGCAAGAGCCTCTTGGATGACCTGTTGGAATACGTCTTCAGCGGCGAGAAATGCCGCCTGCTGCTCATCGGCGACACGGCGCAGCTGCCCCCCGTGGAGAGCCACGAAAGCCCCGCTTTGGACTGCGACTACCTGAAAGCCCAATTCCCAATCACCGCAGCCTCTTTCGAACTCACCGAAGTGAAACGCCAGGCCTTGGAGTCAGGTATCCTCTTCAATGCCACGGAGATAAGGAAGAAACTCAACACGGGCGACTTCAGCTTCGATTTGCCGCTGTTCCATCTCGAAGGCTTCCCCGATGTGCACAGAATCGAGCCGGAGACCTTCGAAGAGCTGCTCTACAACTTGTTTTCGGGCAACGCCGACAACGAGGCCGTCATCGTCTGCAAGTCGAACAAACGCGCCAATATGTTTAACCAAGCCATCCGAAGCAGGATTTTGAACATCGAGGGCGAAATTGCCACCGGCGACAAGCTGATGATGGTTAAGAACAACTACCAATGGGCGGAAGGCCACCCAGACATCAGTTTCATCGCTAACGGCGACATGGCGGAGATACGGAAAATCAAGCACTTCGACGAGATGTATGGCTTCCGTTTCGCCGATGTCGAACTCAGCTTCACCGACTATCCCGATGCGCCCAACTTGGAGGCCAAAATCCTGTTGGACACCCTGAACAGCAATAGTGCCTCACTAACAGAGGAGGAAAACCACAGGCTGTTTCAGGCTGTCGAGGAAGACTACATGGACATCCCCAACCGACGCCAACGCTACAAGGAAATGCGCAAAAATCCGTGGTTCAACGCTTTGCAGGTGAAGTTTGCATACGCCCTCACCTGCCATAAGACCCAAGGTGGGCAATGGAACACCGTCTTCATCGACTCCGCCTTTAACCAAAAGGACGAGCTTGAAACGGAAGATCTTCGCTGGATTTATACCGCCTTGACCCGCGCCCAAAGCAGTGTTTATTTCGTCAACTTCAAGGACGAGTTCTTTTTTGAAAATGCGTGACAAAAAAACGGCCGCCTCCCAATGGGAAGCGACCGTTTACACGTTTTGTATGGTTTTACGTTATCTCACCACAAGCTTTCTATAGCACGTTCCCTTCCCTTCCTCAGTGATTCTCAGCGTGTAAACGCCGGCCACCTGCGGGGCGGTGATGGTTTGTAGAGACGTGGCGCGCCGCGTCTCTACCACAGTGCCAAGGGCATTGATGATTTCCACCTGAACCTCGCCCATGTCAGCGGCCATGCCGAAGGTGATGGTTTGGCCATGCTCCACGGGGTTCGGGAAGATTTGCAGGCTGTTGGCCCATTCATCCACGCTTGTCGTGCTGCGGAAGCGGATGACAAATGGCTCGTCAGGATTGCCAATCACTGCGTCCGTTTCATAGGTCAAGGTTTCGTTGGCGTTGAAGCATTCTTCGCCCGTCTCAGTGTTGTAGAGCGCAAAGTGGAAAATGTCGTTTTCTTCGCCCGAAATGGTCAGCAAGGCCATGTAGCGGTCAAGCGGCTCGATGTACATCATTGCGACGCTTCCGCGGCATTCGCCGTTGGCAAAGGAAGCCAACTCATAATTCGCGACTGGTCCCTGAGCCCGTCGAAGGGCCAGCTCCTTGCCGTCCAATTCCACCACGGCCAAAACCGTCATATTGGTCGGATAGGCGCTGTAGTTGGCTTTCCAGTGGGTCTCAGGAGCGATGAATTCGATTTCCTTCATTCTAGTCGGAGCAGCAAAAGTGAGTGTCTTATTGCTGCTGCTGTTCGACTTGTACATCAGTCCGATGCCAGGCGTGAGCGTGAGTCCACCGTGCCATGAACCTGCCATGTACATTGCTGAGGCATTCTGTCCTTTTATTACATCATTCGCTTGTGGTGTGTGGTTAGCCAAGGCTTCTTCAACCGTCATTGTTTCGGCGCAGGGATAGCCAATCCACGTCCAATCTGGAGTGAGCGTAATAGGATGGTTTTCAGGCGTGGCTACCGGGCCGAGGATTTCCACAGCGACTTCTGCGTTGGTTTTTACCATGTAACCGTTCTCGTTGTTCATGATCAAAGAGCCGACCCAATTGTTTCCAAGTTGCATGGTCGAGGTTGTCTGCGACTTGATGACCAAACCATTGGCTCCCAAGCCTTCTTTCAGCTGGACCAAAACATTGGTGTCTGCCGTCTCAATGCAACTGCTCCACCAAGTCCAACCGATATCGAAAGTCGAAATTAGGTTGTTGGAACTCTCCTCAAAGTTAGCCGCGAAAGCAGCGGCTTCGGTCACCGTAAAGCTGTAGCTCGGACTGGTGGAGACTTCCTGGCCGTCCTTCGTCCAATTCACAAACGTGTAGTCCTCGTTGGCCGTCGCCGTCAAGGTGCAAGTCGTACCTAATCCGTATATCCCCGCACCGCTCACCGTGCCGCCTTCCGTCGGGTTGGCGACAGCGGATACTTGGATAGGACGGAGGGCCTCCTCCGTGGCAACGTGCATGTAGATGTAGTCGCCGCCAGCACCCGAGTTAAGGTCGTAGCCCGTGGTGCCGCCATTCACGCCTACGGCATCGCTCTGGGTGGCGTTGAAGGTGATTTCGGTGACAGTTTGGTTGTCAAGGAAGTAGTCCTTGGTGAAATAGAGGTGGATGTAGGCGCCGCCTGCGTTGCTGTTCAGGTCGCCTTTCATGTTCTTGAAATGGCTGCCGCCGTCGTAGGGCACGAGGTGATAGAGACGGTCATTGTAGGTGAGGCTGTCGAGGGCGGTGCCGCCGGCGTTGCTGATATAGAAGCCGGTGACGTAGCCGAGGTTCAGGCCTTCGCTGGCTTCCGACTTGTAGAGCAGGTAGATATAGTCGCTGCCTGAGCCGCAGCCCGCGTTGAGGTCGTTGTTGATGAGGTGCCAGCCGTCAGCCTGATAGACGGGTAGCAGCGCGTTCACCTCGCTTGAGGAGCCGCCGAGCAGCATCACCTCCTTGACATAAATCGTGCAGGGGTCGATGATGTTGCTGAAGCCGCCCCAGCCGCTGTAGGCTGGGCTGCTGCCGCAGGGGACATTGACGGGCGTGGTGGTGTCCCATCCATCAAACACATAGTTTCCAAGCGCAGGCGGCGCGAAAGCCAAACTTTCAATGGAAGTGAAGCTGGTGCATTGATAGAAAGCAAAATCTCCAATCGTCGTCACGGAGTTGCCTATGGTGAGGCTGCCTGTGAAGCCGTTGCAACCCCAGAAAGCATGGTTCCCAATCGTCGTCACGGAGTTGGGAATGACAAGGCTACCTGAGAAGCCGGTGCATTCATAGAAAGCAAACCCTCCAATCGTCGTCACGGAGTTGCCTATGGTGAGGCTGCCTGTGAAGCCGTTGCAACCCCGGAAAGCATGGCTCCCAATCGTCGTCACGGAGTTGGGAATGACAAGGCTACCTGTGAAGCCGTAGCAACCACAGAAAACATCTTCTCCTATCGTGGTCACGGAGTTCGGGATGGTGAGGCTGCCTGTGAAGCCGTTGCAACTGACAAAAGCACCATTCCCAATCGTCGTCACGGAATTGGGGATGACGAGGCTGCCCGTGAAGCCGTAGCAATTATAGAAAGCCCTGCTTCCAATCGTCGTCACGGAGTTCGGGATGGTGAGGCTGCCCGTGAAGCCGTTGCAACCTTCGAAAGCACTGTTTCCAATCGTCGTCACGGAGTTGCCTATGGTGAGGCTGCCCGTGAAGCCGTAGCATTGATAGAAAGCATACTCTCCAATCGTCGTCACGGAGTTGGGAATGGTGAGGCTGCCCGTAAAGCCGGTGCAAACATAGAAAGCATCTTCTCCAATCGTCGTCACGGAGTTCGGGATGGTGAGGCTGCCCGTAAAGCCGGTGCAATATTTGAAAGCACGATTCCCTATCGTCGTCACGGAGTTGGGAATGGTGAGGCTGCCCGTGAAGCCGTAGCAAGCATAGAAAGCATCGTCTCCAATCGTCGTCACGGAGTTCGGGATGGTGAGGCTGCCCGTGAAGCCGGTGCAACCTTCGAAAGCAGAGCGTCCAATCGTCGTCACGGAGTTGCCTATGGTGAGGCTGCCCGTGAAGTCGCATTGATAGAAAGCATTGTCTCCAATCGTCGTCACGGAGTTCGGGACAGAGAGGCTACCCGAGAAGCCGTGGCATTGAAAGAAAGCATTGTTTCCAATCGTCGTCACGGCGTAATAGTTGCCTTGATAGAGCACGCTGTCGGGGATGACAAGTGGGCCTGTGGCATTTTGGCCGTCCACATGGCCAGTGAGGGTCACCGTCTGTGTCCCTTCGTTAACGGAATAGTTGAGGTTGCCCACCGTGAAGGTTTGGGCTTTCGCCGTTCCCGCCGCACCCAGCAGCAGGAGCATCAGGGCGGCCCACAACGCCCTTTTCAGTCGTAAGTCTTTTATTTGCATATTATCGTTGTTTTTGTGTTTTCATTTTTGAGTAGATGAGCATAATTTAGTTTTAGACGCGAGACTGCGGGACTGCGCTTTTGTCATATTTGTTTTTGTTTAGTTAGACTTTGGGGTGGTTTGTCGTGGCAAATATAGGATATTTTTCTTTGGAGTGCGAAGAAAACAAAGTTATTTCGTCAAAACGCTTGCGGAATGGGAAAATGTTTGTACCAGAGTGAGACTTCTTATATATACCTATGGGACATCTGTAGAACATCAATTCGTATTAGTGGAAAAAAGTTGCAAAACAGGTGTTGTAGTATTGGAAAAAAGTTGTAAAAATTCTCACTACAGCTCCACTTTACCAAGCAAAAAATCAAAAACGTTAACAATCCAAATGCCGTCATCATCACGGTAGGTGGGTTGGAGTCCGCCCACGACGACCATCTTCTGGAAGCCATCATTGAGCCTTCTGAGCGAATTGAATTCCTGCTCACGTTTCTCCTCGGTCGGCAAGGCAAACGCCGACTGGATATAAACCCTGTCATAGCCCTTGTTGCACACAAAGTCCACTTCCAGTTGCTTGCGTTCGCTCTTTCCCTCCCCATTCTTATCATTCAAAGTCACTTGTCCCACATCCACTGAATAGCCACGCATACGCAACTCGTTGTATATCAGGTTTTCCATCAAATGAGTCTGCTCCGTTTGGTGGAAATTGAGTCGCGCGTTCCTGATACCCAAATCCTCAAAATAATACTTCGCCGGAGTGCTGATATAATTACGCCCCTTGATATCATAACGCACTGCCTTCTCAATGAGGAAAGCGTCTTGCATGTAATCAAGGTATTTCTTGATGGTGTCTTGTGAGATGGAGCTTTGCTTAACCGACTTGAAGGTGTTTTGCAGTTTTAGCGGGTTGGTCAGGCTTCCGATTCCGCTTGCCATGACATTCACCAATTCCTCCAAATCCGAATCCAATTGGATGTCATACCGGTCCTTGATATCCTTGAGATAAGTTTGGGTAAACAAGTTTCCGAGATACGTTTTCCGCTCAGCGTCTTCGGCGAGCGTCGCCACTTTGGGCAGACCTCCGTATTGCATATAATCGTTCAATGTCTGTTCAAGATAGGCATCATTGCGAACTGACTTGTATTCCATGAAAGAAAGCGGATGTATGCGCACCTCATCACCTCGACCGCGAAACTCGGTAATGACATCTTTTGACAGGAATCTTGCATTGGAACCCGTCACGTACACGTCCGCATTCTCGACGTGCAAATAGCTGTTCAGCACGTCCTCAAACTCACTGACCATCTGCACCTCGTCAAGTAAGACGTAATACATTTGCTTGTCTACCAACAAGGAATCAATATAATTCAACAAACGGTCAGGGTCACGCAAGGCACTATTACGGCGGTCTTCCAAATTGATTTGAATAATATGGTCATCACCAATTCCTTCTTGGCGCAAGGCCTTGACAAACAGATTGAACAGTAAATACGACTTGCCACAACGTCGCATCCCAGTAATCACCTTAATCATCCCATTATGGCGACGGTTCAGTAGCTTTTGCAGATAAAAATCTCTCTTTATTTCCATTTCACTCGATATTTTTGCGTATTTACGCATTTTTCTCGACCGCAAAAGTAGTGTATTTTTTCATATCAGCAAACTTTCACTCGATATTTTTGCGTATTTACGCATTTTTCTCGACTGAAAGTCCTATGATACGACAGACAAAAAAAAAGACGCCAGCCTAAGCTGACGTCCTTGAAGTGGGATGCAAAGGACTTCCTTATTCCTTGACTTCCTCGGCGGGAGCTGCCTCAGCGGCAGGGGCTTCTGTGGCGGGAGCCTGTTCCGCAACGGGAGCGGCTTCGGCCTTGGTGGCCTTCTTGCTGCTACGGCGGGTACTCTTCGCCTTATTGGCCTTCTTGTCCACATTGAGGAGGTTCTCGTTGTAGTCGACCAATTCCATCAGGGCCATCTCAGCGGCGTCGCCGAGACGGTTTTCAGGCATACGGATGATTCTGGTGTAGCCACCCGGACGGCTGCCGATCTTCGGTCCTACTTCACGGAAGAGCTCGGTCACGGCATACTTGTTATGCAGGTAGCTGAACACCACGCGGCGGTTGCTGGTGCCTTGCTCGGTGGTGGTGTTGTTCTCCGGCTTCGAGCGGGTGATCAACGGCTCCACATACATACGCAAAGCCTTGGCCTTGGCGGTCGTGGTGATGATGCGTTTGTTGAGAATCAGCGAAGTCGCCATGTTGGAGAGCATAGCCTTGCGGTGTGCGCTCTTTCTTCCCAAGTGATTGAATTTCTTATTGTGTCTCATCTTGCTTAATCCTTATCTAATTTATATTTGCTGACATTCATACCGAACTCGAGGCCTCTGCTTCTGACCAGCTCGTCCAGCTCGGTGAGGGATTTCTTACCGAAGTTGCGGAACTTGAGCAGGTCGGCCTTGTTGAAGGCGACAAGTTCACCAAGCGTTTCTACCTCGGCAGCCTTCAAGCAGTTCAGCGCGCGAACCGAAAGGTCGAGGTCGACGAGCTTGGTCTTGAGGAGCTGGCGAATATGCAGTGAGCCTTCATCAAACTCTTCAGTCACGGTCTTCTCTTCAGGAACGAGGTTGATGTTTTCGTCGGAGAACAACATGAAGTGGTAGATGAGGATCTTGGCTGCTTCTTTCAAGGCGTCTTTCGGGTTGATGGAACCATCGGTGACGATTTCGAGAACGAGTTTCTCGTAGTCCGTCTTTTGCTCGACACGCCAGTTTTCGACCCTATAGCTCACGTTGCGGATAGGCGTGTAGATAGAGTCGATGGCGATGGTGTCGACGGGTGCACCAGCCACCTTGTTCTCGTCGGCGGGAACATAACCCCTACCCTTGTTGATGGTAAGTTCAATGTTCAGCTTGACGGAGGGCTCAAGGTTGCAAATGACCAGTTCGGGGTTGAGCACCTGGAACGAGCCGAGATACTTGTTGATATCGCCGGCGCAGAATTGCTCCTGCCCCGTGATGGTGAACTTAATCTTCTCCTGTGTCTCGGAGGCGACAAGTTGTTTAAGACGCACTTGCTTGAAATTCAGCACCATGTCGGCGACATCTTCAATGACGCCGTCGATGGACGCGAATTCGTGGCTAACGCCTTCGATGCGGATGGAAGTGATTGCGAAGCCTTCGAGCGAAGACAGCAATATTCTTCTCAGCGCATTGCCAATGGTGATGCCGAAACCTGGTTCAAGAGGCCTAAACTCGAAAACACCTTTGGTGTCGGAGCCTTCAACCATGATAACCTCATCAGGTTTTTGAAACGCTAAAATTGCCATGTTTATATTATTTACCAGGTTAACAATCAACTATTATTTGGAGTACAATTCAACGATGAGCTGTTCATTGATGTTCTCCGGAATCTCCTCGCGGGCCGGATAGTTCATGAACTTGCCGCACATCTTGTCGGCATCCCATTCGAGCCAGGCGAAGTTGCTGCCTTGACGGCCTTCCAGGGAGTTGGTGACGACTTCCAAGCTCTTCGACTTCTCGCGAACGCCGACGATGTCGCCCAACTTGACGAGGTATGAGGGAATGCTCAGCACCTCACCGTTGACAACGATATGTCTGTGGTTCACAAGTTGGCGGGCGGCAGCGCGGGTCGGGGCGATGCCCAGACGATAGACGACATTGTCTAAGCGCGATTCCATCAGCTGCATGAGGATAAGGCCAGTGACGCCTTCCTTGCGGCGAGCCAGTTCAAAGGTCTTGCGGAATTGTCTCTCAAGGACACCGTAGGTATATTTTGCCTTTTGCTTCTCTTGGAGCTGTATGCCGTATTCAGATACTTTCTTTCTTCTCTTGTTGGCGCCGTGCATCCCCGGAGGATAGTTTCTCTTTTCGAAGTACTTGTCTGAACCGAAGATGGGTTCACCGAACTTACGGGCGATTTTCGTTTTTGGACCTGTATATCTTGCCATAATTCTAAGTTTTTAATGTTCTACTATTACACTCTTCTACGTTTTGGAGGACGGCATCCGTTGTGCGGCAGCGGGGTGACGTCGATGATTTCGGTCACTTCGATGCCCATCGAGTGGATGGAACGGATGGCGGATTCACGTCCTGCACCAGGTCCCTTTACATAAACTTTCACTTTGCGTAATCCCAAGTCATAGGCGGTCTTGGAGCACTCTTCAGCGGCCATCTGTGCGGCGTAAGGTGTGTTCTTCTTCGATCCCTTGAATCCCATCTTACCTGCTGATGCCCAAGAAATGACTTGTCCTTGATTGTTGGTCAAAGAAATGATGATGTTATTAAAGGAAGCTTTCACGAAGGCCATGCCTGCAGCTTCGATCTTAACAACACGTTTCTTAGTTACTTTGTTGGTCTTTGCCATTTTTTAATTTGTGTGGTTTTTTAATTTAGATATGATCCAACTACGCATTACTTCGTAGCTTTCTTCTTGTTTGCAACAGTCTTTTTGCGTCCCTTGCGGGTGCGGGCGTTGTTCTTCGTGCTTTGTCCGCGAACGGGCAGGCCGGCACGGTGACGGATGCCTCTGTAGCAGCCGATATCCATCAAACGCTTAATGTTCATCTGAACTTCACCACGAAGTTCACCTTCGGTCTTGTACTGCTCGGAAATGATGTTACGAACAGCGCTCTGTTCCTCGTCGGTCCAGTCCTGAACCTTCTTCGACGGCTCAACGCCTGCCTTGCCCAGGATCTCTTTCGACAAAGATCTTCCAATACCATAAATGTAGGTCAACGAGATTTCACCGGCCTTGTTGCTCGGGATATCTACACCAGCGATTCTTGCCATATTGTCTTTTGCTTAAAGTTTATAATTTCTACAGATCAACCCTGACGCTGATTCTCTTTCGGGTTTTTCTTATTGATAACGTACACTCTGCCTTTGCGCTTCACGATGATGCAGTCGGCAGATCTCTTCTTAACGGATGCTTGAACTTTCATTTCAATATAGAATTTGTTGTTTCGTCTAACTCTTGTATCTGAAGGTGATACGGCCTTTTGTCAAATCATAAGGAGACATTTCCAGCTTAACCTTGTCGCCGGGAAGAATCTTGATGTAATGCATACGCATCTTTCCGGAGATGGTGGCGATGATTACCAGACCGTTCTCCAACTCAACACGAAACATGGCATTACCCAATGCTTCAACCACCGTGCCTTCTTGTTCTATCGACAATTGCTTTACCATATTCTTTCTCTTTCAAATACTTGTTTTTCGCTATTTTCTGTCCTTCTTTTTGTTGTACCTTCCTCCCACGCTTGCGGAAATCGGGCTGCAAAGGTAGCAATTCTTTTCCAAACTGGCGACATTTTCGTTTATTTTCTTCATTTTAGCCGATTTGGAGCCCAAATTTACCCTTCATCTTAGGGAAACGCATGGTTTTCTATCCATTTGTTTCCCTAAGATTGGGGATTCCTTTTGCTTCAGCAGGCGGAAAGACAGACTTTCAATTACATCCTCCCGATGCGGCCCTTGATACGGCCAGTCTTGGTCAGACCGTCGTAGTGATGCATCAAAAGGTGGCTTTCAATCTGTTGCAACGTGTCGAGCACGACACCCACGAGAATCAGCAGCGAGGTTCCGCCATAGAAATGGGAGAACGCGGTGCTAACGCCCATCAAGGAGACGATGGCCGGCATGATGGCCACGATGGCAAGGAAGATGGACCCAGGAAGGGTGATCCTTGACATAATGGTGTCGAGATATTCGGCCGTCTTCTTACCGGGTTTCACACCAGGGATGAAGCCGCCATTCTTCTTGATGTCTTCTGCCATTTGGTTGGTGTTCATCGTCACGGCCGTATAGAAATACGTGAAGGCGATGATCAGCAAGAAGAATACGAAGTTGTACCAGAAGCCGTTGATGTTGGTGAAAGCTGCTGCAAATCCAGTCAAAGCCTCAGTCTGCCTGAAACCAGCGATGGTGATGGGCAGGAACATGATGGCTTGGGCGAAGATGATAGGCATAACGCCAGCGGCATTCACCTTCAGCGGGATGTATTGGCGCACGCCACCATACTGACGGTTGCCCACCACGCGCTTGGCATACTGTACCGGAATCTTGCGGGTGCCTTGCACGAGGGCAATAGTACCCACCATGACGAAGAACAAAACGATCAACTCGATAACGAGCACCAGCAGTCCAGTTCCACCTTGGGCGAAACGTGCGGCACATTCGCCAACGAAAGCACCGGGCAGGCGGGCGATGATACCGATCATGATGATCAGCGAGATGCCGTTGCCGATACCTTTGTCCGTAATCTTCTCGCCGAGCCACATGATGAACAGGGTGCCGGCGATGAGGAGTACCACCGATGAGAACCAGAAGAAGAATCCGGGATTCGACACGTATGGGTCGAAGGGGGTCACGGCTTCGTTAGGAAGCTGGACGAGGACGTTCTTGATGTAGCCAGGGGCTTGCACAAGCACAATACCTACGGTCAAGAAGCGCATGATCTGGTTCAGTTTCTTACGGCCACTCTCACCCTCACGCTGCAGGCGCTGGAAGTACGGGACTGCCATGCCGAGCAGTTGGATGATGATGGACGCGGTGATGTAAGGCATGATGCCGAGGGCAAAGATCGACGCATTGCCGAAAGCGCCGCCCGAGAACATGTTGAGCAGACCGAGGAGGCCTTGGCTGCTGCTGTTCTGCAGGGCCGACAGCTTGTTGGGGTCGATGCCCGGGATGACGACAAACGAGCCGAAGCGATAAATCAGGATGATGAGCACGGTAAACAGGATGCGTCTGCGCAGCTCCTCAATCTTGAAGATATTCCTTAGCGTTTCAATCAATCTGTTCATTGCTTACTCGTATTTTTCGCAAGTCCCACCGACAGCCTCGATCATCTCCTTGGCCTTGGCGGAATAAGCGTGGGCTTTGACATCCATTTTCGCCGTCAACTCACCCTTGGCAAGGATCTTGACGAGTTCTTTCTTGTGGGTGACGCCTTGTTCGACGAGCACTTCGGGAGTGATCACCGTGACGCCTTTGTCAGCAAGCTTCTGCAAGGTGAAGAGGTTGACCGGGACATACTCGACGCGGTTGAAGTTCTTGAAGCCGAACTTGGGAACCAGACGGGCGAGAGGCATCTGACCGCCTTGGAAGCCGACCTTGCGCTTGGCGCCGGAGCGGGCTTGTGCGCCCTTGTGGCCGCGTGTTGACGTGCCGCCTCTGCCAGAGCCTTGGCCACGGCCTAATCTTTTCTTTTCCTTTGTGGAGCCTTTTGCTGGTTTGAGATTACTTAAATCCATAGTAGTGTAGATTTGATAGGTTCAACAATTAGATTTCTTCGATCTTGAGAAGGTGGGCAATCTTGTTCACCATGCCGGCCATGCTGGGATTTTCCATGTCAACCTCAACTGACTGGTGCATCTTTCTCAAACCGAGCGACCTTAACGTGTCTTTTTGGTCTTGTGGTCTTCCGATACCACTTCTGACTTGGGTGATTCTGACTTTCTTCATCTTTCAAAAGTTTTATCCGTTAAACACAGTATCCAAATCCACACCTCTCAGTTGGGCGACGGTATAGGCGTCGCGCATCTTCGAAAGTGCATCGAAAGTGGCCTTGACGACCGAGTGCGGGTTGGAAGAGCCCTTCGACTTGGCCAGAACGTTCTTCACGCCCACGCTCTCGAGGACGGCACGCATGGCGCCGCCAGCGATGACTCCCGTACCGGGGGTTGCGGGTTGGATGAACACGTAGGCACCGCTGTACTTGCCGTATTGCTCGTGGGGCAGCGTACCGTTCAGTACCGGGATCTTGACCAGGTTCTTCTTGGCGTCATCAACGCCCTTCTGGATGGCTGCGGTGGCTTCCTTGGCCTTGCCAAGTCCGTAGCCCACGACGCCATTCTCATTGCCTACGACAACAAGCGCTGCGAAAGTGAAAGTGCGACCACCTTTGGTCACCTTGGTGACGCGGTTGATGCTAACGAGACGTTCCTTGAACTCGATTTCGCTAGACTTTACTCTTTTTACATTAACTTCTGCCATAACAATTAGAATTTGAGTCCTCCATTACGAGCGGCGTCGGCCAGCGACTTCACTCTACCATGATACAAGTAACCGTTACGGTCGAACACCACCGTCTCGATGCCGACGGCCTTGGCCTTCTCAGCGATGAGGGCACCCACCTTGGCGGCTTGCTCGACTTTCGTAATCTTTTCGTTTTCAATGCCGTTCTCACGCGAACTGGCGGCGGCCAACGTCTTGCCGACCTCGTCGTCAATCAGTTGGACATAGATTTGCTTGTTGCTTCTGAAGACTGACATGCGCGGACGGGCAGCAGTGCCGGAGATCTTCCTCCTGATGCTCTTCTTGATGAACTGTCTTCTTTCTTCCTTAGTTTTTGCCATTTTCTTACTGAGGTATTAATGTTTTTTACTTACCAGCAGCTTTACCTGCCTTACGTCTCAGGACTTCGCCTTCGAACTTGATACCCTTACCCTTATAAGGTTCAGGCTTACGCATAGAGCGGATCTTTGCGGCCACCTGACCAAGAAGTTGTTTGTCGTATGAACGCATCTTCAGAATGGGGTTCTTACCTCTTTCGTTGATGGTTTCAATTTTGATCTCCGGAGGCATCTCCATGAAGATGTTGTGGGAGAATCCGAGTGCCATTTCAAGGATTTGTCCCTTGGCCTCGGCCTTGTAGCCGACGCCGACAAATTCCTGAACGGTTTCGAAGCCTTCGCTGACACCCTTGACCATGTTGGCGATCAAGGCGCGGTAGAGGCCGTGCATGGCATCGGCTTTCTCCACACCTTCCTTCACCTTGACATGGAGCTGGTCGCCTTCGACCTCGAGGTCGACGCGGTCGTAGTACTTCTGCGAAAGCTCACCTAACTTACCTTTAACTGTGATGACACCGTCCTTGATGTCAACTGTAGTGCCAGCCGGAATGGCGATAGGCAATTTACCGATTCTTGACATAATTTCTATCTCCTATCCTTTAGTTTAACTGACATAACAAATCACTTCTCCGCCGATGTGGAGCTTGCGGGCTTCCTTGTCGGTCATCACACCCTGCGAGGTGGAGATGATGGCGATGCCGAGGCCGTTCATCACTCTCGGGAGGTTTTCGCTGTCGGCATACCTTCTCAGGCCAGGACGCGAGACGCGGTCGATGGTCGTGATGGCGGGCAGCTTGGTCACAGGATGATATTTCAGTGCGATCTTGATCACATTCTGGGATTTCTTCTCACCTTCTTCGAACTTGTAGTTGAGGATATAACCCTTCTCGAAGAGGATCTTGGTCATGGCCTTCTTCATGTTCGAGGCAGGGATTTCGACGATTCTGTGCTTTGCGCGGACGGCATTGCGGATACGTGTCAAATAATCTGCTATAGGATCTGTATTCATCTTACTTCTGATCTTTAATGTTTACCAACTAGCTTTCTTTACGCCCGGGATGAGGCCTTTGAGGGCCATCTCACGGAAATCGATACGCGATATGCCGAACTGTCTCATGTAGCCTTTCGGACGTCCGCTGAGCTTGCAGCGGTTGTGCAGGCGGATTGGGCAGGCGTTTTTCGGAAGCTTCTGCAAGCCTTCGTAGTCGCCGGCGGCTTTCAGGGCTGCGCGCTTCTCGGCGTATTTCGCAACCATCTTCGCTCTTTTGCGCTCACGCGCTTTCATTGACTCTTTTGCCATAGTAACTTACTTTTTTTGGTTTTGGAAAGGAAGTCCGAAACGTTTCAACAAAGCCATAGCCTCCTGGTCGGTCTTGGCTGAAGTGACGAAGGTAATGTTCATACCGTTCATCTTGACCACCTTTTCGATATCGATTTCGGGGAAGATGATTTGTTCGGTGATGCCGAAGCTGTAGTTGCCGCGGCCGTCAAAGCCTTTGTCGCTGATACCCCTGAAGTCGCGGACGCGCGGCAGGGCCACGCAGACCAAGCGTTCGAGAAACTCGTACATCCGGTCACCGCGCAGCGTCACATGGACGCCGATGGGGTTGCCACGGCGCAGCTTGAAGTTGCTCACGTCGTGTCTTGAGATGGTCGGTACGGCTTTCTGACCGGTGATGGCTGACATTTCCTCCACACCATAGTCAATCAGTTTCTTGTCGGCCAATGCTGCGCCGATGCCCTGATTGAGTGAAATTTTCAAAAGCCGTGGAACCTGCATTATGCTCTTGTAGTGGAATTCTTCCATCAATGCAGGCACGATTTCACTCTTGTATTGTCCTCTAAGTCTGGGTTGATAGTTCATATTACTTGATGATTTCTCCGGTTTTCTTTGAATAGCGAGCCAGCTTGCCCGTACTCTCGTCTATCTTACGTCCAATTCTGGAGGGTGTGCCGTTCTTGTCGACCACCATCAGGTTGGAGATGTGAATGGGGGCTTCCTGCTTGATGATGCCTCCTTGGGGATGTTCCGTGTTGGGGCGGGTGTGCTTCGAGATGATCCTGACGCCTTCGACGACGGCTCTGTTGTTCTTCACGTCGACCCTCAACACCTTGCCCTGCTTGCCCTTGTCGTTGCCGGAAAGGACCAGGACGGTGTCGCCTTTCTTTACATGCAGTTTGCTCATGATGCGTTCTGGTTTTAAATTCAACATTAAAGTACTTCAGGAGCAAGCGAAACTATTTTCATGAACTGCTTCTCGCGCAACTCTCTGGCCACAGGACCAAAGATACGAGTTCCGATGAGTTCGCCGGCCTGGTTGAGCAGGACGCAGGCGTTGTCGTCAAAACGGATGTAGGAGCCGTCGGCGCGACGGGTTTCCTTCTTGGTGCGGACTACGACTGCCTTCGAGACGGTTCCTTTCTTGACGTTGCCGCTCGGAATGGCGCTTTTGACGGTGACCACGATGATGTCACCGGTGTGGGCGTAGCGTTTTTTGGTGCCGCCCAGCACGCGGATGCAGAGCACTTCCTTTGCACCGCTGTTGTCAGCTACTGCGAGTCTGGTTTCCTGTTGTATCATTTTACTTGGCCCTTTCGATAATTTCTACTAATCTCCAACATTTTCTCTTGCTCAGCGGACGGGTCTCCATGATGCGCACGGTGTCGCCGATGTTGCAGTCATTCTTCTCGTCATGAGCCATAAAACGGTTCGTCTTCTTGATAAACTTTCCGTAAATCGGGTGTTTTTCACGACGTTCGATCTCGACGACGATGGATTTCTGCATCTTGTTGCTCACCACCACGCCGATTCTTTCTTTTCTGAGGTTTCTTTTGAGTTCCATAGTATCTTTCGTCGTTTTATTATTTATTACCTTCGAGTTCACGTCTTCTCAATTCGGTCAGATAACGGGCAATGTTCTTGCGGGTGTTGCGGATCTGATTCGGGTTGTCGAGCGGGGTCACAGCCTGGTTGAGTCTCAGCTTCACGAGCTGCTCGCGCGTTTGCTCAAGCTTCTCTTGCAGGTCGGCAATGCTCATGTCTTTGATGGATTCCTTTTTCATTGTATATTACCTCCAAATTATTCAACGTAATCTCTTCTAACAACAAACTTCGTGGTGACGGGCAGCTTCTGGGCTGCGAGGCGGAGGGCTTCCTTGGCGACGGCCAACGGCACGCCTTCGGCTTCGAACAGCATGTGACCCGGGGTAACACGAGCTACAAAATATTCGGGATCACCCTTACCTTTACCCATACGGACGTCCAAAGGCTTCTTGGTGATGGGCTTGTCGGGGAAGATTCTGATCCAGATTTGGCCTTCACGCTTCATGTAACGCGTGACAGCCTGACGGGCGGCCTCAATCTGACGGGCAGTAATCAAAGCCTCTTCCAGTGTCTTGATTCCAAAAGATCCGAAAGCTAATTCATGGCCGCGGAAAGCGTTGCCTTTCATCTTACCTTTTTGGGGTCTTCTGAACTTTTGTCTTTTAGGTTGTAACATAGTTAGTCAACTTTTAAAGTTTACAAAATCATTTACGTTTTCCTTCGCCACGGCGCGGGGCACGGCCAGCCGGACGGGGTACGGCGGGCTTCCTTGCCGGTGCAGCGACGCTTGTCGGAACCAGCTCGGGCTTGCCGTAGATCTCGCCCTTGCAGATCCACACCTTGATGCCAAGACGGCCGTAGGAGGTGTGGGCCTCCACGAGTGAATAGTCGATGTCGGCGCGCAGGGTGTGCAGCGGGATGCGGCCTTCCTTGTAGGATTCGGAACGTGCGATTTCGGCTCCACCAACGCGACCTGAGATGAGGATCTTGATGCCCTCGGCGCCCATTCTCATGGTGCCCGATGCGGCGGTCTTGATAGCACGACGGTATGAAACACGGCCTTCGATCTGCTTGGCGATGGCGCTTGCCACGATGTAGGCGTCAAGCTCGGGCCTCTTGATTTCATTGATGTTGATTTGGATTTCCTTGCCGGTGAGCTTCACCAGTTCTTTCTTCACCTTGTCGACTTCCTCGCCGCCCTTGCCGATGATCATGCCGGGACGTGCGGTGAAGATGGTGACGGTGACATATTTCAAGGAACGTTCGATGGCGATCTTTGAGATGCCAGCCTTGCCGAGACGGGCGTTCAGATACTTGCGGATCTTGTCGTCCTCGACGAGCTTGGCTGAAAAGTCTTTTCCGCCATACCAATTGGAATCCCATCCTTTGATGACTCCCAATCTAAGACCTATAGGATTAGTTTTTTGTCCCATTGTTTAAACTCTTTTTATTCTCCAAATTATTCTTCGTTAGCAATTCTGCTGTCCACAATGATAGTGACGTGGTTCGAACGCTTGCGGATGTGGAATGCACGTCCGTGGGGGGCGGCCTGGATGCGCTTCAGCGTGCGGCCTTCGTCGACCCAAATCTCTTTCACGTAGAGGTTGCTGTCCTCAACACGTTTCCCTTCGTTCTTGGCTTCCCAGTTAGCGATTGCCGAGCGAAGCAGCTTGTAAACGGGCTTTGCGGCATTCTTGGTGGAATACTTCAAGGAATGCAGCGCCAGCTCGACTTTCTGTCCTCTGATCATGTCGGCCACAAGGCGCATCTTGTAAGGTGATGTCGGCGTGTCGTTCAGATGAGCGATGGCGACATGCTTGCGAGCTTCTTTCAAAGCTTCGGCTCTGTTATGTTTTCTTGCTCCCATTGTTACCTGTTATTACTTGTTACCTTTATCTTTATTACCAGCATGACCTCTGAAGATTCTGGTCGGGGCAAACTCGCCCAGCTTATGGCCTACCATGTTCTCAGTCACGTAGACCGGGATGAACTTGTTGCCATTGTGCACGGCGATCGTCTGGCCGACGAAATCAGGAGAAATCATGGATGCTCTCGACCAAGTCTTGATGACGGTCTTCTTGCCGCTTTCAACGTTTTCCATCACTCTCTGCTGGAGTTTGTAATGGATATACGGGCCTTTTTTAAGTGATCTACTCATAGTTTTACGCGATTTTCCTGATTATTACTTCTTTCTTCTGTCGATGATATACTTGTTCGAAGCGGCCTTCGGCGAGCGGGTCTTGTAGCCCTTTGCCGGCAAGCCCTTGCGTGAGCGCGGGTGACCGCCAGATGCACGGCCTTCACCACCGCCCATCGGGTGGTCGACGGGGTTCATGACGACGCCACGGTTGTGGGGACGACGACCGAGCCAGCGGCTACGGCCAGCCTTGCCCGACTTCTCAAGGTTGTGGTCAGCGTTCGAAACGCTGCCGATGGTAGCCTTGCAAGCTTGGAGAATCATACGGGTTTCGCCGGAGGGCATACGCAGGATAGCGTACTTGTCGTCACGGCTCATCAGCTGGGCATAGCTGCCGGCGCTGCGGGCCATCTTGGCACCCTGGCCAGGACGAAGCTCGATGTTGTGGATGATGGTACCGAAGGGGATCTCGCTCAGGTAGAGCGTGTTGCCCACGTTGGGCTGGACACCCTTGCCGGAGAGGATTTCCTGACCGACTTTCAGTCCCGCAGGAGCGATGATGTAGCGCTTCTCGCCGTCCTTGTAGAACACAAGGGCAATGCGGGCGGTACGGTTGGGGTCGTATTCGATTGTCTTCACCACGCCCGGAATACCATCCTTGTCGCGCTTGAAGTCAATGATTCTGTACATTCTCTTATGGCCGCCGCCTCTGTAGCGGACAGTCATCTCACCGCTGGAATTACGGCCGCCCGTGCTCTTCTTGGGGCGAAGCAGCGACTTCTCGGGTTTGTCGGTCGTGATTTCGTCAAATGCGCTGATAACTTTAAAGCGCTGACCCGGTGTTGTTGGTTTATATTTCTTTAAAGCCATGATCAGATATTGCTAAAAAAGTCAATTGTATCACCTTCTTTCAAAGTCACGACGGCCTTCTTGAAGGCTACCGTTCTGCCAGTGACAACACCGGACTTGGTATAGCGCGACTTCTTCTTTCCATCATAGTTCATCGTGTTGACGGCAACAACCTTCACATCGTAGAGCTTCTCGACGGCGTCCTTGATCTGGTACTTGTTGGCGTGCTTGTCGACGATAAACGCGAACTTGTTCAGCTTTTCGCTGATAGCGGTCATTTTTTCCGTAATGACGGGTCTCTTTATGATAATCATCTCTCTTTCGTTTTATTGGTTAACCTTTCTCTCCAAGACTTCCACGATAGGCTGCAAGGCGCTCTCGGTGAGGAAGATGTTCTTGGCTTTCAGAATATCATAAGTGTTCAGGTTGCGGGCCAAGGCGATCTCGGTGCACTGGATGTTCCTCGAAGAGAGGACGACATTCTTGTCAGGCTCGGCAAACACGAAAAGGTTGCGGTTGCCATTAACCTTGAAGGTATTGAGCACCTGGACCATCTGCTTGGTCTTGATCTCGCCAAAGCTGAAGTCCTCGATGACCTTGATGGCACCGTCGGTAACCTTGCTCGACAAAGCCGACTTGCGGGCCAAAACCTTGACTTTCTTGTTCAACTTGAAACTATAGTCGCGCGGCTTGGGACCGAAGACGCGACCGCCGCCTCTCAGGAGGGGTGAGTTGATGTCGCCACGGCGCGCGCCGCCCGTACCCTTCTGACGGAAGAGCTTGCGGGTGCTGCCGGCAACTTCGCTGCGTTCCTTTGACTTGTGAGTGCCCTGACGCTGGTCGGCCAGATATTGTCTCACTGCCAGATACATGACATGCTCGTTAGGCTCGATGCCGTAGATGCTGTCTTCGAGCTGAACCTTGCGGCCAGTATCCTCGCCTTTGATGTTATAAACTGTTAGCTCCATCTCTCAATCATTAAATATCCATTCTTGTGGCCCGGAACTGCGCCCTTCACCACTAACAAATCCTTCTCGGGAACGACCTTCACGATCTGGAGGTTCGTCACCTTCACTTTCTTGTTGCCCATCTGGCCAGCCATGCGCAATCCCTTGAACACTCTCGAAGGATAGGCGCAAGCGCCGATGGAACCCGGCTTTCTCATACGGTTGTGCTGACCGTGAGTAGCCTGACCAACGCCATTGAAATGATGGCGTTTCACTACGCCTTGGAAGCCTTTACCTTTGCTGATGCCGCTGACATCAACGAACTCGCCTTCCATAAACACGTCGACGGTAAGCGTTTCGCCCAATTGTTTTCTGTGGCCTTCTTCGAAACGCGAGAACTCGCGCACCAGTTTCTTGGGAGTCGTGCCGGCCTTGGCAAAGTGACCTTGCTCGGCCTTCGGGGTGTTCTTCACCTTCTTCTCATCGAAACCTAACTGGATTGCGCTGTAACCGTCTTTCTCAATCGTTCTGACTTGGGTGACGACACAAGGACCAGCCTTGATGACCGTGACGGGTATGGCTTTACCGGCCTCGTCGTAGATGCTCGTCATCCCAATCTTTTTTCCTAGTAATCCTGACATGCTGTTTTAGCTTTTTTAATTTGTTGTACTAGATAGGTTTAATTACAATTTGATTTCCACTTCCACACCGCTGGGGAGCTCCAGCTTCATCAGTGCGTCGATCGTCTGTGAAGTCGAGTTGTAGATGTCGAGCAAACGCTTGTAGGTCGAAAGCTCGAACTGCTCTCTCGATTTCTTGTGGACGAAGGTCGAACGCAAGACCGTGTAGATCTTCTTGTTGGTCGGCAACGGAATGGGACCGCTGACGATGGCTCCAGTCGCCTTGATGGTTTTTACGATCTTCTCGGCTGACTTGTCAACCAAGTTGTGATCATGCGACTTCAATTTGATTCTAATTCTTTGGCTCACAATAATTATAATTTATTGATTTCTTTTTCCTTAAACGAATAATAGTCCTTTTGCTTTCTTGATCACCACATCGGCAATCGCCTCGGGAACGGGTGCATAATGGCTCAGTTCCATGTTGAAATTGGCGCGGCCCGACGACAGCGAGCGGAGCGTGGTGATGTAACCAAACATCTCCGCCAACGGCACGTCGGCCTTGATCACTTGGAAGCCAATGTCAGCATTGACTTCACGCAATATGGATCTCTTCTTGTTCAAATCGCCCGTGACGTCTCCTATGTATTCGTCGGGGCAATGTATTTCCACTCTCATGATCGGCTCCATCAGCACGGCTCCAGCCTTGAGGCCGGCTTCCTTGAAGGCGATGTGGGCGGCGGCCTCGAATGAGAGCACGTCGCTATCGACAGGATGGAACGAGCCGTCTGTAAGCGTCACCTTGAGATTCTCGACAGGGAATCCTGCCAGCACGCCGTTGGTCAAGGCTCCCTTGAAGCCTTTCTCCGTGGCTTGTATGAATTCGCGCGGTATGGCACCGTTCTTCACTTCATCGACAAACTGCAAACCCTGTACACCTTCTTCGGCAGGACCCATTGTGAACGCGATATCGGCAAACTTACCCTTGCCACCGGTCTGTTTTTTATAGACTTCACGATGCTGAATTGTTTGAGTAAAGGCTTCCTTGTATGCGACCTGTGGACGACCCGAGTTGACTTCGACGCCAAACTCTCTGCGTAAGCGGTCCATAATAATATCAAGGTGCAGTTCGCCCATACCCGACAAAATGGTCTGACCCGAATTTTCATCGGTGTGCACAAAAAGTGTAGGATCTTCCTCAACCAACTTGGCCAAGGACTGATCGAGTTTGTCCAAGTCTGCCGTAACCTTAGGCTCGATGGCGATGTTGACCACGGGCTCGGGGAACTTGATGTTCTCGAGGACCAGCGGCTTGTTCTCCACCGTCAAGGTGTCGCCAGTGCGAATCAGCTTGAAGCCGACCGCAGCGCCGATGTCGCCCGCCGAAATCTCTTCCAACGGGTTCTGCTTGTTGGCGTGCATCTGAACGATCTTGGCAATGCGCTCGCGCTTGCCAGTGGAGACGTTCAGCACGGTCTCACCCGACTTCAACGTTCCAGAATAGACGCGGAAGAAGCACAAGCGGCCTACGAAGGGGTCGGTGGCAATCTTGAACGCCAAGGCGCAGAAAGGCTCCTTGGGGTCGGCTTTGCGCACTTCCTCTTGCTCGGTCTTGGGATTGACGCCCTTCACGTGGTCGATGTCCAAAGGGCTGGGCAGGTAGTTGACGATAGCGTCAAGCAGAGGCTGCACACCCTTGTTCTTGAACGACGAGCCACACATCACGGGGCAAATGCGAAGGTCAAGCGTAGCCTTGCGCAATTCGGAAATCAGTTCCTCCTCGGTGATGCTGTCGGGGTCTTCCATGTACTTCTCGAACAGGGCTTCGTTGTCTTCGGCGGCACCCTCAAGCAGCTTGGTACGGTACTCTTGCACCATATCTTTCATGTCTTCAGGGATTTCCACCTCGTCGAAAACGGAGCCGTTGTCCTGCTCTTCCCACACGTATGCCTTGTTCTTGATGAGATCGACCACGCCAACGAAGTCGTCCTCAGCGCCGATAGGCAGCTGGATGGCGACGGGCGTAGCGTGCAGGCGCTCGCTGATCTGGTCCATGACCTTGAAGAAGTCGGCGCCGGCGCGATCCATCTTGTTCACGTAGCATATACGCGGAACGTTGTATTTGTTGGCCTGATGCCACACGGTTTCCGACTGGGGCTCCACACCGCCGACGGCGCAGAAGATGGCGATGGCGCCATCCAGAACGCGCAGCGACCGCTCCACTTCGACGGTGAAGTCGACGTGGCCGGGCGTGTCGATGATGTTGATCTTGTAAGCCTCGTTATTAAGGTGCCAGAACACCGTTGTGGCGGCAGAAGTGATGGTGATGCCACGTTCCTGCTCCTGAACCATCCAGTCCATGGTGGCGGCGCCGTCGTGAACTTCACCGATCTTATGACTACGTCCGGTATAATACAGAATACGCTCCGTCGTCGTCGTCTTACCGGCGTCGATGTGTGCCATGATGCCGATGTTGCGCGTCAGGCAGAGCGGGTTCATATTATCGTGGACGTTTTGCATAATTATCTCAATCTTAAACGTTTAGAATCTGAAATGCGAGAACGCCTTGTTGGCGTCTGCCATTCTGTGGATTTCTTCTTTTCTCTTGAATGCAGAACCTTCTTCCTTGTAAGCTGCCATGATTTCCGAAGCGAGCTTCAGGGCCATCGATTTCTCGTGACGTTTGCGGGCGTAACCGATCAGGTTCTTCATACCGATGCTCTGCTTACGGGCAGGACGGATTTCTGAAGGAATCTGGAAGGTAGCACCACCAATACGACGGCTTCTTACTTCCACTTGGGGGGTGACGTTGGCCAGGGCCTTCTTCCACACCTCAACCGGATTTTCGTTGAGCTTACTTTCAACGATGTCCATTGCTTCGTAGAAAATCTGATAAGCCAAATTCTTCTTACCCTCGAGCATGATGTTGTTCACGAACTTCGTGACCTGCACATCGCCGTACTTCGGGTCGGGAAGGATAATTCTCTTCTTTGGTTTAGCTTTTCTCATGTCTTTAAGTCTTTCTTTTTTTGACTAATCGTTATTTCTTTGCGGCTGTTTGTTTGGGTCGTTTCGCACCGTACTTCGACCTGCGCTGGCGGCGGCCATCAACGCCCGAGGTGTCCAAAGCACCGCGGATGATGTGGTAACGAACGCCCGGCAAATCCTTGACACGACCTCCTCTGATCATGACGATAGAGTGCTCCTGCAGGTTATGGCCTTCGCCCGGGATGTATGCGTTGACTTCCTTTTGGTTGGTCAGACGCACCCTAGCAACCTTACGCATTGCTGAGTTAGGCTTCTTAGGGGTCGTCGTGTAAACACGAACGCACACGCCACGACGCTGTGGACATGAATCCAATGCTGGTGACTTACTCTTGTCGATCAATTTCTGGCGCCCTTTGCGCACTAATTGTTGAATAGTCGGCATTTTAATTTGTTAGGTTAATGTTAGTTATTTAATCCGTTGATAAGGAATTACTTACAAACTCATACCAAACTGGCCGAGGGTAGCACTTTCAAGATGTAGTCAGGGAAACATGGTAAGCCATGGACGGCTTAGAAGTCTATAAAACCCACGTTGTGACATTTTCTTACGCTTGATTTTGGCGTCACACCGTGCAGAAACCTATTACGTTTAAACTTATCAGGTTCCTAACTATATCATTTTCAAGGGCAAGCCCTCTTTCAATTCAGCGGGTGCAAAAGTACAACATTTTTCAATACGCAGCGCACTTTTTTCAAAATTTTCTTGAAATTTGTTGAAATATGTTTTTATATTGCTGTTTTTCAATAGTTTGAATATGTTGAAAACTTTTTCTCGGGCATAAAAAAAGCGTCTTTTTTGGCTTGTTTTCGCCGAAAAAGACGCTCAATTAATGAAAAATTGGCTGTCTATGGTTTCCCTACTCCGCACTTTTCAGTGCAGAAATGACATAAACAGCCAATTTCTTAATACTTCACGAAACGGTCTTCGCCGTTGCTCAAACCGAGCAAAGGACTGCGTCCGAAGAGCAAAAAGACCTTGTGTTCCCAAATGAGTTCCCAAAGGAAGCGACTGACGCGCACCTGCTCTTCAGGGGCAAGATGCTCGTTGGTATATACGGTGTTTTCAAGGTCGGCAAGAGCGCGGTCACGGATGGCCTGCTGCCGAATCTGGTGGCAAAGGTTGAGGAAGGTAGTCCCCGAAGGCGCATCGTTGCGCTCGATGATGACGAGAACAAGGTGCTTCATTGCCTCGTCGTCGTAAAGGGTGTGAATTGGATTTGCGTCGAAATTCATGATTGTTCTGTTTGGTTTGATGGCGCAAATATAGGGATTTTTCGGAAACGGTCAAGTCGGCGACCGAAAAAAGCGAACTTTTTTCACACCTATATTAATATATGCCCCACGTTTTTGTATTTTTGCACCCGAAATTTCGACACAAACAACTTTGAAATGGTTACTGAATTAATCATCGTATGGGTCCTCGGCGTGGTGGCGTTCTTTGTGCTGTGGGCGATTCTGCTCAAAGTGATTAAGCGGATTAGTGAGCGGAAACAAAAGGATGAGATTCATGTTGAAAACGCCGATTCGATTGAACCAAAACCTGAACAACACATTTGATTACCTATCACCCCTCTGGGGTTCCCAAGTCCCGTAGGGACGGAATAGGCAAGCGGCGAAGCAACGTGCCCCCCCTGCCGAAAAACGAATACCGTTCCAAGCAAAGCCCCGGCGGGACGACAAGAAAACAAATCGGGCGAAACCTACCTGATTTTGGTTAGATTTCGCCCGAAAAATTCAGCAAACAAGACCATCCTTACTGGGCAACCTGCACAAGGCGCACGGCACGACCAGTATAACGTTCACCTGTATAATTTGTAGGGGTCACTGCTGTCACTGAGAACTGAAGGCTGTATGCGTTTTCTTCACCATAACACACAGATGACCAGTAAAAACCCATTCCCTGATTATACACCCCGGTTATTTGACGTTCGCCTGTCACAGGCAGAAACACAGCTCCTGCTGGTTTGAATATCCTGTTCCATTCCGACTCGCTGACGGTGTTGCTTGTCCATTCGGCTTGATAGGAATCTGCATTCAAGAAACTGAAGTTTGACGCATCCCAATTATCCGGCAACAGAATGAGTCCTCCAATATTATTCACCAAGGCATGAGCATAGCGTATACCTGAAGTCGTGCTACGAGTCTTCAGCAAATAGTCCCATTCCGCTTCGGTAAGCGTACGCCACAAGTTTGACTGGTTGCCGCCATTAGTGATGGGATTGTAGATGCCCCAGTCAGCCTTTGCGTATGCTCCTTTAAGATCGAGGGTATAAACAATGCCGTCCGTAGGACCATAGCCATATCCACAATCCGTTCTATCATAAACGAAATCATAGTCATAAGGCTGGTAATAAACGTTGCCGTTGTTCCAACTACTCGTTCCCCAGCCAAACAGGTCAATCCAACCATCGTAGGTGGAAGAAATGTTCCTATTAGCATCAATGAGTGACTCCCATTGTTGCTCTGCGAAGCGCCATGTTTTGGTTGAAGCTTGATATTGAAGGTTGCCTTTCGAGAAATACACTTTGTCGCCATTCGCGTTAATAGTAAACACACCGCCGGTGGATCCGGTTGGGGCATTAGAGTCGGCACCACCATTATTACCGCCGCCATTGTTACCCCCGCCATTGTTCGGTTCATCGGGTTTCGTACATCCTGCGGCAAAAACGACAGCCGCTGCCAGCATCAATACTGATACAAGTTTTCTAACTTTTTTCATAGTGAGTTGATTTAGGTTGATTCTAATTTAATCGTTTAGAGAGCAAAAATATGAAAAAAACGAATATGAACCATAATTGAGACTTTTTTTTGATTTTTTTTGTACTTTCGCGCAAAATATGATTCAAGGCATACTTCGTGCCTCGCAATAACGCAAAGCAACGATAAGAAAATCTTAATTGAAATGCAAAGCATTCGATGAAATCAGTTTTAAATCATTAAATACTTGAATATGAAATACGACATCATCGTTATCGGCAGCGGTCCTGGGGGCTATGTGGCTGCCATCAGAGCATCGCAACTGGGTAAGAAAGTGGCTGTGGTCGAGAAGGCCGAAGTGGGAGGCATCTGCCTCAACTGGGGCTGCATTCCCACAAAAGCACTGCTGAAAAGCGCTCAAGTCTATACCTACATTAATCACGCCGAGAACTACGGCATCAAGGTGGAAGGCGAAGTGAAACCTGACATGGAGGCCGTCGTAGCGCGCAGCCGCGGCGTGGCCGACACCATGAGCAAGGGTGTGCAATACCTCTTCAAGAAGAACAATGTGGAAGTCATCGCCGGCTATGGCAAACTGACTGCCGACAAGCAGGTGGAAGTGACCGACGCCGAAGGCAACAAGACTCTTTACGAAGCCGACGACATCATTCTTGCCACGGGTTCCCGCGTGCGCGAATTGCCAGCCCTACCCATCGACGGCAAGAAAATCATCGGCTACCGTCAGGCTTTGGTCTTGGACAAACTGCCTGAGAGCATGGTGGTAGTCGGCTCGGGCGCCATCGGCTCAGAGTTTGCCTTCTTCTTCACCTCGATGGGCGTGAAGATGACTTTGGTCGAGTTCCTGCCCAATGTGGTACCGAACGAGGACGAGGAAGTTTCGAAACAAGTGGAGCGCGCCTTCAAGAAGCTGAAAATGACCGTGATGACGGAAGCCTCAGTGACCCACGTCGATACCACGGGCGAAAAGTGCGTCTGCACTATCGCTACCAAGAAAGGTGAAAAGACCGTGGAGGCTGACATCGTCCTGTCCGCCGTCGGCGTACAGACCAACATCAACAACCTCGGCCTTGAGGAGCTTGGTATCAGCACCGAACGTGGCAAAATCAACGTGGACGACTACTATCGCACCAATGTGCCGGGCATCTATGCCATCGGCGACATTGTGCATGGTCCCGCCCTCGCGCACAAGGCCGACCACGAAGCCATCATCTGCGTGGAGAAGCTTTGCGGCTTGAATCCCAAGCCGTTGAACTACGCCAACATCCCGGGCTGCACCTACACCACGCCCGAAATCGCCTCCGTCGGCCTGAGTGAGGCCAAGGCCATCGCAGCGGGCTATGAGGTGAAAATTGGCAAGTTCCCGTTCACTGCTTCGGGCAAGGCCACGGCTGCCGGTAACCGCGACGGCTTCATTAAAGTCGTCTTCGACGCCAAGACTGGCGACTGGCTCGGCTGTCACATGGTTGGCGACAACGTGACTGAGATGGTGGCCTCCGCCGTGCTTTGCCGTGAGCTGGGTGCGAAGGGCGAGGACATTATCCGCGCCGTGTTCCCCCACCCCACCATGTCGGAGGGTATCATGGAGGCGGCGGCAGCGGCTTACAACGAATGCGTACATCTTTAATAGTTTGAAGTTGTTTAGTTGTTAAGTTGTTTAGTTAGGGTTGATGATATGGAGAACTTTGGAGATTTTATTAGAGCAAAAACGCCCGCAACGAATAACTTAACAACTAAACAACTAATCAACTAAACAACTAACACGATGGAGATCATAGAAACCAAAATCAAAGACCTGTTGATCATCAAACCGGATGTTTTCATGGACGAGCGAGGCTATTTCTTCGAGAGCTACAACAAGGCTCGTTTCATGGAACATGGCCTTGACATGACTTTCGTGCAGGACAACGAATCCCAGTCGATGAAGGGAGTGTTGCGTGGACTGCATTTCCAAAAGCCGCCTTTTGCGCAAGGCAAGTTGGTTCGTGTGGTGAAAGGTGCGGTCATGGATGTGGCCGTCGATTTGCGGAAAGGCTCGCAGACCTACGGGCAGTGGGAGTCTGTCGTACTGACCGAGGGCAACAAGTTCATGTACTGGATCCCCGAAGGCTTCGCGCACGGGTTCGCCTGTTTGGAGGACCATTCCGTGTTCACCTATAAATGCACCAACGTCTACAACAAGGCCTCAGAAGGTAGCTTACGCTGGAACGACCCTGACTTGGGCATCAAGTGGGACATCGAGAATCCGATTCTTTCGGAAAAGGACAAGGTGTCGCCAATGTTCAAAGATTTTGTGACACCGTTTTAAGTCGCAATAAAACAAGCAATGAAAAGGAACTACGAATTGGACGAATTACACAAATGGCAGTGTATGAATTTTGCAGCCAAGGCTGCAAATGAGTACGAATTTAAGGGGCAACCCTATTCGTATTCATTCGCAACGAAGTTGCAAAATTCAATTTGCTCAAATTTGTTAAATTCGTGTCATTCGTAGTTAATCGTAAACTGAGAATCTTGAAATCTAAAATCGCAAATATGAAAACAAGAAACCTCCTTTTGGCTTGCGGCATGGCCATTATATTAATAGGTGCGACCGCCGCCATCACGATTGCCTTGGCGCAGTCCAACGACGAGCAGATGGAGACCTACGAAGGCACCGACCGTGAGTTCCTCTCCTTCGACCAAATCGACCACATCACGCACGACATCGAACTGCCTGAGTCGATGGACTTTTGCGGCGAGGAGGTGCCTTTGGACCTGTTTTACGTCCGCGAGCGCCTGGAACGCGAAATCATGGTCAATTCCTACAGGCATTCCGGAACTATACTGTTGCTGAAACGCACTACGCGCTGGTTTCCCGTCATGGAGCCGATTATGGAGAAAAACGGCTTGCCCGAGGATTTCAAATATCTCGCCATGATTGAGAGTGAGTTGACCAACGCCGTTTCGCCTTCGAAAGCTGTAGGTTTTTGGCAGTTCTTGGAAGGCACAGGGAAGGACTACGGCCTTGAAATCAACAAGGAGGTAGACATGCGCTATAGTGTTGAAAAAGAAACCGTTGCTGCCTGCAAATATTTAAAAGACTCTTACCGCAAGTTCGGCAGTTGGACGGCAGCGGCAGCAGCCTTCAACTGCGGCAACGGACGTATCACCAAGACGAAGGAAGAACAGCGCGTGGACTCTTACTACGACATGATTCTGCCCGAGGAAACGCAACGTTACGTGTTCCGCATCCTCGCGCTGAAGCTCATCACCGAGAATCCTGAGAAATACGGCTACCAAATCGGCGACAACGGCTGGTACAGGCCTTTGGAGAGCAAGACCGTGACCGTCGTGCAGTCCATCCCCAACTTGACGGATTTCGCCTACGACCAAGGCACCAACCTCAAGCTGTTGAAATACTTCAACCCATGGCTGCGCTCCAACTCGCTCACGGTTTCGGCGGGCAACAGCTATGAGATTAAGATTCCTACGGGAAAATATGCCAAGACGCATAAACCTATGAAGAATAAGTAGTTTGAAGTATAGGAGTAATGAGTTTGGAATGAACGACTTCAGCGAAGATAAAACCCTAGAAATCCTCGGTGCGCGGGAGAACAACCTGAAGAACATCGACTTATCCATTCCGCGGAATGCCTTGGTGGTCGTCACGGGCATCAGCGGGAGCGGCAAGTCGTCGCTGGCCTTCGACACGATTTACGCCGAAGGACAGCGTCGCTACATGGAGAGTTTCTCGGCCTACGCGCGGCAGTTCATCGGCAACATGGAACGCCCTGATGTGGATAAAATCACCGGCCTCAGCCCCGTGATTTCCATCGAGCAAAAAAGCGTGAACAAGAACCCGCGCTCGACGGTGGGTACCATCACCGAGATTTACGACTTCCTGCGCCTGCTCTACGCCCGTATCGGCGAGGCTTATTCCTACAACACGGGCGAGAAAATGGTGCGCTACACCGAAGAACAAATCACCGACTTGATAATGAACGAGTTCCAAGGCCGACGCATCAATATTTTGGCACCTTCGGTAAGAGGCAGAAAAGGTCATTACCGTGAATTGTTCGAGCATATTCGGCAGGCGGGATTTACCCGTGTTCGCGTGGACGGCCAGATGCGCGAAATCGAGTTCGGGATGATGGTGGACCGCTACAAGACCCACGACATTGAAATCGTCATCGACCGTATTGAAGTGCATGAGGACAGTCTCAGCCGCATCAAAAAATCGGTGCAGACAGCTTTTCGCTACGGCAAGGGTTTGTTGATGGTGATGGACAACGACACGGAGCAACTGCGCTACTACAGTCGCCTGCTGATGTGCCCCACCACGGGCCTCTCCTACGAAGACCCCGAGCCCAACACCTTCTCGTTCAACTCGCCCTACGGCGCCTGCCCCAAGTGCAACGGCCTCGGTGAAATCGCGGTTGTCGATAAGGAAAAGCTCATCCCCAATCCGAGCCTGAGCATCCGCAAAGGCGGTTTGGCTCCAACAGGCGAATACAAGGCTGGCGGCTGGATTTTCAAGCAGTTGGAGGCCATCGGGCTGAAGTACGGCTACACCCTCGACACGCCGCTGAAGGACTTCTCCGACGAGGCTATTGACGTCATCCTCTATGGCACCAACGAAACCTTCGAGGTGAAGCGCGAAAACCTCGGCGTCACCTCAACCATCAAAATCAACTTCGAGGGTGTCATCAACTTCATTGAGAGCCAGAACAACGAGGACGCGCCGGCGAGCATCACGCGCTGGGCCAACTCGTTCATGAACCATGTCAGCTGCCCCGTTTGCGGCGGGTCGCGACTGAAAAAGGAGGCGCAATGGTTCCGCATCGACGGGAAAAACATCGCTGACGTGGCCAACATGGACACGCTCTCTTTGGGCAAGTGGATTGATGAACTACCCAACAAACTCACTGAAAGACAAAACGATATCGCCAAGGAAATCCTGCGCGAAATCCACAAACGCGTGCATTTCCTCCTTGACATTGGCATCGATTATTTGAATATGAACCGTCCGGCGGCATCGCTTTCGGGTGGCGAGGCACAACGCATCCGCTTGGCTACCCAAATCGGGTCTCAACTGACGGGCGTGTTGTATATTTTGGACGAGCCGAGCATCGGCTTGCATCAGCGTGACAACCAACGCCTTATCGAGTCTCTGAAGGAGCTGCGCGACATCGGAAACTCAGTCATTGTGGTGGAACACGACAAGGAAACCATGCTCAGCGCGGACTATTTGGTCGATATCGGTCCTGGTGCAGGTCGTCATGGCGGTGAGGTCGTTTTTGCCGGAACACCCGCTGAGGTGAAAAACGGCCATTCCATCACCTGCGACTACCTTAATGGCCTGCGCCAAATTGAGGTGCCGAAAACGCGACGCAAGCCCTTGGAAGGCAATGTCTTGACCATCAAGGGCGCGAGCGGCCACAATTTAAAGAATGTCGATTTGGAATTACCTCTCGGCGTGATGGTCTGCGTGACAGGCGTCAGCGGCTCAGGTAAGTCCACCTTAATTAATGAGACCCTCTCCCCCATCCTGAGCCAAAAGTTCTACCGCTCGGTGAAGGAGCCGCTGCCCTACGACAGCATCGAAGGCCTGGAAAAACTCGACAAAATCATCCAAATCGACCAAGCGCCGATTGGACGCACACCACGCTCGAACCCAGCGACTTACACAAAAGTCTTCGACGACATCCGCAAGCTCTACGGCGAGTTGCCCGAGTCGAAAATCAGGAATTACAAGGCGGGACGTTTCTCGTTCAACGTGAAAGGCGGTCGCTGCGAGGCCTGCAAGGGCGCGGGCTTGCGCGTCATTGAAATGAACTTTTTGCCTGATGTGTCGGTAATGTGCGAAGAATGCCAAGGCAAACGCTACAACCGCGAGACGCTTGAGGTGCGCTACAAAGGCAAGTCCATCAACGACGTGCTGAACATGACCATCAACGAGGCGGTGGAGTTTTTTGAGAATATTCCCGCCATCGTTCAGAAAATCAGAACGTTGAAAGATGTCGGTTTGGGTTACTTAACCCTCGGCCAAGCCTCCACCACCATCAGCGGCGGCGAGGCACAGCGCGTGAAACTGGCCACCGAACTCGCCAAGCGCGACACGGGCAAGACACTTTATGTCCTCGACGAGCCCACCACCGGCCTGCATTTTGAGGACATCAAGGTATTGATGGGCGTGCTGAACAAATTGGTTGATAAGGGCAACACCGTCCTCATCATCGAGCACAACCTGGACGTCATCAAGATGGCGGACTGGATCATCGACATGGGTCCCGAGGGCGGCGACCGCGGTGGGCGAATCGTCTGCCAAGGCACGCCGGAACAAGTGGCACAGTGCGCGACGAGTTATACAGGGCGGTATTTGAAGGAGGAACTTTCTTAAAAAACCTACGCTTTTTTGAAAAAGTTTGTATTTTTGCCGCTGTAAAACAAAAGACAATCGATTATGGCGACAATAGTATTACAAGTGCCCGACGAAAACCTCGTTTCAAAAGTGAAGCAGGCTTGCAAGATGCTTTTGGGCGTGGCATCGGTAAAGGTGAAGAAAGAAGCGAAGCCCAAGAAGCATGACATCACCAAGACGGCAGGTTTCCGCGAGGCGATGGACGACATCAAGCACGGCAGGGTGACCCATGCCGACAGCGTGGATGACATGTTCAAGCAGATTTTAGGCTATGTACCAAATTGATTATTCCAACCGTTTCAACAAGGACTTGAAACGCTGCATGAAACGTGGCCTGAACCTCAAACTGATTAAGGATGCCATCGACTTGCTGGCAGAAAATGGCAAATTGCCGCAACAATACCGTTCTCACAAACTCGTGAACCATAGGAGGGAAATCTGGGAATGCCACATCCAGCCCGACTGGCTCATGACATGGGAACAGAACGACAACCAACTAACGCTTCTATTCCTGCAAACTGGAACCCACGCCGATTTGTTTTAGCGAATCACCACACTTCCCCAAAGCCTCTTTTTCAGCTCAAAAAGAGAACTTACCTCAGCCAAAGTTTCTCTCCAGCCTTTAGGCGGGACTTCTCATTCAAATCATTCATTTTCAGTAGTTTTCCTGGCTTCACAGCATAGCGCAGAGCTATGTCACGGATGGTCTCACCTTCCTCGACGGTATGCCTTTTCGCCTTCCAGTTCGTGTTCTTCAGACGAGCCAAATACACCACGTCGCCACTATGAAACACCATCTCGTCGGGGTGTTTTAGTAGGTTGTATTCGCAGAATTTCTTGTACTTGATGCCAAATTCCTTGGCTAGGCTTTCGGGCGTTTCACCCTCTTTGGCGAAAACGAAGCGCACCTTGTTGTTTTCATAGATGAAACGCTTGTCAGCTGTCATGTCAACCAACTCAAAGATAGAGCGATTGGTGGGCGAAAAGGCCAACTCAATCAATTCATCCTCGGGAGCGATGTCGGGCAATTGGTTGTCGTCGGTCATCAAGCCGAGCGCAATTTTGTCATATTTGGTAAGGTCGTACAGCTCGATGCGGTCGATAAGCAGTTGGGCATATTTCGGGTTGGTGGCATATCCCGCCGCTTTCAGACCCTTGGCCCAGCCCTTGTAATCAGTGATTTTCAAGTCGAAAAGGGCAGCATATCGACTGCGTGTGCAAAGGAACTCGGAATGGTCCTTAAACGATTCCTCGGCATTCCTATACTTGCGGAAACACTCGTTTTTCTCGTCATCATCCATGTAGTAGGTCTTGCCGGTCCAGCCTTGGTGACACTTGATGCCGAAATGGTTTTTGGCCTCACGCGCCAAAGCACTATTGCCCGCCCCCGACTCCAACAGGCCTTGCGCCAAAGTAATCGAAGCCGGAATCTTATGTTCGCGCATCTCGCGCATGGCGATGTCCTTGTAGGTTTGGATGTATTCTTCAGGGGTAATGCGTTGCGCCTGAGCCAGTAGCGGGGCTAAAAAAACGAGAATAAGGGTAATTTTCTTCATGTAAACGAAACGCAAAACCCACCAAAATCGTATAAATCCAAAATAAAAAAGCCTCGCCATCGTTTTTTTCCGTATTTTTGAAGCCTATTTTGCGCAAATTTATGGACACAACACGCCTTTTCGACTATTTCCCAGAGCTGAGCGACAAGCAGAGGGAGCAGTATAACCAACTGAAAGACTTGTACTTGGACTGGAACAGCAAAATCAACGTCATCTCGCGCAAGGACATGGAGCAGTTCTACGAGCACCATGTGCTGCACTCGTTGGCCATCGCCAAATATTTCGAGTTGCTACCTGGCATGAAGGTGATGGACCTCGGCACGGGAGGTGGCTTCCCCGGCATTCCCTTGGCCATTATGTTTCCGCAGACTGAGTTCTACCTCATCGATGGGACGGGCAAGAAAATCAAAGTGGTGAACGCTGTCAAGGAGGCTATCGGATTGGAGAACGTGGTGGCCGAACAGAAACGCGCTGAAGAGGTGAAAGCCAAGTTCGATGTGGTGACTGGTCGCGCGGTGATGACCCTGCCCGAAATCGCCAACCTTGCGGGCAACAAGTTGAGAATCAGGGGCGACAAAGAAGCTGGCGGCATCCTTTACCTCAAGGGCGGCGACTTAACGGAAGAACTAAAAGCCCTTAACCGCTACTGGAGATACAAGATGGTGCCGGTGAGCAAATGGTTCAAGGAGGAGTATTTTGAGGAAAAGTATGTAGTTCATTTATTCTAATCACAAAAGCAACAAAACAATCATTTAATTCAACAATAAACACTTCAACAAAATGAAAAGATTAACCTTAACCCTAATCGCAACGTTTGCCCTGAGCACCATGATGCTCGCGCAATCGATGACCGTGCCCTTCGACCCGAACGTCAGACGCGGTAAACTGGAAAACGGATTGACTTACTACATCCGTCACAACGAAAAACCCGCCCAGCGCGCCAATTTCTACATCGCGCAGAAGGTCGGTTCCATCCTGGAAGAAGAGAACCAGCGCGGTCTGGCCCACTTCCTTGAACACATGGCCTTCAACGGCTTGGAGCACTTCCCCAAGAAAGCCATGCTCGACTACATGGAGCGCAACGGCGTGAAATTCGGCACCAATGTGAATGCCTGGACGAGCTTTGAACAGACCGTCTACATGCTCAACAACGTCCCTACTACCAATCCTGGTCTCGTGGACACCTGCCTGCTCGTGTTGCATGACTGGTCGAGCTTCATCTCCCTTGAAGACGACGAAATCGAGAACGAGCGTGGTGTCATCTTGGAGGAGATGCGCCAAGGCTTGGATGCCCAGACGCGAATCTACAACAAGATTTTGCCCGTCATCTATCCCAACAGCCCTTACGGCGTTCCCATGCCCATCATCGGCACCGAGGAAGTCGTAGCCAATTTCGACCATCAGTTCCTCCGCGACTATTATGAGAAATGGTATCGTCCTGATCTTCAGGGCATCATCATCATCGGCGACATCGACGTCAACGAGATTGAGAACCGCCTGAAGGAAATGTTTGCCGACATCCCCGCCCCCATCGATCCCGCCGAGCGCGTCCACTTCCCCGTGGCCGATAACAAAGAGCCTATCGTGGCCATCGCCACCGATGTGGAAGAGACCAACTACCAACTTTCGGTGTTTTACAAGCACGACGTGGTGCCGGACGAAGAAAAGAACGACATCCAATATTGGCTGAAGACTTACATCGATAACCTCGTTTCGACGATGTACAACAACCGTATGGAGGAACTCACCCAGAAGGCCAATCCGCCTTTCATTTTCGGTTACGGCTACTATGGCACCTTCCTCGTCAGCGACACCAAGGACGCCTGGACCTCGATGGCCTACGCCAAGGACAAGGACGGCATCGACGAGGCCATGAACGCCATCATCGCGGAGAACAAGCGTATGCAGCAATACGGCTTTACCGCCTCCGAGTTTGAGCGCGCCAAGGCCGACTTGATGAAACGCATCGAGAACCAATACGACGAGCGCGACAAGCAAGAAACGCAGCGTTATTTCTATCCCCTCCTCAGCCATTTCCTCACCAACGAGCCGCTAATGGGCATCGAGAACGAGTACATGCTGCTCAGCCAAATCCTGCCCAACCTGCCCGTGGAAGCCATCAACGAATATGCCAAGTCGGAACTCATCAGCGAAGACAACATCGTCATCATGCTGACCGGTCCCGAGAAGGAAGGCGAAGCGATGCCCACCGAGGAAGAACTGCTGGCTATGTTCGCAGAAGCCAACAAGGTTGAAGTGGAGCCTTATGTGGAGACCGTCAGCAACGAGCCGCTCATCGCCACGATGCCTGTGAAAGGTGCCATCGTCGAAAAGAAACACGACGACATCTTCGATGCCACTGTGCTCACCTTGAAGAACGGCGTGAAGGTCATCTACAAGCCCACCACCTTCAAGGACGACGAAATCCTGATGTCGGCCTACAGCTTCGGTGGCTACTCAGTCATGGACCAAAGCGACCCCTATACCTTACAGGAAATCAACGAATTGGCTACCATTGGTGGCGTAGGTAACTTCAGCGCCATCGACCTGCCTAAGATCTTGGCTGGCAAGAAAGCCAGTGTCCACCCCAGCATCGGCAACATCACCGAAAACATGAGCGGCAACTGCTCTGCCCGCGACTTGGAGACCATGCTGCAACTCACCTATTTGTATTTCACCTCGCCCCGCAGCGATGAAGACGCTTTCCAGAGCTACATCACCCGCACCAAGTCGATGGTGGCCAACATTGAGTCGGACCCGAGCACTGCCTTCCGCGACAACCTCATGTTTGCCCTTTACGATGACCATCCGTTAGTAAAGCGCATGAGAGCCGAGGACTATGACAAGGTAGACTACGCCAAAGGTCTGAAACTTTTCGCCGACCGCTTCAAGGACGCCAACAACTTCGTCTTTACCTTCGTGGGCAACATCGACCCAGAGACTTTCGAGCCCATGATTGAACAATACATCGGTGCCCTGAAGACCAAGAAAAACGACGAAACCTGGACCGACAACGTGCCCCTCATCACCGACAAGGACGTGAACTGCCACTATAACAAGGCCATGGAGAACCCCAAGGTCACCTGCTATATGGTCTACAATGGCGACATGGAATTCACCCGCAAGAACCAACTGACCCTGCAGTCCCTCAACGATGTGATGGACATCGTCTACACCGAGAAGATTCGCGAGGATGAAGGCGGCACCTACGGCGTGGGCGTCAATGCTAACCTGAACAAGTACCCGAAACAGACGTTCTTGTTCCTCATCGGCTTTGAGACCAACAAGGAGATGTATGAAAAGCTGATGGGCATCGCTGTGGCTGAGTTGCAGAACGTGGCCAACAACGGACCGCGCCCCGAAGACCTCAAGAAGGTGAAGGAGTATTTAGTCAAGAAGCACGCTGAAGACCTTGAGAGCAACCGCTACTGGATGAACTGCATCCAAACCTATGACCAGTACGGCTACGACCCAATGCAAAACTACGTCGACATCATCAACAGCATCACCGCCGACGATGTGGCCAACATGGCAAAGGCCGTGCTGAAAGGCTATAAGAAGGAAGTCGTGCAAATCCCCGAATAAAACAATGGCTATAGCTGTCAGCAATCAGCCTACATTCACAAATAAGTGAGCTGATTGCTGACGGCTGAAAGCCAAATCCTTAAATCCTGAATCTTAAATCTTTAAACAACAATACTATGACTGAAAAACTCACATTGAGAGACAACCCCACCATGCGTTGGATTGCCTTGCTGCTTTTGGCTTTGGCCATGTTCTGCAGCTACATTTTCATGGACATTTTGTCCCCCATCAAGGACCTGATGCAGACCGAGCGCGGATGGGACAGCCTCGCCTTCGGCACCATGCAGGGTGCTGAGACCTTCCTGAACGTCTTCGTGTTCTTCCTCATCTTCGCCGGTATCATCCTCGACAAGATGGGCGTGCGCTTCACCGCCGTGCTTTCGGGTGCTGTGATGCTCATTGGCGGCTTGATCAAGTACTACGCCATCAGCGAGTCGTTCTATGGCAGTGGCGCCGAGAGATGGTTCACCGAGAACCTGAACTACATCCCCGTCTTCGAGGAGCTGGGCGTTTCGCCGTTCTATCGCGGGATGCCCGCCTCCGCCAAGTTGGCTGCCCTCGGCTTCATGATTTTCGGTTGCGGCACTGAAATGGCCGGCATTACCGTGAGCCGTGGTATCGTGAAATGGTTCAAAGGTCGCGAGACCGCTTTGGCCATGGGTTCCGAAATGGCTTTGGCTCGTCTGGGTGTGGCCACCTGCATGATTTTCTCGCCCTACTTTGCCAAGCTCGGCGGTCACGTCAACGTGAGCCGTTCCGTGGCTTTCGGCGTGGTGTTGCTCTGCATCGCCCTCATCATGTTTGTCGTCTACTTCTTCATGGACAAGAAGTTAGACTCGCAAACCGGCGAAGCCGAAGAGAAAGACGACCCGTTCAAGATCAGCGATATCGGCAAGATCCTGTCGAGCCTTGGCTTCTGGCTCGTCGCCTTGCTGTGCGTGCTCTACTACTCGGCCATCTTCCCATTCCAGAAGTACGCCGTGAACATGTTGCAGTGCAATCTGACGCTGACTGAGCCCGCCGCTGGTTCGTTCTGGGCCGGCGACACCGTCACCATCATCCAATACATCATCATGCTCGTGGTGGCCATCTGCTCCTTCTCCAGCAACTTCTCGAAGAACAAGAGCATGAAATTCGGTCTGATGGCCGTTGCCATCGTCGCTTTGATTGTTTACTGCTACATGGGCTTCATGCGTGGCACCGCCGAGACCATCTTCGCTGTGTTCCCACTGTTGGCCGTGGCTATCACACCCATCCTTGGCAGCTACGTCGACAAGAAAGGTAAAGCCGCTTCCATGCTGATGATCGGTTCCTTGCTGCTCATCATCTGCCACCTCACCTTCGCCTTCATCCTGCCCATGTTCAAAGGCAATGCCGTTGGCGGCGTGATTGTGGCATACGTGACCATCCTCGTGCTGGGTGCCTCGTTCTCGTTGGTGCCTGCCGCTTTGTGGCCGAGCGTCCCGAAGCTGGTGGACGAAAAGATCATCGGTTCGGCCTACGCCCTGATTTTCTGGATCCAGAACATCGGCTTGTGGCTGTTCCCGCTGCTCATCGGTAAGGTTTTGGAAAACACCAACCCGGGTGTTGACGACCCCGTGGCCCTCGATTACACCTGGCCGTTGGTCATGCTCGCCTGCCTCGGTGTTGCTGCCCTTATCATCGGCATCATCCTGAAGCGCGTGGATGCCAAGAAGCATCTCGGACTGGAAGAGCCGAACATCAAGTAAAGAAGCTGTATACCGAATGTTGAATGCGGAATGGCGCAAAGCGATGCAACGCTTGCCCATTCCGCATTCCGTATTCTACAATTTGCCTTCCCACCAAACAAATTGTCTTTTTTGCCAAAAACCTAACCACATTTCATTTATGCACAAAAGGCACATCGCACATCAGCAGGATTTCCTTCACGAAGGCCTGCTCGCGAGGGCCAAAGTGGCCATCGGCGCGTGAGACTCGGGTCATCATTCGGGAAAAAGTGCGTTTTTTCTCCTTCGTCATGCGCTTTAGGGTTTCATATGTCTGCTTCTGCAACTCGTTCCGCTGAATCGGGACGAAATCGGGCTGATTGAACTCCAATTCGGGGAGGCAGCCTCTCAGGCACTCATCCTCACCTTCGTGGGTGCAGAAATCGGCGTTAGCCAAATTGTAGAGCACGCTGACAACGGCTTTTTGCTCTTCCAAGGTGAATTTTTCTCCCATGACGACAAATTTTGCTGCAAAGAAACGATTTTTTCTAATTTTGCAGCGATAAATCCATTAAAATCCATTAAAAATGAAAAAGACCGTATTACTCCTCATGGCTCTGGCAGCCTTCGTGACGCTGCGAGCCCAATGGGTCGACGACCCGATGCACAACTCTTTCATCGCCTATTGTTCTGACCAGGCGGGCGAAATCTACACTGCCACCGATCCTGTTTCGGGCTACACCTACGTCCAATGGACCACGGGCAGCTCGAATGGTTGGGCACCTTGGCTGCAATGCCTTGACTTCGATGGCACGCCGCTCTGGGGCGAAGATGGCATCCACGTGACCACGCCCAACTTGACCTCATGGTCGCCGGGCTATGCTATGGCCGCCACCAACGACGGCGGCGTGGTGAGCATGTTCCGCACTGCCGATGCGCACCATTACGCGGTGAGAATCAACGCCGATGGCAGCTTCCCCTGGGGCGAGCACGGCATCATGCTCTTTGACGGCCTCGGCGGCGACCGATCCGAAATCATGGCCGGCAACGACGGTGGCGTGTGGGCACTCGGCACCGACATGGACTACTCCTACCTACAATACGTCTACCCCGATGGCACCTTGGGCCAGCTCATCACCCTCGGCGATGGCAACGTCGACTACGCTTTCGGCCTGATGGTGCCCGGACCCTACAACACCGTTTTCGTTGTCTTCGAAAAGGAGAGTTGGGCGTATACCTATTATTATGAAAAGGAAATCTGGGTGGTCGGTTTCTCGCCCGAAGGTGGACAGATAGGCCCCGAAGTGCAGCTCATGGCGCCCTACACCATGGGCGGCAGCTATGCCCACTATGTAGTGCCCGACGGCGCCAACGGCGGTTATGCCTTCATGTGGCACGCTGGCATCGGCGGCTCGTTCAACACCTACGTCTTCCACTTCGACGAACTCGGCAACTCCACCATCGCTGACCTGAACGGCTGCGCGGTGCACTCCACCGACCCTGCCAACTACTATCTCGATGCCTACGGCACCGTCGATCCCGTCAGCCACGACCTCATCATCGCCTACACGCAGACTGACTCCTATTACCAGTCGGAAAGCCGCATCTACCTGAACCGCATCACCTCGACGGGTGAACGTCTCTGGGACGAGGGCATCCTCGTGGCCGACAACACGGGTGCCTATTATTCCGAGGTCAAAGTGGACGCTTTCGAGGACGGCAGCGGCTTCTCCATCATCTACAAGCAAGACAACGTGGTTCGTGGTAAAGGCTACGACATGGACGGCAACCTGCTGTGGGAAAAAGTCATCAGCGCGACCAACTACACCAAGACCTTCTGCGACAACAGCACGGGCTTCCACATGGGCCAAAACGTGGTGGCCTGGATCAACAGCAGCTCGGGCGGCCTTTACGGACAAAACATCGCCCCTGACGGCTCGATGGGCCCCGTGGAGCCTATCCTCCCCTGCCTTGCGCCCAGCAACTTCCAAGGCGACTATTATTATGACGAAGAGACCGGTGCCTTCGGTGCCATGCTCGCTTGGGACGCTCCAGCAGCCCAGCCTTTGCATTACAACCTCTACCGCTTCGAGCCCATCGACGGAACCAGAGTGGTCATCGAAATCGACCCTGACTTTACCTCCTACTTCGACGAAGTGGAACAAGGGACACAGATCTACCAACTGAGCGCCGTCTACGAGGACTGCGAATCCGACTATGCCCTCACCCCCGATGGTGCGGACTACCTTGAGATTTATATCACTGGCATCCCCGAGAATACGAACGACGAAATCGTCAACGTCATGAGGATTTTCAACGCCAACGGCCAGACCCTCACCTGCAAGAGCTTGGACAACCTGAGCGCAGGCATCTACATCCTGCAAGGCCTGACGGAAGACGGACGAATGGTAAGCCGAAAAGTAATGGTGAACAAATAAGACAGCAAAACCATAAAAACGATGTAGAGACGTGCCTTACGGCGCGTCTCTACTGTTTTTGTGGGAACTGTTGGACTCGAACCAACGACCCCCGCCTTGTAAGGGCGATGCTCTGAACCAACTGAGCTAAGCTCCCAAAACCTCTTTTCAGGTCAGTTTCGGACTGCAAAATTAGGAATTTTTTGGCAACAATTGTGTTTTTTCCAAAGTTTTTCCTATTTTTGTACGTTTATAATGCATTCCAAACGAATCCTATTATAGATGAAAAAACTCAATTTCAACAAATTAAAGACATATCTGCCTTTTGTTTTGGGCTTGATTGCCATCGTCTGCTGTGTTCCAGCCATCGCCGACGTGGGCAACAACAACCGCTACAGCTCTGGCGGCGGAGGCTTTGATGGCGACGGCGACATCACCGGGCTGATTTACTTTCTGCTCGGAGCGCTCTCCGGCGACACCGACTCCATCATCGTGCTGGTCATCGTCGTGGTGTTGCTGTTCGTCTTCCTAAGAAAAAAGAAAAATGGCAACGACACAAACACCTCTTTCAACAATCAGCAGGTGAACCGACAGGCGGAATCCGACATCACGATGGACTACACCAATGTGGTGGCTGAGGAAATCCGCACTATCGACCCAGCCTTCTCGGCCGACAAGTTCGTCGGCTTCGCGCGCGAGGTGTTCATGAAGATACAGGAAGCCTGGACCGCCAAGGACTGGAAGCCCATCCGCCCATTCGAGAGCGAGAATCTCTTCAACCAGCATAAACAGCAATTGGACGAGTACATCCGCTTGGGCAAGACCAACGTGGTGGAGAAAATCGCCATCAAGCACTGCTCATTGCATTCGTTCCAGCAAGACGGCGACAAGGAAGTGCTCACCGTGTGGCTCAATGCCGTAATGCGCGACTACGTCATCGACGATGCCACCAAGAAAGTTCTGGAAAGCGACCCGAACCGCGACTGGTACATGCGCTACGAGATGGTCTTCAACCGAAAAGCCGGCGTGAAGACCGACCCCGCGCGCAAAGGCAACGCCGTCACCAACTGCCCCAACTGCGGTGCCCCGACCGAGGTGACCTCATCGGGACAATGTGCTTATTGTGGCAGCGTCATCACCAACGGCGAACATGACTGGGTATTGACAGACATACATTCACGAAACTGATGTAGGGACGGATTCGCAGATCCGCACATGAACAATAGAATACAACAAAATATAATCAAAGGGCGGACACATGGGTCCGCACACAAACAACAAAATATAATCAAAGGGCGGACACACGGGTCCGCATACAAACAACAAAATATAATCAAAGGGCGGACACACGGGTCCGCATACAAACAACAAAATATAATCAAAGGGCGGACACACGGGTCCGCATACAAACAACAAAATATAATCAAAGGGCGGACACACGGGTCCGCCCCTACGACGAAAAACAATTCAATTAAACAACTTAAATAATAACACTATGGGACTTATTAAAGCAATCACAGGCGCCATCGGCGGCACTTTGCGCGACCAATGGTTAGACCTCATCAAATGTGACAACATGGACATGGACACCCTGATGGTGAAACAAACCACCAAGTCAGGGCAAATCTCAAAGAGCAGCCGCATCATCGTGGCCCCTGGCCAAGTGGCGGTGATCTACGACAGCGGCAAGGTGCTCGACGCCACCGCCGAGGAAGGCATCTACAACTTCGACCAAAGCTCATCGCCGTCGTTCTTCGCGGGCGAGTTCGGCCCCGTCTTCAAGGAGATGTGGCAACGTTTCACCTACGGCGGCACCCCCGCTAAGGAACAGGCCGTGTTCTACTTCAATGCCAAGGAAATCCTTGACAACAAATTCGGCACCGCAACGCCGATTCCGTTCCAAGACTGGTCGCACGCCATCCCGAACCAGACGACCAACTCGCTGATGCCAATGGGCGTCAACGTGCGCTGCTATGGCAAATACACCTTCCGTTTGGACGACATGGGCGTTTTCATGCGCAACCACGCAGGTACGGCCAACGTGATAAAGAAGCAGGACATCACCGAGCAGATGCGCAGCGAAGTGATCGCCTCCTTCCAAAACGTGCTCAACGAGATGGGCAACAGCAAACACCGCGTGCCCGTGCTTGAACTGCCGAGCTACACCGATGAAATCAAGCAGGTGATGGACGAAAAGGTATTCGACGAACCCATCCGCGCCCGTGGCGTGCGTTTGGTCAGCTTCACCGTCGAGTCCGTCTCCTTGGACGAGGCCAGCCAAAAGAAGATCGACCGCTACGAATACAGCACCAACTCCATGATGCAACAAGGCAAGATCATCGAGGCGATGGGCGACGCGGCCAACAACCCATCCGGCGCAGCAGGCGCTTTCGTGGGCATGGGCATGATGAATATGGGCAGCGGCGGTATGACCGGCAGCGTGATGCAAAACGCCTGGAATCAAGGTGGCAGCCAGACCCAATACGACCCGTACAACCAAGGTGCTCCGTCTCAAGGCGTTCCCTGCCCGAAGTGCGGCACACCCATCACGGGCAAGTTCTGCCCCGAGTGCGGCACACCCGCTCCCGCACCCAAGCCTATGATGAAGTGCCCGAAGTGCGGCACCGAGAGCAACGGCAAGTTCTGCCCTGAATGCGGCACGCCTTTGGTCGCCGTGGGTCCGAAGAGATGCCCGAAATGCGGCACTGAGGTGACGGGCAAGTTCTGCCCTGAGTGCGGCACGGCTGTGGAATAAAAAATCATGGGGTTGCGCTATGCGCAACCCCATGATTTTGAGCGAATAACGGGGTTCGAACCCGCGACCCTCAGCTTGGGAAGCTGATGCTCTACCAACTGAGCTACATTCGCATTTTGCGCTGCAAAGATACGGAAAAAATCATAACTACAAACTGAACACTATGCAAATTTCAATAAAAGACGAGCAAATCATCCACGAAAGCTTTCACCCCAAGTCGTGGAACGAAATAAAGACCCATAACTCATGGTCGGTATTCAAGATTATGGCCGAGTTTGTGGAAGGCATGGAAAAGATGTCGAGAATCGGGCCTTGTGTGGCTATTTTTGGCTCGGCGCGCACCCAACCCGACGACAAATACTATCAGATGGCCGTCGAAATCGCTGAAAAACTCACCGACTACGGCTTCGGCATCATTACCGGCGGCGGTCCTGGCATTATGGAAGCTGGCAACAAGGGCGCCATACAGGGAGGCGGCACCAGTGTTGGACTGAACATCCGTCTGCCCTTCGAACAGCATTTCAACCCTTATATCGACAGCGACAAGAACATTGAATTTGAATATTTCTTTGTCCGCAAGACCATCTTCATGCGCTATGCACAGGGCTACATCGCCTTGCCGGGTGGCTTCGGCACCTTGGACGAGCTCTCTGAGGCCCTCACCCTCATCCAGACGAACAAGATGGTGGAATTCCCCATCGTCCTCGTAGGCTCGGAATACTGGCAGGGTCTGATCGATTGGTTCCGCTCCACCTTGCTCAGGGACAAGATGATCAAGGAAGAAGACTTCGACATCTTCCACATCGTCGACACCACCGATGACGCCGTGAAGGTCATCAAGGACTTCTACAAGAAATACGCCGTCAAGCCGAACTTCTAAACATGCGACGCTATATCGAGATTCCGCTGCAACTGCTTGACATTGAAGGAGAAGGCTTCCATATCATGGTCCAAGGTTGGATCCATGGTAAGGAAGCCCACTTCTTGATTGACACAGGTGCCTCGCGCTCCGTCTTCGACCCGACCACGATAGCCGGTTTCATCGAGAATCCGCAATTTGAGCAAAAGGAAGGCATCACCGCCGGTGTGGGCAGCTCCGACTTGGAGAGTTCGACTTTTTTAATTGATTCACTCGTCATAGGCGAGTTAGAAATCCGTGATTATGAAGCCGTTGCCTTGGATTTGGAGAACATTCACGAAATGTACGCCAAGCTCCATCTCCCCCATATCGATGGCATCATCGGCGGCGACTTGCTGAAGCGGCATAAGGCCATCATCAATTACAAAGCCAAGAAAATCAGGCTTACCCCTTAGTTTTCGGCCTTTCGACAAGCTCAAGGACCTAAGGTTGCTGAGTCCTGTCGAAGCACCGCCCTTGATTATTCCACCACGATTTTCCTAACGTTATTATCCAATTTGACCAACCAAACACCCCGTGGCAATTCCACGGTTTCCTTACCGTGGATTTCTTTTGCAAAAATCACCTGTCCAAGCAAATTGGCAATGGTCAAAAGGCCTTTTCCCTCAATGGACACGCTGCCTTGGGCAGGATTGGGGAAAACCTTGAAATTATCGTTCAGGACTTCCTTAACCCACTGATTCACAGCAATATTTCCATTGAACAGCTGCAAGCCACCAGCGAAGTTGCCCACCACCATCTCCAAAATACCGTCACCATTCAAGTCAGCAAGGGCAGCGGCGGAATGCATCCCAAATGACTCGGGCATCTCTGGACAAATCACCCCCCAAAGGGAGCCAACCTCTTCAAAGACAGCATTATCCGTAACCCGATACAAAAACAACCGCCCTTGTTCGGAGCCCACGCAAAGCAGTAGCTCACTCTGATAATAGAACAAGGTGGGGACGCTATAACCAAAATAGGAGCTGGAATAATCGCGCACGTCCACGGCTCCCCAATAATCTGTAATCCACTCGAAATCATTACCTTGTCCCTTGTAGAAAGAAAGCTTCCCTTCGACATTGCCTTCCACCAAATCCAATTGCCCGTCTTGGTCCACGTCGAAATAACACCGTACCGACCACTTCAAACTGTCACTTACACTAGTTCCAATCTGTTCAAAAACAGGTTGTTGCGCCGTTCCCACATTCTTGAACATGGTGGTCTGCCCATAGAAGTCCTTCACCGTCAAATCCACCAAGCCATCGCCATCATAATCGGTGAGAGCGGGATAGGCGCCCTTGCCCACGTCTATCATCTGGTCTTGCAAAAACGTCTTTGTTTCAAGCTGAAAATCAGGCGATTGGTTTGTGCCTCGGTTCAAATACAACCACACCGAGTTTTGCCCTTCGCAAGCCATCGGATTCGGGTCGAAGGGCGAAACGAGCAAGTCGTCCACGCCATCGTTGTCGATGTCTGTGAAAAACGGCACAGGCATGGAGTACAGGTGAACAGGCTCATTTTCAGGAAAATGTGTCTCTTGGCTCACCATCAGCGCGTTTTCGGGTGTACCGCCATTTTTCAGGAAGGTCAGGCCAGGATAGTCCACATCGGCTAAAAGAAGGTCAGGCAGCCCATTTCCCGTCAAATCGCGCACGGCGAAGGTCGCCCCACGATGGCGGAAGTCGTCCTTATTCACTATCAGCGACTTACCAAAGAGACAGGTATCCAAATACATCTCATTATCCTCTTCGCTCTCGGCCACGCGGCCCCAGCAGTAGTCCGTCTTCTCGAACACCAAGGAATCACGTGTGCCGTAGCGTTCCATCGACAAATTGAGGTGCTTCTCGATGAAAGTGCCCAACACGCCAAAGGTGAGGATGTCCAAATCGCCGTCGCCATCCACGTCCACGATGGCGGGATAGTCGGCGTTGGTGGCGATGATGTTCACCTCGCCCCCACCCTGCCATGAGGTCAGATAAGGATAGATAACCAGTTCAAATTCAGGTTGTTCTGCAGAAACATTACGATACACCTTCATCCCCGCCCAACCTTTGGAATAGGTGAAAATGTCCTCGCGCCCATCGCCGTCGTAATCGGCGAAAATAGCCCAATCGGTGAGTTTTGGGAAAAATCGGGCGTATTCGGGCGCAAGGGCATAGTTGATTTCTCCCGTTTCGCCTCGGTTGAGGAAACACGACAATCGGTTGCCGTGGCGGTCAAAAACCAGTAAGTCTTTCTTGCCGTCGCCGTCCAAGTCCATGCGGCCAAACTGGCAGGCATTGAGCCCGCCGCACCACGGGAATGCCAACGCAACTGCATCTTCATTCACCTGAAAATCAGCGTTTTGCCCGATGCACAGCAAACCCATCAGCGACAGAAAGAGGGCTATGGCGACCTGGTTTCTCATTTCATCTTGGTTTCATCGGGGGCTTCTTCCTTCACGTATTTGGCATCCAAGCACAGGCGAAAACCGCCGAAAGAATTCTGCAAATCGGGCAGGCGTTTCCCGCGCCAGGCCACGCGGCACGAGGTCTCGGGCAGTTGCCAGGCACCGCCACGGATGATCTGCATCGCACCTTCCTTGCCGAGACGCGCATTGCGTTCCTTGTCGTAGAAGCGATAAAGCGTTGAGCACCACTCCCATACGTTGCCCGACATGTCATAAATGCCCAGTTCGTTCGCATTGCGTTTCTTCACTTTTTTGAGGTTTCGCGCATTGCCGTTGTGCCAAGCCACCTTTTTGGAATCGTTGCCACCGCTGTAAATGTAGTTCCTTGAGGAATTGCCGCCACGTGCCGCGAACTCCCATTCCTCCTCGGTGGGCAAGCGGAAGTCCATGCCCGTGAGGCTGTCCAAAACTTTTATAAACTCCTGAACCTCAAAATAATTGACATTGGTCACGGGGCGCTTCGGGCACTTTTTCTTGCTCGGGTTATAGCCCATCACCGCCTTCCAGAGCTGTTGCGTCACCTCGGTTTGGCCGATATAAAAATCCTCGCGGATGCTCACATGATGCACGGGCACTTCGTCAGTCTGCGAATGGCGGTCGTAATTGAACTCAGCGGTGTCCGAATGTTGCGCGCCCATCCAAAAGCCGCCTTTTTCGACACGTACCATATTGAAACTCACGCCATTGACACGATAGGAAGTTGGGGCGGTGATAGAGTCTTGTTGGGCAAAAAGGAGGGTTGGAACCAACAAGAGCGATGCTACAAAAAACGCATAATGTCTTTTCTTCATAAACACTTTATTAATGACGCAAAGATACATTTTTTTGGATAATTGTCCATTTTCGGTCTTTCCGTTCGGGATTTTTTGTAAGTTTGCGCCTATGAAAGAATGGCGTTTTATCATAGGTTTGCTGATGTTGCTGGCCCTCGCCGCCTGCCATAGCCCGCAACGCCAGGCGCGGCAGATGGTGCGACTGGCCGAGCGCCTGTTTGACACGATGCCCGACAGCACCGCGCGCCTGATTGACAGCGTGTTGCGGATGCCTGTCTATTTCGGCGAGAAGCAGCGCATGGACATGGCCCTGCTGCAAGGCGAGGCCTTGTTTGGCGACCGTGGCCGCGACCTCTCCCCCTTGATGGACGACGAGTTTTTCGATGACAGGGAGCGCCTCACCACCAGCCCCGAGTTAGAGCGCGCCGCCGCCTACTACGCCCGAAAGAAGCAATACGACAAAGCCGCCCACGCCGCCCTCTATAGCGGTTTCGTGCAGCAACACTACGGCGAAAAAGCCGCTGCCATGCAGTCGTATAAGGAGGCGGAGTACTATGGCGGGCTTGCTGGGGATAGTCTGGCTGTGGCGCGGGCGGAATATTGGATGGGCAAGATGCTGTATCAGGATGGAATGGAATCAGAAGCTCTTGTACATCTAAAAAGTGCCGAAATATATTTTGGCAATCGGATGATTGAGCAAGCCTTTGTTCAAAACAATAAGGCAATTTGCCATTTGGTGCTTAGTGATTTTGAAAATGCGGAAACCTGCTTCCAACAAAGCTTGATGTATGCAGAATATGAACACGTTGATAAAGTGAAACGTAAAGTGTTGAACAATTATGCTGTTCTCTATCGAATACAAGGTAGATATGACCAAGCCATAGATTATTTAAGACAAAATTCGGTTGGTGCAAGTCTTGAGGCAAAAGAGCTGCTCATCCTCAACCTGAATTTAGGCAATGTGTTCTTTGACAAAAAGGAAACGGATTCAGCCGCTTACTATTACAAACACATGGAAGCCCTTCTTCCTACGACTAAAGTAAAACTTGAAACACAATTAGCCGCATACGATGCATTGTATAGGTTTGAAGAAAACGAAGGCAACTACTCAATGGCTTTGCAATATCGAGGCAATCATGAAAGCCTTATATATAAAATCATGCAGCAACGACAGGAACAGAACATATACCGCATCCAACAGCAATACGATTATGAAAGCCTACAAAATGCAATGAATAAAAAAATCATCTATAGGCATCGAATCATCTTGATTATTAGCATACTATTATTCATAGCAGCCATCATCATATTGGTCCTGCAATACAGGCACAAGCAATTGTTGGAAGAAGAATCGATGATGAAGCGACAGATTGACACGATGAAACAAGAGCTGCGGCAAACAGTCAAGTCTTCCGTCATGGATGAGGAAGTCGCTTTGCGTCTTCGGATGATACTCACGGCCAACCGCACAACAAAAAAGGCCAAAGACCCCCAAAACGTATGGCTACCCTTAGTGTTGGAAGTGATGAATGGTAAAGACAACCTGTTTGATGCAGCCCGCGCCACCATTGAAATGGCCTATCCCAATGTCTATTCCATTCTCATGCAAAAACATCCAAGTCTGAGTGAGACAGAAGCCAAGGTGTGCTTGTTGTCGTTCAGCGACCTTTCAAATTCAGAAATTGCAGAATTGTTGAATTTGAAGCAGAATACCGTCAATCAAAACCGCAGCACCCTCCGCAAGAAGCTGAACTTGAAACCCGAAAGAATGAAGGAACAGTTGCACAACGCGCTTGCTGAAACAGCTTCTTAGTTTTCGGCTTAAATTGGTGCTTTTTTCCCAGTCTTTTAGCTTCCAAGACCTATATCGGAAGCCTTTTTTAGTTATATCTTGTATTTTGTTTATTGTTGTTTATCAATGGATTATGTTTCATTGATTGAAAAAAAACTATATATGGCGAAACTAAAGCTATATCTTGATTGAGCAACGGTTGTACCCAAGTACTTTTGCTCCGTGAAACGTTTCATCACATGTCAACAAAATCAAGTCAAACTCAAAAATCCAAACAAAAATGAAGAAAAATGTTTTACTACTCGCAGGCCTCTGTGCCTTTGGCCTATGCACTTGGGAAGCCCAAGCTGTAAGCCTTGAACGAGTCTCCATTATTAATATGGAAGACAATGTTCCAACTGGTTATGAAATACTTGTGTTAAGAGGCACTTTGATGGATTCCCCCAACAACGTTGTAGCCGGCGCCAACGACAACTCTGTTTACATCCACTTCAATCAAAACTTCGGCAATGTCAGTATCTCCATCTACAACGCAGCGGGCAACCTCATTTATAGCAGCGTGGTAGATACTTCCGTGCAGCAAACGATGATTATTCCCATCTCCACTTCAGTCAGCGGAACTTGTACCGTCGTGCTTAACAACGCCAACGGCTATGTCGAAGGCGATTTTGAACATGATTAAACCCTTTTATTAAATTATTAACTATCAAAATTTTAAAGCAATGAAGAAATTTTCTATCATTTCCATCTTCGTGATGGTAGCGGCCATTGTGGTCGCCGTGGTTTCCTGCAAGAAGGACAGCATTCAACAAACCACAAACAACACCGAACAAAGCCTTCAAAATTCGGACAACATGGACGAATACCTGATGGCATTCAAGAAAAAGCTGCTCTCGGCTGAGAAAGGCGGCGAAACCATCAGCCTTGAACAGGCACAACGCGATTTGGGCAACCTGCTCAACTTCGACTTTGGTGATGCCAACTATGCCACCAATGTATTGCAGTATGACACGATTCATCTGCAACTAACAACAACTAATGGTATGGTTGACCTTTCCCAATTGGCAGTAACCTACAACAATGCAGTTGATGAGATTACTGAAACATACCACAACGTGAACCTGCCAGAAAAAAGCGTCTATACCATTTTTTGCAAGTTCAACGAAACGGAGAGCAAAGATGGGGAAACCGATGATGTAGAAATTGTGGTTGTAACAAGGGGGCTTGGTATTGGGTTCAATTTTTTCTATGATACTCTTGACTGGAAGCCACAAAACCATGCAGGCACTTGTGATGGCCAGCATTACGGCTATGGCGGCCCAGAAGTCATGGAATATTGGATTAAACATGCACAGTTACACATGGATTGCGAAAATGGAGGGAGGATTTATTTTACGGAAGTTGGTGTTTGGACTATTCGTGGATGCGATACCTACGATCCTGCAAACAACTGTTTCAAAATATACACTTCTATAGATCCTAGTCATGACCCCGATTGCATCACTCATGATGTGATGCTTTACTATTATTCCAACATCAATGCGTATCGGAATCAACAAGGGGCATTAGATCATGAAATCACAAGTGTCATAATAAGATATATCGGTGTTGTTAGTTGTAACATCAATGGTTTTTTGTATCAACACTTCAATACTTGGCGTGTGAATTTGGAGCATGGCAAGCCGAATTGTACAGAATCTCATCCAATAGTAGATTGACAATTCTCCCAACCTTATCAGCCAGTTCAGTATTTATGTTACTGAACTGGCTGCTTTTCCCATAAAACAGTTATTTTTGCAATTTAAACTCCACCATCCTTCAAAATCAAACATCATGAAAAAGCTTACCTTTATCCTCGCCATTCTGATGGCAACAATGCTGGCGAAAGCCCAGCAGCCCGACTTCCTGTTTGAGCATCTTTATCCCTACCAACTCAACCACCAGTTGTTTTATGATGAAAGAGTGGAGGCCGTTCATTTGGAGATAGCATCTGACAGTGATTCAGAGGGATTTTACTTTGTTGCAGCAAGCGACAGCAAGAACTTTCCTTATTACGAATCGGACAGTGTCGCCTTCCCGCCAATAGTCTATAAGGTGTCGTTGGAAGGAGAGATTCTTGGGGAACTGGCCTTGGGCTATGAAGGCCGCTATGCCATGGTCGTCAGGCTGTTCAACGACCCCCATGATGCCAACCATTGTCTCGCCATCGGTTTTGTGCATGACAACGACCTCCATTACGACAGGCCTTTTCTTGCCAAATTCGACCACGACTTGAACTTGCTGTGGCAGAAGGAGATAGAACTTCCCGAATCATACCATGAAAACATGCTGTTGGCTGCCATCATGGATAGTGGCAATGACATTGTTTGTTGTTTTGGGGTCGCCAATTTAGGTGCGGCTTTTTGCCGCATGACGACCGAGGGAGAAATTGCTACCATTGTCCAATACCCAGGCCCGTGCAACACCTTTATCGTCAATTGCGGGAACCTGTTTGAGTTTCAGGACGGCAGTGGCGACTATGGAATAGTTATGGAGTACCTGTTGAATGCCCAAAGGGAACGTTACCTTGTCAGAATCGACAGGGATATGCAGTTGGTCAGCAATACACCCATTCCCACAACAATTCATGATAGTTCAAGTGTTTATTACGAGATTCTCCTCTCCCTAGATATAATTTACACAGGCATTCCCATGTCGGATGGTTCGGTGATATTGGGAGGTGAAGGAGACTTGATACGCATAGATTACCAGAATTGGTTAAGTGATGCTGTTGTTGGTTTTATGAGGTTTGACCAAAATGGCAACGTGATTTCCTATGTCACAGTAGGCCAAGGCGAGAACGGCATCGAAAACGACAGCATCAAGTCTAATCAAGGAAGCACGTGTGCCGACATAGTGGGAGAGGACGCCTTCTATTTCTATCACACCGTGGGAGCCCCGGGAGGCTGGGGCTACGATTGGATGAATTGCTTTGTGGTCACGAAAATGGACTTCGACGGCAACGTCATTTGGCAGCGGTATTGGGACAGGTACTATCCCGAATACGACATGAAGGTCTATTACCCCAACTTCCTGACCACCACCTCGGACGACGGATGCCTCGTGAGTGGCTACTGCTATTACTCTGACATCTACGGTGCTGCTCGTTTCGGCTCCGACCCGGAGATTTTCATGCTCAAGTTCTTCCCCGACGGCTCGCTCTCCATCCCTGAAATGGAAGACTTTGTCCGCCCCTACGCCTACTACCCCAATCCCGTCCAAGACGAGCTACACCTACAATACTCGCCAGACGTAACGCCCAAACAGATAGAGCTTTACGACCTGCAAGGGCGGTTGGTGAAGACACAAAGAAACGGCTTGGAGAGCCTTAATATGGAAAGCCTATCCGCTGGCACCTATACCATGCGGGTCACTATGGAGGATGGCAAGGTGTTTTCGGATAAGGTGGTGAAGGAATAAAGCCCAATAGCAAGGGAAGCAAATCTCCCGCAAATCTGAATAAATATTTGTTTCACGATTTATGGAAGATTTGTTTCCTTTTTCTATCTTTGCGCAAAATTCTCGAAATGCCAAAAATACTCATTATCGACGACCAGGCCCCCATCCGGCGCGTGCTGCGCGACATCCTCGAGAACGAAAGCTACCAAGTGGAGGATGTCGGTTCGGGCATGGAAGCATTGCAAATCATTAAGGAACAAGACTTTGACGCCATCTTCTGCGACATCAAGATGCCCGAGATGGACGGCATTGAGGTGCTGGAAGCCCTCAAACAGGAAACGGACACGCCCGTCATCATGATTTCGGGCCACGGCACCATCGACACCGCCGTGGATGCCATCAAGAAAGGCGCCTTCGACTTCATCCAAAAACCGCCCGACCTGAACCGACTGCTCATCACCTTGCGCAACGCATTGGATAGGAAGAACTTATCCACCGAAAACAAGGTGCTGAAAAAGGTGGTGAGGCTGCAAAACCAGATGATAGGCGAGTCGGCACCCATGCTCGAAGTGAAGGACATGATTGAGAAGGTGGCCCCGACCAGTGCACGCGTGCTCATCACGGGCGAAAACGGCACGGGCAAGGAATTGGTAGCCAGACAGTTGCACGAACTCAGCCCAAGAAATCGCGGACCTTTCATTGAGGTGAACTGCGCCGCCATCCCTTCGGAACTGATTGAAAGCCAACTTTTTGGTCACGAAAAAGGCGCTTTCACATCAGCCATCAAGCAGCGCAAAGGCGACTTCGAGCTGGCCGACGGCGGCACCCTTTTCTTGGACGAAATCGGCGACATGAGCCTCTCAGCCCAAGCCAAGGTGCTGCGTGCCTTGCAGGAAAACAAGATCGTGCGCGTGGGCGGCGAGAAGGAAATCCCCGTGGATGTCAGGATTTTGGCGGCCACCAACAAGAACCTGAAGGAGGAAATCGAGAAGGGCAACTTCCGTGAGGATCTCTACCACCGCCTCAGCGTCATCGTCATACAAGTGCCCTCGCTGCGCGACCGCAAGGAAGACATTCCTCTGTTGGTGGAGAGTTTCGTCGACACCATCGCGCAAAACATGGGTAAGGCCGCCCCGACCTTCACGCCCAAGGCTTTGGAAGAGCTGCAAAGCTATTCGTGGACGGGCAACATCCGCGAGTTGCACAACATCGTGGAGCGCCTGATTATCCTTTGTGGGAGCGAGATCACGAAGGAGGATGTGGCGAGGTTTGGGAATCCGTTGCATTAGTTTGGAGTTAGTAGTTAAGAGTTGTTCAGTTGGGAGAAAAATTTAATGAAAACTAACAATTGGTACCTGAAAACTGAAAAAATGTGTATTTTTGCAGCCCGTTCTTTGAGGATGACAAACTAACTGTCAATTTCGATATAGACATAAAGGTTAGACATTCGGGCTGACACGCGGGTCAGTCCCTACAACACTAAACTAAAAAGGGGGATGTATGGTTTTGACAGCAAGATGAATTGTCATGTAAGCATGTCGAGCCTCGCAGTGACGCTCGTAAAACTTGACTGCAAAAAAGTAATTGGCGAAAACAACTACGCTCTCGCTGCCTGATTGAAGTACAGTAGATCACTGGCTTTATCCGCACACAAGGTGAGTGGACGAGACATCTCGCAGGTGGAGATTCCTGATTCCGGCCTGAGCACGAGGTGCTAAGCAATTTCGGGATAGCCCAGTTGGCGCTCCGACGACAGGGTGAAGCTTTAGGAGATAAGGCCGCGTTTAGGGCGTTCGCTCCCTTGCACGGCTCGAAAACCAACAGCGGAATAAGCATGTAGAAACCATGGGGGTTCCTTGTTTGGACGAGGGTTCGACTCCCTCCATCTCCACAAATTATCGACAAAACCCGCTGATTCTCAGCGGGTTTATGTATTTTCAAAACTCCTATTACCCATTTTGCCACCCAAAACTGTCTGAAACGCTAATTCAACTCGGAGGCAAATAAGCCAAAATCGTTTCCTTGCCCGTCGTCTTTTGGTTGATTTTCACCTTGACTTCGGCATCCAAAGGCAGGAAAACATCCACGCGCGAACCGAAACGAATCATCCCAAGTTCCTCGCCTGCAACGGCTTCGTCGCCTGGCTGAAGGTCGCAAACAATACGTCGAGCCACGAAACCAGCAATCTGTCGCACCAGAATCTCATGACCTTTCTTGTCCCTCACTATGATCGTATTATGCTCATTATCAGTGGATGACTTGGGCTTGAAGGCAACCAAAAACTTCCCAGGATGATACTTGTAATAGGTTACCTCGCCATCGAATGGGAAGAAATTGATGTGCACATCATAAATCGACATGAAAATGGAAATCTGGCGGCGCTTATCATGGAAATACTCGTCCTCTACCACCACTTCGTTGGCCGCTACGATGCCATCGGCGGGAGATAAAACGGCATTCTCGGCCATCGTCGTCCTGCGCCAAATCGGGACGCGGAAAAAGCGGATGGTGAGGATAAGCACCAGGAAACCAAAGGCATACAGCATATAATGCCAAACCGTTTGTTTGGGCCAAATCCAATTGACGAGTGCCACCATCGACACAATAATCGCTAACGTGATCAAAATGGCCTTTGTGCCTTCCTCGTGTAACCTCTTACTTATCTTCATAGCAGCAACAAATAAACGAAAATAAACGGTACGCTGAACAAAACGGAGTCAAAACGGTCCAAAATCCCGCCGTGGCCTGGGATGAGCTTGCCCGAATCCTTCACGCCTGCCCGACGTTTTATCATGGACTCGCTCAAATCACCTAAAGTGCCAAAAACCACTGCAATAGCTGCCATTCCAGCCGCTGCCGAAACGGACATCCACGACGCCAAACGACAGAAAACCACCATCGCAATCACGGTGAAAACCAAGCCGCCCAAACTGCCTTCGATGGTCTTGCCGGGCGAAACACGCTTAAACAATTTGTGTTTGCCAATTAGTCTTCCTGTCAAAAAGGCGAAGATGTCGTTCACCCACAACAATCCGAAAACCAACAAGATAAGGTGTGCACCCGCCATCAATCCGAACAAGTCGGAACGATACATGAACAGCATCAGCGAAGTCGGCAAACTGAGAAAAACCAATATGGCATAAAAGTTTGAAAACAGGGTTTTGTGGTCGTATTTCGTTGAGAACAAGGAAAACAAGAACGGAAGCATCAGGAAAAGCAATTCTATAACCAACCATCCCATTGAAAGGAAATGCAAGGCTACTAACGCCGCCAAAACATACGCGCCTATTGAAAGCAACTCACTCAGAATGAGATACTTGATTTCTATAACACCGTGCAGCCGACACATCTCGAAAGTTCCGATGCTGACCACAAGCAAAAGCATGGCGGCGCAAATCCACGGCGAGACAATCACACTCGCGACGACCACCGCCACAAAGATGATTCCTGAGATTGTTCTGGTTAGTAATTCTTTCATAATCAATGGTTTTTATCCTTCTTCTTTCACCGAATCATGGCTTTCGTCAGTCATCATTCGGAGATAATTCACATAACGCCAATCAGCGATATCGCCGTTCTCGACTGCCGCTTTCACCACGCAACCCGGTTCGTGGGTATGGGTGCAGTTGGCGAAACGGCACTCGCTCATCAGTTCACGCATCTCGGGGAAACGCTGCGCAAGGGTCTCTTTCTCAAGGTCATACAGCACAAACTCCTTGATACCAGGCGTGTCGACAATCCATGCGCCGAAGGCCAAATGGTGCATTTCGGCAAAGGTCGTGGTATGTTTGCCTTTCTCGTGGTAGTCGGAAATCGCACCGATGCGGACATTCAAAGACGGGTCGAGGGCGTTCACCAAGGCCGACTTGCCCACACCTGAATGTCCCGAAAACAGGCATATCTTCCCTTGCATCAAGGCTTTAAGTTCATCGATTTGGAAACCAGTCTTGGCCGATACACCGAATGAGGTGTAGCCGAGGCCTTGGTAATATTCCATCAAAACGCACATCTCCCCTATTTGCTCGTCGGTGTAAAGGTCGCATTTGTTGAAGATGACGGCGGCGGGGATGTGATAGGCTTCGGCTGTCACCAAAAAGCGGTCGATGAAGCCTGTGGAAGTGCGCGGTTGGGCGATGGTAGCCACCACGATAGCCAAATCCACATTGGAGGCGATGATGTGTGAGGCTTTGCTCAGGTTAACCGATTGACGGACAATCACATTGTCACGTGGTTCAATCTTCTTGATGACGCCCGTCTCCTTGCCCGACTCCTGCTCAAACTCGACATTGTCGCCCACGGCCACGGGGTTGGTGGAACGCAGCCCGTCAAGGCGAATTTTCCCACGCAGGCGGCATTCCCACTGCCGACCTTCACCGTCCATGACGATGTACCAGCTGCCCGTCGATTTGATGACCTTGCCTAACATTTCTGGTAACGTTTTCCGGGCAATGCCATTAGCACGCCGTCGAATTCCAAATTCAAAAGCAGGGCTGCAATCTTCGTCGTCGGCAACTCGGTTTTCACGATGATGTCGTCCAAATTGACCACCGCATTGGCGCCAAAGCAGTCCATAATCAGTTTTTCCTCTTCGGTAAACTCACGGAACAAAGCCGTTTGCTTCCCTGTTTTAGTCTCTGAATCCCAACGCATTACATAGCGCAAATTCAACACACTCTCCATCAAGTGGGCTCGGTTAGTGCGGATGAGGTAGTTGCAGCCTTGGCTGTAAATATCCATCACGCGACCAGGATAGGCGAACACGTCGCGGTTATATGAATTGGCGAGGTCTGCCGTAATCAGCGAGCCGCCTTTCAGCGCGGATTCTATGACGACCACGGCATCCGCCATCCCCGCGATGATGCGGTTGCGGCGCGGGAAGTTCTCGCGGTCTGGCTGAGTACCACTCATGCATTCAGTGAGGATGCCCCCACCCTGCTCCACCATGTCTGAAGCCAGTTTTTTGTTCGGTGCGGGATAGATTTGCTGCATTCCACTGCCCATCACCCCGACCGTCGGGATGCCATTTTTCACGGAGGCTTTGTGGGCACAGGTATCAACACCGTAGGCCAACCCACTGACGACCAAAACATTATCTTGCTTCAAGTCTTCCACCAACTGATTGCAGTTTTCCTTGCCGTAGTCGGTGATGTTGCGCGTCCCGACGATGGCCACCACGCGGTTAGCGTTGAGGTTGGCCGCACCTTTATAATATAGCATCATCGGACCGTCGTCGCATTGCAATAGGCGGCGGGGATAGTCGGAATCGAGAAAAAACAGCGGTCGGATGGCGTTTTTCTCAATGAACGCAATCTCCGCCTCGGCGCGTTTCAAATACGGTTTGGGATTGCAGACGGCCTCGATGGTAGCTTCGCGCATCCCCGAAATCTTCTCCAGCGACTTGCGCGTCTCCTTGAAAATGGCCTCCGCGCTGCCGCAATAATGCACGAATTTCTTACCGCTGATATCACCGATACCAGGAAGCAAAGTTACGCCGATTTGATAGAGAAGGTCGTTCATTCAGTTGATAGTTATTCGGTTGTTTAGTTGTTAGTTGATGTAGGTCGTTGAGCCTGTCGAAACGCCGTCCATATTTTAGTCGGCCCTTCGACAAGCTCAGGGACCGATGAACGTTAATCCAATTTCAGCACAGCCAAGAACGCCGATTGCGGCACTTCGACATTGCCGACCTGACGCATACGCTTCTTGCCAGCCTTCTGTTTTTCAAGCAATTTGCGCTTACGTGAAACGTCACCGCCATAGCACTTCGCCGTCACGTCCTTGCGCACCTGGCGTACCGTCTCGCGGGCGATGATCTTCGCCCCGATGGCCGCTTGGATGGCGATGTCGAACTGGTGACGAGGTATCAATTCCTTCAGTTTCTCACACATGCGCCGACCGAAGTCGTAAGCATGGGCGCGGTGTATCAAAGTCGAGAGAGCATCCACCGACTCGCCGTTAAGCATGATATCCAATTTCACCAAGTCAGCGTCCTGATAACCAGCGATATGGTAGTCGAAAGAGGCATAGCCCTTCGAGATGGATTTCAGCTTGTCGTAGAAATCGAAGACGATTTCACTCAGCGGCATCTGGAAAGTCAGTTCCACGCGGTCAGTGGAGAGATAGACCTGGTTTTTCAGCACACCGCGCCGGTCAATGCAAAGGGTCATGATGGGGCCAGTGAAGTCGTTCTTCGAGATGATTTGCGCAAGGATGTACGGTTCCTCGATATGGTCAATCTTCGTTATCTCGGGCAAGCCACTGGGATTGTGCACCTCAATCATCTCGCCGTCAGTCTTGTAGCACTTGAACGACACATTCGGCACCGTGGTGATGACGTCCATGTCGAACTCGCGGTCAAGGCGTTCTTGCACAATCTCCATGTGGAGCAAGCCCAAGAAGCCACAGCGGAAGCCAAAACCCAAAGCCGCCGAGGATTCAGGTTCCCAAACGAGTGAGGCATCGTTGAGTTGCAGTTTCTCCAACGAAGCCCTAAGTTCCTCATAATCATCCGCATCGACGGGATAGATACCTGCAAACAGCATGGGCTTCACGTCCTCGAAGCCCAAAACCGGCTCAGCACAGGGGCGTTCCACATGCGTGATGGTGTCGCCCACCTTGACCTCCTTCGAGGTCTTGATGCCTGAGATGATGTAGCCCACATCGCCCGCAGAAAGTTCATTCTTAGGCACTTGCTTTAGTTGCAGCACACCGATTTCATCGGCATGGTATTCCTTGCCCGTGGCGAAGAACTTCACCAAATCGTTGGTGCGCAAAGTGCCGTTCATGATGCGGAAATAGGCGATGATGCCTCGGAACGAGTTGAAGACCGAGTCGAAGATGAGGGCTTGGAGCGGTGCTTCGGGATCGCCCTTGGGACAGGGAATGCGCTCAACGATGGCATCCAGCACAGCCGGAACGCCTTCGCCCGTCCTCGCACTGACGCGCAGAATCTCGCTCGGGTCGCAGCCCAAGAGGTCCACCATCTGGTCTTCCACGATATCGACCATGGCGCTGTCCATGTCGATTTTGTTCATCACGGGGATGATTTCAAGGTCGTGTTCCAAAGCAGAATAGAGGTTGGCAATCGTCTGTGCCTGAATACCTTGCGTGGCATCCACCACGAGCAAAGCCCCTTCGCAGGCCGCGATGGAGCGCGACACTTCGTAGGAGAAGTCCACATGGCCAGGGGTGTCGATGAGGTTGAGGGTATATTCCTCACCTTTATAATTGTATTTCATCTGGATGGCGTGGCTCTTGATGGTGATGCCGCGCTCGCGCTCAAGATCCATGTCGTCAAGCACTTGGTCGACGAGTTCCTTGTCGTTCAGCGTGTGGGTCAGTTCCAAAAGGCGGTCGGCCAAGGTCGATTTGCCGTGGTCGATGTGCGCTATGATGCAGAAATTTCTGATGTTTTTCATTTTATCCTCGTTGAATCATCAAATAAGGCACCGCCTTATTATCGATTTGGGTGCAAAAATACGGAAAAAATCTTTATGGGCTCCGGTCCAATGAAAAGAAGTCACTGAAAGCATCCGAACTGGGACTATTAAGTTTTACAAAGCTCCATCCTTCTGCCCTTGTTTTTTTCTTCCATTTAATCCTTCGCTCGCTTTGCACGATAGGTCTTAAAACGTCCACAGACATCATCCTTTTTCTCACGAATGTAACCAATACTCAAATTGATTTCCAACCCTCGTGAAAGCCGTTTGCCTTGATGGTTGTAGGCATGAACATTTGTTGGTGTCGCGGTTTCATTATGCTCGGCATCGGAAAACGTGTCGGTGAAACCGAAGTTGATAGCGGCATCCATTTTGACAACCAAAACCACTTCTCGAAAAACCAGATTCGCCCTGACGCCGACTCCTCCCAACATTCCCACATACCAATAATCAATGTTCGACTTGGTAAGATTGAGATGGCTATCTGGAATGTCAAGTCCAGGTTGTGACAGTGAAATTTCTCCATTGATGACATAACCAACATCCGGCCCCAAAAGCAAATAGGGTCTGACACTACGGGAAGTGCGCAGATAGCCGATTAATGGCAGTCTGACAGAAGCATAATTTGCTTTTAGACTGTAACTTACATTATACTCCTGTTCGTAGACATACGATGTAGCTCCACCTCTTTGCTGATAGTTCAACTCGGGAGCCAAAGCCAACCACTCGTTGAAAGGAATCTCGACGAAAGCGCCTACAGAAAGTCCCATGACAAAATCGTGAGGCAAATCGCTGACATACTGATTGGTATAGTATAACCTCGGGAAATTGACACCTCCTTTCAAACCGAAGAGAAGCCCCTCGTAATAGTTTGTCTCCACCGCATAAGAAGGAAGTATTTGGCTTTGCGCCGAGAGGTTGACCACCGCATATAGCAACAGGATATATGTAAAGACTAGCTTTTTCATGCTTTCATTCTGTTGGGTTGTCGTCAAACCAATGGCAGTTTTCCGACATGCCGTCTTTATCCTTGTAAATGAAATACCAACCCGGCTTGAATGTACCCAAGAAAGGGTCGCCGCCATTGTCAGCGGCAAGGACGATGCTTCCGCACCACAGATCTTTTATTCCTCCCTCTGTCTTTTCTCCTGTGATGACCACACATCGGGTCATTGAATAGCTTGAATAGAAAAACATATCCCTCTTTTCCAACATGTATATTGTGAACCGTTGTCCGCTACCCATGATGAAAGCGGTATCGGTGTATACGGTCGCGCCTTCATGAAACTCGACATTGGCCACGCGGTTGTGCTGGTTCGTAACCCGCAGGTGCATGTCTTCATGATCCGACAAATCCACGAAATTAGAATGACAGAATTGCTTCTCGCTAATCAAATATTCGCCTTCTATATTGGGGGGAATGAAGCCCTCGGGGGGATTTCCCATTTGCATGAGAAACTTGTCGCGGAGCGTGTCGGGAATCATTTCCGACATGGGAACGACATACGCTTCCCTGCCCAATAGGATGACAGTGCCATTGTTGTCGTTCTTTTTAGTACAACTACTAAAGCCGCAACAAATTCCAATGGCACAAATCAGCCCCAATAGCTTTCTCATTGCTTTCATCTTGAAATCACCAGTTGTTTGATTATTCTGCCGTAAACGGTTGTTATCTCTACCATATATGCGCCTTGACTCAAGTCATCAATACTGAAAGTTGCTGTTTCTGTCTGCTCAATAGAAAATTCCTTCACAGCTTGCCCAAAGACATTGAAAAGCTTGATTTGGGACAATCCTTGTGCTTGAACCGTCACTTGGGTTTGGGCGGGGTTGGGAAACAACGCAACCGAATTCTCTTCACCGTCGCCGATGCCATAGTTGGAAGCGTTGATTTCAAGGGAAGCTGAAACATTGCAGCCCATGTTCGTAAATGCATCGGCACTCAAAAGGGCAGTTCCCTGCGACTTGGCTATCAGAAGACAATGGAAACCACTAAGTGGAACAAAAACCCATTCGGGGTTGGAACACGACCATGTTACGGTGTTCGACACATAGTTCGCGGAATCAACTATGTAATAATGATAGATTCCAGGCCACAAATCAGACGAAAAAGCCACCTGGGTATATCCCAGAATCTCTATCGGCGGTACGGGATGAATGATCAAATCGAGCACCGCAATGCTGTCGCAGCCATGCACGGTTTGTCCTTCATAATGCTCGTATGTCCCAGTTTGATTGTAAGTATCTCCTTTCCATTCGTATTCGCCACAGGCAACTGCCGTCTCATGAGTTATTTCTGTTAAGTTGATGGTTAAATTGAGCGTTACTATGCTATCACAACCTACACAAGACTGAAAAACTTGGTCATACTGGCCTGAGGCAGTGTATTCGATGTCATTCCATACATATTCATCACACCCTATACCTTCAAAAGAGCTGGTTACAGAAGGGATAACGCTGAGATCCACGACTTCTACCGACGACAAGGCCTGACACGGAGATGTTGTGGTCGTAATATTAGAATACATCCCTTCTTCTGTCAGTTCTTCTCCGTTAAACAAATAGCTTTCGCCCTCGCATATAAACTCCGCGTGTATGTAGGCCACTATCTGGGTCACAATTTGGCGAATGTAGCTTGTTGATGCACCTTGCCAGACACCAATGATGCGGAACACGTCAGAAAAGATATAAGCACCTTTCCCCGTTTGCAGAGGGATGATGATATAATACGTCTCCCCCTGTCTCAAAGCTGTCGGAGCTGGAATCACGGTAGTACTATCAGCAGCCAGAAAAATGAGATTGTCAAAATCAGTAGCAGCCCCATTAGCTAAGTCAAACTGCACATCCTCGATTGGGTCGGCATCATTATAGACCAGTTTCACGCAAGTGGCATTCTGGTGGGCTTCTGCAGATGAGTAGCCCAATTCGAGCAAAGTCGACGGGAAAGTCTCAATCCTGAAATCCGCCATAAGCCTTTCCAATTGCACATTGCCTCCCGAGGGAAGGGTTGCGACTTTTGGCAAATAAGGATGGCCGTATGAACTTGGGGAGATGCTGATGGCATCCGTGAAGAATGTCGTATTATTCCGTAGTTTCCCGGTGGTCGAATACAGGCCGCTGTCGTCTGCCGTGCCGAAAAAGACCTGATGTATATCCAACATGGCGGGATCTACTGTAGCGGCAACGACCCCATTGATATCCGGGTCCTGACTGAGATCGACATAAATATTCGCGTTTGGAGTATGGTCTTCGGTATATACATTGATGGGACAATCCGTCATGTTCGGGTCTCCAATATACACGCGGACTTTTGTACCCGCCAAGCCCAATGTAGAAAAAAGATTATGTCCAATTCCTCCATAGGGTGTTGCCCCTGCTCCTTGAGCAGATATCACGGCAGGCGGAAGAGCGATGATGGCGGAATGCGGTGCGAATTCTTGTATCACACCCGTACCCAAAGGGCATCCACTGCCAATACCTGCTGCATCGAAGTCTGACGTTGCGTTCACTATGCCACCATAAATCACTATCATACCGTCATAATAGGTGCGATATCCGCCCCCAATTCCAGCGCCATGTCCTCCTTTTGCAGTAATCGTACCGCTTGAAATGACAACATTGCCACCAGCAGTTGTGCCTTCACTCCCCGTTGGGTTCCCATATTGATCATACAATGGTGCGGTAGCAGTTGGTTCGTTAGGATTCTTCAAGTGATTCAAAGAGCCAATAGCAGCACCACCTTGTTCATTAAGTTGCTGGGCAACCAAAATCCCGCTGTTGTTGTCGCAGGGATCTATCGCGCTAATATTGATTTGGGCACCTTGATCCACCTGGATACAGGCACGTCCGCCACCAGTGTTCTGAATAACATTGTTTCCTTCCAAGATAAGATTGACAACCGTGAGCGGATCATCATTAGGTTGTTCATCCTTTCCAACAATATGGATGGGAGAATGGCTTCCTTGTCCAGTAGCGAAAGAAATACTGCAATTTTGAAGGGTTATGGAACCATGATAACCTAACTCGACCTCAATGTAGTGATTAGTTGTACTGCCAGTAACGACATAATCATCAGTAGAGTTTCCTGGAATAATCAAGTCGTGAGAACCAATGTCATGTTGTATGACTGCGGCATGGAGCACACCTGAACATAGAATAGCACCCACGAATATTGTTATTTCCAACAAACGGAGGAAAAACCTAATCCTAAAAACAACCTTTTTTTTCACTTTCATTTCGATTAAACTTTAGTTTGTTTTTAAGCGAATTGCATAACTCGATGCAATTTTTACTCCGCAAATATACACATTTTTCAAAAATACGTCTGAAACCTCAAAAAAATCGCCCTAAAACGTAAGCAGGAAAAAGGATTATCCCTAATTTTGCAGTCTGAAAAAGAACATCGCCTATGACACCATCTTTACCTGACACCTACACACCGGAAGAAAAAGAAGAAATCGAGCGACGACACCGACTCCTTATCGAGGCATGGCAGACCCGCAAGGAAGCCCAAGACCTTGAAGACGTTGACAAGGCCTTTTATTTCGCGGTCGAGGCGCACAAGGACCAACGCCGACGCTCGGGCGAACCTTACATCTACCACCCCATCGCAGTGGCGCACATCGCCGCGCACGACATTGGGCTGGGCCGCACTTCCATCATTTGCGCCTTGCTCCACGACGTGGTGGAGGACACGAAATACACCTTGGACGACATCAGTGGGATGTTCGGCGAGAAGGTGGCAAAGGTCGTAGACGGCCTCACCAAATTCGACGCAATGGACAACGTGGAGAGTATGCAGGCCGAAAACTTCAAGAAAATCATCACCTCGCTGTCGTACGACACCCGCGTGGTGCTCATCAAGCTCAGCGACCGACTCCACAACATGCGCACCTTGGACTCGATGCCCAAGCACAAGCAACTGAAAATCGCCTCCGAAACAGCCTATCTCTATGCGCCTTTGGCCTACCGTCTCGGCCTCCATTCCATCAAGCTCGAACTTGAGGACTTGGCCTTAAAATACACCAACCCAACCATTTACAGCAACATCAAGAAGCGCTTGGACGAGGTGCGAGAAACCCGCATGGGCGAGCTGCACGACTTCATCCAACCCGTCATGACGGCCTTGGCCCAAACGGGCATCAAGGCGAGGGCAGCCATCAAGGAACGCTCCGTCAACTCCATCTGGAAACGCATGATGGAGAAGGAATTGTCGTTCGAAGAACTCTATGGCTCTTTCGTCATCCGCTTCATCGCCGACTGCCCCATGGAGCTAGAGCGCATCGAGTGTTGGAAAATCTACGCCGTGCTGACCAACTTCTACCGCCCCAACACAGCCAAGCTGAAGGACTGGATCTCGTTCCCCAAGACCAATGGCTATGAGAGCCTTCACGCCGTAGTGATGGGCCAGACGGGCAACTGGGTGGAGGTGCAAATCCGCAGCGAGCGCATGGAAGAAATCGCCGAAAAGGGCTTTGCCGCCTATTACAAGTACAAAACTGACAATCTGACGGAAAGCGGCTTCGACGAATGGCTCAAGAAGGCGCAAAACCTCATCGGGAGCGAGAGCAACAACGCCATCGAGTTTGTCGACAACTTCAAGCTCGACCTGTTCTCTGATGAGATTTTCGTCTTCACACCCAAAGGCAAGATGATTTCGCTGCCCAAACGCTCCACCGTGCTCGACTTCGCCTACAACATCCACTCCGAAATCGGCGACCATAGCATCGCGGCAAACGTGAACAACCACCTGACCCAGCTCGACCAAGTGCTCCGCACGGGCGACCAAGTAGAGGTCATCACCAGTGAAGCCCAACATCCGCAAGAGAAGTGGTTTGAGTTTTTGGTTACGGCCACGGCCAAATCGCGGCTCAAGAGCGGCATCAAGGAATACAGGCGCACCTTCCGCGAGGAGGGAGAAAAGAAATTCGAGGAAATCATGCGCAAGCTCGACCTCGAAGCCTCGAAAGCCAACCGCAACACGGTGATGGCTGCCGAGAAACTCAGCAGCTCCGTCGATTTCTACTACCGTGTGGCCACCAGCAAAATCGACGAGCGCGTCATCCGCGAGGTGCTGAAGCCCCAGTCGAGCAGCGGCGGTTTCGTGCGTTACATCACCTTCGGCCTTTTGGGCGGCAGCAGCAAAGCCAAGATCGAGAAAGGCTCCCTCTCCTCTTCGGGCGAGTTCGACTTCAACGTCTCCACTTGCTGCAACCCTATCCCAGGCGACGACGTCATCGCGTTCAGCTTCCCCGGCGAGCCGCTCCAAATCCACCGCAGCGACTGCCCGAGAGCCATACAACTCTCGGCCCGCCACGGCAACAACATCGTGAAAGCCAAATGGCAGCCTAAGAGCGAGATTGCCTTCCTTTCGGAACTGAAAATCACCGCTTTGGACACAGCTGGACTGCTCAACCGCATGACCAACGTGCTCTCCAACGAAATGAAGCTCAACCTCCACGCGCTCCACATGGAAGCCAAGAAAGACCTCGTGGAGGCCACTTTGTCGCTTTATGTCCACAACACCAAGGAGTTGGATGACCTCATCAACAAGCTGACCCACCTCAAGGACGTGCAGAAAGTCATCCGGAAAAGCAGCAATTGAAGAATAAAACTGCCAACTATTTAGAATTATTCTTACTTTTGCACCGAGTTCAGGACCAAAGCAATGAAAGAAACTTTTGACAATACCTACCTGTCCGTCAAGAAGTTATTCATCGACTACCTTCAGCAACGGAAGCTGCGTAAGACGCCGGAGCGCTTCGCCATCCTCAAGGAGATATACTCCACGAACGGGCACTTCGACATCGACACGCTATACAACCAAATGAAAGACAACAAGTACCTCGTCAGCCGAGCCACGCTCTACAACACCATTGAGCTGCTGCTCGACTGCGGACTGGTCATCAAGCACCAGTTTGGGCACAACTGCGCCCAATACGAGCGCGCCTACAAGTTCCGCCAGCACGACCATTTCATCGACTTGGATACGGAGCAGGTGATGGAATTCTGCGACCCGAGGCTCTTGGAAATCCAAAAGTCGATTGAGGAACAGTTGGGGGTTGAGATCACGCATCATTCGTTGATATTTTATGGACGGAAAAAGCCCTGAAAGGGCGTTTTAATTCATCCCGATGTGCAACGTCGGGAAAACAGGCGGATGCCAAAAACCAAACAAACAATTAAACGACAAACAGTTAAACAATGAACAAAATCGACATATTATTAGGCCTCCAATGGGGCGACGAAGGTAAGGGCAAGGTAGTTGACGCCCTCACCCCGAATTATGACATCGTGGCAAGGTTCCAAGGCGGACCCAACGCCGGACACACTATCGAGTTTGACGGACGGAAGTTCGTGCTGCACAATATCCCTTCGGGCGTGCTCACGCCGGGTTGTGTCAACGTGATTGGCAACGGCGTCATCATCGACCCCAATATATTAAAAGGTGAGATTGAAGACCTGCGCAAGGCCGGTTTCGACCTGCGCCAGACCCTGAAAATCTCCAACCGCGCCCATCTGATTCTCCCGACGCACCGTGCCTTGGATGCCGCCAACGAGCGGGCTCTCGGCAAGATGAAAATTGGTTCCACGTTGAAAGGCATCGGGCCAACCTACACCGACAAGACAGGCAGAAAAGGCCTACGCATCGGCGACATCGACTTGGGCGATTTCCGCGAGCGTTATGAAAAGCTAAAACAAGTTCATTTACAGCAAATTGCCAACCTCAACTTCAACCTGAGCGAGCTTCAACTTGATGGCCACGGCTTCGATGAATATGAAAAATTATGGTTCGAAGGCATAGAGTATCTGAAGCAATATGAGTTCATCGACAGCGAATATTACATCAACGAGGCCCTTGACGCTGGCAAGAAAGTGCTGGCCGAAGGCGCCCAAGGCTCCATGCTCGACGTGGACTTCGGTAGCTATCCCTTCGTCACCTCATCGAATGTGATTGCAGCGGGCGTGTGTTCCGGTTTGGGCGTTGCGCCCAACCGCATCGGCAAAGTGTATGGCATCTTCAAGGCCTATTGCACCCGCGTGGGCACTGGCCCCTTCCCCACTGAGTTATTTGACGAAACGGGAGAAACCTTGCGTCAAAACGGTCATGAATTTGGTGCCACTACGGGCCGTCCGCGCCGTTGTGGTTGGCTCGATCTAACTGCGCTGAAATATGCCGTCATGCTCAGTGGCGTCACTGACTTGATGATGATGAAGTCAGACGTGATGGACGAGTTCAAGGTCGTCAAAGTGGCCACGGCCTACCGCTACAACGGTCAGGAGACCAAGCATTTGCCTTTTGCCGCCTGCACCAAGACGATGGAACCTGTCTATACCGAACTCCCAGGCTGGCAGCAGCGCATCGAAGACGCAATCCCGAAGAAACTGGAAGACTACATCCGTTTCATAGAGGACTATGTCGGCGTGCCGATCAAATTCGTTTCCTACGGCCCCGACCGCACGCAAAACGTTTGGAGATAAGAAACTAATTAACCATAATAAAAATGAAGAAAACATTTGCATTCCTGCTTCTGAGCTTTGCTTGGAGCATGATGTTTGGACAATCCAACTACAAGATTGACAACACTTTACTAAACAAGACAAACCAAAATGAAGGTCCTCACCGCATCATTGTCGTGATGGCCGAACGCTATGACGACACCCAACTTGCACAAAAAACCGCCTTCATGAACAAAGCACAACGCCGCGATTTCGTGATTGCCGAAAGGAAGGCGTTTTGTCAGGCCTCGCAAGCCCAAGTGATTGATTTTCTTGAAGCTTACAAGAATGCCAACCTAGTCAGCGAACTGAAACCTTTTTGGTCGTTCAACGGCTTCAGTTGCACAGCCACCACGGAGGTCATTGCACAACTCGCTGAGCGCAAGGATGTTGCCATGATCTATTCCAACGAACTCCGCAACATGATTCCCGAAAACGAAAAACCCAAACCAGCCACCTCAAGAGACATGGGCTGGCATGTGAGCGGAGTGTATGCGCCTGATGTGTGGAACTACAACGGGACGACGGGCTACACGGGCAACGGCGTCATCGTGGCCATGATTGATTCGGGCGTGAACTACAACCATATCGACATTGCCAACAGCATGTGGGACGGTGGCACAGAGTTTCCGCATCACGGCTACGACATCGTCAACAACGACAACAACCCCATGGACGACCACGGACACGGTTCACATACCGCTGGCATCGTGGCAGGTCAGGGAACGGCGGGCACCCAGACGGGTGTTGCCCCAGGAGCCAAAATCATGGCCATCAAGGTCCTCAACGCAGAAGGCGAAGGCGAAGATGCCGACCTTATCACTGGCGTGGAGTTCGCCTTGGAACACGGTGCCGACCTCATCAACATTTCACTTAGCGCCGTCGGTGCTGGGCCTTGCAGCTTCTACCGTGACTGCTTCGTCACCTGTTTGGATGCTGGCATTGCTGCTGCCGTAGCTGCCGGCAACGAAGGCCAAACGCAATACGCACAACCGATTCCTTACAACATCAGCGCACCTGGCAACTGCCCTCCACCTTGGCTCCATCCTGACCAAGAAAGCCTGCTCCCTGGTGGTTTGTCGGCTGTTATCAGTGTAGGTGCCACCGATATTAACGATGAGCATTGCGATTTCAGCTCTGTCGGCCCAACGACGTGGTCGGAAGGACCATACGTTGGCGACTACCATGACTATCCTTATGTGAATGGCGACGCCAACAAACCCGGTCTGATTCGTCCCGACCTTTCCGCACCAGGCGCCAATGTCACCTCGCTGAACTATGCCACCAACAACGGTTACATCGCTTACGACGGCACCTCGTTAGCCACACCTTGCGTGGCGGGCGTGCTGGCCTTGCTCCTTGAAGCCGACCCCGAGCTAAGCCCTGCCGAGTTGGATTCCCTTATCGAACTCACCTCCATCCCTGTCGGCAGCAACATGAAAAACAACCGAGTGGGCACAGGACGTGTGAATGCCTACGCCGCCATGAATGCCCTGTTTTATCATGGCCCGACCAACCTCACTGCCGATTTCGATGGCACCTACGTCCACCTGAGCTGGGACGCTGCTCCCGACGCCATCAACTACCAAGTCTTTCGCGATGGGATTCGCATCTCCACCCAAAACTCGACCGAGTACATTGACCATCTCATCTATGGCGGCGACTACACCTATTATGTGATTGCACAACTTTCCAGCAACTATACCACACTTCCCTCCAACCGCGTGACCATTAATAAAGAGGTGGAGGTCGAAGTTGATATTTACCACAACACCCTTGCCACGGTGACTTGGAACCTGCCACCTTGCACCGGCGATGGCTTCGAGTCGGGTGATTTCTACATGCACATGTGGATCATCGACCAAACCAGCCCTTGGGAAATCTCGACCAACAACCCGCACGAAGGCATGTATTGCGCCAAATCGACCAACACGGCCATGTTCTCCACGGGCAAGATTTCGTTAGCCGTCAACGTGCAGACGAACTGCATCGTGCGCTATTATGCAAGAATCAGCTGCTTCCCGCTCAACGGCGGCGGCTTCTTCATCGACAACGTTCAATACGGTGAAACCATCAAGGGCGAGGTGCCTTGGACACGCTATACGGTGCCCTTAACACCTGGAAACCACATTCTTGAATGGAAATACGGCAACCAACTTGCCGAGGGCGAATACGAGAACGCCTATTACATCGACGACATCCTTGTGGGCAACCTTGTGAACATTTACCGCGCCAACTGCGACGGGAGCAACTGCGAGTTGATTGCGTCTGACTGGGGCGCAGAAAACTTTGGGGATTTTGACTGGGACTTGCTTCCCATCGGGCAATATAAATACGGTGTCAGCCTTGATGGCGGCCACAGCATCGCTTGGTCGGACTGCATAGTGAAAGACATCATGGCCGTGGACGAGCAAAACGCTATAGAGGCCAACATCTATCCCAATCCTGCCAATGACCAATTGACTGTGGAATGCGCCGGTGCCAAGCGCATCACCCTCGTTTCCATGACGGGCGAAACGCTTTATGACGCCGACGTCGATTCCGACAAAGTCACATTACGGCTCAACGATTATCCTAATGGAATGTATTTCGTTAGGATTCAAGGTGATATGGGGAGCGTTACGAAGAAAGTCAGTGTACTGAGATGAGGTAATCAATCCGATTCTTCGAGAAAGAAAATCTCCTCTACAGGCTTCCCAAACACCTGCGCCATTTTCAAGGCCAATACCGTTGAGGGCACATACCGCCCTGATTCTATGGCGTTTATCGACTGTCGACTCACCCCGATGCGCTGAGCCAGCTCCTCTTGCGTGAGGTCTGCTTCGGCACGAGCCACTTTCAAGTGGTTTTTCATCGTTCACCTCCTTTGTTGAAACGAAGCAAGGCAATTTTGAACTTGACGATGAAGAGAATGAGGAATACAAAAAACACCAAATACGGAACAAGCATGTAAGTACTGCCATAAATGGTCAAAGTGGCAAAGATGAACATGGCCGCCGTGACGTAAGTGGCCCAAACCAGACTTTGCTCACGGAGATGATGCACAAACTCGTCCTCAATTTTCTCCTTGGAAAACCCAATGAAAATCAAGCCAATTGTCAACACAGAGAAAATGAGCGTCAAAGGAGTGGAAGTGCCCATGACAAAGAAGCCATGCGGTGAATAGTCGTCCATGAACTCATAGACACCGTCATAGTAAACAGCAGGCATTTTGAAACGGAAATTCGGGAACCAGATTTGCTCTGCAACATAAGCCGCCACCGCTGCGATGGCCAGCACCCATCCAACCATTTGGAAACGATGGGGAAACAAATAGTTTTTCTTCATTTTATTGAGTTTTTGATACGCCTCTCGTCATTGCGAGCGAAGCAAAGCAATCTAAGCAACAGGTTTGTTTCTGGATTGCTTCCACCACACTTCGTTCGTGGCAGGCTTTGTTCCTCCTCGCAATGACGCAAAGCGACGGTTATTTTTCTAATAAGTTCACCAAATCCGCCTCCAACTCTTCTTCCATGTCTTTGCTGAAACCATGATGTATCTTTGCTATCTTTCCCTCGCGGTCAAGGAAGAACAAAGTCGGGAAAAGCCAAACCTGATATGTATGATAAAGCTCACGTTCGGAGAAAAGAACGGTGTATGTAATGTCACGCTTGGCCAAGAAATCTGCCATCTCGTCCTTTACGGGGTCGTCGATGGGGTCGATGCCAATCATCACGAAGCCTTTGTCCTTGTATTTCTCGTGCAGGCTTTGCAAAACGGGCATGGCGGCACAGCACGGAGCGCACGACTTGTAGAAGAAATCGAGCAACACGACCTTGCCTTTCAGGTCGGCGAGGCGGATGGTATCGCCCGTCAGCGTGGGCAACGACCAATCCGGCGCGCGTGAGCCTTCGGGAAGCGGATCGGGAGCCTTGTAGGGTTCGTAGTCTTGCAGCGTCACCTCGGCGGGAATGGATTCCAAGGTCAACTTGGATGCGTCGGCCACAGGCCTGAAATCAACGAGGCGGCATTCTTCGTATTGATACATCGTGTCCTGCTGTTGCACATCATCAAAAGCAATCGAGTATTGCAGCGGCAGATAATCCTTTTTGTCAATCCACAGGTTGATTTCGTAACGGATGCTTTTGTGACCAAAAATGCTGTCGGGTTCATCATCCACAGGGCCAAGAATGTCAACCAAATAGCATGGTTTTCCGTCCAAAAGGGTTTCCGAGAGGGAATAGGAATAGGTGCTGTCGGCCAAGCCTTCTTCGTTCGGGAGTGGATAACAGCTCTTGGTCGCCAAAGCGGTGTAGAACGTGCGGTTGTGCCGATCCCTGATGATATCAGCAGCCCACAAGTCGCGCGACATCAACGTTCCAGTGCTGTCATCGAAGGAGACAAACTCGTTTCCTGTGTAAAGATAATGACGCGACCATTCCGAAACCGAATGTTGCTCAAACGAATTGAAGGCTTTGCCATAAATCGTGTCGTCGGGCAATTTCTTGAAGTCGCAGGTGTAGCGGGACAAAGTCGTGTCGTTGTCCGACATGTACTTCATCTTTCGGCTCATTTCGTAATGCCCTTCTTGGATGGACTGGCATTTTTGGTAGGACCTCCGAAGAACATCTTCGACGGTAGGCTGGCTGTTGCAGCCCGCAAGCATGACCGCGACAGCGACCCATGCCAAAACAGATTTGATTGAATTTTTCATTTTACGTTTGTTTTTAAGTTTGACGCTGCAAAAGTAAAGCAAACTTTCCATATAGACAAATTAATTTGTCATTTTTTTTTAAAATCACTTCAAAAATTTCCTCGGATGATAAGCGAAAATCCAAGGGCGGTTGCTTAAGTAGCCATTGTAAACCACCTTACCCTCCTTATTAATATAGGTCACATGCGGGAAGGTATTGAAGCCCAAATCCTGCATTACTTGCCTGCTATCCAATGCTTTAGCCCATGTAAAAGCTGATTCCTGACTTGCCTCGCTTGCATAAAAAGCAGAATCACTGTCCTCATCAAAAGAAATAAACGCGGCAATGAACACCTTGGTCGTATCGCCCTCATATTGAGCCGCCAACTTGGAGAAATGCGGCAACTCCTTGTGGCAGTTTCCGCAGTGCGACGACCAGAAAAAGACCGCGACATTCTTGCCTTTGAGCGAAGCATCAGTCAGCGTGTCGCCATCGTCTGTAACAAAAGCGTATGAAAACGGGAAAGGTTGTTTCACCTTGCTGTTCATTTCGTTGGCAACAAGATAGGTGAACACATTCATACTTCCAACAAAAACCAATGGAATCGATAGCAGCATCAAGATAGCTAAAACCAAACACCTGGTTTTCAACGGAATATTTAATGCTTCTATGAGCAACACCGACAAAATCGCAAACGCAAATGCAATCAAACGCGTAGCGACAAATGCCCCATCACCGAAAAGGTGAGTAGCCACCATGACAAAGGCAAAAATGGGCAACTGTATCCATTTTTCCTTGGCGCTCGAATCTTTTGTAATATAATAAAAGGTCGGAATAGTGACAAAAGCAATGGCTATAGCCATCACCAAATTATTCGACAACCCACATATTCCAAGCAAGAAAATGACCAATAAAGGTACAAATGCTGCAATAATCGTTTTCGTGTAGATTGAAGTTCTTTTCTTTCTGTTTTCCATATTGTTAATCGATTTTTCTCCCATTCTGATTTTTGAACGGATAATTTTCCTTAATATTGCAAACTGTTTCGAAATCAAACATTCACTATATGGAAAACGAACAATTCAAACTGCCCGAGAACGCGCAACGCGAACTGAAACCGGGCGAGGAGTATGAGCCCATACTCTCGAAAAACAAAAAGTATCAAGAAGTTACGGTCTGGTCGGTCTGCATCGGCCTGCTGATGACCATTCTGTTTTCGGCTGCAGCTGCTTATCTCGGCCTGAAGGTCGGACAGGTGTTTGAGGCCGCCATCCCCATCGCCATCATCGCCATTGGCCTCACGGGACTAACACGCAAGAACGACGCATTGTCGCAAAACGTCATCATCCAAAGCATCGGCGGATGCTCGGGCGGCGTTGTGGCGGGCGCCATCTTCACACTGCCAGCGCTCTACATCCTGCAAGGCAAGGGCTACCAAATCGAAATCAACTTCTGGCAGGTGTTTATCGCCTCGCTGCTCGGCGGCATCTTGGGCATCCTGTTCCTCATCCCCTTCCGCAAGTATTTCGTGAAGGAACAGCATGGCAAGTTCCCATTCCCTGAAGCCACAGCCACGACACAGGTATTGGTCAGTGGACAGAAGAAGGGCAAGGACTCCTTATTGTTGGTTATCAGCGGCTTGATTGGCGGTCTGTACGACTTCATCGTCTCCACCTTCGGTTGGTGGTCAGAGACCATCACGACCCGCATGATGGGCTGGGGCGCGACCCTGGCCGACAAAGCCAAGCTGATGTTCAAGGTGAACACAGGTGCGGCTGTGCTTGGCTTGGGTTACATCATCGGACTGAAATACGCCTTCATCATCTGCTGTGGCTCCATGCTGGTGTGGTTCATCATCATCCCAGGCATGAACCTCATCTGGGGTGACCAAATCGTCGACCTGATGAATGCGGGCATCACCGCCACTATCGGCTCGATGGCACCTGAGGAAATCTTTAAGAACTATGCGCGTCACATCGGCATCGGCGGCATCGCTATGGCGGGTGTCATCAGCATCATCAAGTCATGGAAAGTCATCAAGTCGTCGGTGAGCCTCGCCGCCAACGAGTTCAAGGGAAAGAAAGCCACTGCTGAACCCGTCGACCGCACCCAACAAGACATCCCCATGAAGACCATCGTCATCGGCATCGTAGCTGTGTTGATTGTCACTTTCCTGTTCTTCTGGTTCGGCGTGGTGCACAACCTCGGCCATGCCTTGATTGGCATTTTGGTCGTGGCCGTCATCGCCTTCTTGTTCACAACGGTGGCCGCAAATGCTATCGCCATCGTGGGTAGCAACCCTGTGAGCGGAATGACGCTGATGACCTTGATTCTGGCTTCCTTGGTAATGGTCGCCGCCGGACTGAGTGGTCCTAACGGCATGACCGCCACATTAATTATAGGTGGTGTGGTCTGCACGGCTTTGGCTGTGGCGGGTGCCTTCATCACCGATCTGAAAGTGGGTTATTGGATTGGCACGACGCCCAAGAAGCAAGAGCTTTGGAAGTTCGTCGGCGTGGCTGTGGCTGCTGCCACCGTCGCGGGTGTTATCATGGTTTTGAATAAGGCCTACGGCTTCGTGGGCGACAACGCCTTGGTCGCGCCGCAAGCCAACGCCATGAGTGCCGTTATCGAGCCGATGATGTCGGGTGGCAACGCTCCGTGGCTGCTATACGGCATCGGTGCCGCCATCGCCCTGATTCTCAACTTCTGCAAGATTCCAGCACTGCCCTTTGCCTTGGGCATGTTCATCCCCATCGACCTCAACGTGCCGCTGCTCATCGGTGGCGCCGTCTCGTGGTTCGTGAGCACCCGCAGCAAGGACCAGAAACTTAACGACGCCCGCTACAACCGTGGCACCCTTATCGCCTCGGGCTTCATCGCCGGCGGCGCCTTGATGGGTGTGGTGAGCGCCATCCTCAAGTTCTGTAACGTGGATGCCGTGGCCAAGACCGCTGACGGCACGCCGTTCGCCGAGCTGCCCGTGGCCGGCCTCATTGCTTTGGTGATGTATATCGCCATCATCTGCTACATGATTTGGGATTCGAAACGAGCTAAGGCGGAAGAGTAACCGATTTGAAGGCGACGGACTATGCCTCGCGCTTCCGTTTGTTGTTCAAAGCCGACGAGAACGGTGTTTCGGCAAACGCTGCAGCCTTTGCTTACATTCAAAACGGGGAAATCGTCGTTTTTGGAGGTGCAGGCGCTGCGTATCTACAGGTGACTGACATGACAGGACGCGTCGTGTATTCGCGAGACGCGATAATCGCGTCTCTACCAACGGATTCGTCTCTGGTGTGTACGTCCTGCGCCTCATCACAGTCGATGGCGTGAAGACGCAAAAGATTGTGATTGAATAAATTACCAGCATTTTGCAGCCTATTTTTACAATGACTTTGACCGCCTCAAAAGGAGTTTGGGGCGGTCATCGTTTTTAATTGCAGCAAATCGTCAAGCATAGCGATTTTTTCCCTATTTTTGCAGCCCTTATTAACGAAAAAGATCACAATCAATATGAGAAGATTTACGATGATTGCGGCATTGTTGCTGATGGTGGCGATGCCTATGTTCGCCGAGCGCGTAACACCCGAAACCGCCCGTAAAGTGGCGACGACCTTCCTGACCAACAACGGCGCGAAAGCCGCCCAACTGGCCGACCTCTCTAAGGCAGCCGGTTTCACAAACCTTTACATTTTCACTGCCGAAGATAGCTTCGTGGTAATGTCGGCTGATGACTGTGTGCAGCCTATCTTGGGATATTCCTTAACCAACAGATTCGTTGCGGAAGGAATGCCAGAGAACTTACGATGGTGGTTGCAGGGTTATAATGACCAGATACAGGACGCTAAAGAAAATGCTTTAGCTGCTTCTGCCACTGCCAAAGCAGAATGGGAAAACCTGAAAAATGGACATGTTTCTAAAGCAACATCTGATGTGATAGTAAATCCCTTACTCTCAACTACTTGGGATCAAGACTATCCATACAACTATTTTTGTCCAAGTGCTTCTGGAGGTCCAGGCGACCATGTTTATGCAGGCTGTGTAGCCACTGCTACGGCACAAGTTTTGAAATATTGGGACTATCCCACAACAGGAATCGGCAGTTATACCTATACGCATCCAACCTATGGCGAACAGACTGCCAATTTTGGCGAGACCAATTACGATTGGAGCAACATGCCGAATTCACTATCAGGCTCTCCATCCCAAACTCAAATTGAAGCCGTTGCCAAGTTAATATATCACTGTGGAGTGGCTGTAGACATGAACTATGGCACTGGAGGAAGTGGAGCCTCGTCTCATAAAGTGCAGAACGCTTTAATCAATTATTTCAAATATGCCCCCTCCGCAACTTATATTTCGAGAGATGGTTATGAAACTGCAAAATGGATTGCCTTCTTAAAGAAAGAACTTGACGAAGGCCGACCAATGTATTATTGTGGCAGCAACGTAAACAGCGGCCATGCCTTTGTCTGTGACGGCTACCGCTCAGATGACTATTTCCACTTCAACTGGGGCTGGAGTGGGTATGATGGGAGCTATGGTTCAACTCATGGCAACAATGGTTATTGGGCCATTGGGGAATTAAGTCCTGGTTCAGGTGGATCGGGAAGTGGCAGCGGCACTTATAATTTATCAAATGCAGTCATAGCTTGGGTTGAGCCAATCAGCGAATTGACCGCACCCACACTTTCAGCAGCAGAGGAGAATGGAAACATCCATTTGACTTGGAGCTCCGTCAGCGGAGTAACTTCATACGATGTTTACAAAGACAACATGAGAATTACCTCCATCAACACTTGCGAATACACCGACAATGATGTCGCTTACGGAACAGAATATTTGTATTATGTCAGAGCCATTGTCTCTTCAGACAAGTCCAACCCGTCCAATCGCGTCAACATTATGTTGAAGCAACACAACCGTGTTCCTAGCAATCCTGCCCTCAGCATTTCCAATGTCGACAACAGCATCAACCTGACTTGGGACGCTCCTGAAACCCAATCGACGAGCCTGTATTATGGTTTAGGGCAAATCGGTGCTTATTATGGAGATGGAACCAACACCTATTGGGGACAAAAATACTCCACCTCGAAACTAAACCCGTATGATGGCATGTCACTCAACCAGATTTCGTTATATGCGCGTGTCGCTGGCACATACACATTGTACCTATACAAAAACAACACTTCGAATGAATTGCTGGCCAAAGAGTTTGAGGCTCAAATTGGATGGAACAGTGTCAGTTTCGAAGCCATTCCCATAGATTGCTCCAGTGATTTATGGGTGATTTTCCATACGACAGCAAAAAACCCTGCTGTTTATGGAATGTATGACGGAGACGATATGGAAGACGCGCACTACTTGTTCTATGATGTAACCAATTTGCTTTCGTATACCCTTCAAGATGACAATATCAGTTGGCCCATTAAACTGAATGTCACCGATGGCAATTTCACCTATAATATATATCGAAATAACACGGAAATCGAAACCGGTCATATGAGCAACTCGTTCAAGGACCTTCCAACAAATAACGGGAATTATGAATATTGTGTTAGAACCTGTGCAAACAACTGGGTTTCGGAAGCCTCAGAATCCGTTTCCATTGATTTCAGCACAATGCATACAATTTCCGATGTGGTATCTATCAACCACGATTTGGTTTTGTCCGCATCGAATCAATACAGTATTAATTCTACGGGCTGTCTCACCGTCATCGGCACACTCAGCAATGACAATCCCGCCAACCTCATCCTCGAAGACGGCGCACAGCTCATCCATAGCAGTAGCGGCGTGAAAGCTACGGTGAAGAAGAGCATCACGCCCTACACCAGCTCCGAAAACGGATGGCATTTCATCGCCTCGCCCGTCACGGAAAGCATCACGCCGAGTGACGGTAACGGATTCCTCCCCGACGGTAGCATTTACGACCTTTATTATTATGAAGAGTCGGCGCACCATTGGAGAAACTACAGAGCCAACAGCTTCGATCTGGCATACAAACAAGGATATCTCTATGCCAACAATGTCACCACCACGTTGCAGTTCGCCGGCACGCTGACTCCAAGCGACAACGCAGTCAGCATCAACAACTTGAGCCATGGAGCAACCATCTTGAATGGCTTCAACCTCGTGGGCAACCCCTTCGCCTGCAATGCCACCATTGACCAAGACTGCTATGTGATCAGCGGCAGGCAAGTCACCAAGCTGGCACCAGCAGCCAAGACCTTTGCACCCTGCGAAGGCGCTTTCATTAAAGCCACCTCCGATGAATACACAGTGACCTTCACGAAATCGGGAGCCAAAAGCAACAGCAACGGGGCTTGCCTCGACCTTGTCGTCACGCAAGGCGACAACCAAAGCTGGAAAGATGGCGCACCAACAGGCTCGACGGCCTTCGACCGTGCCCGCGTACGCCTTGGCAAAGGCATTGGCATGGAGAAATTCGACCTCAATGACAGCGACGACATCCGACTCACCCTGTGGCAAAACGGACAAGACTTCGCCGTGGCCTATGCCAACGGATTGGACGAGTTGCCCCTCAACTTCAAGGTTGCCGAAAACGGCACTTATACCCTTGGCATTGAGTCCAATAGCCTCAATTTGGACTATCTCCACCTCATTGACAACATGACGGGCGCGGATGTTGACCTTTTGGCCACGCCGACCTACACCTTCGTGGCCAAGGCTACAGACTATGCCAGCCGTTTCCGCTTGGTGTTTTCCAACAAATCCATTTTCGAGGACACAGATAGCGACAATGCCTTTGCCTTCATCAGCAACGGGGAAATCGTCATCAACGGTGCCTCCAATGACGCCACGCTGCAAATCATTGACTTAACAGGGCGTGTGATCACCACTACAGGCGTTGTGCGTAATGTCTCTACCAATGGAATGCCTGCTGGGGTGTATGTCCTGCGTCTCGTCACCAACAATGGCGTGAAAACCCAAAAGATGATAATCGAATAAAACCGTGGCCTGCATTTCGCAACAACTGTATAAAAACGATGCCCACATCGATGTGATGCTCAACGCATTGCGCGAGGGTGGGCATCTGCTTTGTTCCAATTTGGCGGCTTCGTCCAAGGCCTTCGTGGTGGAGGAAACCTTCCACCGCATGGGTGGACAGCACCTTATCGTCTGCGCTGACAAGGAAGACGCAGCCTATTTCTACAATGACCTCGAAAGTCTGCTCGGCGAGCGCGGCATGGACTACAGCAAAAAGCAAGTACTCTTCTACCCCACTTCCTACAAGCGTCCTTACGAGCCCGAAAAACCCGACAACACCTATATCCTCTCGCGTACTGAGGTATTACAGCGCGTTTCCACTTCAGAGCGCAAAACCTTGATTGTCAGTTATCCAGAGGCATTGAGCGAGAAGGTTTTTACGCGTAAACTCTTGGCTAAAAACACTTTCAAAATCAAGGTGGGCGACAAAATCAACCTCGATTTCCTCACCGATTTGCTCTACGAATACGAGTTTGAGAGCGTCGATTTCGTGGTGGAGCCGGGACAGTTTGCCATCCGTGGCGGTCTGGTGGACGTGTTTTCCTTCGCCAACGACTACCCTTACCGCATCGAGTTTTTCGGCGACGAGGTCGACAGCATCCGCAGCTTCGATATCGCCAACCAACTCTCCATCGAGAAACTGAAACAGATTGTGCTGCTGCCCAACATGCAGGAACGCGCCTTCATCGAGGAGCGCGAGGCCATCTTGCAATACCTGCCCGACACGACCACCATTTGGCTCACCGACATGCCTTTCTTTGCCACTCAAGTCGATAAGGAATACGACCGCGCTGTTGAGGCCTTTGAGAAGATGCAAACCGAGCAAGAGGAAGAAGTGAAAGTCTTGAGAACCAACCAGTTGTTCAGCAAGTCTGAGGAACTTTTGGAATGCTTGAAAAAACGCCGCACGGTAGAGTTTGGCAAGAGTAGCCAATTGGAGGCCACTGAAAACGTAGAGTTTCACACGAAACCTCAACCCATTTTCAGCAAGAACTTCAACCTCTTGATTGACGACATTGCCGAACACAAAGAAGAAGGTTATCGCATCTTCGTTTTCTCCGAAAGCAGCAAGCAACTTTCTCGCATTCAAGCGATTCTGAATGACATCAACCATAACGACGAACTTCACCGCGACTTCGAGACCGAGACCATCGCCATACACGGCGGTTTCATCGACGAGGACTTGAAGGTGTGCTGTTACACCGACCACCAAATCTTTGAGCGTTATCACCGATTCCACCTGCGCGACAACTTCTCGACCAAGCAGGCCATCACGCTGAAAGATCTTTACGAGCTGAAGCCAGGAGACTACGTCACCCATATCGACCACGGCATCGGGCGCTTCGACGGCCTCGAGACCATCGAAAACAACGGTAAGCCGCAAGAGGCCATCCGCCTGATTTACAACAACGGCGACCTGCTTTATGTGAGCATCCACTCGCTGCACCGCATCGCGAAATACAGCAGCAAAGACGGCACCGAACCACATTTGAGCACCCTCGGCAGCGGCGCATGGAACCGACTGAAAAATAAGACCAAGAGCAAGGTCAAGGACATCGCGCGCGAACTCATTAAACTTTACGCTGAGCGCAAACGCACGCCGGGGTTTAAGTTCTCACCCGACAACTACCTGCAAAACGAGCTGGAGGCGTCGTTCATCTACGAGGACACCCCCGACCAACTGAAAGCCACCAACGACGTGAAGCGCGACATGGAAGGCGAAAATCCCATGGACCGCCTCGTCTGCGGCGACGTGGGCTTCGGCAAGACCGAAGTCGCCATGCGCGCCGCCTTCAAGGCCTGCTGCGACTCGAAACAAGTGGCCGTGCTCGTGCCGACAACCGTTTTGGCTTTGCAGCACTACCACACCTTCACCGAGCGCTTCGACGGCTTCCCCGTCACCATCGAATACCTTAATAGATTCAAGACGACCAAACAACAGACCGAAATCCTGAAGAAACTCGAAAAGGGCGAAATCGACATCATCATCGGGACGCACAGACTAACAGGAAAAGATGTGAAATTCAAGGACTTGGGCTTGCTCGTCATCGACGAGGAACAAAAATTCGGCGTGGCCGTGAAGGAAAAGTTGAAGGAGATGAAGGCCAACGTCGATACGCTGACTTTGACCGCCACGCCCATCCCAAGAACCTTGCAATTCTCCATGATGGGCGCGAGGGATTTGAGCGTCATCACCACACCGCCACCCAACCGCTATCCTGTGCAAACCGAACTTCGCGGCTTCGATGGTGAGTTGATTCGCGATGCCATTCAGTTTGAAATCGCGAGAAACGGTCAAGTGTTCTTCATCCACAACCGCATCCAAAACATCATGGAAGTGCATGACTTCATCCTGAAGTACGTGCCAGGCGTCCGTATCGCCGTCGCCCACGGTCAGATGGAAGGCGCGAAGTTGGAGAAAATCATGCTCGACTTCATCAACGGTGACTATGACGTGCTGCTTTGTACCACCATCGTGGAGAGCGGCCTCGACATCCCCAACGCCAACACCATCATCATCAACGAGGCGCACCGCTATGGTCTCAGCGATTTGCACCAACTGCGCGGGCGCGTGGGTCGCTCCAACAAGAAGGCATTCTGCTATTTATTGACGCCGCCGCTCAACACACTCACCCAAGAGGCCCAGAAACGCCTCCGAGCCTTGGAGGAGTTTTCCGACCTCGGCGAAGGCATCAACATCGCCATGCGAGACCTCGACATCCGTGGCGCGGGCAACATCCTCGGTGCCGAACAGAGCGGCTTCATCAACGACATTGGCTTCGAGACCTATCACAAAATCCTTGACGAAGCCATCCTAGAACTAAAAGAGACTGAATTTCAGGATATTTTTGACAAAGAGGAAGAGAAATCCTACGTTGCGGACTGCACCATTGAGACCGACATGGAGGTGCGTTTCCCGTCGGATTACATCGGTTCGACGCAAGAGCGCGTCAGCCTCTACAGCGAACTCGACCGCACCAAGAGCGAGGAAAGTTTGATGAAGTTCACCGACCACCTCATCGACCGTTTCGGGCCCATCCCCAAGCAGGTCAACGATTTGCTCAACACCGTCCGCCTCCGCTGGATTGCCAAAGATTTGGGCTTTGAGAAGATCTTGTTGCGCCACCACAACATGACGGCATATTTCGTCAGCAACCCAGAGTCTAAATACTTCGAAAGCGCGACTTTCAAACAAATCATGCAATACATTATGAGTCACCCGAAACGCACCGCGCTCAAGGAGACCAATGACAAGCTACAACTTACTGTAAAAGAAGTTAGTACGGTAACGCAGGCATTGGAATTATTGAAGGAAATGAACTGTAGAGACGTTTCCTGAAACGTCTCCTACCGATAAAACATTATTTGAGACGTTTCGGGAAACGTCTCTACAAACGAAACACAATCAAATGCCAGATATAAAATTCAAAGACAAATACCGCATTCCATCGGCAAGGGCGACATGGCATGATTACGATGGTGGAACTTATTTCATTACCATCTGCACAAAATATCGCGAACATGATTTTGGCGAGATTGAAGATGGAAAGATATTATTATCTGAGATAGGTGCTCATACCAAAAAATGTATTAAAGAAATCACCCAACATAATCCCTACGCTGAGATTCCGTTGTACACCATCATGCCCAATCATTTGCATTTGATTGTCGTCGTTGATTATGAAAAAACGCCTCACAACAAACGAACCGTTGATGTTGTCACAAGGTCTGTAGAGACGTTTCCCGAAACGTCTCTACAGAAGAAAACGCCTATTGAACGGGCAACGGAGATGCAATCATGGTTATCTGTCGTCATTCGACAATTCAAACAATCCATCACCCGTTTTGCCCATGAAAACAACATCGAATTTGCATGGCAAACCCGTTTTCACGACCATATCATTCGCAATAATGACGAAATGAACGGCATTGCAAAATACATCGAAAACAATGTGGCAAATTGGAAAGAGGATGAATTCTACACGCCACACCGTCCGCGTAGAGATGTTTCCTGAAACGTCTCCAGATAGCGAACAAATCTTTTTTCGAAACGTTTTCAGGAAACATCTCTACATTTTTGTTCCCAGAACTCCGCCCCCTCAACACCGATTTCTTTCGGGTCAAAAATGGGTTCCTTGCCTTCCTTTTTCTGTCGTTCGTATGATTTCAACGCCTTGAACGCCTTGCGCGAAAGCAACAGGATGGAGATGATGTTGAGCCAAGCCATAGTGCCCACGCCGATGTCGCCGAGGTCCCACATGGCCTTGGCCTCGTATAGCGACCCAAAGAACACCATGCCGACCATGCCGAAACGCAGCACCCAAATCAGGATTTGTTCCAGTTTGCCCTTGCCAAACAGATAGACAAGGTTGGTTTCCGCGTAGTAGTAATACGCCATGATGGTCGTGAAGGCAAAGAAAAACAAGGCGATGGACACGACGACACCACCCGCATGCTTACCCAGCAAAGTAGCCAAAGCAGCAGTAGTATAACTGACATCGGGCGCACCTAACTTTACGCCCTCAGCGGCAATAAGAATGTTGCCCGAGGCATCGAAGAGGTTGTAGGTCTTGCAAGCCAGAATCATCACGGCGGTGGCGGTGCATACCAATAAGGTGTCAATATACACCGAAAACGCTTGCACCAGTCCCTGCTTGACGGGATGCGACACCTTGGCCGCACCCGCCACGATGGCTCCTGTGCCCTGACCCGCTTCGTTGGAATAGATGCCGCGCTTCACGCCCCAAGCGATGGTCGCACCGAGGATGCCACCCAGGGCCTCGTTCATGCCAAAGGCGCTGCGAATCATATCCATGAACACCGAAGGCACCACGCTGGCGTTGCAAATCAGGACGATGATGGAAAGTATGATATACAAGACGGCCATGAACGGTGCCACCACCTGCGCGACATTGGCGATGCGCGACACGCCGCCCATCACCACCAAGCCGATAAGCACTGCCACGGCAATACCCACAATGGCTGGATTGATGTGGAAGGTGTTAGCAAACGAAATGGCAATGCCATTGGACTGTACCGGCGGCAGAAACAGACCACAAGCCACTACCGCAATGGCGGCAAAAACGACCGCGAGCCATTTGCTGTGCAGGCCCTTCTCTATATAATAGGCTGGACCGCCACGAAACTGTCCCTTGTGTTCTTCCTTATAGATTTGCGCCAAAGTCGCCTCCGAAAAGGCCGAACCCGCACCGAGGAAGGCTATAATCCACATCCAAACGATAGCACCTGGGCCGCCATAACCGATGGCTGTGGCCACGCCGACGATGTTACCCGTGCCCACACGTCCCGAAAGAGCCATAGAGAAAGCCTGAAACGAGGTAATGCCCGTCTTCTCACCCTTTTCCGATGAAAAGAGCAGTCGCGCCATCTCGGGAATACGCCGCACTTGCACGAAGCGTGTGCCGATAGAGAAATACAGGCCCGCCAAAAGGCAGATGGCCACAAGCGGAGGACTCCACACATAGCCGCTTATTGAGTTTATGATTTGTTCCATAACTACAAGTCTATTATCCTAAAACACTGCGGCAACTCGCCGAATCTGTTTCAATTTCTCCATAAACCATTCGTTGCGCTCGGCCATCTGCATATCGTATTCGTTCTGCATGGCCAAGAGCGGCGCTGCATCTACCCCCAAGGCGGCTTCCATCATCATAGCCAGTTCAGTATTAAGGGCGCGTTTCCCATTCAGCACCTCGTTGAGGACAGAATAGGATATGCCCATTTCTTTGGCCAGGCTGCGTTGGGAAATGCCACGATATTCGAGTTCATCCTTCAGCACCTCGCCAGGATGTGTAGGCTGGAAAGGTTTCAGGTTGTTTGCTATCATCTTCGGATTTACTCCTTCAAGCTGCGTCATATGCTGTTCCTCCTTTTATTTGTAATGGTTAGACAAATCTATGATGTTACATATCGTGGCAATCTGTTTGCTCGTTTCCATGCCTTCCACGAACTCGATACGATATTGGTCATTGACCCGAACAGAGGACAATCCTTCCTTATCGCCATGCAGTTTTTCATAATGCAGCGAGCCATACTTCGTAAGACCCAACACATTTTCCTGCTGCTTCATCAAGTTGACGACTTTCACGTACTTTGAAACTATTTGCGGCTGAAACCGATGTTTCTTGTCGCTTGACTTGCCGTCAACATAAAGTTCTTGTAGGTATTTCTCTCCGAAAGTAACTATCATTGCGCTGCAAAAGTACGCAAAAGTTTTAATGTTCGCAAATTTGGGAACATTTTCGGCCAAAATTCGTCCGAACTATCAAACCATTCTCATTAACAGATAAAGACGTAAAAACACGTGTTATTCTAATAACTTACTTACAAGAAACTCAATATTTGGATTCCATTGCTTGTTTTGATGCAATCCGGTGTGTTTTGGACCAGTGGCTCGACGCGGGTCAATGCCAAAGAAACCTCCTGGGGTAGGCTTTATTATTTGAGAGTCTTTACAATAGGTGCTTTGGTAGCATTTGTTGAGACTATCTGATTCCAAGATTACAGCACAATAGTTTTCTATTGCCCTAACTTTTAAAACAGTATCAAGTTGAGTTTTGAAGAAACTCTCTGACAAATGTTTGTGACGATTCACAATAACAAAGCACTTGTTTTCAATAGCATCAAGATTTTTGTTGTACAGCAACTTCAGAACTTTTTCTGGTTTCATGATATCGTTGCCTCTAATAAGGCACAAAATAACATTACGGTTTTTATGACGATAGCAAAATATGTTTTTATCCACCAGAGTCGCTTCCACTAGCAATTTTTCAATGTTTCCTTCAGGAATCTTTATTTTGTCATTAGTATGGTTGGTAGATGCTTTTTGTTTTTCGTAATACTCATCTACTTCAGGGTTTCCTTTGTCGTAATCAATCTCGTAAACATACAGAAAGTCATCAACAAGAGTCTCTGGAGCAACGGAACCACCTTGACGGTTAAAGCAATAGGTCGGTGGGTTGCCTTTTTTCGTATCTTCGTCAAAACGCATGGTCACAACGCTATTACAATGATTCTCAATTGATCGAACTTTGTAGTATTTAAACCATTTGCTCTTTTTCGCATCATATCCCGTACTGTTAACAAGCAAATCGACACCTTGTCGCCCATACAATCTACTAAAAATTGGGAAAGTACCATCATAACAGATTGTCATTCCGATGCGCCAACCTCGGAACAATATTGGACTAAATATCCTTTGACATAATTCGTCGTAGTTTTCCCACTCAAATGCTGAAGAATCAGTCAGTGTATGCTTGATATAAATATGGCTCTTGGTCTCATCCTTTTGAGCAAATGGATTCACAAAAACATTAAAAGCGTGAATTGTTTCATCGTTCTTACCCATTCCCATAACCACGGCACAACCTATCTTTTTTGCCCACTTCATTTCTTCAGCAACAATTTCGAATTCACCCTCTGGAAAATCTTTAAGACCCATATTTTCCGTGAGATCATGCATTTCTGGGAAAACCAACAAATCAATTTTGTAATCCCTCACAATCTTTTTTATAGAAGCAGTATCTTCTTCGTATACCACTTTTGTGACGCATCCAATTCTAATGCTATTCATTTCCAAACTTATTAAAACATACAACTACACCGCCTCCGCCATCAAATCCTTTCTACCAATCAGGCTGAAGATAGTGATTTCGTTGTCTTCGTTGAGGATACGAAGCGTTCTCAAAATCTCGTTCAAGGTTGAGCCGCTGGTGGTTACATCATCAATAATCAACACATTCTGTTGGCGGATGGAGGCACAAAGTTTTTCGTCGGCTTCGGAAGCGAACTTCAAGAAATCCATCATATATGGGCGGAAACGACTCTTTTTCACATCCTTGGCGATGGTGAAATAGTCCTTCTGATGGATGAGGTCAAGCATTTTCTCAATGGATTGCCGTGCTTCCGCCTTTTGTGCCTCGGTGTAACGTGGGCGGCCATCCTCCAACACATCGTCAAGGTATTGCTCCGTATAGGCATCCATGTCGAAAGAAATGTTTGCAGGCAAAGCTTTCACCAACTCCATTTTCCGTAAGGTTGGCTGAGCAAAACGATAGATATAGCGCAACATGTACTGGTTAACCTTGCTTGACGATTCAGGCATTACCACAAGATTATAGTCGTACAAATTGATTTTCTTACTCAAGTTGTCGATGGCATTTTTGATGAAATCCGTCAACTCGGGATTGTCCTGTAGGTTTGTCGTGAACTTCACATAGTTGATGAACGCACTGCGCACATTACCATCCACTTGGTCTGAGAACTCATAACCATAATAGAAGCACTTGCCAAAAGCCCTCACCTGATAGCCTTCGCCCGTCAGGTTAACGATGTCTTCCGCACCGTCGTGCTCAAAGTCGAACACAAACATTTGCTTCTCGTTGTCGAATGTTACGCCCATAGTTATTGCTTTTGTATTCTGTGCAAAAATACAATAATTCTGAAAAAAACAACTAATTAAGTCAAAATCACCTCGTCAAACAAGCATCCAAATCGCGAGTCAAGGCTTCCTTGTCCAAGTGCTGCCCGATGAAGACGAGCTTTTGCATTCGGTCGCCGTAAATGTCGTCCCAGTCGCGGCGGAGGGTAGGCTCGCGGTCCATCATCATCGCTAATTCGTTGGCAGGCATGGTGGCGAACCATAAGCCAGCATCGCGCAACTGCACCTGCTTGCCCGCCTGCTCGAAGATGTAACAGTTGTCCATTTCGTTCTTGAAGTAACAGATGCCCTTCACGCGAATGACATTCTTCGGCAGCTTGCGCGCCACAAACTCATCGAAACGGGCCATGTTGAACGGCTGGCGACGGTAATACACAAAGGTGCCGATGCCGTATTCCTCCACCTCGCCGCCCTCATGGTCGTGGTGATGATGGTGGTGATGGCCATGCTCCTCTTCCTCGTCATCATCGTCGTCATGGTCATGATGCTCATGATGATGATGTTCATGCTCTTCCTCATCGTGGTCGTGATGATGGTGCTCTTCTTCCTCGTCATCGTCGTCCTCAACGACAGCACCTTCCACTTCCTTAATCCAAGTGGCGGAAGTGGCCACTTTATCAAAGTCGAACATGTGTGTGTTGAGGATTTTGTCGAAGTCCACTTCGCCGTAGTCGCAGGGGATGATTTCGGCGGTCGGCTGCAAGGCACGGATAATGCTCTTCACGCGCCCCAATTCCTCTGCCGTGACTTCCGAAGCCTTGTTGAGCAGAATGATATTACAGAACTCAATCTGCTGGATAACAAGGCTTTCCAAATCATCCTCAGCCAAGTTTTTCTTCATCAGGTCATCGCCGCAGCCGAACTCGCTCTGCATCCGCAGCGCATCGACGACGGTCACGATGCAATCCAAGATAGGCAGGCCGTCCTTGGTGAGTTGCCAAGCCATGTCGGGGAAGGAACAAATCGTTTGGGCAATCGGTTCCGGCTCGCAGATGCCGCTGGCCTCGATGACGATGTAGTCGAATCTTTGCATGACGATGATATCGTGCAACTGTTGAATCAAGTCCATCTTCAAAGTGCAGCAGATGCAGCCGTTCTGCAAGGCGACCAGACTGTCATCCTTCTGGCCCACGACGCCGCCCTTTTCAATCAGGTCGGCATCGATGTTCACTTCACCTATGTCGTTGACAATCACGGCAAACTTGATGCCTTTGCGATTGTTCAATATTTTGTTGACCAAAGTGGTCTTGCCGCTGCCGAGGTAACCGGTGAGCAGCAATACAGGTATGTCTTTTTTCATTTTTCGTGCTTATTAAATGGAGCGCAAAGATACAAATTTTCAAAATTTAACTACGAATTTTACGAATGAAACGAATTGCGTCAGATAGAATTTTGCAACTTCTTTGCGAATGAATACGAATTCGTATGTATTCGCAGCTTTGGCTGCAAAATTTCAAAATCATCATTCGCAAAATTCGTTTAATTCGTAGTTCTTTTCATTATCTTCGTTTGATTTTCATTACCTTTGCAACCCAATATCAGCATATTATGGACAAACAAGAAACCTACAAACTCCTTCTCGCCCAAGTGAAGGCAATGGTGAAGGACGAAAGCGACCCCGTCGCGAATATGGCCAATGTGGCTGCATTGATTCAAGAGGCTTTCCGCTTCTGGTGGACAGGCTTCTATCGCGTCATCGACAAACAACTGGTACTTGGACCCTTCCAGGGCCCTGTGGCCTGCACGCGCATCGGGTTTGGCAAGGGCGTTTGCGGCACCTCATGGAAAGAAGGCAAAGCCATTGTGGTTGAGGATGTTGAGCAATTCCCTGGCCATATCGCTTGCAGCAGTGAATCTCGGAGCGAAATTGTGGTGCCGCTGTTCAAAAACAACGAAGTCCTCGGCGTGCTTGACATCGACAGTGAGCGTTTGGCCACTTTCGACCAGACCGACAAAGAATGGTTGGAGCAGATTGCCGAAGTGGTTTCTGGTGTCTTATAACCTTAAATACTCTGACATAATCACGTTGTCCCACAACTCGTATGGGATGATGGTTTTTATCGACTTTATTACGATGTTCATGATCTGCTCGTGGATGTAATCTTTCCTAATTACAAGGCAGATCGTCCTTTTCGGTATAGGGTTGACAATGGGTTTCAAGCGCTGTCGCATCGATTCCGACAGAAATCTGATGTGCGTCTCAGGAATGATGGTGATGCCCCCGCTTTCGTTGGCGATTTGCAACAGGATTCCCACGCGCCCACCTTCATACATCTTCTCGTAGGTGAAAGCTTCGCCTGGCCTCAACATGGACCTGTCGAACAGGCGAACGCCGTCTCTCATGATCCAAACCGGGTTGTCTAGGACATGGTCTCGTTCCAAACTCTCCTGCCGCGCCATGGCATTTTCAGAAGAGACGTAAGCGAAAAACCTTTCATAATATAAAGGGATCTCCAACAAGTCTGGGTCGTTGATGGGTGAGGTCAAAATGCCCATGTCGACCTCGGCTTTTTTCAGTTTGTCCAAAACGGTGCTCGTTATCATCTCTTCCATCTGTAGCCGAAGGTCGGGATAATGCAATTTTGTGTACTTGAACATGCCCGCCATCAGCACGGGAGCCACCGTGGTCGTCATAGCCACATTCAAATCACCAGAGCATAGATCCTTCTCGGACCGCGTCAGTTCGGTTAGTTGCTTGGAATGATAGACCGCCAATTTGGCCTCGTCGATGACTTTCCGCCCGATTTCCGTCACCGAGACAGGGTGTGTGTCACGGTTGAAAATCCGAACATCCAGCTCCTCTTCCAGTTTTTTCACCATCAAACTCATGGTCGATTGCGTCACGCCGCAGGCTTCGGCTGCCTCCACGAAATAGCCGTATTCCTCAATGGCGACGATGTATTCCAACTGTTGTAATGTCATCTTTATTGATTTTTGTCAATGCAAAGATAGACATTATTGTATTGACTCATAAAAATCGCCGAAATATTTTTGCCGACATGTTTCAAAAATCGTCAGCTCATGAAAAAATGGAATATTACCCTACGTTATGCCGGATTCTCCCTGATAGGCATCTCACTCCTAATGTATTTGGCCGCGTTTATCGCCTTCCAAAACAACAGCGACGATAGTTTCAACCCACTGATTTTCTCCGCAATGACAGCCACATTATGTGGTTTCTTCGCCGTCATCAACACCCATCCGCAAGAAAACATGAGCATCGAGGAAGGCTTCTGCATCGTCACGGGATGCTGGATTGCGGCTTGCTTCTTCGGAGCCATACCTTACCTGATATTCGGAGGTGAGTTCAGCATCATCAATGCCTTCTTTGAGAGTGTCTCTGGCTTTACCACCACGGGAGCTTCCATCCTCAACGACATCGAAGCGTTGCCCATGGGGCTGCAATTTTGGCGCATTGCCTCTGCATGGATTGGCGGCATCGGTATCGTCACGCTCGTTTCTTTGGTCATCTCTGCCCAACATGATCGCCATTCCGTTTTGGCCAGCGCCGAACTGTCGAATCTCGCCAAATCCTACTACGGCGGACGAAAAAAGCACTTCATCTATAGGATGATTGCGGTCTATCTAATTATCACTGCTTCATCGGCCATCGCACTGAGACTCACTAAGATGACTTGGTTCGACGCCACCACTTTGGCCATGTCGGCTTGCAGCACATGTGGCTTCTGCACAAAAAATCTCAGTGTGGGTTTCTACAACAATGTCACGGTAGAAATCATCCTCATCGCCGCCATGCTGATGGGTGCCACCAACTTCAGCCTGATATTTTCAACGGTTTGGCCCGACAAAAGCACCCACAAGAACCTTTTCAACACACAAGTTGTCCGCTGGTTTCTATCCCTCGTAACGATTGCCATACTTGTCGTCACGGCCAATCTTTATCTCAGTGGTTATTATTCCACGTTTCCCAAAGCTTTACGCATGGCGGCATTCCAAGTCTGTTCGCTTTCCACGACAACAGGTTTTGCCACTGCCGACACCAACCTCTGGCCACCGTGCAGTATGGGTATTCTGATACTTTGCTCCTTGGTCTGCGGCTGTTCGGGTTCTACTTCGGGCGGTATGAAAATGGATCGTTTTGTCATCGTCATCAAAAGCCTTAAAGGCATGATAAACACACTCATCGGGATTAGCAATGTCAACCAAACCAAACTGGATGGGCAATTGAAGACGGAAGAAAATGTTTCCTCAATAGTGGCCTTCATGGGTACCTACATGCTCATCATTGCCATCGGCACCCTCTTATTTACCATTAGCATGGACTTCAAGACCTCAGTCACGGCTTCCATAGCCTGCATGGGTAGCGTTGGACCTGGCTTTGGGGATGTTGGCTCGATGGACAATTACGCAGGACTGATGGGCTTTCAAAAAGTGACTGCCATGCTCATCATGCTTCTGGGTCGCGTCGAAATCTTCCCTATTCTGATTGCCATAAAATGCCTGTTCAACCGATAATTCCAACCGTTTTTTGTAATCCTATTGTACAATTCAAGAATTTTGTCGTTTTTTGCACCTCAAATTAATTTAATCGCCATGAAAAACTTTTTCCGCAGAGTCCTGATATACTTGAAGTCACTCATCCACATTTCGGATGAAATCGACTACGAGAATGCCAGCACCTCCATCCGCAAGAACATCGCTTTCCGAGGCACCAATGTGTTCATTTTGGCTTGCGCCATCATCATCGCCTCGGTGGGCTTGAACGTCAACTCCATCCCCGTCATCATCGGCGCCATGTTGATTTCGCCCGTCATGGGTCCCATCATGGGCTTCGGTTTGGGCTTAGGCACGCAAGACAACGAACTGGTGAAAAACGCATTGAAGAACTTAGCCGTGATGGTGGGTATCAGCATACTCGCCTCGTCGTTATTCTTCATTCTCAGTCCGTTAAGTCTCGCCAATCCTTCCGAACTATTGGCTCGTACCCGTCCGACCATCTACGACGTATTCATCGCATTGTTTGGCGGTTTCGCAGGCATCATCGAGACTTCGCGCAAGGACAAGGGCAGTGTCATCACAGGTGTCGCCATCGCCACAGCCCTCATGCCACCGCTCTGCACCATAGGCTATGGCATCTCCATCTGGAAAATCTCCGTCATTTGCGGCGCGTTTTATTTATTCACCATCAACAGTATTTTTATCGCTTTGGCCACTTTTGCCGCCGTGAAATACTTCCGTTTCCCCGTGGTGGAAACGACCAGCGACAAGAAAAGGCTATCCAGTTCGGTCATGTATTTCATCCTCATCGCTGTCATTGTGCCCAGTGTGCTTACCGCCATCAACATGGTGCAGGAAAACAACTTCTTGACCCATGCCGACAAAGTGGTGGCCGAAAATCGGAACCTCGGCAAATGTTTCATATACGACTACAAGACGTACTACTCACGCAAATCACAGACCCTGGACCTCTTCCTCGCCGGCGAGGCCCTGACCCCCGAAGCAAGGGAAAGACTCTATAAAAATGCCGAGAGTTATGGCATCAAGCGCAACCAGATTGTGTTCCACGAGGACGCCACAAGCATACCCCAAGAGCTGTCGGAAATCGAAATCGTGAAAGGCATCTACGAGCATACCGATTTACAAATCAAGACATTGAACGACAGCATCAATAAATTGGGAACCTTGCTTTCCGACTACAAAAACAAGGAAATTCCGATAGATGCCATCTCGAAGGAACTATTCGCGCAATATCCTGACATCACCGACCTCAGCCTGACACGCGGCTCAACGATAAACGCTGCCGATGGACAATCTTCAGAGCAAATCATGGCCTTCATCACTACCAGCAAGCCGATGGACGCCGAGCAACACGACCGCATCGAACGCTGGCTGAAAGTCAGATTAGACAACGAGAACGTGATGGTCATCTGCAACGAGCCCCAAGAGATTACGTCCGAAAACCCGTGAATAATTCGTCGAAATTCCGAGCTCCCTCGTTGTCCGTATTCAGAAAAAGACTATTTTTGCGCCACGAAAGGAAGGCGCCTTCCTTTCCGGACCCGTAGTTTAATGGATAAAATAAAGGATTCCGGTTCCTTAGCTCAGGGTTCGATTCCCTGCGGGTTCACCCCAAAAGCCAAGTTCGCTTGGCTTTTTTATTTCTTCTCGGTAATCATCACGTCAATTGCCCCGACGCCGAACTTGGCGATGCTCGCCATCCGGTTTTCCGTGTTGTGGTAATTCTTAAGTTCCTCAATAATAGCGTTTTTCAGCACACCATTGCCCACGCCATGGATGAAAGTGACTTTGTTGTAGTCGGCGGCAATGGCGCTGTCTAGCATCTTTTTGAAATAGTCCGTCTGGATTTTGAACATGTCGTGGCTCGAAAGGCCGAGGATGTTGTCTACCAGCTCGCCGATATGCAAATCCACGATAGCCTCACCAGGAGCCACTTTGTGCTTGTCAATAGGCGATTCCTGTTTCACCAAAGTCTTCGCAGCAGCCTGAGAACCAACGCCTTCTTTCATGATTTTGGTGAAGTCGCCATCGCCGTGGCGCAGCGCGACGAGGTCGGAGAGGCAAATCATCACCGACTTCTCGCCCAACACGCCCGAAGGCACATAGCTGCCCTCGTTGAAGAAACGTCCCGAGCGCAGCGAGAAAGGCGCATTCAGCGGAAGTAGCACGGAATCAGACGTTTCCGCAGTGAACACTGCCTGCACCACGCCGTTGAGCCAATACTCGAGGTCATCGCGGGAGATGGTCTCCACCACCACCTTCTCGTACTTGTCCACCTGCCCGTAATCGACGTTCACAAACTGCGCCTCATCCTTGATGGTGAAGGTATAGAGCATCTCGAAAGGCGTGTGGTTCACCAAGACCACGTCAAGTGGACCCGTGAGGAGCCATTGCTGCTCATGCGGCACGAAGGCCATGTAAACGCCCTCTTTCTCAGCGCCTTTGGCATGACGGCGCAGGCCTCCTTTTCGGGCCGCCTCGGCTTGTTCCTGGGCTAACAATTCCTTGCCAAGCACCTCTTTTTGCACATTATCGACCGCTTGTTGCTGCTTGGTTTGCGCGGGCTGCGAGCGATAGTCGAGCACCAAATCGGTGTTCAACGTGGGGATTTCAAAGCCTTCCTCCACCTCCACCATCACCATGCGCGAGTCTATGATCTTCGTGACTTTTCCACCACCTGTGGTGCTGAGGAAATTCACTTTGTCGCCAATCTTAAATTCTGCCATAACTTTTTCGATTTTGAGGTGCAAAGATACATAATTTGGCAGGAATTTTGTAAACTTGCAGCCGAAAACACACCTGCATGAAGAAAAGACACTTTTTCATATTGAGCATGGCTCTCGTGTTAGTTGCCTGCACCAAGCCCAAAAGCCAAGGCGACCTGACGCTTAATGTCGGTTACTCCATCAACGGCAAACCGCTGATTACCGACACGTTATGCTATATCAATGAAGCGGGGAACGAGTTTATGATTACCGAAATACAGTGGTTTTTGTCCCAAATCGAGCTTCAAGACGAGCAAGGAGTATGGATTCCGATGGAGCCTCGGATTTTTTACATTGACACCAATATTCCTGAAAGTCAAACGTATAGAATCTCATCCATTCCTACTGGGAAATACAAAACGCTGCGTTTCACCTTTGGTTTGGACGAAGAAGACAACCGAACCGGCCTGTTCAGTGACCCGCCTGAGAGCCACATGTTTTGGCCCGAACCTCTCGGCGGCGGCTACCACTACATGAAACTCAACGGAAAGTATCTTGATGAAAACGAAGAACTTGCGCCGCTGAACATCCACCTCGGCATCGGGCAAAACGAAAGCCATACGGAGTTCTATCAAAACTATTTCAGCGTAGAGATTCCCATTGACTTCGCCATCTTAGAAAATGCTGAAAACCAACTCAATCTGACCATGATTATTGATAATTGGTTCCGCAATCCCAACCTGTACGACTTCAACGAATACGGCAGCGCTATCATGCAGAACCAAGCCGCACAACAAGCCTTGAAAGAGAACGGAAACGATGTCTTCAAAATTGGACAAAACATTGACAACCAAAACAATATAAGCATGAATAAGGATAAAACCCTTTGGGAAAAATTCTCAGAAACAATGCAAAAAGCCGTCCCGAAGCCACATTTTTGGACTTGGGAAAACGTTAAAGAGAGAGTTAAGAGGTATGAAGTATGAGGTTTGAGGTAGGGACGCAAGGTTTGCGTCTGAAATTTTGAATTCAAAACAATGGGAATGAGTTTGCATAAGATCATCTTGATAATTGGCGTTTTTCTTGCTCTCGCTTCGTGCAAGCCAGAGCAAGAAAAACCTTATGTGCCAACGCCTTACGAGCTTCCCAAGCCTGCCTTCTTCCCCAATGCGACCAACATCCCCGCTGACAACTCTATGACCGAGGAAGGTGTGGAATTGGGTCGAAAGTTGTTTTACGACCCGCGCCTCTCAGGCCGTGACGGTGAAGATGGCATCCGCAGTTGTGCCTCGTGCCACCATCAGGCGAACAATTTCGATTTTGGCGGTTCGGCGGGCCTCCACCATTCCGTCATGCCTTTGGTCAATCTGGCATGGAACACGACTGGCTTGGGCTGGAACGGCAGCGTGTCCACCTTGGAGGACATGGTTCTGGCGGCAGTCACCAGTCCAGTGGAGATTCACGCTGATACCAATCAGGTTGTCAGATACTTACAGAATACCGATGACTATCCTAAATTGTTTGAGAAGTCTTTCGGTAGCCGCGACATCACCTTTGTCAATATTGAGCGCGCCATCGCACAGTTTGTCAGGAGTTTGGTTTCGGTAAACAGCAAATTCGACCGCTATCTGCGCGGCGAGGAGCAACTCACCCAAGACGAGCTTGAAGGCTACTTGCTCTTCGTCACGGAAGATGGCGCCGACTGCTTCCACTGCCATGGCGGTGGTGGCAACGCACTGATGACCACACACTTATACTACAATAACGGCCTCGACGGCCACTTCACCGACCCAGAAGACCGCCACGCCGTCACTGGCAATCTGATGGACCGCGGCGCTTACAAAGCCCCTACCCTACGCAATATCGCCGTTTCCGCGCCCTATATGCATGACGGACGTTTCTCGACCTTGGATGAAATCATTGATTTCTACTCCGATAGCGTCAAAAACTCCGCGACGATTAGTCCGCTCATGCACCATGTGATGCAAGGCGGGGTGCGGCTCACGGCGCAAGAAAAGTCGCAATTGAAGGCGTTTCTGAACACTTTGACGGATGAAGCGTTTTTGAACAATCCCAACTATTCCAAGCCATGACTTATCCATGGGGCGATGAACGCCGTTTCAATAGTTACAGCCGCTATTTCGCAAGACAATTCGGTGGCAGGGTGCAGAAAATCAGCATCGACGCGGGTTTCAGTTGTCCCAACCGCGATGGAAAAATTAGCACAGGCGGCTGCACTTTTTGCAGCAACGCGGCTTTCAACCCATCGTATTGTCGGCCTGAGAAGTCCATCAAGCAGCAGATTGAGGAAGGCATTGAATTTCACCAACGGCGGTATCGTCGCGCCAACAAGTATCTTGCTTATTTCCAGCCGTTTTCAAATACCTACAAGCCGCTTGAGGAGTTGAAAGGCATTTATCGGCAGGCCCTTGAAATACCCGAAATCGTCGGCATCGTCATCGGCACGCGCCCCGACTTGATTGACAATGGTATTTTGCAGTATCTCAGCGAAATAAAGGAAACGCATTATGTAATGCTTGAATACGGTGTGGAAAGCGTGCATGATGAAACCCTTCGCCGCGTCAACCGAGGCCACGACTTCACCACGGCAGAACATGCCATCCGCATGACTGCCGAACACGGCATACCTTGCGGAGCACACTTCATTTTCGGTCTACCTGGCGAAACCAAAACGATGATGCTCGATGCAGCCGACATCATCTCACAACTTCCTTTGACCACGGTCAAGTTCCATCAATTGCAAATCTTCAGAGATACCAAAATGGCCGAGGAATACCAAGCCCATCCCGAACTGTTTCATCTCTTTGATTTAGAGGAATATATAGATTTCGTCATTGACTTTGCCGAGCGCCTCAACCCCAACATCGTCATTGAGCGTTTTGCGGGCGAGGTACCGCCCCGTTTCCTTGTCAGTGAGCCTTGGATGAAGCTGCGGTATGATGAGGTTTTGACCAAAATCGAGAAGCGGATGGAAGAACGAGAGACCTGGCAGGGGAGGTTGTTTCAAGAGAAATAGTATCTTTGCAGCCTAAAACCACACCATGACCTACCTAAAATCGAACGACCTATTCGCAGAAACAGAGCCCGAAAGTTTGTATCGGAGCCTCCCCCGCCCCATCGTCATCGCCGACCACTTGATGACACCCGACAACATCGGAGCCATGATTCGCTTGGCCGACAACATCGGGGCTACCGAAATGTGCTTTTTGGGTAACGAAGATGAGCATCGTCTAGGCAAAGTACGACACGCCGCCGCCTCAAGCCGCGACAATATTCGATGGTACTTTACGGAAGAGACTGATTTACACAAGATTGTGCCTGAAGACAAGGTAATCGTCGCCATTGAGACCGCCGACAATGCCACTTGCATTTACGAAACACAACTCCCTAAAAATGTGGCGTTTGTAGTAGGAAGTGAACGTCACGGTATCTGCGAAGAGGTTTTGGCGCAATGCGACATGGTGGTTTACATCCCCGTGCCCGGCCCCACACGCTCGCTCAACGTGAGCCATGCCGCCGCCGTCGCGATGTTTGAATGGCAAAGACAAATGCGAAACAAATGAAACAATACAAACACGTATTCTTCGACTTGGACCGCACGCTGTGGGACTTCGACGCCGCCGCTGAGGTAGCCTTCGAGCGGATTTATGAGCAATATCGATTGAAAGACCTCGGCATTCCAAGCGCGCATGAGTTTCACGAGGTGTATCATCCACTGAATGAGCGACTTTGGGAGTTGTACCGCGAGGAAAAAATCACCAAAGACAAGCTGAATCGCACCCGATTCGTGCTGCCTTTGGAACATTACGGCATCCACGACACCGAACTTGCCGACCACCTCAGCGAGGATTACGTCTATTGGTCGCCGCGCATCGTGAGGCTGGTTTCTGGTACGATGGAATTGCTCAATTATCTCAAACCGAAGTATCATTTACACCTGATTACCAACGGTTTCCAAGAAGTACAAGACACCAAATTGAACCTTTCTGGGTTGAAGCCTTATTTCGAGACCTTAACCGTTTCGGAGGAAGTCGGAGTGAAGAAACCTAACCCGGAAATTTTTTATTACGCCCTGCGCAAAGCCAATGCCACTCCCGAAGAAAGCATCGTGATTGGCGACGAAATGGCCGTTGATATTGACGGGGCACGCGCCGCCAACATCGATCAAATCTTTTACAACGCGAGCGGCAAAGCGATTGAAGGCGAGCGAACATTCGAGGTCAGAAACCTATTGGAAATCAAGGAGATTCTATAAAACCATCCGTCTAATACCACACAGCCATCCCCTTCACTTGAAGAGGATGGCTGTTTTTCTATAGTAAACGCTATTCCAGTCTTATTCGGCAGGGCAAACCACGCGCACCGACAAACCCACATAGCGATAGTGTGTGTAGTTCGGCATAATGCCTGATTTGATGAAATTGACGACATAAGCGCCAGGGGCATCGCTGTTTTCATGCACGGAGCTCCAATAATAGCCGCTGGCATACTGGCTGCCCGTGGTGCTATAGCCGCTGATTGTAGTGTCCAAACGGCTACCAGCTGCTGGCAGGAACACCGCTCCGGCATTCTGCAAAATTATCCAATCGGAAGCAGAAATCACGTTGACATTATACTGCACATTTCCACTGTTGTTCGTGGCATTCAAGGCATAAGTCGAGCTGCTCCAGTTGTCAGGCAGCAGGATGAGACCCTTCACATCGTTCACCGTTGCCTTGGCGAAACGGATGCCCGAGGCCGTTGTGCGTGTGTTCAGGACATAATTCCACTCGCTGTTGGTCAGCGTGCGCCATTGGTTTTCCGTATTGCCGCCGTTGCTGATGGCGTTGTAGCCCCAGTCAGCCTGACCCGTCTGGTCAAATAGGTCATAGTTGACATTCCCATAGGCGTTGTAATTCGATTCAAGGACGTTTGTCGACCAAGGTTGATAGCACACCGCACCATGGTTGTAACCGCTTGTGCCCCAGCCGAAAAGGTCAATCCAACCACTATAAGTGGGCGAGATATGATTGTTGTTCAACCCCACGAAATCATACTGGTTATCGGCAAAGCGCCAAGTGTTAGAGCTGGCTTGATACTGCAGGTTGCCCTTGGAGAAATACACCTGTTGGGTAGCGCTCACTGAGAAAACGCCGTTGATGGCACCCACTGGGTAATCGCCACCGTCTGAAAGCGTGGTGAAACTCACCTCGCTGCCATAACCCGTGCCCTCGCTGTTGATGGCGTATGCGCGCACATAATAAGTCGTGTTTTCGACCAAGCCGGTCATGCTCACCGTGTAGCTTCCCGTGCCCGAGCCGTTGGTGGCGTGCGCGCCGTTTGTGGTCGGATTGTGGCTCGTGCCCCAGCAGATGCCGCGTTCGGTCACGGTGGCACCGCCGTCATTGGTCACGTTGCCACCGCCCGTGGCCGTGGTCTGGGTGACATTGGTCACTGAAGAAGTCGTAACGGTAGGAATAGTAATGTTTTGAAGCGTCGTGAAGCTCACCTCTGATCCATAACTCGTTCCTGCACTGTTCGTTGCGTATGCACGCACATAATAGGTCATATTGGGTGTCAAGCCAGTCATGATCACTGTAAAGCTTCCCGTGCCCGTACCGTTGGTGGCGTGCGCGCCGCTTATGGTCGGATTGTGGTTTGTGCTCCAGCAGATGCCGCGTTCGGTCACGGTGGCACCGCCGTCGTCAGTCACGTTGCCGCCGCCTGTGGCCGTGGTCTGGGTGACATTGGTCACGGAGGAAGTCGTGACGGTAGGAACAGCAATGCTTTGAAGCGTCGTGAAACTCACCTCTGAGCCATAACTCGTTCCTGCGCTGTTCGTTGCGTAGGCACGCACATAATAAGTCGTATTGGGTGTCAGGCCATTCATGCTCACTGTAAAACTTCCTGTGCCCGAGCCGTTGGTGGCGTGCGCGCCGCTTGTGGTCGGGTTGTGGCTCGTGCTCCAGCAGATGCCGCGTTCGGTCACGGTGGCACCGCCGTCAGCCGTCACATTGCCGCCGCCTGTGGCCGTGGTTTGGGTGATACTGGTCACATCGGCAGTCGTCACCGTTGGCATCTCGGGAGCCGTCGTAAAGAAGACCTCATTGCCATAACTCGTTCCCGCACTGTTGATGGCGTAGGCACGCACATAATAGGTGGTATTGGACGACAAGCCAGTCATGCTCACCGTATAACTTCCTGTTCCCGTGCCACTTGTGGCGTGATTACCGCTCACTGTCGGGTTTTGCGAGGTACTCCAACACACGCCGCGTTCGGTGACCGTTGCGCCGCCATCGGCGGTCACATTGCCGCCGCCCGTGGCTGTAGATGAGGTGATGTTGGTCACATTAGAAGTCGTCACTGTAGGCGCAGCTATGTCCTGGGCCGTCGTGAAACTCACCTCGGAGCCGTAGCTGACGCCTTCGCTGTTGATGGCATAGGCACGAACATAATAGGTGGTGTTGGACGACAAGCCCGTCATGCTTACCGTATAGCTGCCGGTACCCGAGCCACTGCTGGCATGGCTGTTGGTCGTGGTCGGGGTGTGCGCTGTGCTCCAACAAATGCCGCGTTCAGTGACTGCCACGCCGCCATCATTGGTCACGTTACCGCCGCCAACGGCCGTGGTTTGCGTAATGTTGCTCACCTCCGTCGTGATGACGGTAGGCGGATAGAGGTATTCTGTCGTGGTGAAGCTCAGCTCGGAGCCATAGCTCGTCCCCGCGCTGTTGATAGCGTATGCCCTGACGTAATAGGTCGTGGATGGCATCAGGTCGGTCATGTCAATCGAGAAACCGCCCGTGCCCGTGCCGCTGCTTCCATGACTATTGCTTATGGTCGGGTTGTGCTCCGTGCTCCAGCAGACGCCGCGTTCTGTGACGTTGCCGCCACCATCGGAGGTCACGTTGCCATTACCTGTAGCTGTAATTTGTGTAATGTTGGTCACTGGCAGCGTTGTGACGGTCGGAGCTGAAATATCCTGTGCCGTGGTGAAACTCACCACGGAACCGTAAGAGGTTCCTGCACTGTTGATAGCGTAGGCCCTGACGTAATAAGTCGTGTTGGAGGTGAGGCCTGTCATCTGAACGGTGAAGCTACCTGTTCCCATGCCACTACTGGCGTGGCTGTCACTCAACGACGGGTTCTGGCTTGTGCTCCAGCAGACGCCACGTTGCATCACCGCCGAGCCGCCGTCGCTTACCACGTCGCCGCCGCCCAAAGCCGTGGTCTGGGTGATGTTCGACACCGCCGAGGTGGTCACCGTGGGCAAATCGGGAGCTGTCGTGAAACTCAGTTCGTTACCATAGCTCGTGCCAGCGCTGTTGATGGCGTATGCACGCACATAATAAGTGGTATTTGCCGTGAGGCCCGTCAACTGAACGGTATAGCCGCCCGTGCCCGAACCGTTACTGGCATGGCTTCCGTTGACCGAAGGCGCTTGAGAAGTGCTCCAACACACGCCGCGTTCGGTCACCGGAGCTCCACCGTCATCGCTCACGATACCACCGCTCATGGCAGAGGTTTGCGTGATATTGGTCACCTGTACCGTCATCACCGACGGAGCGGATATGTTGTGTGTGGTGGTGAAGCTCACCTCCGAGCCATAACTCGTTCCCGTGCTGTTGATGGCATAAGCGCGAACGTAATAGGTGGTATTCTGCGAAAGGCCAGTCATTTCGACAGAGAAAGCTCCCACACCCGAGCCGCCGTTAGCATGGCTGTCGCTCACAGTCGGATTGTGGCTCGTGCTCCAGCAGATGCCGCGTTCGGTCACTGGGGCACCGCCATCGGAGGTCACGTTGCCGCCACCCAAGGCAGTGGTTTGCGAAATGTTCGAAACCTGGGCCGTGGTCACCGTCGGCGAGCTGGAGGAAGTGGTGAAATTCACCTCGTTGCCGTATGAAACACCTTGCGCATTGATGGCATAGGCGCGAACATAATAAACCGTTCCGGCTTGTAGCCCTGTCATCGGAACCGCGAAGCTGCCCGTGCCCGAACCGCTTGCCGCATGGCTGTCGTTCACAGTTGGATTGTGGCTCGTACCCCAACAAATGCCGCGTTCGGTCACCGTGGAGCCACCGCTCGAAACCACCTCGCCGCCGCCCGTGGCTGTGGTTTGGGTGATGTTAGTCACTTGGGCTGTAGTCACCTCGGGCTTGTTGGCCAAAGTGGTAAAATTCAGCTCCTCGCCGTAAGAGGTGCCTTGGCTATTGATGGCGTATGCGCGGGCATAATAAAGCGTACCAGGTGCCAATCCCGACATCTCGCAGGTGAAGTTGCCCTGGCCAGAGCCTCCACTCACATGATTGCCCGTCACTGTCGGGTTATGTTCAGTGCTCCAGCAGAAGCCCCTGTCTGTCACGGCACTGCCGCCTTGACTGACGACATAGCCATTGCCTCGGGCGCTGTTCGAAGTGATGTCGGTTATCGACGACGAAGTCACTTCCGACAGGCCATCCAAAGCCACAAACCCGACCTCATTGCCATAGGCGACACCCTGCCCATTGATGGCATAGGCACGCACGAAATAGGTCTGATTCGGCGTCAGTCCCGTCATCTGCGCGGTGAAGCTGCCCAGTCCCGCCCCGCTACTGGCGTGACTGCCTTCAATGGTCGGGCTGTAGTCGGTGCTCCAGCAAATACCGCGCTCGATCACCGCACTTGCGCCTTGGTTCACCACTTCGCCGGCACCCGTCGCCGTTGTCGCCGTGATGTTGCTCACCGAAGACGTGGTTACGACGGCTAAACCGTTCAAAGTGCTGAAAGAGAACACATCGCCGTAAGACGTACCTTGACTGTTTGTGGCATAAGCCCTCACATAGTAGGTCGTGTTCGATGACAAACCCATCATCTCAACGGTGAAGCTGCCCAGTCCCGATCCGCCAGAGGCGTGGTGGTCGGCCAAGCTCGGTGTCATATTCTTGCTCCAGCAAACTCCCTTGTCCGTGACCTCAGCGCCGCCATTGTCGCTCACATTACCCACGCATTTGGCTGAAACCGCTGTAATATCAATGACTTCCACAGTGTTGACGACAGGTGGCACAATGGGGGCGCCCGTCGTATAGCTCTGTACCTCGCCGAAGCCAAGACCAACATCGTTCCTCGCAAAGGCACGGAAATGATAGGTGCTGTTCATTTGCAGCCCTGTGATGACACATTCGTAAACATCTGAGCCTGAGTCGTCAAGGACAAAATCATCATCCAAGGTAGGCGTATCGTTCAAGCTCCAGCACACGCCACGCTGCGTGACGCCATTGCCGCCATTGGAAAGCACGCAGGCCTTCACCTTGACGGCATCAGCCTCCTCCAAGCCAACGATATCCATGATGGCCACCGTCGGCGCTTGGGCCGAGGTCGTAAACTCCAACTGCTCGCCGAAACCGATGCCGAACTCATTGGTGGCATAGGCGCGAACGTAATAATGGGTTCCGATAAGCAAATTCCTCATTTCGCTGACGAAAGCACCCGTTCCGCAGCTGTCTATGGTATAGGCATCGCTCAAGCCCGGCTCGGGATTCAGGCCGAAACACACGCCTCGGACCTTCACCGCCGAGCCACCATCATCAATGACCACGCCACCGCCAATGGCATTGTGAGGTCCGATATAGCTCAACTCGGAGGTGGTCACTCGCGGCACGGAAACATCAAGGGTAGTAAAAGTCTCAGAACCAGTGTAATAATCACTCTCACCGCCATAGTCCACAACGAACCTGTAATAATATAAGGTCCCTTTCTCCAAGCCGTCGACGGTCACGTCAAAATGGCTGCCATCAAGGTTCAGGTCGACATCCCGCGCATCTTGAAAATCCTGACGCTGGGCAACGGAAGCCGCAATACTGCTGATGTTTCCCGTACCCTTATATTCATAGGTTCCGGCGATGGAGACCGAAGTTGTCCCGACCTCAAACCGCTCTATGTCAATCTCAAAGCCTTCGATGCTCGGAGGCTTGCGACAAGAGACCATCAAGGCCGAAAAAACCAAGACCCAAAAAGTCGCTTTCAAGATATGCTTCATAGCTGTAAACTCAAATTTGTTTGCCATTTTTCTTTGATTCTGTTTTGATGATGCAAAAGTACTCTAAATTTCCCTATCTTTGCACACTCATCAAAAGAAAACTGCTTATAAGCCGAAAGCGCACTACAGATGTTCAAGAAAATCCTCGGAACGGGCGCGGCGCGGGCCGTCAATGTGCTGACGCAGTTGGCCACCCTCATCATGGGCACCAAATTCCTCGGTGCCGCCGAATGGGGCAAGGCCTTCATCGCGCAGACCGACATCACCTTTTTATTAATTGGCATCGAACTCATCGCCGGCAGCGGACTGGTGTATTTCACCCCTCGCAAGAAGCTCTCGACTTTGATGACGCTTTCTTACGGCTGGATTGCCTTTGTAATGTTGCTTTATGTATTGTTGTTCAATATATTACATTTCTTCCCCAGCTTCTACCACACCATCGTCCCCGAAGGCTACGCTTGGCTCGTCTTAGTGATGACTTGCGTTTATAGTTTCCATGGTTTCAACCTCAACCATTTCCTTGGAAAAGAGAAAGTTGCCACTTACAATTGGCTATTTCTCATCCAAATACTGACCCAAGTCACGATGATGGCGGTGCTTATCTTCGTCATGAACCTGAGGACAGCCAAAGCCCTACTTTACTCCCAACTTTGCGGGTATAGTCTGGCCACTTTGGTTGGTTGGGCACTACTGCTCCCCAACTTGAAACGCGAAGAGCGAGAGCCCTTGAAAGACAGCTTGAAGGAGATGCTGCATTACGGGGCGTTTTTGCAACTTTCGACCTTAGTCAGCACGCTTAATAAACGCCTGAGCCTCTATCTGTTGAAAACACATTGCGATGAAAGGTCCATCGGCGTTTATGCCTCGGGAACACAAGTCACCGAAGGCGTGAACATCATCGGGCTGAGCATCGGTTTGGTGGAGTTTTCTGCCCTGAGCAACACCGAAAAGGCCGAACGCGCCTCACAACTCACCTTGCGTCTTATGAAGCTCTCCATTCTGCTGACTTTCGCCGCCTTGTTGGTGATTTGCCTGCTGCCCACATCATTCTTTGAGTGGCTGCTTTCGGGCGAGTTCAGCGACATCCGCACCGTCATCCTATTGATCGCTCCGGGCATCGTGTTTCTCTCTGCACACACTATTTTAGCCAATTATTTCTCTGGCTCCGGAAAGCCGAAATACAACCTCTATGCTTCACTTATCGGCCTCAGTGTCACGCTGATAGCAGCTTTCATCTTGATTCCGTGGTTAGGCATCCAAGGAGCAGCCATCACCACTTCGTTGACTTATTCGGCTTTGTTTGTTTATCAATGGATTGTCTTCCACAAGCAAACTGGAAGTCGATTGGTACAATTGGTTCCAAATCGCCAAGACTGGGAATGGCTGAGAACAGAAATTAAAGGTTTGTTGTAGACTTTTTTTTCGTAATTTTGCCCCAAAATCGACATTCATGGACAACGAAATCATCGACGACGACATCTTCACGCAGAGCGAAGACCCCACTCCAACGGTTGAAAACTATACCGAAGACAACATCGTTCACCTTGAGGACATGGAGCACGTGCGCCTCCGTCCGGGCATGTACATCGGCAAACTCGGCGACGGCGCCTCGCAAGACGACGGCATCTATGTGCTTATCAAAGAGGTGATTGACAACTCCATTGACGAGTTCACTTCGGGCTTCGGAAAGAAAATCGAGGTGACGGTGGACAAGGCGGAGAAAAAGGTCCGCATCCGCGACTATGGCCGTGGCATCCCGCTCGGCAAGTTGGCTGAGGCCGTTTCCAAACTCAACACGGGCGCGAAATACGACAGCAAAGTGTTCCAAAAATCCGTCGGCTTGAACGGTGTCGGTACCAAGGCCGTCAATGCGCTTTCGTCTTATTTCAAGGTGCAGTCCACCCGCGAAGGCAAGACGAGAATTGTGGAGTTTGCACAAGGCAAGTTGGTGAGTGACTCAGGCATCATCCCCTCCGATGGCGACCCGGGCACTTTAACCGAGTTCATCCCCGATTCCGTTTTGTTCGGAAACTATCATTACGTCGATGAATACATCGAGAAGCGCGTTTGGAACTACGCCTACCTCAACCGTGGCTTGAGCCTGATTTACAACGACAAACGCTATTATTCCAAAAACGGCCTTTTAGACCTGTTGCAGAACAACATGGAAGGCGAAGGCCTCTACCCTGTCATCCACATCAAGGATGGCGACTTTGAAGCCGCTTTCACCCATGTGAACGGGCAGTCGAGCGACTATTTCTATTCCTTCGTCAACGGTCAGCACACCACCGAAGGCGGCACACATCAGTCCGCTTTCCGCGAGGGTTATGCCCGTGTGGTGCGCGAGTTCTACCAAAAGGAATACGAGCCTGCCGACATTCGTCAAGGCTTGGTTTGCGCCTTGTGCGTGAGGATACAAGAGCCTGTCTTTGAGGCACAAACCAAGACCAAACTCGGTTCCACCCATCTCGCGCCCAACAATCCCGATGGCACTAATGATAGCCCCGTCCTGAAAACCTACGTTTTTGACATCCTGAAACGGCATTTGGACAACTACCTGCACAAGACCCCCGATACGGTTAGCGTCTTGCAGGCGAAAATCCAAGCCAACGAGAAGGAACGCAAGGAGATTGCTGGCATCAAAAAAGCCGCCCGCGAGAGCGCGAAGAAGGTCAGTCTGAACAACCGCAAGCTCCGCGACTGCCGCATCCACCTCAACACGAACCATGAGAAACGCCTTGAAAGCACCATCTTCATCACCGAGGGCGACTCCGCTTCGGGAAGCATCACCAAGAGTCGCGATGTGCAGACCCAGGCCGTGTTCAGCCTGCGCGGCAAGCCGCTCAACTGCTTGGGCATGACCAAGAAAGTGTGCTACGAAAACGAGGAATTCAACCTGTTGCAAGCCGCCCTGAATATCGATGAGGACATTGAGAACCTGCGTTACAACAACATCGTCATCGCCACCGATGCCGATGTGGACGGTATGCACATCCGCCTGCTGATGCTCACCTTCTTCCTCCAGTTCTACCCCGACCTTGTGCGCAACGGCCACGTCTATATCCTGCAAACGCCGCTGTTCCGCGTGCGCAACAAAAAGGAGACCTACTACTGCTACAGCGACGAGGAACGCATCACCGCCAAGGAGAAATGCGGCAAGCAAGCGGAAATCACGCGATTCAAAGGCTTGGGCGAAATCTCCCCCGACGAGTTCCGTGGCTTCATTGGCCCCAATATGAGACTTGAACCAGTCATCCTTCGTTATGACTTCGGTATCAAGGAGTTATTAGAATACTACATGGGCAAAAACACCATGGAACGCCAGCGGTTTATCATCGACAATCTGCGGATTGAAGACGATTCGGAGATGGATAAGATGTAAGTTCTAATACAAAAATCCAAAAAGCCAAAGCGGGATTTTGTTGCCGAGCACATACTCTTCGTCGGCAGAAGCAATGTAGCCCTTCGCTGCACCAGCAATCTGTTTTCCATCTTTGGAACGTCCCCCGACTTCAATCGTATATTGATGGTCGATGGTGAAATCTGCTGATGTCTTGCTGTATTCCACGACATGGCTTGACGAGAGCTGGTTGATGAAAAACACTTCGCGTTCCGTGCCTTCGTTGACCCGTGTCGTGGCAAGAGCATGAAGCATATTGGGATTCTCCGAATAAATTTTGTCCGGCTTCTGCAGTCGTTTCACATTCGTTGCATCCGAATATAACAGCTGAATCAAGCGAGCCTCGCTGAGAATCTGAAGATAATTCAGTAATGTGGTGCGTGAAATCTCCGCCATAGTAGCTAGTTTGACGGTGTCGAGGGCAAAAGGCACATTGGAAGAAAGAATGCCCAACAGCGACTTCACTTTCCTGATATTGCCCACATCGAGTTTCCGCAACTGGGGCAACTCTACCTCAATAGTAGCATTGACAATGTTCTCGATACGAACATAATAATTGCTCTGCCCTTCTTTCAAGAACGGATAATAGCCATAGCGCAAATACTCAGCAAAAAGCGGCAATGGGCGGATTTGCGCATTGACTTCGGCGCAGATGCTGTTGCCGTCGGTAAGAACCTCTTGAAGCGTCCGCTTTTTGAAGTCCTTTTGATGGAACATTTGCAAGTATTCCCTAAACGAAAGCCCAAGCATGGTATAGGCAATGCAGCGGCGCGAGAGGTCGGCCTCGCCATCGGAAAGATTGACCAACGACGACCCACTCAACACAAAATGCATGTCGGGAAACTCATCGTAGGCGTTCTTGATTTCGAGGCTCCATCCTTTGTACTTGTGCACTTCGTCCAGAAACAGGTATTTCCCGCCTTGGGCATGAAATTGCTCAACGAAATCCAACAGATGATGGGTGCCGAAATAGATGTTGTCGAGGCTGACATAGAGCACATCTTTGGTATTGGTCGGGCCAAACACTTGCATGATGCGTTGTGTCATGAGCGTCGTCTTGCCGACGCCCCTCTGCCCTTTAATCATCAAAAGCCGCTCGTCCCAGTCAATTTCGTCCATGATGTTCCTGACAAAATCGAGGTTCACAGTCTGCATCCTGTTGAGGTGCCTTCTTACTAATGTTTCCATTTTTCCCTATGATTGAGTTTCTGGCTGCAAAAATAAATAAAATGTTCAATATACAAAACATTTTAAATAGAAATTTGTCTTGCATATTGAACATTTAAGTGATAAATAAACCTAAAACGAGGAAAAATGTTTTACATACTGAACAGTTTTATATCAAATCTGTCCAATATATTGCACAGATATAAGCCAAGAAATCTATAGGCAGTTGCCGAGTTTTACTCGACAAGTGACAGTTTCCAAAATATTCGTTGTTTGGAGAAAAACTGGAAATCCTGATTTAAACAAAACGAACCTGCCGAAAACTACGACAGGTTGTTTTTGTATTCTCTGATGAATATGACATTTATTGAACAATAATCTTGTGGTTAATCGTTTTTCCTTCACATGTTTCTATGCGGAGCATATAAAGCCCTTTGGACAAACCAGACAAATCCATTTCCATTTCGTTGGCACCCATTACATTGATGACCTTAATCATGCGTCCATCCAAGAAGAACAAACTGACGTTTTGCATCTCCTCGCAATTGATCTTAATCCAATTATTGGCTGGATTAGGTGATACTGATACCAGTTGTGCATTTTCTTCTATGCCCACACCTGAAAAATAGGCCACCAGTTCCATATCTTCATTCACCACAAAGGTGTAGGGGTTGGCCGTGGAAGCCATCACGCTATCTATCATCCAGCCTAGGAAGAAATAGCCTCCGATAGGCTCCGCCTGCACTATAGCAAAATAATTCTCGCAACTTGGGAATTGAACGATACTGGCACTGCCGAGGTTCGCATCGTTTGAAACGGTTTCCAAAGTGAAGGGGAAAACTGTGTCAATGATGGAGAAGAAGCAACTTCCCCAATCCAAATCGTTCTGATAAGCTTTCGTGCAACCGCAAGGAACAAAAAGTTGCATGGCTTGAGATGGAAAAGCATTGCTTCCAGTAGAAGGCGGTGTGGTCGCCTCGACCGTAACCGAGGTCAGGCCTGTGCAATCATAAAACGCAGCCTCCCCTATTCTCGTCACGGAACCGGGAATGGTAACCAAGGCCAGACTGGAGCAATCATAATACGCATAATCCCCAATACGCGTCACGGAATTACCAATGGTGACCGAGGACAGGTCCGTGCAACCATAAAACGCATAATCCCCGATACTTGTCACGGAATTGGGGATGTTGACTGAGGTCAAGCTGGTGCAACCTCTAAACGCACTTCGATCAATGATTGCCACGGAATTGCCTATGGTGACTGAGGTCAAGCCAGCGCAATCATAAAACGCACTAGCCTTAATGATTGTCACGGAATTGCCTATGGTGACCGAGGTCAAGCCTCGGCAACTAGCAAACGCATCAAACCCAATGCTCGTCACGGAATTGGGAATGATGACAGAGGTCAGACCTGTGCAACTAGAAAACGCCAAATTCCCAATGCTTGTCACCGAATTGCCAATGGAGACCGAGGTCAGACCTGTGCAACCAGAAAACGCAGCATCTCCAATGCTTGTCACCGAATTGGGAATGGTGACCGAGGTCAGACCTTCGCACCCAGAAAATGCAGCATTTCCAATGCTTGTTACCGAATTGCCAATGGTAATTGAGGTCAAGCTTGTGCAATTATAAAACGTATTTTCCCTAATGATTGTCAACAAATTACCAATGATTACCGAAGTCAGGCTTGTACAACCACTAAACGCACCTTCCCCAATGCCCGTCACGGAATTGGGAATGTTGACCGAAGTCAGGGCTGGGCAATAAGCAAACGCATACTCCCCAATGTTCGTCACGGAATTAGGGATGGTGACCGAGGTCAAGTACCAGCATTCATAAAACGTCCTATTCCCAATGCTCGTAACAGAATATTATCCCTTGGAACACCACGGTTTCAGGAATGACAATGTTCCCCGTATAATAATTATTATAAGCAACACTCACCTCGTATGGCGCGACATGGCTTGTGATATCATAATAAATCCCGTCTGCTTCAAAATCATAAGCCCAAGCGAAAGAGGCCATCAACAGCAATGTCACCATCAAAAATCGTCTAATATGTTTCATTTCTTATGTTTGTATTTGCGTTTGAAATGACAAAGAAACAAAAAAACATTGGAATGGAGAAAGATGGAGAGAAAATTTTCTACCATTCCACCAAATTATCGTACTTTTGTCCCCAGTAATTTTGAATCTTTAAATCTTAAATCTTAAAATGAAAAAAACTACCTTACTGATTATGGGCAGTATCATCACCCTAATGGGCTGCAACCCGAAACCGCAGCCTGCTGAACGCTATTCCGTCAAGGCTTACCCCGAGACGAGAAAAGACACCGTCGTTGACGACTATTTTGGAACGAAGGTCGCCGACCCGTACCGTTGGCTTGAAAACGACACCTCCGCCGAGACCTCGGCTTGGGTCAAGGCACAGAACGAAGTCACCCAAGACTACTTGAACCACATCCCCTTCCGCAGCGCCCTCAAGGACCGCCTGACGGAAATCGTCAACTATGAACGCTACAGCACCCCATCGAAGAAACACGGCCGCTACATCTACTCGAAGAACGACGGCCTCCAGAACCAAAGCGTCATCTACATGCAAGAGACGCTGGACGGCGAGCCCACCGTGCTCTTAGACCCCAACGCCCTCTCCGACGACGGCACCGTCTCGCTAGGTGGCATCAGTTTCTCCAACGACGGCAAGTACATGGCCTATACCATCCAACGCAGCGGCTCCGACTGGGTTGAAATCTACGTGAAGGACATGGCCACCCTCGAACTCCTCCCCGACCACATCGAATGGGCCAAGTTCACGGGTGCCTCGTGGTACAAGGACGGCTTCTTCTATGCCGCTTACGACCGCCCCGAAGAAGGCAAGGAGTTCAGCAACGTGAACGAGAACCACAAGATTTACTACCACAAACTCGGCACTTCGCAGGACCAAGACGAACTCTTCTACCACAATCCCGCCCAACCGCGTTATTTCCACTCGATTGACCTCACCGAGGACGAGCATTACATGTTCCTCTTCGAGAGCGGTCAAGGTGCTGGCAGCACACTGTGGATCCGTGACATGCAAGACCCGAAGGGTAAGTTCGTGCAGATTGCTGACGACATGGACTATCAGTATAGCCCCATCGACGTGATTGACGGCACTTTGTACATCTTCACCAACTACAACGCCCCCAAGGGCCGCATCTGCCGTGTGTCGGCCAAGGCCCCACAGATGGAGAATTGGGTGGATGTGATTCCCGAAAGCGACAATGTCATCGCTGGCATCAACCTCGCCAAGGGCAAGATGATCGTCACCTACGATAAGGACGCCGCCAATCACGCATACGTTTATACCATGGACGGCGAGCAACTCCATGAGATTGCTTTGCCCACCTACGGTTCGGTCGGCTTCAGCAGCCGCTACGAGGAACCCGAGGTGTTCTACGCTTTCACTTCTTTCGTCTTCCCGACCACGATTTACCAATACAACATCGACGACAACACCTCCACGGTGTTCCGTGCGCCCGCCATCGACTTCAAATCAGATGATTACGAGACAGATCAGGTCTTCGTTACCTCGAAAGATGGCACTCAAGTGCCCATGTTCCTGACTTACAAAAAAGGCTTGCAGAAAGACGGCAACAATCCCACCCTGCTTTATGGCTACGGCGGCTTCAACATCACGCTGAATCCTGGCTTCAGCACCTCGCGCCTGCCTTTCATCGAGAACGGCGGCATCTACGCCCAAATGAACCTGCGCGGCGGCAACGAATACGGTGAGGAATGGCATATCGCCGGCACCAAGTTGCAGAAGCAGAATGTCTTCGACGACTGCATTGCTTGCGCGGAATACCTTATCAATAACAAATACACCTCACCGAAGTATTTGGCTTTGAACGGTGGTTCCAACGGTGGCTTGCTCGTCGGAGCGGTTGTCAACCAGCGTCCCGACCTCTTTGGCGTGGCCGTGCCGCAAGTCGGCGTAATGGACATGCTGCGCTATCACCTCTTCACTATCGGCTGGAACTGGGCCAGCGACTACGGCACCAGCGAGGACGACGAGGCCATGTTCAAGGCTTTGTATGCCTACTCGCCGCTGCACACCATCCAAAGTGGTGAAAACGTGCACTATCCCGCCATCATGGTCACCACCGCCGACCACGATGACCGTGTGGTGCCTGCCCACTCGTTCAAGTATGCAGCCGCCTTGCAAGCTGCCCAAACTGGACCCGAGCCTAAAATCATCCGCATCGACACCAAGGCCGGTCACGGCGGCGGCAAGCCCATCTCCAAAGTCCTTGAGGAACAGGCTGATATTTATTCGTTCATCCTATACAACATGGGATTGAGCTATCCTACTGAGAAGAAATAAGAATTGATTTGGCAATAATAATCGCCCGTTGGAATCTCCAGCGGGCGATTATTAATTAATCTTCATTATAACCGATTCACCAACAATACTTCACCGCATACCAAATGGCCACAAACTGTTCAATGGTGACTTCGTCAGACAAAGTGAAATCGACATCCGACGAATAATTGGAGTTGTTTTTATACACTTTGTTGCCTTTCTTGTTAGCAATGATATCGGATGAATAGTTTGAATTACCTTTGTAAAGTTTGCCATCCTTGATAGTGAAAACAACATCGGAAGAATACGAGGAAACTCCTTTGTAGACTTTACCGTCCCTAATGGTGAACAGGATATCGCTGTTGTAGGAGGAATTGCCTTTGTACACTTTGTTGTCGTTAATTTTGCAGAGTATATCGGACTGGTAAGATGAATTGCCTTTATAGACTTTGTTATCCTTCAAATTACAAATCATATCGCTGGCGTATGAGGAGTTGCCCTTATACACTTTAACTTGGGCGGAACTGCTGATAAAAGCCAAACAGAAGGTCACAATTAACAGTGTTCTCTGATAGTGTGTCTTCATGGTATCCTGCTTTGATTATACCCTGCAAAAATAGGCAATACTATATCACTTCGCTACTTTGGGGTGGTTTTTCATTCCATCACCAAATCCTCATAGTCATAGGTGACCTTCTCCCCGACCGTCACCACCAGATAACTCGGTTTTCCACCATCATTGAGGTTATCGGTCATCACATACTTCACGCCGCCGAACTGACGCTGCTCACGCATGTGGAAATGACCCATAAGGACCAAGTCAACGTTGTTGCGACTCATCAAGTCCATAAAAGCGTATTGCTCATCCTGAGGCAAGTGGGCCGCCGGTGTGGTGGTGTAGTTGTATGAGGTGCGGAACAGCCAGTTGTGGCTGATGACAACGCAATGGCGGTAGTCGTCGCGGTGTTCCAACTGTTCTTCAAGCCACTGTGTCTGTCGCCGGCCAAAAGTGCCGTTGCCCGAATCCAAGAGGATAAATAGGTCTTGGAAACCGCCAACAGTCTTCACGGTCACGGTGTAAGTCGAGGTGTGGAAATACTGCTTGTAGAATTTGGCACAATCGAAATAGAGGTCATGGTTGCCCAGAACGGGGAAACAAGGGTCGTTCTTGGCTTGGGTCATGTCGTTGAAACGCATCGAGGCCTCTACTTTTTTATAACCGGCCTCACCGCCTTGGTTGACCAAGTCGCCAACGAGAAGGGAGAAAACGGCTTTCGGGTCGTTGCGCTCAGCAGTGATGTACTTGTACAGGCGGTCTTTTTCGCCTTGCGGCACAATGTCATCGTATTCAGAATAATGCGAGTCGGAGGTGGAATAGATGCAATACTCATCGGGTACATTTTCGATGACGGGCATTCCATTTAGGTTGTCGTAGTCAAGCCAATCGGCCACACGCTCCTCGGTATCACTGCGGTTGACGACCATTCCCAAGATATCCAACCGGTTGCAGCCCGTAGTCAAAATCATGGCGGCTGCGGCCAATATAATAAAGTGTTGTTGCTTTTTCATGATGTTCAGTTTTAAGGTTTCCAAATCAGTCCAACATTCCCAAACCAGCCGTTGTATTGCGCCGAAAGGTTAAGCACGCCACAAGGGTGAAGTCCCGCTTCAGCAGTGATTCTCAGGCCGTTGCCAAAGTCATAATAGCCGTTCAAGCTATAAAAAAACAGCGCAATCCGTTCGATGACGAAATCTCTGTAATTTGAGATTCGCGCGCCCACGTTCCAGGGATGCTCTTGGTCGAACACGTTGCCTTCGATGCAGAAGGTAACATTCAGTGGCTCGAAGATTACGTCCATGCCTCCGTTCTTACGCAGCGGAATGGGCGCCGTGTAGCGGTTGCTAAAGCCAAGCTGGAAGTTGAAATGGCGGTTACGCCAGCCCAGGTCAAGCAAAGCATTGAACTCCTGCAAGTTGTAGCTTGGAAACAGGCGACAGAGATAGCGATTCTCCAAATAGAGCGTGCCGCTTTTCGCCTTGAGCAAATCAACCTGATATTGCAGGTTTAGGGAATAGCGGCCCAAAGTCGTGGCTTGGAGCCCTAGCCCAAGGTTGAAATTGTTGGCCAGTTGGCAGTTGCCCAACACGGCCAACGACGCGCTGCTGCCCGAAGTGCGCGTGTAGTCGTACTCAGCATAGGTCCGCAAGGTCCATTGCGCCCGTGCAGCAAAGGCACTCACCAGCAGAACCAAAATCATAAGGATTCTCTTCATAACAAACGGTTTGAATAATTACTTTGTTCAAAAAAAGCAAGTCGCTAAAAATCTGCAACTTGCCTGACTTGTGGAGATTACCGGACTCGAACCGGCCACCTTCAGATTGCGAACCTGACGCTCTACCAGATGAGCTAAATCCCCGTTTGCGGCTGCAAAAATACAACAAAAAAGAATATCCCGACATTGCAAAATGAAATAAATTACAATTCTTCCAAATCCAGAACATATATGAGAAATATATCGTACCTTTGCGCACTTTAAAAATTTAGTTACAATGAACATCGAAGAATATATCGTTTTTAGGGTAAACGCCCTGCTCCAGGCCCACGATGCCAAAATCGTGATGCGCCTCGAAGGCGGTATGAGCAATTACACCTATGTAGTTGAATGTCAAGGCAAAAAATACACCTACCGTGTGCCAGGCAAATTTGCCGAAAGGTTTGTGGACCGCGACGAGGAATGGGCCAACATCCAAGAAGTGAATCGTTTGGGATTGAACAACGTGACGGAATACGTCGAAATCCGCTCGGGCGAGAAGCTGGCCGAATATGTGGAAGGCACCATCATGAGCACCACGGACGTGGTTTCCTACAACGCCATGTCGGTGGCCGCGCTGAAGAAAATCCACAACAGCGACCTGAAATTCAACGACTACAACGCCTTCGGACGCTTGGACACCTACCAAAACTACTGCCTTGAGATGGGCTACACCTTCCCACAAGAATACTTAGACCTGCGCAAGAAGTTGGACAAGCTTCGCGATGCCCACGCCAATGTGCCCAATGTGCCCTGCCACTGCGACTACCAACCTACCAACCTCGTCATCAACGGAGACAAGCTCTATGTGCTCGACTGGGAGTTTGCCGGCATGAACGACCCCTTCTACGACATCGCATGTTATGGCAACGCCGGCTTCGACAAGGCCCTGTTGCTCTTGGAGGCATACGTCGGCCACAAACCCACAAAGGAAGAACTGCAGCGTCTCTATTTCCACCGCGCCTTCCAGTGCCTGCAATGGTACAATGTAGCCATCTTCAAGGACCTCGTCGGCTTGAGCAAAGACCTCAACATGGACTTCAATGCTGTCGCCTTGTTCTTCTTCAACATGGCGAAAGATTTGCTTGAAAATTACGAGAAACTGTAATAAATTTATAGTTTTCCCTTCGGAGAATAGCCCTTACCCGAAGGGAAAACTATATCAATAGAGGAAATCCGCCGCCGTAAAACTCCCGAAATCCCCGTCCAAGCCCAATTCAGCCTTGGCTTCGTCGGAGAGCATGTCGATGCTCCAAACGGGGTCGAAGGTGAGTTCTACATCGACTTTTTTCACACCCATGATGGCTTCCACTTTCTGACGCACCTCGGCAGGCAGGGTTTCGGCCACGGGGCAGTTGGGTGCCGTCACCGTCATGACAATCTTCACATTGCCTTCAGCATCAACATCGACACCGTAAATCAGATGCAAAGTCCAAATGTCAATCGGGATTTCGGGGTCATATATCGTCTTCAGAACGGCAATCACCCGCTCTTTCAAGGTATTGATTTCTTCAGGATTCATACGTTTTCCTCCTTGATTTTAAACGCCTCGGCGTAAAGCAACATCTGCTTCAGCATGGACAGCAAACCGTTGGAGCGCGTCGGAGAAAGGTGTTCCTTCAGCCCGATTTCGTCCAAAAAAGTGAGGTCGGCGGCCAAAATGTCCTCGGGAGTCTGCCCCGAAAAAACCTTAATCAACAAATTGACGATGCCTTTGGTGATGACAGCGTCGCTATCGGCGCTGTAATAAACCTTGCCGTCTCTCAACTCGGCATTGAGCCACACGCGCGACTGGCATCCGTTGATGAGGTGTGCCTCGTCGCGGTACTTTTCCTCAATCATTGGGCATTCCTTCCCCATCTCGATGAGCAGCGCGTAGCGGTCCATCCAGTCGTCAAACATCGCGAAATCTTCCACGATGCTGTCTTGTATTTCCTTGATAGTCATTTGCTCACAACCTTTATCCAATAAAAAAAGCGGAGAACAAGGCGTTCTCCGCTCATTTCAATCAATCAATTGATTAGTACACAAGGAACTTGGCGGTAGCGATACGTGCACCCTCGCTGATGCGCAGGATGTAGGAGCCCGAGCCAAGATCGCTCACGTTGATTTCAATCTCGTGCATACCTTCAGTCAGACGGCCTAAGTTCTGGCTCTTCACCAGACGGCCCATCAGGTCGTAGACTTGATAGTTAACGTTGCCCGTACCATCGGCCTCAAATTGAGCCGTGGCTTGGCTGACGACAGGATTCGGATAGATGCTGACCGTCTTTTCAACTGCAACAGGAGTCTCGGGAACATCGGCACCGGAAACAATCTTGTAGTTTTCGCAACGGAAGGCACCGCAGCCATAAGTGGCGGCATAAACGATACCCGTACTCTTCACGCCAGGATAAATCTCGACAACCGTGTCATTGCCGCTGATTACGACAATCGCCTTATCTTCTTGACGCAACAGCTGCTGCTTCAGTTCCATGACCGGCACTGCGCCCATCATCTTGGAATCGGAAACCCAGTTGACGCTGTTGATGTCCTTAGCCCTATAGATACCACGTTCCGTACCGAGAATCACATGACCCGTACTCATTTCAATCACAGAGGAATAGATGGGCATCAAAGGCAGGTTGGCCTGCTTGGAGACGAAGGTAGGCTCGGCAGCCAAAGCGTTGTTCGAATAGCACACGTAGCAGTCGTTGCCATAGTTGCCCAAAGTGACAATCACATTGTTGGGATTTCTCGGGTCAACGGCCACTGAAGTGACGCATTGTCCGTTGGTGGGCAAGTTCATGACATCGATGGCAACATAATGGTTATAGTGCGTGGCTGAAATCGAACCGCTGGAGCTATAGGTGTACCAAATGGAGTCGATGTTGTCAGAGCCGTCGCCCATGAAGCGGTAGAGCTTACCTTCAATGGTACCGACGAACACGTTTTCACCATCGGCAGAGATGGCCATGCAAAGAGGCGTGCCGGCAAATTCAGCATTATCCGGGTTGTTCTGAACCAATTCGTACCAAATCGCTTCGGTAGCGAAGTCCAAAGCAGTGCGCGTTACATAAACGGCATCCGAAGTAGCAAGATACATGCGGGCGCTGACGGGATCGTGGACCTCGATGGAGTCTCTGGCAGCAAGGGCGGCGGTCAGCGTGTATTCAAACGGATAGTTGTTTTGGCTCATGCATTCAATGACGGTACCGGCAGGAAGGGCGACACCCGTGGTGTTCTTGTACCAAACCGTGGCGGGATTCAAAGGATCGTTGAAGTTCTCGTGCAGGAGGATAGGAGTACGGAAGTTGTCGCTAATCGAAATACTTCCATGCGAGGTGAAGTTGGTAGAAACCCAGTCTTCAGCAGCCGTCTCAGTACGGTTGACGCTTCCGCCTTTGGAGGTGACGATAAAGATGTTGGGGTTAATCATGGAGATAGCGCAAGGACCACCGTGATAGTCATCGCTGAATGCGCCACTGTTATAGCCCGAAGGATTGATCCACTGGCCATGTCTTTCAGTGTCGACATTTTCCGCGCCCTCGATCAGCACGATACCGTGGTCAAGACCGGAAGCAATGATACGCTTGTTGGCACCTGAAATGGCCACATTGGTCATGCGGGTGGTAAGGTAGTTTCTGTTGCAATAGCTGAACGTGAACTCGCCGCCTCTGACGGTAGCTTTATAGATACCGCCGTCCGTGCCGACATAGCACTCGTTGGCATTGTTAGGATTGAAGGCCATCGTGTGGAGACCGACGTGCAGATAAGACGGTGAATAATACGTAGTGCTGGAACCATTGGTAAGCTGGGCAGTCATGAAGTAACCTTGGCCGCTGGAGGGTTTTTGGAGTCTCCAAAGGTTATAGCCCAACACATACAGGATGTCGCAGTTGGTGGGGTCAACCACGATGCCGTGGTTGTAGAGGCCAAAACCGGAATACGGGTCGTGACCGCCAACAGAAGGATCGATTGAAGGCAGGACAATTTCCCATGTCTCACCTTCGTCGTAAGTGACATAGAAACCGGAGTGGCTGCCTTTGTCAGAAATGGCACCAGCATAAATGATGTCAGAATTCGTGGGAGAAGTGGCAATATCCAACAGGCCGGTAGCCTTCGGGATGGCAATGATGGTGACGCCGTCCTCGCCGTATTGGATGCTTGAAGCGGAATGGCTGACCAGGTTGTCCAAAGTGCCGATGTAAATCTCACCATCGCAGGAAATGACAAGCATATTGTTGGCAGTGACCTTCACCTCTTCGCAAACGCCTTCGAGAACCGTGGCCCAAGTGGCGCCGTTGTCGTTCGAGCTCATCAGGCCGCCATCCGTAGCGGCAAGCAGGGTGTTGCCCAAAACGGCAATGTCGTTCACGAAGCTCCAAGTTGAGACGTTATCGGTCGAAGGAACCGTGCTGGGGATGACCGACACCTCGTCATTAACGATTCTATAAATACCGCTACCAACGAAGCTGTTGTCGTAGCCTAGGTCAGAGAGGCCGTTGTAGGTGGCAGCAGCGCCGCCATCGCCAGTACCGACGTAAATGGTACCGTCAGCAGCCTGAACCATGCAACTGACCATCAGGGATGTTTCACCCACCTGATGCCAAGTGAGACCGTAGTTGTAGCTCTTGTAGACGCCGCCACCTTTCGAACCGATGTAAACGACGCCAGTGGCGCCACCCGTGTTGGGGTTCGTCTTGTTGTCGTAAACGATACCCGTGGTTTGGCCGCCCATGTTGTCGGGACCCATGCTGAGCCAATACAGCGGATCGTCAGAGGCATCCCTCGTGTTTAGGTTTTGAGCTTTGAGCATCCATGCGGGATCAATCAGGCCAGTGTTCTGATTGGCGCGCAATTCGCTCATGAAACGTTCTGCCGAAGCAGTTTCTTGTGTGCGCGGGACATAGTGTCCGCCATTGTCAGCGATGGAGATCGTCTGACCGAAGATCATGATTACCAGTGCTAAACTGAAGGGTAAAAATCTCTTATTCATATCACTATAATTTGATTAACTATCTGTTTAATAAACGTTTCTCTCTATTTGAACATGCCAAATGATTGCAATATTGGTCTGCAAATATAGGACTTTCTCTTAAAGATTCGACAAAATTATGAAAAAAAATGTGTTTTTTTCTCAAAAAAGTTCTTTTTCTGCCCACAAGGCGGTCAAAACGAGCGCATATAATCGGCCTGAAGCCATCCAATGCTGCCATTGCCGATCTTGATTTTGTTCCATCCGTCGGCATGGTCGAGGATTTCCACTTTGGTGCCTTCGTGCAGCACGAACAAGTCAACACTGACCTCGTTGGGAGTGCTTTTCACTGTCACCGTGGGTGCCATGATGATGGCTTGGTCTTCCGTCATTGAGGCTTGCTTCAACTGCGCGGCGAAAATCACCGACAAGGCGAATACGAGCAGCATGACAAGCCCCATGAAAAAGCCCAATTTGCGCATTCCCATGCGTCGGGCGCGCAGGAACAAAAAGGCCGAAACCAACAACAGGGCAAAAGCCACGAGCGACAGCACCGTCCACTGTTGTCCGGAAAAAGCGTTTTTCAATCCGTTCCAACCCTTCACGATGAACGACTGCGGCACTTCTTCAATCTTATCCACGATGGCGAGGTTGGCTATGGCGAGGTTGGTGCGCACGTCCTCGTTGCTCGGGTCGATTTTCAGGGCTTTCTCGTAATAATATATCGCCATGGGATATTCGCGCATCTTGTAATAGGCGTTACCCATGTTGAAATAGAGCGGCACCGACTCCAGCTCCGTTGCAACCACTTGGTCGTAAAGCATTAGGGCGGTGTCATAGCTGCCTGCGTTATAGGCGGCGTTGGCCTGCTCAAACCACCGCTCAGCGTCCTGCTGCGCGTACACCTTGACCGAAAAGGCCAGGGAAAGAATCACTAATATTAATAAGGTGTATCTTTTCATCTTTTTTCCCTTTCATTCTTTACAAAACTTTTTCCGCTTTGGTAATCACTTCAATGCCTTTCCTGTAGAGGTCGTCCATCTTCTCCTCAGCGCTGCCTGGGGCGAAACGGGCAAACTCGCAATTGTTGAGCGTGTCGATGAATTGCTGCGTGAGGTCATCTGGGACGTTCTTTTCTTTCATGGCCTCGCTAACGGTGTCCATCGAGAGTTTGGAGCGTTCGATGCCAAGTTTGTCGGCGATGTAGCCCCACAAAGCCTGCGACATCTCTACATAAAACTTGTCCTGATCCTTCACTTTCAGGTATTGGTCAGCTTTTTTCAGTCGGCCACGAGCCACCTTGGTCGCCTTCTTGTTGCGGTTGGCCGCGGTGTCCTGCTTTTGCTGTTCGTGCTTCTTGGAAAGCAACAACAAAACAATGAAAGCCAACAACATAGCGAGCAGTGCAACAAAATAGGCCGATGTGCCGAAGAAGGCGGAATGTCTAGGTTTCAGTTGGGCCTTGCCTGTCATGATATGACGGATGTCACTGCCCAAGTACTTGATTCCTTCTTGGTTGGAGGCGTAGATAGAACCGTCGTCGCCTTCGCCGCCCATGCCTTTCTCCACCTCGATGGCGTAGCCGTCAGACATGAGGCTGGAGTAGCTGCCATTGGCCGGATTGAAGAAACTGAACTCGACGGGCGCAAGGGTAAAAGTACCTGCCCTACGTGGAATAACCAGATATTCAGCTTTTTTCGTCCCAGAGAGACCATTGACGGAGGTATTGGCCGAAGTCGTGATTTTGGGGTCATAGACCTCAAAATCGGGCGGGAAGTTCGGCTCGGGCATCTGCAACAGCTCGATGTTACCCGTTCCCGAAACAGTCAGCGTAAGAGTGAAAGCTTCGTTGGTCTTCAGCTCGGTCTTGTCGATATCCGACTTGAAATTGTAGTTGCCAACCGCGCCCGCAAACGAGTTAGGCTTTTTGTCCACGGGCAGGTTTTTCACGTCAATGCTCAAATTGGCGGTGGAAAGTTCCTTTTTCACATTGGCGATATTGCGGTTAAAGAAGGGGTCGTTGAAAAAGATATCGAAGGGGTCATTGCTGCGGCGGTTGTTGCCCTCCGTCCGGATTTGCGCGATGCACTCGATGGTCATAGGCTCAATGTCGAGCTTGCCGCTACGCTGCGGCACGACGACGACTCTCTGTATCTCCGCCACAGTGTATTCCGTTCCGTTGACGTATTCCGAACTCTGGCGGAGGCTGCCGCCATTGTTGTCGGAAATGTCCTTGGTCCAAAAACCCGCGTAGGATGGCATCTTATCAACTTGCAGCGACGACACCGGCACCTTAGTGTAAAGCTTGTAGGTCAACACAATCTGCTCGCCGACGTATACCGACTTCTTAGAAGGTATCACCTTGAGGAACAAATCCTTACCACTGACCTGAGGGTCGTTGGTGTTTTGGCCCTGGCTCTGGCCTTGGTTGGAACCCGAGCTGCCGCCACCCGAAGTTGACGCATAGCTGCCATCGTCAGGTAACACCTGAATGTCAAAAGGCTCGCTCGAAATCTTATCGCCCTTCACCGTCAGCGAGGCCGAACCCACATGGAACGTGCCTTCCTTGTAGGCTTGCAACGCGAAGGTGTAGGTACACTTGACGGTGTGCGACATCGAGCCGTTCACCATCGAGAAGCTGGAACTCGTTGAGGTGAAAGGTCCGCCCACGACAGTGAAGCCATCAAACGATGGCGCGCTGAAATTCTTGCCTTCGGCGTTGGCTTCGAAAACCACTTGAAAACGCTCACCCACAACGACTTGTTTCTTCGCTGATACGGTGAGTTTAGGGTCATCTTGCGCCCGCATGGTCAAGGGCGCGACGCATAAAACGAATACTAATAAACCGAATATCTTCTTCATGGGTCTGTTGTTTACACGCTGCAAAAATACAATTTTTCGTTTTTTTGGCATCCGCCAATTTTCACGACGTTTCACATCATTTTGGCATCCACCATTTTCCCCGACGTTTCACATCGTTTCGGCATCCGCCATTTTCCCCGACGTTTCACATCGGGCTGAATTAGATCGCCCTTTCAGGGCTACCCTACCTCATACCTAAACATTACCAATCCTTCTCGCTCTTCTTTTTAGGTTGTTGCCTAATCTTCTGCTCATTGACCTTCTCCATCGTCTTTTTCTCCTGGTTTTCAAGGGCATCCAACATGCGTTGTGCGTCTTCCTTCGACATTTCCTGGCTTTGTTGCTGCTGTTGCTGTTGTTGCTGCTGGTCTTGATTTTGTTGATTTTGTTGGTCTTGCTGCTGTTCCTGCTGGTCTTGTTGGTCCTGCTGCTGGTCTTGGTTTTGCTGCTGTTGCTGCTGGTCCTGACCTTCGCTCTTTTCGAAGATGGCAGAGACTTCCACGTCGAAGTCGGGCATGGTGAAGAAATTGCCCAAAGGCTGCACCTTGATTGCGGTGTCACCCACTTGGTGGATGACGTATTCCTTGAACTTATAGCCCGGCTCGGGCGCATTGCGGAGGCTAACCGTCTCGCGGCGCGTGGCCTGCGACACGTCAAGCAGTACATGGCCGCCTTCGATGGTCGTGTCAGCCTCGACCTTGTAATAGTCAGTAGCCTCGACGAAGGTGGCTTTCACCGTCACATCAGAATCAAGCATCTGGAAGACGTTATCATCGCTGACAGGCGCGGATTCGGTGGCGTCCTTGTCACTCACAACACGCAAATCTCCCAATTGGAAGCCTTGGTCTGGCTTCACGATGATGCCAATGTTTTGCGCGGGCTTGGCCAAACTGTCCGTAACGGAAATGATTCCGTTGGAAACTGTGTCGATGCTAATTTTCAGCGCAGTACGGAAGGTGGCCGTCACGGTCACGTCGAAGTCGGGCATTTGGAAGACCGTATCATTGACCGACACCGTGTCGTTGCGGCTGCCAGTTTTGTAAACGATGAACTTGTCCACCATGAAGCCTTCCTCGCCCTCGCCTTTCAGCACAACTTGCTGTCCTTCAATGGCTTTTGTTTTATCAGCGCGCACCGTGCCGTTCTTGATGTTCTTCTCGATTTCAATCTTGTGCGCCAGCTTAAACTCCGCCGACACCAATACATCAAACTTGGGCATCTCGAAGCTGTTGCCGCTCACCTGCACTTCTACGGAGGGATTATCAGCGCGAACCACTTTGTAGCCCGACAAAGCGTAATCGGTATCGCCCTTCGAGGAAAGCGTAATCCGCTGACCGTTAAAGGCTTCCGTTTCGCTTGCCTCCACCGTGCCATGCTCCGGCTGGACGACCTGAATCTTGCTTTTCACTAAATGGGCGCGGCAATATTCGAGGTTGTAGAGCGCGTTGGCGTTGTCGGGGTTCAGTTTCAGCGACACCTTATATATATTAAAGGCATCGTAGAACTTGCCCTGTTCAAGTAGGCAGTTGCCCATGTTATAGACCGCGTTCGATTTCAACTTGGCATCGGGCGACATCTCAACCACCTTTTGGAAGGCTTCGAAAGCCGCGTCGTAGTTTTGCTGTGCAAAAAGTGCGTCGCCGAGGTTGAATTGCGCGTTGGCATTGTTGGGTCGCGCTTCGAGGGCTTTCTTGTAATTGACCTCCGCCTCAGTGAAGTTCGATTTCTTGTATTGACGGTTGCCTTTCCGAATCAGTTTCTCGTCTGTTTGCGCCGTTGCCGAAGCAAACGAAAAAACCAACACAATGGCTGTCAGATATTTACAAAACGTTTTCATGCTTTCTTCTCAAAAATGTTAAACTTCCTCTCCCACTCGCGCTTGCCCGATGAGATGAAAATCTCGACCAGCAAGAGGATGATGGCGAGCGCGACAAACCACTGGAACTGGTCTTCGTAATCGGTGAAGACCTTAGCCTCGATTTCCGACTTGTCGAGCTTCTCGATGTCGTCGTAGATTTTGCTCAGGCCCACGTTGGAGTTACTGGCGCGGACGTAAATGCCGTTGCCGGCAGCAGCAATCTGTTGCAACATCGTCTCGTTGAGCTTGGTAATGATGGTGTTGCCGTTTTTGTCCTTGCGGTAACCCGTCTGCTGTCCATACTTGTTGTATTCCGGAATCGGGGCGCCGTCGGCGAGACCCATGCCGATGGTATAGACACGGATGCCACGTTTGGCGGCTTCCTGTGCGGCTTTCACTGCGGCGTCGTTTTCGTGGTCTTCGCCGTCGGAGATAATGACGATGGCCTTGCTGTGTTCCTCGTCGGAGAACGACTTGAGCGCCAAATTGATAGCCTCGGCGATGGCCGTGCCTTGCGAAGCCACGAGGCTGGTGTTCACCGTCGAGAGAAACATCTTCGCCGCCGAATAGTCGGTGGTGATGGGCAGTTGCACGAAGGCCTTGTCAGCAAAGACAATGACCCCGATGCGGTCGCCCTTCAACTCGCTGATGAGCTTGTTGATGGCCTGTTTCGAGCGTTCGAGACGGCTCGGCACGATATCCTCGGCGTTCATCGAATTGGAAACGTCCACGGCGAGGTAAAGGTCGATACCCTCGCGCTTCACCTCCTCCATCTTGCTACCACTCTGCAAGTTAGCCAAAGCCAAAATCAGCGAAGCCACCATCAGCAGGAAAATGACAAACTTGAAGTTAGCGCGACGGTTGGAATGAGTCGGCACCAGATAGTCGCGCATCCCGATTTGGGCGAAACGCTCGAAACGGCGCTTCTGCCCGAGGCGGAACAGGATATAAATGATGGCCAATACTGGTAGAATGAGCAACCAATAAAGGTATTCAGGATGTTCAAATCGCAATACGTTTTCCATGGCTTTAATCGGTTAAAGTTCTGAAAATAGTCTTACGCAATAGGAATTCGAGCAGCAGCAAGGCCAAAGCCCATGCCACCAAAGGATAGAACTCTTCGTGGAGACGGCGGAACTCCGTCACCTCGATTTTCGAGCGTTCCAACTTGTCGATTTCCTGATAGACCTCATCCAGTTTTTGGTTGGAAGTAGCGCGGAAATACTTGCCTCCCGTCATGTTGGCAATCTGGGTAAGCAGTTTCTCATCGATTTCGACCTTCATCTGCTGGATTTGCGTACCGAAAGGCGTTTGCACAGGATAAGGCGCTGTGCCATAAGAACCTACGCCGATGGTATAGACGCGAATGCCGAACAGCTTGGCCATTTCGCCCGCCGTGTAAGGATCGACGGAGCCGGCGTTGTTCAAGCCGTCAGTGAGCAGGATGATAACCTTGGAGATGGCTTCGCTGTCTTTGAGTCGGCTGATGGCCGTGGCCAAGCCGTCGCCGATGGCGGTGCCGTCGTCAATGAGGCCGTTTTTCATCTCGCCGAGCATGTTGAGCATCACGGCGTGGTCGGTGGTCAGCGGCACTTGGGTGAAGGTCTCGCCCGAGAAGATGACCAAGCCCATGCGGTCGCCCGGACGACCTTCCACGAAATCGGAGGCCACATTCTTGGCAGCGGTCAAACGGTCAGGTTTGAGGTCGCGGGCCAGCATGGAGCCGGAAACGTCCATAGCCATCACAATGTCAATGCCTTCAATGTTCGACTTGGAGTTGGTCGAAGCACTTTGCGGACGCGCCAAAGCCACGATGAGCAAAGCCAAAGCCGCCATCTTCAAAGCGAAAAGCAGGTGGCGCAGATAGGCCTTCCACGTCTTGGGCAGTTGGGTGAACCCCTTCATGTCGGAGAAGCGCACCGAGGCCTCCTGTTTCTTGTGGCGCAATATGTACCAAAGGATGGCCAACGGCACCAACAGCAAGAGCCACAGCAGTTTAGGATTCGCAAATTCGATGTTTTCAAACATGGTTTGCCTCCTTTCCTTCCGCTTCAGCCTGTTTCAAGTTCTTCTGTTGAAGCTCTTCCTTAGCCTTCATATCCTGATAGTGCGCGTAACTCTCGTTCACGAAGTCGGCCATGTTGTTCAAGGCGGTGTCGCTCTCAAGGTTTGTAGCGGAATACTTCGCAAACTTCACCAAATCAGCGACTTCCATCGTATCTTTAAGCTTGTTGTAAGCCTCTGTCGGGAAACGCAGCGGCTTGATTTCCTCCAAAATGTCATCGGTGGTCATTTCGACGGCATTCACGCCAAACTGTCCCTCAATGTACTCACGCGCGATGTCGGTCAGCGAGGAGAAATACTCCTTCACCTTGCCCGACTGCCAGAGTTTCTGCTGCTTCAGGTTCTCAAGGTCGCCGATGGCCTTGGTGTAAGGTGGAATCACAGGGCCTTTGACGACATTGCCCTCCGCATCGACCTTCACCTTGCGCCGCTTGACGAAAAGCCAAATGCCCAAGCCGAGCAAAATGGCCAAAAGCGCAACCAAAATCCATGGGAACACCTCTTTCATACGGATGGGCGCGGCAATCGGCTCCACGATAGGCTTATAGGGCTGCAAAGTGTCCACAACCATCGTAGTAGCGTACAAATCAATGGGTTCCGTAAAGGCTTGTAGGCGCATGGGGTCGTCAAACGACGGAGCGTAGGTCAGGCCGACCGCAGGCAGCTGGATTTGGCCTGTATCAAAAGTCATCAGCGTAAGTTGCTGCTGCACAATGACATTGCTATCTGCATCGGCGGTGCGTTCCACATTGCCGCGCTTGATGATGTCGATTTGGTCGGAAAGTGCGTCTTGGGTGAAATCGTTCCATTCCACGAACCAACCATAGGGCACCTTGAGGCTCAAATCGAGCGTGAAGGGCTTGCCGACTTGCACATCCTTGCTCTCCACCTTGCCTTCCACTTCTACGTTTTGAGCCATTAAACCCGTTATGGCGAACAGAGCAATGAGCAAAAACAAAACATATCTTCTCATCTTCTTGCCTCCCTTTTCTTGAAGAGTTGCATCAAAGGTTTCACGTAGTCTTCATCGGTATAAATCAGCGAGTTGTCGATACCGTGCTTGGTAAATTCGCGGTTCAGTTCCGCCGATTTTGACTGAATCATTTGCTGATAAGCGTCATGCCAAGCGCGGCTTGAGGTGTCCACCCAGCGTTCCTTGCCCGTCTCCGAGTCGCGGAACTTCACCAAACCCACCTTGGGGATGTCCATCTCGCGGCGATCGGTGATGCGCAGCGCGACAAGGTCGTGCTTGTTGGCGCAAATCTGCATCTCCTTCTCGAAGTTCTTGTCCGTCATGAAGTCAGAAATCAAGAATGCGGTCGTGCGCCGTTTGATGGCCGAAGTCAGGAAACGCAAGCCCTCGCCGAGGTCAGTGCCGCGTTCAGTCGGCTCAAAATCAACGATTTCGCGGATGATGCGCAGAATGTGCGAACTGCCTTTCTTCGGCGGAATGAACTTCTCGATCTTGCTACTGAAGAAAATCACGCCCACCTTATCATTATTTTGGATGGCAGAAAACGCCAACACTGCTGCCAATTCGGCAGTCAAGTCACGCTTCGACTGCGTTTGCGAGCCGAAATCGTTGGAACCCGACACGTCGATGAGCAGCATGACCGTCATCTCGCGCTCTTCCTCGAAAATCTTGACGAAAGGCCGGTTGAAACGGGCGGTGACGTTCCAGTCGATGTTGCGGATGTCGTCGCCGTATTCGTACTCGCGCACCTCGCTGAAGGTCATGCCACGCCCCTTGAAGGCGCTGTGGTATTGCCCCGAAAAGATGTGGTTCGAGAGGCCCCGCGTCTTGATTTCGATTTTGCGGACTTTTTTGAATATTTCTGTTGATTCCATATTGATCACAATGGAGGGCGGACCCGCGGGTCCGCCCCTACATTTTTACGGGACCTCGACGGTATTCAGGATTTCATTGATGATTTCTTCGGTGGTAATATTCTCTGCCTCAGCTTCGTAGGTCAGACCGATACGGTGACGCATCACATCGGGGGCCACAGCGCGGATGTCCTCGGGGATGACGTAGCCACGGTGCTTGATGAAGGCGTAGGCCTTGGCCGCCAGTGCGAGATTGATGGTGGCACGCGGCGAGCCACCGTAGCTGATCATGTTGGCGAATTTCTTCAACTTGTAGTCGGAAGGATAGCGCGAGGCGAAGACGATGTCGGTGATGTAGTTCTCAATCTTCTCGTCAAGGTAAATCTCGCGGCACACCTCGCGGGCGCGGATGATGTCCTCTGGCTTCACTACGGCGTTGATTTTTGCGCCGGCACTCGCAATGTTCTGACGCAGAATCAGTTTCTCCTCGTCCTTCTTGGGATAGTTGATGACGACTTTCAGCATAAAACGGTCCACCTGAGCCTCGGGCAGCGGATAAGTGCCCTCCTGTTCGATGGGGTTTTGCGTGGCCATCACGAGGAAGGGATCCGGCAGCTTGAAGGTCTCGTCGCCGATGGTCACCTGATGCTCTTGCATGGCTTCGAGCAAAGCGCTCTGCACCTTGGCAGGAGAACGGTTGATTTCGTCGGCAAGGACGAAGTTGGCGAAGATGGGGCCGCGACGCACCACAAACTCCTCTTTCTTTTGGCTGTAAATCAGCGTACCGATGAGGTCGGCGGGCAGCAGGTCAGGGGTAAATTGGATACGGGCGAAGTCGGCATCAATGGCGCTAGCCATCGATTTGATGGCCAAGGTTTTGGCCAATCCAGGCACACCTTCAAGCAAGATGTGTCCGTTGGCTAACAAGCCGATCAAAAGGCGTTCGGTCATCTGTTTCTGTCCGACGATGACCTTGTTCATTTCGAGGTTGATGAGGTCGAGGAATTGACTCTCACGTTGGATTTTTTCGTTCAGTTCACGAATGTCTGTCTCTATCATTGTTTATTAGTTGTTTAGTTGTCAGTTGTTTAGTTGTTTAGTTTTTAGGTTGTAGAGCTGTCATACCGTGGCAGTCGTTTCTTTTTTGCGCGGGGATTGACATCGCCCGCTTGAATTCGGGTCGCCCCTACGGGGCTTTTTCGCCCGTCAAAAAGCGTGCAAAAGTTGCCGCTGTCAGGTTGAATAACTCTTATTTAATAAAAATATTGCGCGAAAAACGGACAAAAACAGTATCTTTGCGCCCCGAAAAACAGTTTGCCCTATGAAATCATTGAAATTATTTGTTTTGGCCATCGCGTGCATTCTTTCATCCAGCACCATCACCAAGGCTCAGCAGCCCCAAGCCAAGGTGCAGATGAACGCCCAAAAACTGGGCACTACGCTCTATCTCATCGACAACTTCTATGTCGACACGGCCAACATCGACAAGGTGACGGAAGACGCCATCATCGCCGCACTGAAGGAACTCGACCCGCACTCGGCCTACATCTCCAAGAAAGACGTGGAGAAGACCAACGAGCCGCTCGTAGGTAGCTTCGAGGGTATCGGCGTGACCTTCCAGCTCATCCGTGACACCATCACCGTCATCAGCCCTACGGCGGGAGGCCCTTCCGAAAAGGTGGGCATCATGGCCGGCGACCAGTTCATCAAAATCGACGGCGAGGAGGCCTTCGGCAAGAAGATCGACAATGAATATGTACAACAGCACCTGCGCGGCAAGAAAGGCACCAAGGTGACCGTGAGCGTGAAACGCGGAAACAGCAAGGAACTCATTGATTTTGAGATTATTCGCGACAAGATTCCGTTGAACAGCATCAACGCGGCCTATATGCTCGGCGACCATGTCGGCTACATCAAACTCGACCGCTTCGCGCAAGAATCAACCAAGGAATTCAAGGATGCCTTCGCCAAGCTGCAAGCCCAAGGCATGGAGTCACTCATCTTCGACCTGCGTGGCAATACGGGTGGTTTCCTCAACACCGCCATCGAGATGGTGGACCAGTTCATCAACGAGGACAAGCTCATCGTCTTCACCGAAGGACTGCGCTCGCCCCGACAGGAATGGAGAAGCACGGCGGCAGGGCTTTACACTTCGGGCAAGCTGGTCGTCCTCATCGACGAAGGCTCGGCCTCGGCCAGCGAAATCCTCTCGGGCGCCGTCCAAGACCATGACCGTGGCGTTGTCATCGGGCGGCGGTCGTTCGGCAAAGGCTTGGTTCAGAGGCCCTTCAACCTGCCCGACGGCGCCGTCATCCGCCTCACCACCTCGCGTTACCACACCCCATCGGGGCGCTGCATCCAACGGCCCTATGAGGACGGCGTCGAGGAGTACGCCAAGGAGATGAGCAAACGCTTAGAGCACGGCGAGTATTTCCATGCCGACAGCATCCACTTCCCCGACTCGCTGAAATACAAGACCGACGGCGGTCGCACCGTGTACGGCGGCGGCGGCATCATGCCCGACATTTTCATCCCCGTCGACACCTCTTATAATAGTCAGCTCTACACCAACCTCGTCCGCAAGGGCGCGCTCAACCGCTTCACCACCGATTACGGCCTCGCCCACCGTGACGAAATCAAGGCCAAATATGGCGACTTCGACCAGTTCAACGAGACCTTTATCGTCGGGGACGACCTCATCAAGGGCCTAAAACAAGCCGCCGAGGAAGCCAAGGTGGAATGGAACGACGAGCAATTTGCCCGTTCAGAAAAGTTCATCCTCCTGCAAATCAAGGCTTTGATAGCACGCAACGTTTGGGAAACGCAGCAATACTATCAAGTGATGGCCTCGGAAGATGCTGGCATCAAAAAGGCTTTGGAGATCCTGCGCGACGAAAAAGCGTACAAAAAGTTGCTAAAAGGGAAATAGTTTTTTCCAAAAACACAGCTTCGAAACAAAAAAAAATCTATTTTTGCGGTTTGAATTGAAAACATGTAATCACAATTAATTTCACTAAAATGAAGAAAACCAGTTTAATCACTGCGGCATTCCTCTTTGTGGGACTGCTGCTCGGCGTGCAAGCGATGGCCCAAAACATCGACCTTCGCACCAACGCGGCGCAACAGTGCGCCAACGTGACCGAAGATGGCTTCACCGCCACCTTCTCTTTCAGCGGCATCCAAGCCAATGAAATGAACACCGAAAAAGGTGTGTTCTCCAACCTCACCATGGACGGCACCTATCCTTCAGGCAATGTCGGCGAACCTTCGCTGCCCGCCGCCAACCAACTAATTGCCGTGCCTTACGGCGCAAAGATTGCCTCTTTGGAAGTGAAGAGCTACAGCAAGACCACCTACAGCCTCGCCGACTACGGCATCAAGACCGTCATGCCCCAGCAGCCTTCCGTCCGTAAGGACCAAAAGCCAGAGGACATCAAGTTTGTCTATAGCGAGAAGGCCTACGCCGCCAAGTCGATGAGCCAGCGTCCCCTTGCCACCATCGAGATGAGGGGCACCATGCGCGGCATCCAGGTCGGCGCACTGACCATCAACCCTGTCAACTACAACCCTGCCACGAACAGCATCGAAGTTTACAACAACATCGAAGTTGAAGTGCGTTATGACAACTATGACAAAACGGCAGCCTACAACGAGTTTGCCCGCACGTTCAGCCCTTACTTCGCCGGCGTCTACAAAACCATGTTCAATTGGCGCGACGACGTGTATGACGAACACCCCGACCTCTGGCAGTGCCCCGTGAAGATGCTGGTCATCGCTGACCGCATGTTCGAAGAGTGCATGCAGGAATGGGTTGAATGGAAGACCATGAAGGGCTTCTACATGGACGTGAACTACACCGACGAAATCGGTTCCAACGCCTCCGCCATCCGCAGCTTCATCCAAAGCAAATATGCCGAGGACGCTCCCACCTTCGTCATCATCTTCGGTGACAAGAACCAAGTGCCTGCTAGTGGAACAGGTACCGAAACCAATAAAGTCACTGACCTTCAGTACATGAGCGTGGACAACGACGACTTCCCGGACATCTACCACAGCCGCATGTGCGCCGAAACCGTCGATCAGATGACGAACATCATCAGCAAGACCTTGTGGTATGAGAGAGATCAGTTTGAAACTCCCGACCGCAACATCGACTACCTTGGCAACGTGTTGCTGATTGCTGGTTGGGACGGCACGTGGAATCCGCGCGTCGGCAAGCCCACCATCCAATATGCCCTGGAGTATTACTACAACACCGAGCACGGTTTCAACAATGTCTACAACTGGCTGCAACAGCCTTACACGGGCTGCTATGAACCCCTGAATACAGGCGTTGGCTTTGTGAACTACACCGCACATGGTGGCGAGACCAGCTGGTCTGAGCCCGGCCTCAATGTCAGCGATGTGAACAACTTCACCAATATCGGTATGCCTTTCCTTGCTATGGGTAACTGCTGCCTCGCCGCCGACTGGGGCTACGGTAGCACCTGTTTCGGTGAAGCCATGATCCGCAACAACATGGCTGGTGCCTACGCCTACATCGGTTCCTGCCCGAGCACTTACTGGTGGGAAGACTACTATTTCGCCGTCGGTGCCACCAGCGTTGCCAACCAAATGCCCACTTACGAGCAGACCGCCTACGGATGCTACGATGCCGTTTGGGATGACGACGTATTCAACACCGTGTCAGCCATTCCGTTCATCGGCAACATCGCTGTGTGCTACGGCCATGCCAACGGCTACCAAGGCAGCGTCAGCGACAAGTATTACTGGCAAGCCTACCACGCCTTGGGCGACGGCTCCGTCATGCCGTTCCGCGTGCAACCCGTCGAGAACGAGGTGACCCACATGCCCACCTTGCCCATTGGCGATGAAACCTATACCGTTGAAGCCCGTCCCGGCTCCTACGTGTCCATCACCAAAGAGGGCTTCATTCATGGCACCGGCCTTATCGACGAGACTGGCTCTGCCGACATCCCGATTATCCCTGTCACTTCTGGTGGCGATGTCACCATCTGCGTGACTCACCCGCAATGCATGCCTTACATCCAAGTGGTTCCTGCTGCCGCCATGGACGGTGCCTACATCGCCTTCGACCACGTGGAGTGCGAGCAGCCCCTCGTTTCGGGTGCCTACGTGGCTCCTACGGTCTCCCTGAAGAACGTCGGTATTGAAACCGCCAACGACGTCCAAGTCGAGCTGAGCACTGAGTCGGAATACATCGACCTGATCAGCACTTCCGCCGTCGTTCCTTCCATCGACCCCGATGCTGTCTATGATATTGTCGATGCCTTCGCTTTCGACGTGGCTGTCAACATTCCCAACAAGACCAAGGTGCGTTTCTTCCTGACCTGCACTGCTGGCGACGACATTTGGGAGAACAAGTTTGACCTCACCTTCGGTGCCCCCGACTTCTATGTCAGCAGCATCACCAACACCGAACTGCAACCTGGCGGTCCTGGAACCATCATGTTCGAATTCGGCAACGGAGGTCTTGCCGATGCTCAAGATGCCATCTTGGAAGTGTTCTCCAGCTCCGACGACATCCAGCTTGAAAACAACACCTTCGAACTCGGAACCATCGAACAAGGCACGACTACGTTTACCGCCGTTGGCCTCACCGTAGCCGCTGGCGTCGAAATCGGTGCGACCTATGAGATCTCTTACGTGCTGTCTTCCGGCCACTATTCAAAGGCGGGCAGCTACATCATGACTGTCGGCAATATCGTCGAAGGCTTTGAGACTGGCGACTTCAGCATGTACGACTGGCAAACCAGCGGCGGTGCCCAATGGACTGTCGTCGACAGCCAAGCCCACACGGGCCTCTACAGCGCCAAGTCAGGTGCCATCTCCCACAACCAGCAGACCGACCTCGTCCTCACCATTGACATTTTGGCCAACGGCGAAGTCAGCTTCTACAAGAAGATTTCCACCGAAAGCGGCTGGGACAAGCTCTACTTCTACATCGACAACGTCGAGAAGAACAACTGGTCGGGCAACGAGGACTGGAGCCAAGAGGTCTTCCCCGTCACCGTCGGCACCCACACCTTCAAGTGGAGCTATCAGAAAGACGGTTCCGTGAGCAGCGGCGACGACTGCGTCTGGATTGACGACATCCAATTCCCGCCCACCAGCGTCACCCTCGCCCTCGATCCCATCAACGACCTCAATGCTGTCGTGGTCGACCAAGAGGTGACCTTGAGCTGGACCGGCGTCACCCAGGCCACGGCCTACAGCATCAGACGCGACGGTGAAGAGATTGCCTTCCAGAGCAGCACCGAATACATCGATTTCGTTGAAGACGGCATCTACACCTACACCGTCGTCGCCACCGACGAAAACGGCCACTATTCCGCTCCCGCCTCCGTCGCAGTTAGCGTGGGTATCGTCGGCGTCAGTGAAGACGAAGACGTCATCAGCATCTATCCCAACCCCGTCAGCAACATGCTGAACATCGAAGGCGTCAGTGGCGAATATAGCTACACGCTGTTCAACGGCATGGGCCAGATGGTGGTCAACGGCAATGCCATTGGCAACACCCAAATCAATGTCAACGGCATGGCCAAGGGCGTCTACTTCCTCCGCCTCAACACGGGCACGCAAGTGCGCATGGAGAAGGTCGTGGTGGAATAAGAAGATTTCCCTAACACGAAAAAAGGCAGCCAATCGGCTGCCTTTTTTCGTTTACATCCCGCGCTGTTTCTTGATGGATTCGTAGGCCGCATTGATTTCTTGGAACTTCTTTTCGGCGGCCTGCCTTACCTCCTCGCCGAGGTTGCCCACAAGGTCGGGATGGTTCTTCTTGGCCATATCGCGGTAGGCTCTTTTCACCTCCTCGTCGGTGGCCGAAGGCTCGATGCCGAGGATCTTGTAGGCACTGTCGGTCTCCTTGATGAACATGGCCTTCACCGAGGCGAAATCGCTGTTGGTGATGCCCATATAGTCGGAAATCGTGTTGACAACGCTCAGTTCCTCGGATGAGATGCGTCCGTCAGCATTGGCGATACCGAACAGATAATGAAGCAGTTGCAACCGCGAGGAGTAGTCCATGTAACGCCCCACCTGCTGGCTGACCTCATAGATGTTGTAGTCCTTGTCGAGAATCTCGCGCAGCATCTTGATGTAGTTTTCGGCGCGTTCCTGGCCGAAGTTCTGCAGGAAAAAGCGTTTCACGTAGTCCAGCTCCGACTTCTTCACGTTGCCATCAGCCTTCATCACGGCGGCAGAGAGCACAAGCAGCGTCACGTTGAAGTCGCGTTTTTCCTCCGTGTTGCCAAAAGTGTCCGTCACTTCCGAGCGAATCATTCTCGGTCCGTTGCCCGAAAACAGGCTTCCAATGGCATAGCCGATGATGCCGCCCAACGGCCCACCAAACGACCAGCCCAAACCTATTAATATCAGTTTCAAAAAGCATCCCATGTGTTTATCCGTTTGATTTGAGCCGCAAAATTACACAAAATAAACAAGGCCTGTTGAAAAATATTCCATTTGGCACCGATGGAAACGAAAAAGATTTGTATCTTTGCAGCCTTAAAAAGCAAGTTATTCACTTATTATCAATTCATTCAATCACAAACAAATGAAAAAACTGTTTTTATCCCTCATGTTAGTGGCTGTGTCAGCGATGGCATTTGCCCAACAATGGACTAGCATCGGCAAGGACACTCCCGCCAGTCCTGTCGTCAAACTGGTTTCGAGCAGCGAGCAGCAAGTCGTGGTCGACTTCACGCTGGGCGGTTTCGGTCTGACAAGAGTGAACACCCCGAACGGCGTTCAGCAAGTCGTCTCCGTGCCGGAGATGGCCACTTCGCTCGATGCTGGTGCCCCTAACCTGCCCTACTACCCTGTTCCGGTCCTCATCGGCGACATGGCCGAGATGGATGTCAAAGTCACGGCAAGTGACTACACCGACTACAATGTCGAGGTGGCTCCGTCGAAAGGCAACATCAGCCGTCAGATCGACCCCGAGACTGTTCCCTACACCTACGGCGAGATGTACAGCCAAAACGCTTTCTATCCCGCAATGCAGGCCTACTTAGACGCACCTTACATCCTTCGCGACTGCCGCGGCCAGAACATCGTGGTGACGCCCTTCGCCTACAACCCTGTGACGAAGACCCTGCGCGTCTATCACCACCTGACCATCACCATGAACAAGGTGAGCGACAAGGGTGAGAATCCCAAAGTCAGCCGCAAGAGCGCTTCGAAGGTGGATTCCGAGATGCAGCAGACCTACAGACGCCGTTTCATCAACTATGGCCAAAACGGTGCCAAGTACAACTTCATCCAGGACAGAGGCGAAATGCTAGTGATCTGCGCTGACCAGTTCATGGCCGGCATGGAAGATTTCGTTGCCTGGAAGAACCAATCGGGCCGTCCCACCACGATGGTGAGCGTGACCGAAGTCGGTGGCAACAACGATGTCACCATCAAGAACTACATCACCGACCTCTACAACAACCCCGAGCACAATCTGACCTTCGTCCTGTTTGTCGGCGACTACGATCACATCACGCCTCATCCTGTGGGCAATGAGCGTTCCGACAACTGGTTTGGCCAAGTGGAAGGCAATGACCACTATGACGACGTCCTCATCGGCCGTTTCTCGGTGCAAACCGATGCACATGTGGCCAACCATGTCAACAAGGTGATCTACTATGAACGCGACTTGGCTATGTCTCCCGATCGCGACGTGACCTGGGTGAACAAAGGCTTGGGCATCGGCTACATCGGTGCCGGTAGCGGTCACTATGGCGAGGATGACTACCAACACATCGACCTCATCCGCGACACTCTTGAGCACTACACCTACGAGCACGTCACCGAACTGCACGGCGGCGGCGGCGGTGCCAGCCCCACCTCCATCAGCAACACCATCAACGATGGCGTCAGCATCATTAACTACTGCAACCACGGTTCGGAAACCAGCTGGGGTGTAGCCAACTACAGCACCAGCCACGTCAACGCCTTGGTCAACGACTACAAGTGGCCCGTTGTCTGGTCAGTGGCTTGCTTGAACGGCAAGTTCAACCACGGCGGTGCCAACGGCGAATGCTTTGCCGAGTCATGGATGCGTGCCACCGACAACACCACGGGCGTTCCCACTGGTGCCATCGGCGGTATGTTCTCATGGATGAGCCAGCCTTGGATCCCGCCCATGTACGGCCAAGACGAAATGGTTGACATCTTCACGGAATGGCGCAGCACCGACCTGTTCAACCACACCCTCGGCGGTGCTTCGTTGAACGGCAACATGAACGTCATCGACAAGTCAGGTAGCAGCGGTTACGACACCCACGACACGTGGATCCTCTTCGGCGACCCGAGCCTGATGATGCGTTCCGACAACCCCGTCAGCATGAACGTCACCTGCAATCCTCCCGTTCTGATGCTCACCATGTCAGAACTGGTAATCACTGCCGAAGACACGCCTTACGGCATCGCCACCCTGATGATGGACGGCGAAGTGTTGGCCACCGGTGACATCTATAACGGTGCTTGCACCCTCTCCTTCGAACCGTTGAACAACGTAGGTAACGCCACCCTCACCGTGATGGGTTACAACAAGCTGACCGAAGTCCTTGTCCTCGAGGTCCTTCCCGCCGAAGGTGCCTTCATCACTGTGACCAGCCTCACTCCCGACATCGCCCCCGTCAATGTGGAAACCCGCTTTGGCCTGGCCTTGAAGAACGTGGGCGCCGACCCGACCGTTGGCACCACCACCGTCAGCCTGAGCTGCGACGACGAGCGCCTGACGCTGGTCGACAGCGAAGCTGAGTTCGACGTGCTGCCCGCTGAAGAAATCGTCTTCTTGGACAACGAGTTCAGTTGTCTCATCGCCGAGGGCGTCGAAGATGCCACGAGGTTCAAAATCGACATCACCATGACTTGCGGCGATGCCATCTGGACGGGCAAAGCTTACATCACCGCCGGACAGGCTGTCCTTGAATATGCTGGCGCTGTTGGAGCCAACGGCTTTGTCCCTGGTGAGTCTTACACCCTCATTGCTGCCTTCGAAAACGTTGGTCACTACATGGCCACCAACGTCATCGGCACCATTGCCAGCGCAAGCCCCTATGTCACTATCCTCTACGAAAGCACTGACTTGGGCACTCTCGATGCCAACGGCACCGCCTTTGGTGTGTTTGATGTCCAAATCTCCGAAGACTGCCCCGAAAGCGAACAGATTGATTTCAACTTCAACGTGGTAGCTGACGGCGACATAACCGCCAACGGCACGCTCGTTCTGAAGAACTCTTGCAACATCATCTTCGACCTGGTTGACAGCTACGGCGACGGATGGAACGGCAACAAGCTCGTGGTTTCCTTCAGCGACGGCTCACCGCAACAACTGCTGACCATCAACTCTGGTTCCTCTGCCACCTACACCATCGAAGTGAACAACGGTACCACTGTCACCCTGAGTTGGATTGCTGGCCAATATTCCAGCGAGTGCACCTTCACGGTGAAATACGAAGACGGTACCGTCATTTATGAAGGTGGAGCCAACGTCAACTATGAGTTCGTGTGCGACTGCAGCGGCGGCGGCAGTGTTGATGCCAACATCTATGACCCGATTGAGAACCTCCAAGCTGAAGTGAACCTCGAAAGCATCATCCTTACCTGGGATGCCGCCGAAGGTGCCACAGGCTATGTCATCACCCGCAACGGCGTTTTAGTGGGCGACACCGAAGAACCCACCTTCACCGACGAGGTCTTCCACGAGGACTTCTACACCTACTGCGTCATCGCTGAATATGAAGACGGCTTCTCGATTCCCGCGACCCTCTTCATCCAAGCCGAATGGGGCATCGATGAAAACTCCGCCGAGTTTGCCATCTATCCCAACCCCGTCAGCAACACCCTGTATATCAGCGGCGGAAATGCCCAGTTCAGCTATGAGCTGTTCAACGGCATGGGCCAGATGGTGACTAAAGGCAACGGCCAAGGCATGACGGAAATCAACGTCAACGGCATGGCCAAGGGTATTTACTTCCTCCGCCTCTCTTCCGGCACGCAAGTGCGCATGGAAAAGGTCGTGGTGGATTAATCCAAACGCCTAGTGTTTATGAAAGGATTGCTCCTTGGGGCAATCCTTTCATTTTAATTGGCCACCAGAATTTGAATGCATAACACCCTCACCATGAAACTTCAAGCCCTCATCAGTCCCCAATACAACCCCTTCCTCAACCGCGCTGTCGAGCAGTATCTCACTGACAATCAAGAGGAAGACACCGTAACGATGTACCTCTGGAAAAACCAGCAGACTGTCGTCATCGGCTACAACCAAAACCCTTATTCCGAATGCAACGTGCAGTTGCTATTAGACGAGGGCGGCCACCTCATGCGTCGCGGCACGGGAGGCGGGGCGGTCTATCACGACTTGGGCAACATCAACTTCTCGTTTATCGCCGACAAAAAGCTGTATGACGTAAAAAAACAACTCTCTGTCATTCAAGAGGCTATGCGCAGCTACGGACTTCAGGCCGAAATCTCTGGCCGCAACGACCTCACCTGCGAAGGGCGCAAGTTCAGCGGCAACGCCTTCGCGAAAGGGCAAAAAAACGACCTGCACCATGGCACCATCCTCATCAAGACCGATGGTGCTATGATGCAACGTTACCTCATCGTCGACAAGGCCAAACTGATGAAAAATGGCGTAAAGAGCGTGGCGAGCCGCGTCATCAACCTCAGCGAGCTTGTGCCTGAACTGACTTCAGAAAACATCAAACAGCCCTTAATCAGCGCATTTGAAAAGGTTTACGGCGGAGAAGCCACCACCCTCGACTTCGACACCTATATTAATAATAAGGAGGTGCAGGCCATCAGGTCGGAGATTTCGTCGCACGATTTCCTTTTCAGCCGCTGGGAGCAATTCAAGACCACGAAAAAGGCCCAATTCTCTTGGGGTGGCGTGGAAATCGCCTTGCATATCGACGAGGCTAATGCTATCATCAAGGACGTTCAAATCGCCTCAGATTGCCTTGATACTGAAATTATTGGGCAGGCCGAGCATCTGTTGAAAAATTGCAGCACAAAGGCGGTTCCCTCTTTTGATGAAAGCAACGAAATCCTACGAGATATTATCAACTTTATTTATTGTTGAATCCACACTTTTTATGAAAACCTAATAAAAAAGGTGAACATGATCGCCAAAAACATACTATCTGGCGAACATCGTCGTTGTATAGGAAAACCTATAAAACTGTCATCATGAAATCAACATTGAACATTGGTAAAATTTTGATTATCGTTTACACGGCATTATTAGCAATTTTTTTGCTGAAAGAAATCGCATGTCTGTGCTACTATTCCTTTGCATACGACAAGAAAATGTGGGATTTATTGCCCGAAAAAGTGGTGGTTCCTCAATACGACCTTGAAACTGGAGAGGTGGCGAATGCAGACGAGGTCACCGTTTGGGATTACACGGATTTCATTCCTAAGAATCGTTATCGGGTCTATGAGTATTTCAGCGGTATTGCTTGGAGTAGTCTTATCGAATCTTTGTTCCTAATAGTCCTTTTCATACCTATGATTATTTGTTATGTTCGGACAAAGACGAAGCCCTATCTCGCAATTGCGCTTCTTGCAGCATGTTTCATAATGGCGCGGTTCGTTTTGTCTCGTTATTGGTAAGTAGAGGCTAATCAAAAAAATCCTATTTTTGCAGCGTAATTGAATAATTGCACGGTGTACGGCTGCCACAGTGTGACAGCCCTACAACTAAACAACTGACAACTGCAAACTATCAACTGAATGAAATACTATCTTCTCCCCTTAGGCTGCCAGATGAACCTCAGCGACAGCGAACGTGTGCGCACGGTGCTGCGCGGCATGGGTTTCGTTGAGACCGACAACGAAAACGAGGCTACCATCCTCGGCATCATCGCCTGTTCGGTGCGGCAGAAAGGCATCGACAAGGTGTATGGCCGCATCGAGAAATGGAACGCCATGAAGCACCGCCAAAGCGTCATCACTTTTGTGTCGGGCTGCGTGCTGCCCGCAGACCGCCTGCGGTTCCTCAAGCTCTTCGACTTGGTTTTCCCAATGAACGACCTGCCCAAGCTGCCCGACATGATTAGGCAGTATGGTATCGTCACACCAGCCTCGCTGAAAATGGGAGAAGAAATTGACATTCAGCCTGTTGTCAGACCCATTGCGCCATTATTCCACAAGGATGACAAAATCAACCCTTCGGCCAACATGGACAATTTCTGGGCTATCACCCCGACACAAACCTCTGATTTCGAGGCTTTCATCCCGATTCAAAACGGCTGCAACAAATTCTGCACCTACTGCGCCGTACCCTATACCCGTGGCCGCGAGGTGTCGCGCCCCTCGGAGGAGATTCTGGCCGAACTGAAAAGTTTGGTCGAAAAAGGCTACAAGAGCATCACCCTTTTGGGACAAAACGTCAATTCCTACGGGTTGGACAAGAAAGGCGAAGAGATTGACTTTACAGAACTTCTGCGCCGCGTGGGTGAGTTTGGGAAGGCCTCGGGCAAGGAGTTCTGGGTGTATTACACCGCGCCGCATCCCCGCGACATGAAGGACGACGTCATCGAGGTGATGGCGCAATACGACTGCCTCGCCAAGCAGATTCATATACCTATCCAGTCGGGCGATGAGAACATGCTGCAACGCATGAACCGCCACCACGACTTGGCCACCTATCGGCACATCATCCAGACCATCCGTGAGAAAATGCCGACAGCCACCATCTTCACCGATATCATCGTGGGCTTCACGCATGAGACGGAAGAGGAGTTTGAGAACACGCGCAAGGCCATGGAGGAGTTCAAGTACAACATGGCGTTCATCGCGCAATATAGCGTGCGCCCCGGCGCCGTGGCCGCCGAATGGGACGATGACGTGCCCAAAGAAGTGAAGCGCGAGCGTTACCACCGCCTCACCGAGGAACTGATGAAGCACAGCCTAGTCTACAACCAAAGACTCATCGGGCAGACCGTCAAAATGCTTGTGGAGAGCCACGACCGCAAAAACGGCTATCTCACTGGCCACACTGAAGGGAAGATTGTCATTCGGTTTGCTTCGAGAGACACTAGCCTCATCGGCCAATTCGTGAATATTAGAGTGACTTCGGCTTCGCCTTTGTCGATTGAAGGGGTATTAATTGCATGAAAAAAATCTCCTTCAAAACCCTGGGTTGCCGCGTCAATCTATATGAAACCGATGCTTTGGCTTCGCGGTTCAAGGCGGCGGGATATGAGATTGCCGACGGCGACAGCGCGGCAGATATTTTTGTCGTGAACACCTGCACCGTCACCAACACCAGCGACCAGAAATGCCGCCAAGCCATCCACCAAATTCGGCGCAAGCATCCCGAGGCGCTCATTGCCGTTACAGGCTGCATGGTCAACCATAGGAAGGAGGAACTGCTGCAATCGGGCATGGCCGACTATGTTATTGACAATGAGCGCAAAGCCGCCTTGTTCGACATCATCGACGAGCATTTCCGCACAGGTCACAGCGACCCTGAGGGTTACGACCGTGACCTGTTCAGCTACCAGCCCGCCTTCGACACCTTCCATACTCGCAGCCTTATCAAAATCCACGACGGCTGCAACAACTTCTGCTCCTACTGCATCATCCCGATGGTGAGAGGAAGGGCGACAAGCCGTTCCGCCGAAGACATCTATAATAATGTGCGCGAGGTCGTCGCCCACGGCTTCAAGGAAGTCGTGCTGACAGGCGTTAACATGGGGCGTTATCAGTATGAAGACACTAACTTTGAGCAACTTGTGGAAAACATTTTGACCATCGACGGCGACTTCCGAGTGCGTGTTTCCTCCATCGAGCCGGACCAATTCAGCGACCGTTTTTTGAGCCTTTTCCAGCACGAAAAACTCGCACCACACATGCACATTTGTCTGCAAAGCGGCTCTGACGACACCTTGAAACGGATGCACCGACACTATACAGCAGGCCAGTTCCGCGATATGTGCCAACGCATCAAGGCCGCACGCCCCGACTTCAACCTCACCACCGACATCATCGTGGGCTTCCCTGGGGAAACTGAACAAACCTTCAAGGAAAGTTGCGACTTCGCCCGTGAAATCGGGTTCAGCCACATCCACACCTTCAAATACTCGGTGCGCATGGGCACCAAAGCCGCCACGATGCCCGACCAGATTCCCGAAAAAGTCAAGGCGGAACGCAGCGAGACGATGCGGCAGATTTCACTCGAAAACAAGACCAGATACTTTGAGATGATGCATGGCCAAAACCAACGGATGCTCGTGGAACGCATTGACAGCAAAGGCATTGCGCGTGGCTATGGTGAGAACTATGTCCCCATTCTGCTGAAAAACCCGACCGCCGAAAGAAACACCTTTATTAATATCAGGCTCGGGGAAATCGTGCATCGGGAAAACGAGGAGAAGATGGCATTCATCGGAGAATCAGCAATTTAAATTATTGAAAGAAAAAAATTCATCTTTTTGGTCGTCAATTCGGAGAAAAGTTGTAATTTTGCAGCCCAAAACAAAGGAAAACATAAGGAATAATAGATATGGCAAACCACAAAGATGCATTAAAGAGAGTTCGTCAGAGCGAAAAGAGACGTCTGCACAACCGTTATTACGCCAAGAACATGCGTAACGAGGTCAGGAAGTTCAGAGCATTGACCGACAAGAGCGAGGCCGAGGCCCAGCTCCCCAAGATCTATTCGATTATCGACAGAGTGGCCAAGCGTGGCATCATCCACAAGAACAAGGCCGCCAATCTGAAGTCGAAGATGACGAAACACACGGCAAAATTAGCGTAAGGAGTTTATTTTTCATAGATGATAGTGCCTCTTCTGTTAGACGGGAGGGGCTTTTTTGGTTTCTGCATCCCAAAAAATCCTATTTTTGCAAGTGCAAAACACCAAAATCATGAGCGAAGAAAAGAAATCCATCAAGGAATGGGCTGCCGACGACCGCCCACGCGAGAAGATGATGCACAAGGGCAAGTCGGCCCTCAGCAACGCCGAACTGATTGCCATCCTCATCGGGACGGGCAACGCCACACAGTCGGCGGTGGAGCTGTCGCGCTCCATCTTGGACAGCGTCGGCAACAACCTCATCGAGCTTTCCAACCTCAGTCTCAGCGACTTGATGAAGCACAAAGGCATCGGTGAGGCCAAAGCCATCACCATCATGGCGGCCCTCGAGTTAGGCAAACGCCGACGCGCCGCCGAAGCCAACATCGACGACCTGCTGAAAGACTCAAAAGAAGCCTACGAACGCTTCCTGCTCCACCTTGACGACCCGCAACAGGAGCACTTCCTCGTCATGTACCTCAACCAAAACAACAAGGTGCTCAAAATCGAGTGCGTCAGCAAGGGCGGAATCACCAACGCCATCGCCGACCCGAAAATCATCTTCAGGAACGCATTCAACATTGGTGCCACAGCGCTCATTATCAGCCACAACCATCCTTCGGGAAACCCCAAGCCCAGCGAAGAGGACCGTACACTCACCAAAAAACTCATAGCAGCCGGCAAACTGCTAGACATCCGAGTAGCCGACCACATCATCCTCGGGAAAGAATGCTACTACAGCTTCCGCGAAAGAGGGGAAATGGGGTTTTAACTCACTAAGAATCTGATGCTTATGAAAATCGTCACCATCATCGGTGCCAGACCGCAAATCATCAAGGCAGCGGCATTGAGTCGCACCATACGAGCCTGCTATTCCGACAAAATACAAGAAACCATCGTACACACAGGGCAACACTACGACGAGAACATGTCGCAGGTGTTTTTCGACGAGCTCGACATCCCACGCCCCGACTACAACCTCCACGTCGGGTCGGCCACGCACGGCGTGCAAACCGCCCGCATGACCGAAGGCATTGAGGATATCCTGCTGAAGGAGCACCCTGACTTCATCGTGCTGTACGGCGACACCAACTCGACCCTCGCCGGTGCCGTGGCCGCCGCCAAAATCCACGTGCCCATCGTCCACATCGAGGCGGGGCTGCGCTCGTTCAACAAGGCCATGCCCGAGGAAATCAACCGCATCGTGTGCGACCACTGCTCCACCCTGCTCTTCACCCCAACCCAAGCCGGATTGGAGAACCTGAAACACGAGGGCTTCCCCTTCGGCAACGAGGGTCCCTACAGCATCGACAACCCGAAAGTGTACCATTGCGGCGACATCATGTACGACAACAGCCTGCACTTCTCCGAACTCGCCGAGGCCAAGACCGACATCGTCAAACGCCAGAACCTCAATGGGAAACCTTATATTTTGGCCACCATCCACCGCGACAGCAACACCGACCATCCCGAACGCCTTTCCGCGATTTTCGCCTCACTCCTACAGATGGCGGAAGACAGCCCCATCGTCCTGCCCCTGCATCCGAGGACGGCCAAACTGCTGAAAACCAACCTCGACAAAACCTTGCAAGAACAAATCTTCAACACACAGAACATCAACATCATACCACCTGTTTCGTTCTTGGAAATGGTCGCCTTGGAACGCCATGCACAACTCGTTATGACCGACTCGGGCGGCGTGCAAAAGGAAGCCTATTTCTTCCAAAAGCCCTGTATCATCCTAAGGCCTGAAACCGAATGGGTTGAAATCGTGGAGACTGGTGCCGCCCTCCTCGCCGATGCCAACGAGCACCGTATCATGGAGGCTTGGACGCATTTCAAGGCCGATCCGCCGCGCCAGTTCCCTGCCATCTTCGGCGACGGCCATGCAGCAGAGTTCATTTTGAACGAAATGCTCCAGCAAGAAATGTAACAAGTATGAAACTCCTTGATGTTTTATTCTATCATTTCTACAATTTTTATCGGAAGTGGCCCTTCTACTTAGGTTCTTTTGAGTTTGCCGCAGCTTTTAGCATAGGCTTTTTCCTATCCGTGGGAATTGCGCTCATCTTCATGTTCTCAATGATTCCCTTGATTGGTAAATGGTCAATATTTGTTGGCTTAGCTATTATTATGGGTTGCGGATTATTATTCGAAAGGTATTTTGGCAAATCGGGAAGATGGAAAAGTATCCTCAAAGCCAAACCTTTCATTGTCAGTCGTGGTTTTTCAATAGGAACAACTATAGCTTTTGTAATAATGGAGACAGCATTTGCCGTAGGCGTTGTCCTATTGGCTAAAGCAAAATAACTTTTTTTCTCCCAAAGTGTTGTAGATAAAGAAATTATTTGTACCTTTGCGCCACGTTTTTAGGACGTATAACAAACAATTTAATTCATTAACTATCAAACAATTATGAATCAGTACGAAACCGTTTTCATTTTAACTCCCGTTTTGTCTGACGAACAGATGAAGGAAGCGGTAAAGAAGTATGAAGACCATCTGACCGGAGCCGGTGCAGAGATCGTTCATGAAGAGAACTGGGGTATGCGCAAGTTGGCCTACCCGATTCAGAAGAAATCCACTGGTTTCTACCAGTTGATTGAGTACAAGGCCGAGGGCAACGTGATTGCCGACGTCGAGACCGAACTGAAGCGTGACGAACGCATCCTGCGCTTCCTCACCGTGAAGCTCGACAAGCACGCCATCGCCTACAACGAGAAGAAACGTAAGAAAGCAGCCGAAGCAGCAGCCGAAGCCTAAATGTCGAACAATTAAAAACTTACAGAAATGGCACAAGTGAACAACAACGACATCAAGTATCTGACCCCCATCGCCGTCGATACCAAGAGAAAGAAATACTGCCGCTTCAAGAAGAACCGCATCAAGTACATCGACTACAAGGATGCCGACTTTTTGCTGAAGTTCGTGAATGAGCAAGGCAAGATCCTGCCCCGCCGCATCACCGGCACTTCCAACAAATACCAGCGCAAGGTTGCCCAAGCCGTCAAGCGTGCCCGCCACCTCGCCCTGATGCCTTACGTAGCTGACTGTTTGAAATAATTGAAGGAGGACAACACATGGACATTATTCTGAAACAAGACGTCACCAACTTAGGTTATAAAGACGACATCGTCACCGTGAAACCCGGTTATGCTCGCAATTTCCTCATCCCCCAAGGGATAGCCATCCTTGCCACCGATAGGAACCGCAAGATCTTGGCCGAAGAGCTTCGCCAAAAAGCCCACAAGGAGGAAAAGATCAAGAACGAGGCGCTGGAGAAAGCCAAGGTCCTCGAAGGCCTGAAGCTCGAAATCCCCGCTAAGGCCGCTGCCACGGGCAAGATTTTCGGCTCGGTCAACAACATCATGATTGCCAACGCCATCAAGGAGGCCACCAACCTCGAAGTGGATCGCAAGCAAATCGTCATCAACGAAGACGCCATCAAAGAAGTCGGCGAATACAAAGCCAAAGTGAAACTGCACAAGGAAGTGCAAGTCGAAGTGGATTTCAAAGTCTTCGCCGAATAAGATTAGACTTTTTCATGCTTTTTTGGGCTGTCCCCAGCTTGGGGGCAGCTTTTTTTCGTACTTTTGACCGATGATTACAAAAAACACCATAAAACAAATCGCCTCGCTCCGCCAGCAGAAGTTCCGCAAGATGCTGGGACTCTTCGTCGTAGAAGGACGCAAGATGACGGAGGAGCTTCTCAGTTCCCACTTCGAGACGACAGGGCTTTACGCCACCGAAGCCTTCCTTCGCGACAACCCCATCTTCACGACCGCCGAAGCCGTCAGTGAGGTACAGATGCAGCAGATGAGCGGCCAAGACACGCCGCCCGGCATCCTCGCCACAGTGAAGATTCCCCAACAAGGCGAAATCAAGACCCTATCGAAGTTCGTGCTGGCCTTAGACGGCATCGCCAACCCAGGCAATATGGGCACTCTCATCCGCACGGCGGAGTGGTTCGGCATCACTGACGTGGTATGCAGCCCTGACTGCGTGGAGCTATGGAACCCAAAAACGGTACAGGCCACCATGGGCTCGCTGTTCAGGGTGAAAGTTTGGAGAACGGAGCTGCCGGCCTATCTCCACCAAGCCCAAAGCGAGGGCAAGGCTGTTTACGGTGCCTTGTTGGAAGGCGAAAACCTGTTCAAAATGAAAGAAAAGCCCGAGGGTGTCATCGTGGTCGGGAGTGAGTCGCACGGCATCCGCCAGGAGGTCTTACCTTGTCTCACGCACCCCGTTACCATTCCGCGCATCGACGGTAGCGCCACCGAGTCGCTGAACGCGGCCGTAGCCGGGGGCATCATCATGGCAGAGCTGACTCGTCCGTCTTTCCGCCCATGAACTTGAACCGATAGTACTTGTTTTCGATGAGGTCTGGCACCGTCTCACCCGCCAAGCGCACCTTCCGGCGTATCGTCATGCGAGAGGAGAACACGCCGTAGCCGCCATCGATGAGTGAAAACTCGGGGTCGCCGGGAGCGATGCTGGTTGAGTTGTTGAAATACATGTATTGCTTCAGATTCTTGCCGCAAGCCGAAATCATAATCTCGACGGGATAGTCGCCGATGAGCCGCACCACGCTCTCGTTCAGGGTGTCGTTGCCGAGGTATTCGCACAGCGCCATCCAAAACGCCGCAGGGCGGTAGCTGAGGACATAGGTGTCTTCATCCATGTGGTGCGACAGGTAATAGTCGTCGTTTTCGCTCACCTTCCAGGAGAAGGTCCGCGGCACGGAATCCGAATCGGGGGTGAGGCGCTCGTAAAAGGTGAACGACATCTCGGCCTGGTAGTAGTCGCCGTTGGTGGCGGGATAGAAATTGATGGGCCTTTTGGTGTGGAAATACTCTTTCGAGAAGTTCACGGCGAGGCTTTTCACCTTGAAGTTGCGGTTGCCCACGATGTCGGCCTTGGCGTGGATGGTGGAATCCGGCAGGGCGACGGAGAGCTCGTAGCTGTACTTGTCGCCGGAGGTATTGAGGTTGAGGGCCTCGGTGGTGTAATAGAGTTTTTGCGCCGGTGCGTAAAAGGTGCCTGTCTGCTTGTTGTGGATGGTGATGGTGTCGAGGATGATTTCGCGGGTGGGTTCGCTGTTGCGGTATTCGGTGAGGCGCACGTCGAGGCGGCCTGGATAGTTGCTTGTTGCGGGGTTGAGGGCCGCTTGGTTGATATCGCCATTGGGATAGAAAACGTGGGTGATTTTGACAAAATTGGTGTCGGCGGTGGCATCCAAGAGGCCATAGATGATGGGCACCTCGCGGTAATCGGCGAAGAGGTCCACTTCGTGTTTGCAGGAGGCGGTGAAAACCGTCAGAACGAGGAGTATAGTCGTTTTAAGGTAAGTTTTTCTCATTTCAGGTTAGTTTTTGGCGCAAAGATACAAAAAAACACAAAAAAAACCGCCCCGAAAGGAGCGGTTTTTTTGTTCAATCGAAGGATTGATTACTTGGTGATGACCACACGCTGCACGCTGTTGTTGCCGTCGGTGTCATACACGCTGAAGAAGTAGACGCCGGCTTCAACATCGAGGTTGATGGTGTTCACCACGCTGCCGAGCTTCTCAACGCGGACGAGCTGACCAGCCACATTGTAGATGGCCACAGTGCTCAGGTTGTCGCCTTCGAGGGTGATGCTCGTAGTGGCAGGGTTAGGATAGATGTTAGCCAGCTGCATACCGTTCTCAACGATGGCGTCGTAGTCGGCGCGAAGGGTGACAGGGATTTCAACATAAGGCAGTTCCTCATCGTTGGTGAAGATGATGAGGCTGGCGTTGTAGACACCCTGCTCCATGCCGATGGTGTTCAGGCTGAGGTTGATGACATCGCTCTGACCGCCCATGATGGAGCCTTCGTTCTTGTCGATGGAAGCCCAAGTGGCGGGGATGAGTTCACCTTGGCAGTTGACCGTGATCATCCAGGCACCGCCGAAGCTGCCAGCGCTGTAGCAATGGCTGAAGCTGTTGCCGTTGGTGCTGAGCCAGTTACCGTCTTGCTCTTCACCATATTCGCCGCCGTCCATGCTCAACGGATATTCGCCAGCGACTTGTTCAAGCTGCACGGTAGCCCAAATGGCTTGACCCGTCATATAGACCGGCTGGTCGAAGGTGGCGGTGATCCAAGTACCCATCTGAGTGCTGTTGACCGTCTTTTCGGCCAGCAGTTCGCCAGGTTGGTTGTGAAGGCCTTGACCATAAATACGGAAGATGTAGTTGTGGTCGGCAGAGGCATATTGGTCATAGATGTAATACTTGGCGGAGACGATTCTCATACCCATAGCGGCGCCAGCGTATGCATTGGCAGGCAGACGGATACCCATCTCACGAGTGTAAGCATCGGAAGAACCGATACCACTACCCACTTCACCATTGTGGTAGAAAAGTTCAGCGGTTTGCGAACCCGTGCCACCTTCGCCGAACTCGAGCCAACCGGCCCAGTCGCCGATGGAGTTACCCGAGTTTTCGATGGTGACGGCCACGGAGGTCATTTCATCTTGGTCAAGGGTCTCGTCAACGGATTCAGGAGTGATGCTAAGCTCAGGAGCGGATTCACCACCGATCTTAATGAAGCTGAAGTTGTCAAGGTAGTACTCGGAAGTGGAAGCATTCTCAGGCGGATAGAAGTTCATGGCGGCGAGGGTACGGCCAACCACGTTGTTGCCGAAGCTGTCCAAGCTCCACTGCCAGGTGCAAACGAGAACTTCGTCCTCACCAGGAGCGGTGTAGTAGTAGTTAGCAACGTCGGTGTCAGTGTCGACATTCAGACGGAAGTGCATCCATTGATCGTACACAAGGCCGGTCACCGTAGCAGTTCCGTTGCTACCAGCATGGATGGTACCCATACCAGGAGCGCTGGTCGAGTTTTGACCATCGTTGGTCAAGTGGAGGTAGCACTGCATGGCCCAAGTGCTGTTGGAACCAGCGAAGTGGTGCAGGATGTTGAAATAACCATTCTTGCCTTGAGGAACAAGGATGTCGAACTCGAGGTCATAGTTACCATTCTCTTCGTCACCGAGGAGAAGGACTTGGTCGTTGCCGTATGTGAGGTGACCGCATTGGGTGCCATCCCAGTTGGCGACAACACCGTCTTCGTTGCCACCAGGAGCATTGCTCCAAGTGGTCCACCAGTCGTGACCGGCAGCAATGGCTTCAGCAGCAATCTTGTTGCCCACAGTGTACTCCTCGAAAGGTTCGAAAAGCAGGATCTCGTCGTTGCTTTGCAGCGTGACGGAAAGGTTGTCGAGATAGTACTCAGAGGTGGCGGCATTCTCAGGCGGGAAGAAGTCCATGGCGCCGAGGACGCGGTCGGTAGTGTTCTCACCAAAGCTGTCCAAGCTCCACTGCCATTCGGCATAGAGCAGTTCGGGTTCACCTACCACATTGAAGTAAAGTTGGGCAACGTCGTTATCGGCATCGACATGGACACGGAAGTGCATCCATTCGTCATAGACGCAAGGCAGGTCGCAGGTACCATTGCTACCAGCGTGCACCGTGCCGTGGCCAGGAGCCTGGGTCGAGTTCTGACCATCATTGGTCATGTGCATGTAGACCTGCATGGCCCAAGTGCTGTTGGAGCCAGCAAAATGGTGCAGCACATTGAAGTAGCCGTTCTTGCCATTCGGGACATAGGCATCGAATTCGAGGTCATAAACACCCGTGGAGTGGTCGCCGAGTTGGACGACTTGGTCGTTGCCATAGGTGAAGTGGGCGGCCATGGTGCCACCAGCTTCGCCGAAAACACCGTCTTCGGCACCGCCAGGAGCGTTGCTCCAAGTGGTCCAAGGATCACCGTAGGTCTGAGCGATTTTAGCGCCGGCCACGCCGTCGTTGAAATCATAGAACATTTGTGCGAAAGTATTGCCACAAACGAAGGCAATCATCGCGATAAGTAAAGATACTCTTTTCATTTGTTTGAGATTTTAGTTAGTATTAAGTGAATTAGATGTTCAATTTTTGCGGAAAACGCGCTGCAAATATAGCGAAAAAAAATAATGTTGCAAGAGGTTGGAGATTTTTTTTCAGTTTAGAGTTGAGAGTTGTTGAGGGTTTAGAGTGATGAGTTGGGAGTTGGGATTATTTGTCATCATAATGGCCGTAGGCAGAGAGAACCAAGATAAGCACTTGTTGGTCTTCCACTTGGTAGACAAGGCGGTGTTTCTTGCTGATGCTGCGCGCCCACTGTCCTGTACGGTCTTCCTTCAAGGGATGGGGATGGCCTGTGCCTGTGTATGGATGCGTCTCCAATTCCTTCAAGAGGGTTTTTGCCTTCTTGAAAGCCATCGGTTCACTTTTGGCAAGTTTGGCCAAGCCTTCCAAAGCATCATCCGAGTAGTCGAGACTATATGTCATAACCGCAACGCTTTAACAAGTCCTCAACAGATTCACCTTGTCTCTGCCGCGTAACCTTGCCTTGCTTCACTTTCTCCAAAGAGCGGTCAATCATGGCAAAGAACTCGTCCTTGGTCATCAATGAATCGTCGACGCGACGCTCGCTAGCAAGTTTCCTCAAATAGCGCATGGCACGTTTCATCAAGTTATCGTCTTCAGCAATTACGCTGAGGTCGCGGAACATCTCCGCAGTTAATTCGGCTGTACTCATAATGAAGTCTCCTTTCTTGTATTTATGCGGCAAAGATAACGAAAAAATGGGAGGCGCAAGAAGGAAGGAAGGGATTTTTTCAGTTGAGGACTTCCCCATAGCAGTCGAAATAATCCGCTTGGATGATTTTGACTTGGTAGAACTGGCCTATTTTCAACTCATTATCTGCGGAAATGAGGATTTCATCGTCTACCTCGGGCGAATCGTACTGGCTGCGGCCGATGTAATAGTCACCTTCGAGGCGGTCGATGAGCACTTTTTCTGTCTTTCCGACACGCTTTCCGTTGATTTCCAAAGAGATGTCTTGCTGAATGGCCATCAGTTTTTCGACACGTTCCTGTTTCACCTCATCGGGAACGTCATCAGGCATTTCGTATGCAGCAGTGCCTTCCTCGGGCGAGAAAGCGAACACCCCTGCCCTCTCAAAACGCATGTCCTTGACAAACTGGCAAAGCTCCTCGAAATCAGCTTCAGTCTCGCCAGGAAATCCAACAATGAAGGTAGTGCGAAAAGCAATGTCGGGCACATGTTTCCTGACATTCTCCACAAAGCCAATGGTTTGCTCACGGTCCACACCACGGCGCATATCCTTTAAAATATGTGTGCTGACATGCTGCAAGGGCAAATCGATGTAATGACAAATCTTGGGAATCTCGCGCATCAGGTCCAGCAACTCATCGGGGAAACCGAGCGGATAGCCGTAATGCAAACGAATCCACTCGAAGCCGTCAATGCCGCAGAGGGCCTTCACCAACTCTACAATGTGCGACTTGCCGTCAAGATCGTGGCCGTAATAAGTCAGGTCTTGAGCAATGAGAATCAGTTCCTTTACGCCTTGTTTAGCCAAACCTTTGGCTTCTTCGATGAGATTTTCCATCGGCACCGAGACATGGCTACCACGGATGAGCGGGATAGCACAGAAAGCACAACGGCGATTGCAGCCTTCAGAAATCTTCAGATAGGCATAATGTTTAGGAGTAGAAAGCACGCGACGGCTGCAATACTGCGGCTGTGGCGCCTCTTTCAGCAGGTCGGCGGCAATCAAGTTGACGCTCTCCACGCCGTAGAAGCCATCCACCTCATGGATTTCCTGCTGCAATTCTTTACGAAAACGCTGGGAAAGGCATCCTGTCACATACAATTTGCTGATTATTCCTTTCTTGCGCAATTCGGCATATTCCAAAATGGTATCCACCGACTCTTCCTGTGCATCGCCGATGAAGCCACAAGTATTAATAATGACTACATCGGACTTCCTATCGGAGTCGTGACGAATAAGGTAACGGTGTTCCAGCAAAGCGGCCAGATGCTCTGAATCGACTTTGTTTTTGGAGCAGCCGAGGGTGATGATATTCAGGGTGGGCCTTTTCATCACTCGAAAAGGCTATCCACAAACGCCTTCCTGTCAAAAACCTGCAGATGGTCGATGCCTTCGCCGACGCCGATGTATTTGACCGGAATCTTGAATTGGTCGGAGATGCCGATGACCACGCCACCTTTGGCGGTGCCGTCCAACTTGGTCAGAGCCAAGGCATTGACCTCGGTGGCAGCGGTGAACTGCTTGGCTTGCTCGATGGCATTTTGACCCGTGGAGGCATCCAAGACGAGCAAAATCTCATGTGGTGCATCGGGAACGACCTTCTGCATGACGGTCTTGATCTTTGTCAGCTCGCGCATAAGGTTGACCTTGTTGTGCAGACGGCCAGCCGTGTCGATGATGACTATATCGGCATCTTGGGCCACCGCCGACTTCACTGTGTCGAAAGCCACGGAAGCAGGGTCGGCTCCCATGCCTTGCTGCACGATGGGCACGCCTACCCTATCCGCCCAAATCTGAAGCTGGCTGACAGCAGCAGCGCGGAAAGTGTCGGAGGCACCGAGCACTACTTTCTTGCCCGCCTTCTTGAAGTTATGGGCTAACTTGCCGATGGTGGTAGTCTTGCCCACGCCATTCACGCCAACAACCATGATAACATACGGTTTCTTGTCCGACGGGATGTCAAATGTGGTGCCGTCGCCCGACTCGTTTTCCTGAAGCAAGGCCATGATTTCCTCTTTCAGGATACTGTTCAACTCATTAGTTCCCACATACTTATCGCGAGCCACACGGGCTTGGATGCGGTCGATAATCTTCAAGGTAGTTTCAACGCCCACATCGGAGGTAATCAGGATTTCCTCCAGATTATCAAGCACCTCATCGTCCACGGTCGACTTGCCCATGATGGCTTTTGAGATGCGGGAGAAGACGGTGGTCTTGGTCTTTTCAAGCCCTTTGTCGAGGTCTTCCTTTTGTTCTTTCTTTCGGGTTAGGAATGAGAATAGGCCCATGATTCTTTATTTTTTGACGGAGGACTTAGGACTTAGGACATAGGACTTCTGGGGTAATTGACTTGAACAAAGAGCCATCCAAAGTCTTCAGCACTGAGGCTTTAGCCCTTTGTCCCTAGTCTTACGTCCTTAGTCCTTAGTCCTTCGTCTTTCGTCCTTCGTCCGATTATACAAACACAAAAAGGCTCTCCCATAATGGTTATGGAAAAGCCTAACTTTCAATTGATAACTTCAATTATCTCTTAGCAAGATATTCCTGAACCTTGTCGGCGGGAACGACAATCTCGTCGAAATAGTAGGCGCCAGTCTTCTCAGAACGCTTCATTCTGATGATCTTGCTATAAGTTTTGTCTAAGCTACGAAGGGTAGCAACAGCTTTCTTTGCCATAACTCTAATTATTTAATCTCCTTGTGGAGGGTCATTTTCTTGAGAATCGGGTTATACTTCATCAACTCCAAACGGTCGGGAGTGTTCTTCTTGTTCTTCATGGTATAATACCTTGAAGTGCCGGGCATTCCGCTGGCCTTGTGTTCAGTGCATTCGAGAATGACCTTCACGCGTGCGTCTTTCTGTTTCTTTGACATTGCTTATATCCTTTCAAATTTAACTTCATCAATTTGGGTTGCAAAAGTACAACTTTTTCAGATACCCGCAACTGATTTCACAAAATTTTATTCTCCTTGGATGACCTTGTTCACAATTTGCAGAATTTCAGCCTCTTGTTTCAAAGCGGCAGACTCAATTTCAGCGGCTTCCTTCAGAATTTGGCTCTTGAAAGCCTCGTCCTTGAGCGATGCGGCGTTGATTTTGACGTTCAAATGGGCACCCATGACGGCCGAACGAGCGCACAAAGCACCCACACCAGCGTCGGTGACGGAGTTCGGATTGCCGGTCTCAGCCATGGCACGAACGACCTCAAAAGCCTTGAAAGCAGCCTTCATCGTGTGGAAAGGCACCTCAGTGGCATACTTGGTGGCATCTTGGATGGCTTGTGTGCGGGCAGCCTTCTCCTCATCGGTCTTTTTCGGCAAGCCGAAAGCATCCATAATCTTGTTGAAAGCATTGGTGTCTTCATCAACAAGTTCAAGCAGTTCGTCCTTGATGGCTTGACCCTTGACGGCCCAGTTGGAGAACTCCTCCCAACGCTCGTCCCAGCCCGGCTTGTGCGACGACAGGTTAGCGACCATAGCGGCCAAGGAAGCACCGAGGGCACCCATATAGGCCGAGATGGAACCACCACCAGGAGCGGGACTCTCGCTTGCTGTCTCGTTGGCGAAGCCCGTGCAGGTCATGTCGACAAGTTTCTTCTGAGTGTGGTCTTCGATAAGGTATTCGATGACCTTTTCCTTCGGGTCGAAGGGTTTCAGGTCGTCGAGACCCATTGACTTGACGGCGATCTTCATGATTTCCTCTTCGCTCACACCGAGACTGCGTTGCTGCTTAGCGAGATAAAACTTGCCAGCATCCATCAGTACCTTTTTGGGCACGAGGCCAACAATTTCACAACCCGTAACGCGCACCCCACGGGCAGCGGCCTTGGCGCAGACCTCCTCGAAGCAGACATGCACCGGCGAAATGCTAATGTTGGTGATGTTCATCGACACTTGGGCGATGCCGTAGTCCTCGATGAACCAGCCGATGGCCTTGGTGGCTTTCAAAGTGCCGGGAATCATTATCGGGTTGCCTTTCTCGTCTTTCATCGGCTTGCCGGTAACCTTGCCGCCTTCGCGCATCGGGCGACCCTTTTCGCGGACGTCGAAAGCGATGGCGTTGGCGCGGCGCGTCGAGGTGGTATTGAGGTTATAGTTGATGGCCACGAGGAAGTCGCGGGCACCCACCTGGGTGGCACCTGTGTGGGCCACATGTTCGTTCCATTCGTTGGGGCCGAAGTCGGGCTTCCACTGCTCCGTGCCGAGGCGCGAGGACAAAGACTCGTATTCACCCGTGCGGCAATAAGCGAGATTGCGGCGTTCCTTGATGTAGGCGGCCTCTTCGTAGCAGTAGATCGGGATGTTCAGTTCGTCGCCGAGGCGTTTGCCCAACTTGTGGGCATACTCGACCACTTCTTCCATCGTGATGTTGCTCACGGGGATGAGAGGGCACACGTCGGTGGCACCTTGGCGCGGGTGGGCGCCGTGGTGCTGGCTCATGTCGATGAGTTCGGCGGCTTTCTTCACCACGCGGTAGGCGGCTTCGCACACAGGCTCAGGCTCTCCCACGAAGGTGATGACAGTGCGGTTGGTGGTCATACCGGGATCCACGTCCAGCAGCTTGACGCCTTCCACTTTCTCGATTTCAGCGGTCACTTGGTCAATGATATTCTTGTCGCGGCCTTCGCTGATATTCGGCACGCATTCGATTAACTGTTTCATATTCTTTTTATTAGGTTAATTTCTATTGTTTGATATTCGAGGGCAGACACGCGAGTCTGCCCCCTACGATTATGCGGCAAAAGTAAGACTTTTTTCTTTACGAAACTCTTATCACCTTATTATATATTTAGGCAATACTTGCAGCGCAAAGGGCGTCTCTTAATACGTATAACGCAAATTGCGTGAACCCAGCGAAAAGTCAGGCGACCTCAGATTGAACACGATGCCAGCCTGTGCGTTGAAATCTTTGGAATTGAGCGGCGCAAAGGCACCAATGATGTTGTTGGTCGCAAAATAGATATGGAAAGTGGTGAAATTGGCCGCCAAACCAACGCCGAAATTGGCATAGCTGCCCTTCATCAGCGTGTAGGTAGCACAGACATCCAACATCTTGAAGAATGAACCACTATAAGCCAAAGTAAATGCTGGTCTAAAACCACCATTCCTGAAACAGCCTTGCGCCTGCACACTGATGCGGTTTCCTGGGTTGAGGTCATAATAGCCTCTCAGCAAGATATTGGTATTCAGCATGGTCGTATAGCGTTCAGTGGGGGTGGACTCCAATTGGAAATACTGTTTCAAGGTGTCTAAGAAGCGCTCGCGGTAGTACTCGTCGGAAATGATGCGCTGCAACTGGTCAATGGCAATGCCATCGAAAAGGAAGGAGCCGTCGTCGTACATTGGTCCCACGTCGTTGACCTGGCCTGTCATCTGTACATTGTTGGCTTTCCAACTGATAAAGCCCAAATCTTGCACTGAGGCCACTACACCCCACTCGTCAGTGATGTGGTATTCGGCACCCAAATCAACGCCAAAGCCCGGATTGCTGAACAAATCGGAAAAAGCGAGGTTGCCGGCGGTCACCAGACTTCCGTCGCGAATCGTGAAAAACGACGGCAAAGAAGCCTTCATGGCAATGTTTTCGTACATGCGGAGGGCATAGGTGTTAGGATCCGTAACCATCTTCACGTCAAAGGCATCCGTGGTGACATTACCGAAGCCGAACAGCAACTTGGCACGACCACCAACCGAGAGGCGCTTGCCCACATTGATCTGGTAGCCAACGGCAAACTGCTGGAAGGCCGTCGCATTGAGCCCAAATTTGACATTGACGGGATTCTCCTCGCCCACGAAGTCGGCGTTACCGTTGGCCAACAGGTCGAACAAACCGTCATTGAAGCTTAAATCACTTTGGACACGGACATCGTAACCCACGGTCAGCATACCCACGCCCAAACGACGATATAATGTGAAAAGGTTCTCATTTACGGTAAGGCTCAAGGCATTGTTTTCCGAAAGGCTATTGGCGAACTTGTTCAGATTCAACGTAGTGGGTCGACCTTGGGCATCAAAGTCGAAAAGATTGTCATACTTCAAGCCCGTGTTTCTGCAATCCACCCCAACGTTGCCAAAAACTAGAGAAATTACGCTCTTATAAGGTAAGTCGGCGGCCGGATTGGACTTCATCTGATAGGGATTCATCTTCATGAAATCGACGGGCGAAACTTCCTGCGCGTGGGCCGCACCAAAGGCCATCAACAGGGAAGCGGCGATTATTGTTTTAGCTAACTTATTCATATTCAATTCTTATTTAATTCAATGACACCACCATATTGTACTTTGGATTTCAACGTGAAGTTGAGATATTGGCTGGCATTGAGCACAACGTCATGCGACTCGGTGCCCAAATCGAAATCGAGGATAATGCGGTCAGAGGCGAAGATATTGTGCTGAATCAGGTCTTCATCCGTAATCTCAATCGTCACCTGTGTCGTGGTGGGCTGACCGTCATACGACGAGGCTATCAGCGTGGCATCGTCCAAAAGGGTATAGGTAACCACATCATGCTCAGAATCATACATCATGAAATTTCCGTTTAAGTTGAACGGGATGGTGGAAACGAAGGTCAATTCCAACGTCATCTTCTTGATCCACTCCGGCGATTCCAGCTCGGAAAGCCGCAGGTTGACCGTGTCGATATAATGGATGTCATCGACATTGAACTCAAAAGGCACATGCGCGTGAACCCTCAGGTCGATGGCGCTCTCGTCGTTCACCATGACCAAATCTTGGTTTCCTTCCGGGTTGAGAATCAGGTCGGAAGAGATGTAGGCGTGGCCCGCATGGGCGTTGAGGCGGCTGTCAAGGTATTGCTGGAACACCTGCGTAAAGATGGGTGACGGGACAGCCTCAAACTCCAAAGGCAACGGCGAAATCAGGTCGAACGGCTCGATGCCGTCGCCTGAAATCTGCGCGGTGTCGACCACAATTTCGGCTCCAATCCCGAATGTATTGCGCTCGCTCAGGGTGACAAGCACATTCTCCACCCCAATCATTCCCGAGAGCTTGTCGGGGAACACGTTGAAAATCGTATCCAACTGGTTACGTTTGCTATAGGTCGACACATAGCCGCTCATCTCCTCGATGACGAAGTCGGTTCCCACAAGGCTGACATCGAACACAAAATCCGACATCGGCAGCTCTTCCACCTTGATTTGGACCTCAAAATTGAGATTCAGCCGATTACTTTCCGCCGTCTGGTAGCTCATCCCCGACAGGTCGAAAGTCGATAGGCCCGTGCCTGGGAAATAGACAAAATAAAAGTCGTTCCCTTCCTTATCCTTGATGTCGGGCGTCCTGACAGTGATTTTGCGGACGTCGACTACGTCCGAGGTGACGTCCAACTGGAAACGACCCGACTCCATCGTTGCCGACCGCACACCAATATGCTCCGACTCGAAATGGATGGTCTGGGTGAAGCTGAACGTCGTATCGATGGGAGCTGGCAACACAATGCCTGGTGCCGGATTCACGAACGAATGCGTCTCGTTGACGGTCAGATCCTTGAATTTCAACAGTTCGCTGCCTTCTACCAAGCCCATCTGCTCAAAAAGCAGATTGTACGACATGTTGCCTTCGGGATCATAATCAATCAGGCTGTCCATCTGGAAACGCTCCATCAAGTCAACCATCGTATAGTTACCGCTCGCTATCGGCAGCAACATCTCGCCCTGCGTGTGAACACCATTCACGTTGCTCAAGTCGTAATGGCCCTTGTTGCAGGCAGTGAAAAACAAGGAACACAGAGCAAAAAAAGCAATTAATTTGTTGTATCTCATAACATTACATTTTGATTTGTTACACAAACTTTCCGTTCAAAATCATTTTGGCCACCTTGTTCGCGCCGTAATAGTACGGCATGAACTCCAGTTGTGTCATCGGCTGGGTGATGATAAGGTTGGCCAACTTGCCCTTGGTGATGCTGCCCACCTCGTCGCTCACGCCCATCGCATAGGATGTGTTCAAAGTGGTGGCGTTCAAGGCTTCTTCGGGCGTCAGGCGGTAGCGGATACAGGCCATCGATAGGATGAGCTGCATATTGCCCGAGGGTGAGGTGCCTGGGTTGAAGTCGGAGGCCATGGCCACGGGCAGACCCGAGTCGATCATCTTGCGCGCTGGCGACAAAGGCAGGTTGAGGAAGAAGGCGCAGCCCGGCAAAACCGTGGGCATGGTTTCCGTATCTTTCAGACAATCAATCTCTTCATCACCCATTTGTTCGAGGTGGTCGACGGAGATGGCACCGTATTTCACGCCCACCTGCACGCCACCCGAGATGGCCATCTCGTTGGCGTGGATTTTCGGCTTCATACCATACTTGATGCCTGCCATGAGGATGCGTTCTGTGTCCTCGCAGGTGAAGAAACCTTGGTCGCAGAACACGTCGATGAAGTCGGCCAGATCCTCGGAAGCCACAAGCGGAATCATCTCGTTGATAACCAAATCCACGTAATCCTCTTGATGGCCGCGATACTCCATCGGGATGCCATGCGCGCCGAGGAAGTTCGACTTGATAACCAAAGGCGAATTTTCCTTCAGCCGACGAATAACGCGTAGCAGTTTCAGCTCGCTCTCAGTCGTCAGGCCATAACCACTCTTGATTTCGATGGCACCCGTGCCCATGCGCATCACCTCGTCGAGACGTTGCTGGGCCATGTCATAGAGTTCGTCCTCCGAGGCCGCTGCCGTCGCCTTAGCCGAGTTGAGGATGCCTCCTCCCCTCTTGGCGATTTCCTCGTAACTGAGTCCGCGAATCTTGTCGACAAACTCCATCTCGCGCGAGTTGGCGTAGACCAAGTGCGTATGCGAGTCGCAAAAAGCAGGCATGACAACGCTGCCTTTTACATCATGAATACGATGATTCTCAGCGAGATACTTCCGACAGGCATCAGAGTCCATCGAGCCGTAGTCGGCAATTTTCTTGCCTTTTATTAATAGGAAAGCGTTTTGGATTCTTCCCGTTTCGGCCATTTCGGCGCCTCGTTTCAGCAGTCGGCCCTGTTCCTCGATGCCGACCAGTTCCTTGATATTAACGATTAACATGATTCTTGAATTTTTTGCAAAGGTACAACAAAAATCGTTGGTTAAGAAAAGAATTTTCATACAGGTAAAGAAGCGTCTCAGCATGTTTCCACAAAAACCGCCGCGAAAAAGTTGCCGAACAGGGCTGGGTAGCGCACTACCTCGTGCGCCACACCCGCCAACTTTTTCGCCCTCGCTCGTTGTTCTGCCCGTTGCGGAACAAACAAAGGTTAGTTCTCTCGGACAGCGCGGACGGATTGACCGCCGTAGCGGTAGAGATCGCCCACGCCGTAGTAGCCCGAATCGAAGTAGAAGTCCCACGCGTCCTTCGGGCTGCCCGGGTTGTCCGTGTAGAGCGAACTCGACCAGTAGTCGCCAACGTAGCCAGCTTCGACGAGCTCACTGTCCCAGCGGCCGCCGGCGGCAGGCAGGAAGAGACTTGCGCCGTTGTTTGCGGTAAAAAGGCGACCATTCACGCCATTTTGGGTTGTCCATGTGCTGGTGGTGTTGTTTACTAATTCTTCCCACTGCTCCATTGTGGGTGTGCGCCAGCCACTACCCCAGTTAGCCGTGGCTGCATCGTCCCTCATCTGCAAGAGAGTCAGGTTGTCCACCGTGCCATAACTTATCGAGGTGTTGTACTTGGTCAATTTAGACGGACGACCGTCCGAGTTCACCTTGCAGTATTTGTAGGTGCTCCAATTGTAGGTCGTTTTCGGCGTGGTCTCGCCCCAGGCAAAGTAGTCGCCGTTGCCATCGGGCGTTTCGGCTCCAACATTGCATGTGGCCCACAGGGTGCCGCTCGGCAGGCCGAGGTCAACGTAGGCGTGTTCATTGAGACCTCCGCCGCCGTTTCCACCGTTGTTGTTTCCATTGTTTCCCCCATTGTTCGGGTCGTCTGTTTTCTTGCATCCGGCGGCACAAACCACCGCCACTGTTAGCATTACGGCTGCTATGGCCTTCATTACTTTTTTCATTGGCAATTGTTGTTTTGACTAATGCGACAAAATTAGGGAAAAAACGGATTTGCAAAAGGATTGGCCAAAAATTCCAAAACTTTATGTATTTTTGCAGGCATAAATTTCAATTACTATGAAAAAAGCATTCCTTATCGCGATGGTTCTCATCGCCGCCAGCATCACGGCCTGCGCACAAGAAAAGCAAGAAGAATCGAAAGTCAAACAGCTGACTTACAAAGAGTTTATCAGTAAGGTCTGGAACTTTGAGAAAGATCCGAACACCTTTAATTACAAAGGAAAATTGCCCGCCGTGATTGACTTTTATGCCGATTGGTGTGGTCCGTGCCGACGTGTAGCTCCCATCATGGAACGCATGGCCGAGGAATACGACGGCAAACTGCTGGTTTACAAGGTCAACGTGGACCAAGAGAAGCAACTCGCCAGCGTATTCCAAGTGAAAAGCATCCCGACGGTGCTCTTCATCCCCATGGAAGGACAGCCCATGATGCAAGTCGGGGCAATGCAAGAGCAAGAGTACAAACAAGTCATCGAGAAGCATTTGATTAAGTAATTCTTTCCGACCATGACTCCTCGGGTCATTTTCTCCATTTTGCTCCTCATGACAGGAGTAACTTCCTGTTCCCTAAAAAAAGACTCAAAAGTACAACATATTAGTTATCAAGACTTTAATGAGAGAATTTGGGACATTGAGCAGCATCCCGACAGTTTTGCTTTCAAGGGAAACACGGCCGTCATCGTTGACTTTTACGCCAAATGGTGCGGTCCTTGTGTGCAACTGTTGGACATCATGGAAAAAATAGCCGACGAATATGAAGGAGACCTCACAGTGTACAAGGTCGATGTGGACAAAGAGAAAGATTTGGCCACCGTTTTCAAGGTTCAAGGCCTGCCCGACATGATTTGTTTTTCCTCAACAGGCCGCACCGTGAGGAGATATCATGGTTTGCCGAGTGAAGCGGATATGAGGATTATCATCGAAGAGGAACTTCTCGACAAGACTAAACAACCATGAGGGCACTTTTCACTACAGCTTATTTTCCGAGCATCAGCTATATGGTGCGTTTTCTGACTGAAGATGAGCCAGTTATTGAAATTTGGGAAACCTACCACAAACAGACCTACCGAAACCGTTGTCGCGTGATGACGGCCAACGGCGTGGAAAGCCTAAGCGTTCCCGTCGTAAAAGTCAATGGCAACCACACCATGACCAAGGACATGGTTATCAGTACGATAGAGCCTTGGCAGCACATCCATAGTCGCTGTTTGGAGTCGGCTTACAAGGCCTCGCCTTATTTTGACCATTATTACGACTACCTGCAACCCATCTTTGAAGGCCATTTCGAACGCCTCATCGACTTGAACGATGCCGCCTTGAATGCGGTCTTGAAGATGCTGAAGGCAAATAAGGAGATTGCGCATACAACGGATTATGTCCGCGAGGCCGAGAACGACTTGCGCGAGGTGTTCAGTCCGAAAAAGCCATTTGATGTCAACCTCTTCCCTACTTATTATCAAGTGTTTAGCGAAAAGTTCCCTTTCGCGCCTGATTTGAGCGTTTTGGACTTGATTTTCAACGAGGGGCCAGAGGCGATGGGGTATTTGTCCTCCCTTCGGGAGCTATGTCGCGAGGATTGCATCCCTGCTTGACATCGGTTCGCCCTTTCAGGGCTTTGACTCATTTCACTTGAACATCAAACTCCGACCAATCCTTGGCTTCCGTCAGCAAGTCGTAATAATAGCAGATATTCTCCTCATTGATTTTCTCGCCGTTTACGGAAACGATTTGGTCGCCGACCTTGAAAACTTCCTTACCATCGATGAGGCGGCTCATTATTTTCAATTTACCATCAGCAACAACGAGTTTGTATCGAGTGAATTCACTCGGCTCATACTCTTCGGTAGCATGAGGCCTGACATATACTTTCGGGCCATCATTCGAAGCTGAGATAATCCAGTCATACTGCGAGATGGCCTTGAGACCCATATTGTTAAACGGCAAGTCTTTTACATATACGATTCCTGTCTCTTTTTCGACACCACCGAAATTAAACGTTTCTTGCGGAGCACGAACAAATCTCTGTTTACTCGTTTGGCCGCCAATGGTATTTCCATACGAGCCTTCATAAACATAATCGTTCACTTGGGGATTTTTCACCCTTTGTTCATCTTTCATCAAAAACCCAGTGTTACCGTTACCCGTATCAAAAATGCATTCATATTCCACGCCGTTGATTTGTGGATAAACCCACAGGGCATTTCTTTTCATCGCGCACTTGACAGGAACGAAACCTGCGGTGTCAACAGGCTCTGAATAAGGAATGAAAGTGATTTCACGGTTCGTAAAGTCTAACTTATAATGACCAATATTTAGGCTCTCCGAGCCTAGCAGGTGGTGGTCGGAAATGGTGTGTTTTTCACAAAGAGGCGGCTCGGGGTTCAAGACAGCAAAACCTATTCCCGAGTTGTTCACCCTACTCGTCCCAATCATGACAGGCAGCGTCGTTGCCTTTACCTTAGACTTCTTGTCAGCACCCGTCACTCGATGACGATAGAACTTCATCCCCTCAGGTTGTGTGCTCGGTGTATACATCATCAGCATCAACGAATTGACGCCCGAATCGTACATCAACGTATCTGGCTTCCCGTTTACTTCGGCCTTGAACAGCATTTGGCCCCCATTCATCACGAAAGGGATGGTGTCGCCGAACCGGACCTCTGTCATTTCACCATCATTGTTTGCAAAAGTATGGATAAGCAATCCCACTGGCAGAAAATAGAAAACAGCAGCGATCACTATCGCAAGGACAGCCAAAATGATGAGTAGTATCTTCTTACTTTTCTTTTTCATTGTTTGTTTATTTTGTTTTACTTCTCTGGATAAGCAATCCTCACATGATAAATGTTCATCAGCTTCTTTTTCAGCACTTTGCGGCAAGTCTCAATGTCGCGGAGGGTAAGGTCGGTGTTGAGGAACTGCCCAGCCTCCATCTGCTTGTTGATGATGTTGTCGACCATGTCGCTGATTTTCTTCTCGTCAGGGTCTTTCAGGCTGTGCGAGGCGGCCTCGATGCTGTCGGCCATCATCAGCACGGCGGTCTCACGCGAGAATGGTGCCGGACCGTGGTAGGTGAACGGCGTCGGGTCAATTTCCTCGCCAGGATGGGCCTTCTGCTCGTTGATGTAGAAATAATCGGTGCGGCGCGTGCCGTGGTGGGTTCGGATGAAGTCGATGATGCGCTCGGGCACGTGTGCCTTGTGAGCCAACTCAATACCATCGCTGACATGCGATATGATAATCTCGGCGCTCTCGATGTTCGAAAGATCATTGTGCGGGCTATAGGCACCATGCTGGTTCTCAGTAAAATACATCGGATTGTTGGTTTTCCCAATATCGTGGTACAAGGCACCTGTGCGCGCCAACATGGTGTCGCCGCCAATCTCGAACAACACCTCTTCGCAGAGATTCGCCACTTGGATGGAATGTTGGAACGTGCCTGGAGCAGTGGTGGCCAACTGCCTGAGCAAAGGGCTGTTGGTGTTGCTCAACTCCATAAGCGACAAGGAGGTAGTCATTCCAAAGATGCGCTCAAACATCAAGATAAGGGGCTGAGCCAACAGCGTGAACAGCGCGTTTAACAGCAGCAAAAACAAATCCGTCCATGAGACCTCCGAGGTCGACATAAACGTAAACGACAGATACACAATAAGATATCCGAAAAACACAAACAGCGCAGCCTGAATGAAACGGTGGTGCACCCGCTTGTTTGACATGCTGAACGTGACCAAGATGGTGGCCACCAACTGCATGAAAATGAATTGGAAAGGATTGGGCACCACCAAGGAAATCAGCATGACGGTGAACACCTGCACGGCGAAAGCCAAGCGCATGTTGAAGAACACCCCGATCATGATGGCGAGGATGCTCACCGGCATGACGAGGGCAAACGAAGGATGAAGCTTGACAATCCAATACGACGGGATGACGATCAGCAGGACGAGCACGAGCAGCAAGACGATATTTTTCAGCTCGGAGAAGACTTTCTTGTGCAGCATGTGCACATAAAGTCCCATCAAGGCGAAGATAAGCGCCACCAAGCCCAGTTGGCTCAACAAGACGCGCAGGCTCTCGTCGCGCGACATGGAACGCGAGGTGTATTCGCGCTGCAACGAGTTCAATATATTATAGGTGTGCTCGTCCACCAACTCGCCCTCCGAGACGATGATTTCGTCCTTCTGTACCATGCCGTAGGTGAGCGAAACCGACGAAACCGCGTTGTCGACCTCTTGTTTTGTCAGTTCGGCGTTGTAGAAGACATTTTGACGGAGCGCGCCATTGAGCAACTCGGAAACCAGCTTGGTATCCACATGGCTTCCAACATTTTTCATGGATTCGGAAATGGCCTCGGTAGCGGTATTCATGGTGAAAAAGTCGCCATAATAGGCCGTGCGCATCACCTTGTCGCGAATGATGTTGATTTCCGACGACGGGCTCAAATCGGTGGTGGCGTCGTTGTAGGCCGCGATGCCGCATTCCTCGATGGAGTCGTACACGTTGAACAGCACATCGAGGCTCAAATCCTTGTCGAAGCCTTTGCTTTCATCCCATTTCGTCTCAAAATTGACAAACAGCATGTTACGCGAAGCCACCATCTGCTCGTCGTTGTAAACGAAAATGGGACGCACCTTGGCTGAGGCGGCCTCGTTTTCGGCCCAAAGCGTGGCGTCGTCCTTGTAAATCGGGAAGTCGAAAGGCGCGTAAAGGGTTTCGTGCTGCCAGGGCTTGGATAGCTGGTACTCGTACTTGAACTTGCCCGTGCGCGGCATCTGCCAACAGACCAAAACCGCCGCAATGACAAAAGCCGAAACCTTGGCCATACCGTAGAAATTATGGCGTATCGTGTTGAAAAAATCCTTTATTATATTCATATCCAACGAATTATGATTTTACATTCGAGATAAAAATTTGGGCTAAATTAAGAAATAAACTGCAACCGCAAAAAAAGAATCGAAAAAAGCATTATTTTAGCGGTCTGAAAACACCAGAAAAATGACCTACGGCATCTGCAATCTTTCCGTCATCGCTTTGCGCAAGGAAGACCGACACGGCTCGGAGATGGTGAACCAACTGCTTTACAATGAGACTTATACGGTCTTGGACAAGACACATGAATGGGTTTTGGTTCAGACGCATTTCGACCATTATGAGGGTTGGATTCAAGCGAAACAGTATCATGGAATAAGTGAAGAAGACCTCTACTCGATAAAACGCAAGACGACGTATCTGACCGACAAACCTTTCTGCACGGTTGACGACAAGCTGCTCAGCATGGGCACGCCGCTCTTAGCGCCGCATCCCGACGCGGTGGAAATGCCTTCGGAGTTCCATCCCGAATTGATGGTGGACTATGCCAAAAAGCTGCTCAATGCGCCCTATCTTTGGGGTGGTCGAACCGTGATGGGCATCGACTGTTCGGGCTTGGTGCAGCAGTGCGCCCGCCTTGCGGGACTGCTTCTGCCCCGCGATGCCTCGCAGCAGATTGAATGCGGCGACTTGGTGTATTTCCTGCCCGAGACCCAGCCTGGCGACTTGGCCTTTTTCGGCGAGGACTGCGGCCCCATCACTCACGTCGGAATCATTATGAGCGACGAGCGCATCATCCACGCCTCTGGGCAGGTCCGCATTGATTATCTGGACCAGACGGGCATCTTTAACAAGGAGCGGAACGAGCATACGCATCGGTTGCAAGCTATTAAGAGGATAAATTAGTTACACGAAAATTTTCGCAACGAAGTTTTTCGCAATGATTTTTACTATATTTGCACCCGCAATTCGAAAACACAACAACTACTCAAACAACATAAAATTTTTAGTACTATGAAGAAGACTCTGTTTATTACATTGTTTTTGGCGGCCATCTGCATAATGCCGTCGTGCGTAAAAGACTCGGCAAAAGACAAAGTTGTTTTCGGCAATAGCAAAGGAATGGCCGTGACATCCTATGACAGTACTTTGACTCCAGTGCAATATGGTCATTGGTCTTGGGGCAATACGATTGACCTTGACGGAGATGGACAACATGACGTTCAGTTTCATTCGACAAGCGAAGTTATGGAAGGAGGCATCCTCACCGAACTTTATTGCAATGAAAACACGGCACTATTGGGCGAGGTCAATGATCAAAAATTCTCGCTTTCTGCCTATAATGCCGACGACAGTTTCAGCAAAGACAACACTTTCATGAGCACCAATGTCACCCTACTTAATAATGACAGTAACTTTTTCCCGATGAACGAAGCGAAATATATTGGTTTCAAACTCACCGAAAACGACCAAAGTCGTCTAGGCTGGATGAAAGTCATTCTTCATCATGACTATGTCGAACTCATGGAAACTGCTATTCAAAAATAACCCTGGATTGCTTCGTCGTTCCTCCTCGCAATGACGCGAAGCGACCTTAATCTTGAAATTAGAAATCTTTAAATCTTAAATTTTCAAATCTTTAAATCTTAAATAACAAATAATGAACAACGCACTGATCACTTTTGCGAAGCCTGAGAACGAGCCGGTAAAGGCTTACCGTCCGGGCAGTCCGGAGCGTATTGAGCTCCAAAAAGAATTGGAAAGACAATCGAACGAAGTCGTCGAAATCCCTGCCATCATCAATGGTCAGGAAGTCCGCACCGGCGACATGGGTGAGGTCGTCATGCCTCACGACCACAAGCACGTCATCGCCCGCTACCACAAGGTCGGCGAGAAGGAAGTCCGCATGGCCATCGACGCCGCCCAAGCCGCCA
>Ga0310690_10000068_pt1 | contig 224028 bp, 191 predicted proteins | sample AusTroGonzalo_MG_2_FD_207661 | JGI IMG/M metagenome (GOLD analysis project Ga0310690, IMG submission 207661) | Bovine rumen microbial communities from tropical cattle in Woodstock, Queensland, Australia - Gonzalo_04 (v2) (version 2) | ecosystem: Host-associated > Mammals > Digestive system >... | reverse complement strand
TTTTTTTAACAACTCTCAGGAGGTTTTCTATGTCAGGCCACAATAAGTGGAGCACGATTAAGCACAAAAAAGGTGCTGCAGATGCAAAAAGAGGCAAAATTTTCACGAAACTCATTAAAGAAATCACTATAGCTGCAAAAGGCGGCGGCGGAGACCCCGACGGCAACCCGCGTCTTAAAACCGCCATCCAGTCTGCTAAAGCGGCTAATATGCCTCTCGACAACATCACACGTGCAATCAAAAAAGGAACAGGCGAGCTTGAAGGCTCAAGCTACGAAGAGGCAACATACGAGGGATACGGTCCGGGCGGAGTCGCAGTTATGGTCGACTGCCTTACCGACAACAAAAACAGAACCGTTTCCGAAATCAGAAGAATATTCACGAAAGCCGGCGGAAATATGGGCAACAACGGCTGCGTAAACTGGATGTTCAGCCAGAAAGGCCAGATCATCATCCCGAAAGAGGGCGTTGACGAGGAAAAACTTATGGAAGACGCTCTGGAAGCAGGCGCTGAAGATGTCATCGACAACGACGAAGTTTGGGAAATCAGAACTGAAATGGGCGATGTTTACGCTGTTTCCGGTGTTCTTACCGAAAAAGGATACCAGTTCGAAGAAGCGAAGATCGCGCGTATCCCGCAGAATTTCGTAAAAGTCGAAGGCAAAGTTGCGGAGCAGGTTCTCAAGCTCATGGAAGCATTCGACGACAGCGACGACGTTCAGGATGTCTATGCAAACTACGACATAGATTTCAGCCAGCTGCCAGAGGAAGAATAATCTGTCTTGGATAAACAAGGTTATATCATTCTAGGAATTGACCCCGGCAGCATCAAAACGGGCTACGGCTTGATAAATGCTGCCGGGCGTTCTTTTTTTCACATTGACAACGGTTTGATAATGCCGCCGAAAGGACTCGATTTCAAAGACAGGATCGGCTTTATTTTCCGCGGCGTATGCGATGTCATGGACGAATTCAAACCTGACGCGGTCGCTTTGGAAGATGTTTTCATAGCGAAAAACGCCCAGAGCGCGCTGAAATTAGGGCATGTCAGAGGCGCAGTAATGAGTGCCGCGGCCATTCACGGGCTTCCCCTTTTCGAATATACTCCGACAAAGGTGAAACAGTCTGTCACAGGTAACGGCAGAGCGGAAAAATTCCAGGTTCAGAGGATGATACAGATCCTTCTGAAGCTCAAGGAAGTTCCTTACGAAGACGCGGCAGACGCGCTTGCTATTGCAATAACCCACGCATTTACGGTGTAAAAATGATAGGCTACATTAAAGGAACAGTCGTCGCAAACGAAGAGCGCGAGCTAACGATCCTCACTGAAGGCGGTGTAGGTTATGTTGTCGGTGTAACTCCGACTCTCAATGTGAAATATCCCGAAGGAGAGACTGTTTCGCTTTTCGTCCAGACTTTTGTCCGCGAAGATGCGATAGATCTTTACGGATTCGAGCGGATCGAAGAAAAGCACCTTTTCAACATGCTCTGCGAAGTGAACAAAATCGGACCGAAAACGGCACTTTCTATTCTTGCTTTCGCTCCGATAGAAGATATCGTCTCTGCAATACTTTCCGGCAACGCGCAGTTCTTCAAAAAAATCAGCGGAGTCGGCGCGAAAACCGCCGAAAAAATCATCATCGATCTGAAAGACAAAACCGACAAATTTTCCGCGATCGCCGCAGGTTCTTCGGAAACAGCAAAGGTTCTTTCCAACGACAAGCAGATCCGCGAAGCTGCCGACGCGCTTGCCGCTCTGGGCTTCAACCCGCTTCAGATCAGGCATGCAATGGCAAAAATAGAGGATAAGGAATCAAAGAGAGCGGAAGAGATCATCAGAGAGGCTCTCAAAGTTATCAGAAACCTCTGATTTAAGGTGAAAAATTATGGAAGAAGAAAGATTGCTCAATTCGCAGGAACTTCCCGAAGATTCGTCGCTCGAAGGCGGACTCAGACCGAAAAACCTGAGCGGTTACATCGGTCAGAAAGCGGTCGTAGACAATATTAAAATCTATATCGAAGCTGCGAAAAAAAACGGAAGGCAACTTGATCATATACTTCTTGCGGGCCCTCCCGGACTCGGTAAAACCACTCTAAGCCAGATAATCGCCAATGAAATGGGAGTCAATATGTTTTCGACTTCCGGCCCTGTCATCGAGAAAAAAGGCGATCTGGCCGGTCTGCTCACACCTCTCCAAGAAGGCGATGTCCTTTTTATTGACGAGATCCACAGACTCAATCCGGCTGTCGAAGAGAGCCTCTATCCAGCGATGGAGGATTTCCGTTTCGATATCATGCTCGGACAGGGACGGGAAGCCAACAGCGTGCCTCTTCCGCTGCAGCCGTTCACGCTTATCGGCGCAACGACGAAGACAGGACTGCTTTCAAGCCCGCTTCGTGACAGGTTCCAGATAGTTTTCAGAATGGATTACTACAATGTCGAAGACCTTGAAACGATAGTAAAACGTTCGGCGAAAGTGCTTGGAATAACAATTGACGATGCCGGGGCCCTCGAAATAGCAAGACGTTCGCGCGGAACTCCGCGAATCGCCAACAGAATTTTGAAACGAGTCCGTGATTTTGCCATTGTACAGGGCGACGGCAACATCGATATCGCAATTGCGAAATTCGCACTCAACCAGATGGAAATCGACGAAGACGGCCTTGACCAGATGGACAGAACGATCCTTATGACAATCATCGATTCGTTCCGCGGAGGCCCTGTCGGGATCGAGGCGATCGCGGCAAGTGTCAGCGAGGAGAGACGCACGTTGGAAGATGTTTACGAGCCTTATCTCATCAAAGCAGGTTTCATTGCAAGAACAGCCAAAGGGCGTGTCGTCACGAAAAAGACTTTGGATAAATTCGGTATAAAGGCGAACGAAATTCAGGGAGAGCTTTTTTGAGAAAATTTTACGAAGAGCTTAAAAAGATTGAAGATTTTGATTCTTTTGACCGTTCTAAACTCCTTGATTACATCCACAGACAAAAGTTCGAGGCATCGGCACTCACCGGCATTGACGCTAAATTCTGGATCGAACTCGACTACCTGATCTACCTCACAATGCAGTGCACTTCAAACGATTCGAACGAAAAGCGGAATTTCTTCATAAACTCTGTGATTCCTTTTATCCGTTCCAAAATTTCCGAAATCGACAAGGTTTTAAAGCAGCTTCCCGAGAAAGAATTTTATTACCTAAAAAAAGATCTCCGTCTTTTCAAGCACATTTTCTCGCACACTTCCAACCTTATCGGAAAAAAACTCGACTATTTCCTGCCGTCGGCAATTTTTTCGTCGGCGATGGAAACGATGACTGTCCTGTATCCGCTATGCGAAAAATCGTGCGACCTTGGTCTGGTTGTAAGAAGCAATTACACCATTCTGCTGACGAGATACGTGGCGAACGATTTTTCGAGCAAGATAGTTGAAATTATTGACTATTTTATTTGGTTTCTCGCTGTTTCCCATATCGCTTCCGCAGACGATGCCCGCCGTTTCAGAGATCAGATCGTCATAAAACTTTCCGATTTCATCGAAGCGGATTCCGATTTTACGAACGACGACGAATGTTCCTCGAAAACTTTTGTCCTCGAACTTCACGAAGTTCTGACCGAAATCAACATAAAAAACAGCATCAGAAGCCTGCTCGACAAAATTATGACCGAAAAAACAAGCATCGGCGAATGTCTGAAAACGATTTCTTCGATTTTCCTCGATGTAGAAAAAATCCCCGGGCAGACCTACATTCTGCGCGACCTAAGAATCGCAGCAGGACTCTCTGCATCGGTCATAAACAATATGAAAAGCGGCAACAACCGCGCCCTTCTTGAAGACATTTATCTCGCAAAGGCGCTGAAGCCTTATTTCATGCAGGTTTCACGTTATATGCTCGACCCTGCCGGCGACATAGAAATGTGCCGCCTTTTTGAAATCATGTCCTATCTCGAAGAAACTTTTCCCTCTTTCGTCATGCACAACGACATCATTCCGCTTCTGGAAAAATCGCTCGCATGCTTCGAATCGATCGTTTCAAGGAATCCAGACATTGACACAAAAGAATCCGCAGAGCTTTTCATTGCGAAAGCAAAACAGATTTATGCCGGAAAGTTTTAATTTTATTTAGAATTTTATTACAGTTACGGAATCGCCGCCCTCTTCGCTGCCGCCGGGCGCGAACGTGAATTTATATTTTTTCTGCAGGTCCGGAAGAAAATCGCGGATGAATTTTTTGAGTTTTCCGCTTCCCTGACCATGGATGATAGTAAGCGATACCGCGCCTCCGCCGAAAGCCGTGTCAAGCGATTTTTCGATTTTTTCGGCCGCATCCTCGACGAACATTCCTCTGACATCGCACATTTCGATATACTTCGATTCTACCGGCGATTTTGAGGATTTCACCTTCACAGTTTGAGCGTTTTTGATGACGATCAGCCTTTCGACCGGTGTTGTCAGCAATTTTCCGCTGCTTGTGTATTCGGCTTTGCTTCCTTTGACTTTCTGAAGAATTCCTTCTAATTTCAAGAGCTTATCATAAACAACGGTTTTTCCTGGAATAACCTTGTCAAGGCAGTCGGCAAGCTTTTCGCCCTCTTTCGTATCAAGCGCCACTGTCTGGCGGTCTATCGCGTCCTGAAGAGTCTCCTTTTCTTTTTTTAGAAGAACGACTTTCTGCGGGATCTCCTTCTCCCCTACTTTTTCAACTTTCTTTTTCAACTCGGCCTCCTCCATTTCGACAAGTTTTTTAAGGCTTCTGAGGCGCGTTTCCTCGAACTGTTTTTCCTTCGTTTCGAGTTTTCTGCGAAGTTCCGATATTTCGCGCTCTTCCGCTTTGATAGTGGCTTTCGCCGCCTCGACTTCCTCTGTCAGAACGGCAAGCTGCTCCTCTTTTTTGTGGAGACGGTTGATCAGCGGCTCGACCCCGCTTTCCTTCGCGAGAAGAAGTTTTTCGAGCTTTTCCACGAATTCCTGCGGGAAACCGATTTTGCGGACAAGCGAAAGGGCGTTGCTTGACCCCACGATGTTGTATGAAAACTTGTATGTCGGTTTGTCTTTCGCCTCGTCGAAACCCATCGCGACAGGAATGAACTTTTTGTTCTGCAATGCGATAGATTTGACCTCGGCAAGGTGGCTGGTCACTACCGAAAAGCACCCTTTTTCAGCGACAAATTCAAGGTAAGCCCCTGCGATCGCGCCGCCCTGAAGAGGATCCGTTCCCGTTCCGATCTCGTCGATCAGCACAAGGTCTTTGCTGTTCAGTTTTTCCGCAGTCGCGCTGAGAAGACGCAGATGGCTCGAAAAACTCGACTCTCCTGCAAAAGCATCCTGATTGTCACCCAAAATGAGGAAAATATTCTCAAAAAAAGGAAGTTTCGCACTGCTTGCCGGAACCGGGAAACCCCGCACCGCAAGGTCCGCGATCGCGGCGACAGTCTTGATCGAAACGGTCTTTCCGCCTGCGTTCGGGCCGCTCACGACCATGATTTTCTCTTCATCGGAAAAAACAAAATCGTTCTTTACCAGGTTTTCGCCCCTGCTTAAAAACACCGGCGGAAACCAGGCCTGAGCGAGTTTCATCGAATCGTCGCTGAACTCCGGTATCGCACAGCCGTTTTCCTTCATCCAGAAGTATTTCGTGAAGATATTTTCGATGTGGACCGCCCTTTCGATGCACTTTTCGACATAGCTGTAATTCCTGAAAAGAAGTCCTCTGAGCTCTCTAAGAATCCTGATGATCTCCTCAAGTTCACGCGCCGCAAGAAGCGAAAGCGAGTTGTTGTGCTCGATAAGCGGCATCGGCTCAAGAAAAGCCGTCTGACCGGTGCGGCTGTAATTGTGGATGACGCCTTTCACAGTCCGTTTGAAAACCGATTTGAAGGGAAGGACATAACGGTCGTCACGGATCGTGAACCAGTCTTCCTGCAGGAAACCGCTGTATTCGGGCGAAGTCGTCATCTTTTTGATCTCATCGCCGATATTTCTGTGCGTGTCGGCAAGCTGCTTCCTTATTTTCGCAAGTTCAGGGCTCGCATTTGAATTTATCTCCCCTTTTTCGTTCACGACCTGCTTTATCGTCATCTCCAGGCTGACATTATATTCGAAATCGAGAAGAGAATGGATTTTCGGGGTGAATCCCTGCCTTTTCAGCTCTTCGCCCGACCTTCTGACGACTCCCAGAAAATCGCCGATAGTCCGGTAATTCATCGCTTCAAGCGGCTCGTTCGCTTCGAACATTTCTGTCACATTTTTCACGCTGTCCAAATTGAACGGAAAAAGACTTCTGTAATCGTTTGAAAGCGCGGCAGCCTCGCGGATCAGCGCGAATTCATGCTCGCATTCGTCAAACGAAAGTCTTTCCGCCTCGTGCAGAGAGCGTTTTCCGTATTCAGAAAGAGATTTTTCACCGATCCAGTCAATTATCGAATTCCATTCCTGCAACATGAATCCTCCGGGAAATCAAAGCGAATTTTTTTGAACAAATTTAGAACATTATATCGCAGCAGTCATCTTTTTGAGCCAAGCTTTCTCCTCTTTGCCAAGAAGCGGCGACAACGTCTTGAAAACAAGTTTGTGATAGTCGTTGAGATATTTTTTCTCTTCAGCCGTAAGAAGCGTCGGCTCGATCGCGCGGATATCGATCGGGCACATCGTGAGGTTCTCGAATCCTACGAACTGTCCCCACGCCGTTTTTTCTTTCGGAACGGAGAGAACAAGGTTTTCGATCCTGATGCCATACTGGTCGGGCTCGTAGTAGCCGGGCTCGTTCGAAACGACCATTCCGGGAACGATCTTGGTGTCGCTTCTGCGGGTCGAAATGCTCATCGGGCCTTCATGGACACTGAGGTAAGCGCCGACGCCGTGGCCTGTTCCGTGGAGATAGTTCTTGCCGTCCTTCCAGAGCGCTTCTCTTGCAAAAGCATCGATATTAGCGCCTGTCGTAAATCCCTGCGGGAACTGCGTGATCGCGATCCTGATGTGACCTTTGAGAACGTTCGTGAAATCTCTCTTCATGTTTTTGGTAAGTTTTCCCATCGCGACGGTTCTTGTGATGTCGGTCGTGCCGAAAAGATACTGTGCGCCGCTGTCAACAAGGTAAAGTCCTGCCGGTTTGAGCTCACAGTCAGTCTCCGGAGTCGCGCTGTAGTGGATTATCGCGCCGTGTGCGCCGTAACCCGAAATCGTGTCGAAGCTGAGTCCCGCGAAGCCTTCGCCCTCTTTGCGGAAAGCTTCAAGTTTGTCGCTTGCCGAAATCTCGGTGATTTTGGTTTTACCGATATTTTTGTCGAGCCAGCAGAGGAATTTTACCATCGCCACACCGTCAATGACGTGAGCCTTTTTCATTCCTTCGATTTCGGTCGCGTTTTTGATTCCTTTCATTATCTGCGACATATTTTCGCCGTTTACGACTTCCGCTTTCTTGCTGTCCACTGCGTCAAGCAGGCTCTGCGAAGTGCGTGCCTTGTCGATGAAGATCTTTCCTTTGAGTCCTTTGATGAAAGCATAAATTTCTTCGTATTTATGAATGGTTATGCCGTCTTTTGCAATAGAGTCGGCATCTTTTTTATTGAATTTGCCTTCTTTTACGAAAAGATCCGCCGTCTTTTTGCCGATCACGCCGAAACCCATGACAACAGGGTTGCACTCGACATCGTTTCCGCGGATGTTGAAGATCCAAGCGAGGTCGTCGAGAGAAGCGAAAAGGTGGTAATCGACACCTGCTTCAACCATTTTCGCCCTGATGTTTTCAAATTTCTCTTTTCTGCCGAGACCTGCGTATTTTACCGGGTGAAGGAAACCTTTTCCGCTCGGGAATGCAGGTCTGTCTTTCCAGATTTTGTCGATAAGGTCTTCGCTGGAAGCAACTTTTATCCCTTTCGGTTCGAAAGTCTTTTTCAGATCGTCGACATCGTTTATCGACATTACAGCAGCGTCAAAACTGACGACTTCGCCTTTTTTGAGTTCGCCGCCGATCCAGTCGGTGTAGCTCGGAGTTTCGGGAAGTCCCGCTTTGAAAAGGGTTATCGTGCTGCCTTTAAGCTGGTTTTCAGCCTGAAGGAAGTATCTTCCGTCAGTCCAGAGTCCCGCTTTTTTAGCCGTTACGACAACTGTTCCGGCAGAACCGGTGAAACCGCTTATCCACGCTCTAGATTTCCAGCGCGGCGCGACATATTCGCTCTGGTGCGGGTCTGCACTCGGAATGATGTAAGCCGCAATGTTTTTCTTCTTCATCAAAGCTCTGAGCTCAGCAAGTTTGGATGTGATCTGCATTGAAAAACCTCCTAAAAAATTATGTGATTAAAAATCGGAAAAAATCTCTTCATTGACAGGAACAAACTAAAACGCGCAGTCGGTTGAATAAGTTATATCTGTCGGAGTGCTTTTTAAACCGTTCTTGCTTTCCTCGGAATTGTTGCTGAAATCCCAGAAAGCGATCGTGTTGTTGTCTGCGGAAAGCTGCAACTGCGACGCATCGAAATTGTTTTTATATGTATTCGTGCTGATTTTAAGCTGGTCGATCTTGCCGTTGAAAGATGTTCCGATTGCGAGAGCATCCGTGACTGTTTTCGGAGTCAAAGACATAATAACAGTCTCAGTCTTTTCAGCTATATTTACTCCGTTTATATAAAGACGGAGATATGCCGTTTTCCTGGCCGTTCCTTCAATATAATAAGAAAGCGCAACATGATACCAGCCGTCTTCCAAAGCCTTTTCCAAATTCGAAGTGTTATTTGACCCGACTGCAGCGGCGAAAGGATTATTGCTGCTCACGTGATAAAAACCGCCTTCCATCGTTTTATATGTTTTCTGATTCCAGTTTGTGCCTGTTTTCTCTTCATAAACTGCCGTCAGGTAGTAAGAATTACCTTTTCTCACGATTGACTGATTTGTCGCTGAAACAGCATCCTGCTTTACCCAAGCTTCAATCGTCCATGAACTTCCGAGGTTGAGCTTGGTGTCGTGATCGACAGCAATTTGCGAGTTTGAACCGTTGAAAATTGCCGAACAGTAAGGCTTGCACAGCTTGCCTTCCGGACCGTAGTTTGCAATGCAGACATACTGGCAGGGCTGCGGTTCGCCGTCACCATACTCTGTTGCATAAGTCACAGGTTCCCACTTCTCTGTATTGAGATCGTAGTAGATTTTGTAGCTTGAATCGCCGTTCCACTCGGAATTATCAGGTTTTGAATCACATGTTACGGTTACATAGCACTTTTTTGCCGAAGAATCCCAGGTTCCGCCGACATTGTTGCATTTTTCCCTATCACTCTCGGAATCGGTGTCTGTGTCACCAGTGTCTGTATCTGCTGTGTCTCCGGTATCGGGATAGTCTGTGTCGCCGGTGTCGGTATCAACTGTGTCGCCGGTATCTGGATTTTCCGTGTCACTCGTGTCTGTATCAACTGTATCACCCGTGTCGGGATTTTCAGTATCGCCGGTATCAGGATTTTCCGTGTCGCCCGTGTCAGGATTTTCAGTATCGCCGGTGTCAGGATTGGTGTCGCCGGTATCGGTTCCTGTATCAACGGCATCGTGATTGCCTGCTTCCGGCACGATCCTTTCTACTCCGTCGCCGCATGCAGCAAAAAAGAAAAGAACGAAAATTAAAAAGAAGTAACTGAGTGATTTCATCTTCTCCTCCGTTAAAAAAACCGCAAACGGATTATTATATAAGATTTCAAAGATTTGTATAGTTTTTATTTTTCGGGAATTTTGAAAAAATCAGGAGTGCAGTCTGAACTATTCCATGCAATCGGTCGAATAGATTATGTTCGTCCCGATGCCGTTCAGAGCGTTGGGTGAGGCATCATTCGTATCGTTGTTGAAATCCCAGAAAGCGACCGTGTTTTCGTCCGCGCTGAGAGCAGAAGGAGTGAAATCCTCGATGTATTTCGTAGTATTTGAAATCTTGATTGAGTCTATCAAACCTTTGAAGAAGAAATTTGAATTTACATTGGCGCCTATTACAAGCGGATCTTCGTTTGTGTTCACGGTGATCGTGCCGTCATTGTAGTTTTCTGACGCGACCTGCTTTCCGTTCAGAAAGAGAACCAGTTTTGTCACCGTCTTTTCCTGCTGAGACCATGGGTTGGAATTGTCCGTTTCCAGCACCTGCATATGAACCATTGCGATATGACTCCAGTCAGCGGAATAGGTCACGTTGCTTGCGCTCGACTGAAGAGTGGCGCTACGGGAGCCTTGATTCCAGCCTCCGCCGGGATAACCGCCGCCGGTTTCAGATGTGTATGAATAACTGACATAACCCATCAGACCATCAGTCAATGTCGTCTCCCATCCCTGCTGCTGCTGTTGTTTTTTGTATCCGGTGAGAAGATAAACCGGCGACTTTGTTTCAGCGCCCTTTCTTACTATCGGAACATTGTTCTCATTGACATCCTCAGCCGCCTGTTTGATCCACGCTTCGATCGTCCATGTTTCGTAAGCGAGGTTCAGGGCATCGTTTGCCGGGATCTCGATTTTTGATGATTCGCCGTTGAAAACCGCCGAACAGTATTTCTCTTCTGTCGTGTCGCCATCGTCGGGAGTTCCGCTGTCGGAATCATCACCGGAATCCGTATCGTCGGAATCAGCCGCGTCTCCGTCGCCGGAAGTGTCTGCGGTGTCTGAATCTGAACCTGAATCCGAATCAGGCTCTGACGGTTCTACTGACGAATCGGAAACATCATCATCGATTACGCTGTTCCCATCATCTTCATTATTTTTTTCGTCACTTTTGCCTTCTTTTTCCGTCTCGGGCACTATCCTTTCAACTCCATCACTGCACGCGGCAAAAAAGAAAAGGGCAAAAACCAAAAAGAAGCAGTTGAATCTTTTCATTTTATTCTCCGTCAAAAAACAAAACCGACAGATAATAGGCTTAATCTTTTTTTTGTATAGTTTTTATTTATATTGAATTTGCAAGAAGAGAGCTTCCGGAAAAGAAATTAATTTCTGCACTCTTTCACATAAGTTATACTTTGTATACTTTCCGATATGCCGTTGAGCCCGTGTCCGGAAGAATCGTCGGCATTGTTGCTGAAATTCCATAAAGCGATTGTATCGTTATCGGCCTTAAGAGCTTTGGGAGCAAAATCCTCCGAGTATTTCGCGGTACTCGAAATCCTGATCGAATCTATCATACCGTCGAAAGACTGCCCGATAATCAGATTCTCTTCCGATGTTGTAATAGAAAGTGAACTTGCAGATGAATTGCTGTCTGACGATTTAACTTTTTTCCCGTCAATATAAAGGGTAACTTGAGGCGATTTCGTATTCATCAAAGCATTCGTTATAGTCTGAACAAGAGCGATATGTGTCCAATCGCCAGAATTCGCAAGATTCGTAGCTTCAGCGGAAGCACTTATAAATCCATAAGAAGCGGTACCTTTCATTGCGGTTGTTTTTGTCTGCTGTCCGCCGTTCCAGCCGCCGTTCCCGCCCGATGTTTTCGTGTAATAATAGGAAAGCAGATAAGTATAAGTGTAGGAATTATTGTTTATCCTGTTTATCTTGCCTACGATAGGAGCAGCGTTAGCAGAATACTCATCTTTCGGAGTCTGTTTTACCCACGCCTCGATTGTCCATGCCTCCGAATTGAGATCCAACAGATCGTTATGCTTGACTTCGATTTTTGAATCGGTTCCGTTGAAAACTGCCGCATAGCATGAATCATCCTCTGTTCCTGAATCTGCCGGATCAGGCGTCATATCGGAATCATCTCCGGAATCCGCGGAATCGTCTGAATCATCGTCTGAATCAGAATCATCACCTGGATCGGAATCATCGCCTGAATCCATATCATCGTCTGAATCAGAATCGTCTCCGGAATCAGCCGCATCTCCGTCATCGGAAGTGTCTGCGGTGTCTGAATCCGGATCCGTATCAGGTGCTGACGGTTCTACTGACGAATCGGAAGCATCATCATCATCGATTACGCTGTTCCCATCATCTTCATTATTTTTTTCGTCACTTTTGCCTTCTTTTTCCGTCTCAGGCACTATCCTTTCGACTCCGTCACCGCACGCGGCAAAAAATAAAAGAGCAAAAACCAAAAAGAAGCAGTTAAATCTTTTCATTTTATTCTCCGTCAAAAAAAACAAAACCGGATGATGATAGGCTCAATATTTTTTTTGTATAGTTTTTTAATTTTTAAGCTTTGCAGCAAGAAGCGCGACCGCGTAAACCGCGCCCGAAACCAGCGTGATCACCGCACCGGTCGGCAGATTCCATGTGTAAGAAACAAAAAGCCCGCTCATGCTGAAAATGAAACTCAGAATTATGGAAAGAATGATTATTCCGCCGACTTTTCTCTGAAAAATCGCGGCTGTCGCGGCCGGAAGGCTCATGAACGCGATGACTAAAATAAGTCCGACGACTTTCATCAGAACGACGACCGTTAGCGCGATCACGGAAAGCATGAGGATATAAATCAGCGACGATTTCACGCCGTGCAGAGTCGCGTTTTCCTCGTCGAAACTGACTGCCTTGAACTGCCTGAAAAACAGCGCCGTAAGGACGATGACAAGCGCCGCAAGCACAGAAAGCGCCGTGATGTCGCCTTTCGAAACAAGGAGGATATTGCCGAAAAGATAGTTATTGAGATTTACGGCATATCCCGGCGTAAGATACATAAAAATTATTCCGGCCGACATTCCGCAGGCCCACATCGCGCCAATGACCGTGTCCTCGTGCTGTGAGGCCCTGAGCCTGATCATTCCGAGCAGGACTGCAAAAAGAAGCGCAGTGAAAACGGCTCCCGCAAACGGCGGGATTCCGAAATAAACCGCTGCCCCTACCCCGCCTAAAACCGCATGTGCGATTCCTCCGGCGATGAAAGTGATCCTGTTGACATATACGAAAGTGCCTGAAATCCCGCAGGAAAGCGCCGCAAAAAGCGCCGCAATGACTGCATTCTGCAAAAATGAATATGTAGAAAGCGCACTGAAAAAATCCATTTAAATCCCGCACTTATGATGAATCATCGTCGTTTTTCCGCTGTATGCGTGATGCTCTTCAAGGCAGCACATCTCGTCTTTTGAATTATGCTCGACGAAGATCTTGTTCACGCAGCCGATTTTGTTCACAAAACTCGATACGAAACCGATGTCGTGCGACACCATGACTATCGTGATTTTTTTGTTCATGTCGAGAAGCATCTCGTAAATATCCTTTTCGACCGAACTGTCGACGCTTGCGACCGGCTCGTCAAGAAGAAGGATCTCGGGATCGCTGACTATCGCCCTCGCAATAAGGGTACGCTGTTTCAGACCGCCCGACAGATCGCCGAAACGGGCTTTCGCACGGTCTGAAATCCCGAGTTTTTTCATCGCGTCGGCTGCCTTTTCCTTCTCGTTTTTAGTGTAAAACGGAAGAAATGAAGTCGATTTGATGAGGCCCTGAAGCACGACTTCCTCGACAGTTATCGGAAAAAGCCTGTCATGTGAGGAAAACTGCGGAACGGAGGCGATTTTCGTGAAATTCTTTCCCGGCTCCTCGCCGAAAACCGTGATTTTCCCGCTTGTCGGCCTGATAAAGCCGAGCATAAGCCTGAGGATCGTCGTCTTTCCGCCGCCGTTCGGGCCGATTATCGCGAAAAAATCCTCTTTCTTTACCGAAAAAGTGACATCACGCAGGATCTCGTTCTTCCCGTAAAAAAACGAAACCTTGTCGAAATTTATGACTTCCGGCTTATCCAAAACATCTCCTCTTTTTTAGCGCGCCTTCGTTATTATCGATTCGCCGCCTCGAAATGTCGAATATCGAAATTTCGAAATATCGACAAAGAATTGGCGGCGTCGAAAAAAAACGACAAAAACTTGCGGCGCGGACTATACTCAATTTTTCGGAAAATGCGAGATATTGTCTCAGATATTTCTTGTTACGCGACCGAAAATATAAAAAAATTTTTATCTTGACTTTTATTTTTTGCCGGCTACCATTCCGCAACTTTGAGAAATAGTTCTCAAGGTGTGTTTTACAGTTGTTTTTTTGAGAGAAGAGAGACATGAACATTTATGTTGGAAACCTTGCGTACAAAATGAGTGAAGAAGAACTTAGATCCGCTTTCGAAGCTTTCGGAACAGTTGATTCCGCAAGATTCGTAATCGATCGCGAAACCGGCCGTTCCAAAGGCTTCGGCTTTGTTGAAATGCCGAACAAGGAAGAGGCAGAGGCAGCTATCGCCGGTCTTAACGGAACAGAACTTGCTGGCAGAACAGTTACTGTCAACGAAGCTCGTCCGCGTGAAGAGAGACCGAGAGGCGGCTTCAGAAAGTAATTCTTTCAGTCGTTCTGATAGATCACGACATTTTTGTTCCATGCCTGGGCTTTTGCTCAGGCATTTTTTTATTTTGAGGTTTCTGTTTGGCAAAACTTCTTTTTATAAACCCTTTTGTCGAGGATTTCACGGCCTATAACCTCTGGGCAGCGCCGCTCGGACTTTTCAGGATCATGGAACATCACGAAAACATCGGCGACAGCGTGACTTATCTCGATTTTCTTGACGGAAGTTTTGTCGGAGACGATGCAGCGACTCCGCCGGTCTACCGCACATGGGAACGTCACACCTACTGGAAACGCGAAATCGAAAAACCCGATGTTCTGAAGATGATCCCTCGCAAATACTACCGTTTCGGAGCAAATGACGACACCGTCAGAAAAGTGCTTTCGGCGACTGAAAAGCCGGATATCGTCTACATTTCTACCGGAATGACCTACTGGTACCGCTCTGTTCTGAAAATGATCGGTTTTGTCAGAGAAATTTTCGGAGACACCGAGATAAATATCGGCGGAATTTCTGCGATCCTGATGCCGGAATTTTTTAAAGGAAAAAATATAACCGTAAACACCGGAAAAGCGCTGATCCCTGAAAATATTACCGGAACCGGAATGCGTTATCTCAAAAACCTTCATTTTTTTCCGGCAAATCTTATCGAAGGCTGCCCGAACAGATGCCCCTACTGCTCGAGCGTGATTTTTAATCCGAAAGTTTCATACAAAGATGTCGCGGTCCTTGCCGCAAACCTTGAAAAATGGCACGCTGAAACCGGACACTGCGATGTCGCTTTTTACGATGACGCCCTGCTGCTGCGCAACGGAGAGATGCTCCGCGATTTTCTCAACAGACTCCCGGCAGGAGTTTACCGATTTCACACTCCGAACGGCCTTCATCTGCGTGAAATCAATGAGGATTTATGCAGATATCTGGAAAAATACGACTTCCCGCAGCTTCGTTTCGGCTTTGAGACCGCGTTTTCGAGATATGAGGACAAAACTTCGCTCGACCAGCTTAAATCGGTCGTCAGAATGCTGAAAAACCACGGTTTCACGAGTGAAAGGATCGGCGTCTACCTTCTCTGCGGTCTTCCCGGGCAGACAGTTGACGAGGTAGAAAAAACCATCGATATTGTTGCAGAAATAGGCGCAAGACCCTATCTTAACGAATATTCACCCGTTCCCAGAACCAAACTTTTCGAGGAACACTTTAAAGAGAGCAAGCTCGATTTCAAGCGCGAGCCGCTCTTCCAGAACAACTCCGTTTCAGCATGGCGAAGTCCCGTCTTTACGCCGGAAGTCGTAAAAAATCTCAAGGATAAACTCACGAAAATTTATTCGGAAAAGTGAAAAAATATTGCGGGGGCTATCCCCTACTCCTTCTCCGACAATTCGATATATTCCTCGAACATCGAGTCGTATTTTGATTTGAGTTCGCTGTATTTCGCGGAAAGTTCGGCCATATTTCCTTTGTTTTCTTCGTAATTGGCCATTTTTTCCTCGATTTCTGCGATTTTTTCTTCGGTTTCGGGGATAAGTTTTTCGAGTTCTGCGAGTCTGATTCGCTGCGAATATGTCAGTTTCGGCGCGTCCGCCTGCAAAGTTCTCGGTTTAACTGGTTCGTCTTTGGGTTTTGCCGCTTTTTTCTGCTCTCCTTGCCTGTTTCTGCGGTTCGTTTCGATCCATTCCGAAGCCTTTCCGACAAAGCTTTCGATGATGCCGTTCCCTTTGAAAATAAGCAGGGTATCAACGGTTCTGTCTAAGAAATAGCGGTCGTGGCTGACAACTACGATCGGCCCCACGAAAGAGGATAAGAAATCCTCCAGAACGGAGAGCGTTTTGATGTCGAGGTCGTTCGTCGGCTCGTCGAGAACGATAAAATTGGGGTTATTCATAAGTATCGCGACGAGATAAAGCCGCCGTTTTTCGCCGCCTGAAAGTTCTTCGATCCTTGTGTAGTGGATCGATGGTTCAAACAGAAATCTTTCAAGCATCTGGGCTGCCGAAAGTTTCGAGCCGTCGGCAAGAATTATGTTTTCACCCTTCGATCGGACGAAATCAATGAGGCGCATATCTGCCGGAAGTTCGCGTGAAACCTGGTCGAAGTATGAAAATTCGGTGTTGATGCCGAGGTCATATTCGCCGCTTTTGGACTGAAGCCTGCCTGTCAGAATGTCGAGAAATGTGGTCTTTCCGCTGCCGTTATTTCCGATGATTCCCAGGCGGGTATCCTTTTTGAAAGCGAAACTGAAGTCTTTGATTATCGTTTCGCCGTTCCAGTCGAAGGAGATATCCTTCATTTCGAGGATCTTTTTGCCGAGCCTTTTGCCGACTATTGAAAGTTCGATATTTTTTTCTTCTTCAGGCTTTTCGCGCTGCATCATTTTCTGGATGTTTTCGATGCGGTCTTTCGATTTTGTGGCTCTTGCACGGGGTCCGCGTGCCAGCCATGCAAGTTCGCGCCTTAGAATCGTTCTTACCCTTTCTTCATTTGCGACAAGTGAGTGAAAATATTCTGATTTTTTCTCAAGATAGTAGTCGTAGCACCCTTTGTAGTGAAACAGATCTGAGCCTTCGATCTCATAAATCGAGCTGCAGACCGAATCTAAGAAATAGCGGTCGTGCGTAACCATGATGACAGCCTTTTTTGTCTCTCTGAGATAGTCCTCAAGCCAGACGATCGTATTGATATCAAGATGGTTCGTGGGCTCGTCGAGCAGAAGCAGTCCCGAATCCTTGACGATGCACTGCGCCAGAGCCACTTTTTTCACCATTCCGCCCGAAAGTTCGCCCATTCTGAGGGTGAGATCGCTTATTCCGAGGCGTGTGAGGATCGATTTGATCTCCGATTCGTAACTTCTCACGTTCAGAGTGTCGATTTTTTCGGCAAGTTCAGCAGCATCTTCAGTGCCGAAACCGCTGCACGCGATCTCATAACGCTTGATGAGGTTCAGTTTTTCGTCGTTTCCGGAGAAAATATGGTCTGCGATCGTTTCGTCGGGATTTATTTCAGGGATCTGGCTCAAGAAAGCGACAGCAGCCGACTTGTTTATCGCCACGGTTCCGCTTTCGGGCTCTTCAAGACCTGCGATTATTTTGAGCAGAGTCGATTTTCCGCAGCCGTTCACACCGATTAGTGCGACTTTTTCACCGCTTTCGACCCCGAAAGATATATCTTTGAAAAGAACACGCTCAGCTTTGATGCAGGTCACGCCAGAAACTGAAACTATGTTTGCCATTTTTATCTCCGTTAAAAATTAAAATAATGGTCAAGCATTTCCGGACAGAAAAACTACCAAAACATTGTCCAGGGCGCGGCCTTTGACGTCCATGCTGATTGTCGCTCCGGCTTCAATTAAAGGATAAGCTGCCCTTTTTCCTTCATGACAGCTGGATTGAACGTCGCGAAATCGGCCTGATGGATGAAGACGCCTTCGATCCTCTGAGGTCTCCCCTCGCCTTCCTTCGCGTGGCAGATGATGATGTTCTGGATCTCAAGCGGAAGTCCGTGTTTTGCAGCTGCAATAGCTCCGCTTATCGGGTGTCTTGCGCACTTTCCGGCATAGCTTTTTCTGTATGCGCCGTCAACTTTCTCGATCTCCATGAGTTTGCCGACATCGTGAAGAAGTCCGCCCGCGATGACCCAGTCGAGATTGATTTCAAAGGGAACTTTTTTGTAGGTCGAGATCATCGCTTTGGCTATTCCCAATGCACCTTTCGTGACCGCGACAGTGTGTTCGATCAAATTTACGCCGTCAGTCGGAGTGAGAAGCGTGAACGGGATCTTCGTAAGCTCGGTGTAGCTTTTCCAGCCGCCCTCTTTCGCGCAGTCAGCCCAAACTTCGACCACTTTTTCAGCGAGCGCCTTGTCCTTCATTTCGGCAAGAAGTTCGCCGAAAGCCTTTTTAAGTTTTTCTTTCATTTTTTCCTCCTATATCAAAATGTCTGCATTCCTTTTTCACGTAGAGACGTTTCCGAAACGTCTCATGGAACGTCTCCGAAATACCGTCTCCCAAAGAACAATTCCCAGTATTGTAGCCGCCACGAATTTGATTGCAAGATGCGATTTGGTTGAGGATGATCTTCGGTGATTTCACACCTAAAATTTTGCGATTTTACGCAATTTCGGCGAAAAAAATTTTGCGATTTTACGCATTTTTGACGAAAAAAATTTTGCGATTTTACGCAAACAGAATATAATACATTGTTTTTGTTGATGATTTGTAAATGGGGTTTTTGATGATTTTTAAAAGAAAACTTTATCAGAAAATGCTTCAATGGAAAAACGAGCGGCAAGGAAGCTCGGCTCTGCTGCTTAAAGGGGCACGGCGCGTCGGAAAATCGACATTGGTGGAAGAATTCGCCAAGAATGAGTACAAAACTTATATACTCATTGATTTCACCAATGTTTCAAAGAAAATAAACGCGCTTTTTGAGGACATCAGTGACTTGAATTTCTTTTTCATGCATCTGCAGATCGAGACCGGTATCACCCTTTACGAGCGCGAATCTGCGATCATATTTGACGAAGTGCAGCTTCAGCCGCTTGCACGTCAGGCAATTAAATATTTAGTGAAAGACGGCCGTTACGACTACATTGAAACGGGTTCGCTTTTATCCATCAGAAAAAATGTGCAAAACATCGTGATTCCTTCTGAAGAAACCCGGTTGACGCTCTACCCGATGGATTTTGAGGAATTTTACATGGCTTTGGGCAATGAAACTACTTTCGGCATTCTGCGCCAGTTCTGGGAAAAGAAGCATCCGCTTGAAACCTCTCACCGCAAACTTATGCGCGATCTGCGGCTTTATATGCTTGTGGGCGGCATGCCGCAGGCGGCCGACACATATCTTAAAACAAACAATTTGCAGGCAGTTGATGAAAAAAAACGTGAAATAATCGAGCTTTACGAAGATGATTTCAACAAAATCGACAAAACAGGCAGAGCTGCACAACTGTTTGGTGCAATACCGTCGCAGCTGACAGGCAACGCCGGACGCTATCAGATCTCAAGCGTGCTGGAAAATCAGGACGCACAGCGCGTTGCAGAAATCGTGGCGGATATGGCAGACAGCATGGCGGTAACGCTGGCGTATCATGTAAACGATCCCGTCGTCGGAATGCCGATGACGAAAAATATTTACCGCTATAAAATGTTTGTTGCCGACACAGGACTTTTCGTAACCCTTGCATTCCGCGAGAAATCTTTCACTGAAAATGTGATTTACAGCAAACTTCTGAGCGACAAACTTGAAGCAAATTTGGGCTACATCTACGAAAATCTGGTGGCGCAGATGCTGCGAAGTGCCGGAAACGAACTTTTTTACTACACTTTTCCGGCAGAAAACAATCACAATTACGAAATCGATTTTCTATTGTCGCGCGGCAACAAACTCTGCCCGATCGAAGTCAAGTCGTCAGGATACAAAACCCACAAATCGCTGGATGCTTTCTGCGAAAAATTTTCATCGAGAGTAGGCGAAAGATACCTGATCTACACCAAAGATTTCGTTAAAAACGGTGAGACGACCTGCCTTCCGGCATATATGACGATGTTTCTGTGATTATTTATTTCGAAACCGTGTCAATTAACTTACAACGAAATTTCCGAAAGCAGAGCCGATATCTGGTTTGCGAATTTTACAGGATTTTTAGGCGTGATCCCTTCGATAAGAAGTGCCTGGTCGTAAAGGACTTCAGCCATGTCCTTGAGTTTCGGCGACTCGGGATCTGCGTTGTAGATCTCATTCATTTTTTCGAAGATCTTGTGATCGGGGTTGATCTCCAAAATCTTCATCGCTTTGGGTGAAGGCATTGCCGACATCGATGCTTCGGCAAGAACCTGTTCCATGTTGAGGCTGAGTCCCGCGCCGCTGACTAAGCAGACTGCGCTGTTTTTGAGCCTTGAGGAAAGGCGCACTTCGCTCACCTCGCTGCCCAAATATTTTTTGATGGTTTCAAGGAGAGATTTGCTCTCGTCCTCTTTCTCTTTGCGTTTTTCTTCTTTCGCCTTTTTCTCTTCGTCGGTGTCTAAATTCAGGTCTTCAGCCGCGATGTTTTTGAGCGGTTTTTCCTGATAATTTACGAGCATGGTCGAAGCAAATTCATCAATTTTATCAGTGAAATAAAGCACTTCGTAGCCTTTTTCGGCAACTGCTTCCATCTGCGGTATTCCGGCGATGGATTCTTTGTCTTTTCCGGCTGCGTAGTAGATCTCTTTCTGGCCTTCCGGCATCCTTTTTACGTATTCGCCCAGAGTCGTCATGCCGTCACTTTTCGACGATTCAAAAAGAAGAAGATCCTGAAGTTTTTCCTTGTGCGCACCGAAATCGGAGTAAACGCCCGCCTTCATTGCGCGGCCGAACTCTTTCCAGAATTTCATGTATTTCTCGCGGTCGTTCTCAAGCATGTATTTGAGCGATGCGAGTATCTTTTTCTCAATATTTTTCGAGATTATCTTGAGCTGGCTGCTGTGCTGGAGCATCTCTCGCGAAATGTTGAGCGAAAAATCGGGGCTGTCAACGACGCCTTTCACGAAACCGAGGTATTCAGGAACCAAGTCTTTGCACTTTTCCATGATGAAGACCTGCTTGCTGTAAAGCGCCAAGCCTCTTTCAAACTGCGAAGAATAGAAGTTGAACGGCGTTTCGGACGGGATGAAAAGAAGCGCGGTGTATTCTACCTGACCTTCACCTTTCGCCTGAATGACATCAAGCGGCTCGTCGTAGGAATGGAACGTATGTCTGTAGAATTCCTTGTATTCGTCTTCCTTGACATCCGATTTTTCCCTTTTCCAGAGCGGTTTCATCGAGTTCAGAGTCTTGTCCTCAAGAACAGTCTCCTTCTCTTTCGTCACTTTGCCGTCGGCATCTTTTTCTTCAGGAATTTCGTTTTCGACCGTCATTTTGATCGGGTAGCGGATGAAATCGCTGTATTTCGAAACGAGTTCTTCAAGTTCGTATCTGTCGAGAAGCATCATCTCCTTGACCGCATCGTCCTTGAGGTAAAGGGTAATCTCCGTTCCGCACTTTTCTACGCTCGCCTTGTCGATAGTGTAAACTCCGTCGCCTTTCGATTCCCAGACAACGCCTTCCGACGGTTTTGCACCGGCAGCTCTCGTTCTGATCTTTACTCTGTCGGCAACCATGAAAGCGCTGTAGAAACCGACACCGAACTGCCCTATGAACTCAGCCGCGTTCTTTTCACCTTCGCCCTTTTCGGCAGCCATTTTTTCAAAAAACTCTTTCGAGCCGCTGTGTGCGATAGTTCCGATATTCTCAACTACATCGTTGTATGTCATACCGATTCCGTTATCAGAAATCGTCAGTGTTTTCAATTCCTTATCAGGTGTTATCCTGATCTCCGGCTCGCCGCACTCCTTCAAAAGATCGGGCTCGGTGAGGGATTTGAATTTGAGTTTGTCTATCGCGTCGCTCGCGTTTGAAATAAGTTCTCTCAAGAAAATCTCGCGGTTCGTGTAAATAGAATTGATCATAAGGTCAAGCAGTTTCTGGGTCTCGGCCTTGAAACTTTTTTCAGCCATTTTATCCTCCGAAAAAACATAATAAAAAAAACCGCGTGGATATATAGGAACGGATCGTGGAAAGTCAATAGGCTTTTTTTGGCGGCGCAACGATAAAAACAAAGGTGAAAAACCGCAGAAAGTTTGATTTAAAGCGTTCCCGTGGCATAATCGCCCGTTTTAAGGAGGAAAAGTTGCTGAACCGTTTTATTCCGATAGATAAAAGTTCCGCCATCAGGGCTTTTCTGTTTTCGCTTATGACGGAAAAAGAGGTCTTTATTGTTTCAAGCGGCGAACTTCCTCTTGACGCTGTTTCAGCTTTGGAATCTCTCAAACTCTTCGGCAAAAAAGTCAGTAAAGACGGCGACTTGTTCAGAATTTCAGGGAAATCTGAAAAACCTTGTATGGCTATCGACTGCGGAAATTCGGCGACAGTCATGCACATTCTGATGGGAATCAGGAACTATCTTGGATTCGATTTTGAACTTATTGGTGATGAATCCCTGATGTCGCGCAGTCACCGGGATTTTTACGATGCTCAGAAATTATACGGCGGCGGTTTCGTGGAAACCGCGTTAACAAAAGAGAGCGCTCAGCTCAAATCCTTTCACCTGATTTCGATGCTGAAATCGGGCGGTAAGCTCAGTTTCAAATACAGAACGCGCAGAAATACCGAAGAACTTCTGAGAAAAATGGGAGCAAAACTTCTGGAAAGGGGAAACACCATAACAGTTTTTCCGGCAGACTCCCTTGACGGTTTTTCGGTGACTCTGAAAAAAGATCCGTCGTCGGCTTTGATCGCGGTCTGCACCGCTTTGATTTTTCAAAAATCGTTTGAATTTTCAGATATTTACCTTGATGGAACAAGAATTCTGCCGTTCACTTTGCTGCAAAACGCGGGTTTCAACATAAATTTATCGGAAGAAAACGGTTCTTTCACGGTTTCGGGAACTCCGGAACTTACCGGCGAAGGCGAAAATATTGAAATCGGCAAAGAACAGGTCCCCGCCGTTATTGATGAAATCCCTTTTCTCGCATTAATGGCGGCCTGTGCCGGAAGACATTTTTCGGTTAAAAATGCCGGATGGCTCAGAAACAAGGAAAGCGACAGGATAAAAGAGAGCGTGAAAAGGCTTTCGCTTCTTTTTGAAACCGAAGAATCTGAATACGGTTTTGAGGTCGGTGCAAGGAAAAAAACCTGCAGTCCCCTGCTCTTTCCGCACAGTTCCGACCACAGGATGGAGATGCTTTCCTGCCTGATGTCGGAATACTGCGGTCAAACTTTTGAATCAAACGGTTCATATAAAATTTCGTTCCCGCTTTTTTATGAAATGACGGAGTTTTTGAGGAAAGATGGAAAATGAAATCAAAGAATTGAGACAAGAGCTTGATATTATTGACGATAATATCGCGAAACTTCTTGCGTCAAGAATTGAAACAGGAAAAAAAATCGTCGGACTGAAACGCATCGAAGGCTTGCCTGAAACCGACGGAATGCGCGAAAACGAAATCGTCGAACGCATTTCAAAAAAGAATCCGGAAATCGCAGAACTTTTGAAAGAGCTTTACAAAAGGATTTTTGATTGGGTAAAAAATCAATAAATTCAGCAAAATACACAAGAAAAGCCGAATATTTGCTCATCGTTATTACGGCTTTCGTGCTTTATTTCTGCTTCAGGGAAAAACTTCCTGAAAAAAATGAAGAAGAGACGGAAACCACTGAAACAAAAATTTCGGACGAAACCGGAAACGAAGCGGAAATTACCGGTGATCCTGCGGTTTATTTTGACGGCAGTGTCGCTGAAATCGTCAAAAAAATGATCGGAACCGCCGAAAAAACAGTCTATGCGGCGACTTACACCTACTCAAGAAACGAGATAACTGAACTTCTCGAAAAGCAGGCGGAAAAAGGCGTTAAAATCAGGCTTGCGGCAGGGAAAAACAAGGAAAAATATGTCCCTGACCACGATTTTTCGCTTGTTGAAATGCCCGGCGGAATATATCATCCCAAATTTTTTGTCTTTGACGGGCGTGACGTGCTAGTCCTTTCGGCGAACATCTCTTCCGACAGATCGGCCTTCAACAACGCGGTTCTCTTTCGCAACGCGCCTGAAGCTGCAGCTATTCTTGAAGACGAGATCGACGCTGTTTTTGAAGGAAAAATCGAAAAACGGTGTGAAAACGGCTGTTCTACTGAAATAGGAACGATTTTTTTCAATCCGGGAAAGGCCTGCGTCAGCATCAGAGACGAATTTTTGAACGCGGAAAGTTCCATAAAAGCGGCTGTTTACACCGTGACGCAGAAAAATCCCGTGATTACCGGCCTGAAGAAGGCTGTCAGAAACGGAATCAGAACTTCGATCATTGTCGACAACTGGAAAGGAAACGACGGAAAAACCGTAAACAAAAAGGCTTTCAGATACCTTGAAAGCATCGGCGCAGAGCTTAGATACGACGAAGCTGAAGCGGAAAACGAAAGAACGTTCCACCACAAATTTGCCAAAATAGACGAAAAAACAACAGTTTTCGGATCGATGAACTGGACTTCGTCGGCGTGCTACAGGAACAGGGAAATCGTAGTTATAAGCCACGATGAAACAATCGCAAAGGCTTTTTCAGATTATTTCGACAGTTTCAAGTGATTTTAAAATCCGCTGCTTATGAGCTTGACCATTTTCGCTGCGGCGTTGCTCTCGTCGGAAACCATGAGGTAGTTGTTGCCTGAATTCTGCCAGTAAATCAGCTCTTTTCCGTTGTCGTTACGGTGGCGCGCCTTGCAGATGTCGTTTTTCTTGACCAGGCAGTCGCTTCCCGAAAAAAGTTTTTCAAGACGTTCGTTCCGTTTGGAGAGAAAGAGCGTCCCGCGGACATTGTCGTCGTTTGAATCGAGTGTGATTTTTACTGTCGGAGTCGCCGCGATAGAGGTGAATCTGCCGCTCAGTTTCGGCCTTTTCGTAAACTCGGAAAATGTCACCGTCTTGAATTTTTCGCGTAGTTCGTCCTGCGCGGTCTGACTGTTTCCGAATTCATCCGGCAAAGCCTGGTTGTATGCGTCCATTATTTCGTCTATGACCAGATTGTTCTCTTTTTCTATCCCCGAAAGGGCGAAAACGAAAGCGAAGACAAGGCACGAAAACGAGAAAAAAGAGAATGCGAGAGTGGCGGTGCGGTTTTTGAAAAGATTTTTAAAAAATTCGACAAGCGACGGCTTTTTCTCGGCCGTTTTATCGATCAGACTCAGAAAACCTGCCTTTTCGATAAGCGAAAGTTTCTCGCTTCCGGCGAATGCCGAAACAGCTTTTCTGATATTCACTATCGTTTCATATTTTTTCCGGCACAGCGGACATTTTTTGAGGTGGGCGGCAACTTCGGAACTTTCGGAATAGTCAAGTTCTTTGTCTGCAAACTGCTCGATAAAAAGTTCGTTGAAATCACACTCTTTTTCAGGCATTTTTACGTTCCTTTCTGATGATTTGTAATTCTTCTGCCTCCTGTCCGAGGGCTTTTTTGAGAAAATTCCTGCCGCGGTGAAGCCGGCTCATGACGGTTCCTACCGGAATTTCCAGAGTCAGCGCCGTCTCTTCATAGGAAAGTTCCTCAACAAGGACAAGTTCGATCACTTCTCGGTATTCCGGCTGCATCTTTTCAAGGACTTCCCTGATTTTGTCTTTGAGAATAGGATCCTCTGTATCTTCAAGAGAAAAATTTGCCGCCGGAAAATCGATCGCGGGCGAATCGTCGTCTTTCTGCAGATCTGAAAATGAAATTTCGTTCAATATCGCATCATGCTTGATTTTATTGATGAAATTATTCTTCAACACCCTGAAGATCCACGATTTGAAGTGGTCTTCCTCGCGGTAAAGATGCTTTTTTGAAAGGACGGTAACGATAGTGTCCTGCATCAGATCGAGGGCTTTTTCGCGGTTTCCCGTGATGAAAAGCGCGTAGTTGAAAATCGTGTCGATGTTGTTTTTAAGCAGTTCTTCCATCTCAAATCCCAAAATGAACGACGCAGAATTAACAGAAAACAGATGAAAAATATTCCGTCAAAGTGCTGATTTTTGTTTTTTTGATGAGATCTCTCTCAAAACCGATTCGATAACGCGGTCGAAATCCCTTGAACTTTCCATCGTAGTGAAGCAGTCGAGCGTCAAAATACCGTCTTTTTTCTCAATGGTCGAAATCAAACCTAAATTTTCGTGGCTTTCGATCGTGAAATGAAAGTAGAAATTGTCTTTCGGAGTCATTTTTATCACTCTATGCCACGCCATTTTCAACTCTCCTCAAAATGGAGTAAGGGATGAAATCACCTTCAAGCATGACAAATTTCGAGTGGTTTGCGGCTTTCGCCTGCGTTCCGTCTGTGAAAGTGAGTATTTCCGGCAGCCTGTAAGTTCTTGTGTGGCCGTTTGGTTCTAAGATTTCGACTGTTTCGCCGCCTTCCATGTGGTTTCTGACTTCGGCTACGCAGCAGCCGTTCTCTTTTTCTTCGGTGATATTTGCCACAAATTCGGCTTCGGAGTTCGAGCCGTCGCCACCAATCTGGTAGTCGTCGGGAGTGACGCCGCCTTTCATGAAGCCCGTGGAATATCCTCTGTTTTTGACGCGGTTGAGAAGCGTTTCGATTTCTTCACGCGGAATGTTTTCGCCGTCAAGAAGCCTTCTGTAAAGTGAAACGACCGAAGCGACATAGTGGATCGACTTCATTCTTCCTTCGATTTTGAATGAATCCACGCCGAGTTCCTTGAGCGGAGCGATGTAATCGAAAAGGGCGAGTTCTTTCGGGTTGAAGATGTAAGTCCCGCGTCCGTCCTCACCGACCGGCATATATTCGCCTTCGCGTTTTTCTTCGACGACTGCATATTTCCAGCGGCATGGATGCGTGCATTCGCCTCGATTAGCCTTTCTTCCGGTGAGCCAGTCGCTTATAGCGCATCTTCCAGACATACTGAAACATACCGCACCGTGGACGAAAACCTCGATTTCCGCCTCTTTGTATTTGTTTTGCGTGATTTCCTTGATTTTTTCAAACGAAAGCTCGCGTGCAAGATTCACCCTTTTCGCGCCGTAATCGTAATATGCGTTCACGGTTTCCCATGAAACGGTATTAGCCTGCGTCGAAATGTGGAGCGGCACCTTGAGACCCGCTTTTTTGAGTGCCGTGATAACGCCGAAATCGCTCACGATGAACGCGTCGGCCTTGCATTCCGCGAGTTTACCGGCTGTTTTGACAAGGTCTTTGTATTCGCCTGAATACGGATAGATATTCAGAGTTATGTAGCCTTTTTTGCCGTTTTTGTGAAGCCTTTCAAGGGCTTTCGCGGCATCATCGAGAGTGAAGTTTCCGGCAAAGGAGCGCAAAGAAAACCTGTCAACTCCGAAATATATCGCGTCTGCGCCGTAAATGTCGGCCCAGACAAGCTTTTCTGGATTTCCGGCGGGAGCAAGAAGTTCAGCCATCAGACACCTCTTGAAAACGCCGGATTTTTAGAAATTCAACCCGAGCGAGGCGTAAGCGCCGCCTTTTATAGGTGATACCGAAAAATTACGCAATTCAACGCTGCTGTTAGGCACAGGCCTCCTTATACCGAACAAAATCGCACCGGTAATCCACATCGGAAGCCCGACAAGACTTGTGATGAGTCCGCCGTACATCATAGGATCATCATCTTTAAACCAACCGGTATAAAATACGATTCCGCCGACGAGATCGGCTGCCAGACCTACTGCAAGCAGGGATATTCCGACCGCCTTATACGGACGATAGTAAAGAACTGGTTCGTAACTCATAATAACGATCGTTTCCTTTCTCTCTCTTTCGTATTCTTCTTCCTCTCCAGCAAAAAGATTGAAAGCTGCAAACAACAAAACCAAACAAAGAAAAAATTTTTTCATTTCTGCCTCCTAAAAAACAAATTCTCACAAAAGACGAAAGAGTTTAGGTATTATCAGGAAAATGGCAAATTTTTCAGCTCTTATTCCGAATCAGAATTCATCCCTTACAGGCTGCAGATCTGTCGTGAAAACCGAACCGTTTCCGCAGTATGAAGAATTTGAGAGATTTTCTTCCAACGAATTGAAATCATTTATATTCCATGCGTTTACAGCTGTCGTGTTACGGTTGAAGACGATCTCTTTCCGGCCGAAACCGAAAAGTTCTGAATTTTCTATGTTGAGTCCGTTGTTGTTGCCCGAAAGAGTCACCGAACTGAAGCGGAGCGCCGATGACGAATAAAGCGATATTCCGTGGGCAAAATCTGTTTCGGGAGCGAAAACGCAATTTCTGTGTTCGCTGCATTCGCGCGGCTTTGTCTTTTTTATTTCGACATTTTCCAAAGCAATTTCGGAACTTAAAACCAGAATTCCCGATTCCCTGTTGTCTGAAACCACCCCCTCCTTCATTGAAAGCGCAGCTTCGCTCTGAAGCGCCACACCCACGCCGAACTCTTTTGTCCAGGCATCTGATTTCGTTGATAATATTTCAAAGCACTCGACATTTGCGTTGCACTTTCCGTCAAGAATTATCCCCGCTTTTTCAGCTGAAATCACCGAAAGATTTTTTATGAGACTTTCGCTTCCGTCGACCAGCTGCAGACCGAAACCGTTCCCGCCTAGACCGTCGGAAAAGACTGATTTGATTGAAAGATCTTTTGCATAAACTGTCGCTCCGCGCGAAAAAACACCGTTTCCCCTGCTATTTTCGATATGAACCCGCTCAAACGACGCATACACCGCGCCGTCAAGAACGATCCCGCCCTGCTCTTCTCCGGTTTCCAGCATGTTTTCAGCTGTAAAATCAACAAGCTGCAAATTTATTTCATTGTTTTCGCCTGAAACGAAAACAAACGACGATGCGGTGTCTGAAACCGAACTCCGCCTGATTGTTATATCAGCCGAATTTTCGGCATAAAATCCGTGTCCTTCATAACTGCGCAATCCGCCATAGACACCTGATATTATTGAGTTTTCTATCACAATTTTATTTTTCTCGCCGCTTTCGCCCCAGACAGCGATAGCGAAAGAATTGACTGCCGAGATCTCACTGTTAAAAACACTTAGCGTTCCGTTTTCAAAGGAAATTCCGTAGCTTATCCCCGACTCAGCCTCTTCGATAGCGCCGACGAAACTGTTTTCAACGGAAAGCTCGGCACGGCACGGTGTTTCTTCAGGGCAGAAATTTATCCCTCCCTTGACGCAGCGGGACAAAGCTGAATTCCTGATGATCACTTTGCTTTTGTTCGACCCGCTCAGACATCTGGTTTTCCCCTGCAAAGAAATGTTTTCCAGAGTGAGTTCCGCATTTTCTGCGACTTCTATAACAGCCTCTTTTTCCGCGTTATCACAAAAAATCACCGTATTTTCAGCACCCTTACCGGATATTTGAAGTTCCTTTTCAACTTTAAGGCAGCCTGAATAGCACCCTTCACCGAGAATCAGTTTTCCGTTTTCAACTTCAGGCAGAGGAAGGCATTCACCATTTTTTGCATAACTTTCAGGAGCTTGGACAGCCGGTTTTTCCGGCATTTTTATATCTGATACAGGAATATCCTTATCTTCACAGATCTCTGTCTCGTCTGCGGCACCTGCCCCGCTCTCTTCCGCAGGAATTTCACCGTTTTTTTGCGGATCCCCGCATGAAAATGCAAAAAGTGCAATAAAAACAATAACAAAAATCATTGCAGTTCAAAAAATGAATCAATTATGAAAAGTTCTTCCGTCCTCTCCTTATCGGCCGCCGCGAAATCGTTTCTGACGATCCCGCTTCTCAAGGCAGAAGGTTCAAGCGCGTTCTGGACGACAAGCCCGAGCAAGCCCTCTTTTGAATAAATCGAAATGTTTCTGAAGAGTGCTCCGACAGCTTCTACTTCACCGTTGCCGTCGATCACTATTCCGGCACGGGCGAAACCTTCGATCACGGAATCTTCGACGACAAGCGACCTCTCTTTCGAGACAGCGGAATTCTTGACTACAATTCCGTCGCCCACGCTTTCAAGCATGATGTCGCGCTTTTTTATGTTTTTGAGAGTGCTTCCCGAGACGGCAAGCGCCGTATTGCCCAGAATCTCGACTGCGGCGGCGCTGTTTTCGGAAAAAGTGCTGTTTTTAATTGAAAGACTTCCGCCGCTTTCGCTTTGATTCTGAACCCAGACTCCGGCAAAACCGCACTTTGAAAGCGAGACGCTGTCAAGCGAAACATCGTGAAAACCGTCAATCAGAATGCAGGTCCCGTCAGTTTTTTCGATCTTGGAATTTTTGATTTTTACATCCGATTTCCCTCCTGTGATGACGATCCCCCTGCCGCCTGAAAGAGACGCCGCTGAAATGCTGTTCAACGAAATATTTTCCATGGTTACGGAACTTCCCGAAATATGGATCGCAGAGGAATCAGAAGAAACGCCCTTGAACGAAAAATCTTTCAGCAGCACATCGTAAGTGTCTGAAATTATGAGTTTTTTCAGATATGTCGAGCCGTCTTTCCTTCCTATGACACGCAAAGGTTTGCCGATTCTTATATCCCCTTCAAAAACCCCTTCTCCCAGACAGACGCAGTTTGAAAAAGCGGCCGACGAATTGACAAGCGCGTCATGAAAAGAGTTCAGGTCATTCGCGCTTTCGCACCTGCCGCCGCACTCTTCCGGCAAAGAATAATCGCCCTGCGACGGCTGCGAACACGACAGCAAAAAAACGAAAATCAAAACAATCACAATTTTTAACATAAAGAACTCCGCAAAACAACCGACAATCACAATAAACATATTTACAAAATCAATATTGTCAAATATAAATTAAAAAATTTTCGCCATGACGAACAAATTATTTTTAACGTTATGAAATTTATAAAAACTATTTTAACTTAAAAACAATTTGAAATTTTTTTTACCTATGCGGCAATAATTTATTGATAAATGGAAAAAAAAGAGTGATAAGTGCAAGTTTTGTCACGGCGTCGCATCAGGCACATGCTGTGCTCAGGATAATCGCCGGTGGTTCTGACATATAAGGAGGAAAAATGAACGGTTTCGCAAAATTCAAAAAAATTGATGCTCACTCTCACATCGGCTTTTTCGGAAGCCCGTTCAATGTCAATTTCGATGCGGATATGCTGGAAAAACAGATGTCGGAATACAACATCGAAAAGACGATCCTCTGCCCTGCGGCATGCACGCTGAACGAAGAACTCAACGACGCTTTCAAAAAGATGCCGGACAAAATAATCCCGCTGTGCTGGATCAACGCAAATCTCGGTCAGGCGGCTTACGACATGCTTGAACACTATCTGCGCGACGAAAAGTTTGCCGGAGTCAAGATGCAGCCTCTTTTCGACGCTTTCACTGCCGATTCGCCGATGGTCGATCCGATAATGGAGATCGCTAAAAAATACAACAAACCTGTCTTTATCCACTGCGGCCATCCGCCTTTTTCGCTTCCGTGGCAGATCGGTCTTTTAGCTGAGCGTCATCCTGAAGTCCCGACAGTTATGATCCACATGGGGCACGGTCACGGCGTTTACATCGACGGAAGCATCACTATGGCGAAAAAATTCGACAATCTCATGCTTGAATGTTCGGGAATGCCGATGGGCTGCCAGATCAAAAATGCTTATGAAACCGTCGGAAGCGGACGTGTAATGTTCGGTATCGATTCACCATTCCACCATCCGACAGTCGAGATCCAGCGCGTCATGTCATGCGGTCTCAGCGATTCGCAGCTTGAAGACGTTTTCTATAACAATGCCGCGAAATTTATGGGGATTAATTAAGGAGGAATTTATGAATAAAGAAGACAAACTCGTTATCGCGGGACATGAGTTCTCGTCCCGCTTTATCCTGGGTTCGGGCAAGTATTCGATGAAACTTATCGAAGCTGCTGTAAAGTATGCCGGTGCTGAAATCATCACGCTTGCCGTCAGACGCGCAAATTCCAAGGAGCACGAAAGCATTCTCGATTATATTCCGAAAGGGGTCACGCTTCTTCCGAACACTTCGGGAGCGAGAAACGCGGAGGAGGCTGTCCGCATCGCTAGACTTGCAAGGGAACTCGGCTGCGGCGATTTTGTCAAAATCGAGATCATGCGCGACACGAAATACCTTCTTCCCGACAATGCCGAAACGGTAAAAGCGACTGAGATCCTTGCAAAAGAGGGTTTTGTCGTAATGCCTTACATGTATCCCGACCTCAACACGGCGCGCGACCTCGTAAACGCAGGTGCTGCTTCTGTCATGCCTCTCGCTTCCCCGATAGGCTCCAACAAAGGGCTCTGCACACGCGATTTCATCCAGATTTTGATCGACGAGATAGACCTTCCGATAATCGTCGATGCAGGAATAGGCCGCCCGTCCCAGGCATGCGAGGCTATGGAAATGGGTGCCGCGGCGATAATGTCGAATACCGCTCTGGCTACAGCCGGAGACCTTCCGAGGATGGCAGATGCATTCAGACAGGCGATAGAAGCCGGCAGAAAGGCCTATCTTTCAGGGCTCGGACGAGTCCTTTCACGCGGCGGCGCACCCTCTGACACTCTTATCGGATTTTTGCACGATTAGAAGGCTGAAATGGATAACAACTACTTTGTAGATTCAAAAAAACTTTCAAAAGAGGCTCTTGCGAAAAAGCATGAGCTTGAGACAAATCCGGCGTCCCGCGCCGATATAATGGAATATCTTCCGGGAATGGAAAAGATCGATTCCGACATCGCTTCAAAGGTTCTTGCCGAAGTCGATTCTTACGACCCGGATTCATACACAGCGGCAGATGTCCGACGCGCCCTTGACCACACAAATCGGACAGTCGAGGACTTAAAGGCTCTTCTTTCGCCAGCGGCCGACAGATTTCTTGAAGAGGCGGCTCATCTTGCCTCGATAGAAACGCAGAACCACTTCGGAAACACGGTCTATCTCTTTACGCCGCTATATATCGCAAATTACTGCGAAAATTACTGCGTTTACTGCGGTTTCAACTGCTACAACGACATCCGCCGCGTCAGACTCGACATGGATCAGATAGAGCACGAAATGAAGATAATCGCTGAGAGCGGAATGGAGGAAGTGCTCATTCTGACAGGGGAAAGCCGCTCTCAAAGCAGTGTAGAATACATCGGAGAAGCCTGCAAACTGGCGAGAAAATATTTCAGAATGGTAGGCGTCGAGGTTTATCCGCTCAATGTTGATGAATACAAGTATCTCCACGAATGCGGAGTCGATTATGTCACCGTTTTTCAGGAGACTTACGACAAAGTGCGCTTCGAAAAACTTCATCTCAGAGGCCACAAAAGGGTATGGCCTTACCGCTTTGATTCGCAGGAACGCGCGCTTATGGGCGGAATGAGAGGTGTTGCTTTCGCCGCACTTTTAGGACTTTCCGATTTCAGAAAGGACGCACTTGCAACGGCACTTCATGCATATTTCATCCAGAGAAAGTATCCGCAGGCAGAAATTTCGCTTTCATGCCCGCGTCTTAGACCGATAATCAACAACGAAAAGATAAATCCTCTCGATGTCCACGAGCGTCAGCTCTGCCAGATTTTGTGCGCATACCGCCTTTTCCTGCCGTTTGCAGGGATCACGGTTTCGTCGCGTGAAAGCAAGACTTTCAGAAACGGCATCGTGAAGATCGCGGCGACCAAAATTTCGGCCGGAGTTTCGACCGGGATCGGCGACCACGAAAGCAAATACACCGGAAAAAGCGCTGAAACCGCCGAAGGTGACGAACAGTTCGAGATCAACGACAGCCGCAGCCTCGAAAAAATGTATGAGGATATGTCGGAAGAAGGAATGCAGCCGGTTCTCAACGATTATATTTATCTGTAAAAAAACAATGGATTCAGACATAATCTGCATCACAAACCGTCATCTCTGCGAAGGTGATTTTTTTGAAAGGATCGGGAAAATCGCTTCCGGCGGAGTTGCGGCGATAATCCTGCGTGAAAAGGATCTGAGCGAAAGCGAATATTATGATCTGGCAGAAAAATTCGTCGGAATATGCAAAAAACATAAAGTTGAAGCAATTCTGCACACTTACATCGACGTTGCGATCAAACTCAAAGTTAAATCGATACATCTTCCCCTACCCGCCATGCAAAATCTGAGTGAAGAAAAAAAACATTTTTTTGAAAAAATCGGCGTTTCGTGCCATTCTTTAGAGGATGCTCTGCTTGCAGCAGAACTTGGGGCGGAATATGTGACATTCGGTCATGTTTTTGCGACAGACTGCAAAAAAGGGCTTGCTCCAAGAGGTCTGGAAGCATTGGAAAATGTCTGCCGCATGACAAAAATTCCGGTTTACGCGATAGGCGGGATCAACAGCGGCAACATAAATTCAGTGCGCAGTGCCGGAGCAGGCGGGATCTGCATTATGAGCGGATTTATGAAATGTGAAGACCCTGAAAATTTTGTGCATAAACTTAAATTTTAATGGAGGAAACAATGCTGAGAATTGAAAAAGTTGCAGGAAAAGACGTTCTCATGGAATCGGAAATTCCTTTTTTGAAGCTTTTCAAAAAGGGCAAGGTGCGTGAAGTTTACGAGCTCGGCGAATATCTTCTTATCGTCGCGACCGACAGGATCAGCGCGTTCGACGTCGTTATGAAGACAGGCGTTCCGTCGAAAGGGATCTATCTCACGCAACAGTCTGCTTTCTGGTTCAAATTCATCCGCGAAAACGGTTTCAGCACCCATTTCGTAAGCGATGACCTTGACGAAATAGCGGAAATCACGGGAGAAAAACGTCTTCTCGACCTTCCGTGGCTCAGAGGAAGAGTAATGCTCGGAAAACACGCGGAAGTTCTCCCGGTCGAGGCTGTATGCCGCTTCAGGATCTTCGGTTCGGCAGTTTCGGCGCTCAAAAACAACACCTGGATCTGGGACAAGATCGAAGCGGACGACTTTGCTGAAGGTTCGCTCATCAAAAACGGCCCGATCTTTACTCCTACCGAAAAATCGGAAACCGACGACAAAATCACTTTCGACCAGATGGCTACGCTTATCGGCTCGAAAGAAACAGCACAGCAGATAAAAGACACCACGATCAGGCTTTTCAAGCTCTGCCGCGACTACGCGCTCAAAAATTTCGGCTTCGAAATCGCGGACGGCAAGGTCGAATACGGCTTTATCGACGGCGTCCTTTCGCTTGTTGACGAGACTTTCACGAGTGACAGCGCCCGTTTCATCCCCGACAAATCGAAGGAAGTTTTCAGAAAATGGCTCACCGACCACAACTTGAGAAAAGTCGCAGCCGTTCTTCCCGATGATGTCGCAATGATGGTTTCCGATCTCTACAGAAGCCAGTGCCTTGATATGAAAATCAAATTGTAATAAAATCAACGATTTAATGTAGAGACGTTTCATGAAACGTCTCTACTATTCTGATTTTCAGATTGAAATTGAGTGATTATTCAGCAGCTTTTTCTTCTGCCGGAACAGCTTCTTCTTTCGGAGCTTCTTTGACTTCTTCAGCCTGTGCTTCAGCCGGAGCAGCTTCTTCAGCTTTCGGTTCTTCCTTTACTTCTTCTGCTGGTGCTTCAGGAGACGTCTCGGGGGAGGTCTCTACTTTTGCCGGAGCAGCCGGAGCCTTGAGAGCGTTAAGGGTTGCTTCGTAGTTCTCTTTTCTGCCTGAGAACTGAGCCATATATTCGTTTGCAAGGTCTTCAGCACCTTTGCCGTCAGCGTTTTTGAGATTCCTGTCGGCGCCTGCATTGATAAGGATCTCGACGACTTTGTCGTTTCCTCTCTGTGCAGCGACAAGGAGAGCCGACTGATTTTTCGCATCGACTGCGTTGACATCACTTCCCGCTTTGACGAGAGCGTCTACGACTGTCGGCATTCCGGTCCATGCAGCCCAGATGAGAGCAGTCCAGTTGTCTTCGTCAACAGCTTTGACATCAGCGCCGTTTTCAAGAAGAAGTTTCGTCATTTCAAGTCTTTTTTCTTCAAGACTCGGATTTTCGACTTCCGTGCCGTCTTCTTTCTTCGATTTTGCCTTTTCTGTTATTTTGTCTCTGTTGCCGTAGTTGAGGTAAGCGACCCACATAAGCGGGGTTCTTTTCTGCTCATCCTGCTGGTTGACGGCTTTTGCGTCCTTGCCGATGATCTCCTTCATCTTGTCGATGTTGTCCTGAATTATCGGTGAAACGAGCGGGCTTTCATCAACATCGCCGCGGAGCTGGTCGAAACCGAGTTTGACGATGAAAGCGAAAACGAGACCTGCGATCATAAGGATAAGACCGTCTTTGAGTATTGCTTTGTAGTTTACATTTTTCTTAGCCATGATTCCCTCCTTATGCCTCTGCCTTTGCTTCTTCTTTCGGCGCTTCCGCAGGAGCGTTGTCCTGAGTGAGCGTTCTCTTGAGTGCGACTACCGCGATCGGGCTGACGATAGCGAGAGCGAAGTAGATCATCCACATAAATTCAGGGCTTTCGAGGTATTCGATGTTTCCTGTTTCGATCTTAGCCTTAACGCCGTCGTAGCAGAGACTTGCGATAAGAAGACCTGAAACGAAGCCGTTGATAGGCCTTGCAATGAACATCGGAAGAGCCGAAAGACCCATGTAGGATGCAACTTTATCCTTCGGAGCGACAGATGCGACGTATTCCGTGAATCTCGGGGAGAAAATAAGTTCACCGACTGCGAAAACGAGGATCTGCGCGATGATTACGAATCTGTAAGCCTGGTCAAGGTTGTTGATTCCGGGGATCGCAAGGAACCATTCGCCCGGGAACGCAAGAAAAAGAAGCGAAAGGGCGGAAAGTGTCATACCGACGACCAGAAGTTTGACGATATTGAACTTGCCGATGAAATTCATCGTGAGGGCAAGACCGACCGTGATGATGAGCGGGTTCAATGAGTTGACCGCACCGAGCTGGAAGTCGGCGAACATCGTTCTGAGGTAATACTTCGGCATAACCATCGTCTGGTGTGTGAAAACAAGACGGACGCCGAGGGTGAGGCAGAGGAAGAGAACGAGTTTCTGGAAAGCTTTTTCCTTCCATACTTCAGCAAAGATCTTGAGCGGGGTCTTGACTTCGCCGCTGCCGTCGTCTTCGTCTTTTTCTTCCATGTTGTCCTCGTTGATGAGGAAAGCGCAGAGGAAGCATACTGCACTCATTACGAAACCGAACGTGAAGATCGCAAGGTTGCCTTTAACAGGACCGAGCGCGTTTCTGAAACCGTCGCATACCGCAACACCTGCAAGCATCGCGCCGATGTTCATGATGAGGTAGTAAAGGTTGAAACCCTTACCGCGGTTGTCCTTGTTCGTGAAGTGACGCAGAGCCGTGCTTGTGATCGTTACGAGCATTGCGGTTCCGAGCGCCATGATGAAAAGAAGTCCGCCGATCGAATACTGGAGAACTTTTCCTTCCATAAGTCCGGGGAAAACGCCCATTCCCAAGCGGCTGATCATAAGCAGGATCGTCGCGAAAATGAACGACTTCTTGTCGCCGATAACGTCGCATATCGAGCCGACCGTGAACATGAAAGCAGTGATGAACAGGAAGAAGTAACCCTGCCAAGCACCTGCTTCGTAGTCGCTGAAACCGACGTTGTCGGTGAGGAACATCGAAAGAACGATGATGACCGAGAAATAAGAAAGACCGTCAAAGAACTGGATGGCGTTGACCAACCAGAACTCTTTGTTGAAACCACCTAAAGTTTTTGCCATAAAACACCTCCTTAAAAAAAACGGCGCAGTTTCCTCAAAAACCGTTTTCAAGTCAATTTTTCGGGAAAATTTTTAAACCGCGGGTTATTCCGACACAGTGTCGGTTTTTTATTTTGACATCATGTCGGTTTTTTACATCGCAGGACTATTTTTTTACGCACCTGACGGAATAGGCGTCGGCGCGCCCTCCGACCGCTTTAGGAGACGCCGAGATCTCATCTTCGAATCTGAACGCAAGCGCGTAGGCTCCGCACGGAACAGAAGAACCGTCAGTATCGTCGGCATCGGCATACCAGTAGTTGCCCCAAAGCCCGGTCTTGCTTCCCATCAGCATCGCGTAGGAGCCGTCGTAGCGCGCGGCAGCCGGAAAATAGGAGTATGAATCCGATGCCGGATCAAGCAGGATATACCAGCCGTTTTTGTAGTCATTTCCGTCAATTATACCATCCAAAGTGATGTCGTAGACTGAAAATCCCGCAATATCCGTCTCGTATCCGCCGCTTGAAGTGAAAAAGTCGAAAGTTCCTCTCTTCGGAACCCTGTAGCCCGCGGGACACGGGTCGAAAAGGCTTTTTTCGCCCTCGGTTCCGCCCCAGAGTGCTGGATTGGAGAACTCTTTGCGCAGCCAGTCGCGGCATTCCGCAAACTGAGCGTTGTTGCTCAGGACCGCCGCCGGATGGGAAACGGCATATTCAAGGGTATTGTTTTCGCTGTTTTCCCTTGACGAAGCAACGATCGCGACTTCGTTCCCGTCCGCATCGTAAACCGGAACCGGCATAGTCGAGGTCGTTCCGCCTGAAACGACAGGAGAAGCTGGAAAGGGCTCCTTTCTCCCCCACTGATAAAGCAGTCCGTGACTTTCAGGAGAGCCGGGATCAAGAGATGTCGCGCCGAGATTGCGGTCCATCACGAAAGCGCCGCCGGCAGTTTTGACATCTGAGATCTCTCCGCCGGGGAACCAGACATGCCAGCTCCAGATTATATTTCCGGCTTCGTCAAGTGCGGCGATCAGAGCGTTTCCTTTTTTTCCGTCCGAGGTGAAATAGATCCGCCCGTCCTTAAACTGAAGCGAATCAACGAGACCGTTTTTATCGCTCTGCCAGACAAGTTCCACACCCTTAGGATCGAGTTTTTCTTCAGTAAAATCAATATCTTTGACTTTAACTCCGTTTCCGCGCACGGTTGCGTTGAAACTGTAGGTCCCTGCTTTCCGGACGATGTAACAGTTCGCCGTTTCAGTCCCGGAAAGATCGGTAACGCTTTCAGTTACATCCTCGTCAGGCTCTGCCGGATCTTCATCAGTCTGAGCCTCACCTTCATCATCATCCGGTTCCGTCTCATCTTCATCACTCTGATCCTGGTCGTCATCCTTTTCCGAAGAAGAGTCATCCTGAGCAGCGGTATCGCCGTTATCGTCACTCACAGTGTCCCCAGAATCGGAAGTTCCGTCTTTGTTTTCACTCTTTGAGCCGCCGCACGAAACAACAAAAAACAGCACGAAAACAGCAAAAAGAGCAAAGAATCTTTTCATGACATCCTCCTTTGAAAAAACTGCCGTAGTATATTTGATTTTTTGAAAAATGCGAGAGTGCGCGGATCTATGACAGAATCAGACTATCTGCACTCTGTGGTGTAGGTTATGTTTGTTCCTGTCAAATTGATAGCGTTTGTCGAGGAATCATTTGTGTTTCCGTTGAAATCCCACAGAGCGACGGTGTTTGAATCAGCTACAATGTTCGTCTCCGGCAGTGTAAAGCCGCCCTCTGAATATCTTGCAATTTTTGAGAATCTAAACCAATCGATAATTCCGGTAAAATAGCTTTTTGTAGTATCCAGACCGCTGCCGCTTGTCATCATGCCGATAAAAAGGACTGATTTGTCGACTGTGGGGATCGTTCCCGTATACTCTTTTGAACCCAACAATGCACCGTCAACAAAAAGCATGAGAACACTTCCTGTGTTTACAAAGGCGACATGGTGCCAACCGATAGACGGTTTTGATATTTCCTTAAGCACCGAGGCCTTTCCGCTTGCAAGCGTCACTATTCCGGCCATCGTATATTTCGAACTGGTTTTATTGAATCCGGAAAGTGTATAAGCCATATTGTCTTTATATTGCATCGTAACTAAAGGCACAGCCGTATCAAAAGCTGTCTGTTTTACCCAAGCTTCGATCGTCCACTGCGAAGGATAGAAAAGCGGAGTCTTGTCTGCGTTGTAGGCAAATTTCGCGAAAGAACTCGTTCCGTTGAAAACTGCGGCGCAGTAAGGTTTGCACTGTCCGTCAACTTTGCCGAAGCCTTCGTTGCAGATACATTCGAAGGTTTCGCCCAATGCGGTACAGCTTGAATTTGCTATATCTGCGCACGGATTTGATGCACACGGATCCGTTGCCGCTTCAACGCAGTTGTTGTCGTCCCAAGTGTAGCCGTCCATGCAGACAAAGTGACAAACTCCTGCTTCGGTGCTGTATATCGTTTCTATTTTTTCCCCGAGCCATGTACCGTCTGAATATTCGCGGATATACGAGTATGGGCCGTTCCACTTGCCGGTAGATGGTCTCATATCGCATTTTATTGATTTGAGACATTTGCCTTCGTTATCCATTTTGCCGCCTATGCGGATACATTTTTCAAGATCCGTTACAGGATTTGTGGTGGTGTTTCTTACGCAACGGACATTCATAAGGTTTGAGGTGGTTTGGGGCTGACTGATGATTTGACCGTGAGCAAAGTTAACGATATAAGCGGCATTCGGATTGTCTTCAAGAATCGATTGCGACCAAACAAACGAATCTTCCGAAAACTTGTTCACGCAGGTGCCGCAACCATCATGACATCCTTTGCTGTTTGATTCGGTATATGAACACAGTGCCTGAGAAAGACAGTTGTCGCTGACATCGCACATGCCGCCCATCTCCGATAAATTGTTGCATTCGAGAATCAGAGTTCTGAGTTCGCTGATTGTCGGAAGATGCCAGTCGTCTCCGAGCTTGTCACAATATTTTTTTGCAGCTTCCCAATCCATTTTGTCTGTTGTTTTTTCCGACCAGATGTAGCCTGTGTCGTAATCTTTGCACGGGAAAGTGCTTGATGCACTGCATTCGTTCATATCCATAATAATACATTTTTTGCTGTCGGCGCCTTCGCCGAAGTGATAACCTGATGGGCAAACGCAGGCAGGAGGATCATAATCATAATCCATGAAAGCTCCTTCGTATCCCTTATGAACACATTCTGCTTCAAACGGATCAAGACATTTGTTCAGGGGTTCATAGTATTCGAAACGCTCGTCGTCTACATATTCTTCGCAGACAAAGTGGCAAGGACCTTCTTCCTCATTGTGTTCTGTATCTATTTTTGTCCATGCGCCGTTAACATATTCCGAAATGTAGGTCGTTGCTCCGTTCCATTCGGTCAAGTCTTCCGGTTTACTATTGCAGTTTACCTCTTTCCAGCATTTGTTGTTTGCGGCATCCCATGTTCCGCTTTCTGCGATACATTTTTCCTCATCCATCTGTTCGATGACCGTGTCTGCATCATCACCGGAATCGCTTGAATCAGCGTCGTCACCTGAATCGGTTGAATCAGAATCATCGCCTGAATTGCTTGTATCTGCATCATCAGGTGTTGAATCACCGCTGTCCGGCGTCGTGTCAGTTCCGGTATCGCCGCTTGGTCCGGTATCACCTGCCGGTTCTGTGTCAGCAGTGTCGCTGTCTTCGTCACTCACAGTGTCAGGCGAATCGGAATTGTTGTTTTTGTCATTTTTTGAACTGCCGCCGCAGCTTACGAATACGAAAAGTGAGAAAAGAATGAAGATAAAACAGAATTTTTTCATCGTGTCACCTCAAAAAGTTAGTAAATTGTTGATTCCAATTGTTTTTCAATATTTCTTCCGGCATACATAACTCGGATAATTGTCACTGTTTTTGCCTTTTTGTCCGCAATATAGAAAACTGCAAAATTCTCAACCTGCATTATGCGGAGACCTCGTGACTGCCAAAGCTCAGAACCGTATTTTCTGAATCTTGACGGCATAAAGCAAAGTTCCGAAATACTTTTTTCCAGTTTGTCGAGCAGATTCCCGGCGGTTTTAGGCGCAAGCAGTTCTGCTGCTATGTAATTATAGATTCCGCGAATGTCCGACTCGGCCTGTTCGGTGATTTTTATTTCGTATTTCATAAACTCAGGTCTCTTCTGATTTCGTCAAAAACTGTTTTTGCCGGTCTGGTTTTCCCTTCGATCATGTCGGAATAACCTTTTTCGAGTTCGGCATCGAGCTCATTCTGCGAAAGTGCGTCAATCGAAAGCGGTCTTGCCGCCGGCAGTTTTACCTCGAAAGGCAAACCTCTCTTGATGATAATTTGCTTGTAGAACATTGTTATCGCGTTGGATGCCGGAACACCTAGCGCAGATAGTATCTTCTCAGCCTGCTCCTTCACATCGGGTTCGATTCTCGCATATAAATTTGCAGATTTTAACGTCATAATTCGCTCCTTTTACAAATTGCCAAAACCAAAACGCGATATTATATACTATTGTACTGACGAAAGCAATACTTTTTTGGAATTTTAGGAAAATTCAAGAAAAATACAAGACGATTTTCCTCCCCGCACTGGAGTGTTCTGACACCAAAAGTCCCTCGCCACACTGGAGAGGGATTTAGGGTGAGGTCTGAAAAGGATTTAGGGTGAGGTCTGCCAAAAAAAATCCGTGCAGCACGCCGATTGCGCACCGCACGGAATCTTAAAAGAAATCAAATAGTTAAACTATTTCTCTTTAAGGAAAGCGTAACCGTAGTCAAGCGGAGAAACAAGGCTTTCCTTGATCGCTCTCTGGCTTGTCCATCTGAGAAGGTTGACGCTGCTGCCGGCCTTGTCGTTGGTTCCGCTGCCTCTTGCGCCGCCGAAGGGCTGCTGGCCGACGACTGCACCGGTCGGTTTGTCGTTGATGTAGAAGTTGCCTGCGCAGTGTCTGAGTGCATCCTCAGCCTGAGCGACAGCCTTTCTGTCGTTTGCGAAGATAGAACCGGTAAGAGCGTAGGGAGAAGTCTTGTCGCAAAGTTCCATAGTTTCTGCGAATTTCTTGTCGTCATAGACATAAACTGTGAGAACAGGTGCGAAGATCTCTTCTTCCATCGTTACGAAGTGCGGATCGAGCGCTTCGATGACTGTCGGCTGAATGAAGTATCCTTTCTTCTTGTCGCCGGTTCCGCCCGCAATGATCTTTGCATCTTTCGACTTCTTCGCGATGTTGATGTAGTTCATCGTGTTGTCGAAGCTGTTTTCGTCGATGACTGCGCCCATGTAGTTTCTGAAATCGGTTACGTCGCCGACTTTGATCGTGCTGATCATGTCGCACATTCTGTCTTTGATCTGCTTCCAGAGCGACTTCGGAACGTACATTCTCGAAGCTGCCGAGCATTTCTGACCCTGATATTCGAATGAACCGCGGACTGCCGCAACTGCGACTTCGTCAACGTTTGCCGAGCTGTGGACGAATATAAAGTCCTTGCCGCCTGTTTCGCCGACGATTCTCGGATATGAACGGTATTTGTCGATGTTGTTTGCCGATCTCTTCCAGATCGATTTGAAAACAGAGGTAGAACCTGTGAAGTGAAGACCTGCGAATTCCGGAGAATCAACAGCCGGATCGCCGATGCTGCCGCCGCGGCCCGGAAGGAAGTTGATAACGCCGTCCGGAAGGCCTGCTTCCTGGAAGATCTTCATAAGGTAGTAGTTCGAAAGAAGAGCGGTCGAAGCCGGTTTCCAGAGAACTACGTTGCCCATAAGAGCCGGAGACATCGGAAGGTTTCCTGCGATAGAGGTAAAATTGAAAGGAGTTACTGCGAGAACGAAGCCCTCAAGAGCTCTGAACTCTACGCGGTTCCATGTTCCTTTATCGTTGTGAAGATCCTGTCTGCGATAGATCTCCTGCATATAGTGAGAATTGAAACGGCAGAAGTCGATGAGTTCGCAAGTAGAATCGATCTCAGCCTGGTGGCAGGTCTTGCTCTGGTTGAGCATCGTTGCCGCGTTCATTTTGTAGCGGTATCTCTGCGAAATGAGTTCGCCCGCCTTCATGAAAATGGCAGCTCTCTGGTGCCAGTCCATGTTCTCCCACTCTCTCTTTGCTTCAAGAGCGCATTTGATAGCCTTCTGGACTTCTTTTTCGCCGCCGAGATGGCAGATACCGAGAACGTGTTTGTGGTCGTGCGGAGCAACGACTTTCATCGTTTTGCCGGTTTTGATCTCTTTGCCGCCGATAATGAGCGGAATTTCGACTTCCTGTTTGAGCTGTGCAGCAAGTTCGTCTTTCAGAAGTTTCTTTTCAGCGGAACCGGGAGCATAAGCGTAAACAGGTTCATTCTGCGGACGCGGAATCGAATAGATAGCGTTTGTCATTTTCTTCTCCTACAAATTAAATTTTGAAATCAATACCCTGTGCCAACGGAAGCGATTTGCCCCAGTTGATCGTGTTGGTTTGACGGCGCATATAGACTTTCCAAGCATCGCTGCCCGATTCTCTGCCGCCGCCCGTCTCTTTCTCGCCGCCGAATGCGCCGCCGATCTCTGCACCGCTCGTTCCGATGTTGACGTTAGCGATACCGCAGTCTGAACCTGCGTGTGAAAGCCAGAGTTCCGTGTTGGGAAGCGATGTCGAGAAAAGTGCCGAGCTGAGTCCCTGCGGAACTTCGTTGTTGTAAGCGATCGCATCTTCGATCTTGTCGTATTCGATTATGTAAAGAAGCGGAGCGAATGTCTCGTGCATAACGATCGGAAGGTCATGTTTTACTTCAGCTATCGTCGGCTCAACGTAGAAACCGCCTTCGCAGCCTTTAACAGTGACTTTCTTGCCGCCGTAAAGGATCTTGCCGCCCTGAGCCTTTACCTGTTTGATCGATTCCATGAGGTCGTTTACAGTCTGTTCGTCTACGACCGGGCCCATGATGTTGTTGTCGTCAAGCGGGTTGCCGATCTTGACCTGTTTGTATGCGTTGATGAGCGATTTTACGAATTTCGCTTTGACCGATTTCTGGATGATGACTCTTCTTGTCGTGGTGCATCTCTGGCCTGCCGTGCCGACAGAACCGAAAACGACAGCTCTGAGAGCCATATCGAGGTCAGCCGTTTCGTCGATAACTACAGCGTTGTTGCCGCCGAGCTCAAGGAGCGATCTGCCGAATCTCTTTGCGACTGCTTCGCCGATCTGACGTCCCATCTTCGTGCTTCCGGTCATGCTGATAAGCGGGATGCGCGGGTCGTTTACAAGTGTATCGCCGACATCGCTGCCTTTGCCGATTACGAGCGAGAAAATTCCGTCGATGTCGTATTTGTCAACGATCGGAGCGATGATGTTCTGAACTGCGATCGCAGTAAGAGGAGTCTTTGAACTCGGTTTCCAGATAACTGCGTCACCGCATACTGCTGCAAGAAGAGAGTTCCATGACCAAACTGCTACCGGGAAGTTGTAAGCGGTGATAACGCCGACAACACCAAGCGGATGATACTGGTCATACATTCTGTGGTTTTCTCTTTCGCTGTGCATCGTGTAGCCGTAAAGCTGGCGGCTGAGGCCGAGCGCGAAATCGGAAACGTCAATCATTTCCTGAACTTCGCCTTTTCCTTCGACTGCGATTTTGCCCATTTCGAGTGTTACGAGAGCACCGAGGTCGCTTTTGTACTTTCTGAGAGCGTCACCGATCTCGCGAACGATGAGTCCGCGTTTCGGAGCGGGCATCATTTTGAATTTTTCGAATGCCTCTTTCGCCTTCGCAGCAACTTTTTCGTAATCCTTCTTGGTTGCCTGAACGACAGTTGCGATCACTTTGCCGTCGATCGGAGAAATACTTTCAAGTTCTTTTCCCGATGTTTTGAGCCAGCCTTTCGAAGAACCGGTCGTAGCACCGTAATTTTTCTTTTTGATTCCAAGCCTTTTAAGAAGCTCACTGACATTAACAGATTTCATTTTTCCTCCTTTTTTCAATATGTTTTAGAAAAGTTTCTTCCTGAGAAGCACAAAACCGAGCATTGCAAGTGCCGAAATCAGCGAAACAGCGGCCAAAATGTTCGTGCTGTCGTTTTCAACTTCAAGAACAGCGCAGCCGCCTTTCGACTCTTCAGGTTCCTTACAGTTTTCATCACCTTTTTCACAAGCGTAGGTGAATTTTTTCGAATTAAGCGGAAGCTCATATACGGTCGAAGAGTTTGTAAGGGCTATGCCGCCCTTCTGAATGATGATTTTGCCGAACATTGCAGGATCAGCCTTGACCATATTGAAATCGACGTTGATGACAAGATATTTCTCCTCGCCGGCATTGTATTTCAGCGGAGTTGTGAATTTTTTGAACGATACACTTCTCGTTTCGTTAGAATCAAACTCCGTCTTTTCCGCGACTTTGATATCACCTTTTCCGTCGTTGTTGCTGTCAATCCAAAGCGAAATGCCGGTAATTCCGTTTTCGTCGCCGAATTTAACTGCGTTGTTCGGAATTTTGATTTTTATTTCTTTAATTGAATTCGATTTTTCGAGAGCTTTTGTTCTGATCTGCAGAACCGGAATATTGTCGTTCATTTCGGCAACAGACGGAATCGGAGGATCGTTAGGACCGATTGTAGCAATGAAGTAATCGCCCGTCGGCTCAAGGAAAAATTCCGCGAATTTGATGTTTATATCGGCAATGGTTGCGTCACCGCCTTTAACTTTTGCACCGACAGCATAGTCTTCAAGGAAGAAACGGAACGATGTTCCTGAAGTGATTTTATCGCCTTTGTAATCGATATTCATACGGATAATAAAGGAGTTCAGCGATTTTCCCTGATACATCTTTGCACTTGGTTTAAGCGGGAAATAAACATGGTTAGTGTCTTCATTCGTCCCGACCGGATCGTTTACAATCGAATCGACTGTCGGATCGTAAGCGCCGTCTCCGTCGACATCCCAGATAAGTTCATAATTTGAAAATTCGAAATTCTGATCGTTTTTCTTATCCAACTGGACTCTGAGATCTTCAAAACTGAAGTATTTTCCGTCTTCGCAATCGGAACTCTGCAGTGTGAACTGACCGACGACAAGCGGTTTTCCGCCGTTGTCTTTCGGAATGATTATAGCACTGCTTGACTGCGGCGAGTTCTTTCCGAGCGCAGTTGTTATCGTTGCTTTGCTGCACATTGATTCAGTATTTTGTACGCATTTGAAATCTTTGCAGCTTGAACCCTTAGGACAATCTTTGTCTGTGGAGCATTCCTTCTCGTTTTTAACGCCGCCGCACATTTCAGGAGTCGGGGCCGAACACTGAGAATCGGGAACACAGGTCATGGGTTTCAGTTTAAGCGGGTAAGAATTGTTGGTTTTGTAAGGAGTTTCACTTTTCGAATCCTTCAAAACAGCGATGTTCGAGAAAACATAGTTTTTCGAAACTTCGTCTTTCGATTTCGGTTTTACTTTGTATCTGACCAGAATCTTGTCGGTGCAAACTTTTTTGCCGCTTTCATCGCTGCATGCCTGCATTTTCTCGCCGAGTTTGTAACCTTCGCCGGAAAGCGGGAATTTGCCGCCGTCTTTGTCGGGAATAACCGTCCAGTCTGTTCCGTCTCCCTTGTTGTCGAAAACTGTTGCATATTCCGTCGTTCCGGGAATGTAATCAAGTTTAGCGTCAAGCTCATCGGAGATCTTTACTTCGCCTGTTTCTTCTCCGCCCCAGTTCTGAACTTTGACAAGATAGTAGAACGCCTTGCTGTTGTTTATATACGGGCAATAGTAGTCCTTTGTCGTGTCAGCACTGTTTGCAAGCGGGCAGGAACAGGAGTATTTTTCGTCTTCACCCGGAATATCAAAGTTCGAACCTTTGATGTCGAGCGAAAGAACCATGAAGTTAGTAAAAATAGCGTCCTGGTTTACCGAAAGAGTAATGTCGATTTTGTCAGGATCATCAGGATTTCCGACATGCTGAAGGTGTTCCTGAAGATTAGGAACTTTCTCGCTGTCAAGAAGGAAAGTGTCGACGTCGATACCGTAATTGATCGTTTCGTCAGCGAGCCCCGAAACACACTTGATCTGATCGTCACCTTCCGCGTTCGGATCCCAGTTTACGATCGAAGAGACAGAGTTGTAAACCTCAATATGAGTGTTGTCTTTTGTGAAGTCGTTACATTTGTTTTTAAGTCTGTAAGGCTTTTCACCGTTTTCGCCGAGAAGCGAAATTTCTTCCGGAGGAAGCTCGTCCTCTGTAAGACTCGGGTCACCTTCAGCAATCATCGTGGTAAGACGGACTGTCGGATACTGTCCGAACACGAAGCCGCTGACTTTCGCAACTGACTGAGTGCCGTAAACGAACGAAAGACCGTTGTAGAAGTAAATCTTTTTCGGTTTGATGTGTTTTGAACGGTAGATGAAGAAAATCGACCATGCGCTGACCATCGTTGTCTGGCATTTGTAGGCATCGTGGTCGGTGCAGTCGAGATCGCTGAACGTGTAGGTTCCGTAGTATTCACCGGTTCCTTCCTGATGATCAGCAGCTTTGTTGATTTCATAAATCTGATTGAAGAAATCGGTAATATCGACACGGTAAGTGAAGTAACCGATATTGAAATCATTCTGAAGAGTTCCTTCATCCGTTTCTGTGCAGCCAAGCGTAACGGCATACGGATAGGTGATTCCTTCAAACTCAAAGGAAGGAGCATCCGTAAGTTTTTTTCCTTTTCCCTCTTCGCCAGCAAGAATATCAGCTGCGTATTCAACATTATGGTCAGCAGTCTGCTTGAAAGCAAGATGGACCTTGTTGTCGGTAGGTTCTTCAAGTTTTGCAGGATCAACCGCGCCCATCCAGATAAGATAAGCCTTCTCGATGATCGCGTCTTCCGGAATGTGGAAGTTGTCAAGGGTGAAACTACTCGACTCGACACAGGTGTCGCCCTGCGGGTTTTCATTCGTTTCGCCATAAAGTTTGATTTTGTTGTCAATGTTCGAGTTGAACATTACAAAGAAATCCTGACCGCCGTCTTCCCAGCTCATCGCAGGATCGCCGCCGATCATGTTGCCTTTGACATTGTCATCTGCAAAAAGTGCAGAAAAGAGAAAAACAACAGAAAGAAAAACAAAAATCTTCGCGTTTTTCATAATACCTCCTATTAAATAAGAACAATGAACCCAAAAAACAAATTGGAAGATTTTAGCAAGAAAACAATAAAAATCAACAAACATTCACTAAATTAAAAAACTTTTATTTTTTGCGTTTTTCCCTATAATTTTCCGTTTTGTTTTTTAACTTTTTGGAGATTGCAGATGAAAAAATTTTTCACGCTTACACTTTTGGTGATTTCAATGATGTTTTTTGTCGCATGCGGCGGCAGTGACAAAAAAACTCCGGCTCAAAAAGATGATTCCGCCGATACCGCTGAAGCAGACGATAACGATGCTGACAAAACCGATTCCGGCGAAAACAACGGGGATGAAGACACAAATGAAAATGAAGATAAAGAACAGTCTGAATGCACCGGTCTTTCAGTCGAGTGGGATTCTCTGGACTCCAATCTTACGATTCCCGTCGAAGTCGGCGATCCGGAACTTAAAGACTACTTATATATGGAATTTTATGACGAAGACGGTTATTCCGCCACTCCTGAAAACGGCACCTATGACCTCGGCGAAGGGAAAAACGCAAACTATTCCTCTTGCAGCGAATGCATTGTGGTCCGTCAGGACTATATAGCGCCGGAAGACGAGGAAAGTTCCGGTTCATTCACGAAAACCTACTTCCAGAAGAGCGGAACTTTGACTGTCGAGGACAGCGACAGGGAAGGCAACATCAAAGGAACTCTCAATGCAAAACTCATCGAAGTTACCATCAGTAGAGAAAACGGTTACGAATCGACACCGGTCGAAGGCGGCGGATGCCTTGAAATCGAAACCGCGGCATTCGACAGCGGCGTCTGCGTTCCCGAATGCAAAGAAGGCTGGGAATGCGGTAACGACGGCTGCGGCGGAGTCTGCGGCACCTGCGACGGAAAAGCATGCAGTGCAGACCGCAAATGCGTAGAGTTCAAATGCGGCACATTTGAAGTAGACGACTTTGAACTGGTAGAAGAAGATTCAATTTTCGGAACTTATTACTACTATGACGCTTATTCGACAGGCGACGGCATCGGCAGCCCGTCTGTTCCGGATCTGCTCGAAATCGGTTTATATGCAGACACGCTTGAGGAGACCACAGTCACTCTCTCCGGTGACACGAATAATATCGGCCAGGCTTACGTTGTCCTTTACGAAGACTGGGATGCTGAAGAATACACCATGGCAAAAACTTATTTCCAGGAAAGCGGAACACTTAAATTCAACGAAGTTAAAGCCGGAACGATGGAATCGAACGGTGTCGGTTCGTTCAGAGTCGTAGAAGTTGATGAAGACTATATTCCGGCACCTGGCGGAAAATGCTATGAATTCAAAAACCTGGCTTGGGAAACTATCTGCGTTCCCAAATGCGAAGACGATTTTGTCTGCGGTTCCGACGGTTGCGGCGGAGTCTGCGGTGACGGTTGCGGAGCCCTTTTCTGCAGCGAAGACCAGAAATCATGCGTTGAAGAGGAACTTACGGAATGCACCGGATTTTCTCTTGACCTGACAAAGCTTGTGCAATACCGCAAAAATGTATTCTATGTAACAAACGAAGCCCAAGACCTGCTGATGATGCAGTTCTATCAGAACACGGAAACAGGCGAAATCAGTACAGGAGAATACGATCTTGCAAGCAGCGAGAATATAGATTTCAACACTTGTACCGAATGTGTCAGATTCGACTCGGACGAAAAAACCTATTTCCAGCACGAAGGCACGCTGAAAATCACGGAAGTCGACAGCTCCAACAGAATCAAGGGAACGATTTCGGCAAAACTCGCTGAAGCTGAAATCATAGGGCTGGGGAACAATGTGTTTGTCACGAATTTCCTCGCGAACGGCTTTTGCTTTGAAATCGAAGCCGGAACAGAGTTCGACACCCCTGTAGACGAAGATTAACTGCTTCTCCCCCACTCTTCCGCCCGTTTTTTCATTCCATCCACATCAAGCACGCCGTTTGCAAAACCTTTTCTGACAAGTTCCGCCGGAAGATACTCGTCGTATTTCTCGAAAACGGGATTTTCCGCAGGATAAAGGAGATCCATCGGGTCGAAATCTTTTGAAGCCTCTTCGTAAACGATTTTGTAAAATTCCTCCTCGCTCGCCTGCATCGTGAACTGAAGACAGTAGGGTCTTGCCGGACTCAGGCCTTTGAGACCGAGCCTTTTGGCGCATTTGAGCTTTAAAAAACGCTCGAGCGCAATGAAAGCGTAACTTCCGAGCCACGGGAAAAGGACCCACATTTTTCCGCCGAGCGAAACGAGCGGCTTACTCGCTATTCCTGCATTCAGAAAGGTTTTTCTGGCGTCGGCAAGCCTGCATACGGCGTGACGCATGAGATAAGGATAATTTTTATCTTCGCCGAGGACTCCTTTCATCCGCTCAAGAATACGGGTGTGGATGTCTCCCGCGACATCGCCGAAATAAGCGGGAATATTCCCTTTCACGAGCGTGCAGTAAACTTCGCGCCGTTTGTGGTCGACCTCATCTACAGCCCAGACACGCCCTGCGATCGCGATTTTTTCGCCTGCAGGCGGCGGTTTCACGATTGTTCCGAGTTCTTCCGAACCAGAATGGACGGTGTATTCGATATTTTCCTGAAAAACGGCTAAGAATTTGTAATTATTGACGATTTTTTCACCGGTCAGTCCTAGGATCAGGCCGCCGTTTTCTGTTCTGTTTATGTGATCGGTTTCAATGAGATGCTTGAGAAGAATCCGGTAGTCATCCTTGGTGATCCTGCGGAAAACCGAAAGAGGCAGCACTTTCGAAGCAAGTTCAGCCGGAGTCATCTCGCCGCAGGATGCAAGCGTGCTCATCGTCTGGTGGTAAAGAAGCGAAAACGGCATTTTTTCAGTCCGCGGCGGCTCGACAAAACGCTCTTCGATATAAAGCTGAATAAGGGCGATCCCCTGGATCAGATACCACGGGATCATCTCGGGAAGCATCGCCCGCGCCTCGGGATGATCCTCGCGCATGACGAACCGCATTTCGGAGGGATTTCCGCGCCTTCCAGTCCGTCCGAGACGTTGCAGAAAGCCCGAAACAGTGAAAGGAGCGTCGATCTGAAAAGCCCGCTCAAGCCTGCCGATATCGATACCGAGTTCAAGCGTCGCCGTGGCGCAGACACTCATCATTGAATCGTCATCCTTCATCTCCTCTTCGGCGCTTTCGCGGTATGATGCCGAAAGGTTGCCGTGATGGATGAGAAAGCGGTCGGGCTCGCCGTTAATTTCGCAGTAGTGCCTTAAATTCTGGCAGACCGATTCGCATTCTTCGCGCGAATTTGTGAAAACAAGGCACTTTTTTCCCCGTGTATGCTCGAAAATATAGCCGATTCCGGGATCAGCCGCTGCCGGCGCGGTGTCAGTCGCATCTTCGGGTTTCGGTACAGTTATTTCAGGCTCCTTTCCCTCGTCAGCCTGAGGCGGAGTATTGAAAAAATGCTCCATCGAAAGGCGCCAAACCTCTTTTCCGCCGTCAAATTCGGGGATCAGAGTCCCTTTTCCGCTTCCCGCGGCAAGAAATTTTCCCGCTTCGGCGGGATTTCCGATAGTCGCAGAAAGCCCTACCCTTCTCGGGCTGCACTCAGCCATGCGGCAGAGCCTTTCGATCAGGCAGAAGGTCTGCCCTCCCCTGTCACCGCGGAGAAGCGAATGGATCTCGTCGATCACGATAAAGCGCAAGTCTCCGAAAAGACTTGGTATTTCCATGTGCTTGTTGATAAGGAGCGATTCAAGCGATTCGGGCGTTATCTGCAGGATCCCCGACGGTTTTTTGATCAGTTTTCTCTTCTGCGACTGCGAAACATCACCGTGCCAGCGCGTTACGGAGATCCCGGCCTCTTCGCAAAGCACGTTAAGCCTCTCGAACTGGTCATTGATAAGTGCTTTGAGCGGCGCGATGTAGAGAACTCCGACCGTAGAAGATGGATTTTCGTCAAGAAGCGTAAGGATCGGGAAAAACGCCGCCTCGGTCTTTCCTGAAGCGGTCGAAGCAGTAAGCAGGACATTTTCGTCACTGTTGAATATCGCGTCTCCGGCAGCATTCTGCACAGCCCTGAGCGTCTTCCAGCCGCTGCGGTAAATGTAATCCTGAATAAACGGCGCGTATCTCTTGTAAATATCCACTTTAAGCCCCTCCTTCCGCTATAAAGGCGCGCAATTAAGACAGATTTCGCTTCAAAACGCAAATTTAAGGATAAATATTGCAATTCGTAAATTTTTAAAGACAATGTTCCGCTAAATGCGGTTGTATTGTTCCGATAACCGCGTATTGTTCCGATAAATGAGGTAAAAATATGAAAACAGACGGCACTTTTCTGACAGTCGCTCAGGCGGCGGAAAAATGGAATATCTCTGAAAGAAGGATCCGTATTCTGTGCGCGGAAGGAAAAATTCCGGGCGCAATGCAGCAGGGACGCGGCTGGAGGATCCCGCTTGATGCGCAAAAGCCTTCAGACGGCAGGATAAAGCAGAGAGAAAATCTCCTTTCTCAAATTAACGGGAAAAAACAGCTTCTGGACTCGCTCCGTCCTTTTACGCAGGGCGAACTTGAACGCTTAAACGAAGAATTTGTCACGGAATACACCTACAATTCCAACGCAATCGAAGGGAACACCCTAACGCTTCGCGAAACCGACATGGTTCTGCGCGGTCTAACAATCGACAAAAAGCCGCTTTCGCATCATCTTGAAGCAATCGGCCACAAGGAAGCGTTTGATTATGTTGTTTCGCTTGTGCAGCAGAATGAGCCGCTTACAGAAAGGATCATCAAGGAAATCCATTACTTGGTGCTTGCGGACAAAAAAGAGGACCGGGGTGTTTACCGCCGTATTCCGGTAACCATCATGGGCGCGGTGCACGAACCGGTTCAGCCCTACCTTATCCAGCCGAAGATGGAACAACTGCTTTCCGATTATTCAAATGATGAAGCCCATATCGTTTCCAGACTTGCGCGTTTTCACATCGAATTCGAGGCGATCCATCCGTTCATTGACGGAAACGGAAGAACAGGAAGGCTTCTTATCAATCTTGAACTGATGAAGGCTGTATTCCCGCCTATCGACATAAAATTTGCCGACAGAGTTTCCTACTACAATGCATTCGACGAATATCATGTAAGGCATAACTTAGGCGCTATGGAACAGCTTTTCGCCAAAGCTCTGAACGAGCGGCTCGATTTCTACATTTCCCTGCGCAGCAAATAATCAAAAACTTGCGTTTTTCTCGCATTTTTTGCCGGTTTTTGTATAATATCGCCGCAATTTTGGGGACATGGAGTGAAATATGGCAAAAACTGCAATAAATCGCAAAAAAGCGGCTAAGGAATTCGCTGATTTCTGGAAAAATAAAGGAGACGAAAGACAGGAGACCGCACGGTTCTGGATAGCTCTTCTGGAAAAAGTTCTCGGAATGGAAAATCCGGCGGAACGCATCGAATTCGAGAAAAAAGTTCAGCTCAGGCACACGAGTTTTATTGATGCATACATCCCGGAAACCAAGGTTCTGATTGAGCAGAAAAGCTCCGATGTCGATCTGCGGAAAGAGGTAAAGCAGTCAGACGGAGCAATGCTCACGCCTTACCGTCAGGCCAAGCGTTATGCCGACGAAATGCCAAATTCGCTGCGTCCGAACTGGATCGTTGTCTGCAACTTTCAGGAGTTTCTGATCTACGACATGGAAAAGCCGCACGACGAGCCGGTTCAGGTTCTGCTTGAGGATTTGCCTGATAAATTTGAGAGTTTACGTTTTTTAGTCGATTCCGGTAAAGATTTGATTCCGCCGGAAACGCAGGTTTCTTTAAAGGCAGGAGAGCTTGTCGGAAAGCTCTACGACGCACTTATCAAGGAATACATAAATCCCGATGAAAACAGCTTCAGAAGCCTCAACATTCTTTGCGTCAGAATCGTTTTCTGCCTTTATGCCGAAGACGCAGGACTTTTCGAAACGCGGACTGCGTTCGAAGACTACATCAAATCGTTTTCGCTTGAAAATCTGAGACGCGGACTGATAGATTTGTTCAAAATCCTGAACACAAAACCGGAAAATCGCGACAAATACGATACAAAAATCAATTCATTCCCGTATGTCAACGGCGGTCTGTTTGCCGATGACACGATTGAAGTGCCGAATTTTACTAAAGAAATTGTCGATGTTCTCGTGAACCACTGCGCTCCTTTCGACTGGTCGAAAATTTCGCCCACGATTTTCGGCGCAGTTTTTGAATCGACTTTGAACCCGGAAACACGGCGCAAAGGCGGGATGCACTACACAAGCATTGAGAACATCCACAAAGTTATCGATCCGCTCTTTCTTGATGGTTTGCGTGCGGAATTTAAAAAAATTGTAGAGACGTCCCATGGCACGTCTCAAAAGATAAAATTAGAACAATTCCGCGATAAAATCGCATCGTTGACGTTTCTCGACCCGGCCTGCGGAAGCGGCAATTTCCTGACTGAGACCTATATTTCACTGCGCCGCCTGGAAAACGAAATATTGCGTCTGATCCACGGAAAACAGCAGCTTTTAGGCAGCGATTTTTCACCGATAAAAGTCAAAATTTCGCAGTTTTACGGCATTGAAATCAACGATTTTGCAGTAACAGTCGCAAAAACGGCACTCTGGATCGCGGAAAGCCAAATGATGAAAGAAACCGAGGAAATTGTAGAAGAAAACCTCGATTTCCTGCCGCTTTCGACAAGCGCTACGATTGTTGAAGGAAACGCTCTCAGAATGGACTGGTCGACTCTCAAATCCGATAATGAAAGCAACAGATTTTACAAGATTTTCGCTGGATTTTCACCGGAAACAGACGGATTTGAGCATCATTACGACTACATCATGGGAAACCCGCCGTTTGTGGGAGCGAGAATGATGGAACAAGGCGGAGAACAGAAAAAAGATATTCTCAATCTTTTCGGCGACATAAAGGATGTGCAGGATTTGGACTATGTCTGCGGCTGGTATCGGAAGGCGGCGGAGCTGATACAAAACACTAAAACCGAAGCGGCTTTTGTTTCTACAAACTCAATTTGTCAGGGTTCGCAGGTGCCGATTTTGTGGAATGTGCTGATGAACGATTTCGGTATAAAAATCAATTTCGCGTATCAGACTTTCAAGTGGGATTCCGAAAGCACTGAAAAAGCTGCCGTGCATTGTGTTATCGTGGGTTTCGCGGATTTTGAGCTAGAGAAAAAAAAGCTTTTTTTCGTCGAAAATAACGGAAAAACTGTAAAAAATATCAGCCCGTATCTTGTTGAAGGCTCGAATTCGTTTGTTGTTGCCCAAAAAGATACGCTTTGCGATGTTCCTAAGATGAATTTCGGAAACCAGCCGAGAGACGGTGGGAATTTTGTCCTTACGCCAGAAGAAAAAACGGAACTTTTGAAAAAAGATCCGACTATTCGGAAATTTATTCACCCATATATCGGAGCGGAGGAATTTATCAACGGAAAGGAACGCTACTGTCTGTGGCTGAAAGAGGCAAATCCTGCTGAAATCAAGAACAGCAGGATTCTTTATGAGCGCGTCGAGGCTGTAAAAAGATTCCGCCTTTCGTCTAAGGCAAAAACGACAAACGGATATGCAAAAGTTCCTGCTTTGTTCGCACAGATTACACAGCCTGACGGAGTCGATTTTCTGATAGTTCCGTCTGTTTCTTCCGAAAAGCGGCAATATATTCCGATCGGTTTCGCAAATGCAGAAATTATTTCATCTAATGCAGTGCAGATAGTACCTAATGCAACTCTTTACCACTTCGGCGTTCTGACTTCTTCAGTTCACATGGCGTGGATGAGAGTTGTAGCAGGAAGGCTTGAAATGCGCTACCGCTACTCAAAAGAAATCGTTTACAATACGTTCCCGTGGTGCAGTCCGACTGAAAAGCAGAAAGCAAAAATAGAGGCGACGGCGCAACAAATTTTGGATGTAAGATCAAAATATCCGGAATGCTCTTTTGCTGTTTTGTACGATGAAACCACGATGCCGCCGGAATTGCGCAAAGCTCACCGCGAAAACGACAAAGCCGTCATGGCGGCTTATGGTTTTGACCCGAAAATGAGTGAAGCTGAAATTGTTGCCGAACTTTTCAAAATGTATGAAAAGCTGACGAAATAGCACTGCGCAAGATAAACCAGCCAAAATAATTACCATTTCCATTTTGAGATGGCGAAAAGGAACGGCTGCCCTCTCAGTCGCTTTGTGACAGCTCTCCCTGAGTGAGAGGCCAAGGAGTGGGATGCAAGATCACAAATTCTGCATAATTTCTTGAATCCAAGATGAATCCAAGATTTCGAAAGCGAAGCATTTTTTGCCAAGATCTTTGAGGGATGCTCCGATGTGGTAAAGAATTCTATTGTCAATAATCAAAAAGCGGTCGTGAATTTTTTCTGTATGTTTCAGTTCAAGCACAGGATATTGTTCATTAAATTTCTGAATATCAAAAGGTGTAATTTTAGTCTTTGGACAAGTAAAAATTGTAACTTTTACGCCGTTTTTCTTCTTGGCGAAGCGCTCAAGAACCGTTAAATCGACATAGTTGTCAATCAGAACAATCTCTTTTTCAGCATCGGCAATAAATGACTCGAACTTGGCATAAGCATCGAAAATCTGCCCCTGAAAAAAAATTCCCTGTTTGTCCTCGATTTTGTATCTGTCCATTTTATCGAAAAGTTCATTAATTTTTTTGTCAGATTCAATCGCATGTTTTTTTAAATAGTCGATTTCGGTGAAAATTTTAGAATTGTTCTGCAAAAACCGGCGAAGAGCAACAAAAGCATCAATAATCATTATACTTGTCTGCACGGCGGCATCACTCTTAAGAACTGAAGCAAGCATCGCCACCCCCTGCTCGGTAAAGGCATAAGGCAAATATTTTATATTGCTGCCGCGACTTCTTTTATCGTTCAAGGTCACAATTTGTGACCTTGAACATTTATCAATTAAATCAAGCTCTTCTTTCCTGATTTGAAACATAAATCTTTCCGGGAATCGCTCTATATTCCTTTTTACCGCCTGATTCAGAACTTTCGTTTCGACGCCATAAAGCTCAGCCAAGTCTCTGTCAATCATCACATGCTGACCTCGAATGAGAAGAATTTTGTCTGAAATATCGATTTTCAGATTATTTTTATCCGCTTCAACAGTTTTGATGTTTAAAGACAAAAGATTCTTTGGAATTTCAATCTGGCTAAAACCATGAATATATTCTTTAATTTCCGCGATATCTTTCGTGTTTTGTGAAGTCTGAATCGCGAGTTTTGCGACATAATCATAGCCGACAAGGTTCTCTCGCTCGATGATGTAATCCTTCATCGCTTTGAAAAGACGAACCAAAACCTTGCTTTGCCTGGTCGCCAGTTCCCCGCGCAGAACAGTCATCAGCATGTAGATTCCCTGCTCGGTGAAAGCGTAAGGAAAATAAGATCTACCGCCTTTCACACCTTTTACTTGTATCGAGGTCAAAAATTTTGACCTCGATAATTCCATAACCTCTTCAGCATTAAGCTGGAACCTGAAATCATCATCAAATTTTTCAATATTATTCTTGACTTGCTGGTTAAACGCTTTGACTGAATAGCCGTATATTTCAGCCAGATCAAAGTCAAGCATCACCTGTTTTCCGCGAATAATATAGATTTTGGATCTCAAATCACTTTCATTGTGAATCACAACATCTTCTTTCATATTTTATCCAATAGCACAAAAGTATAACAATAATGAGAATATAAATTTTAGAACTTTAGTCAACTAAATTTTAATATCACAATAAAAAATCTTGATTTTTTCCAATATCTAAAAAAGCCAGCGAAAGAACCAAAAACAATCCTTAATTTTTCCCACACATTTTCATTTTGAAATGCCGGAACGGCAACGCAAAGACTGCTCAGATCTCAAATTCGGCGTAGTTTTCATCGGCGTTGTCGGAAACAGCCTCCGATTTCGCGTAGCTGAAACTATCGGAATCGAGAAGTTTTTCGACTGTAAGAGCGGGATTCTGCGAAAGGATGTCCAGAAGTTCGATAAAATCGCGGATAACTTCACGCGGAGTGATGTTTCCGTCCGCACCGATCCTTTCATATTCGATTTTTATGAAAGCGGCGAGATCGTCTGTCAGTATCCTGCCTGTATATCCGTAAAGATCGGCATGCATCGAAGCAAGTTTTTCGCAGAGAACGAGCATTTCTTCCGCAGTCAGAGCCTCAAGCCTGATGACAGGAGCAAGCAGATCGCGCGTCCCCGGCTTCGAAAATTTTCCTTCGGCAAGACGCGAACGAAGCGCCTCGTAGCTGTATATCCCCCGCCTTCTGTCTTCGAGAGCCTGCGGAGTCGCCCCCATGATTATTCCCAAATATTTCGCCTTTCCCTGCAGCGTGTCGTTATACATCGTGAGCATTTTTTCGTAATTATACTGGCGTGTTACGGCATTCGGGATCTTGAAGACATTCACAAGTTCGTCGATCATTATCAGAAGTCCGGCATAGCCCGCAAGCCTGAAAAACGTCGCGAAAAGCTTCATGTAGTCATACCAGTCGTCGTCGGTTATGATGATATTTACCCCCAGTTCTTCCTTCGCCTCGCGCTTCAAGGCGTATTCAGCGCGGAACCAGCGGACGACCTTCGCCTTCGTTTCGTCGTCGCCGTTTACATAAGCGCGGTAATATGCCGAAAGAAGTCTTGCGAATTCAAAACCGTGGACAAGTTCGCTGACCGAAGAAGTCACGGCGTAAATTTTCTGCTCGACTAAAAAAGCAAGCCGCGGATCACCCGGCACCAAGCCGCTTTCCTGCACAGCCTGACTCTGGACCGTGCTTATCCAGCGGTCAAGAACAAGGGTCAGCGCACCGCCTTCGGGTTTGGTTTTCGTCGAAAGGTTTCCGATAAGCTCGCGGTAAGTAGCAAGCCCCTGACCGTGCGTCCCCTGCAAACGGCGTTCCGGAGAAAGATCGGCGTCGGCGACGATGAAACCGCGCTCCATCACATAGTTTCTTATCGTCTGGAGCAGAAAACTTTTTCCCGAACCGTAACGCCCGATGATAAATCTGAAAGCCGCGCCGCCTTCCGAAACGATATCGACATCGTGCAAAAGAGCCGCGATCTCGTTTTTCCGCCCTACCGTGATATAAGGCAGACCGATCCTCGGCACGACTCCCCCTTTCAGCGAGTTGATGACCGTCTGCGCTATCCTTTTCGGAACTTTTCTGCTATCCATCAGACCTCCTTCAAAGCGGTGCATTAAGACAGATTTTATTCAAAAACGCAAATTTAAGAATCTGTTTTTCCTTGATTTACCTTTCTCCGTTTTTACAATTAGGGAACTTTACTGCTTTTTATCAGCCGGAGGCGGACATGTCGAAAGTATGCAGTTTTATTATTTGCCTGAGTTTAATATTTTTCATTTCATGCAGCAGTGGCTCATCGAACGAATCAGATGAAAATTCCAATAAATTCGGTAGCTTGAATTCAGAAGAAAACAATTCAGAAAATGACGGCACGGATGACACCGTAGATTCCGGCACGAACGATACCGAAGATTCCGGCTCGGACGAAAACAATGACGAGGACACATCAGACGAGGATCCGGATACCGGCGGGAACAATGATGAAGACACTTCCGACACTGGCTCTGACACTGACACCGATACCGGTGCCGAAGAACTGCAGACCGGCGGGATATACATTTTTTCCGCTTTCGACGGATCGGGAAACGCCCAGTCGCGGGAAATTCTGGGAAACGGCGGATTCTTCGGTTTTTCCATTATGACGCTCAGCGACAAATACTGGGCCGTAAGCGCGATCCACGAATCGATTCCGGCTTTTGACTGGGACAAGGCGACAGGAAAACTCTACATCTTTGAAAAAGAGAAAAAAGTCGAAAAACTTGAGGATGCCGCTTTCGTGCTGAATCATCCGGAAAAATCGCTCAACGTAGGTTTCGGATATGCGGCGGCTGAACTTTGCGACATCAACGGTGACGGATTAGACGACATTGCAGTTTCATCGCACCTCGCGACCTTCAACAACCTTAATGCTGCAGGCGAAATCGTAGTTTTTTACGGCACTCCCGACGGCTGGAACGAAGAAAACGCTTCGGTTTCGCGCCTCTCTTCGACATACATCCAGCAAGCTGACAGCATGAGCCAGTCTCTTGCGTGCCTTGACTACGACGGCGACGGTTTCGCCGATGTTTTTGCCGGCGGCCAGAACGCTGGGCCTGAACTTTCCGGCGGCGGCAGCCAGGGAATGGCAGCCATGTTCAAAGGTAGTCAGGAAGGTCTTTCCGAACAAGAAAAATTCGTTCTTCTTCCTGAAGTCGAGGAAAAAAAGCAGTATTTCGGAAGCGGAATGCTGACTCACGACTTCAACGGCGACAGTCTTCCTGATCTTGTTATCGCAGGCTGGGGGCTGAAAGAGAACGGATCCGCGTCAAATTCAGGCGGAATCTACATTTATTTGAGCGGAGAAAACTGGCAGACAGGAGCTTCAAAAAAGATTTTCGGCGAAGCTGACTCACAATTCGGAAGCGGACTGAAAATCATAGAAATAGGCGGGAAAGAATATCTGGCGGTCCTTGCCACGAAAGACAAAAACTACGGAACGGCCAACTTCTACGATCCGGCTGAAGATTTCGCCGCAAGAGGCCGTTTTTCGTTCCCGTCAGCCTTTGAGGAAAATGGAAACATTTCCGATTTCGATACGATAAAGCTCTCTGCAGATACCGATCTGATCATTGTCGGCGGCAAAAATTTCGGAAACGGCGGAATGACCTACTGTGCAACGATCAACAACAAAACGATCTCGGAGCCTGAAGCGTGCAAATTCCAGCCGGAATCACCCGCAGGCGGCTACGGATATTCGGTCAAAAACATCGGAAACGGTGAAATCGTTGTCGGAAAACCTGAATATATTCACAAATTTTAGAGGTTTATGAGCAGCGGCACTTTCTTCTACTCACGAAATTTCGTCGATTCGTTCGCGAACAGACTGCACAAAAGAATCTACCGCTATTTTTTCCGCAAATTCAATGTTGAAATTCCCGATAAGGAAGGGTTCGAACTGCTCAAAGAAAATGGAGAAAACGGCGAAAAACAGCCGATAACCATCTATATTTCAGGCAGGAACAGCAAAATCGAGCAGTTTCTTCTGAACGGCTTCATGATTGAAAACGGGATCGTGCCTCCGACCCACTCCTTCGGACCGAAAACACGCTTTTTCCGCCCTCTCGGCGACCTCTGGACGATGTTTGCAGCGCTTTTCAGACCGTCAGTGATCAAGGACAGATTCATCGAATCGCTTTACATTCCGGTCGATTCGCCGGAAGAACTTTCCATTGACCCGCTTTTTTCCGAAGTTTTCAGAAAAATAAGACATCAGGAAGCGAAAATCATCCCGGTGATCACCCTCTGGGACAAGAATCTGGACAAAAAAAGCCGCTGGGAGTGGATAAACCAGACGATCGGACGCTACAACTTCTGGTCGACCTCATGGGAACTTCTGATGTTCATGCTGAAACGAAGAAAACTCACGCTCCGGATCGGGATTCCCGTAGCCATGAAAATCGAGGAAAACGAGGAAAATTTCGTCAAAAAACTTTACAACCTTATGAATATTTCCAAATCGAATGTCTCGGGCGCGGTGCTTAAAAACTGGCTTGACCTCAAAAACGAAACCCTTTTCAGAATGGAACTTGAGACAAAGGAGGAAAAGCGGACCGCTATCAGAACGATGCGCTCGATGTCGTCGGCATACAGCCCGCTCTACGCAGAGACTATCTCATATTTCCTGGGTAAAATCCTCAATGCCCGCTTTTCAAGGTTCGAATATTCACAGAATGAAATCAATGACTTATACAAAATATGCGCGGTTCCAGGTGCAAACGTCCTTTTTGTTCCGACACACAAAAGCTACTTCGATTATCTGATCCTGAATTACATCCTTTACAGGGAAAAAGTGACGGTTCCCCTCGTAGCGGCTGGCGACAACCTCGATTTTTTCCCGCTTTCGCCGGTCCTCCGGAAAATGGGAGCGTTTTTCATCAGGCGGAAAATCAAAGACGACGAATTTTACAGGAAACTTCTCACGACTTACCTTGAACAGATCATAACCGCCGGATACAACATCGAATTTTTCATCGAAGGCGGCAGATCGAGAAGCGGAATGGTGCGCTCTCCGAGAACGGGAATGCTGAAAATGCTTTCCGAAACCGCAAAGACGGCAAACAGAAAGCTCTATCTTGTTCCTGTTTCCATAACTTATGAAAAACTTAAGGAAATCGAGGATTACAGCAAGGAAAAGCAAGGTGTGAAACAGCCAGAATCGCAGCATTTCCTCAAAAAAGTTTTCGCCCTTTTCCGCGCAAACTACGGTCCCGTCTACATCAGATTTTCGCAGCCGATATACCTTAACACTAAATTTACAGAAGAAACAGCCCTGAAAATCGCCGAAGTGCAGGAAAAATCGTCCGTTATCAGCTTTTCCGCGATATTTTCGGCAGTTTTTATGAGTTTTGACTCGCTGACGATAAACGAAATCATCGAAAGAATGGAAAAAACCGTAGAGATCCTGCGGACTCTGCCTTACATCCAGACCGCCTACGCTCTGAGCAACCTCGATGTAAACTGCTCGAAACTTACCGGAATTCTTCTGAAAAAAGGCGACCTTGTTCTAAAAAACAAAAATGATCGGGAAAACCAGGCCTTTGCTGTTTCAAAAAATTCGATCGCAGAGTTTTCTTTCTATAAAAATTCGGCCGCTTTCGCATTCGCGCCTTTCTTCTGCGAACTTTTCCGCGACACGGATCTCTATCCGTTCGTAAACGAATTTCTTGAAACGACGATCATGGGCTACTACGAATCGGACGATCCGGAACAAAAAACCGATGTTTCCGCCCTGCCCGACTGGTTCAGGACGATGCTTCACCGCTTTTTTGCCGACAAATTTTCGCTTTTGGGCAAAATCATAGAAACTGTCACCGAGCCCGCTTTCCTCAAAAACTGCGGAGAAAACCACTCCGAAATCGTCAGAAAAATCATGAGCAGAGTTTCGCCTCTTATCCCGACCGCAACGGCTGACGATGTTTTTGAAATCATCTCTTTCCTCGAAAAGAAAGGGGTTTTGACCGGAAACCTCTCCTGCGCCGACAAAGAAACCGCTCAGGATCTTCTGATTAAAATCAATAAAATAGAAGCGGTTTTATAAAAAAGAAAAACTGTTGCGATTTACTTTTTCTGAAGCTCGTATTCACGGATGCTTGACTGGACGACTTCGCTTTTTTTGGTTTTGCGGAGGTATGCGGGAATATTCTTGTCGTTGATGTCGATGTCCGGAAGAAGCATCGTGTCGTCGGCAAAAGAGAATGTTTTTGTCTCGGCGATGTTTACATCCACCGGCTGGACAGTTTCAGCTTTCTTTGCAGCGGGAGCAACAACATCCTCGTCAAGCAGGGTCGGATTCTGGACTTCTATCTCTATCTCAGGCATTTTCTCGATCGTCACAGGCTGTGACTCAAAAATGCTGCTCTGATCCTTTTCTTCGATCTTATGGTTTTTCGGCAGTGTGACGCGCTTTTCCTCGTGTGCTTCGGTAATAATCAGAACAGAAACATCGGTGCTGTTCTCATCGACATAGACACCGAATTTGAAATCGGCGTTTTCTTCGTCGATCTGGCTTGTAAGATAGTCGACAGCTTCAGAAAATTCTGGCATTTTCATCCTTGCGCCGCTGAAATAAAGAAGCATTTTCTTTGAGCCGCTTATCGCGAAATTGTTGAGAAGCGGGTTGTTGAGGGCATCTTTTACCGCATTGAGAGGAGCTTTCTCGCCAGTAGCACTGCCGAAACCGATGACAGCGATTCCCATGTTGCGCATCGTAGCCCTTACATCGGCGAAATCGACGTTGACAAAACCGTCACGGATTATGAGTTCAGAAATGCTTCTGACGGCATAAATCAGGATTTCATTCGGTTTTTTGAACATATCAATGGCATCGTCGTCGTCACCTGAAATTTCAAGAAGCCTGTCGTTGGGAATTACGACCAGTGCGTCGACATTCTTGCTGAGTTCTTCTATTCCCTTTTCGGCGTATTTCATCTTTTTTCTGCCTTCGATAGTGAAAGGCTTCGTTACGATCCCGACTGTGAGGATCCCTGCATCCTTTGCTACCCCGGCAATGATCGGAGCTGCTCCGGTTCCCGTTCCGCCGCCCATTCCGGCAGTGACGAAAACCATATCGTATCCGTCAAAAGCGGTTGCGATGTCTATTTTGCTTTCTTCGGCAGCGTTTCTTCCGCATTCTGGGATCCCGCCTGCCCCCTGCCCTTTCGTCAGGTTAGGACCGAGCTGCAGGCACTCCAGTCTGTTAAGCTTGTCCAGCACCTGTGCATCGGTGTTGGCCGCTATGATTTTGACATTGCTGTCCTTGAAAATAGATCTTTCGTCCTTGTTTGTCTCATCGTGCATCATCGCGACAGCATTGCAGCCGCCGCCCCCTACACCGATAACCGCAATTTTTACCGTAGAATTGTTTCCGCTCATGACACCGCCCCTATTCAATAAAATTTTTAAAGAAATTGCATATTTTTACAAAGAAACCGTCCTTTTTCCCGAATTTTACGTTGTTGTGGTTCGCAAAATAGTTGACTATTCCGACCGCAGTCGAAAAAGCAGGAGAACTCAGAACATTCTGGAAACCGCTGCTTGAATCCTCGATTTTCGGAACGCCGATCCTCACCTGCTGCTCGAAAATATCTTCCGCCACATACCTGATATCCTTCAGATCGGAAGTGCCGCCCGTTATGACTATGTCTGTCTGGATCAGGCTTTCCTTCTGGCTGGCAGCAAGTTTTTTTCTGACTTCCATAAGGATCTCCTCGATCCTCGGGGTCATGACCGTCGAAAGCTGCTTTGCTTTCTTCGTCGTCGGAGCATTCGTGCCGATCACGACCGTTTTGAACTCTTCCGTGTCGGAAACATAGTCGGGACGCGCGCTTCCGTGCTGACACTTTATTTTTTCCGCTTCAGCCGGCGGGATTTTCATGACTTTGCTGATGTCGTCTGTCACAAACCGGCCGCCCATCGGAACAACAGCGACATAAACCGGATCACCTTTGTGGTAGATCGCGATGTCGGCTACACCGTCGCCGATGTCGATCATGGCGACACCGAGATTTTTCTCGTCTTCTTCCAGAACAGCCCAGCTTGAAGCTATGCCGCTGACAAGAACATCGTCAAGCCTGAGTCCGGAATCCTCGACCGCTTTTATCAGGTTTCTGAGCATCGTCCGCGATGCCGTGACGATCAGGACATCGACTTCGAGCTTGCGGCATGCCATTCCTTTGGGATTTCTGATACCCGCTCTGCCGTCGACTGTGTATTCGCCGATTTCGACATTGATTATGTCGCTGTCATCAGGCAGAGTGACTATCTTAGCCTGCTCGATAACGCGGTCGATGTCTGTCTGAGCGACTTCGCGCCCGCGGACAGGGATCACGCCGTGACTGTTCATCGAACGGATCCCTTCGCCAGATATGCCTACAAAAACCGATTTTATGTGCTTTGAGGAAATCTTTTCAGCTTCCGCGACAGATTCCTGAATCGTCCTCGCCGTAGCCTGGACATCGACGACATCGCCTGCTATAAGACCTTTCGTGTTCTCGGCGACCCCTTTGCCGATAAAGGAAATCTCGCCGCCATCCCCGATCTGCGCGACAATTGTCGTAACCTTTTTGGTTCCTATATCAAGAGCAGTTATTATGTTATCTCTTGCCATCTACGCTCCCCTTTTTTATATTCTGCACTAATTTTCCGTAAATGATTTCATATTTTCTGCCGTCAAGAGAGCCGTCTCTCTTGTCGATTTCATATTCTCCCGCCCATTTATCCTCATCAAGCAGCGAAACGGCGACATCCGAAACACTTTCCATTATGGCGACCCACTCGTCATCGGAAAAATCCTCTTTCAGATGCACGACTGTTTTCAAACCGCTCTTTCCGGCGCACTCGATGGAATATCCGGCAAGAACTTCGTAAGTCATCGTTTCGAGTTTACATAAAGAAGAAATATTATTCCATTTTTCAGCGATAAAAATCGCTTTTTTTATTCTTTCGGAACGCTTTTTTTCAGTTTCATGCGAAGGATAGTTCAAAAAGAATACGGGAATCGAACTGTCAGTCTCGCCCGGCAGCGCCCTTTTGAAGAGAATTCCGTCCGAATCGGAGAACCACATCGTAAAAATATCCTTGTCGGAATCTGGCGATTTCTTTCTGCTGTTCACGATCATCATAGGCTTGAACTCTTCGATCGTGATTTTAACCGAATTCGGAAAAAACTTCTCGGCAAACGCCTTTTTGACCCAGCCGCAGGTCGTAAGGTTGAGCTCGATCTTCTTTTCGTCGACATCGAAAAAACTTACTTTTCTGTCAAGTCCCGACGTCAGAAGAATATCCTCTCGCGTCATCCGCTCGTTGCCCTTTATTTCGACATTTTCAGGGACAACAAGCATGGTGCTGCTGTTTTTGAAAGTCTCGAAAGTATCACCCGCAAAACAGAAAACGGCTGCAAAAACGGAAACAAGGATGTATGTTCCCAGGAAACAGCCTGTTATGTTCAGTATTTTGAGGAAAGTCTTCATTTTGCGGCCAGGCACTCCGAAATAAGGGTTTCAATAAGTTCAAGGTAGCCTATTCCGCGGTATTTCGCGATCATCGGAACGAGCGAGTGTCCCGTCATGCCGGGGAGCGTGTTGATTTCAAGCATGATGTAGTCGTCTCCGTTCACGATAAAATCGCTTCTCGTGACACCTTTGCAGCCGAGCGCGACATGCAGTTTCAGAGCGGCATCGGAAATTTTTTCCCGTGCGGTTTCGCTTATATCGGGATGGACCGTGTATATCGTCTTGTCGCTGTTGTATTTTGCGTCGAAATCGTAAAATTCGTTCGCCGGAGTGATCTCGACGTCGCCGAGGACCTTGTTTTCAAGCACCGCGACATTAACTTCACGCCCTTTGAAGAACTTTTCGCAGAGATAGCGTTTCCCCGCCTTGAGCTCTTTTTTCGCCTCTTCCCACTCTTTTTCGTCTTTGACGATATAAACTCCGCGGCTCGAACCGTTGACCGGGTCTTTGACGACAAACGGGAAATCGTAAGGCTTTTCCATTCCGTCGGCAGCCTCGATGTGTTTTCCTTCGGCGACATTTATTCCGCAGTCTTTCATAACGGCGCGGCAGATAAGCTTGTCCATGCCGACTGCACTTGCCGTAACTCCCGAATTCGTGTAGGGGATCTTCATCATTTCGAGAAGTCCCTGAACCGTTCCGTCTTCGCCGTATCTGCCGTGTAACCCGTTCACAACTACATCGGGCGAGAACTCGCGGAGCTTTTCGCTCAAATCAAAACCGACATCAATGAATTTCACATTGGTGTAACCGCCGTCACAAAGCGTTTTGTAAAGCATGTTTCCCGTAACGAGGCTGACTTCGCGCTCGTCCGACATTCCGCCGGCAATAACCGCAATCTTCATGTTTTTGTCGAGTTTCATTTTTATCTCCTCAAAAAATCAGTCATACCAGAACTGCACTTCGGGTTCCAGAGTCACGCCGAATTTCTCGCGCACTCTTTCAATAGCAATATCCTTCAGGCGGCAGAAATCGTCGAAAGTCCCCTCGCCCGTGTTTATGATTATGTTGGCGTGATGGTCGCTGAGCTTCGCACCGCCGACCGAAAAACCTTTCATTCCGCACTTGTCAAGCATATATCCCGCCTTGCCGTCTTTCGGATTTTTGAAAAGCGAACCGGCGCTGTGCCCTTTTATTTTTATCCTCTTTGAAAGGAATTCCAGAATTCTGCTTTTCACATTTTCCGATGTGTCTTTCGTGAGAATCAGCTCCGCGCCGTAGATCACGAAACAGCCCTCCGGCTTGTTGTCAAGCGAACGGTAGCTGTATTTCGGAATGAACGGAAAGACCTTGCCGTCCTGGATGACATAGATGACCCCGACGACATCGTCCCACGAAGAGCCTGCCGGAGCCGCGTTGCCGTAAAGCGCGCCGCCGAGATTTCCAGGAATTCCGGCAAGAAATTCGACACCCGAAAGGCCGTTTTTTATCGAATAGTCAAGCAGAGCCGTGTTGCTGACCCACGAAGGCATGAAAGTTTTGACCAGATATTCGTCGACATCGTCGGTATCGCTCGTGGAAATAGCCTTCCCCATGTAAAGGACAGGCTTTTGGACGTCTCCGGCGATGATGTTGCTTCCGCCCGAAAGGATCCTGTAATCCTTGAATTCAGTTGTAAAACGCACAAGATCATCAATAATTTCAGGGAAGTAAAGATCGCAGACGGCGTCTTTCACCCTGATCGTGAGAAGATCTCCTATGTTTGCGCGTTTTTTGAACTTCACTACTTTTCCCCGTTCATAAGCCTGGTCAAAACAGTGTTGACATCGCCTGCACCGACCGAAACTATTGCCGAAGCGTTGAATCTGTTTTCATTTTCTTTAATAATTTTAACAGCTTCATCGATATTTTCAGCATAAAAGACTAAGTTATCTCCGCCCTTCAAATCTTCGTAAAGTTCCTTTGACGCTCTTCCTTCAAACTTTTCTCCGGCAGAATAGACCGGAAGAACGATCAGAATTCCGACATTTTCAAGAACTTCCATGAACTTGTCGTAAAAAGCGGTGAATCTCGAAATCCTGTGCGGCTGGAAAACAAGGCAGAAATCCCTGAACTCGTGTTCCGCCTGCTCGATGAGGGCATGAACTTCGCTAGGATGGTGGGCGTAGTCGTCGACAAGCGTCATTCCGTGCCAGGTTCCGACATTCTGGAAACGTCTGTCGACTTTCGGCACGTTTTTCCAGAATTCCTCATTTATTTCAGGCAGAGAACGTCCCGCTTTTGCAAGGTATTCAGAAGCTGCAAGCAGCGCTGCGGAGCGGTTCTGCAGAATGTGAACAGGCTCGGTCGCCTTGCCGACATAAACTTCCGTGCCGCCGGAAAGGAAGAAAAGTCCGCCGTTGTTTATGAAGAAACTGCGGCCGTCACTATTTCTGAAACCATCGCCGCTTCTGATCTCATCTCGTGTCGGAAAGGAAAGAGGCGAAAAAATCTCAAAAAGTCTGTCACAGAGATCGTAACCGCGCCCGATTATCAGATTTTCCGGTTTGTCCGAAACGAGATAACGCTCGAACGATTTCAGCATTTCGTCCGGAGTTTTATAGAAATCGGCGTGCTCGAATTCAAGGTTGGTTATAACAAGCGAATCGGGCTTCATCTTGAAAATCGAACCGTCGCTTTCGTCAAGTTCGATGACATAAGGCTCGCCTGCCGAAACATTCGTGAGACCGGCGCTTTTTCCGCCTGCATAAACCGAAGGATCGATTCCTGCAGCTTTGAGAATTGTATAAATCATCCATGTCGTCGAAGTTTTTCCGTGGCTGCCCCCTACTCCGATCTTGTGCTTGTTTTCAAGGAGAACCGCCAGAAATTCGCCGCGTGTGACGACTTTTATTCCTTTTTTTTCAGCCGCAACAACCTCGCAGTTGTCAAGCGGAACGGCACTCGAACGGACGAGAAGATCGACTCCGTCAAGGTGCGACACGTCGTGTCCCAGCCTGCAATCGATTCCCTGTGCACGGACCATTTTGAGGAACGAACTTTCCCTGCAGTCGCAGCCGCTCACCTTGTATCCGAGCGATTTTGCCGCAGTCGCAAGACCGCTGACACCGCTTCCGCCTATTCCCATAAAGTGAACGTGCATCTTAATTTCCGCTCTTCAAAACCTTGTCAATATCGTCAGCAAGCCTGCTTGCCGAGCTCTCGAAGTCAAGTTCAGCCATGTTTTTCTTCATATTGGACTCGTTTTTGAGATACGAATTGAGAAACGAATAAAGTTTTCTGATTCTGACACCCGGATTGGCGCTTTTTGCATCTTCAACGATATATCCCATGCTCTTTTTTGCCATAAAAACGGCGTTCTGCTTCTGATAAGGATCTTTATCCTCCGGAAGCGGCAGATAAACTGCAGGTTTCTGCAGAGCGATAAGTTCCGAAATCACGTCGCTGTCGGGTCTTGCGATAACGATGTCAGCCGCTTTGCAGTAAATACCGCGGTTGTCAAAAAACATTTCGCAGGTATTTTCGATTTTGTGAGCCTCATAGTATCTTTGAACCGCCGCGATCTCGCGGTCGCCTGTCTCCTGGACAATATAAAAATCTCTTGTAATTTCGGGGTATCTCGTAATAAGTTCACGAATTGTCGCATTGATGTCCTTTGCATCTTTTTTACATGAAAGAACGACAAGCTTGCGTTTTGCCGTCTGGAAATCGGCCGGTTCGGCTTTCAGAACTTCCCTGTCGACCGGAATTCCGGCAACGAAAGATTTTTTATAAAATTCGTAATCTATATGCTCCTGCATCGCCTCGAACGGAAAATAAATCCTGTCGGCTTTTTTCATAAAAGAACTGTTGCACTTTGAAACGACAAGGTTTTCGTCAAGAAGAAAAAGTTTCACCTTGCCCATCTTCCCAGCCGCTTCAAGAACCGGATAAGCCGACATTCCGCCAAGTCCGATCACACCGCGTATGCTTTTGATTTCAAGTGTCTTCATAAATTCCTGCACATACGACTGCATTTTCAGGGTGCGGAGGATATTTGCAAAAAAGCTGTTTGATTCGGGAAAATTCGGAAGATAGATGACTTCGTAACCTTTTTCGGTAAAAATTTTGGCGAAAAGCGAACCGGTCCTGAGCGCAAAAACGGTCATTATTCCGCGCAGTCTCAAAGCGTTCGCAAGAGCAAGTGCCGCTTTCTGCTGCTCTCTCGTGTTGATTCCAGTCATCATCACCATAAATCTTGTTCCGATTGCGTTGACCATCTATACCTCCAAAATCAGCGCCGGCTCTCGCTCGTTACCGCATTTAAAATAAGACCGACCATTATCGAATATGTTAGAAGCGCGCTTCCGCCGTAACTTATGAAAGGCAGCGGAACACCCTTGTTCGGTGAAAGCGACGTTATAACCAAAAGATTGAATATAGTCTGGGCTGTCAGCAAAAGCACGAATCCGGCTATCATGTAAAAATTGAAAGTGTCCCTGACATGAAGGACAAAATAAGTTCCCAAAAGAAACATTGACATGAAAACGGCAATCAAAACCAAAACGCCGATAAAACCGAATTCCTCTCCTATTATCGGGAATATAAAATCTGTGTGGGATTCAGGCAAATGCCTGATTTTTCTTGTAGAATTTCCAAACCCGACACCTGTTACCCCGCCGACGCCGAGCGCGATCTCAGCTTCACACTGCTGATAGCCGAAAGTCGTTCTGTTTTCTTCGGAACAGGGATCTATAAAAGCGGAAAAACGACTTACACGATAGCCTTTTCCGGGCATGAAAACCATCGCCAGAAACAGAAGAAATGCCAGGAAGATCAACAACATGAGGTGTTTTTTATCCATTCCTCCGAGGATCAGCATTCCGATCGAAGTCGCAAAGATGACGCTGGCGGTCCCCAGATCCTCGACCGCGATAGGAAGGGCAATAAGACCGATTGAACCTATCGGATAGACCAAGTCCTTGAAAAGTCTTATTTTTTCTCCTTTTTTCGTCATAACTTCGCTCAGATAGACGACTGCGACGATTTTAGCGAACTCAGACGGCTGGATCATCATAAAATAGAGATTTATCCAGCGTTTCGAGCCGTTTACCCTCGTTCCCACGATCAAAGTCGCCACGAGAAGAAGTATTATGAAAGGAAGCAGATACTTCGACGAATTCTTGAGCCACGAAAGATTCATGAAATAAGCGATGATAAAAGCCGTTCCCGCAAAAACAAAATTGAATATAAGTCCTCTGAGTTGCTGGGAAAAAGCTGCTTCGGCAGACGGAACGTTGAACATTCTGATATTAAAGACCATAACCATTCCGAAGACAATCAGGGAGAAAAATATGGCAAAATAAAGTTTTACCGCCTTTTCCATCTACTTCTCCAATTTTGCCTTCAACTCTTTGACTTTATTGACAAAATCGTCGCCGCGCTCTTTATAGTTTTTATACCAGTCGAAGCTTGAGCATGCCGGAGAAAAGAGAACGACACCGTCATTTCCGGCCAGCCTGAACGATTTTTCGACCGCTTCAGCCATCGAGTCAGCGCTTTCGACATTGGCAAAACCCTTGAAATAAGGACGGATTATCTCTTTCGAAGCACCGATGAGAACGACGCCTTTGCACTTTTTGTCGGCAAGGATCCTGACAGGCTCGTAACTTCCGCCTTTGTCGACTCCGCCGAGAATGAGAACGACTTTCCCGTCGGCAAACCCGGCAAGCGACTTCTCGACAGCTCCGACGTTCGTTCCTTTGGAATCATCAATAAATTCAACACCTTGAAATTTATCGACGAAAGCAGTTCTATGAGCGAGCGGATTAAATTCAAGAAGCGATTTTCTCAGAATTTCAGTGTCGGAGACCCATTTTCCGACACCGAGAACCGCCGCCATTATGTTTTCGACATTGTGGTGACCGCGTATTCTGAGATCGTCGACTTTGAGTTTTTTTCCGTCAAAATAAACAAAATTCTCATCGCAGGTTATGTCGTCAGTCCCTTCGACCGAGAAAAGTTTCAGTTCAAAATCCGGATGCCTGAAATCATCGGAGACGATTCCTGTCCCGAGAACTGCCGTTCCGCCTTTTTTCAATAAATTCAAGAGGTTGAGTTTAGTGTTTTTATAATCTTCGAAGTCCTTGTATCTGTCAAGATGATCCGGAGTGACATTCAGGACCATAGCGACGTCGGGTCTAAGGCTTTTCAGGGTTTCAAGCTGGAACGAACTCAGTTCGATTACAAAGAAATCGTAACCTTTCCCTATTCCGTTGATGACAGGCTCGCCGATGTTTCCGCAGAGAAACGACTTGAATCCGGCGTTTTTAAGAAAAGCGTGGACAAGCGAAACCGTCGTCGATTTTCCGTTCGTTCCGGTAACGGCGATGACTTTCTCGTCTTTCACATATCTTCCGGCAAGTTCAAGCTCACCGATGATTTCAGTATTTTGTGCATTAAGCTTTTGAATGACTCTGTGGGTTGCGGGAACACCGGGACTGATTATCGCAAGATCATATTTAAGAGTTTCATCATATTTTAAATATTCTGCGGAGTATTTTTCGAGCTGTGACGCGTTGTCGTCGTAGATGAAAATCTGATTTCCTTTATCTTTCAAAAAGCGGGCGGACGAAATACCTGAAATTCCAAGACCAACGATCAGAACATTCATTTCTTAACCTCCAAGAAATCAAAAATCCGCTCCAGTTTATTGCCTCTGGAACCCTTAACGAGGAACATTCCATCTTCCGGCAGCCTGCCCTTGATTTCGGCAATATCCCCCAAAAAAACGAACTTTTCGCAGTTCCAAAAATCCGACTTTACTTTATCGAACTCGCAACCTATCAAAAAAACCGCCTTTAACAGTTTAAAATTTTTTAAGGAAATTACAAGTTCTTTATGCATTTTTTCAGAAAAATTTCCGAGCTCGAACATGCTGCCCAAAATCAGCGTGCATTCCTTAGACTCTTTTTCGGCATATTTTTTGTAAAAGTTTTCTATCGATTTCTGCATCGACTGCGGGTTGGCGTTGTAGCAGTCGACGACAAAAGTCCGTTTTCCGACCACTTTTATCTCCCCTCTCATGCTCGGAAGAACACATTTTTCAACCGCTTTTTTCAGATTCGGCTGAGTCCCAAGAGCCGCCTGAACGACATTCGAGGCGCAGAGGAGATTTTCTACCATAAAACCGGCCAGATCTTCAAAATCCTTACCAAGTTCTTCAAGGCTTTCGTTTGAATAAGTCCTTATCTTTCTTGAAGTTTTATGCTCTTCGGCCCATTTTTTCATGTAAGGATCCGACACATTTGCCGAAACGACCGCGTCTGTGAAATTGAAAATCTCAAGTTTTGCGGCCGCAAGATCGGCGTGGCTTGCGAAATTTCCGATATGGGCGTTTCCGATATTCGTTATCGTGACAAAACCTGGTTCGGCGATTTCGACGAGTCTTCTGATTTCTCCGCTGTGGTTCATCCCCATTTCAAGAACGAGGACTTCTGTGCAGAGCGGCATATTGAGAATGACGAGCGGCATTCCGAGATGGTTGTTGAGATTTCCTGTCGTCGCCCAGACGATTTTTCCCGAAACGGCAGCCATGGAAGCTATAAGCTGGCGGGTAGAAGTCTTTCCGCTGGATCCTGTGACGGCGATCACTTTCCCGTGGAAGAGTTTTCTTCTTTCGTGAGCCAGAATACTCATAAAATCAAGGACATCCGGCACCTTGATGTAATTTTCGTCTTCCGTGATTTCTTCCGAACCGACGCATATCACTCCCTTCTTCAGAAGATCGGGAATGTAGTTGTGACCGTCGGTTTTCTCGCCTTTGAAGGCAAAAAAGAGCGAATTTTCAGAGCATTCGCGTGAATCGATAGAACATTTTGAAATTACTGCGTTTTTAAGCTTTTTTTTTAAGCCGGCTTTTTCCAAAGCCCTTTCAAGAAGCAAAGTCGTGAACATTTATCTCTCCCCCAGTGATTTTTCAGCTTCTAATCTATCCGAGAAGAACTTTTTTCCGCTTTTTGTTATCTGATAGTCCTCAGCTCCTTTTCCGGCAATGAGAACGACATCTTTTTCACCTTTCATTTCAATAGCCTTTTTTATCGCCAAAGCTCTGTCGTTTACTACCGTGACATCGGCGTCCTTGTCGCAGCCTGCAAGTATTTCTCTAATTATTTCAGCAGGTTCTTCGGTTCGCGGATTGTCGTCGGTAACAATTATCCTGTCTGCGAACTTGCATGCAGTCTCCCCCATAAGAGGCCGTTTTCCTTTGTCTCTGTCCCCTCCGGCGCCGAAAACGATGATGATTTTTTCGTAAATCCCGACTTCGCGCAAAGTTTTGAGAACGTTTTCCATCGCATCGGGAGTATGGGCGTAATCGATATAAACGGCATGTTTTCCCACTTTTTCAAGCCTTCCCGGAACCGAAACGCTGTTTCCGATTCTTTCAAAAGCCTTGTCTACGCCGATGATCCGGCTTGCAGCGGCGAAAGCGCCCGCCGTGTTGTAGATATTGAATTTGCCGACAAGGGGAATGTCTACCGTTTTTGAAACTCCGCCGATATTGAAAACGACCCTGCTTCCGGAATCGTGGACTTCGACGATTTCCATGAATAATTCCGCAGACCTGTCGTTTGCCGAAATGCGGATCTGCCTGACATTTTCAAGCTCTTCCGAAAGTCTTTTTCCAGCCTCGTCGTCAATATTTATGACCGCCGTTCCGCCGATTTTAAGGTGTTCGGTGAAAAGTTTTTTCTTAGCCTTATAGTAGTTTTCAAAAGTTTTGTGGAAATCGAGGTGGTCGCGCGTCAGATTCGTGAAAATCGCGACATCGAACATCGTTTCTTCGATCCTGTTTTCGGCGAGCGCGTGGCTGCTTACTTCCGAAATGACAGCATCCACACCCGATTTTTTCATATCGTCAAGCAGAGAATACCACTTCCAGTTGAGCGGCGTCGTATTCTGAGCGGGAACGACTTTTCCGGCATATTTGTAGTTCAAAGTGCCGATCACGCCGCAGCTCATCTCCTCTTTCAGGACGTTTTCGATGATAAAAGTGGTCGAAGTCTTTCCGTTCGTTCCGGTAACACCTATCATTTTCATATTTTTGTCAGGATAACCGTAAAAAGCGGGAAGAACTCTTTTCAGAGCCTCTTTCACCGACTTCACGCGGATGTAGTTAGCCTTTCCGCACTCTTTTTCACCGACAACGAGCGTCGCCCCTTTTTCAAAAGCAGCATCAATGAAGTCGTGGCCGTCGGTGTTAAAGCCTTTTATGCAGAAAAATACGCTCCCCGGCGCAGCTTCACGCGAATCCGCTGTAATTTTTTCAAGTTCCGCATCAGTGTCAGAACTTCCGCATTCAAGCATGAAATCCGACAAGGATGCAACAAAATCACTTGTTTTCATCTTTTTCCTCTTCGGTATAAAGAGTTATCATCGTTCCCGAAAGAACGCTTTCGCCGGATTTCGGCGACTGGCTGACGATATTTCTGTTGTTTGCCGGATTTCCGACAAAAACGACATCAAGATTTTTTCCGTTGGCGACTCTCAAAGCGTCTGTCGCTCCCATTTTAACGAAATCGGGGACTTTCACATAATCGGTCACGACATCGGCTGCGTCGGAATCGATCACGTTTCCCGTCATGTCAGACGCGTCAAAATCGGCGATGATATCCTTGTCTTTTTCCTTTCTGTCTACATAAACATCGAATTTAGGCAGGATCCTCATGGCGATTTCCCTGAAAACAGGAGCCGCGACGCTTCCGCCGAACTCCCTCCCCTCAGGCTCGTCGATGACGACTATCATGACGAATTTCGGATCGTTGTTGGGAGCGGCTCCGGCAAACGAGCAGACGACCTTGTTCCACGAAAACTTCTTTGCAACAGGGTCGTAGATCTGCGAAGTTCCGGTCTTTCCGCCGACTTCAACTCCTCTCAGCCTTGCCTTTTTCGCCGTTCCGTGTTCATCGGAAACGACTCCCTCAAGCATGCCGATTATCTGTTTGTCGGATTTGTATTTATAGTTTATCCTTTTCGGTTCAGGCACGAAAACCTTCTCGAAATTCTTGCCTACGACCTTGTCGACAAGGACAGGCTTCCACAAAACTCCGCCGTTGTAAATCGCCGAATAAGCCCGTGCCATCTGCACCATATTTACTGAGATACCCTGACCGAATGAGATGTTTCCCTTGTCTATCGGATACCATTTTTTGTAGTCTCTTATAGGCCTGTTGGCCTCGCCGGAAATGTTTATTCCGCTTTTCTGACCGAAGCCGAAAAGAGAAAAATAATTGTAAAGCTGCTCGTTGGAAAGTCTGTCCGCAAACTTTATAGTGCCGATATTGCTTGAACTTACGATAACGTCACGGACTGTCATCCACTGGTTCGGATGGGAATCGTGGATCACCCTTTTTCCGAAAACGAAAGCTCCGTTCTCGCCGAATACAAGTTCTCCCGGTTTGACAAGATTTTCGTTGAGAACGGCAAGGATCGAAAAAGACTTGAAAGTCGATCCCGGTTCAAAAAGATTGTTAAGTGCGTAATTTCTCTTGTTTTCCGCCGGATATTTTCCGAAATTTTCCGGATCGTAAGTCGGATAGTTAGCCATTGCGAGAATTTTGCCGGTCGAAGGCTCCATGATTACGACTCCGCCCCACTTCGCGTGGACTTTTTCGACCATTTTCGTCAGTTCTTCCTCGGCTATGAACTGGATTTCGGAATCTATCGTGAGGTAAACGTCGGCTCCGCGGTTTGATTCGAGTTCGCTTTCGACATCAATGTTTCTGTCGAATTTGTTGGCGCTGCTGCGGCGGATCTCCTTTTTCGCGCCGGCCAGATATTCGTCATACTTTTTTTCAATCCCTTCCAGACCTTCGGAACTTTCCTCTTTCGGATTTTTATTGGCCTGAACGAAACCGAGAACGTTAGCAAGCAGTTTTCCCTGCGGATAAACGCGTTTGTAACCTTCTTCATAAATCATATTTTCCAGATCTTTCATACGGGTCGCCGCCATTTTGTTTTCCTGCGGCGAAAGATCTTTGTTCTTGAAATTTTTTTCTTCGCGTTTTGATGCTTCCTTGACGGCATTTTTCAGAGCCATGACTTCATCGTAACTCGCGTCTTTCTTCAAGTATCTGAAATTTGAGGGCTTTCTCAAAATGCTTAAAACTTTGTCCTTTTCGAGATCCAGAGTCTGCGAAACAAGCTCGGCAATAAATTCCTTGTCGGTAACGCCTCTCGGATCGATCGCAATATTGATTTTCTGCTCACTCATGGCAAGCGGCGTTCCGTTTCTGTCATATATCGTTCCGCGCTTTCCGCTGACAACGGAAACACGGACCGGACCTTCGGCGTCTCTCAGACCTTCCTCATGTTTTGTAACCTGCAGATAGTAGAATCTGGCGATTAGAACCAGAAACAGAAGAAAGAGAACAGACGCGAAAAAAAGATAGATTTTCCGGCTTTTTTCCATTGTTCCCTCACGGAAAAACTAATCGAATTTGACGACCTTGTCTGAAGTTATAACGGAAATTTTCATTGCGGCTGCTTTTTTCATAAGTTCGGAAGATGAAGTCATCTGAAGATAAACATGCTCCGAAGTGCTTTTCTGCCACTCCATCTCCTTGGTTTCGTTGAGCATTTTTATAATTTTCGTTTCAAGGTTCGTCTTGTAGGCCTTGTAGTAGCTGTCGACCATCATAAGCGACGCGGCCGCTAAAATCATGCAGATATAAACCGCAAGTTCGCCTGAAAAAAGCGTTCTCACCTTCGTCCCGATCATTCTTGAATTGCTGAAAAATCTGATCCTTTCCTTTTTTGTGTTTTCTGCATCCGCATGAACATAAGCCGCCATCTTTCTCTCCCTGAATTTATAAAAATTACCCTATTGTTTTCAGAATTCTGAGCTTTGCGCTTCTTGCGCGCGGGTTCCTGCCGCATTCTTCCGCACTCGGAACAATCATTTCTGTCGAAAAGTTTCCTTTTTTACCGACCGGAACATCGTCTCCTTCGCTTTCGTAATAAGGGATATTGTTTTTGCGATCACGGAAAAAGTTTTTCACGATCCTGTCTTCGGTCGAATGGAAGGTGATGATTCCCATGATCCCCTTTTCGGACAAAAGCGGAAAAGCCTTTTTCAAAGCCCTTTCAAGCTCGCCGAGTTCGTCGTTTACCGCCATTCTGAGCGCCATGAAGACCTGTGTCGAAGGGTCGATCCCCTTTTTTGCGTATTTTTTCGCCTTTCTTATAGCCTCGGCGAATTCCAAAGTTATCGTCATTCCGTCTTCGGCGCATTTTTTGAGTGTTCTCGCTACCGTTCCCGCCTCGCGTTCCTGGGCATACTCGCTCAAAATATTCCTGAGTTCGCCTTCAGTCGCATTTTTTATGAAATCGAGTGCCGTAAAATCAGCCGAAGCATCCATTCTCATATCCATCGGACCTTCCTTCTGCATCGAAAAACCGCGGTGCGGGGTGTCGAACTGGAAACTGCTTACGCCGAGATCGGCAAAAACGACATCGACTTTCGGGATCTGCAGAAGAAAGAGCACTTTGTCGATTTCACTGAACGGAGAGTGAACGACCGTGACGTTTTTGAAACCGGCAAATTTTTCTTTAAGGTGAGCGACAGCGTCGGGATCCCTGTCGATCAGAACCGCTCTTGTATCAGGATATTTTTTCAGGATTCCGGCGTCATGGCCTCCGCCGCCGGAAGTCAGATCGACAAAAATCCTCGGATTGTTGTCGAAAGAAGAGAGAACTTCGTCAAAGAGGACGGGAATGTGAACAAAATCCATTACCTGTTCCCTCTTTCGTCAAAGAGTTTTCTTGCTGCGTTCATCTTTTCACGGCGGCTTTCCCTCGAGCTCTTCGATACCTGCGAAGATTTTTCGAGTTCCTCTTTTGACCAGATGCAGAGAGTTCTGATTGCGCCGACAAAAACGACATCCTTGTCAATATTTGCGTAATCGATGAAAGATTTCGGAAGCCTGATCCTGTTCTGATTGTCAAGTTCGGCCAGAATCGCCGTGCCTACATAGTTCATGACGAGCCATTCCTTGTCGTCGTCGTCTTCCATTAGATCGATTATCGAAAGTTTCTCATCCCACTGTTTCTTGGAAAAAACTTCAAGGAAATTGTGTTCGTCATTGGAGTTTTTCGCGATTACGACGGCATTGTTATCGGCCAGATCAAGCTGGGAGTAATATTCCGAAGAAAGAGGAATTCTCCCTTTCGGGTCAATCCTGTATTCCTTTCTGCCGAAGAATGTCTGTTGAAGTGTTGACATTTTTTCCCACTTAAAGCAACCAAAACGCCACTTTTTACCACCTAAAAATTAAAACGCAACTTTTTTTGCAAAAATTTTTAATATTTTTTCAGATAGTTTTCATCTGCGCAGAATTATTGAGAAAAACAAAAGATTCCGATAAAAAAGACTAAAAAACGGCCACTCCGCTTTTTTCAAGGAGCGCCTTCCTCTCTCCAGTCTGGCAGAAAAACGGAAAGCTGACGGTAAAAACCGGAAGAATCCAAATAGCTCCCCTAACCCCTTAGGCTATCTACGAAAGCCAGTTCCCCCTAATCTAGAGGCACCTTGACGGGGAGCCTAGATGGGCGCGTGTTTGAAATACAGGCGGTTTTGTCGGAGCGCGGGCGGCTCGCCCGCAGGTTTTTGAGGTTCAGCTTTCGCCGGATTTGATTTCAGATAAAAGGTTGAATTAGCACAAAGGATTTTTTGAGTATGGTGATTATTCATTTGAAGGGAGGTACAAATTGTACCCCAGTTGGAATTCAGTTCTTTGTCACGCAAACGCATTTTTTTGATGTATTGCTTGGGATCAGCACTATCGGTCAGGATTTCAACGACATCAACGATCGAGAAAAACCACTCTTCTTTTTCATCGTCCCAGACAGAACGAACGAGTTTGTCTCCGAAAAGTTTCAAGGAAGATAAGCGTTGTTAAGATCGTTAAATCAAATTTTATCAATTTGCAGAACTTGAATAAAATGTTTTTCTAATTATAATACTAACGACTTTTTGGAGGTGATCAATATGGATAAAATGCAAATTGTAAAAATTAAAGAAAATTTTGATGACACGATTCACAACGTACCGAATTCAGATGTCGAATTCTGGTATGCACGAGAGCTTATGCCCTTGTTGGGCTATGAAAGATGGGAAAATTTTGAAAAAGCTATCAAGCGTTCAATGGACTCGTGCGAAACAGCCGGAATAACGGTTTCAGACCATTTTCGTGAGGTCACGAAAATGGTCCAATTAGGCAGTGGTTCACAAAGATCTGTCAAAGATTACATGCTTACTCGCTATGCCTGCTACCTGATCGCTCAAAACGGAGATGTTAAAAAAGAGGAAATAGCCTTTGCTCAGGCATATTTCGCAGTACAGACGCGGAAACAGGAGTTGATTGAGGAACGAATTTCATATATCGAACGGTCTGTTGCCCGCACAAAATTGAAAGAATCAGAAAAAAGGCTGTCGCAAAATATATATCAGCGCGGAGTTGACGACATGGGATTCGCCAGAATACGCTCCAAAGGAGATACAGCTTTGTTCGGAGGATGCTCGACACAAAAAATGAAAGAAAAATTGGGCATAAAGGAAAACCGCCCGCTGGCTGATTTCCTGCCGACACTGACGATAGCCGCCAAAAATCTTGCGACCGAAATGACAAATTACAATGTCGAAGAAAAGGATCTGTTCGGCGAAGGCGAAATCACGACCGAGCATGTTCAAAACAATTCTTCTGTCCGTTCCATGCTTGTGGATAGAGGAATAAAACCCGAAGAACTTCCTCCAGCCGAGGATATAAAAAAATTGGAAAGACGCACGACATCTCAAGACAAGAAACTGGCTGAAAACGCAGGCAAGTTACCGACTGACGAGGAAAAATAATTGTATCTCGCAAGTGGTGGTCGCAGAATTTGCGACCTTAAACCAATTCCCCAATAAATACAGACGGTTTTTCCCGTAGAGACGTCATACCATGGCGTCTCTGTGCCGTGGTGCGTCTCAATATCACGGCGGCTCGCCCGCAGGTTCTTGAGGTTCAGCTTGTGTGAGCTGTTCGGCGTTTCCGAAGTAACTAAAATTTCTGGAAACACTGCTTCTCTTTCCACTCTGCAGGGATGGAATATATCTTGCCTTCCGCAGTTGATACATTGTCCGGCATAACCGCATTTTCAAAGCGTTTGTAATTATTTTAATATTAAGACAAAGCCAAAAAAAAGAGCCACGACAGGCGTGGCTCATAACCATTCAAGAAAGAATGGCGTTGCATTGAACGCGATATATAATTTAAAATAGACTTTGTCAAGATTTATTTAAGAAAAATTTTATTGGTGCCATAAAATGATCTATGAATTCCCCCGCTCAACATCTCGTAGAGACGTCATACCATGGCGTCTCTGTGCCGTGGTGCGTCTCAATATCATGGCGTCTCTGTGCCGTGGTGCGTCTCAATATCATGGCGGCTCGCCCGCAGGTTTTCAGTGATTTCTAAGGTCACAAATTGTGACTTTGAACAGATTTCGAAATAAATTCGAGAGCTTTTTCTTCTAAAAGCAGAAAATCGTTGCAACGTTCAGCAAGAGGTGTGGAGTCGCCTTTCTCTATTTTATATTCATAAAGTTTTCCGGCATTTTCACATATTTTATCTTCGATGGATGAGATAATACGGTATTCCCTCTGCAAAAGAGCTTTATATTTTTGATTCTTCACATTTTTGATGTCGAAGTTCACTATTTGTGACGTAGGAACAGGGAACATATTATTCAGATTTATAACTGCCAGACGCTTTATTTTTATCAAATCCAAACCTTCGTTCATGTATCTGTGCTTTGCTTTGAACGATGAAAGCGGTGCAAAATATTTTTGATTGTGTACTTCAAGCACGATTCCGATGTATTTTCGTTCGTTCTGCTGTTCGGATTTTTTGTTGTGGAACAGGTGCGGAATAAATGAAGCGAGATAATCTATATAACCAGTGTTGATCTCATATATTCTCAACTTTCCCATAGCAACTTCATAAAAAAAAGCGACCCAATTTCTTGAGCCGCCTTGCACGTTTACATTCTTGATTAAGACCAAGAGTAGTCACGTATACATACTCTTCAGGGTAGAGCGTTACCACTGTGCGGAATATTAGTCACTTATTTTAGAAAGTCAAATTATTTTTCGATTTTTATTTCATCCGTTTTTCTCGTAGAAACGTCATACCATGGCGTCTCTCTATTGCCCCTCTAAGTTAGAGGGGCTGGCTGCAAATGCAGACTGGGGCGTGTGTGGTCTTAAAATTCAGGCGGTTTTGTCGGAGCGCGGGCATCCCGCCCGCAGGTTTTTGAGGGTCAGCTTTCGCCGGATTTGAGTTTAGATAAAAGGCGGGAAATTTCGTGGATTTTATGAAAGTTTTTTCCAAAATCTAAAATTGTAAACATAATTATTTAGATAAAATTTGATTTTTTTAATCATAAAGATATTTTTGTTAGTATTTTTCTTTGGAGTTTGAAATGGAAAATGAAATTGTGGAAAGAAAAACAACAAAAGAGATCGCCATTTTTGAAACTGAGGGCTTAAAACTGGAAGTTACAATCTCGCCTGAACAGGACACCGTCTGGCTCAGCCGTATTCAAATGGCAGAGTTGTTTGACCGTGACATCAAAACAATAGGAAAACATATCGCTAATGCCCGACATGAAGAATTGAAAGGACAAGTGGTGGTCGCAAAATTTGCGACTACCACTCAGCACGGAGCAATTCAAGGCAAAACGCAGACACACATGACGGAATATTACAATCTTGATGTCATTATTTCTGTCGGATACCGCATCAAATCAAATCGTGGCGTAGAGTTTCGAAAGTGGGCAAATAAAATTTTAAAAGAATTCATTTTAAAAGGCTATGTTGTCAATGATTCCCGCTTAAAACAGCTGAACGAAGTGGTAAAACTGATGAAGCGCACCGAGGAAAAACTCGATACCAATCAGGTTTTAAGCGTGATCGAGCGTTATGCCGAAGCGCTGCAACTGCTTGACAACTATGACCATCAGAGTTTGAAACGTCCTGAAGGAAACGCGGCAACTTACGTTTTGAATTATGATGAATGCCGCAAAATTATTGACGCTATGGGGTTTGGAATTTCATCCACGCTTTTCGGAAAGGAAAAAGACGATTCTTTCAAAGGCAGCATAGGGAATATTTATCAGTGTTTCAACGGTTCGGAACTTTATCCTACTTTGGAGGAAAAAGCGGCGAATCTTCTCTATTTCATCACAAAAAACCACAGTTTCGTTGACGGCAATAAGCGCATTGCGGCAACAATATTCCTCTATTTTCTGGATAAAAACGGTGTTCTCTTCGATGGAGACAAAAAACTGATTGACGGTCATGCTCTTGCAGCTCTCACAATATTGATCGCTGAATCAAAACCAGAAGAAAAAGAAACGATGATTAGCGTGATAATGAATTGTATCGTTTGAAAATCTCTAAAAAACCCAAGAAGTTGTTTTTCCAAGATCGCAATTTTGCATCTTGTTCCCCTTCCCCCATAAATACAGGCGGTTTTTGTCGGAGCCCGTTGCGGCTCGCCCGCAGGTTCTTGAGGTTCAGCTTGTGACGGTGAGGTTAGAAAAATGTGTGAATTAGCACAAAGGATTCTTTGAGTGAGGTGATTATTAATCTTTTTTTTCTTCTTCATCAGGAATTTGTTTTTCTTCCTGCTTTCCTTCCAATGTAAAAAACGTGCTGGCGTTTAACGGAGTCACAACACTTTTACCAGTCTTTGATTCAAGTTCTTTTCGGGCAACAGCAGCGACATTGCCGCCTTCCTGCGCACATTTTGCATTTTCTGCCAATGTTTGCGGATTTTTTGCCTTAGTTATGCTTGTTGTAGAAAGTTCTGCCAACATATTTAAAATCAGCTCCTCGTTTGTCATGTTGTCGCGCAGGTTTTCTTTCGTTAACCCTTTGAATTCTTTATATTCTTTTGCACTTTTCCCTGCCCAAGCCCGATAGATTATGTCCGTAAGCGTAGCATATTGAACACCTTCGCTGATATTGTGTGCTTTCCACTGATCCATCAGATCTTTGCGGATTTCGATTGATTTCAGGCGTTGGTTTATCCATTTATCGGAATATCCCAGGCGTTTGTAATCAATCAATGCCTGTTTGATTGAGAGTTCTGGGTCTTGCATCTGTTCAATCCGTTCTGCTCCGACTTGAGCCAACCACTGTTTGAAAGGCTCGGCTTTCTTTGAGGGAATTGATTGAATTATACGGAGAATACCTTTTGTGTCGGCAAAATTTATCTTCTGTTTTCCGCCTGCTGTCTGAATCGCAAGGGGGGTGACAATTTGTCCCCACCCTTCGGAAAGTTCTAAATCTCGCTTTCTCATTTTCTTAATATAATCAATAACATTGGTTGAATCAGTGAGGATTTGAACCACATCATTTATTGAGAAAAACCACTCTTCTTTTTCATCATCCCAGACAGAACGGACGAGTTTGTCTCCGAAAAGTTTTAAAGAATTTGTCTTTGTCATTTAAGTTTCTCCATTTTACAAATTTATTTTTCAAAAATCATCAACGATAAATTTTATAAAATATATTCTTGAAGTCAAATTATTTTTCGATTTTTATTTCATCCGTTTTTCCAGAAGAGACTTCATACCATGGCGTCTCTGTACCGTGGTGCGTCTCAATATCATGGCGGCTCGCCCGCAGGTTTTTGAGGTTCAGCTTTCGCCGGATTTGATTTCAGATAAAAGGTGGGAAATGGGCGTCAAAGGTTTCGTGCAATTAGAATTGGTTGTGAGTTTCATCCTCTGGCGGCACAGGAATATATACCATTTCTAGTGGAATTATTTTTTTGTATTTATCACTCAATTTATCGTAGTAGCGGAGAATCAACTCAACAAGTTCGGCTCCATTTATGCCCTTGATAATCGGAACACTTTCTAGATACTTCTTTGCGTTCGGTGTGTAATCAGACAATGTAACAAACAATCCATAATCGCCTTCGCGCATTGCGCCTTTTAGAGATTGAATTGTTGATTCTTGAACCTTGCCATCTCCGCTCTTTACTTGCACTAGAATACGAGGCGGGAATTCATCCTTGTAGGCTATAATATCAATACCTCTATCTCCCCCATGTTGAGAAACTTTAGCATTGTATCCCATAGCTTCGAGAAGATCTTTTATAAATGGTTCAAGATCATACCCTTTCAGTTTGCGACTCAATTCTTTTAAAATAAAATCCTTGGTACTTTCTTTAATATCTTCTGCAGTTGTTCCTACGCTTTCATCTTCAGAATCGTCATCAACGCTATGTCTAAAACCATTGTCTAGTGCTGACAAATATTCATCTGCATAATTTTTTACCATAAAAAAAGACATTATCGAACCAATTTCATATAAAGCTCCCTGCGAAAAAGATGTACGAGGAATATGCTTTAACCATTTCACCTTTCTTCTATGCACATATTTCACATCAGAATTTTCAAAATAGTAGTCACTTTCAATAATGCCAATATTAATCATGCGGTCTGTTTTAGACGGAAAAACTACACAATCTCCGATTTTGACATCATACAGAAATCTAAAAAGCTTTCCGGCAGCCGAAGGCACCGATCCTTTCTTGGTATCAGGATAGGTTTCAATAAAATGAGCCTTAAAAGCCTCTCGAGTACCCTCAATTTTTGTAAGATCTCCAAAATTTTTCGATCCAACAGCTATAATATTTTTTGAAAGAAACAAATTGTCGTCATACGTATGAACTCCCCAAACCCTTCTTTCTTCCATAATAATTTCTCCTTAAAAGCTGTGTTTTAGCATCACTATTATTTCAAAAACCCATATTCATAGACTTTTTCGGCGATTTTTGCGGCGAGAACTTTCATTTTTGCACGTAAATCCGTTATCAAAGCGGTATATTTTTCATCTTCGGAACTTGCATTCATTTTGCCGTTCTTTTCGCCCTGAAAATATTTTCTGATGTCGTAAAACGAAGCATCGGGATTCACGTTTTTCTGCGAATGATAATATTTCCAAAGTTCGCGCCCGGCATCGAAAACCGCTTGTGCTTCCTCGGAAAAGACCATTTTTCCTGAAAATTTATCGGTTTCAATCTCAAAAAGAGAGCCTTGAACATCTTCGCCATTTTCCTTAATTTTCCCTGCAATAAAATCGCTCATAAAGTGTGTTTTGAACGCTTTTTTGCAGCCGATTTCCTGTTCTGTGAACGGAATCCAGTGATTTTCACCGTGTTCTGATGAAATTCTGTTCTGCCCGTGAAACAGCGTGAAAGCAAGGCAGTCCGACTGAAATTCTCGGTCTTTTTTCCAGCCGTCATTCGGATACAAAAACTGATCGCGGTCGTTCAGCCAAGTCGCTTCGATGCAATGACGAACAGCAAGATAAATAGAAATTTCTAAAATATTTTTTGTAGTTACTTGTGTTCCGCGCGGAACAGGCAACTGTGATTTGTCATTGACTATGTAATTAGTACTGTTGTGTTGGAAATCCGCCCCGTTTGCATACATATAACCAATATTTTTTTCATTTGTCCGGTTTCTGGTTTCAATTATCCAATCATTGATCGAACGAAAATCTTGTATCACAGCAAACTTTCTCTTCTGTAAAAAAGATCCGTCTTCGTTAAAAATATCTGCTTGTATTTCGGAAAAAATCTCTTTTTCAGCTGTATTCCAAATAAAAAAACCTATTGGAAAACGCCCTTTGACATTATCAAAAGTCCAAGCTGGAACAGCGAACATTTTTAAGAGTTTAGCCTGAAAAACATTTCTGAACCTTTCAAAATTAGGGGCTTGTAAAATCTTTAGTTTCGAAAATTCCCCAAGAATACATCCCGGAATTTCTGAATAAATTCGGATAAAAAATTGTGCAAACAATTCCCTTCCTGCAATTCCGATTGTTTCGAGATATTGTTTATAGGTTTTTTGTTTTACAGCGACCGCTGTTCTGTTTTGCCCAGTCCCGCTTATTGTTCTTACATTCGCTGCCTCCGCATACGGCGGATTGATATAAATAACCAATTTTTTTCTTTCGTTTTCATTATTGATAATTTCTCTCAATTCTGCCGGCAACTTATCAAAATCGTCGTTCAAAAAGTCAAACTGAAAAATGTGGTTTTCAAACATATTCCAGCCGTTGTTGACGCGGTCAATCATGACATCGACATCAGCCTTATCGAGTGTTGAAGCCCAGACATTGCGGTAGTTCGTAAGCCCGTTTAGCAGGTTTCCAGTTCCGGCGCAACAATCCCAGATATAATACTCGTCCTGCCAGTTTTCACCCAAAACAGCAGCAAGATATTCCTGCGACTTCTCGACCCATATTTGCGGTGTAAAAAACGAGCCTTTTCTTTCGCGGATATCCTGCGGAACAAGGAGATCTCGGCGGTCTATAATGTAACTCCAGTATTCTGTTTTAGGCGGTCTTTCGTATTTTGCCCAAAATTCACGATGCGCTTTCTGATCGTCCCTGAAATCAGCCGCTATGTACCCAGCCATGCCGTTGAATTTATGAGCAACCTTATATTTTGTTTTTTCCAGAACAACTGAAAGATTTTCTTTTAACGATTCATTGTTGCTCGAAAGCAAATCGGCAAGAAAAAAGTCGGCTGAAAGAACACCTATCTCCTGCATTTTATTCCAGTCTGTGGATATTGAATCCTTGACCGTTGCAAGCCATTTCTGAAAAACATTCGGAAAGTTGTTTTTCGTAACATTTACTTTACCGCCGCCACCTTTTTCCAGATTTTTTATAAATTTTTTAAGTTCCTTTGAATCGCTCTCGTATCTGTAAAGAATTTTTTTGTCTTCTAAAGTTTTTTTACACAATGTGTAAAGTAGCTTAAACTCTTTTGTGTCGTGGTTGCTCGGAGCGACATTCCAGTTAAAATCGTTTCTGCCAAATACTTCCTGAATGTCATAATATTCGATGAATGCGAATTTTTCACCGTCAAAAGCCCCAAGATAAGACGGTGGCATATAACCTTTGTCTTTCTGTTTTCCTATTGTCAGAATCAGTTGTACAAAACTTTCGTAAATATCATAATTCTTTCCTTTTTTAGCTTCAGCCCAAAGAACCGAAGAGTATTCAGGAGTGCCTTGAGGTAAAACGACTACAAAATCAATGTTCCCCAATACAGTACAAAAATAATCGCTGAAAAAATCATGCCGAATCTCATTTTTAAGAGCTTCTTCTCGTAAATTCAGATAATTCATGGTGCCCTCCCTAAACCGCTCCGCACTATACCCAAACCCCTGCTCTTTTCAAGTAATAACTACTTAATTTTATTGAATAATTTTCTAATTTTAATCTATGCAGAGTTAAACAAAAACGCTTGATTTTGAGGCGTGTTTTTAAATATTATTTTATAATTTAAAGATTTAATATTAGATTTTTACATTGACATTGTTGCGTGAATATTTATTATCTATTTGCAGAGGTCTCGTTCTTTTTACAACTATTAAAAATGTTATTTGATTTTGCGGTTGTAATCGAAAAATATTATAATTTTTATTGATTATAATCGAAATTTGTTATAGAGTATAGTCATGAGATGTGTTGAAAGAGATTTACATAAAGTCATCGAATCAAGAATCGGAAAAGGAAAGGTTATCGTTCTTACTGGTCCTCGCCAAGTCGGGAAAACCACGCTTTTCAAAAAAATGATCGAATCACTTCCTGAAGAAAAGCAAATTCAATTCTGGAATTGTGATGAGCCTGATATCCGTTCTCTTCTTGCCGATGCATCATCAACACGACTTAAATCGATCATCGGAAAATCAGAGTTTATTGTCATAGACGAGGCGCAAAGAGTCCGAAACATCGGTCTTACAATAAAATTGATACACGACAATTTTCCGGATGTGCAACTTGCCGTGACGGGTTCTTCGTCACTTGACCTGTCAAATTTCATAAACGAGTCTCTTACCGGACGCAAATTCGAATATAATCTTCTTCCCTTTTCTTCCAATGAACTTGTGAAGCACACATCACTGCTGGAAGAAAAAAGAGCACTTGAGACGCGCCTGATTTATGGTCTCTATCCCGATGTCGTAAACAATCCTGGAGAGGAAAAGGAAATCCTCTCAAATATTGCCGGAAGCTATCTCTATAAGGATGTTTTCGAATTTCAGGATATACGCAAACCGGCAGTCATCGAAAAACTTGTTCAAGCTCTCGCATTGCAAATAGGCAGTGAAGTTTCTTTCAACGAACTCGGAAATCTTCTTGGAATAGACACTCTGACAGTTCAGAGGTATGTAGATCTGCTTGAAAAAGCCTATATTGTTTTTCACCTGCATTCATTCAGCAGAAATGTGCGTAACGAACTTAAAAAAAGTATAAAAATCTATTTTTACGATAACGGAATCAGAAACGCCGTCATCTCCAATTTTGCACCGTGTGAACTGAGGGGTGACAACGGAATTCTTTGGGAAAATTTTCTGATAAGCGAAAGGATAAAAAACAATATTTTCCACAATATCAAGGCGAAATACTACTTCTGGCGGACGACCCAAAAACAGGAAGTTGATTTTCTCGAAGAAATCGAAGGGAAACTTTCCTCTTGGGAATTCAAATATAACCCTAAAAAAGCGAATAGAAAATGTCCGCTCACTTTTTCGAACAACTATCCGGATGTTCCTTTCAGCGTAATAACACCTGATAACTACACAGATTTTATAGTCATCACGTAATCCGAACTGACTTTCGTTGTTTCTGCCCTTTTCAAGTATCTAAACCTTTAATTTTATTAAATAATTTTCTAATTTTAATCTATGCAGAGTTAAATAAAAACGCTTGATTTTGAGGCGTGTTTTTAAATATTACTTTATAATTTAAAGATTTAATATTATATTTTTACATTGACATTGTTGCGTGAATATTTATTATCTGTTTGCGAACAGTTTATTTAGGGAAACAAGATGGAAAATGAAATAGTGATTCACAACGAAATAGACTTGCAATCAAAGATTTACACTATTCGAGAAATGAAGGTGATGCTCGACTTTGATTTGGCTGAAATTTATGGCTATTCAGTCAAGGCTTTCAATCAGCAAGTCAAAAATAATATTGATAAATTTGACGACGATTTCAGGTTTCAGCTTACAAAAGACGAGTATCATGCAATCCTAAGGTCAAAAGTTTTGACCTTAGAAAACAAAGAAGACGAACAATCTGAAGTTATTGAAGTAGCTCAAAACTTGAAGTCAAAATTTTTGACTTCAAGTTGGGGCGGAGTGAGAAAACTACCTTACGCCTTCACAGAACAAGGAATTTATATGTTGATGACCGTTCTTAGAGGCGATCTTGCGGTTCAACAAAGCAAAATATTGATTCGGCTTTTCAAAGGAATGAAAGATTTCATCATAGAACGGGAACATCTTGTCGGGTATGACGAGGTCGCAAAACTCGCGATCCAGACTTCTCAGAATACTAAAGATATTGCCAGAATAGGTCAAAAAGTCTCTGCAATAGCAACTATTATCAAGGATTTTACTTCTCCAGAAATGAAAAAAGATTTTTTGTTTCTCAACGGCAGATCGGTCGAAGCTGACCTTGCTTATCAGGAAATATATTCGCAGGCAAAAAAATCCATTTTCGTGATTGATAATTATATCGGTTTGAAAACGCTGGTGTTGCTTAAATCGGTGCCGGAAAATGTAAAAATAACGATATTCAGCGATAATTTGAAAAGGGGGCTCCATCAAAAAGAATTCGACGATTTCTTGAAGGAATATCCTAATGTCACGATTGCTTTAAAGCGGACAAACGGCATTTTTCACGACAGATATATAATCATTGATTTTGGCACGAAAAACGAAATCATTTATCTTTGCGGGGGTTCATCAAAAGATGCAGGGAAAAGAGTCAGCTCAATAATGGCAAGCGCAGACAAGTTGCTTTATGAACCTTTGATCAAAAATATTTTGAAAAATCAAGAACTTGTCTTATGAACTTACAGAAGAAAGTTCAACTGTTCGGAATTTCCGAACAGTTTATATTTAGGTTTATGGGAAATGCTTAACAACCCGGATTTTAAAGGGGTCGAATTCGACCCCTTTTTAAAAGAAGTCGGAAGTAACGCTTTTACAATGAGTCCAAGCCGCTGGGTTGAAATTACAAATGCAGTATTCATAAATGACGGATTTTCGCAGTCCGAGCGCCTTGAAAAACTCAACAAAATCGCAATCAGTCAGATGCAGGTCCTTGAAAATATTGAAGAAAGAAGACTGCTGACGGATAAAAAATAAGGTTGATTAAACAATCTTCCTTTTTTTGGCCTAATTGAAAAATATTATAATTTTTATTGATTATAATCGAAATTTGTTACGAACATCTTACTGGTCGCAATTTGCGACCGGTTCTTTATCAGAAATTCTGCGGAATTTGTGAAGAATAAACAATTTTGATTGTGGTCAATACCCGTATTTTTTCCGCTTTGCCGCATAGAAAGAGATCGTTACGGCAGCCGCTACGAACTCGGCAGCGACAAGTGAAAACCACACCCCGTTTATTCTGAAAAATAAAGGAAGTATCAGAACCGATACCGTTTCAAAAACGACTGTCCTCAGAAACGAAATCGCCGCGGAAACAAAACCGTCGTTGAGCGCCGTGAAAAACGACGAGCCGTAAATCGGTAATCCGGCAAGAAGGAAACTGAAGGAAAAAATCCTGAAGCCGCTGACGGTAAGTTCGGTGAGTCCGGCATCGTAACCGACAAAAACCTTGGCAAGCGGTCTTGCAAGGATTTCACTTGCAAAAAACATTACAACTGCAGTGAAAAGCAATATTTTCAAGCTCTTCTGAAAAACATTCTTCAGTTCGGCAATATTTTTCGCGCCGAAATTGAAACTGACGACAGGAGCTGTCCCGACCGAATAACCTATAAATATCGCGAGAAAAAGGAAATTGACATACATCAGAACGCCGTAGGCCGCAACGCCGTCTTCCCCGCTGTATTTCAGAAGCTGCATGTTGTAGAGCATGCTGACGAGCGACATCGAAACGCCCGAAACGAATTCCGAAGAGCCGTTCGTGCAGGTTTTAAGCAGTGCTTTGGAATCGAATTCAGCTTTTCCGAGTTTGAGAAGGCTTGAATTTTTCCGTGCAAAATAAATGAGCGGAATGATCCCGCCTGCAAACTGGCTCGCAACGGTCGCAAGTGCCGCTCCGACAATGCCGAAAGGAAAAACCGCGACTAAAAGAAAGTCAAAAATCATGTTCGTGAAACCTGCCGCAAGAGTCACATAAAACCCGGGTTTCGGTTTTTCCGCCGTAACAAAAAGCGAATGAAACTCAAACTGCAGCATGACGACCGGAAGTCCGAGCATTACGATGTTTCCGTAAAGAACGCAGTCTTCTAGCATCTGCCCTTCGGCACCGAGAAGAGCCGCAACGCTGCGCATCGAAGCGATTCCTGCGGCGGTGATCACGATTCCGAGAGCAAGCGTGACGTAAACGATCAGCGAAAAAACGGAATTTGCCTTTTCACGTCTCCCCTCGCCCAGCAGTTTGCCTATGAGCGCACTGCCTCCAGTTCCGAAAATAAAACCTCCGACACCGAGAATCATCAGAAACGGATAAATCAGGTTTATCGCGGCAAACGGTATCTTTCCGACATAGTTCGAGATGAAAAATCCGTCCACCATGCCGTAAACAGAGGTGAAAATTATCATCATTATCGTAGGCAGCGAAAACCTGAACAATCTGCCGTATGTGAAGTGATCAGAAAGCTGGATGGCCATATTCCCTTCCCTGCAAATCAGCGCAAGCCTAATAGCACGAATTTTCCGAAGCCGCCAATAAAAAATCTTCAAAAGACAAAAAAAAGGCTCCCCAAAGGGAGCCCGTAAAATCATGAAAAGCTGAATACCGCTTAGTGCGGGATGATTCCGAGCAATATACCTGCCGCGATTGCGGAACCGATAACGCCTGCTACGTTCGGAGCCATTGCGTGCATAAGAAGGTAGTTCGTCGGATCAGCCTGTTTGCCGATATTCTGTGCAACACGTGCACTGTCGGGAACCGCGGAAACACCAGCGCATCCGATGATCGGGTTGAGTTTGTTGCCCGGTTTGAGGAAGCAGTTGATGAGTTTCGCGATAAGAACGCCGCCGGCAGTCGAAATCATGAACGACAATGCGCCGAGAGCGAAAATCTTGACAGATGCCGGTGTCAGGAAGGTCTGAGCGCTTGTGGAAGCACCGACCGTGATACCGATAAGAACGGTTACGATATCGATAAGTGCGTTGCTTGCGGTCTTCGAAAGTCTGTCGGTTACGCCCGATTCCTTGATGATGTTGCCGAGAAGCAGCATACCGATGAGAGGAAGTCCGCCGGGAGCGATGAATGTGCAGACGATGAATGCAACTATCGGGAAAAGAACTCTTTCACGCTTTGAAACTACGCGCGGCGGTTTCATGCGGATAAGTCTTTCCTTTTTGGTCGTAAGGAGTTTTACGATCGGGGGCTGGATAACCGGAACGAGAGCCATATACGAGTAAGCCGCGATAGCGACCGCGCCGAGAAGGTGCGGAGCCATGAGGCCTGTCGTGAAAATGGCGGTAGGACCGTCAGCACCGCCGATGATACCAATCGAAGCAGCTTCCTGAATATTGAATCCAAGGAAGATCGCAATAAGGAACGCCGCGAAAATACCTACCTGAGCACCGCCGCCGATAAGGATAAGTTTCGGGTTGGCGATCATGTAGGAGAAGTCGGTCATCGCGCCTATTCCAAGGAAAATAAGCGGAGGATAGATACCTTTAAGAACTCCGAAGTAGAGATAGTTGAGAACTGAACCCGGATCGTAAACGCCGATCTGAACACCTGCCGCGGTCGGAATGTTTCCGATAAGGATACCGAAACCGATCGGGAGAAGAAGAAGCGGCTCATAGTCTTTCGCGATCGCGAGGAAAATGAAAATGAACGCAACGAGCATCATTATCAGGTTTCCTATCGTGATGTGAGCGACAGCCGTGGTGTTGAAGAAACGGGCGATGAAGCTTCTGTTCTTCTGAAGGTAATATTCCATCGTTCCGGACGAACGGAGCGAGAAATTGATGAAGAGCGGGGTGACTTCATAGGTTTTGCCGAAGTTTTTGATGTAGAGCGTGCGGGAAAGTGTTACGTCGCGCGCCGATTCGCCGTTCAGCATAACCGGGAAAACTTCCGGATCGTCCTTGAAGTTGATGAAAGCGACACCGTTGTCGGCAAGAAGAAGGTCGGAATGTTTGTATTCCCTTCTTTCACCGTTCGGGAAAGTCGCCGTGATTTTGTAATCCTGTCTCGCAGGATCGAACGAATCGAGGTCGACGACAGCAAGTTTGGAATCCTTCTGTTCCTTCTGGTTCGGAAGGATCGCCTCAAGACCTGTGATCATGAGGTAGTTGCCGATCGTGCTTTCGTCACGGTGCTCCGAGATCGTCTTGTATTCCGGAGTTCCAGCTACGACGTTGTTCGAAACGATAGCGGCGTATTCGATCTTTTTCTGCGGAGTGTTGTCGAGAAGTTTGTATTCGATCTCGAGTTTTACAAGGGATTCGTTCTCCTTGATCCCGGTGAAAACTGAATTTGCGCTCTGAGCCTTTACCGGAGCGGCAGTCTCAACAGCAACCGGCTGAGGTTCCGGCTGTGCCTGAGGCTCCTGAGCTTCACGCGCTTCCTGCTGCGGAGCCGCCTCTTCAGGCTGAGTCTCTTCCTGGGCGAAAAGAAGGAAGCTCAGGAAAAGAGCAAAAATTAAAATTATACTTTTCTTCATTTTCGCCTCTTAGCCTATTGTTACGAGCGGCTGATGTTCCTTGACATTGTCGCCTTCCTTGACGAGAACGGCTTTTACTGTTCCCGCAGTTCCGGAGTTGATGTCGTTTTCCATTTTCATAGCTTCCATCGTCATGACTTTCTGACCTGCGGTTACGGTGTCGCCGACTTTAACGAGGACTTTCATGATAAGTCCGGGCATCGGAGCGACAACGTTGTTTCCGCTTACATCGCCTGCAGGTGCAGCAGCCGGAGCAGCGGCAGCAGGTGCAGCGGCAGCGGGTCTTGCAGCAGCAGGTCTCGGTGCAGCCGGGGTGAACGCAACAGGTTCGCCGCCTTTGTAGGTGATGTCGACATCATATTCGTTGCCGTTTACAGCGACTTTAGCCGTCGCGCCGCCGAAATCCTTGACTTCGACATCGAATTTTTTTCCTTTTATCGTAAGTTCATACTTTTTCATCTCGTCTCCTCACTATTTTTTTACTGCCTGCCATCTTTTGAAACGGCGGGACTGTTTTGCCAAACTTTCGCTTGTCCACGGATTGTTGTTGTAATACTGCTTCGTCTCGGTGAGATATACCTTGTCGGAGCTTTCGGTCATGTAGATCGAAAGGCCGATCATGGCTGCGATCTGCTCAAGCTCGCTCTCTTCCGTAGCAGGTGCTTCTTCCTTTTTCTCGGGAGCCGCAGGTGCCGGTGCAGGAGCAGCAGCAGGCGCCGGTTTCGCGTCCTTTCCCGCAAGGCGGTAGAACTGCGAAAGAACTATCGCGAGTATCGCCAGACCGCTGAGAACGACTCCGATTCCGATAAACGGAAGGGCTTTGATTACAGCCCAGTCGGACTTCGTCAGGTCAGCCGAGAAAGCGACCGCGGACTGAATTAAACTTATATGCTGAATCATCGTTCCTCCTACAGCGGAATGTTGCCGTGTTTCTTAGCCGGAAGGTCGTCGTTCTTCGTGATGAGCATTTCGAGAGCTTTGATAAGACGCGGTCTTGTCGTCTTCGGCTCGAAAATGTCGTCGATGTATCCGTGCTGTGCAGCGATGTAGGGATTTGCGACGTTTTCGTTGTAAAGCTCTTCCTGCTCAGCGAGGAATTTCGCCTTGTCTTCAGCTGCTTCGAGTTCTTTTCTCATGATGATCTCTACTGCGCCCTTAGCGCCCATAACCGCGATCTGAGCGGTAGGCCAAGCGTAGTTCATATCGCATCTGAGGTTTTTCGAAGCCATAGCGAGGTAAGCGCCGCCCGTCGATTTTCTGGTAACGACCGTGATCTTCGGAACTGTAGCTTCGCTGTATGCGAACAGCATCTTCGCGCCGTGTCTGATGACGCCGCCGTATTCCTGGCCTGTGCCCGGAAGGAATCCGGGAGTATCGACGAAAGTGATTATCGGAACGTTGAAAGCGTCGCAGAAGCGGACGAATCTTGCAGCTTTGTCGGAAGCGTTGATGTCAAGGCATCCTGCAAGAACGTTCGGCTGGTTGCCGACGATACCGACTGTTCTGCCGTTGAGTCTTGCGAAACCGACGATCATGTTGGTCGCGTACTGCGGCATAACTTCAAAGAACTCGCTGTTGTCAACGACCATAGCGATGACCTGCTTCATGTCGTATCCTTTGTTCGGGTTCTCGGGGATGATCTGGTTGAGAGCTTCTTCCATTCTGTCGAAAGGATCGGTCGGCTCTACCATCGGGGGCTCTTCAGCGTTGTTCGACGGAAGGTAAGACAAAAGCTGTCTGATAGCAGCGATGCTCTCTTCTTCCGTAGCGTGCGAGAAGTGTGCGACACCCGATTTTGTCATGTGGACTGCCGCGCCGCCAAGGTCTTCGACCGAAACGTCTTCGTGTGTAACAGTCTTTACGACTTTCGGGCCGGTAAGGAACATGTATGAATTCGTATCTGTCATGAAAACGAAGTCGGTAAGTGCCGGAGAGTAAACAGCGCCGCCTGCGCACGGGCCGTAAACAGCGGAGATCTGCGGGATAACGCCGCTTGCAAGAGTGTTTCTCTTGAAGATCTCGCCGTAACCGTCAAGGGCGTGGACGCCTTCGGGAATGTTCGCGCCGCCGGAATCGTTGAGACCGACAACAGGAGCTCCGACTTTCATTGCAAGATCGAGAACTTTGCAGATCTTTTCGCCGACGATCTTGCCGAGCGAGCCGCCTGCTACTGTGAAATCCTGTGCGAAAACGAAAACTTTTCTTCCGTCGATCGTGCCGTAACCGGTAACTACGCCGTCGCCGATCGCTGCATTTGCGCCGTTTGCGCAGCGGAGAGCGTCGATCTCCTCGAAGCTGCCGCCGTCAAGAAGTTTAGCGATTCTTTCGCGTGCCGTGAGCTTGCCTTTCGCATGCTGAGCTTCGATCCTCTTTTCGCCGCCGCCGAGCTTTCCCTTCTCTTTTTTAGCTCTGAGAGCAGCCAATTTTTCTTCGATTGTTGCCATTCTTTCCTCCTAAAAAATCACAATCTATGAACTAATGATGAGTTTCTTCGGTGTATTCGATAAGAACTTTCGTCTCTTTCGGATGGACAAAAGCGATTTTCGTGTGGTGAGCTCCGCCGCGCGGAACTTCGTCGATCATTCTGAGACCTTTTTCCTTGGTCTGCGCAATATCTGCTTCTACATTGTCGCTGCTGACTGCAAGGTGATGGAGACCTTCGCCCTTCTTTTCAAGGAATTTAGCGACCGAACTTTCGGGAGATGTCGGCTCCAGAAGCTCGATCCTGCTTTCACCGATGTTGAAAAAAGCGACTTTTACTTTCTGATCCTCGACGATTTCCTCGCCTGCATACTCAAGGCCGAGAACGTCGCGGTAAATTTTTACGAACGCGTCAATGCTGTTGACTGCGATGCCGATGTGATTGATTTTTCTGCTCATAATTTTCTCCTATAAAGAAATTCTGTTCCTAAAAAACTAATTGACGCGCGCAAAATACCTATGAAAATTGAAATTGCAAGGTTATGAGAAAAGAAAAATTTATTTGTTGACATCCTTCAAAAATATGGGATAATCCATAACGCAAACTTGGATTATCCCATGAATTTTGTGCGAGGTGGAGGCGAAAATGACTTTTTTTGAACGGCATGCGGAAAAAACTTTAACACGGCTTGAATCTTCGTTTCCGGCAGTTCTTGTAACCGGAGCAAGACAGACGGGAAAAACCACGCTTCTCAAAAAAATAACGGATGCGAAATCGGTGAAAAACACTACTTTTGATGATATTGCCGAAGAAAAGTCGGCACTAACTGATCCGAAAACCTTTCTCGAACTCCATCCGAGCCCGCATATGTTCGATGAGGTGCAGTATGTGCCTGATTTTTTCCGCTATCTTAAAATCGAAATCGACAAAAACCGCAGAAACGGGATGTTTTATCTCACGGGAAGCCAGCAGTTCAAACTGATGGAAGCGGCGACAGAAAGCCTTTCTGGAAGAATCGGAATCGTTCAACTTTATCCGCTTTCGGCGCGTGAAATACGCCGCGATAGTTTTTCGGAAAGTTTTATTCCGACAAAAGAGTATATTCTGGAGCGCAACAATGCCCTTTCAAACCGAAGTTTTTCGGTTCAAAAAGTCTGGGAACGCATCTACACAGGCGGCTATCCCGAAGTTGTGAAAGGAAATGTAGATACGAAAGATTTTTACGCGTCATATCTTAAGACCTACATCGAGCGGGATATCAGAAGTTTGACCCAGGTCGCGGACGAAATGCAGTTCCTGCAGTTCATAACGATAGCCGCATCAAGAACAAGCCAGCTTCTGAATTACGCTGATCTGGCGCAGGAATGCGGAATCAGCGAAAATACGGCAAAAAAATGGATGTCGCTTCTCACGACTTCGGGAATCGTTTATCTCCTGAAACCCTTTTCGACAAAAGTTGAAAAACGGGTCGTGAAAACTCCAAAACTTTACTTCATGGATACCGGACTTGCGGCATACCTCACAAAGTGGACAAATCCGATTGTCATGCAGACCGGAGCGATGGCCGGAGCATTTTTTGAGACATACATCGTCAGCGAAATCATCAAATCGTTCGCCAACAACGGCGAAGAGGCACCTGTTTATTTTTACCGAGACAAAGACAAAATCGAAATCGACCTTATCATCGAGCGCGATAACACGATTTATCCTGTTGAAATCAAAAAGACCGCTTCGCCGAATTCCGATGACGCGAAAAACTTTTTCATAACAGGTCGCCTGAAAGATGTTCAGATCGGTCAGGGTTCGATTGTCTGCTGCACAGATAAAGTCGTTTCCGTCAAAAAAGGAGAAAGTTCAGCTTTGGCGATACCGGCAGATTTTGTATAATTATGTCAGATTATTCTTCAGGAGAAACAAGTTTTTTATAAATTTCGGCGAACCTGTCGCTTCTCTTTACGACCGAAATTTTGCCGAGCGAGCACGAAATCAGCCCTGCAAGGCCGCATCCGCCCTCTTCCGTCAGGATTTTTTCAAGATATTCGTCGCTTGAAACAGTCAGAGCGTCGCTGTATACTATACCGCCTTTGAGGAAATTGATGTCGCCGTAGAATTCGAGCTTTTCGGGAACGAAAACTTCTCTGCCGAGGTTCAGAAGTCCGAAATCGTAAGACCAGAACTTGCCCTGAAAACGGATATCGTGAAGCGAAAAAACGGTTTTTACTTTCTGCAAAGGCTCGCTTTTGCCGTAGATTTCACGCAGATAAACCGGAACAAGCGCGGTATGCCAGTCGTTGCAGTGGATGACGTCAGGTTTCGAAATTTTCGCATATTCGAGGACTGCGCGTGAAAAGAATATAAAACGCTCGGAATTGTCGGGATAGTCGCCGGTTTCGTTGCCGTAAAGACCGTCTCTTTCGAAGTAAGGATTTGCGACAAAAACGACTTTCGCGCCGCTTTCCTCGTGGACCGCTTCAAAAATCTCCGCCTTTTCCCGTTTTTCGCCGACTTCGACTTCAAACGAAATGCCTGCCGGTTTTACGTCATATTTTTTTCTGTTTATCGTGCTGAAAAAAGGAACGACTGCCTCCACTTCGCACTTTTTTGAAACGGATCTGAGCATTTTCGAAACAGATGCGGACATGGTTCCGCTCGATACGAAAGGCTTCAGCTCGGAAGCCGCGAACAAAATTTTCATGGTTAACCTACAATCTGATAAATTCTTCGTTGTTCATATATTTTCTGAGAACTTCCGGCACTTTTACAGAGCCGTCAGCCTGCTGGTAGTTTTCGATGATCGCGACAAGCGTTCTGTCGATTGCAAGTCCCGAACCGTTGAGCAGGTGAACGAGTTCCGGCTTTGACGAAGCGTCGCGTCTGAACTTGATGTTCGCCCTTCTCGCCTGGAAATCGCCGGTGCTCGAACAGCTTGAGATCTCGCGGTAAGTCCCCTGCCCCGGCAGCCATACTTCGATGTCGAAAGTCTTGACTGCGTTGAAACCGAGGTCGCCGCTGCAGAGACAGACAACGCGGTAGTGGATCCCGAGCCCGCGGAGAATTTCTTCAGCGTTGAAAAGCAGCTTGTCGAGTTCTTTCAGCGACTCTTCCGGACGGCAGAATTTTACGAGTTCCACTTTATTGAACTGGTGAAGGCGGATTATGCCCTTCATATCCTTGCCGTAGCTGCCTGCTTCGCGTCTGAAACACGGCGTGTATGCCGCATATTTGAGCGGAAGGACCGCATCGTCCAGAATCTCGTCGCGGTGCATGTTGACGAGGCTGACCTCCGCCGTCGGGATCATGAACATGTCGTCTGTCGTCTTGTATGCGTCGTCCTCGAATTTCGGGAGCTGGCCTGAACCCGTCATCGTCTCACGGCTGACCATAACCGGCGGAACGATTTCGGTGTAACCGTTTTTCGCAGCATTTTCAAGCATATAGTTCATAACGGCACGTTCCAAGCGGGCCATTTCCTTTTTGTAGACGATGAAGCGCGAACCGCTGAGTTTTACACCGCGCTCGAAATCTATCGTGTTGACTGCGATATCAAAGTGTTCTTTCGGCTGGAAATCGAAAACAGGCTTTTCGCCCCACATCGAAACGACCGGATTTGCAGAATCGTCCTTGCCGAGCGGCGTATCGTCAGCCATCATGTTGGGAATGGAAAGAAGGATCGTGTTGATCTTATCTTCGACTTCCTTTACCATCGGTCCGTACGCCTTGACTTTGTCGCTGAGTTCCTTGAGCTCGTCCTTGATCGACGCTTTTTCTTCCGCGGTGCCGTTTTTCATGATGAGCGGCATCTCTTTGGAGCGCGTCATCTGTTTTGCTCTTGTCTGCTCGGACTCGGTAATGAGAGCCTTTCTCTTCTCGCTGAGTTCGATGACCTGGTCAACAACCGAAAGATCTTTGAAATTCCTGTTTGTAAGATTGAATTTGACCTTTTCGGGGTCTTTAAGTATCAGTTTGATGTCAAACATTTTCCACCTCTATAAAAAAAACCGCGCAATGATAGGCAGAAAGGCTTTTTTTGCAAGTTTTTTAATATGCCGGGTTACTGACGGATCGTGTGTAAATTGATTTTTTAGAACTCGAAAAGAATTCCGAATTCGAAATTGTTTTTCATTTTGTTGGAGAGGTCGAAACTGTTCTTGCGCCAGAAATCGTTGATTTTCTCGAATTTGTAGCCGACAAAAAGGCAGGTATTGACGACGCCGTTCCCCTTCATTTTCTTTGATGCAGACGGATCCATCCAGTTGAGCGAAAGCATGATTCCGACCGTTCCGTGAAGTCCGAAAGTTCCGCCGTTTTCAGTCGTGCTGCCGCCGTCGCGGACCCACCAGGGATAATAGTCGATGCCGCCTGCAATGTAAGGATAAAGCGGGAAATCATATACCGGACGCAGCTTCAGTTCGGCCTTGAGCGGAATAAAGTGCATTGTCGTCCTGTCTGAACTCCGTGTTCCGTCCGAACGCATCGCACGTCCTTTGAAACGGGTATATCCGATGCCGCCGATGAACGTGATTCTGATATATTTTGTCGGGATCGCGACTCCGAAAGTAAGTGACGGCAGCCATCTCAGCTCGGATCCCGCGACATCTTTGAACGGAGAACCGTTTACTATTTCGGAATCGATGTTCGGGTAATAGAGAAGGTTTGTGAAGCTCGCTTCGCCGTGAAACAGGTTTCCTTTTGCCGAAAGCTCTTTGACCGGCACTGTCAGAAGAAGAACGAACAAAAGTGCCGGAAGTGCTTTTTTCCCGGATTTAAAGGTTAAGAAAGCCATTGAAAATAACCATGAAATCATAAAAATCCGCCCCAAAACTGTTGTTAAAAACCAAGCAAATATAACCAAAGGCATGAGAAGTGTTCTCGAAACAGCCCGCAAAACAGGAGAATCTTGAATAATCTCCGCAGGATAGCTGCCATATTTATAATAGTTTGCTATAAATCTCTTCCCTAAATCGAATTTAGCCAGAACAGAATCCCTGAACATACGCAGAAGGGCGACGCTCGGGTGGAAATAACTTCCGAAACCGGCAGTAGCGACGAAGCAGAAACCGCCGTCATCCTTACCGCCGCTCGACTGATAGTTGCTCCAGAAACCGTAGGTCGTCATCGATGCGGCTTCAACTGAAATCGTTGCGGTTTTGTCGCTGTTTCCGGCAAGATCCTCGGCATAAACTTCGACCTTGTAGTTCTGGTCGCTTTTGCCTTCGTCGTTGTTTATTAACTTATAACCGTTTTTCCCTTCTACGGTAAATTCCCAAACTTTGTTGTAACTGTCTGAATCGACTTCGGAATCGTAGTTAAGAACCGTTTCCACTTCCTCATCCTTGTCGTTTTTGAACGTTCCGCTGACTTTTGCATGATATTTTCCTATTTTTTCTTTCGATTTGCCGTCTTCGGTGCTCGGCGGAGTGACTCTTATGAGCATTTTCTGGTTTCCGCCCTCTACTTCAACGGCTGCCGGAGCTTTCGGCGGTTTGTTGTCAAACGCAATCGTTATGATTTCTTCGTCGGATTCAGGAATATTTGCATTTTCTTCTTCGTCTTCTTCCTCGTCCTCATCGTCATCTTCGTCGTCATCGTTTGAAGAATTGTCAAGCTCGACCTTCACCCTTAAGTTGTAAAGTCCGTCTGCAAGCGACTTGTCACCGGTATCCGCAAGCTTTCTTTGATTTTTTATCATTTCGTAAAGATCTTCACCGGAAAACGAAAGCGCATTGTCGATGCTCAGAAAACCGTCTTTTTCGGATGACTTGTCGAAAGTCAGGGTTGTGCCGTCGATATCGACCTGAAGATAGGCTTTTTTTACAAGTGACGGATCAGGCAGATCGAAAAAAATCTTCAGCGAACCGCCGAATTTAACATTTGCATGCTTCGGCTCGGATTCGACATTTGTGATGTAACTCTCTGAAAATAAAGACAGAATCGAGAATAAAACGAAACAGAATGTTAATTTTTTAATCATTTGCTTCCCCAAATATTGTTTCAGCAATTCTTATTGCGTTGTAAGCCGCCCCTTTCCGCACATTGTCCGCCACGATCCACGCCGAAAGCGTGTTCTTGTGTTCGCGGCCTTTGCGGAGTCTGCCGACGAAAACCTCGTCGCGGCCGGAAGAATCTATCAAAGTCGGATAAAGCAACTCATCGATGTCGTCCATGAGGACCATTTCCCTGTTTTCTTTGATCCGGCGGTGAAGTTCGTTTATGCTGCACTCCTTTTTAAGTTCCGTCCAGACCGTTTCGGCATGCGAAAAGAAAGTCGGGACGCGGACCGTCGTGACATCGATGTCCAAAGCAGGCATTGAAAGGATCTTGCGGGATTCGTTTATCATCTTGACCTCTTCCTCGCAGTAGCCGTCGTCATAGAAAGGACCGATCTGCGGGATCAGGTTGAACGCTATCCTCTGAAGAAAAACTTCCGGTTTGACTTCTTTGAACGAAAAAAGGTCGGAAATCTGCGAGCGGAGTTCCTCTATCCCCTTTTTGCCGGCGCCGCTCACGCTCTGATAGGTGCTGACAACGACTTTTTTTATTCCGAAAAGTTCATCGACGATCTGAAGGAACGGAACGAGCTGGATCGTCGAACAGTTCGGGTTCGCGATGATTTTTGAAGTATTGTTTTTAAGAATACCGCCGTTTACCTCGGGAACGACAAGCGGAACATCGTCATCCATCCTGAAAGCCGAACTGTTGTCGACGACTATCGTTCCCCTTTCGGTGAAACGTTTCGCGTAATCAAGCGCGACACCGGCGCCTGCACTGAACAGAGCCAGATCGACCGGATGCTTTTCGATCTCTTTTTCATTCAGCGGGATAACATCGATTTCCTTATTTTTATAAGTAACCGTCTGACCGAGCGAATTGTCGCTCGCGAAAGGATAAAGTCTGTCGATCGGAAAATTTCTCTCTTCAAGAATCGATATAAACTCAAGCCCGACAAGCCCCGTCGCGCCGACTATTGCAACATTCAAAGGTTCCATTTTTCCTCCAAACAAAAAAAACCGATTTTACAAGCAATAACTGTTCCGCCAAAATAAATTAACGAAACCAGGCACTTAGACCATACAAAAAAGATGACAAAAAGGCAAATTGACATAATGGCAAAATTCAAAAACCATGATTTTTCTGCGGAATTTACGAATATTTCGGATCAATGATGTAGACATCGTCGTCGGCTTTCGAACCGACAAGGCGTTCGATCTCCTTTTCAAACTGGTTCATCGTGTCGGTTCCCCAGTTTTTCGTGAGCTTGAGATAAAGCTGCGCAGTGACATAAGCATCAGACAGCGCGCGGTGCATCGCCCCCATCGGCTTCAAATTGAAATGGTTTTTAAGAGTCGAAAGCTTGAAATTTGCGGAAGTCTTGACTTCTTTGCGCGAATTGAGAAGGGTGCAGTAAGTCTCAAAATTCTTGTTTATGCCGCATTCCTTCAGCTCATAGCGCAGAAAAGAGGTGTCGAACTTGGCGTTGTGTGCGACAAGGACATCGCCGCCTGCAAATTCGACAAAAAGCGGCAGGACCTGCGATATCGTCGGCTTGTCAGCGACCATTTCGTTGGTGATCCCGGTAATTTCAACGATTTTTTCGGGAATTTTCCTTTCGGGGTTCACGAGAGTCTGGAAAACTCCGCAAAGTTTGTTCCCGCACAGCTTTATCGCGCCGATTTCGGTGATTCTGTCTCCGTAATCGGGCGAAAGTCCCGTGGTTTCAAGGTCAAAAACCGTAACGTTAGCACTTTGCATTTTTTTCCGCCTTTTTTCTGCGGTAAACCGCAATCGATTTTTTTGTTATGAAATATGTCGGGATCATCGCGATAAGTCCGACGACCGCGCCTCCTATGCACATCGGAAGAAAAATGTCTGCACCGAGCGCAAGAAAGCCTTTCGTCTGAGCGACGAACCCTTCAAGTTCAAGGACAGCCCGCATTTTAGCCATGATCGTCGACGGCGTGACCACATGATCCGCCGGATAGAATAAAGTCCCTATCCAATAAATAAAAGCGTAGATCGGAATTACGGTTAGAGGGTTCGTGATCCACACTCCCGCGATTGCCGCAGGTTTGTTCGCATGCCTGAAAGGCAGACAGACGAGCCCGGCGACCACCATCTGGATTCCCATTATCGGCAGAAATCCGACTAAAATCCCGAGCGCAAGCCCGAAAGCGATGTCGTGCGGATCGGCATTGAGGTGAATCAGCTTTTTCCAGATATTCAGAAACTGCGATTTCAGATCATACCACGGAATGTTCTTTTTTTCCGCCGCACATTTTGTATTTTCGGCCATTTTACCAACCTTTCAAAACAACGCTCCGAAAAAGAAGCGGGCAATCTTATTCAATCTCAAAATAATATAAAGGTTTTATTTCAAAAAAATGAAAAAAACACATAACTGTTGACTCAATTTTCAAAATCATTATAATACATCGTTTTTTTGTTTAATTTCGGAGGAGACGATGAAAAAATTCTTATTGTTTTTTATGTTTTTTGTTCCTTTTCTTATGTTTGCCGACATCGGACAATATGGCGTTTCCATTGCTCCAGACGGCTCTGAACTCAAATGGGAAGAAGGTGCGTGGGACTTCTTCATCATGCACAAATCTCTTGTTGAAAGAAAAACCGGCGAACACGACACCGGCACAACAAACCCGCAGGCTGACACCTGCATTGACAAGAATATCGGCTCTACTTACACACTCACGTCGCAACACATACCGATTGACGCCAATGTCGACAGAGCTTTCCTTGTATGGCTCGCACCGATCGATCCTGCAAAAATAGGCGGACCTACAGACAATTCAGTAACTCTTACTTTCACACATGCAAGCAATCCGAACATCAACCATTCAATGGAAGTTACGGCTTCGACAGAAGGCTATCTGAATAAAAACCAGAATGTTCTTGGAAATTTTGAATACGAAGCCATTTATGTCCCGGAAGACATGTCTCGTCCGCAACAGCCGATAGGCGAAACCGGTATTTACACCTACCGTGTTGAAATTTCCGACTTCATGAAGGAAATCATCAAAAAAGGTGAAGCGGAAGGTCTGAACCCCGGTGAAGCCCTTTACGGTGATTACAACGTAAAAGGAATGGAATGTTCGAACGATGAAAGCTACCTCACCACAAGCGGTCTTATGGGCGGCTGGTTCATCCCGTTTGTTTATACTTCGGCAAATATCAGCGCGAAGAAAATTTACTTCTATCACGGTCTCACAGCTTACCACATCCAGACAAACGTAGTTCCGATTTCAGGCTTCACTCTTCCTGACGAAGCGATTATCAAACTCGGTCTCGTTTCTTTTGAAGGTGACCCGGGACTGTCGAATTATCTGTATACTAACAACCCTGAAGGTATGCAGATCAGCGGTCAGTCCAATCCGACCGAATTTGCACCGCTTTTCAACGACTGCAACCCCTTGAAAACCCAGGACAGCCAGGGTATGCCTTTTAACTATACCGAAATGTTCAACTCCATTTCATCGATTTTCAGCTGGGAAGACCACAACAAATACTGGTGTATCGGCAACCCGCTCAATCCGCTTGATCCGGCAAATCCCATTGAATATGCGATCGATGCCGATATTCTCATGGTTGATGCAAGCCCCGAAGGTCCTTTCCAAGGCATATTCTTTAAAGGCGACACGCAGCTCAACCTTAAAATCGGAGCAAACCAGGATCAGGTTTACGCCAACCTTCTGGTCGTCAGCGTTGATACAAAAATGCCCGATTTCGATATTCCAAAAACTGCCCAGACGCCCAACGGAAGAGAAAAAGATTTCTGCTCATGCTCGACCGATGCTGACGCGATCTGCAAAGACAGACCTTTTTACTACACAATTAAAATCCAGAACCACGGTCAGAACAAGGCCGGCGGCGTAACTCTGGAAGACAAACTTCCTGTTGAAGTCAAATATGTTGCGGGATCGACCGAAATCGCTACGAAATTCGATGCCAGCGGCAAAGGAACAGACTGGACAAAAGTTGATGATGTAAACGGTGGCTTCCCCTACTTGACAGCTAAACAGGTAGCTGCAGAGCTCGATTACTGCAGAGGTCCTGAAAACTGCGGAGAAGGTACGACTGTTTGGGTAAGATTCGTAGTTGAACCCAACGATGATCTTTCCAAAAACGCAGTCATCAAAAACTCGGCTACCATTTCGTCTTACGATGAAAACGGAACAAAATACGACTACTTCTCGAACAGTAATATTCCGCTCAGACTCAAACTCGGATCATGCCCTGAAATTTCGACATGCAAACTTCCTCCGAAAGCAGAATGCGGCGGTGTCAGAATCGACAATGCAAACTACTGCACGCAGGACAAAGATTGCAAAGACGGCAAAAAATGCGTTGACAACGAGTGCGTTCTTGACGAAAGCAGCAAACTGACGAACAAGGCGAAAGTTTCTTTCGGCATCGGCAAAAACAGCCCTGACAAATCTTCGAAAGTCATCATTCCGAACCCGAGCGAGAAACTTGTTCTCGGCCAGTTCTACCTTCTTTCCGAAGACGATGCAGACTCAGACAAATCCTACAAATTCACAACTGCAAGATTCCAGCTCACACAGGATCCGAACGTTGAAATAAAGAATTTCAAGCTCTACAAAGATGAAAACGGAGACGGTAAAGTTGACTCCGGCGATAAAGAAATCGCTTCTTCGGCGCCAGCAGCTACCGCACAGGTAGAGTTTGCTATCGAATCCGGTCACCAGCTCGCCAAAGCCGGAATCAAAAACCACTACCTTGTTGTCGCCGATGCTTTGTCTAAGTCAACAAGCGGTCAGGCTGGTTCATTCCACATGACTATCGAAGGATCGGTATCGTTCTCGCTTTCCGACAAAGGCGGCAAGATTGAGGCCGAAGGTAATAAAATCGATTTTGTAACCTACGAATTTGAACCTGCAGAAGGCTTCGTCTTCACGAAAGGCACCGTTAATCCGCCGGTTCCGGCATTCAAGGATTTCAACGGTGAACATCCGATTCTTCAGGTCAGAACAAAAGCTATCAAAATCAACACGGCCATTAAATCGATCAAGGTTAAAACCGGCGGCAGCGCTTACGTAAAATTCGGCGAAGAAATAAAATCGATTTCGCTCTATCTTGACAAAAACGGAAACGGTCAGGTTGACGGCGGCGAAACACTTATCCAGAAAATTGAAGAGTTCGAAAACAACTCGTCTGTTTTGTTCGACAACGTCAAAAACGTGCTGAAATACTCCGACGGCGACGAAAAGCACCTTCTTTTCCAAGTTGAATTTGATATGAAGAATGACGGTGAAAAGGCAAAAATCCAGATCGCTCAGGGCAGTGTAAAAACCACGAACGCAAAAGACACAATCGTCGGTCTCCCTGTTGCATCTGTTGATTTTGTCTATGAATGTGACAAAACCGACCCGACCTCATGCGCTGTTGATAATGATGACGACGGCGGTTGCGCAATCTCCGCAATTTCTGAAGAAAACAATTCGCTTTATACCGTTGCAATGCTGCTCGCAGCACTCTTCGGACTTCTTGTTTTCAGATTCAGCCGTGATGGTAAGAAGAACCGTTAATTATCGAAAGTCCTCTGTAAATCTGCTCTAAAAGATTAATTCTCGCCAACTGGTGCGGCAAAGTCCAGGGCGCAATCGAAAGTGACAAATTTTCATTGACATTTCCGAAACCGTAAGCTCCGCCGATCACAAAACAGATCGAACCGTAATCAGTCATTTTCTGTTCAAGAAGCTTTGAAAAGGCAAGAGAATCGAAACTTTTGCCGTTTTCGCGCAAAGCGACGACAAAAGAATTGGAAGGGATTGATTTTATTATATTTTCTGTTTCAAGTGCAACGTCGTTCTTCTCTTTCAGTTCAATCACTTCAAAAGGCGAATAGATTTTTATCCTTGTCTGGAAAAAATCATCGATTTCCTTGAACTGATTTTTGAGTTTTCCGACAACGATTAAAGTGATTTTCATTATTGAATACAGGAACTCACGTCGATTTTCGCGCAGCCGCTCCAGATGTCTTCGAGAGAATAGTAGTCGCGGAGTTCTTCAAGCATGATATTGATCACAACGCTTCCGGCGTCTACAAGAATCCACTTCGCGCTCGTCTCGCCTTCGACCAGCGGTTTGGCGAATCCTGCGTTTTTGAGCTCGCGCAGAAGCGAATCGGCCATCGTCGTATTGTGCTGCGTGCTCGTTCCCGTCACAAAAACCATAACATCGGTATATCCCGACTTTTTTTCGACATCAAAAGCCATGATGTTCACGCCTTTTTTATCGGAAAGTGTGCGGATTACAGTCTCTAACTTTTCATTTTTAGTCATTTTTTTCTTCCTTTTTATCTGTCTTTTTCTTCATTACGTTTACCGAAGAATCGAGCGTTCTTCTGTGATATTCCTCGTTGAAATCGGGTTCTGCGATAGTTTCGGCAAAATCACGGGAAAGCGTTCTGTGCCCTTTTACCGCAAACGAAACGCCTTCGTCGGCAAAATCGAACGTAAGGTCAAGCTCGATGTCGGCTACAGTTCCGTCAAGAGCTACAAAAACAGTCATCGCGCCGACGATTTTTTCCTTTTTCTTCTTTGCAAGATCCCTGATCAGCGCATCGTCGCGCATCTCTTCTGTTCCCTGAAGGTTCTGCAGGTATTTTTTCTCAGGCATAGCCGTCCTTTTTTCGGTTTTGTCCGTGAAAACGACCGTCACAAGATGTCCTTTAAAAGCGCCGATTTTCCACCCTTTTTCCGATTTTATCGAAGCGTGGTCGCGCATCATCATATAAAGCGAAGGAATCGTTCCGAAAAGGTTGTCGCGCAGCGTCGTATGCTCGCCCATGCTGAAAGTTTTGGTGAACTCGCCGCCGAATTGCTTGCGGTAGAAAAAATTGTCGCGCCAGACTATATCCCAGCCTTCGTTTTTGTTGTTCTGATAACTCATCGAAAAGTTTCCGTTTTTATCGCTTTTATACCTTGCGCTTTCACTCAGGACAAGCTTTCGCGGAGCTTCGTTCACAACCGACTGTGTTTCGTAAGTGAGATTCTGCGCAAACGAGTAGATTTCGTTTTTGTCGCGGAAATACGAAACAGGAGCAACAATCAGTTTTTCGAGCTCGTCAAGCGAAGTAAAAAGCTGACTTTCGTCTATTTTCGGCGCATATGTCTCTTCATTGATGACACGCCACTTACTTTCGACATTCTCTTTGCCCGAACACGAAACAATCAGAAACACTGCAAAAAAACAAAATATAAACTTCTTCATTTTTACCACCAAAACAAAAAAAACGCAGTATTTTAACGATTTTCACTGAGAAAACAAATTTTTAAGACTTTCCGGAGTTCCGCATTGAGGATTTTTTATGCTTCTTTCGGAGCTTCAGCTTTTTCAGGAGCAGGTGCAGCCGGTTTTTCGGCGACTTTGATTTCGAATGTCGCCTTTATCGCGTGCGTCGGGCAGGCAGCGGCGCATTTTCCGCATGCGATGCACTTGGCCGGATCGATGTATGCAAGGAAATTTTCGACCGTGATCGCCTGAACTTTCTCAGGGCACTCTTTCGCGCACTTTCCGCAGCCGATGCATGCTGCCTTGCAGACGCTCATTGCAGCAGGAGCCTTGTCTGTATTGCGGCATCCGACGAAAACGCGTCTGTTATTACGCCCTTTCGGACGGATCTCGATAAGTTTTCTCGGGCATTTCTTTGCGCAGACTCCGCAGGAAGTGCATTTCGCCTCATCGACGACGGGAAGTCCCGTGGTTTTATCCATCGAAAGCGCACCGAATGCACAAGCCGAAACACAGTCGCCGAGTCCCAGGCATCCGTAAGGACAGCCTTTCTCGCCGATAAAAAGCGAAGCGGCTACAGCGCAGTTCGCGGGACCGTCGTAATCGCTTTTTCTGGTCGTTTTTTCCGTTGTTCCGCCGCATCTGACAACAGCGACTTTGGGAACGCTTTCCTGCATTGCAAGACCGATGACCTCACCTATTTTCTTGCGGGTCTCGGCATTGCAGCCGGGGCAGCACGGAATGTCGGAAGAACCTGCCGTCGCAGCTTTGACGATGCCCTCGGCAAGTCCGCGGCATCCGGGGAAACCGCATCCGCCGCAGTTCGCGCCGGGAAGGAACTCAAGCACTTCGTCAATGCGAGGATCTTCCTCGACCTTGAATTTTTTGGCTGTGAGAAAAAGGATTACAGCCGCCGCAACGGCGATGATTCCCAAAATCAGAACCGAATAAAGGATAACTCCGTCCATAACTACCCCCGTAAATTAAGATTTCCTGCAAACGAAGACAAAAGTCTTCGCGAAATATGGCTTCAAAAGAGCTAAAATTACAAAATAAGGCACTAAAACCGCTAAAGAAATCAAAGCGGCAAAAGGTTCTGACGAAATAAAGCGCGAAGAGACGAAAAGTGCCGAAACCATGAGCAGGAACGGGATGAAAAAAACATAAAAAACAGCTTTCAAACCGAATTTTTCCTCCATTTCGACAACCACGGAGTCCCCTACCCCGACCTCTTCCGCAGGAATTGCTTCGATAATTTTCTCGGCCATGTCGTGAGCAGCGCACATGCTTCTTGCATGGCACGCGCTGCACGCACTTTTGACCTCGATCCGGACCGAAACAAGCTCTTTTCCGGCCTTTACGACCGTTCCGTCGTGTGTAACCTTCGTATTCGCCATTTTTTGAACCCCAAAAAACGCATTTTTTTATACTTTAACGATTTTTTGTCAACTTTTGTGAGGGTTCACACGCCACAGAAGACAATTCCCAGAACCGCGCTGAAAATTATGAGAGTTATGGGCGAAATCTTCTTTTTCCCGAAAACGGGCGGCAGAAACGCGGCCGCAAGAAGGATCGCGGTTATCGCAAGTGCCCTGAAATCGACAGAAAAAGAGCCTTTCACATCGCAGAAGGCTTCGGCTGTCATGTAGAGCCCGATCGCAAGGATAAGCCCGATGACACTGGGTTTCAACGTGCCGATGACGGTATTGAAGCACTTGTTTTTCATAAGCGAATTAAAGACGAACATGCAGAGCAGCATGATCAGAAAAGCGGGAAAAACAACGGCGAAAGTGGCAAGAAAAGCACCCAGAAATCCGGCCTGGCTGCGCCCGACATAAGTCGCGAGGTTCACCATTATCGGGCCGGGCGTCATCTCGCTCACTGCGATCATATATGTCAGAGTCTCGTCGGTCACCCAGCCGTAGGAAAGCACGACGTCGCGGATGAGCGGGATCGCGGCGTAAGCTCCGCCGAAAGCGAAGCATCCGACTTTGAGAAAACCTAAGAAAAGATCGAGGTATATCATTTGCTCTCCTGCTTTTTTCCTTTAACCGCAAACACGGCAAAACCCAGCACCGCCGCGGCAATTATGATGGTGATCGCCGAAAATCTGAGTGAAAATATGTCTATCGCAAGCATCGCCAGCGTTGATACGGCCAAAACCGCTATCGTAAACGGTTTTTTCTTCATGTTTTTTATCATCGTGACGGCTGCGCTGATAATGAGGACTCCGACTGCACATTTTATGCCGAAAAAGGCGCTTCGGACGACCTTTATTTCAAGGAAGTTGTCGAGAACGCCCGAAATCAGAAGTATCACGAGGAACGAAGGGGCGACTATTCCAGCCGTCGCCATGATCGAACCGAAAATCCCCGCCTGCCTGTAACCCACGAATGTCGCGCAGTTTATGGCGATGGGCCCGGGAGTCGATTCCGCGATAACGGTGACATTCATCATGTCATCGTGTGTTATCCACTTTTTCTTTTCGACACAGTTGTCCTCGATTACGCTCAGCATTGCATAGCCGCCGCCGAATGTGAAAAAACCGATTTTCATGAATGTGAGAAAGAGATCGATCAGAATACGCATAAAAAAACCTGCTCCAAAAACATTGCGTGGAATTGATACTGAAAAAAAAGGAAAAAGCTATTTTAAGGGAAAGGATTTAAATGATATTATTCTGCTGGAACGATTGTAATATCATCAAAAATTGCCCAACGGTTATTGTTCTTGTCTTCTCCGAATTTGAATTCGAGATAGCATGTCTTGCCGTTCCAATTCTCAGCAGTGATGGCGGAGGTGTCAATCCAAGTGTCGTTGAGATTGCTGTTTCCGAAATTTATTTCAAGATTTTTATATTGAAACTGGTTGTTTGGCTCAAAATAGTGTTCTGTTTTATTCCATTTGTAATAAGATTTTGAGTTTTCACCGCAATCAAGCAGAATAGAAATTGTTAACTTATTATCTTGATATGGTACAAGTTTAAGAGCTATTTTCTGCGGAAGTGCTGCCGTATCGGAAATTTCAAAAGAGTGTGACTTGAGAACACTTTTTGCACTGCCTTTGGTTGCCGAAACTTTCAACGCGGAATTTCCGCTGATAACAGCTTTTTGCAAAATTCCATTATCACTTGTCCAAAGCCATGGTTCGCTGTCAGAAATCCATGTGGAGAAATTTCCGTTCAAAATCGTGTCTTTGGCAAGTTCAGGAACGGTTGCGGAACCTGTTCCCGTGTGATCGTCTGGATTATCCGGATTATCCGGGAACTCGGATGTCTTTTTCCATGTTTTGCCGTTGTCTGGACTGAAACGGAATGCATATTCGTATTCGCCTGCCGAAAGGAACGTATAGGTGTATTGATATTCATCATTTTCTCCGAAAGCATTACCGATTCCGCTGCCGTCGTTGTATGCTTCGTTGACATCAGCTTCATGCCATTCGTAGTCCATTTCCGCATTTTTAGCTCTGATTCCGAACTGAGCTCTTACACCCATAAGAAATTCAGACTTGTTAAGTGTCGCGTTAGTAAGACCGGGAATATTGACTCTGCCGTAGAATGTCTGCGGAAGACCGATTTTTACATCTTCACTTGTCAGCTTTTTCGGGTGTTCTATCGATGCCCAGTCCACTTTGTAGTTTTTAGATTCTGCACAATTTGCACCGTAGTAAATGAATTCAAAATCTTTGACTCTGATTTCAAAATCGTCCGTATTTTTTCCCGTTTTCAATCTAATGAATTTAGATTCAGTTGTGTTATGCCATATTTCTTCAGTAATTTCGTCACCGAATACTATTTCAACTTCATGGAAATCAGTATCGCCCAAATCTATAATCTTGGTGTAATCATAGGTATTGTGCTTCGTAGGTGTCGGATCAAGAAAGAATCTCTTTTTTGTCTCATCCCAGTTGTAAGCATAATATGTATAAGTATTTCCTGTACCCCAGTGGAAACTTACCGCAAGTTTAGACGGTTTGATTGTTGCAAGTTTGAATCTTATGCCTATCGGAATATTATCATCATCTGCAGAAGTCATAAATTTCTCTGAATCCAGAACAGTATCATTGTCGTCTATTGCTTTTGAATGCACTATATTCAAAGCCCCGTCAACCGTTGTGTAGGTAACACGGGTTCCGTGTCCCCAGCTGTTGTCATCAGTATTTAACAGGCTGTCCCAATTCGTTGCTTTTCCGTTCGGAATCTGAAGGCATGGATCCGCTGAACCAGAGTCGCCTGTGTCCGTGTCACCGGTATCTGTGTCACCGGTATCAGGTGTCGTGTCGCCTGTGTCCGTGTCACCTGTGTCTGTGTCAACAGTGTCACCGGTATCAGGTGTCGTGTCGCCTGTGTCCGTGTCACCGGTATCTGTGTCACCGGTATCACCGGTATCTTCACCGATGCAGTCTCCTGCTGCGGTGTGGAAAATGAAATTGTCGACAGTTATGTCGAAATCGGCGCTTGCGTCATCTTTTTTCTTTTTGCCGTATTTGAACTCGATACGGCATTTTTTGTTTTGCCAGAAATCTTTTGTGAGTTCTTCGCCGAAAACGATCGAAACTTTATGGAACTCATTGTCACTGAAACCGATCGCATTGTATGCGTTACTGTTGTCGTCAGTAGTCTTTTTGAAAGAATCGGTGCCGTCCCAGTTGTAAGCTAAATAGTCACCGTATTCATCATTTGAATCCGGCTCTATGCATCTCAAATTGATCGAGACTTTAGATGAGCCGATTGCTTTGAGATCGAACGTGAGTTTCGTCGGGGAAGCGGCTTTCTCTGCCGTAATGAACTGAGGAAGATAGAATGCGTAAAGGTTGTTGTCGGGAGCGTTGACATAAGCTCTGAGAGCGTAATCGTTTCCGCCGCGGTCGATTTTTTCATAAGCGATCAGATTCTTCTTACCGTTAGTATTATCCCCTGTAGGATCGTATTTGTTTGTCCAGTCGGTCGGGAAGTTGTTAGTCCAGTTAGAAACAAAAGCGTTCGGAATGTAGCTGCATTCGGTGTCGCCTTCATCGGTGTCGCCTTCATCGGTGTCGCTGTCACCGGTATCTGTATCACCGGTATCGCCGGTATCGGGGTTTTCCGTGTCGCCGGTATCAGGATTCTGGGTATCACCAGTGTCAGGATTCTGGGTATCGCCTGTGTCGGGATTCTGTGTATCACCGGTATCGGGATTTTCGGTATCGCCCGTGTCAGGCTTTTCCGTGTCGCCGGTATCTGTTGATCCGGTATCGACCTTGTCCTCTGTCCCGGAATCGGGAAGATTTTCGTCTGTTTTCTCGTTGTCGTCGCATGATGCCATTACAAAAACAAGGAGCATCGCGAAAACAAGCGTCATAAATTTTTTCATCTTTGCCTCCAAAACTATTAAAAAGTGCCAAACAAAACGAAAGATGATAGTCGCTTATTTTTTTAAAGCAAATTTTGAACACCGGACATAAATCTTAATTGTAAAACCCTGTTTTTTCTGCTATAAACAGCTGCTTTTTGCGGAGGTTGCATTGTCCACGCCAGAAAACACCGGAAATTCCTACATCATTGACGAAACGCTGCTGAAAAAACTGCCGGAGACGCCCGGAGTCTACCAGTTCAAGAACAAACTCGGCAAAGTCATCTACATCGGCAAGGCCAAAAATCTGCGGGCGCGTGTTTCGCAGTATATTTCGGGGACCGACAGCCGTCCGATGGTCGAAACGCTCGTGAAGAAGGCGGGAAGCGTCGAGATCATCCTCACAAATTCGGAAACAGAGGCGCTTGTTCTCGAAAATCTCCTCATAAAAAACAGGCAGCCCGTTTTCAATATCGATCTCAAGGACGACAAGACTTATCCATATCTCGCAGTCACAGACGAGGAGTGGCCGCGCCTGATTTCAACAAGGCGTCTAAACAAGAAACTGAAATATTTCAGAGGCCCTTTCACGCAGATAAACCTCATGAACTCGCTTAAATCGCTGATCCAGGCGCTTTATCCCCTCAAATACTGCTCGAACAAACGTCCGAAAGGGTGCATAAACTTCGAGATGGGCTTATGCCCCGCCCCGTGCAGGAAAGATGCCGACCGCGGGAAATATCTCGAAAACGTAAAAAACACGATAGAGGTCCTGCAGGGGAAAAAGTGGAACGAAATTTCGAGGATAATTCAGGAAAAAATCACGCTGAATGCCGAGAACCTCAACTTTGAAAAAGCGGCCAAGTTGCGGGATTTACTGGAACTTTTGCCTGACATCAAGCGGAAATACTCTGTTGAGTTTTCAGGAAACGGCGCGGAGGATTTCTTTTGCTTCAAACGTCTCGGAGACCTTCTTTTCGCGGCGGCGGCGAGATACAGCGAAGGAAAGATGATCTCGCTGAAATCGTTTTCGGCGACCGGTATTTTCGAGGACATGAAAAGCTGGATCTCGACATTTCTCACATCGTTCTATTCAGGGTGCGACACGCCGGATAAGATTTTCCTTTTTCCTGAAACGCTTTCAAAAGAGGAAATTTCGGCGATTTTGCAGCGCGACATCAGAAAAACAGGGCTTGCGGGCGGCGAGATCCTCAAAATGCTGCAGGCCAATATCGACCAGAACATGCGCGTTTTTCTGAACGACACCGAAAAAACGAACAAATCGCTTGCAATAATTTCGAAATTTCTGAAAACCAAAGTCTCGTCGATACTCTGCCTCGACATATCGACCCTTTACGGCGAATACAACGTCGCCGGCGCGGTCTGGTGGGAAAACGGCAGATTCGACAAAAAGAAATACCGCAGATACAAGATCAAAACCGTCAAAGGCGTCGACGATTTCGGCAGTCTGCGCGAAGTCGCGGCGCGTCTTCTCAAACGCTGGGAAGAAAACTCGCTCGAAAAACCGTCGCTTCTGCTCATTGACGGCGGCGAGGGGCAGGTCTCATCGGTAAATTCCGTCATCAAAGGGGCGGTAAAAGTCGCCGGGATCATCAAGGACAGGCACAATGTCAAGGGAATGGAACTTCTGATCGACGGGCTCGGCAACGAACTTGTGCTTCAGGACACCGTTTTTGCGATGACTTTAAAGGCGATACGCAACGAAACGCACCGTTTTTCGATAACTTTCAACAGAAATCTGCGGAAAGAAAAACTCGATCTTTCCCTTTCAAAAATCAAAGGGATCGGCAAAGCGAGAGAAAACGCGCTGCTTGAAAAATTCCACACAATTTCGGCAATAAAAGAAGCGACTCCGGAAGAACTCATGCAAGTCAAAGGAATCACTAAAGAAATGGCTGAAGACATCCTGAAAGTTCTGAATAATTAGAAACATATTGATTTTATTGATGTTTTGTGTAGAGACGTTTCCTGAAACGTCTCACAGATGAAAACCGAGATTCTTTGAAAGAGACGTTTCATGAAACGTCTCTACAGAAGAGATTTAATTTTCGATTTTGTGGCCGCAGATCTGACAGACTTTGCCGCTTCTTTTCTTTTCGACGACATATGCCGCGCCGCATTCCGGACAGACTTCGCCTTCGATAGGCTTATACCAGCTGACGAAATCGCATGCCGGATAATTCGAGCAGCCGTAGAAGAGTTTTCCTTTTTTGGAGCGTTTTACCGAGATATAGCCGTCGCATTTCGGGCAGTCGCAGATCTTTTTGTCTTCCTTGATGATCGTTTTGCATTTCGGATATGCGCTGCAGGCCTTGAATTCGCCGAAACGTCCTTTTTTGATGACGAGTTTGCTTCCGCAGTTCGGGCAGACTTCGTCAAGTTCTTCGCTTTTTTCGGTTTCGGTCTCGTTTTTGAGGTGGTAGACGTCGTCAACTTTTTCAAACGAGCCCGCAAAGTCGCATTCCGGGTAGCCTTCGCACGAAAGGAAAGGCTGGTTCCCTTTTTTTGACCATCTCACAACGAGTTTCTTGCCGCATTTCGGACACGGTTCTTCGGCGTAGATCTTCTTTTTGCCCTCTTTTTTGACTTCGGTGATGCTCTTGTCGAGAACTTTCGAGAAAGTCGCGTAGAAATTCCTGAGAACTTCAAGCCAGTCCTTTTCGCCTGTTTCGACTGTGTCGAGGTCGGATTCCATATCGGCGGTGAAGTTGACGTTTATGATTTCGGGGAAAAATGAAACGAGCGTGTCGCTGACCAGGATCCCGAGGTCTGTCGCCATGAGCGCGCCGCGCGGCTCCTTCATCCTCTCGATGTAGTTGCGCTGGACGATCTGCTTGATGACAGTTGCGTAGGTCGAAGGTCTGCCGACTCCTTTTTCCTCAAGCTCCTTGACAAGGCTGCCTTCGGTGAAGCGCGGTGTCGGTTTCGTGAAATGCTGCTCGCAGACGGGATTTTCAAGTCTGACGGCTTCGTTTTCGACAACTTTAGGAATAGTGTCGTCCTTGCTCTTCTTGTATATTTTGCGGAAACCTTCGAACTGGATGACGCTTCCGGTTTTCTTGAAAGTGTAGTTCTGCTGGGCGTCTTCGATCGTGATCGCCGTTGTTTCGTAAACGGCATCCTTCATCTGCGTAGCTACGAATCTTTTCCAGATGAGAGTGTAGATGTTGAGCTCGTCACGGGTGAGTTTGGAGGCGATTTTTTCAGGCGTCAGAGCAACGTTTGTCGGTCTGATCGCCTCGTGCGCGTCCTGCGTTTTCCCTTTTTTGTTAGCATAATATTTGGTCTTCGGCGCAAGATAGTCCTTGCCGATATTTGCCGCAATGTATTCTCTCAAAGCCGCATTCGCCTCGTCGGAAATCCTGAATGAGTCTGTTCTCATGTAGGTTATAAGACCGGTAAAGCCGTCTTCACCCAGATCTTTACCTTCATAAAGCGATTGGGCTATCCTCATCGTCTGTTCGCCGGTGTAGTTGTGAAGCCGCGAGCCTTCCTGCTGCAGGTTGCTCGTGTTGAGCGGAGGAAGCGGGGATTCTTTCTTTTCTTTCTTTTCGATCGAAGTTATCGAGAAAGATCCGGTCTTTTCGATATCACTTTTTATCGCATTCGCATCTTTTTCGTTGGAGACTTCGACTTTTTCCCCTTTGATTTTTTCAAGAAAAGCGTCGAATTTACCGCATTTTCCGGCAAAATCGGCCTTGAACGACCAGTATTCCTCGGGAACGAAAGCACGGATCTCCTTCTCGCGGTCAACGATCATTTCCAGCGCGACCGACTGGACTCTGCCTGCGCTGAGCCCTTTTTTGACGCTTCTCCAGAGGAAGGGGGAAAGTTTGTAGCCCACGATTCTGTCGAGGATCCTTCTCGCCTGCTGCGAATTGTAGAGGTCTTCGTTGAGTTCCGCCGAAGTCGAAAGAGCCCTTTCGATTCCGCTTTTCGTGATTTCGTGGAAAAGAACGCGGTGGATCACTTTGTTGTTAAAAAGTGACGCGATGTGGAACGCTATCGCCTCTCCCTCGCGGTCAGGGTCGGATCCGATATAGATTTCGTCAGCCGCTTCAGCCTCTTTTTTAAGCATCGAAATCGTTCCTTCCTTGCCCGGAATGACCTCGTAATCGGGCTTGAAGTTGTTGTCGATGTCAATTCCCAGAGTTTTTGACGGAAGGTCTATGATATGACCCATTGACGCCACGACTTTGAAATCGGGCAGATATTTTGTCAAAGTTTTCGCCTTTGTCGGTGATTCAACGATAAGAAGTTTCATAATGTCGCCTCGCTTGGTTTATAAATTTTGCCGTTAAGCTCGCTCACCAGACCTTCAAGAACCAGTGTAAGCAGCAGAGCCGGAAGCTCCGCCGCGCCGATTCCGGAAAGAACGGTGAGAGTGTCAAAATCAATCCCCGAAGGTTTTGACTTAATAATGTTATAAACAATTTTTTCGGTTCCATCAAGTTGAGGTTCGTTTTTTTCTGCCGGAACTGTTTTTTCCATTGTTTTTTCAGAGGAAAAAGTCTCTGTTTTGTTTGGGGAAAATACGAAATTCCGGGAAGAAAGATCATAATTCTCCGACAGCATTCCGAAATCGTAAAGTATTTTCAGATTTCTGTGTGTCCGGTATTTTTTCAAAAAATTGTAGTTTCCTTCAAAAAGCGGATCTCCGATTTCGCCCGGACAGACAAAAACTTTTCTGCCGTATTCAAGGGCGAGTCTCGCCGTTATCAGACTTCCGCTTTTTTCCGCGGCCTGGACAAGGACAAGCGCTCCGCAAATTTTCGCAACAGTCTCGTTTCTTATCGGAAAATTTCTTCCGATCGGCGGAGTATCAGGCGGAAACTGCGAAATGACCGCGCCGTTGTGCCTGATCTCTTCTGCAAGTCCGACATTTTCTTCGGGATAGATGACATTTATTCCTGTTCCTAAAACCGCAATCGTCCTGCCGCCGTATCTGAGTGCGGCACGGTGCGATTCGGTGTCGATTCCGCGGGCTAAACCGCTGATCACCGTTTTTCCGCTTTTCACCGCAGCTTCAGCCGCCTTTTCCGCCAGTTTTATGCCGTAAAGCGACGGTTTTCTGCTGCCGACTATCGCGATTCCGCCTGCATCGCCAGGTAGAACCGAACCTTCGACATCGAGCGGAAGCCCGATTTCAGGCCTTAATCCTAAAATTCTGTCTGGATGATCCGCGGCTCCGTTGCTTAATCTAACCATTGACTGAACCTAAAAAGGATTTTATCTCTTCGATCTGCTCGTCAGGTGTCGACGCTCCTGCCGTTATGCCGACAGTTTCCGAATTTTTCAGTTTTTCGATGTCTGAAGCGCTGAAATCTCCGGGCGATTCGACCCAGAACGAATTTTTGTTCTTTTCAGAAACTACCTGAAAAAGTTTTGAAGTGTTCGACGAGATCTTTCCGCCGATGACGACCATCGAACCGACTTTTTTTGCGAGTTCGCCCGCCGAATCCTGCCTTTTCAGCGTCGCAGTGCATATCGTCTCGGCCGCAAGAAACCTGTGTCCGGGAAGTTCCGCCGCGATTTTCCGCGCTTTTTTCAGAAGATACTCGTAATTCGCAGGTCTTGAAGTCGTCTGGGCAACGGCAAAAACTTTGTCGTGAGCCTTTATAAAATCACAGAGTTCTCCGTTTTTAGAGTCAAATTCAGTAGGATGAATAACAAAAAAATCACCTGAAATCATTGAAGTTATTCCTTTGACTTCCGAATGTTCGCGGTCTCCCATGATAAGGACGGCAAAGCCTTCGCCGGAACGCTTTTCGACAAGCTGATGAATACGCTGAACGTAAGGGCATGTCGTGTCGACAAGCGTTATTCCCATGAATCTGTCGAGTTTCGCGCGTTCTTCTTTAGTTATGCCGTGGCTGCGGATCACGACGCACGAATTTTCCTGAATCGAGCCGATATCGATGACGCTGACCCCTTTTTCCTCATACTGCTTTATAACCCTCGGATTATGGATAAGCGGCCCCAGCATAAAGACTTTCGCTCCGTTTTTTTTCGCATTTTCCACAGCCTCTTCAAGCAGCGAGAAAGCGCGTCTGACACCGAAGCATACTCCTGAATTGTCGGCAACAGTTATCTTCATTTTCCGCCTCTTTCATAAGCATATTTCACAATGACATCTACCGTCTGTTCGAGGTTTATCTCTGAATTGTCTACTAAAACGGCGTCTTCGGCCTGTTTCAAAGGAGAAACCGCGCGGGTCGAATCTCTGAAATCGCGCTCTTTGATCTCTTTGACAAGTTCGTCGAAATCGACTTTCTGCCCTTTTGCCTCGAGTTCGAGCATTCTCCGTTTCGCCCTTTTTTCAGGGGATGCGGTGAGAAAAATCTTAAGCTCGGCATCAGGCATGATGACCGTGCCTATATCGCGCCCTTCCATGACGACACCGCCGTTTTCGGCATAATTTCTCTGCATTGCAAACAACGCCTCGCGGACAAACGGGATCGCCGAAACCGCGCTTGCCTTTTTGCTGATATTTTCGGTGCGGATCTCCGAAGTTATGTCGTTTCCGTTGAGAAAAACGTGGTTGACGCCGTTTTCGATTTTGAACGAAACATCAAAATTTTTAAGAAGTTCCCTGATCTTATCGTGTTTATCTACTCCGGTTTCTCCCATAAAATAAGCCAGGGCGCGGTAAATAGCCCCAGTGTCGATGTAGGAAAACCCCAGTCTTTCAGCCGTGAGTCTGCTCACGCTGCTTTTGCCCGCTCCTGCCGGACCGTCGATCGCAACCCTTATTTTTTTCATTGTCACCTCCCCCAAAAACGCGGCATTATAACGTCGGTTTTCAGGAAATCAAATTTAAATTTTCATTATTATAATTCGCCGTTTCTTTTGGCGAACATATTCATCAAAGTTCCTGTCGGGCAGAAAAAACGGCACCACGGACGGCTGATGAAAAGCGAAACAATCAAAAAAAGCGCAGCAATAACAAGCGAAGGAAGAAGCGCTGAGTTATAGAGCAGCGGAGCCGAATCAGCGGTAAATCCCATCGCTACGCCTACTCTGAACTGGAACGCGCTGAATGGCTCGAACACCGTGAAATCGGTGAACAACCCTGCAATCATTGAGGCATAAAGGAAAATCAGGAGAACTGCTTTGAAAATTGTCACTTTTTTCATGAATTTTGCTGAAAAACTCTTTTTCGGAAGCGGGATCCTGCCCAGAAGTTCCTGAAACGCTCCGAACGGGCACACAAAGCTGCAGTAAAAATTCCTGCCGGAAATTATCGGAAGAATAAGTGCTGCACACAGAATTACAATCGGCACAAGTGCGATATTTCCGCTTATGAGCCAGTTCTTGAAAGATTCAAATGAAAGGGCTGAACCGCCGATAAAACCAAGGATTAGGACAAGCAGAACAAGGTGAAGAATTCTGAATTTCGCCGTTTTCTGCGGAAAGAAAAATGCGAAAATTGAGTAGGCAAGAATAACGAAAACCGCGATTTTAAGCCATAAAGGTGTTGGATCCTGTTGATCTGCCGCGATTTTCATGCCGCTGTATTTCGAAAGGTTGAGAGCGACCATCGATTTTATCGCACTTGTTGACATCGTGGCTCCGCTTATAGTGTCAACTTCTGCTTCTGCAGCATCCGCAACGCTGAGTCCGTTCCATTTTTCAAAAAAGCCTGTCTCTCTGACACGTCTGATAAAACCGTGTGATTCGTAGTTTTCACCGAGTTCGATCCCCGCGATTTTTCCGTCAGGCGAAATGCCGACAACGACTCTGAGATTTCCTCCGAAACCTGCGACACTTGTCTCGTCAGGCTTGGCGTAAAGCACTCTTCCGAGCATTTTCCCAGAAGCGTCTGAAACATTGAAAACGCACTCTGAACTGGTTTTTTCGAAAGTTTCGGCAGTATTGAAGATCTGTTTTGCCGCCTCTTTGTCAAGGCTGCAGTCATCGGTTTTGGGCTCCGCAGGTTTGTGAAGAACAAAAAAAGCCGCCGCGAAAGCCATGATCACGGCTGATATCCTGAAAATACGAAAAAATTTTTTCATTTTGCCTCGTTTTACACTTTGCATTTTCAAAAAACGGAATCAATATTTTTTGCAATAACAATCGTTCCAAGAAACTAAATCATGTGTGAAATAAGTTCCCTCAGGACATTCGCATTTACCTGTTTCTTTGTTCATTTCGGCTCCGCTCCATTGACAACTGACTGTGCACAGATCTTCCTGTGAACGGGCATAATCCGGATCATCAGGAGTGCGGTCCCGGTTGATATATGCGAGAAGGTCTTCTTCTTTGGAGGTAACCTCGGCATCAATCCCTACTTTTATCCTTTCCTGCGCCTTAAATGTTCCTTTTTCTCCCGGGCACAGCTGGACTCTTCCGTTTTTTATTTCAGAGAGCATATTTTTGCTTATTGCAATAAGACATCTTTTGTTCCATGCATTTTCAGATTCATACTCTTCGTAGTAATCTATATGGTAAACAACAATATTCGGCGCTGATTCCACGGTTATTCTTCCGTTTTCATCTTTTTCACCTGAAGAAATCTGATCATTTGTAATTTCGGCTGACACAGATAAAGTAGTAACCAATCCTCCGCCGAGTCCCTTATAGAGACGTGTGTAGACATTCAAGCCTTCTGCATTGCTCTCTGCTTGAGACATATCGTAGACTTTATCAGATTCAAAACTGTAATCTGAGTTTTCAAGATATAAGTTTGCTGTTGTGTCGCGAGTCCCGTTGCCATAGTTATTTAAAACAAAAATACTCTTGAGTGTAAAATATTCGCTGAAACTGGAAACAGTATATGACTCGTCGATTTCGCAGTCTTCGGTAACATCTTCTATATCCTGATCGTCAGAATCTGTGGAGGTTTCTTTGTCATTATCATTGGTCGGTTCTGTCTCGGTATCATTGTCTGTCTCAGTATCATCTGCCTCGATATCGTTGTCTGATTCTTCCGTGTCGGTCAAATCTGCGTCAAATGTGCTTTCATCTTCGTCAATCACAATATTTGTTGAATCGGGGTTTTCCTCTTTTTCAGAGTTTTTTGAGTTTCCACCGCATGCGGTGTAGAAAAACATCGCCGAAATAATGAAAATTAAACTAATTTTTTTCATTGTGAACCCCCTAATGAATGGAACAAAAACGTAATATTTTAGAGTTATTATAAAAAATAGCAAAAATTCCACGTTTTCTTCGGATTCTTTTTCCATTCAGCCAGAAAATCGTCAGCTTTGCGTCGGATGTAATTTGAATTTTTCATAACATTCCTTAATCACTTGGATTTGTCTATAAAATTCCTAAAAAATGAGCGAGTTTTCAAGAGATTTTACTAAAACATGAGCGAGTTTATCTCAAAGTGTTCTATCTCACACAGCGGACATTGTGGTAGCCCTCCTCTTCATGTTTCACTTCTCCGCTGCTGAAATCGACCAACCATACAAAGGTAGCTGCCTCGCAACCGCTAATATGTTCAAAATCGGAGGAAGACCAGAGGACAACATTGTCGTCATCGCCGAGTTTGCTGTAATAACCGCCGTTGTTTTCCTTTTTTTCGCAAAGACACTGGCCTGCAGAATAATAAAAACAATCCGGATCTTTAAGACAATCCGGATCATGCACACCGCAGATTCCGTCTGGCTGAGTCGCTGGGCAGTTTTGAATAAGCGTTCTGAGTTCGTTTATGTTCGGCAGACGCCAGTCCGAATAACCACATTCATTCAAATTCTTACAATAATTATCGGCCTCCCCGCTCCCCATCATAGTCAACGATCTTGACGACCACATATTACCGTCAATTGCGGTGCAGTCTTCTCTGTCGCATCCAATAAAGATGAAAAGCGCTAAGACTACAAAAAACTTCGTCATTTTTCCCTCCTTGGTTTCAAATTTAATCGTCGGTCTTGACTACGCCTTCGCCGTAGATGGTTTTGAAGTCGTTTTTCATCGAGATGATCGTGTAGCCTTTCTCTTCCCACTTGGCTTTGCGCTTGTTTGTCTCGGTCATATCGGCATGGTCGCGCTCGGTGTCGTCCGCGATAAGCATGAAAGCCATTGCCTTGTATTTGTTGTTTGTGACGGTGTATTCGTGCATACTCACGTCGCCGCTGCTGTTGCCGAATGAAAGCACAGGCTGTTTGCCAATTTCCTGAGCAATATTAAAAACTTTATTCATTTTAAGGTTTTTGAGCCAGAGTTCGCCACTTCTGACGAGTTTGTCTTTTCCGCCGGCATTGAACTGATAATCAAGTCCGTCCTTGCCTGCCTGATTGCTTGCAACAAGCCTAACATCCATGCCGATGACCTGATTTTCAGGGATATCGAGTGCTTCGCAGGCGAGAGCGCGGCAGAGCATTCTGTCGGAACCGCTCACGATATAGGTGGTGAAACCGTTATTCTGCAAGTATTTCACGACTTCGATCATCGGTTTGTAAATTGAATTTGCGTAGGTAAGTCCTTTAAAACCACGCGCCTCACGCTTTAAAAACGTTTTGACGTAGGCGATGAACTCGTCCGGAGTCAAACCTTCGAACGCCTTTGCCTGGGCTTTTCCGTGCACGAGGTCAAAGTGGTCAACGGCAGGAGTTTTGTATTCTTTGCCCGATTCCCTGATAAGATTTGCAACTTCCTTGAGTTCGTCGCTTGCGATATCTTTGTATGCCGGATCATCCAGACAGCGGTATTCGAGCAGCAGATACTCGATGTATTCAGGAAAAAGCTCGCCACACAGCGTTCCGTCCATGTCAAAAACTGCGATCCTGTCTTCGACCGGAATGAAATTTTCCGATTTTTCGTCCGTCACGGCTGCGACATAGTTTTGAAGCGCGCTGATCGATTCGCATTCGTTCCACAGCTCGAACGAATTCTTTGACTGTTCCGTTGTTTTTTCACCGCATCCAGAGAAAATGAAGATCGAAAAAATGATAAAAATAAAGCAGATTTTTCTCATTTTGCCTCCGATTGTTTCTTGCTCTTCCGTCCGTATACTGTCATTGTTTATAAAGATCCTATCGCCCATAACGGAATATTCACCATCCAACCCTGATCATCGGCCTTTGCCATTGATGTCCGCACTGCGAATGCAGGATTGAACTTGTCACAGTAGAATCTCAGGCTTTTTGATTTAAGATTTTCCTCGGCTTTGACTTCAATCGGAATAACGTCGCCGCCTCGCTGAATGACGAAATCGGTTTCGTAAGTCGATTTTTCGCCGGAGTAGTAATAAGGCGTGTATTTTTCACCGGCAATAAGTTCCTGAAGTACATACTGCTCAGCGAGAGCTCCTTTAAATTCGGTAAAAACGGTGTTTCCTGTAAGAACGCTGGCACTGTCAAGCTCACTCAACGCGCCGAGAAGACCGATATCGACTAAAAAAAGCTTGAATGCGGCAAAGTCGATGTAGGATTTCAGCGGCATTCCGGGTTTTGAAACTTTATGGACTTTGTGAATGAGCCCAGCGTCCTGCAGCCACTGGATTGCCATTTCAAAGTCTTTCATTCTGCCGCCGTCCTTCACCTGTCCGAAGAAAAATTTGCGGTTTTCCTTCGCAAGCTGCAGCGGAATCGCGTTCCATGTCATATTGATGCGCGGAAGCTGCGACGACTGGATGTGCTTTCCGAAATCACCTTCATACTGGCTTATGATCGAAAACTGGATCTCACGTGCCTCGGCAAGGTCACGGTTTTTCGCATAGCGGCTCACAACTTCGGGCATTCCGCCCAGATAAAAGTAAAGTCTCAATAAATCTGAATATTTTGCATAAAAAGAGGAAACTTCGGGATTTTTCCAGTCATCAATAAATCCTGCAAGTTCAGGTTCATCCACAGCAAGGAGAAATTCTTTGAAATTCATCGGATGAAGCCGCAGCTCGTCAACTTTTCCGACCGGAAACGAAATTCCTTCGTGCCGTGCCACGCCGAGAAGCGATCCTGCCGCAACGACAGCATATTCACGCGCCTCTTCGCAGAAGTATTTCAGCGATTCAACAACTTTCATCGCAGATTGGACTTCATCGAAAATTACGAGTGTCTTTTCAGGCTCGATTTTTGTGTGGAGTTCTATTGAAATCCTCTGCAGAATGCGTGACGGATTGTAGTCCTCCTCGAAAATTTCAGCCATTCTTTTATTGTTGTAAAAGGAAATGTAGACACAGTTTTCAAAATATTTCTCTCCGAAATCTTTCATGAGCCATGTCTTTCCCACCTGTCTTGCACCCCATAAAATCAAGGGTTTTCGATATCTGCTGTTTTTCCACTCAACTAATTTTTCTGTCAAAAGTCTCTTCATGGCAAAACCTCCGGATTTTCAAACCGAAATGCATAAAGCAAAATAATTTTTATGTTTTTTTTACTGAAAGTCAACATTATCGCAGAAAAAGTGTGGTCGAAATACATTTTTTCGTCGGAAAAAGTGTGGTCGAAATACATTTTTTTGCCGATAAGCATATTTTTGCACGATTTTGGAAGATAATGAAAAAAGAGTTATTCAACTTTTCTTATTTTCCCTGTTGAACGCTACAACTATGCCGCGAAGTAGGTCTGAATGGTATTTTGAAAGGGAATCTTTCTGAAAACGCCATGACCAGTTCTGCGGTCCTGTCGTTCCTGGAACGTTGAAGCGGCAGTCTCCGCCCCAGCCGAGAACATCCTGAAGTGGGAAAAGTGCTTTTTCGGCGATAGAAGACATCGCAAGTCTGATCATTTTCCAGTGGATGTCATCTCCGTTGCTTCCCAGATAGTGGGTCACAAACGATTTCGCGCCGTCGGGAAGCGACCAGAACCAACCGACAGTCGTATCGTTGTCGTGCGTTCCTGTGTAGCAGACGCAGTTTGTAGTCGTGTAGTTGTGCGGCAGAAATTCGTGGTCCGTCCCTTCGTAAAAGGCGAACTGGAGCACTTTCATTCCTGCAAATCCGCAGTTTTCACGAAGTTTGACTACATCCGCGTCAATATCGCCCAGATCTTCCGCGACAATCGGGATCTTTCCCGCTTTTTTGAAGAGTGTTTCAAAAAGTTTTTCACGCGGACCTTTTTCCCAGTGACCGTTTTTCGCCGTTTTTTCAGTTGCCGGAACCGACCAGTATGCGCTGAAACCGCGGAAATGGTCGAGACGGAGAATATCGTAAAGTTTCAGATTGTGAAGAAAACGGTCGATCCACCATGAAAAATCCTTTTTTTCAAGGACCTTCCAGTCATAAAGCGGATTTCCCCAGAGCTGCCCGTCTGCACTGAAATAATCGGGCGGAACGCCTGCAACTTCCGACATAACGGCGTCATTCATCTTGAAAATGTGCTGGTTCGCCCAGACATCGGCGCTGTCGAAAGAGAGAAAGATCGGAATATCGCCCATGATTTCAATATCTTTTTCATTTGCGTAGGTTTTGAGTTTTTTCCACTGCGAAAAGAAGACCCACTGCGCGAAAAAGTGGCGGAAAAGCTCTTTTTCATGCGCTTTTTCGAACTCTTTCAAAGCTTTTTCATCGTGGTTTCTGTATTCAGTTGGCCAGAACTTCCACGATTTTCCTTCAAAATTTTTTGTTAGAACTCTGAAAAGCGCGAAATCACGCAGCCATGAGGAGTTTTCTTTCACGAAAAGTTCGAAATCGGGATAATTTTCACGGATTTTGTAAAAATTTTCAGCCGCTTCATTCAGAGCTTTCGATTTAAAGTCAATGACTTTCGGATAATCGACTCTGAAGTTATCAAAAACAGGCATAACCGCCGTTTTTTCAAGAAGATTTTCCTCAAAAAGCGAGTCCAAGTCGATCAAAATCTCGTTTCCGGCAAACGCGCTGAACGAATTGTAAGGACATCCGTCGGCACCTGTCGGAGTGAGCGGAAGGATCTGCCAGATCCTTATTCCCGATTCAGCCATAAAATCGACGAAACTGTATGCCGCCGCGCCGAAATCACCGGTTCCGTAATTTCCGGGAAGCGAAGTCGGATGAAGGATTATTCCCGCCTTTCTCGGATTTATTTTCGTTTTTTCTGTCATTTTTCCCTCCCCAAAATACAGAGTTTAACCTCATTACAATTTCTTCCAGCAGCGTTCTTTCAGGAAATTTTTAATAATTTCAATATTTTCACCTTCATAAAAAGCAACGAGGAGTTTTTTGAATTCCGGTACTTCCTTTTCCGGGATAACAAGCAGTCCGAGCCCGTGGGAAATGATGTAATGGTTTGCAAAAATCACGGAGGCGCGTTTGTTGCCGTCGGTGAAGACTTGGGTTTTCATGCAATACATACAAAGTTCAACCGCGATATCGATTTCATCCTGCTTTGAAGCAAGTATCCCGGCAATCCGCTCTTTTACAACTGATTCTACCGGTATCGGCGGAATGTAGGAACTGCCGCCTATAGTCACCGGAATCCCGCGGATTCTGCCGGCATCAAAGAAAAAACCTTCATTCACAAGGCGTGCGATATGGCAAAGCAGATAATAATCTGTTTTGCTCTGAATGACATTGCGGTCGAGAATAAACTCCCATGCGTGCTTCAAATTAAGAATTTTCTGGACATCGGTCGCCGTCATTCCGGAAACCTTGCCGTTTTCAATGATTTCTTCCGTTTGCGGAAACGATGTGGCAACTCCTTCAAGAACTGCCTGATCATAAATGTTCGCCTTCATGTTCACACGGGCAAAATCAAGGTTTTTCTGCACTGAAAGCGGAAGCTCGCTGTCTTCGTATCCGAGTTCGGCAAGCTTTTTGTCAATGTGACGCATCTGTTTTTTGAGCTCACGGACTTCTTTCGTATTCCGAAGAAGAAGCTGGAAAAGCTCGTCAGAATAAACTCCGACATAAGTTGATGTCAGCCTGCTGCCGACACGCTTCCGCACATAGATATATTTTTCGCCTTTCTGCTCCTTGATTTCCGGCGTTCCGTCGTAAGGCAGAAGATTCAGACGCGCCTGACATTCGGCTTTTTGCTGAAGCAGGATCCTTATTTCATCAAAAGTTTCACTCATCTCACTCACTAGTTAGGGAACTTTTTCCGGTTTTCATAACAGAAAGTTCCCTAAAAAGCAATTTTTTAAAATCGTGAAGATCCAAAAACGATTAGCAAAGCGAAATATTTCCTATTAAATGCAGTTGAGAAGACCTTTCTTTTCGATGATGTCCTTTTGCACTGTCGAGAATTTTTTGAAGTGACCGATTGCCTTGCCGCCGCAGAAAATTTCGCCCGATTCGATGTCGAAATCGAGGGTTTTTCCTGTCTCAAGCGCATCGTCCGCGATGTCGAGGATCTCGATCATCGGGAAACCGGTGTTGATGATGTTTCTTTTGTAGATCGCACCGAAAGATTTTGCCGCAACTCCCTGTAAATTCAGGGAAATAAAGCAGTCGACCGCCTGCTGTCTACTGCTGCCTGCACCAAAGTTTTCTCCTGCAACGACGATCATTCCGGGCTGGACTTTTTTCGAAAAATCCTTGTAGCCTTCAAGGTTGTCGAGCGCATACTGCCCCATCAGGCTGATGTCGACGATCGAAAGATACTTGTTGTGGAAAATCATATCGGTATCGATATCGTTGATAAGTTTTCCAACACCGTCCTTCAAAACAAAAATTTCAGCCGTAATTTTTTTCATTTTATTCCTCCTGACCTTATTCATTTGTTACCGTTGTAGAGACGTCATATTATGGCGTCTCTGCCACAAAAACCGCAGGATTTTAATGAAAAACGGGGTTAAATCAAATTTTGACCCTGCCGAGCTGACCGCAGGCCGCAAGTTTGTCGCCGCCGCGGGATTTTCTGATTAACGCTGTCACGTTTTTCGCGATCAGAATATTCTGGAAATCGATGATTTTTTTCATCGGAGTCGGCTCGAAAACGGCTCCGTCAAAGGTGTTGAACGGGATTATGTTGACTTTCGCGTCGTATCTTTTGGCGATTTTCGCAAGTTTTTCGGCGTCTTCGGGAAAGTCGTTGAAATTTTTGAGCATGACATACTCCAAAACGACCATTTTGCGCGAAACCGGGTAGCAATCTATCGCTTTCAAGAGCTCTTTCAGCGGATATTTTTTGTTTATCGGCATAATTTTGTCGCGTTTCTCGTCTGTCACGGCGTGAAGCGAAACGGCTAAGTTCACCTTTGTCTTTTCGCCCAGTTCTACGATTTTGTCTGCGATCCCCGAAGTCGAAACGGTGATTTTCCGGTTCGAAAAGTTGAAACCGAAGTCGTCAAGCAGAATATCGATAGAATCAAGAAGGTTTTCGAAGTTGAGAAGAGGCTCTCCCATCCCCATGAAAACGAGGTTCGTGATCCTTTTTTCATTTTTTTCGGCTTCGATCTGAGCGGAAAGGACCTGCGAATTTATCTCCGAAACGGTGAGATTGCGCCTGAATCCGAGGCTTCCCGTGCGGCAGAAAGCGCATTTTATCGGGCATCCGGCCTGGGTAGAAACGCAGAGAGTGCAGCGCGTTTCTTCCGGAATGATTACCGCTTCGACGACATTTCCGTCGGAAAGTGTGAAAGCAAGTTTCTGCGTGCCGTCAGACGAATTGAAGATCTCACTCGGAAAAAGAGGCGTGATTTCAAACATTCCGGCAAGTTTTTCGCGGTCGGATTTGCTGATATTGGTCATTTCATCGAACGAGAAGACTCTTTTCTGGTAGATCCACTGCATTATCTGGGTCACCTTGAATTTCGGGAAACCGTTTTCAAGGAGCACTGATTCAAGTTTTTTGCGGGTCAAATCAAATAGCTGCATGGCTACATTCCGAAAAAGAAAGATAAAACCGCATTCATTATTTCAGTCGGAAGAAGGAACATGACCAGTCCGCCCGCCGCAAGGAAAGGGCCGAAGTAAATCGCGTGCTCGACATCCTTTTCGTCTTTTGAATTGAGGTCTTCAGCCGAAATGTTGCCGGCAAGACGCTTTTTCCCGAAGAAAAGTTTGGCAGCGAGATAGAAAATTATTCCGCCGAACGATGCCAGAAAGAGGACGAACGGGATCTTGACAGGGCCGGTGAACGCGCCGATCGCGGCTAAAATGTAGACATCGCCGAGCCCCATGCCGATTTTTTTCGTGACAATGTAGAAAAGAAAAATCGCGAGCAGAAGAAATCCCGCTCCGACGCCTATCCCGATGAGCGATTCCTGCCAGGTGATCGTCGGCTCGAAAAAGCTCCACAGAATTCCCATGAAAACAGGCGGAATTATAACTTTTGAATATACGAACTGCGTTTTGTAGTCGATCGCGGCGGTAACGACGAGAGCCGAAATGAAGTAAAGCGGCAGGATAAGGCGCGGATGAAGCCCGAATTTGAGGAAGGCGAAAAGGTATAAAAATGCGTTCAGAAGTTCGATAACAGGATAAATCAAGGAAATCTTCTCGCCGCAGCCGGAGCATTTTCCGCGGAGAAAAAGCCAGCTGAAAACGGGAATATTCTCATACCAGGTGATCTTATGGCCGCATTTGGTGCATGAACTCGGCGGAAAAACGATGCTTTTGCCAAGCGGGATACGGTAGATGCAGACATTGAGAAAACTGCCGAAAAGAAGCCCGTAAATAAAAACGAAAGCTACCGAAAACGGCATGAAACGCTTTGAATTGAGTATAAAGAAAAGATCTTCCATTTTTCCTCCGCAATCAACAAAATCCTGAAATTTTCAACATATCGCCGGAAATGTCAATCAAACGCGCAGATTTGCCGGAGCACAATTTTTTGACAAAATGTCAATTTGCCTATTTGGCATTTTATTGCAATTTACAAGGCACTGATTTTATTGAATATTTTTTTTGGCATTTGAGTTGCTTTAATTATAGGTTTTAAGGTTTTTTTCAGCTTTTTTTAGGAGGTTTTTATGCTCGGAAATTTTTTTAAGGCTTTATTGAAAGCAAACGCAAAAAGCGCGGCGAAAGGCTTTTCGCTTCTCGAAATCATGGTTACGATCACAATTATGACGATGATCATGGGCGCAGTCGGCGTCGGCGTAATGGGTTATCTCGACAAGTCTAAAATCAAACAGGCAAAGATCGACATCGGCACGATTTCAAACGCGCTTGACCTCTACAAAACCGAGTTCGGACGTTATCCCGACAGTGACGACGGCCTTTCAAGACTCGTCGAGGAAAAAATTCTGAAGGAAAAGAAAGTCCCGCAGGATCCATGGGGAAACGAATATGTTTACATTTATCCGGGTTCAAACAACGAAGACGCTTTTGACCTTTATTCGTTCGGACCTGACGGCAAGGAAGGCGGAAACGACGATATAACGAACTGGGAAGACGAATAAATCATGAAACGAACCGGCTTTTCCATGGTCGAAATGCTTGCCGTCGCGGCACTTGCGATCGTCATAGCGGGCTTTTCCGTTGCGGGAGTGAACCGTTTCGGACGCTATCAGGCGCAGGCCGACATGGGCGGATTCAACTCGTTTCTGCGCCACAGTTTCATGCAGGCGGTGAGAAACAAAGAGTATCTCCGCATCGTTGTCGACATGGAAAAGGGAAGCTACTGGACTGAAAAAAGCGAGACTCCGTTTTACCTTTTCACAGGCGAAGCGGCCGCAGCAAAAGAGGAAGAAAACGAGAAACTTATCGAAAGAATGGAAAACGGCAAGACAAGCGATCCATACGCAGGAAAAGGCTCCGCTCTTGGAACGGAAACCCTCATCCAGAAAGCGAAACTGCTTGCTTCCGATGATGAACTGGAAGATTCCGACTACTACAACTATGAAAATTTCATTCCCGACAGACGCTCGCTGAAAGCGATTCTGAAACCCGAGTTCACAAAAAACTCAAACGAGAAAAGATTTTCGAAAAGTCTTGTAGTTACCGGTTTTTTCGCTTATCACACCAGGGATATCGTCAGAAGAAGCGATTTTCTGGATTCGGAAAGCAAAGGAAAAGAGCCGAAGGTCTTCATCTACATTTTTCCGGAAGGACGGATCGAGCCTTTTTACCTTTCAATCGGCGAGGAAAAAGCCGACGGCGAGGAGAGTTATGCCTACATAACTTCCGATATGTTCCTCAATATCAAAATCGAGTCCGGCAGCTTCGAAGACGTTATCGAAGACATGAGAGAACTGCTTAAAGATCAGGATGCGGAGGGGAAATCGTGATGATGAGACCCCTCAGCCGGCATGCAGTTGCCAGCTTCCATGCATCAGCGGCACCTGAAAAAGGATTTTCGCTTATCGAAGTTCTTGCGGCGATAACGATTCTTTCAGGTGTCCTTTTCGCATCTTCACGAATAATTTCAGCCAGTTATATTTATGCATCCAAAATCCACAATATCTACCTGGGAACCGAACTCTGCCGACTCAAACTGCACGATGTCGAAGAAAAAATCAAAGAGGACGGTCTTCCCGATGACGAAACCGAGGAAGAAGGCGAATTTGAAGAGCGCGAATACGAAGGATTCCGCTGGAAATACTCGATAAAGCGCGTTTTCATTCCCCTGCCCGACTTTTCAACCGATTCCGATGACAATTCCAGCCTCGAACAAAGCGCGTCGATGCTCTCTCTGGCAAAAGGAAACATCGAAGATTTCTTCAAGGAAAAAATCCGCAAACTCACTGTTTCGGTTTTCTGGGGAGAAGGAGTTAAAGAGTCGGAAAAAGTGGTTTTCACCCTTTTCCTGACAACAGACGACTCGGCAAAAACTTTCCAGCAGTATACCGGCGGAAACAGCGGAAAAGGCGGCAATGGAGGTAAAGGCGGCAATGCGCCTAAAAACAGATTCGACGGCTTCAACAAAGGAGGCGGCGACAGCCTTCAGAACAATATGTTTAAAGGCGGCAACCCGTTGAAGGGGAAATGATGAAAAAAGGATTCACTCTTATAGAAGTTCTGCTCGCGATGAGCATCACGGCGATCCTTGTCGCATCGGTCTACTTCTCGTTCTCCAATCTGCTGAACGGCAGAGCGAAAATCAAAGCCGTTACCGAAAAAGAGCGCAGAATTTACTTCACTCTCGAACTTATGAGAAACGATCTGATAAACGCATACCTGACAATAAACAAAGGGTCGCCTGAAGAAACGCACAAAACAATTTTCAAATGCGAGGACGAAGACCCTGTGAGCCACCTTACCTTCACCGCGATAAACCATGTAAAAATGTCCGCGGAGGCAAAGCAGTGCGACCAGACCGAAATTGAATATTACGGCGAAAACATCGACGGTGAGAACGTCCTTTTCCGCAGGGAAAGCCTCTGGGTCGACGAAGATCCCGAACGAGGCGGCAACGTCTATCCGGTCCTAAAAGGTTTCAAGAGCATCAAGTTCGAATTCTGGCACAAAACTACAAAAGAATGGGTCGACCACTGGAATACAGAAAGCATCGACAACGTGAACGCTCTGCCGCCGAAAATAAAGATAACGATGATTGCCGAAGAGGGCGAATTCGGCAAGGAAGACTACAAAATAGAAACTGTCGTAAACCTTAAAATGACGAAACCTCTTAGTTTTTAAGATGTTTAAATTGTTAGATAAAATAAAATCGTCCGCCAAAGCGGAAAGCAAAAAAAGCTCAAAAAGACGCGGCTTTGCGCTTGTCCTTGTCCTTGTTATGATCGCAGTCATGCTGCCGATAGTAAGCGATATGAACTACGAAGCGAAAACCGAATTCGATCTGGCGATGAATTACAAACACAAGGCTGAAGCACGCGCACTGGCTTCAAGTGCCGTCAATTTTGCGGTTATAATTTTCGATCTTCAGAAACAGATTGAAAGCATTTTGAAACAGTTCAAACTGTCGCAGCAGATAGAAATCTGGGATATAATTCCGATGGACACGGCGCTTCTGCGCGGTTTTACCAATGCCGGACCTTTCGTCGACCTTGAAGATGTCGTATCGACAAGCGACATTGAAAATCCTACCGGTGCGGCAACCAACGAAGAGGCCGGAGAACACACTTACGCCGAAACCGGAGATCCGATATTCCAGTTTCCGGGCGATTTCAAAGTTGAATTTAAAGGTGAAGACACAAAAATAAACCTAAACCAGCTTTCCTACGGTGCAAGAGGCGCTGTCATAAAAATGCTCGAAGCACTAATCGAACCTGAATTTTATGACTTTATTTTCCTCGAAAACACTTCAAGAAAAGAGTATGTCGACCGTGAAGAACTTATCCAGAACATTGTCGACTGGGTAGATATGGGCGACGACAAATTCACCGACGGCGCGAAGTATATGACCGGCGGCGACGAGCAGTCGCAATACGACGAATTCGAACCGCAGTACAAAGTGAAAAACGCCAAATTCGATACAGTTCAGGAACTTATGATGGTTTACGGTGTCGACGATCTTGTTTTCAAGATTTTAGAGCCGCATATCACGATTTATTCGACGGGAAAAATCAACGTTAACAAGGCGAACCATGAAATGATCGAAGGCCTTATCAGGGCTTATGCCGTCGACAAGGCTCTGCCGATTTTCTACAACGAAGACGCTATGCGCGAACTTCTCGGAAAGATTTTGGCAAAGCGGGCGCAATACGGTTTCGCAAAACTTAACGATTTCATAACAGCCTGTGCCGACGAAGGTGTGAATCTTGATCAGTCAATTTCCAAAATAGCCGACACATCAGGCAGCATCTACCGCATAAAAGCTGTCGGAATAAAGGAAGGAGTTGAAAGTTGGGTCGAAATGATCGTAGACCGCGAAGGGAACATTTACTATTATAAAGAAGGATAAATTTAATGGAATCAATATGTTGGAGTAAAAAATGAAATTCGCTTCATGCAGAGCCGTTCACGGCGGTTTTTTGATTGACACTTTTTCAAAAGAATACAACAAAATAACTTTTGAAAAGAGCGAATTTGCAGAAAAAGAGGCCGCAACAGAACTTTTCAGGAGTTTTGACTACATCGATTTTGTCTGTTCGGGACAGGATCTGCTCTATTTTTCAAGGAATTATCCGCCGGTAAAATACACTTATCTCAGAAAAATCGTGGCGCAGGACATCGAATCGGAAACTCCGTTCAAAGAAGACGAAATGCTGATCGAGGTAAAAAATTTCCAGAAAGGAAGCGGCAACATGAACGTTTTTGCCGTCCGGAAAGATGTGATCCGTGACGCTTTGGGCAATTTTGACGCTGCAGCGCGGGAAAAAGTCAGAAGCATAGTTCCCGAGGAAATTTTATTCTTCAAAGCCGACGTTCCGTTGAAAAAGGCAATTTTCGTAAACGACGACTATTCACTCATGGTTCTTTCTGACGGCCAGATAGTCTCGAACAGCGGTCTTAACGAACTCAGAAACGATATGCTTGCCATCTTCGGCGGAGAAAATCCGCAAGCCGAACTCGACGAATGGCTGAAAGTCGCCAAAGATCTGAGCAAGCTCGAAGGACTCAGTGACATTGAAATCAGAATCCGCAAGACGATAGTTTCCTTTTTTGAAAAAACTTTCGATTTCTTTGCCCCTTTTGCCGGAGATACCGGGGAAACAGCAGTTTTCATCGGCGGCATCCTGCCAGAAGGTGCTTACGAAATCATTGAAGAAATGGATTCTTCCACATTTTCGGAATCAAAATTCATCGTTTACGATTATATGCAGCAGCTTGCAATGGTTTCAAATGCGGTCGATGATGACAGCGCCGTAAATTTCGCGGTCGGCGATTTTGCCTACAAAGGCGGATTTGCCTTTCTGAAAAAACGGGCGATCATCGCGGCTGTCCTCTATGTGGTTGCCGTTGTCCTGCTCGTTTTAGGGATGGAAATGCGCAAAAGCTACCTCGATTCGCGAATCGAAGAGGGCGAAAACAGAACGAAACAGCTTATGAAAGATGTCCTCGGCAAGGAAATGCCGTCAGTGCGTCAGGCACTTTCAATTATGGACAAGGCGATAAAAGGAGAAACGAGCAACGTCGACAAAAAACTGGTTTATCCATACAGCGCGCTTTACATCATGGAAGTTGTTTTCCCCTACTTCACCTTTGAAAACAGCACTATCGAAGTTTCCGAAATTTCAATCAAGGAAGAGGGGAAAATCAGGGTTGTCGGCACAAGCAATTCACTTGACGACATCAATAAATTTACGGATTTACTTGAACAAGACCCGCTGATTGACGAAATCAACCGCGGTCAGATAAACACACGCGGCGACAAAAGTTCGTTCAATATTTCGTTCAACTACGCAGGACCTAAAAAAGAAGACACGAAAACTAAAAAAAGTAAGAAAAAAGGAAAGGAAAACAGCGATTAGGAGATATTTGAATGAAAGAAAAACTGATTGAAGCATTAAATAATTTCAGCGAACGGGAACGGACGATCCTCATAAGTTTTCTCAGTTTCGTAATGATTTTCATTTTCGGCGCGATCTGGTTTTTTATGAGTTCGTCGCTTGACGACAAGAAAGCTACGATTACCGAACAGGAAAAGCTGATTCAGGAAATGGTTTCCAAAAAAGAACTTTTCAAAAAGGCGCAGGCCCAGACTTCTCAGATGCAGGACAGCATCGATTCGAGCAATGTCAATCTCAACTCCGATATTTCCGCGGTAAAAGAGAGCGTGGGAATTCCGATAAGTTCGATAAAAGAAGTAAAACCGCGCAAAAAAGGGGATATCAACATCGAACGGATCGAACTCAATCTCCGTGAAGTTTCGCTTGACCAGACTTTGACCTTCCTTTACGGTCTTGAAAACAAGGGACGCTATGTTTTCGTCGATTCGATAACAATAAAAAAGCGTTTCAACAAGCAGAATTACGATGTTTCGCTTGTCGTCGCGGCGATGAAGAAAGAAAAGGAGAATCCAAATGGGAATTAATTTAACAGAATTATCAAATAAAATCAAGAAGTTACCCATTCAAGGCAAAGTCTGGGCACTGGTAAAGAGAGTGCTTTTCATCAATGCAGCAGTAATTACCGGTCTGTGGCTCGGAATAAAACTGTTTTTCCCGGATGACTTTGTCCTTTCAAAAATAAACGAGCAGCTTTTTCTCAAGGATCTGGCATTAACAGCCGACGACGTCAGCCTTTCACTTCTCGGCAACATTTCGTTTGAAGACGGAATCCTGATGCAGAAAGGTGAAAAGGCGCTCACTTTTTCAGAACTTTCGTTTTCCCCATCACTTTTTGCGACATTTGGCGGACACCCTGCCGGAAAAGTCTATGTGAAAGATATAAATGCGCAGGACGGCGAACTTGAAGCGACTTTCGAAACAAACGACAATCCGTGCTACACTTTTGAGTCGAACGAACTTCCGCTTTCCGTTCTCAAACCTTTTTTAGGCGAAATCGTAATTACCGGATCTTTGACCGGAAACGGCGATGTCTGCCGCAAAGAAAACAAATACAGCGGAAAAATCGAACTTAAAGGCGATGACATAGTCCTTCGCGGTAAAGTTCCTACTCCGATGGGAGATTTCGATGTCGGCAAAATAATTCTGGGAGAAATCGAGCTTACTGCCGAAATAACAGACAACAAAGCTGAAATCAAACATCTGACCGTTAAAGGAATCGTTGAACTTGATGCGACTGGAAAAGTTACTTTAAATACAAGGACCCCGGCAGCGTCAAGGCTTGATATCAACATCAAGGCAAAAGTTCCCGATATGGCGAAAATCGAAGAAAATGTCGCTTTGAACCTCCTCGCAGGACAGCTGGAACAGTATAAAACCGAAGGAGAAAACTCTTTCGCGTTCACACTTAAAGGTTTTGCGAACAAACCGATAATGGGAAAAGCTCACAAGGAACGCGACTTCAAAAACGAAGTCCAGAGAAAACGTCCTGAAAAACCGCAAAGGCTGCCGTCGTCAGAAAGACTGCCGCAAAAACCGAAACCGCTGCCCGAACCGGCAGCAAATCCGGAAAACACCGAAAGTAAAAAAATTGACCTGCAGAACGACGAATTGAAGAAAAAAGAAGACGAACTGAAACGAAAGGAAGACGAGCTCCGCAAAAAAGAGGAAGATGCCAAGGAGCGCGAAGAAAAAATGCGCGAGGAACGCGAACAGCGTGAAAAAGAAGAAAAAGAACGGAGGGAACGCGAAGAAAAAAACAGAATGGAAGAAGAAGCCAGAATCCATGCCGTTCAGGAAGAGGCTATGAACGAAATCCGCAGGGCAAGAGAAGAAATCGAAGCTGAAAAATTAAAGGATGCTCCTCGCAGAAACGAAGGCGACGAAGAACGTCCGAAACCCGCGAACGACGAAAAAGAAGAAGAATAAAAACCGTTATAATCTGTCAAAACGGATATCTTAAAGAAACCTCGTTATTTCAAATATAATTTTTTTGCCAAAATTAAATTTGACTAAACAGCGCTTTTTCCCTAAATTTCGGCGGTTTTTTTAATTTTGGAGGAATAAATGTCAGAAAATCAGGAACAAATCAAAGGTATTCCGGAGAATGCGTTCCGGGAACTCAGGGAAGGCGAGGTTTTCGAACCGCTGATGTCCCCGAAAAAAACTTATCCGGAAATCACTCCGTGGTCAGTTGTCTGGGGTCTTATCATGGCTGCCGTTTTCTCGGCTGCAGCGGCTTACCTCGGCCTTAAGATCGGTCAGGTTTTCGAAGCTGCGATCCCGATCGCGATCATCGCGATAGCGCTTTCCACAGTTTTCAAAAGAAAGAACGCTCTCGGTGAAAACGTAATAATCCAGTCGATCGGCGCATGCTCCGGCGTTATCGTCGCAGGTGCGATCTTTACCCTTCCGGCGCTTTACATCCTTCAGTCGAAATATCCCGACATCGAAGTCGATTTCATGCAGATTTTCTTCTCGTCGCTTCTCGGCGGATTTCTGGGAATCCTTTTCCTGATCCCGTTCCGCAAATACTTTGTCGCCGATATGCACGGAAAATACCCCTTCCCTGAAGCTACGGCTACGACTCAGGTCCTTGTCAGCGGCGAAAAAGGCGGCAACCAGGCGAAAGTTCTCCTCATCGCAGGTCTTGTCGGCGGTCTTTACGACTTCATTATCGCAAATTTCGGCGCATGGGCCGAAACAGTTTCGACCAGAATCTTAGGCTTCGGAGAAACTCTTGCCAAAGACTACAAACTTGTCTTCAAAACGAATACAGGCGCTGCCGTAATGGGTCTCGGTTATATCGTCGGCCTCAAATACGCTGCAATCATCTGCGCAGGTTCTTTCATCGGCTGGTTCGTAATAATCCCGATAATCGCCCACTTCGCTTCCGGCATGACACAGCCTGTAGGCGCAAACATCACTCTGACGATCGCGCAGATGTCACCTGAACAGATTTTCGCCAACTATGTCAGACCGATCGGTATCGGCGGCATCGCTATGGCCGGAATGATCGGAATCTGGCGTTCTAAAGGGATAATCCTTCAGGCTTTCGGCCTTGCAGTCAGAGAACTCGGCGGCAAAGGCAAGGGCAAAAACACCGAAATGCTCCGCACTCAGAAGGATATTTCGATGAAAATCATCGTTTTCGGAATCCTTGCGCTTACAGTCCTTGTTTTCGTATTCTTCCAGTTCGGCGTCGTCCACAACCTGACTCACGCGATCGTCGGACTTGCGATAGTTATGGTTATCGCTTTCCTCTTCACGACTGTCGCAGCTAACGCGATCGCTATCGTCGGCTCGAACCCGGTTTCGGGCATGACGCTGATGACACTTATCATCGCTTCTTTCATCATGGTTGCGGTAGGCCTTAAAGGAACTGCCGGAATGGTTGCTGCGCTCGTCATCGGCGGCGTTGTCTGCACGGCTCTTTCGACTGCCGGCGGCTTCATCACCGACCTCAAGATCGGCTACTGGCTCGGCACATCGCCTTACAAACAGGAAACATGGAAGTTCCTCGGCGTTCTCGTTTCGGCGGCAACAGTCGGCGGCGTAATCATGGTCCTCAACAAAACTTACGGCTTTACCGGCGACAACGCTCTCGTCGCTCCTCAGGCAAACGCTATGGCGGCCGTAATCGAGCCTCTCATGTCGGGACAGGCTGCTCCGTGGATGCTTTACGGCGCCGGCGCGGCTCTTGCACTGATTCTCACCTCAATCGGAATCCCGGCGCTTGCTTTCGCGCTCGGCATGTTCATTCCGCTTGACCTCAACGTTCCGATACTTATCGGCGGACTCATCAACGAATTCGTAATCACACGCTCGAAAGACGAAAAACTCAACAACGCGCGTCAGGAACAGGGAACGCTCATCGCTTCCGGCTTTATCGCAGGCGGCGCTCTCATGGGTGTTTTCGCGGCGATCCTCAAATTCGTCGGACTTGACTTCTTCATGGCCGAGTGGGCTGAATCCAACGGTGCGCAGTGGCTCGCGATCGTAATGTTCCTCGTTCTCTGCGCTTATATGATCTGGCACACCCTCAAGGCAAAAGTCGAAGAATAAAAAACAATAAAATAATATTAATAAAAAATCTTGACATTAAACAAACTATGCGTAAAATTCCTGCGTTTTTTTTGTAGTGCTCTTTATTTTGGAGGGTTTTTATGTACGCGATGATTGATTTCGGCGGCAACCAGCTTAAGGCTGTCCCCGGAGAAAAGGTTTCTGTTTACAATCTGGACAAGAAAGAAGGCGAACTTGTCGAAAACAAAAATGTTCTTCTTTTTGCAGACGGCGACAATGTTATGGTTGGAAAACCTTATCTTAACGATGTAACGGTAAAACTTGAAGTTGTAAAAAACTATAAAGGCAAAAAAGTTATCGTTTTCAAGAAAAGAAGAAGAAAAACCAGCAAAGTTAAAAACGGTTTCAGACAGAGCTTCACTCAGCTCAAAGTCCTTGAAATTGTTAGGTAATTTGGAGGATCACCATGGCACATAAGAAAAGCGGCGGAAGTGCAAGAAACGGTCGTGATAGCGCAGGTCAGAGACGCGGCATCAAAAAGTTCGGCGGCGAGCCGGTTCTTCCGGGCAACATCATTGTCCGTCAGGTCGGAACAAGATGGATTCCGGGCGAAAATGTAGGTCTCGGCACTGATTACACGATTTTCGCTCTTAAAGAAGGTGTCGTTCAGTACGAAACTTTCTACAAAAACGGCAGAGCAAGAAGAAGAGTTTCCGTAGTCACTGAAGCATAATCTTCATTTCGTTTGAATTTCAGACTCCCGTCGCGAGGCGGGAGTTTTTTTTATTTCCCGGTTGAGGTTATTATGAAGTTTGTTGATCAGGCAATAGTCGATATCATCGCGGGCAACGGCGGCGCGGGAGCTGTCAGTTTCAGGCGCGAGCCGTTCATTCCGCTCGGAGGTCCCGACGGCGGCGACGGCGGCAAAGGCGGCGATGTCATTTTTGAAGGCGACGAGAACGTCATCACACTTTACGACATCCGCTACCAGCGCACCATCAAAGCGGAAAACGGCCAGAAAGGAATGGGTTCCAACATGTACGGCCGCGGCGGCGAAAACGCGATCGTCAAGATCCCGCTCGGAACTTTTGTCTATGACCACGAAACTTCGGAACTTATCGCCGACATCACCGGGCACAGGCAGAAAGTCGTCGTCGCGCACGGCGGCATCGGCGGCAGAGGAAACGCGAAATTCAAAACGAGCGTCAACAAGGCTCCGCACTACGCCCAGGAAGGGCTTCCCGGCGAGCGGAGAAAAGTCCGTCTCGAACTCAAACTCATGGCAGATGTCGGCATAATCGGTTTCCCGTCAGTCGGAAAATCGACTCTCATAAGCGTTATCAGCAACGCGCGGCCGAAAATCGCGGAATATCCTTTCACGACGCTTGTTCCGAATCTCGGCATGGTCGAAGGAAAGGATTTCATCCCGTTTGTCGTCGCGGACATTCCCGGTCTCATCGAAGGCGCTCACGAAGGTGCCGGTTTGGGACACAGATTTCTGCGTCACGTCGAAAGATCGCGTTTTCTCATCCATCTTGTCGAGATAAATCCGGCAAGAAAATCGCCTGTCGACGATATCAAAACGATAAACCGCGAGCTTGAACTCTTCAATCCGGAACTTGCTAAAAGAGAACAGATAATAGTTCTCAACAAAATCGATTCCTATGGCGTTGAAGAAGAAAAACTCCGCAGCGAACTGCGTGAATTCGTCAAGGATATGCCCTACTTCGAAATCAGCGGCATAACAAGGAACGGTGTTAAGGAACTCATGGATTTCGTCGCGCAGAAAGTCATCGAATACAGAAAACGCGAAAAAGAAGAATCTTTGAATTAAAATTGCAAAAAATAAAAAAATCGGCAAAATTCTGCGGCTGTGATTCCCGTGCGGAATTTAAAGTGTTTTTTCATTAATTTTTATAAATTTCGGAGTGTTCTATGTGCGGAGTTGTTTCAATCGTATATGCCGGCGATATTGTAAATCTCGGGAACGAAGCATCGAATCTGCTTAAAAAACTTGAATACAGGGGATACGATTCCACTGGCGCGGCCTTTATAAAAAACGACGGCTCTGTCGTTTTGAGAAAAAAGGTAGGCGCACCCTCGAAAGTCGTCGAAGAGCTTGAACTTGCTAAATACAGCGGTTTCAAATTCATAGGCCAGGTCCGCTGGGCGACTTACGGCGCGGTCACAGATGTCAACGCCCAGCCTCACGAAGTCAACTGCCTCGTCCACATGGTCGGAGCGCACAACGGAAACGTCAGCAACACCGACAAGCTGAAAGTTTTCCTCAATGAAAACGGGCACAACGTCCTTTCAGACAACGACGGCGAAATGGTCGTCCACCTTGTTGAGCACTTTTATTCGGCTCTCACCGCAAAAAAAGCTCCGTCAACCACCGATGAAAAAATCGCGGTCATGATAAAGGCAATCAGAAAGGCGCAGAAAATGATCGAAGGAAGCTACGCGGCGTGTGTGACTCTGCCTGAAATTCCGGGCGTTTTCGCAATCAAAGCGGGCTCTTCGCTCTATGCCGGCAAAGGTTCCGACGCGTCGGGAAACTTTATCGTCGTTTCGAGCGACCTCACCTCGATCCTTTCAAAAACACGCTTCCTCATTCCGATGTCGGAAGGCGAAGGGATCTATTTCGACAGCGAAAACTACAAACTTTTCTCGCTTACGGAAAACCGCGAATGGACTCCGAAACTCAGCAGAAGCAGACTCAACATCGCCGACATCCAGCTTCAGCCGAAATATCACTTTTTCATGGAGCAGGAAATCTACTCTTCGCCGAAAAACATAGAAAGCCTGATGCTTTACTACTTCAATTCGAAGGATGAAAAAGAACTTTTCTCCGTTTTTGAAGAGAACGCCGAAAACGCAAACGAAATCCTCTACTCTCTTCTTGCCCTCTACGATCTTTACGATAAAAAGGAGCTTTCCAAAGAGTTTGAAAAAATCTGCGGCACCACTGTTTTCAACGGAATTTTTGAAAAAACCCAGAAATTCGCCCCGAAACCGCTTCATTTCACTTTCCGTTCCGAGGAAAAGACCCTTCTTGAGGAACTCAACGGAATAAACGACAACTATTTCCAGAAGCTCTGGCTGATCGACTCGATGCTCATCTGGAAAAAGAAAAGAATGATAATCAAATACCGCAACCAGCTTGTTTCGGCACTCAAGGCGACAAAGAAAAACGGCGGCAGGATTTTCCTGATTGCAAGCGGAACTTCCTACCACGCATCCCTCACGGCCGCTTATTTCTTCAACAATATGACCGACATTTCGCTCATCACGTCGAACCCCGGCGCTTTCAGGTCCTGCTATATCAACTCGCTTTCCGAAAAAGACGTCATCATCGGCGTGAGCCAGAGCGGCGAAACCAAGGATTTAGTCGATATTTTCAACGAAATCAGAAAATCGAACGAAAAAACGACTCTGATCACTATCGTCAACAACGAGAATTCGACTCTTCCGCAGGAAAAAAGCGATTTTTACCTGCCGATCATGTGCGGTTCTGAAATCGCCGTAGCGGCAACGAAGTCGTTCATAAGCCAGATCGCCCTTTTCTACATTCTCGCGGCACTCATTAAAAACAGCGAGGACAGAGTGTTCAAAAATCTGGGCAGAATCAAATACTGCATTGATTTTACGCTTAAAAATATCGATGTTCCGGTAACGGATGTCGCTTACAAGCTTTTTATGAAACCTTCGATCCACATTCTCGGAACTTCGCTTACCGGAATAGCGAAAGAAGGTGCGCTGAAAATCAGGGAAGTCGTCCTCAACCACACCGAAGGCTACGATGCGGCTGAATTCAAGCACGGACCAAACACGATTCTCGGCAAAAACACGATTTTTTCACTCAACGACATGGAGAAACTGCTCGGCAACATGATCAAATTGGGCGAAAAAATGTTTGTCAAAGGCTTCTTTTCAGATGCTGACGGCAACACCGAAATCATAACGAATGTCGAAAATATGATGAAAAACCTGAAATTCAGGAAGATAAGCGACGATTTTATCGAAAAGTCGTTCTCGACGGAAGAAGAACATTCCCGCACGAAACAGATTGCCGAACTTTTCAATAAAAGTGTCGATATTGAAGAATTTTTTTCAAATTACCCGCTTGTCTTCGTCTGTCCGCCGGATGAAAGGGACAAACGAATCACGATTTCCCAGATCCATACCCATAAAATACGCGGAGCCGACATCGTTCTTATTGCGGAAGAAGAAGAAGACCTTAAAAACGCTGTTCTCGGAATTCCGGCGAATGCAGAAAACTATTGGGCTAAAGTCATCGATCTTCCAAGAACCGGCGACAAGAATTTCTTCATCTTCGAAGCGGCTATCACACTGCAGCTTCTCGCTCTTAAAATGAGCGTCGCGAAAATGAAATACCTCAACCGCTACGAAATCCAGAACCACGGCGTTCACCCCGACGTTCCGAAAAATGTCAGCAAATCGATAACGGTAGACTAAAAAACTGATTTTCTTGCACAAATCCTTCCATTCCTATTGTTTTATTTCAAAATTTTTGTAAAATATAGGGTTTTTTTGATTAATTGACTTATTCGGAGAGTGCAATGAAAAAAATCAATGTTTTGTTTATGATTTTTCTGGCAGTCTTTTTCTTTGCCGCATGCAGTGAAGATGAAGGTGAAGGAACTGCCTCAACTTCACAGGGAGAAGAAAACTCCGGCGGAAACGGCAACAGTTCCGGTAACGGAGGAAATAAAAATGAAAACGAAAACGGCGAACAACCGGATGAAGAAAAAGAGCCTCCGGAAGAAAGCAACAGCATCGTTGTCGTATGCACTCCGGGTGACACTCAGCCGTGCTACAACGGTCCGAGCGGCACTGCTAATGTCGGAATCTGCAAAGCCGGAATTTCGACCTGCGTCGAAGACGGAACGGACTGGAGCGAATGTGTCGGAGAAATTATGCCGAAAGCCGAAATCTGCGGTAACGGCATAGACGAAGACTGTGACGGCGTTGATGCAACTCCTGATAATGTAGAGGACTTTGACGGCGACGGATACACCTACTGCACGGGCGACTGCTGCGAACATGCATGGGAAGAAGGCTGCCGCGGAACAAATGCACCCGAAAGAGTCAACCCGACCGCATACGAAATGACAGAAGACGGTGTTGACAACAACTGCAACGGTCAGATCGACGAGGTCGAACACTGCGACGCAGCTTTGTCCCCACTGGCAGTTGATGATTATGCGGGCAACGCTACAAAACTTGCCCAGGCGATGGGAGTCTGCACAGGACTCATTTCGGCTGAACTTTCGCTTGCTGGCGATCCGATTATCGAAGAGATTGACGACCGTCCCGACCGCTGCAGCCAGCCTAACGGAGACGGACAAACCACCTGCACCGATGAAAAACGTGACAGAATGAGCCTCGATATGCCTTACTACGGCGACGGCATATACAAGACCTTTGCAGTAGAAAACAATTTCGGCGGAATAGTTCCTGATGACGGAAGCAGCAAGATCGCCATTCTCTCGACAGGTCCATGGAACAGCCCGACGATGAATGCAAGTGTAGCCACTCTGGATGCAGGCGACATGAAGACTGCAAGCAAACTTCCCGAAGACTGGCTCAACATGATGCCGGGTTGTGCAGTTCCGAAGGCACCTTCATGCGGCGGTCAGGCAGCGCAGAGCGGTCTTACGAACCAGTGTGCCGGTAAAAGTGAAAGCGAAATTCCTGTAGGTCAGGATCCGATAATGCTCACATTGAAAATCAAGGCTCCGATAAATGCGGAAGCTTTTGAATTCAACATTTTCTTCATGTCGATTGAATATCCCGGCACCGTTTGTGCGGACAACAACTTCAACGATTTCTTCATCGCGCTGCTCGACTCTACTTACAACGAGAAGAATCCGAATGCCGAATTCAGAAATCCTGACGACAAAAACCTGGCGAAAGACGAACTCGGCAACCCTGTCGGTGTCGACCTTGCACCTGCCGGACTTTTCAAGGCCTGCAACAATATCCAGTGTCACAAAGGCAACACTGAAAAATGCCCTCTCACCGGCTGCACTGTAAACCACTGGGGTTACTGCTCAGGCGACAGCATGCTGCAAGGGACAGGATTTGAATCACCAAAGATAACACCCTGTATTAGCGGTCACGGCGGAACAGGCTGGCTCAGAGTCGCTGGAAACGTTGTGCCGAACGAGGAATTTACTATAAGGCTTGCACTTTGGGAGCAGGGAACTGTAGGCTACGGTCCCGACCATTCCTACGATTCGACAGTCGTTCTTGACGGTTTTACATGGCTTCCGAGACCGGGCAAACCGGGCGTAACGCCAAAATAATCTCTTGAAATCAGCAAATTCCATAAATATGAGGTCTGAAATGCTTTCGAAAACGGCTATCCCCTCTCTCCATGATTCGCACAGTCACTTCACGCTCTATGCCGGAATGTTCAAATCGGTATGTCTGAAAGAGGTCAAAACCAAAGAAAAGGCATTGGATTTATTTAAGAATTTTGAAGACGGAAAACTCAATTCGGCTTACGGCTGGAACAGCGGATTCTATTCTTTTGAAAAAAGTGAGCTTGACAAGTTTCCGCCGCTCATAATCTCGAACCTCTCTCTTCACGGTTTTGTTATGAATGAAGGGGCGGAAAAGCTGCTCCGTCCTGATTTTACCGAGATAATCGACAACTATGAAAATCCAGACTGGTGCGAGGAGCATGTCACGGAACTTCTCCTTTTCTTCGTGCAGATCCTTCCTTCGACCATTGAAACAATGCAGGAATTTGCAGATTTTCTCCTCAAGGAATGCGGAGTTTATGAAATCGAGGACATGCTTCTGCCGACGCAGGAAATATTCGATACTATTGACAAATCCGCGCTCAAAAACCGTGTTTCCTTCTGGGCGGACATCAATACTTTCCGCACGCTGCCCGATTCAACGAAAAAGAGAATCAGAGGAATCAAACTTTTTACAGACGGCGCGAACGGTTCCGCTACGGCCGCTTTGAGCAGACCTTACAGAAACGGAAACAAGGGAGTTCTGACACACTCTCTGCCGGAACTTGTTGAACTGCTTGAAGAAGCCGCTTCAACCGCAAACGGTGTCGCGATCCACGCTTTGGGTGACATCGCAGCAAAACAGGTGGTCGATGCCGCAGAAATCGTGAGAAAGCACGGAAGTGACCAGTTTATCAGGCTTGAACACGCCCAGTTTATCGATCTTGAAACGGCGGAAAGGGCGAAAAATCTGGGGATAATCCTTTCGATGCAGCCCAATTTCACCGAGGATTCGCTTATTTACGCGGACAGACTCCCGGAAGGATTTGCAGAAAGGAACAACCCTTTCAGAATGCTTATCGACAAAGCGGGTTTTGTTCCCGGCAAAGATATGTTTTTCGGTTCCGACGGAATGCCGCACGGCGTGAAATTTGCGCTTAAACAATCGCTTTGCCCTGTTTTTGAAGGGCAGAGACTCACTTTGAGCGAATTTATTGCCGGTTACTGCGCGAAAAACTGCGGGAACTATGAATTTGACCTGACTGAAATTTTCGGATGAGGTAAAAATGAAAAAATCGAGAATCATAACTTTGGGAAAAGTGAAGATCGGCGGCGGAAATCCGCCCGTGATACAGACGATGATAACGACTCCTCTGACTCGTAAGGAAGCGGCTCTGTCCGAGGCTGAACGCGCCCTTGACCTCGGCTGCAGCGTTGTCAGAACGGCGTTCAAGCACATTGACGAACTTGACGGACTTCAGTATCTGGTCAAAAATTTCAAAGGCGAAATAATCGCCGATATCCACTTCGACTACAAACTTGCACTCGCGGCAATAGAAGCCGGTGTCAGCGGAGTGCGCTTCAATCCCGGAAATGTCGGAGGCTCAGACAAAGTAGACGCAATAATCGAAGCGGCGAAAAAACGCCCCGAACTTGCAGTCCGGATCGGTGTCAACGGCGGCTCGCTAGATAAAAACATCCTCAAAAAATTTGGCGGAGTGACTTGTGTTGGGCTTGTCGAAAGCTCGCTTTTCTGGGCGGACTATCTTGAAAAAGAGCACGATTTCTTCAATTTCAAAATTTCGGCCAAGGCTTCGAATGTCATGGAAACAGTCGCCGCATGCCGCAGGATCCGCGAAAACAGCGATGCCCCGCTTCATGTAGGAATAACCGAAGCGGGCGGCGGAAAGCACGGAATAATCAAAGGGACTGCGGGGATCGCGATTCTTTTGAACGAAGGGCTTGCCGACACTTTCAGAGTCAGCCTCACTGCACCGATCGAAGAGGAACTGAGAACAGCAAATATGATTTTGAAATCGCTCGGGATCTTGAAAACCGGCGGCGAGATCGTAAGCTGCCCCACCTGCGGCAGGACTCACGGCAAGGTGGTCGAATACTACAACCGCCTCGAAGCGTGGTTTGACGAGGAAAAGTGGTGGATGAAACCTGCTCTCAAAGTCGCCGTCATGGGTTGCGAAGTAAACGGCCCCGGAGAGGCACGTGAAGCAGATCTCGGCATCGCGCTCGGCAAGGACTGCGCCCTCTATTTCGAAAAAGGGGAAATCGTCAGAAAATTCGACGATCAGGATGAAGCATTCAGTTTTCTGACCGGGAAAATCCGGGAAATCTGGGGTTTAACATTACCGGTCGAAACCGGGCATTTCAGCTGAAAAAACGAGTTTTTCCTTTGTTACCGGATGCTCGATCTCAAGTGAATAAGCCCAAAGTGCTATATTTGAGCCGGTTTTTGCGTTTCTGTTGTATTTGTGATCGTTAACGATAGGCAGTCCGCGCGACGAGAGCTGGACTCTGATCTGGTGCGCCCTGCCCGTTTCAAGCGTGATTTTAAGCAGAGATCTGCCGTCTTTCGAGTTCAAAGTTTCGTAGGAAAGGCGTGCGAATTTCGCCTTCGGATTCTCTTTTTTCGAGACAAAAACCTCGTTTGTCGCTTCGTTTTTGAAAAGATAATCCTCGAGAACCGCCTTTTTCTGCCCGGGAATTCCGTCAACGACCGCCAGATAGCACTTTTTCCAGACATTCTGCCTTATCTGCTCGCTCAGGCGTGACGCCGCCTTCGAAGTTTTTGCAAAAACCATCACTCCGCCGACCGGCTGGTCGAGCCTGTGGACAATGCCGAGAAAAACGTTGCCCGGTTTGTTATACTTTTTTTTGAGGTAATCCTTCAGAATGCTCTGGAAATCGTCGTTCGAAGCTACATCATTTTTCTGGACAGCTATTCCCTGCGGCTTAACTACGACAAGAAGGTGATTGTCTTCAAAAAGGATCTGAGGCTGCATGATAAAAATTTCGGACTATTTCCAGTTGATAGCTTTCCACTCTTCGTCGGTGAAAAGTTTGGTCGTGTAGTGAACACCTGAAATCGCGTGATATGTAGAATCTATGCGGAGTTCCTCGTTGTCAGGTCTCATGCTGAGCGCGCCGCGGACTTTGTCGGGACGCTTTACCCAGTAGGTGTCTTCGTCCTTGAACTGAAGACCGAGAACATATCCCATCATTCCGCGCAGAGCTTTCGAATATCTTTCATAGCGTGCCTTGTCGCCGATTTCGCGTGCAAGCCTTGTAGCCGCCGAAAGACCTTCGGAATAAACGCCCGTTCCCGCGAACTGCGTGCTCAAAGCGCCCTGTCTGCCGGGTTCCGCATCGCTTCCGAGCGGTTTGTATTTTTTCAGCATCCAGTCTTCAAGCTGGAAAACGAAATCGGCGTATTTTTTGTCTTTAGTTACGCTCCACATTTCCTGATATGCGCGGACCTGCCACGGAACAAACGGTCCCTGCTGGTTTTCCTTGTTGTTCCAGAACGCCTGATAGAAAGGATAAGCCTTTTCAACAGCGTCAAGTGCCGGTTTGTATTTTGTTTTTTTGTAGTATCTCGCAAGGATGAGAAGCGTTTCACCGGGGTAGTACATCTGGTCGACATCGCGGTAATTTCCGGCGAAATCGGTGAGAAGTTTTCCGTCAGGCTGCTGCAGCGAGATTATCGCGTCAGCCATCTGCTTCATCGTCTCTTCATAACCCGGAACTTCGAGTTCGAGCATAGCGCCGAGCAGGAAAGCGGTTCCGGCAATGCTGTGGACTTTGCGCTGATAAGGCCAGTCAAGCCATTTTCCGTTGTGACCTTCCTTCAAAAATCTTGCAAAAGTGTCGATAGCTTTTTTTACGCTCGCTATTTTTACCGGATCTTTCTGGTCTTTTGCGATCTCTGCAAGGACAAAAATCGCGTTCAGATTGCGGAGTCCCCAGTCTTCATCTGGTTCGAGGTCTTTTGACGGGAAGAAAGTATACATGTATCTGCCCGCTTCCTCGCCTTCGGTCAGCTGGTTTTTAAGATACCATCCCCACGAATTGTTGACGGCATCGATCAGATCCTGTCTCGTGACGTTTTCAACAAAAACACGGCTTCTCGTGAAGGCAAGTTCCTTCGCCTTTTCCATTTTTTCGCTTAAAACGAAATCCTGCGTCATGAAAACGGTGATCTTAGCGTTTTTCCACTCGTGTTCAGGAAGTCCTGCATCGACTGCAAGCTGGCGGACAACGCCTACACCGTCTTCGATCTGGGTCCTGACGATGTTAACAGGAAGGATCGCCGCGCTTTTGCCGTCTTTCGAGAGTGTAAATCCCATTCCGGCTTTCTTTTTTGCATTGAGAAGCTGCTCTGACGGATTTCTGAGTTCCATCTGCGAATGAAGGACCGAAAGCTCGACAGATGCCTGAGCTGTCTCGTCTGGTTTGATTTTTTCGGTAAGCTCCTTCAGCGCAGCAGAAAGCGTTGCAGCCGAAGAAAGGACCATGTCGGTTACAGCCGCGTTTCTGAAAACAGAGACCGCAAGCCCGACTTTTTTGTTTCCGAGTTCTGCCGGGACTGCAGAAACGACGTCTTCAGCAGAGCATTTCTTGTTGGCGAAGCAGCGGATTTTCTCTGCGATGAGCTGAGCGTCAGCAAGCGTGATCTTTTCGGTATTGAAAGCCTCGATCTGCGCGATCATAGGCACCTTGGAACGTTCTCTGACTACCGTAAAATCGGTTTTTCCGTAAAGTTTGCCGCCGACTTTGATCTCAAGACGCCAGTTTCCGGCAGGCATCGGCTTCGGTCCTCTGTAATAGACGAGCGAACGCTTCCATTCGGGCTTCATCTCCATCACTTTTTTGTAAACGGCTTTTCCTTCCGGATCGATCCAGATAAATTCCGCCGAATATTCTTTTTTGACCGGATTCCAGTAAGTCCGTGAAGCCACTTTTTCGGCATCTACCGGAAATGTGTCGGTAATTTCCTTGAGATCCGACGAATCGGAGTTCGGAATTCCGACGATAACAGCTTTCAGATTGCTTTCAGACGCAATCGTCTCCGTTTTTTCATAGTTAGCTTTGTTGCATGAAACAAAAGCCAAAACAAGCAGAACAAGCGTTAAAAGTTTTTTCATTTTTTTCTCCTCATTTATTTTCAAAAAGTTTCAAAACCGCCTTGTTTACGGCTTTGAAAAGCTCCGCGGCTTCAGGATCTTCCTTCCGTAGCGCATTGTATTCACAGGACAAAACTTCTTTTTCGCCGCGTGCTGCCGGCCCTGTCATTCCGGCAACGCCGTTTGCAAAAACGTTGTCAAGCGACGAACTGACAAGCTGGCGGATGAGTTTTTCGGAATTTTCTTTGTTAAAACCCGATTTTTCAAGCAGTTTCAACGCCTGAAGCACAAAAAACTGGGTAAAATTCCCGCTCATGACCGCCGCCGAGTGGTAAAGCAGACCGGGAAAACCGCCGCAGAAAACGAATTTCAAGCCCGTTTTTTCAAGATTTTCCTCGAAATTCCGGTTTTTTCCGCCCCAGAGCGTGAAAACGATCTGCGAAAAATCGGTATTTCTGTTCACCGAAGAAAACGGATGGAGCAGAAAAACGCGTTCGTCTTCAAATTTTGCCGCAGCCGAAAAATGGACGACGTAAAGTTCCGGATTTTTTCCGGTAATTTCGTCAAGCATCGGTTTCACCGCCGAATCCGAAACCGCAAGGAACAGGATCCCTGATGCTTTTTCAGGCGGATCCTGCAGAATTTCGTGTTCAATATTTCCCTTTTTCAGAAAATTTGAAAGGGCGAACCCTACATTCCCCTGCCCGATCACAAAAAACGACATCTACATTCCCTGAAGTTTTCCTTTGAGGTCTTCACCGCCGAGAACGTGAGCGTGGAAGTGCGGAACAGCCTGTCCCGAATCCTTGCCCGAATTTACTACAACGCGGTAGCCGCTTTCAGCCATGTTTTCCATAGCCGCAATCTTTTTCGCGACCGAAAAAAGCGACGCAAAGATCTTTTCGTCATCTTTTTCGATCTCGTTCACCGATTTGATGTGCTTTTTCGTAATGATGAGATCGTGAACCTTGCAAAGCGGGTTGATGTCGCGGATAACGATGAAATTTTCGTCCTCGTAAAGACGCGGCGATGGAATGTCGCCTTTTACGATTTTACAGAAAATGCAGTCACACATTTTTAACTCCCCCGATTATTTTTTAGGATCATAGTTTGCGGGAACAGTGAGATCCGTCTTGCCGATTTCCTTGTAGGCTCCGGAACAGTCGGCAGGAATATCACCTGCGAAAACCGTCGCGCTGTGGGTCCCTTCCCCAAGAATTCCGGCGAGTTCAGCATCAAGCGGAACTTCGAAACCGTGGTTGTATGTTCCGCCGCACTCTGTAAGACCGGTTTTCTCCGAATCGGCGTAAACAGTGCGCTCTGCAGCAACGACAGATTCATCCTTGTTTTTGTAGTATTTGACTTTTACGAGAACTTTTTCCGGATATGCGTCGGGATCACACGCCCAGCCCGTGATTTTGCCGTTTTCAGCCGACTCCACTCCGCCTTTCGGCTCGTTTTTGGTGGTAGCATAAATCGTAAGATCATCAACAACAATACCGTGACCTTCGACCGAACCGTCGCTTCTGAATCTCAAACCGAAAACAAACTTATCTGTCTTGCATGTTTCAGGAATCGTCCACATTATAGGTTTGCCGTTGGCTTCATCGACCCATATTGTCTCTGACATATAACGGCAGCCGGTAGCATATGTTATAAACTCAGCACCTGAATCTTCTTTGGTAAGAACCCAGGGGGATGCAGGAGTCTGACTCCAAGGAACACTCGAGGCATTGGTTGCGGTTGTAGTTCCTTCACCGTTGCATGTAGGATGTATGAAAGTCTGATTTGAAGTTGTGCATGTCGAAAAATAATTTTTGCCTTTTGCATAGAAAGTCGCCTTTACCATACACTCTTTGCAGGCAGAGAGATCTGCAGGTTCCAAAACTGAAGTGTAGTCCATATTTTGCGAATAACCTTTGTTGGCAGAATAAGCACCGAAACTGTAATAACCGCTTCTTGCCGGAATAACCGAGTTTTCGACACGCTTCCAGTAGTTGTTGGTTGAAAATCCCTGCTCGCCGTCATCCCAGTCGTATTTTCCGCCGTGTGGCAGTGCAGCTATCGCAGCTGCGCAAGAACCCAAGTCAGCTGGTTCTTCGGCATCGTGACCGGAATCACCGCTGTCAGAAGTATCGGTATCGGTATCGTCATCGCTGCCGCTGTCGGATGTATCGGTGTCAGTATCGTTGTCGCTGCCGCTGTCTGAAGTGTCAGTGTCAGTATCGTCATCGCTGCCGCTGTCAGATGTATCGGTGTCGGATGTATCGGTGTCGTCATCGCTGCCGCTGTCAGAGGTATCGGTGTCGGATGTATCGGTATCGTCATCGCTTCCGCTGTCGGATGTGTCGGTGTCAGCATCATTGTCGCTTCCGCTGTCTGAAGTATCGGCATCGGAATCGTCATCAGCGGTTGAATCGGTGTCATCGTCACTCGGAGTCGGATCGGGCAGTCCGCTGTTGCCGCCGTTGTCGTTATCGGAAGAACTGCCGCCGCCGTTTGAATCATTGTCGTCCGAGGTGCCTGATCCTCCGCCGTTTCCGCCGTCATTATCAGCAGCACCCTCGTCTGCAGTGCCTACAACGCATTCGCCGTCAAGACATACAAACGAACTGTCAGGACAGTCGGCAATCGTTATGCACGGCAGGGATTCTTCATCACTCGAACACGAAATCACAAACAAAGCAATTACAACAAACAATAAAAGATTTTTTTTCATATCATACTCCCTCAAAAAAGCGTTATATTTTACTCAAAATAAATTTTTTGACAAAAAAAATCCCTCCGCAGCCGCCAATATTTTCTTGACTGAAAATAAATTTGAGTATAATTGCCGCGTTTTTTGTGCCGGGATGGTGGAATTGGCAGACACGCTAGATTCAGGTTCTAGTGGGGGCAACTCCGTGCAGGTTCAAGTCCTGTTCTCGGCACCAAAATTTCTGAGATTTCTCATCGCACTTTTTAGTTGGAGACAAAATGAAGATTTTAGTCACCGGCGGCACTGGTTACATCGGGTCACATACCGCAGTCGAGCTTATCAGTTCAGGACATGATGTCGTTATCGTCGATAACTTTTCCAATTCAAAACCTGAAGCTGCGAGAAGAATTGAAAAAATTACCGGTGCAAAAATCAGACTTTATGAAGCCGATCTGCGTGACAGAGGCGCACTTGAACAGATCTTTACAGAAAACGCTTTCGACTGCTGTATCCACTTTGCCGGAATGAAAGCGGTGGGAGAATCGGTCTCAAAACCTTGGGAATACTACGACAACAATATCGGCGGGACACTTGTTCTCCTTGACGTGATGCGGAAACACGGCTGCAAGAACATGATTTTCAGCTCTTCGGCGACTGTCTACGGCGATCCGGCGGAGATTCCGATCACCGAAAACTGCCCGAAAGGAAAATGCACGAACCCTTACGGTCAGACAAAATCGATGCTTGAGGAAATTCTGACCGATATGCATACAGCCGACGTCAAAAACGGCGACAAAAATCCGTGGAATATAGTTCTGCTGCGCTATTTCAACCCTGTCGGAGCCCACAAATCGGGACTTATCGGCGAAGATCCGAAAGGAATTCCGAACAATCTCATGCCTTTCATCACGCAGGTCGCAACCGGCAAACGCGAATTTCTCACGGTTTTCGGCAACGACTACAACACGCCAGACGGCACGGGAGTCCGCGACTATATCCACGTTGTCGATCTCGCGAAAGGACATGTGAAAGCGCTCTCCGCAATCGAAAAAAAGTGCGGCGTCGCAGTCTACAACCTCGGAACCGGCAAGGGTTACAGCGTTCTTGAAATGATCAAAGCCTTTGAAAAGGCGAATTCTCTGAAAATCCCCTATAAAATCGGCGCGAGACGCCCCGGCGACATCGCGGAATGCTACTCCGATCCCGAAAAAGCCGCCCGGGAACTCGGCTGGACTGCCGAAAACGGCATCATCGAGATGTGCCGCGACAGTTGGAACTGGCAGAAAAACAACCCTGACGGCTATTAAAACAACAAAGCCTCTCTTAAAAATTGCGAATCGGCATATTTTGATTAAAGTCCGCTGTCAATTTTGAAACTGACGGAGGTTTGAAAATATGGCATCGAAAGCGATAAAAAACAGCTACTGGGTCGTTCCCGGCGAGATAATGGCGGGCGCATTTCCGGGAAGTTACGAGGATTTCAACGCAAAACTCCGTCTCCGCTCCCTTTTCGACGAGGGGATCCGCGCTTTCATCAACCTTCAGGAAGAGGGCGAGATGGCGCGCAGCGACAAGGGCTACAACGAAAACTACGGCGATATTTTCAGGATTTTCCTCAAAAACATCGGTGAAAACGAGATCGAAGGAGGTCTGGTCCGGCGTTTTTCGATTCCCGACAAAACAGTGCCTGGTGTTGAGCTTATGAAGCAGATCCTTGATGAAATCGATATGCTTCATGCAAAAAAAATCCCGCTCTACATCCACTGCTGGGGCGGTCTGGGCAGAACGGCGACAGTTGTCGGCTGCTGGCTGGTGCGCCACGGAATAGCGGACAGAAACACGGTCCTTGACGAGATATTCACTCTCCGCAGCATCGGCGTCGACCCGGCTTATCTTGCCTACAAATCACCTGAAACCGACGAACAGGAACAATTCATTCTTGCTTGGAAAAAGGGAGAATAAAATGGAAGAAAAAATCGAACTTGTGAAAAAAGTCTATGCTGCGATCCATGCAGCCGCAGAAATAGCGGGGCGCGACAGCCGCGAAGTGAGGCTTGTCGCAGTCTCGAAAACAAAACCCGTTGAAGACATAATCGCATTCCACAGAGCCGGTCTTCGCGAGTTCGGAGAAAACTACGTGCAGGAATTTGTAGATAAATTTGAAGAACTCAAAGACCACGGTCTGATCTGGCACTTCATCGGACACCTGCAGAAAAACAAGGTGAAATACATCGTTGACAAAGCCTTTCTCATCCACACGGTCGATTCGTTCGAACTTGCCGAAGAAATCGAAAAACAGGCCGTGAAAAAAGAAATTCCGCAGGTTCGGATCCTGCTTCAGGTAAATGTCGGAAGAGAACCTCAGAAAGGGGGCTGCGATCCGGACGAAGCCTGCGAATTATATAATAAAATCAAAGAGTTAAAGCGCATCAAAGTCTGCGGACTCATGAGCATTCCGCCGTTTATAGAAGCGGAAAAACTCCGTCCTTTCCACAGAAAACTTTTCGATCTCAGGGCTGAAATAATAGAAAAATGCGGCGCCGATCCAGAAGTTTTCAAGGAACTTTCAATGGGTATGTCGGAAGATTTCGATGTCGCGATAGAAGAAGGGGCAACGATCGTGAGACTCGGCACGATACTCTTCGGAGCAAGGGAAAAGAAGGTAACACTATGATTTCATTCAAAGTTTTAAAAGAGTGCGGCAAATCAAGACGCGGCGTGATAACGACTCCTCACGGCGAGATCCAGACTCCGATATTCATGCCGGTAGGAACTCAGGGAACGGTCAAGGCAGTCCTTCCCGAACAGCTTGAAAACCTTGGCGCGCAGATAATTTTAGGCAATACATACCACCTTTTTCTGCGCCCCGGTCACCGGCTCATAACAGAAACTTTCGGCTCGCTCCACAACATGATGAAGTGGAACCATCCGATCCTCACCGACAGCGGCGGTTTCCAGGTTTTCAGCCTCGGTCCATTGCGTAAAATCAAGGAGGAAGGGGTTTATTTCAGCAGTCATCTTGACGGCTCGAAACGCTTCATTTCACCCGAAATTTCGATCGAAATCCAGGAAGCATTGGGCAGCGACATAATGATGGCATTCGATGAATGTCCGGCACTTCCATGTTCTAGAGACTATATGATCGATTCGATGGAACGCACGACCCGCTGGGCAAAGCGCTGCCTTGAAGCGAGAAAAAGTGACAATGCCCTTTTCGGCATAACCCAGGGGGGAACCGATATAGACCTCAGAATAAAGCACCTTGAAGAAATGACGGATCTTCCTTTTGACGGCTTTTCGATAGGTGGCTTAAGCGTCGGAGAGGAAAAAGAGGAAATGTATAAAACTCTTGAAGAGATCCCGCACCTTCTTCCTGCCGGCAAACCACGTTACCTCATGGGTGTCGGCACTCCGAGAGACATAATCAAAGGGATTCTGGAAGGCGTTGACATGTTCGACTGTGTAATGCCGACGCGTAACGCAAGAAACGGTCAGCTTTTCACAAGATTCGGCACAATAAACATCAAGCGCGCCGAATTCGAGCGCGACACAAGGCCGGTCGACGAGAAATGCAGCTGCTACACCTGCCGAAACTTCAGCCGTGCGTATCTCAGACACCTTTACAAAGCAGGCGAATACCTCTCCCCGATCCTCAATTCTATCCACAATCTTCATTTCTATCTTGACCTTGTCACCGAAGCGCGAAAAAGAATTGAAGAAGGAACGATCGCCGAATTTTATTCTGAAATTTCAAAAGTTTACGAAAGGTAGGATTTCTTGCAAAGGAGTTAATCATGAAAAAATTTTTTCTTTTTCTATTCACCATTCTTTGCATTTCAGGACTTTCTGCCGCTGAATTAGGCTATATTCAGCCCACTTTCGGTCTCGGCGGCGCTTTTTTCGATTATTATCATAATAACTTCGGGAACCAGTTCGGTCTTTCAGCCGGCGCTGACATCGACTGGGACGTCTGGAAAAATTCAGGAACTGCCGCAGGAGACCTTTATGTCGGCATGGATCTCGCTCTGGAATACTGGATCCCGACAAAACACAAAGCGGAGAGCAAAACCAACCACATTATAAGAATCCCTCTTCAGGCAAATATTGCCTACGAATTCAAGGTAAACGCCGGCGTGCTGAAAGCCGTAGGTCCGTGGTATTCAATGGGACTGGGTTTAAACGTTATTACAGGCGACGAGTTTATTCCAGATGACAACGAATACAGATTCCAGCCGACTTTCAGATGGGGTCTGGGGGCAACTCTTGCTTTTGACAACAACTGGTCTCTCAAAGCCGGTTTCGGCGGCGATGCAGGAAAAACCAAGAAAATTTATATCGATGAATGGAACTGGAACAACAATTCATTTTTCATGGTGGAAGCTGCTGCAAGATTCTGAAAAATTTTCTTGATTTCTGAATTTCTTTAACTAACATCTTCCGGTTTTTTTGTTTGGGCTTAACCAATTTTTTGTTATTTTATTTTGGAGGAAGTTATGAAAAAATTTTTGGTTCTCGCAGCTGTTCTCTGCTGCACATTCGGTCTTTTTGCAAAATTCGGCGATCCTGCACCTGAGCTTATACAGCTCACTTTCGGTCTCGGTGCAGCTGACCTTGACAACGACAACGACAATCAGCTTGGTGTAACAGTCGGTGCTGACATTGACTGGAACGTTTGGGAAAAAGCTACAACGAAAGCTCACGACGGCAGCGGCAAAATGTATGCAGGTCTTGACCTTGCAGCTCAGTGGTGGATCCCGACCGAACACGGTTTCAAACATCACATGATCATGATCCCTGTTCAGGGAAACTTCATGTATCTGTTCGACACCACCAAAATGAAAGGTGCTGGTCCTCTTACCGCAGTAGGTCCCTGGTACTCAATGGGTGTTGGTCTCAACGTTTTCACATGGGACAACGGAGATAAAACAAAAGCTGAATTCGCAGCAAGTTTCGCTTGGGGAATCGGTGCACAGCTTTCTTTCAACAACAACTGGGGTCTTAAAGCTGGTTTCGGCGGCAACGCAGGCGGAGACAAATGGTTCCATTGGAGCCACGACTACTTCATGGCTGAAGCTACCTACAGATTCTAAGTTTAATTGTTTTTCTGTTTTATAAATCCAAAAATTTTCAAAAATATTTCAACTTAATCAGTGAAAAACTGTATTCTGAGGCACAATGACTGAAAAATTCGCCGAAATGGCAACAGATATGACTTTTGAAGATTTCGGCTTCAAAAGCGACATAATGGAAGGTATCCGCGAAGCCGGCTTTAAAATCCCGAGCCCGATCCAGGCTCAGGCTATCCCATTGATTTTAGAAGGAAAAGACGTTATCGCGCAGTCCCACACCGGAACAGGAAAAACAGCCGCTTTCGGTCTGCCTGTCATGAACAACATGCTGCGGAACGTCGGGATCGAACTTATCGTGATCTCCCCTACCCGCGAGCTTGCCGCACAGATAAGCGACGAGCTTTACCGTTTGGGAAAATTCGCCGGGATCCGCACCTGCTCGATTCTTGGCGGGCACTCATATTCGAGACAGCTCAAACTTCTTGAAAGCGGCACTCAGGTCCTCGCGGCGACTCCGGGGCGTCTTCTCGATATGCTGAAATCAGGCAAAATCGAGATTGTCGAGCCTGTCACAATCGTTCTCGACGAAGCCGACGAGATGCTCGACATGGGTTTTTACGACGACATCATGGCGATTTTCGATTTCATGCCGGAAAACCGCCAGACCCTTCTTTTCTCGGCGACAATGCCCGAAGAGATCAAAAAACTCGCAGAATCGATTCTCAAAGACCCTGTTTCGATAAAGGCGGAAACTGTCGATGAATCGACAAACACCGATATCGAGCAGTCTTACTACATCGTTGAGGAAGAGGAAAAACGGATCGCGATAACGCGCCTCATCGAATCGGAAAATCCCGAGAAAGCGATACTTTTCTGCCGCACGAAACTTGAAGTCGACGAGCTCAGCACTTTTCTTGTGGCAAAAGGATTCAACGCGAAGGCTCTGCACGGAGACTTGGATCAGTCGCAGCGAAATCAGGTGATGTCCTCTTTCCGCAAAGGTATGATCGATATTTTAGTCGCGACCGATGTCGCGGCGCGCGGACTTGACATCGCAGACGTGAGCCACGTTTTCAACTACCACATTCCATTTGACGCGAAAAGCTACATCCACCGCGTCGGAAGGACCGGCAGAGCGGGAAACAAAGGGATCGCGATAACTTTAGTCACGCCGTCGGAATTCAGAAACATCCGCAGGATCGAGAAAAATGTCGGATCTTCGATCGAAGTTAAAGTCATTCCGACTCTGCACAATCTCAGGAAAGAACGCTCGAACCGCCTGATCGAAGAAATTCTCGAATACACCCCCGACAAAGCGGGACTCGAACTTGTAGAAAAGCTTGAAGCTGAGCTCGATCCGCGCTCGATCGCGATAATCCTCGCCTCGATGCTGCTTGAGGAATCGCCTGAAACGGCCGAAGAACCCGACCAGATCGGATTTTCCGAAAAAAGGATCCGACAGCTCATGCAGAAAGAGGAGAACAAGCACTCCAAAACCCACCGCGGCTTCGGGAAAACAAACCGCAGACACGAGGGTGAAGAAAAGCACAAGTCACGGAAATCAAACGATTTTCACCGCAAAGACCGCAAAGACAAAAAACGGGATTTCTACTCAGAAGATTTCAAAAACCGAGACAAAAAATTCCGCAACGACAAACCGGAATCGAAACCGAAAAAAAACAAAAAATAGCTGTTGACAACTGCCGGAACTTAAAATTTTGCAATTCAAAGGCTTTTGACTATCTTTTGCGGGTTTTTGAAGGAGGGGATCTTGTTCAAGAAATTAAAACTGAGAAAAATGCTCAAAAAACTGGCGATTCAGGGCAACAGACTTGAATGGATAAAGAAAAAACGGAAATGCCTGCCCGAGCAGGTTGAAAAAAAACTTGCTGAAAACATCCAGAAAATAACTGAAATCTTTGAAGAAAAGAAAAAATTGCATGACAGTGACACCGTTAATGCAAAAACAGACGAAACCAAACTTTCACTTGAATATGTCGGCAAGACCCTGGGCGAAACCGAATATAACATGCAGCGTTATTTCAAAAAATACCGTCAGAGCACTGCAGGCGAACTTTTTGACGAGCTCTGGCTAGTCGTTCTCATAGCGCTGATTCTCAAATTTTTCGTCATCGGCTCCTTCCGCGTTCCGACAGGAAGCATGGTCGACACGATCGAAATCGGCGACAACCTCTTCGTTTCGATGTTCTATTACGGTCTGACGCTTCCGTTCGCGGAAAGCCAGTTCGTTGAATTCGCCGACCCGAAACGCGGCGACATAATCACCTTCACCGAGCCCGGACCTGATAAAAAAGCCCTTGTAAAAAGGGTCATCGGCGTTCCCGGAGACTCGATTTTCATTCACGGCAAGGATGTTTACGTCAATGGCATTAAACTTGAACGGAAAGAAACCGGAAAAGTTTCATACTACTCTTCGCGGAACAGGCTCGAAGAGACGACGCAGTTTATCGAAAAAGACGAAAACGGCAATGAATACAAGGTAATATACAACGACAGCTTCACCGATGACTTACGCGAACAGATCAATCTGAAGTGCCCTTACTGCAACCGTTCATTCAAAGTTCCCGAAAGAAACTACTTCGTGATGGGCGACAACCGCGACGACAGTCTGGACAGCCGTTTCTGGGGTTTCGTTCCCCGCAGCAACGTGCAGGGAAAACCGCTTTTCGTCTGGTTTTCGGTGCAGTTCGGCAATTCAATTTTCGATATCAAGGAACTCCGTCCCGACAGAATCGGTCACGTTTTCAAATAGTTACTTGAAAGATCTGAAAAAAGGATGATTTGCGATCTTCAGCATTTCGTAATCACCTGCTGAATCGCCGTAAGCATAAATATCGGTATAGTCTTCAAGATTGTAGATTTCTTTGACTCTTCTCACTTTTTCAGCCTTGCGGCAGTTGTTGCCGACAATTTTTCCGGTGTATATCCCGTCTTTTTTTTCAAGGCGCGTTGCAATCAGATTTATTCCGTATTCGTCGGTAAAAGGCTTCAGCCAGTCTTCCGGTGAAGCCGAGACAAGCGAAACGTCGGCGTTGTCAGCAAGGTGCTTTTTTATTTCGTCGGCAGCCGATTTTCTTATCAGTTTTCTCACCTTTTTTTCATAAAAATCCTTCGCTACCGAATCAAATTTTTCCGTCGTCCACCCTTTTATCGTTTTTGCAAAGATAAGTTCCTTGTACTCCTTCCGCGACATACGTCCAGCGACAGTTAAAAACGTTTCAAAAGTGAGCGAAAGCAGAACTGAAAAAGTTTTCGTATATCCGAAAGAAAAAATCAGGAAAGGAAGAAAAGTGTCAATCTCGGTGATTGTTTTGTCAAAATCGAAAAGAGCCAGAGTTTTTTTCTGCATCGCAAACCTCCGCAAATCACAAAAACGGCAGTAATTGTAGCAGATTTTTCGATGTTTAAAAAGATTTTTTTAATTTCACTTAAATTGACTATCAGACAGTTTTTTGTATCATTCGCGGACTTTGATTTTTGAGGGTGATAATGAGAAAATCTATTTATTTTTCAATTTTTGTTTTGTCGCTTGCCGGGCTTGCGCTTGAAAACAGCCTGACTCGAATTTTCAGCATAACCATGTGGTATCATTATGCTTTTATGGCAATATCAGTTGCAATGCTCGGAATGAGCACCGGCGCCGTCAAAGTTTATGTCGCCGATTTTGCTTCAAAAACCGAAAGCGAAATCGAAGCGGTTATCGCAAAATACAGCCGTTTTTTTGCCGCTTCGACGATTTTTTCTCTGCTCACGCTCCTCGCGATTCCTTTCGTGCCGCGTCCGACCGGCATCGGATACTTCACGACTGCCCTGATCTATGCGGTTTCGGCTGTTCCCTTTTATTTTGAAGGCGTCGCGGTTTCGCTCATTCTTGCGACAAAATTCATAAAACAGGCAAACAAGCTTTACGCGGCGGATCTTGCCGGAGCGGCAATCGGTTCGCTTGCATTTTTCTGCCTTCTTTCGGTAACCGATGCGGTAAACGCAATATTTTTTATTGCAAGTGCCGGATTTTTCTCGGCTTTTGCTCTTTCGAGAAAAAAATCGGACAAGTTTTTTGCAATCCTTATAATAATTTTCTCGCTTTTCAACCACGTCGGACACTTCTTCAAAATCGAATGGACGAAAGTCGATGAAGGCGTTCTTGAAGCAAGTGTAGAGCGCAACATCGAATGGGAAAGATGGACTCCTTTTTCACGCATAACGGTCGCTCCGTTCGATAACAACAACGGTTTCGGATGGGGAATTTCGACAAAAATGATGGCTGAAAGGCATCCGAAATACAGAGTCGAGCAGAAAAATCTGAAAATCGATTCAGCGGCTGCGACAGTCATTACTAAAAAGGATTTCCAGATCAGGGATCTCGTTCATCTGAGATACGACATAACCAATTTCGCGCACTATCTTTTCCCGAATTCCAAAGTCGGAATCATCGGCGTCGGCGGCGGCCGCGATGTTCTTTCGGCGCTTCATTTCAACCAGCGTGAAATCTGGGGAATCGAAATAAACGGGCGTATCCTCGAGGCTCTGACAAAAGTTTATTCGAACTACACATACAACGTTTCGGCACTTCCCAACGTTCATCTGATCGAGGATGAAGCCCGCAATTTCTTCGAAAAAAACGATATGCAGTTCGATCTCATACAGGCAAGCCTTATCGATTCATGGGCTGCGACCGCATCGGGCGCTTTCGTCCTTACCGAAAACACGCTCTACACGATCGAGGCATGGAAAACGTTCTTCTCGCGGCTTTCCGACAGAGGCGCTATCACGATGAGCCGCTGGTATTATCCGAAACGTCCCGGTGAACTTCTGCGCCTTGTCAATCTCGCATATCAGACTTTGCTTGAATCCGGCATAAAAGACCCTGCGAAACACATAATTCTGGTTGCAATGGACTATATTCCCGCGGATCAGCCGATCGAAAACCACTTCGGTTCAGGAACGATCATCGTTTCAAAGACTCCTTTCGACGAAAACACTGTCGACAGGGCGGTGACTCTGGCCGATGTTTACGGATTCGAGACTCTGGTCGCTGCCGGAAAAGAAAAGGATTCGCCGTTCAAGGATATTATAACTCCCGGGAAACGCGAACAATTCATGGCAAACTATCCGCTTGATCTCACTCCGCCGACAGACGACAACCCGTTCTTTTTCAATATGCTGAAACCGTCCTCAATCCTTAAAGGTGAAAATGTCGAATTCGAAGGGATCCTTTCGACGAATCTGATGGCGATCCACAACCTTCTGTGGCTTATCGCGACAGTCATCGTCCTTTCGCTCTGCCTTATCATTTTCCCGCTTGTTTCCAAAATGAAAACCGGAATTTCAAAGGCTGTTTTCAACAGACATTCGCTTTATTTTGCTTCGCTCGGCATAGCTTTCATGCTGATCGAGGTCTCTCTGATCCAGAAGTTCGCCGTATTTCTGGGACATCCGACATACAGCATCACGGTCGTTCTTTTTACGATGCTTCTTTTCAGCGGAATCGGCAGTTTCCTGAGCAAGCGTCTGCGTGAAAAAATCGGTGTAAAAGGCTTGTTCCTGCTCCTGATTTTAGTTGTAGCGACAGTCGGTACGGCAAATATGTTCGTTCTGCCGTATTTCAGTTCGTGGTCCATTGCGCCGCGCATACTTTACAGTTTTGCAACGATGGCTCTTGCCGGATTTTTCATGGGAATGCCTTTCCCGACAGGACTTTCGCTCCTCAACAAAAAAGTTTCGGGATATGCTCCTTGGTTCTGGGGAATCAACGGCGCGGCAAGCGTTGTAAGTTCTGTCAGCGCTACCGCAATATCGATTTTTTACGGAATTTCGGCAACATTCTTCACCGGCCTAGTATTCTATTTTGCCGCTTTTGCGACAGGAATACTTATTGAAAAGACGGCTGAAAAGTAACTTCCCGAATAAAGAATTAAAATTTCAATATAACAGAAATTCCGGTGAGAACATCAACCGAAGTTTCATCTTTTACGGAAATTTTATTGGGTGAGATATCCGCATCCGTTTTAGGACCTGCATCGACGGAAACATAACTGCGAATCAGGTGACCATAAAAAACCCAGTCGAACCAAAGTGTTCCGTAACCTCGCCGCACAAGACCTTCACGAAGCGAAAAAAGCGGATAGATCGCCGAAAATTTTTTAGGTTTATCATCACGAATTTCAGCACCCAGCTGGTAATATCCGATTTCCCATTTAAAAGAAAATGACGGATTGAAGTAGTGTCTGTGATTAAACCTGAGTGCCTGATGATTTCTGCCGAAAGGATGCCCCAGAGATAGTCCGTGGTAGGAAAAACCTTCACCCGGATACCTATGGTGACCGTAGTATGAGATAGAGGTTTTGCTGTATTCAAGACGCATTATGTCCTTATCTGTAGCCGCAACAATTCCGGTGATATAAGCTCTTTCATGAAAATAGAAAAGGACATAAGGCAGCAGAACCTGTATATCGTCTTCAACCTGCCACAAAGCCGTAATATCCGTTCCTGACTCCTGAATATAAAATTTGAAGAGCTTTATTTTAGGATTCAGTTTATACATCGGGATGTTGAATGTGAAATCAATCGCGCCGTAGCTGTCAGCATCCCATTTGCCGTAAGAAATATTGTCAGAGGTTCCTGAAACAAGATAAGGATATTCTGTTAAATCGTAAGACGGTTTTCCCTCACCGCCGTACATCATGCTCCGCGTCATTCCGAGTTCGAAAAAACTGAACATTTTCGGCGGCCTGTAAGTGAGACGCATTGCCAGGATCTGCGGATTGGAAGAATACTCCCTGTCTTCGCGAAGCCATCCGTTGAAAAAAAGCAGATTCCAGTCGCCGCCCAGATGAATAGTCTGCTCGTTCTGGATCTTCACCATGTAAAACGGTTCCGCGTTGGATGAAATCAGCATTCCGTATTCGCCCGGACCGAGGTGAACCGTGTCTTTACCTGCCAGTATCGAGAATTTCCACAGTTTGAGTTTTGCATAGAAACGCCTGAAATCGACATCGGTCGAACGCCATGAATTTTCGGAATCGAAAGTGTTTTTTTCTTCAAGTTCCCAGTAAAAAGCCCATGAATCAAGAAAAACGGCGTTTCCGCTCTGGCTCAATATCATCGTTGTGCCTTCATCAAAAATCCTTCCGCCGGCTCCGGGAATAAAGTTGCCGGTTTTGTTTGAAAAATAATAACTCGCCCCTACTTTCGACACGATCTGCCAGTAACTTTTCCAGCGGTCTTCCTTAGTCACGCCGTTCAGATAAGGAAGGACAGGATAAAGCGATTTCATCGTGTTTCTTGTGTCGTAAAAACCGCTCGGAAGGATCGAAAACGAATCCAGCGGAGTCGAATTCTGCGCCTCGAAATAGTCGATCGCCGCCCTGTCATCAGAGTTCACATGGATCAGGGAGTTGAAATAACAGTGGTTTTCATCTCCTTCCTTGTGATAAAGTTTAGGAACGGCAATAAACGACGGATCACAGTTTTCTGCAAAAACATCAGATGAAAAAAGTAAAAAAATCAAAATAAAAACAAAAATCATCGGTTATTTCCGTGTTTTTCAGGATCGTTTTCGGCTTTCGTGAGCCAGACCGCCGATTCCTTGCTTTCTTCAGCGGTGATTTCACGCACCTGAATGTGATGTTTGTCTGAAAATGCTGAAATCAGAATCTTCATTCCGACTCCGTTATACCACTCTTTCCGCTCGTAATCACGCATCCAGACGACTCTGAGCAGCTTGAAATCCTTGTTAGTCGTGATTCTCAGAGGTCTGTGGCCGCAAAATGCAGTGATAGCGTTCTGCAGGTCGTAAGCGAGGGAGATCATATCTTCCTTTGTCCGTTTTTCAGCCATGATTTACCTGCAGTTATCAGTATTTAAGCGTCTTAGCCTCGGTATCGAGCTCCGCGACCGCACCGAGCAGGAAAGCCATGTTCTGCTGGTTATGCCCTGCCGGGAAGTTGCAGACGACGGGAACCGACTTGTCAAGACCGATAGTTTCAAGCATAGCGAAAGGATTTACGCTCTTGTCAGCCGGCGGCCTGAACTCGCGGTATGTAAAATCACCGAATACAAGCGCCTTTATCCCTTTGAATTTGCCTGCAAGACGCATTTGTGTCAGCAGTCTGTCGACGCGGTAAGGAACCTCGTTCACCTCTTCGATGAAAAGTATCGAATCCTTGAAATCGGGTTCATACGGAGTTCCGATCATTGAAACCAAAGTCGTGAGGTTGCCGCCTTTGACAACGCCTTTCGCTTTACCCGGATTGAGCGCTCTCATATTTTTGCTGAAAATCGTGAAAGCCTTTTCCTTTCCCTGCAGAAGATCGAAGATCTGCGCCTTCGAGAAGCGGTCGATCGAGTTCAACGTCGTGATGTTCGGCCCGTGGACCGTAACGAAACCGCACTTGTCGACAAGCCACGCATGAAGCGCCGTGACATCGCTGAAACCGATGAAAAGTTTCGGATTCGCCTTGATTTTATCGATATTTTCCTGCAGTTTTTCAAGCAGCCTGAGTGAACCGTAACCGCCGCGCGCAGTCCATACAGCCTCTATCGTTTCAGTCGTGAACGCGTTGATGAGCGATTCGGCGCGGAGTTCGTCGCTTCCCGCGAGAAAACTTGCCTTCGCGAAAGCGTTTTTATCGATCACAGGCTTGATCTTATTCAGCTTGAGTTCCGTTATACCGGCATTGAAGACAGTCTTTTCAAACGGTGACGAAGGAGCAACGACCGCGACCTCGCCCCTGAAACTTATCGGTTTCAAATCAAAATAGGAATTACTCATCTCAATCTCCCAAAGTCCACAAATACGGCACGGAGAATAGCAAAAATCCATATTTTTCCTATTTTTTTGGAAAATTTCGCTCAAAATAAATTCATTTTCCATCAATTTAAATTTTTTACCAACAAAGAGACTCTGTCATATTAGAAATTAAATGAAAATTTGTTTTATACAAAGGTCAAAAATAAGTTGATATTTATTTAGATACCAATTATTCTATATATGTAAATTTTTCTTTAAGGTTATTAAAATGAGAAATTCAATTAAAATCCAACCGGTAAATATATTGGATAAAGATTACCAGCAGTGGGTAAAAAATCTTGTTATACGCTACCGCAACTGTCAGATAAAAGCCGCCGTAAAAGTCAATTCAGAACAGTTGAAATTCAATTATCTGCTCGGACGGGATATTGTAGAAATGAGAGTGGAAGAACGCTGGGGCGAGAATGTCATAAATCAGTTAAGCATGGATTTGAAAAAAGAAATGCCGACAACAGAAGGCTTGTCTGTTACAAATTTGAGATATTGCCGACGGTTTTATCTCCTGTATTCTCAAGCACTTATAATTCACCCCCAAGTTGGGGGCGAATTGGAAAAAATTGAATTTATTCAAGATGATTCGCCGATATTTCAAATCCCTTGGGGACACCAAAAACTCATTCTGGATAAAGTCAAAGGAAATCTCGACAAGGCTTTTTTCTTTGTCAGTCAGACAATAAAAAACGGTTGGAGCCGTTCCGTTCTGCAAAATGGGATAGAAAGCGAACTTTATGAGCGTTCCGGAAAATCAATAAACAACTTTTCTCTTTCATTGCCGGATATTTCAAGTGAACTGGCGCAGGAACTTACAAAAGACCCTTATAATTTCGCGTTTGCCGGAATCACAAAACACCACAATGAAACAGAATTAAAATCGGCACTTTTGCAAAATATCACGGATTTTCTTGTGGAACTCGGAACCGGATTTGCATATGTCGGAAAAGAATACAGGCTTCAGATAGGCGATGCTGAAAATTTTATAGATTTGCTTTTTTATAATTTGCGGCTGAGGTGCTATGTTGTGGTTGAAGTAAAAATCGGAAAGTTTACTCCGAGTGATATAGGTCAAATCGGCACTTATGTGGTGGCTGCAAATCATTTATTACGGGAAGAAGGGAAAGACAATCCGACGATAGGGCTTCTTATTTGCCGAAGCAAAGACAACACGCTGGCTCGATATGCGCTGGAATCAAGCAGTCAGCCGATCGGCATTTCAGAGTATGAGTTGGAAAAATTCTATCCGGAAAAGATAGAAGGAACGATCCCTACAATCGAGGAAATTGAACAGAATTTGAAAGACAAAAAATAGATTTATCGGTTCATGAGCCTGTCGAAGCACTACCTCACACAACGAACGTAGAGGTTGCTGTCGGTGTCGTCTTGATTGTTCACGCTCACGCTCCCGCTGTCGAAAGACACGAGCCATGCGTAGTGGTGTGAATATGAATAATCGGAAGGAAGCGAGGAAGACCATAACTGGCATACGTCACCCAATTTGCTGTAGATGCCTTCTGAAGAAAAGTTACAACCCGAACAACTTGGCCTTGTCGAAGACTGGATGCAGGCTTCAGTGCAAGTCGAACAAGTAAAGTCACTACGGTATGAAAGATGTCCTGTTGCCTCGGAAACCGCACAGTTTTTAGTTCTCGGGGTGCCGTTCGGATTGATTATAAGTGTCTTCAACTCGTCGATATTCGGCAGCCTCCAGTCTGTAAAACCGCCATAACCCTTCATTTCACTGCCCTGACAGAATGTTGTCGCATCAATGTAAGTCATGTCACTTGACGACATTTTTGTTCATTGTAAGAACCTGTGTTCATGGGAACCCATGTTCCAACAAGATAGTCATCCCAAGTCTGTATAATGGTGTCAACAGTGTTCCATTCGGCATTGGCAGGTAAACCTGTGCATGAAGCAATTTGTGTCTGAACTGTTCCGCAAGCCGAGCCGCCCCAATAATAATCCGGTTTACATTCACATGTGTGGATATTGCCGAAAACAGTGCAGATTTCTGTTGAATTTTCAATACCGAGGCAAGGATTGGGAACACAGAGATCTGTTGGTTCTGTGTCAGCGTCGTCATCAGGCTGAGAGTCGCCCGAATCATTGCCGGAATCACTTGTATCCGCGTCATCGTCAGGAGTTGTATCGGTATCATCGTCATCGTGGTTGTCGTTATTTCCCGGGTCTTTTATGCAGATATTGTTCTCGACATCACAGACCAGACCTTTGTTGCATGTTTCGTTCGGATAGCATTCGCCGTAAAGCTCGCCCTGTTTTCTTCCATTGTCCGTATCAGAATCGTCCTGCGAATCACCTGAATCGCTGCCAGAATCAGCTGTGTCCGCATCATTCTGTGACTCTGCGGAATCATGGGATTCTGTGTCAGCATTTTCTGTGTCTGTATCAGATGTTTCGTCATCATTTTGTGAATCGGCATCGTCCGAATCATCCGCGGTAACATCTTCGGTCTTTTTGCAAAGATTGCTTTCTTCGTCGCATGAAAGTCCTTCGTTGCAAGTCTTGTTCGGATAACACTGGGCATCAAGCTCTCCCATTTTCTCCGATGATTTGCTGCCGCCGCATGCCACAAGGAACAGCGCTGTGCAAAGCACGAAAACAACACTTAAATTTTTCATTTCATTCACACTTCTTAACGATTTTTTTTGTAATTCCGCAGAAATAAATTAGACTTCCGCGTTTTTTGTGAGGTCCGAATGGTCGAAAACAAGGAAAATAAAATTCAGGAACAGCCGAAAAACGATCGGCCGCAAGGTCTTGACGACATCAAGGAAGTGCGCCGTCTGATGACGCACATAATAAACAATCAGAGCAGTCTTGACGCGGCGATCAAGGAAATCAACCGTAAGGTCAACACCAAGGAGCAGAACCAGGCGACACGCTATTTCGCCACTTTCGTGATTCTGGGCATCGTCATCATCCTTTCGTTCTTTTTCTATTTCAGGTCGCAGTCGATGAACTACGCCAACCAGAGCCGCATCCGCGAAGAGCACAACAAATACCTTGAAAAAGAGGTTGACGAGCTCAAAAACAAAATCTTTTCGATGGAAAACAACGACATCAAGGCATACAACCTCTATCTCGCGCTGAAGGAAGGCGACCCCGACAACGCTTTCAAACTTTACAGGGAATTCAACCTTTCGGCACTTTCACGCCTTGAAAGAACTATCATCGACAACGAGACGAGCATGATCAAGCAGAAAGCCGCTCTGCAGAAATACGATGAAGGCGAAACGCTCTTCAAACGCAAAAGCTACGAAGCGGCGATCGACCGCTTCAGGGAAAGTCTCGACATTTCGTCGACAGGCGACCACATCGCGAATCTTTTCTATCTCACGGCACTTTCATATTACCGCATGAAGGATTACAACAAAGCGGCGATCGCGTTTGAAAGATTCCTTTTCATCTATACAAAAAAGGATCTGCCGAAAGACCGTTCGGAACTTCTGCTCGGTGTCTGCTATGAAAAGATGAACCAGCTCGAGCGGGCGAAAAACTTCTACGAACAGTCAATGCGCGAGAACCGCCACAACCGCTTTTTCCCGACGATCCGCGACAGAGTCAAAAACATCGAGAAAAAGATGGAAAAGATGAAAGATTCCAATATGGATTGATTTTCAAATTCAAAAAAAGACAAAATCTAAAAAATCACAAGAGCCGCCTTTTTCAGAGCCTCTTTCACGCTCATTCCAGGGTTTTGGGACAAAACTGAATTCAAATTTTTGCTGAAATTTCCGAATGAAAAGTGGGGATAGAAAAAAATCCGCTCTTTCAAGGCTGGATTCTGCACGCATCTTGATTTCAAAGTTTTCTGATATTCTGCAAAAAGTTTTTTTTCGCCGAGTTCGCTGCAACCGGTGATCCAGAGTTCGGCCTCCGTCGATTCAAGCATATCGACTGCCAGATTTGCCATGAATTTTTCGGAATTTTCAAACAAAAACTTGAAATCTTTAAGTTTTTTAAGATCAAGCGTGCTTTTTGTGTGGATAAAAGTTTTGTTGAGCACTGCCACTTCTTCGTCAAAATCGCTGACGAGAGAATTGTTTTTGAAGATATTCCGCGCCGTTTTTCCCGCTTTTCCGACTAAATAACACTCTTCATACTGCTCGGTCACTCCCGGATTGTCGGCGACAAGAATGTATCTGAGTTTTGTGATCTTCTTCAGATTTCTGTTGAAGACAGCCGCGTTTTCAAGAGTGTAGCCATAATTTTGCGAAATTTCGGCAACTGCATGAAAAAATTCCGGATTTTCAGAATTGATTTTTGAAATATGGTTTTCGAAACTTCGGACTAAGTCCTGGATCTTATTCATAGACGTGAACCGGGATCTCTCCTTTGATTCCGTAGTAGCAGCCTTCAGCGAGAGCTTTCATTTCGTCTTCTCCCGGGAAAACTTCGACATCGGCGATGAAGGAAACTCTCTCTTTGATCCAGCCGACGAACATCTTGTCATAAGCGATTCCGCCGGTGAGGATGATGACATCGACTTTGCCGTCAAGAGCCGCAGCGAGTGCGCCGATCCCTTTCGCGACCTGATAAGCCATAGCTCTGTATGCGAGCTCTGCTTCCTTATCTCCCGCTTTTACGCGCTGCTCTACTTCATACGCGCTGTTCGTTCCGAGGTAAGCAACGAGACCGCCGTTTCCTTTGATTTTTTTCATGATATCGGCTTTCGTGTATTCGCCGCTGAAGCACATGTTTACAAGCTGTCCTACCGGAACGCCGCCGCTTCTTTCAGGAGTGAAGGGACCTTCGCCGTTGAGCGCGTTGTTGACGTCGATGACTCTGCCGTTTTTGTGTGCGCCGATCGAGATCCCGCCGCCCATGTGAGCTACGATGTAATTCAGATCCTCATATTTTTTGCCTCTTTCACGGGCATATCTTCTTGCAACAGCTTTCTGGTTGAGAGCATGGAAAATACTGCGTCTTTCGATTTCGGGCATACCGGAAAATTTTGCAATAGGATCCATCTCATCGATAACAGATGTATCGACTGTGTAAGCCTTTACAGTCTTTCCGCTGAGTTTTGACGCCTCTTTCGCGATTTCGTAAGCGATAGGAGCACCGAGGTTGCAGACGTGCTCGCCGATTTTCGGATGTTTGATGTCGTCGATCATAAGCGGATTGATTTCGTAAACGCCGCCGAGAATAGGTTTGTGGAGACCGCCTCTGCCTGCGATTACGTCTAATGATGCGACATCGATCCCCTCTTCCTCAAGTTTTTTGAGAACGATATTTTTTCTGAAATCATACTGGTCGAAAACACAGGTAAAACCAGCCAGTTCTTCTACATCGTGTTTGATGTTTACAGTCAAAATCTCTTTTGTGTCTTCATAAACAGCCACTTTCGTGGAAGTCGATCCGGGGTTGATTGCCAATATTTTCATGATCTTCTCCTATTTCATTGCCGCAGCGAGTGCGATTGAATAAAGTTTCGATTCTTCGGAATCAGCTCTGCTTGTAAGAACTATCGGAACGCTTGCTCCCATGATTACAGCCGCCGAATGAGCGCCGCCGAGGAAGTTCATCGATTTGTAGAGGATATTCGCAGCTTCGATATCGGGGCACATAAGAACATCAGCGTCTCCGCCGACTTCGGTAACGATTTTCTTGTGGGTGCACGCTTCTTTCGAAATCGCGTTGTCGATCGCGAAAGGACCGTCTACGATGCAGCCCGGGATCTGTCCGCGTCTGTTCATCATCGTGAGCATTGCAGCGTGAACCGTGGGTTCCATCTTCTCGTTGACGACTTCAACAGCTGCAAGAACTGCGACTTTCGGGTTTTCGATGCCGACTCTGTGGCATGCTTCGACCGCGTTGTTTACGATCGCGACTTTCTCTTTGAATTCAGGCGCGATGTTCATTGCAGCGTCGGTGACGACAACGAGTTTGTGGTAGTAAGGAGTTTCGAAAAATGCGATGTGGCTGATCGTGCTTCCTTTTCTGAGACCGTTTTCCTTGTCGAGAACGGCTCTGAGGAGATCAGCTGTCGGAACAAGACCTTTCATAAGAATTTCAGCTTCGCCGTCTTTGATGACTTTTACGGCTCTCTGGCATGCAACTTTCGGTTTCGGCTCGTGGATGATTTTGATTCCGTCGAGGTTGAGTCCGATCTTTGCCGCGATCTCTTTGATTTTTTCTTCGTGGCCGACAAGAACAGGAATTACGATTCCTTCGCCCATTGCGTCTTTGATAGCCGCAAGTACCGGCTCGTCTTCCGCAGCTGCAACAGCGATTCTTCTGGTCTCATGTCCCTTTGCCATAGCGATAAACTCTTTGATCGATTTGAATTCCATTTTTCCCTCCGAAGATTGTTAATAATCAAAAACCGCCACACTATAAAAAATTTTTTCGCAAAGTTCCATTTTTCTTTTACTTTTATTGCCATAAATTTGGAAAATATATATAAACGCGCGGTTTTATTAACTTGGGTTCCAAGGTTAGTATGAAAAACATTAACAATATCAGGAATTTTTCGATAGTAGCCCACATCGACCACGGCAAATCGACCCTTTCCGACCGTCTTCTCGAAATGACCGGCGGCCTCAGCGAACGCGAGATGACGGAGCAGTTTCTCGACGACATGGAGCTCGAGAAAGAGCGCGGGATCACGATCAAGGCGCGCGCCGTCACGGTTTTCCACGAATACAAGGGCGAAAAATACGAGTTCAACTTCATCGATACTCCGGGACACGTCGATTTTTCCTACGAAGTGAGCCGTGCGCTCACGAGCTGCGAAGGCGCTTTGCTCGTCGTTGACGCGACGCAGGGTGTCGAGGCTCAGACCCTGGCAAACGTATATATGGCGATCGACAACGACCTCGCGATCGTTCCTGTCATCAACAAGATCGATCTTCCGAGCGCCGATGTCGAAAAAACGAAGACTGAAATCGCCGATATAATCGGGATCGACACCGAAGACGCATCTCTCGTTTCGGCAAAAACAGGTGTCGGAGTGCGCGAACTTTTAGATAAAATCGTCACCGAGATCCCAGCACCGAAAACCGATCCTTCGATGAAAACAAGGGCTCTCGTGTTCGACAGCTGGTTTGACGCCTATGTCGGAGTCAGAATGATGGTGAGAATGTTCGACGGCGAGATCAAAACCGGAGACATCATCCATCTCATGCACTCGGATGCCGATTACGAAGTCATCGAGATCGCGAAATATATGCCTTTCCTCAAGAAAGTCGATTCGCTTTCAGCGGGCGAAGTCGGCGTCATCGCTGCCGGGATCAAGACGATCCACGATGTCAGGATCGGTGAAACGATAACTCTGGCAAACGATCCCACGACTACTCCCCTTCCCGGCTTCAAACCGATGAAACAGATGGTTTTCTGCGGAGTTTTCCCGGTAGAAACCTCAAAATACGAGGAAGTCAAACGCGCAGTCGAGAAGCTAGCCCTCAACGATTCGAGTTTTTCCTACGAGCCTGAAAATTCGACAGCTTTGGGTTACGGCTTCCGCTGCGGATTTTTGGGAATGCTCCATCTTGAAATCGTAAAAGAGCGGCTTGAGCGCGAATTCGGGCTCGAACTCATCACGACGGCTCCCAGCGTCGCATACAAAGTAGTCCTCACGAATGGCGATGAAGTCATCGTAGAAAACCCCGACAAACTTCCGAAACCGCAGATAATAGCCCACATCGAAGAACCGATAGTCAAAGCTTCGGTATTCACTCCGGCGGAATTTATCGGCGGGCTCGTAAAACTCTGCTTAGACAAGCGCGGCAAACAGAAAAACATGATCTATCAGGCTGCCGACCGCGTTATTTTGGAATACGAAATGCCGCTCAGCGAGATAGTTTACGACTTTTACGACAAGCTGAAATCGATCTCGCGCGGATTCGCTTCGCTCGACTACGAATTCGACCGCTACGAAAAGTCGAACCTCGTCAAAATGGATATTTTAATCAACGGCGAGCCGGTCGATGCCCTTTCTGTCATCGTCCACAAGGACAATTCTTACCAGATGGGACGTTCGCTCGTCCTGAAGATGCGCCGCGTAATACCGAGACAGATGTACGATGTCGCGATCCAGGCTGCTATTGGTTCGACCGTAATTTCACGCGAAACCGTCAAGGCTTACAGAAAGGATGTCACCTCGAAATGCTACGGCGGCGACGTATCGCGAAAGAGAAAACTCCTCGAAAAGCAGAAGGAAGGAAAGAAGCGGATGAAACAGCTCGGAAACGTAGAGATCCCGCAGGAAGCCTTCCTTGCCGTCCTTGAAGCCGGCGAAGAAGAATAATTTCAACTACTTTACGCTGTAAATAATTTCAGCACCGAAAGGTTCAAGCGTTACTTCCAGTTTATTGTCCGAGAGAGTGATTTTATTTGAGAAAAGCGTTTTTGCAGAATTACCGAGCTTGAGTTTTGAAATGTCGATTTTAACGGTTTCCTCTTCTTCTCCGTTATTGAAAACGGCAATCACAGTATCGTCTCCGGAAGTCATCGAAAATGCGTAAATATTTTCCGAAACGGTGAGGTTTTTCCTCGTTCCGTTAATCAGAGCGGGATGGTTTTTCCGGAAGTTGCCGAGAATTTGGGTGTGTGCAAGGTTAGCCTTCTGGTTTTCGCTGAGATCGTCGCCGAAAACAGCCATTCTTCTGTTGTCGGGGTCGTTCGCGCCGGGCATTCCGAACTCGTCGCCCTGATAAATTATCGGGATTCCTGGATGGGTGAATATAAACGTGAGAGCGTTACGCATTTTTTTGAAAGGAAGTCCGTCTTCAGGCAGTTCCGGAGAGTTCTCCCACACTTTCTGATCGGCTTCCGCTCCGCCCTGCGACGAAACGCCGTCGAAATCCTTGTTTGCAAGGCTCAGAGCGCGGGCGACATCGTGATTCCCGATGAAATTGCCCATGATAGAACCTTTGTAGTAATCGTTCTGGTAGCGGTAATCGTTTGTTTTCAGAAATTCGGTAAAAGTCTTGAAATTTTCGCTCTGCAGAAGGAATGTCCGCACGATGTGGTGGTAAAGCGGAAAGTCGAACTGCCCGTCGAGCTTGCTCTCGCCGAGATAGTAGCCGATTTCCTCCCAGCCCAGATCTCCCGTGAAAGTCTCGCCTATCATGTAGAACAGGTTTCCGGTCGTCGTCACTTTGCGCTGGATCGCAGTTTTGAGCGTCGTCGTGAAATCGAGTTCCATAAGCCTTATCGCGTCGAGGCGGAGTCCGTCGATATCGAACTCCTGAATAAGCCAGACAAGATGGTTTATCACCGCTTCCATCGCCTCGTCGTTACGGTAGTTTATATCGGCGAGATAATCGGTAAACCAGCAGTCGATCGGCCTTTCCCAGCCGCAGGAATATCCGCCGTTCGAATTTGCCGGAAGCCCGCTGGCAGCCATATTGAACCAGCCGCGTTTTTTGTATGTTTTCCAGAGGTATGAATCGGTGTGGACATGGTTCGGCACGAAATCGAACATGATGCGGATCCCTTTTTTATGCGCCTTCTGAATGAGTTCGTGCAGTTTTTCTTCCGTTCCGAAATGTTTTTCAATCGGTGAATCCATTCCCGGAATATGCAGTTCGTCGCACCAGCCCGTGGCGATCGGCCAGTATGAGTGGTATGCTGCATAGTAGCGGCTGTCTCCGCCCATTCCCTTGCCCGGATTTTCCGTATTTGCAACCGGAGAACTGATCCACAGAACATTTATGCCCATGTCGGAAAAGTAGTTGTCATCGATCTTGTCGATGATCCCCTGGAAATCACCGCCCTGCCAGTTCGCCTTTTCGTCGATGTCAGGGAACGGATTGTCATTGCTTTTGTCGCCGTTGCAGAAACGGTCTGTCATAAGCTGATACATGAAAGCGTTTTTCCATTCGAACGGCTTTTCCTCGATCCAGAGCGGAACGGTGAGAACCTCAGCGGCGAATCCGTCGCCATCGAAAATTTTGAAGAACCACGTATATTTACCGGACTCTTTGGCTTCATAATCTATTGAAATCATTCCGGTTTCTTCATCGAACGTATATTCGGCGTTTTCTCTTCCGAGCAGGATCACCGATTTGTCGAAATCAGGATTTTTGCCGGAAATTCCCGTAGTGAATTTTATCCGGAATTTAATGTGTTTGCCCAAAATTTCAGGTCTGCCGGCAAGTTCTATCGTCGGATACCGGCAGTCTTTGACAACAAGTTTGCTGTAACGGGTATCTTTGTCGAACATCGTGAGCGGATTTGCCGGATCAAGGAACCATTTCGATTCTTTTACCGAGAAAAATTTGTAGGGATAGTTTCCCGGTTCAAGAAAAAGTTCAGCACTCCAGACACCGTCCTTGTAGGTCATCGGAGTCGAAAGCGACCAGTTGTTGAACGAGCTTCTGATGTAGAGATCGTCCTCGGCGCGTCCTGCTACAGAAAGGGTCTGACCTTGGCAGAAATTGCTTTCGGAACCGCCGCTGCAAGAAACGATTACCTGCAGAACCGCCAATAATATAAACACGACAGCCGTTTTTACATTGTCGAAAGGAATACATGAATCGTCCATGTGTTTTCTCCTTCTCTCGGTTTTAAATTGAAGCCGGTCTGCGCCGTTATCGAACCTATCGGAGAAGCGTAAAGCAGACCGCCGCCGGAAGCGTAGCGGAAAAGATCGCCGTCTCCGACATGCGCTGCCTCTTCCCAAAGGTTGCCTATGTCGCAAAAACCTACAAGATAGAGGTCTGTTATAAGTTTCACCCTCAGTTCGTTCCGCATAAACATGTAAAATTTACCTTCCGCCATCTCCCCTTTCTGATCAATAGGAAGAAGCTCGTTCGTGTAAAATCCGCGCATTGTCGAATTACCGCCGAGTTTAAGGACATCGTCAGACGAAAGTTCGCCCGAATGCGGCAGCAGAAACGCCGAAGAAAGATAGGAATGAAAAATAAAGCGGTCTGTCGAAACATGGTCGCCTGCAAAGTTCGTCCTGTAATGAAGCGGAACATAAACGGCAAGACCGCCTTCGAAGAGCGAATACTGGTTCTTGTCGCCGGCTACAGAAGAGGTGTTCTGGTATCTGAGCGAAAGTTTCCATCCTTTTGTAGGAAAGAAAATCGAATCTCTGAAATCGAGATACCCCCTGACTTCAGGTGAAATCACAAGTCTCTGGAATGTTTCGTAAGTTACACTGCCGCCCTCGGCGACTTCATAGTCTTTCTCGTATCTGTATGCAACTTCCAAACCTGTCGAAAGATAGTAGTTATTGTTGAAACGCCTGAAAATACTGAAATAAAGACCGTTTTTGTCTATCATGTAAGGAAGTCCGCCGTTACTCCGGATATCGTGGACATGGAAAGCGTCAACTTGTGAAGAAAGCGGAACTTTCGGAATGTATGTATCCTGAAAAAGGAAAGTCAAAGTAACTTTTCTTTCGGTTTTCTGCCACGCCGAAAAGTCTTCAGAATAGTATTTTCTGAATCTGTCGTTCATAAAAATGTCGATTTTTCGAGAAACTTTGAGGCTTAGTTTCGACGAAACACCCGATTTCGCCATATTCTTCCATTCGAAAGAACCTAAGAATCTGACACCTTCATCACTGCTGATTCCGATACCGGGAGTAACCTTGAAACGCTCCGACTCGCTGACGGTAACGACCAGATCCTTTTCCTCGTTCGGTGTTTCAGGATCGATGAAATCAATGTCGACCGACTGAAAGATACCTGTCTGGAGCATGTTTCTGCGGCTATACTGAAACGAATTGCCTTTAAGGACATCGCCGGAATTGATTCTCAGAATGTGTCTGACGACCCATGTCGCAGTCAGATAGTTCCCGGCGATTACGACATCGGTGATTTTGACTTTGAAAAGGTATTCGACGTTGAAAGTGATAAAAACCTTGTCGGACTCGTATCTTTCCTCGTGTGTCACGAGGTGAAAAATATAACCTTCGTCAATCAGAAAATCGGAAATTCTTTTCTGGTAAGCCTGAACGATCCTGTCGTTGTAAGGAATCGGTTTCGGCAGTTTTATCTTTTTTTTCAACTCGCTGTCGAGTTTTTCGTCGCCGGTAAAAGCCTCGACGCCGGAAAGAAAATACTGCGTCCTTTCTGTAAGGTTTATGGTAAGATCGAGACTTCCGTCACTTTCCGTTATCGCCACATCGGAAACATCGACATCGGCATAACCGCCGTTCTGGTAAATTTTTTCAGTCATTTCTCTTATTTCTTCGAGGTATGCTTTCGGAATCGCGTGCGGCGAATCGGGCTTTCCGACTTTGTCTTTTTTACTGTCTTTCAGAGTCCTTTCACGCGATCCGTCGGCATCGGTGTAACCTCCGCCGATATGCGTTCTGTTCATCACGATTAGAGGAAAATTTTCCTCTTCGATCCTGTCTGAGATGAAATCGGTAAGCCTTTCGGTAACGATTTTCCTGTTTCTTTCGTTGCTCGCGCCGTTCAGAACGATTTTGTTTATAAATCTGCGCTCGTTTTCCTTGATTGTAATGTAGATCGTGCTTTCGGTTTCGTTAAAAACTTTCTTTTCCAGAATCTCAGCCTTGATGTCGGCATCGGGAAAACCGTAAGCCTGGTAGAGAATTTCGAGCTTTTTCCGGACATTTCCCGTATCGAAATGGTAATTCGGAATATCCTTTATCACTTTTGTTATCGTGTCGGGTGAAAACCAGTAGGCGCCGTCAATTTTTATCGAAAAATGGCTTCCTTTCTTGACGGCAAGGGTAAGAATTCCGTTTTTGCCTTTCTCCGATGTCACCGAAATGTTGAGATAGCCTTCCGCTTTGTATCTGTCAATGACATAATATTCTATTTCAGTCACATTTTTGTCGGTATACGGACGTCCCTTAAACGAATTCTCGAGGTCGAATATCAGTTTTTTGAACTCGGTTTTGTTGAAATTACCGGTGATTCTGAACTTTTTGAATTTCTCCTGCTCCCCTTCGGTCACCTTTATCGTCATTTTTACCGATGTCGGTGAAATTTTTTCCGCTTCAATGCCGACCTTCACCGAAAAATAGCCGTTTTCCCTGTAATAATATATGATTTCTTCACGTATTTTGACGAGATCGTCTTCAAAATATAGCGAATTGAGCCCGATTCCCGACGCAAGTTTCAGCTCCCTGTCCGGAATGTGATAATTTCCGTGGATCTTGATCTCTCCGATTATCAGCTGCGGAACGGCCCTGATGACGACTTTGACCTGATTTGCGCCGGTTTTCTCGGAAAAGACATTGATTTGTTCGAATTTTTTCGTCGCATAGAGAAGTTTTATCGTCCGCCGCACTTTTTTTATTGAAAGCGGCTCGTTTTCCTTGATTTTTATGAGTTGTTCAAAATCTGTTTTTTTAAGCGGACTCTCCCAGACGACTTCAGATACAATTTCGGACGCAAAAAGTCCAAATGTAAAAAAAATCAGAAAAAAAACTAATAAAAAACGGGACTTGCTCAAAAAAATCAACCGTCAGAAAATGTTAAAATTCTATTTTTCTTTTTGCAGGATCTTCGTTCTGCCTGAAAAAAATGAATGTGTGGCCGATCGAGCCGCAGCATTCACAGCCGAGTTTTTCTGTTATCTCAGCGGCGATCTCCTTTTTTTCGTCAATATAGTCGATGAATTTGATTTTTATCAGTTCATGTGCCGAGAGAGCTTCGTCGATCTGCGTTTCAACCTGCCCGGTGTAACCGTTTTTGCCGATAATGACAACAGGATTCAGCGCATGAGCCAGACCCCTGAGATATTTCTTTTCTTTTCCGGTCAGTTTTTTCATCTAAATCTCCATACACTCTTTTTTCAGTTTTTTAAAATCAGCCGTTTCCATAAACCTTTCCAGAATTACGGCGGCCGCGGCCGAGTCGATCACTCCCGACTGTTTCTTTGCACGGTAATTCCTCATATTGACTTTTTTTATTTCGAGAGCCTCTTCAGACGAACGGAACTCGTCGACTCCGAAGAACGGGATATTTTCAAAAATTTCCTTAAGTCTCCGTTCGAAACCGCGCACCACAGGCATAAAAGTTCCCTCTTCGCCGTTTGCACGCAGCGGATGTCCTACGGCAAAAGCGGCAATGTCGAAATCAAGCATTTCGCGAAGACGCGCAATATCGTCGTTTATCGAGTCCTTTCTTTTCAAAGTGCCGATAATTACAGGGAAATTCCAAGTAAGATCAGTCGCTGCCACTCCGACGAACTTCATACCGACATCCAGAGAAACGACTCTTTTAACCATTGTTTTTTCCGGAAAGCGAAGCAAGCTCCTCAAGCACGATTTCCTTGATTACGCTTCTCGCGTTTTTGTCAAGCCACTCGGTTACGGCAGTTCTTATTTCATCAGAAGAAACAGCCTCGGAATGAACTTCAGAAGGAATTTCTTCAGTCTGCGTTTTTTCTGTTTCCATTGAAAACTCGCCCGGAGTGCTTTTGGGTTCTCTCGGTTTGAAATCGACAGAAAGCGAATGGACCAGATCGTCGATTTCCGAACTGTTACCGTCAAAAACAGGCGGCGGCGCAAAAAGATTCTCTTTCTGACTTTTTTCGTCGTTTTTCGGTGTCTCTTCGACAGGCTGCTGCTGAGGAATTTCTATACTTTGTTCTGTCTCGCCGCTTTTAAAATCATCGTCCCCGAAAAAATCATTGTCAAAAGTCTTGGAAGAATCGTTCAGGATTTCAAATTCGTTGTTTCTATCAGTGTTTTCAGCTGGCTGACTGTTTGAAGGCTCCAGAATCACATCGTTCGAGGAAAGTTCGAAAAAGTCGTCGTCTTCATCCTCAAGATCGGAAAGAATCGAATGGACTTCGTCGTTTTCTGCGAACGGTTCGGTTTTTTCATTATCGCTTTCATTAAACTCCTCAAGAACCGGCGGAACAAGTCTGTCGAAAACAGCCAGCAGTTCCGTGCGGTTGAAATTTCTCGGAAGAGTCTGAATCTCCGCATTTTTCGTGTTTGACGACAGAATCAAGGGAATTCCTGAAGCTTTCATCATCTGGATTATTCCCTGCGGAACAAGCGATTCCTCGGCTACGATCAGATTGAATTTTTCCTGCTGAAGTTTTTCCAGGAATCCGTTCAGGGTGTCTTTCAGCATAATACGCCAATCTGAATCGTGAGTATAATCCAGATATCTTTCGGTAATTACCGGGTTTGTTTCCAAAACGAGTGCTGTTCTTGATGCCATTTTATCCTCCTGAAATCATTGCAAAATATTGTTGGATCCCTTTCATATCGTCCGGCAAGTCGGATTTGAACATAAAATCTCCGCAAGAAATAGAAAATCCTAAAACTCCGGCGTGAAGCAGTTGTCTGCCGGATGCGGCAAGCAGTTTGTTGAGTTGTGCATCCGGAGCTTTGCGCAAACCGCCGTAAAGTTCGTCGTTCACTATCGGATGCCCCAGAAATTTCATATGCATCCTGATCTGGTGCGTCCGCCCCGTTTCAAGCGTTATTTTAAGTAATGACGCGTATTTGTATTCGTCAACGACTTCAAAGTGCGTAACCGCTCTTCTTCCGTTTCGGACATCCGGCGAAAAACGGAGCCGGTTTTTCGGATCTCTTCCGTGAAAAGTTTCAATCGTCCCTTTCGGTTCCTTCAACTTTCCCCAGACAATGCAGCTGTATTCACGTTTGATATCGTGACGGGCGAATTTTTCTGAAAGTTCCTCGAGAGTTTTTTCATTTTTCGCTACAACAAGCAGACCAGTCGTGTCTTTGTCAATCCTGTGAACAAGCCCTGCTCTGTAATTCGGTGAATTTATTGACTTTTCCTTCAGATTCAAGTGGTTGACAATTCCGTTGAGCAGAGTTCCCTTCGGATGACCGTTTCCAGGATGAACAAGCAGACCGGCAGGTTTATTCACGATCAGAAAGTTCTCGTTTTCAAAGACAATGTCAAGTGAAATATCTTCCGGCTCGGCTGAAATCTGTTCAGGTTCATCGATTTCAAATTCAATCAGATCACCTTTCGTTAATTTACAAATGCTTGATTTTTTTATTATTTTTCCATTTATCGAAAGATTTTCAGTGCGAATGTTCTTTTGAATCTGAGATCTCGAAATATTCAGTATCGAAGCTAGAAAAGTGTCGATTCTTGTATTTTCATTTTCAATAACTGAAAAGGCAACACCCGAACTGTAAAAATTCATCAACAAATCCCATCTTTATCAGTAAAATCAAAGGCATCACCTCAATTTTCAGAGTTTTCGCCTTCACTTTTTGTTTCATTTTCCTGCTTTTTTTCAGCTTCTTCGGCTTTCTTGGCTTCTTCGGCTTTCTTTTTGGCTTTTTCTTCCTGTTTTTTTGCGTAGTGTCTGTCTCCGGCAGAAGTCGTCTTCACGATCCTGTCTTTCTCATCGTAATAGTATTCGCCGCCGTAAACTCCTTTCGGAATATCCTTGACAATCTTTGTCCTGACAAGCTCTGTAAGTTCTTTGTCAGGAGATTTTCCGAATTTTTTGTAATATTCCTCTGCCGCATCGCTCAGATTCAAAAGATTTGCAAAATGCTGCAACTCTTTTTCAAACTGGTCGCGCATATTCTTGTCTTTCGTCTTTTCCAGACGGTCTTTCGTGTATTCATAGCCGAGCCTGTATCCGCCGCCCATAGTCGCGACATGGTTGACAAGCCAGATGATCTTCGCCGGCGCACTTTTCATATTCGCCCCTTCGTACATCAAAGGATAAGCCTTTTCCATGTCGTTCAGGTAAATAAAGTAATTGTAGCCCTGATTGAAAACATAGTAATAATCATCCGGATAAAGTTCATGTCCCATCCGAAGAAGCGAATTGGCCGATTCTATGGCGTCGGGAGTTTTCATCGAAGATATAGCAGCCTCGCCGAACGCAATAGCGTATTCAAGGTTCGGATTCAGAGCCAGGACGACCCTTATCATCTGCTCAAGCAAAGTGTAAGTTCTGTCGGTGACATAGTGGCTTCCGTAATAATACTGCGACCTTGCGAAAAGAAGATCCGCTGCGAAAGCATTCATTCCAAGAAACATTATTTTTGCCACATCGGGCTTCGGATAAGCGGCTATCGTTTCGACCTTGGGCCTTTCGTTTTCAATAAGATGTTTTCGGACAAAATAAAACGGAACAATTGTGGCGAGAATCAGAATAATTGCTATAAGCGTTGACAATCTTTTCATTTTTTTCTCCACTCATCTTTCATTTTCTTAATGTCGTCCCGGATACTTACGGTTAATTCTGCCAAAAAGCCCATAAAAACAAAAATCAGTCCCGAAAGAAAAAGTCCGAGACTGAAATAGAGCAAAGGACGCATTCTGAAAACCGATTTTCCGAGAACGAACTGACCGTAAAGCATAGAAGCTACGATAATAAACGATGCCAGCAGCTGGATAAAGCCGAAAGATCCGAAAATACGCATCGGAGCTTTGGTGAATGTGAGAATGAACTTGACCGCAACCGAATCAAAAAAGGAAATCGGTATCCTTTTCAGCCCGAAATGGCTTTTTCCGCTGTGGCGTCGATGCCACATAACCGGAACTTCGACAGCGTTATAGCCTTTCGAAACAAGAATCTGGACAATGAACCTGTGCCAGTCGCTTCTAAGTTCCAGATCTTCAAGACACTCGCGTCTGAAAGCCTTGATCCAGTTCATGTCGCTCAAACTGATCCCGAACAGAAAACGACTGATTTCATTATAAATTTTTGACAAAAATACTTTAAATTCGCGCCGTTTCTGCCTTTTGCCGCAGACAATGTCGACTCCAGGCTCAAACGCCTTTAAAAGTGCAGGAATATCCTCGTCGGGATACGATTCAAGATCTGCCGGAAGAAAAACTATGATTTCCCCGCGGCATTCTTTGAAACCGGTATTCATCGCCTCGGTAAGACCACGGTTTTTGCGGTGTCTGAAAAGCCTGACCCACGGTTTTTCCTTCATCGCGTTTTCGACAACCGCGGCACCGCCGTCAGTCGAGCCGTCATCAACAAAAACCAAATCAATATCGGCTTTTGCGGCAATACCGCCCTTTTCGACACGATCTATCAGTTCAGCAAGATTTTTTTCCTCGTTGCAAAAAGGAATAAAAACCGAAACAAGCATATAAAACTCCAACACAAACAATAAACATATAATTTTAGCGGCATTTTGCCTCTCTGCAAGTTTTTACATTTTTCTCTTGACAAATGACTTTTCAGTACTAAAAAGCAGAACCGATGGGTTTCATTTTGTGAAACTCGAACGTATTGAAATGCGAGGTTTGCAATGTTTTTCAAAATGACAAAAAACCAGATCGAGCGGAAGCTTAAAATACTGAAAGCGGCAGTCCAGAGTTTCGCCTCGTCCGGTTTTCACATTTCCGACATCGACAATATCGCTAAGAATGCCGGTGTCGGCAAAGGGACGCTCTACCGCTATTTCCAGAACAAGGAGGATCTTTTTTTCGAGTCTGTGAAATACTGCATGGACGAGATGTATGACGAAATCGGGAAAAAACTCGAAAATGTCGGTTACGCAGATTTTGTCGGCGTTCTTTTCGACGCCCACATGGATTACTACCGTGAGCACAAGGATACATATATGCTCGTTGCCAACGCCATTATCCAGATGCCCGAAACCTCTGTCGATTTCTTCCACGAGCTGCACAAGGAAAAAATGAAAGTCATCCTCGGCAAACTTGAAAACGGTGTCAGGGAAGGTGCTGTGAAAGATGTAGATCTGGAAATTCTCGTAAAAATGCTGAACGTCCTTTCGCAGCTTTTCTGCCTTACGAAGGACATCGCGCCCGAAACCGACGATTACGAGCGCGTTAAAAAGACTTTTGTGAATGTTTTCAACTATGGACTGTTAAAATAGGATTTTTGAGAGGTTGTTATGAAAAAGTTATTGATTTTGTTCACTGTTTCAGTTTTTCTTTTCACCGGTTGCCTGGAAAAGGAAGAAGTTCAGAAAGAAACTTCCGCCGTTGAAAAAACTCCCGTTGTCGCAGTTGTTCCAGCAAAAGAGGAAACCTATTCTCCCGTTCTTGAGTTCGGCGGATCGTTCAAGCCTTTCAGAGAGGCCAACCTTTCGGCGAGAATGCCGGGAAAAATCAAAAGAATCCATTACAAAGAAGGTGCGACAGTTCCGAAAGGTGCTGTGATCGTCACTCTTTCCGGCGAAATGGCGGATGCTGCCGAAGCCGAACTTGAAGCGGTCGAAAAGGATTATGAAAGAGTCAAGGATCTCGTTGATTCCGGCGTTCTTCCGCAGCAGCAGCTCGATCATCTCGAGGCGAAGCTCAACGCATCGAAAGCAAAAGTCAGAATGACGAAGGAAAACATGGAGATCATCGCTCCTTTTGACGGAATGGTAGCAGAACACATGCTCCGCGAAGGCGAAGAGTTCATGCTTCTCAACCCCGGTCTTACCCCCGGTTTCTCGCACGCTAACGGAATCATCAGATTTATGGATCTGAACAAACTCTTCCTTGAGATCCAGGTCGACGAGAAAGAGCTTCCGCTCATTCAGAACATAAAGGATATCGAAGTCGTCGCCGACGCTTACCCAGACACGAAAATCAAAGGAAAAATCTATTCGACCGAAACGCTTGTCTCTGTAATTTCTAGGACGGCTGTCGTCAAAATCGAGATCAACAACTCGAAAAAACTGATAAAACCAGGTATGTTCGGCAGAGTGAAAATTTCTCTTCCCGAAATCAAAGCCGTCATGGTCCCGCGTCTTGCCGTAGCGCGTCAGGCGGGAACGAACCAGCATCACCTGTTTGTCGTAGAAAACAATGTCGCGCTCAGAAAAGAAGTCGAAATCCTTGAAGATCTCGGAGATTTCTACGCAGTCAAGGGCGTTGCAAGCGGCGAAATGGTCGTCAGTGCCGGCAAAACGAAACTTAAAGACGGCGTTTCTGTTACTGTCAGCAGTAAATAGGTGAAGAAATGAGACTGTCACAGATTGCAGTAAAAAAGCCTGTCACGATATCGATGATATTCACAGGCATATTGATTTTCGGTCTGCTCGCGTTCTATGCACTCAAACTCGATATTCTGCCGGAAGTCGAATATCCGTCACTCACGGTCGTCACGATACTTCCCGGCGCGTCTTCGGAAGACGTCGAGCAGCAGGTCACGAAACCGCTTGAAAAGCAGCTTGCCGGCGTTCCCAAAATCAAATCGCTGAAGTCCATTTCAAAGGAAAACGTCAGTTTCGTCATGCTTGAGTTCAACTTCGGAACACAGATCGGCGAGGCGACGAACGACGTCCGCGACAGAATAGACCCGGTAAAAAAGGTGCTTCCGTCCTACGCTTACGATCCGGCGATCATCAAAGTCGACAGCTCGATGGTTCCTGTCATAATGTACGGTATTTCCGCCAAAGAGAGCGAGGCCGGACTTGCAAAAATCATCGACGACAGAATCGAAGGAAGGCTGAAACAGGTCGACGGGATCGGCGGACTTATAACTCTCGGCGCGCCTAAAAGAGAAATCGAAATCGTCGTTGACCCGGTAAAACTCCGTTCGAGCGGAATTTCGGTAAGCATGATAGCCAAACTTCTCGAAACGCAGAACATTTCGGTCCCCGGCGGCAGCATAAAAACAGGCGGAATGGATCTTTCTGTGCGTGTTCCGGCCGAATTCGAGTCGGTAGACGAAATCGGCGAGATCATGATCCCCGCGAAAGACGGCAGCATGGTCAAACTTTCAACGCTCGCCGAAATCAGGGACAGACTCAAAGAGCAGGATTTCACAGCCAATGCCAAAGGAAAGACGATGGCCGTCATCATGACGCAGAAACAGAGCGGCGCAAACACTCTCGAAGTCGCACAGAACATCAAGGCGGCTGTCAGGGAAATCCGCAAAAATGTCCCTTCCGACGTTGTGATCGAGGAACTTTACGACACTTCGGAAGTCATCGAAATGTCGATCAAAAACCTGGGGACAACAGCAGCTTACGCGGCAATCTTCGTCATTCTGGTCATTCTCGTTTTCCTCAGAGAGTGGCGCGGAAGCCTCATCATCGCCCTCACGATCCCCTTCTCGCTCATCATCGGTCTTATTTTCATGTATGTCTGCGGATATACGATAAACATTTTCTCGCTCATGGCGCTTTCGATAACGCTCGGTATGGTCGTCGACAACACGGTCGTCGTATTTGAAAACATCACGCGGCACATCGAGGAAGGCTCGCGTCCTGCGGAAGCTGCGATTTTCGGCGCAGGGGAAATGACTTCGGCTATTTCTGCTTCGACTCTGACGACTGTCGCGGTCTTCATCCCGCTCGCTTTCGTAAGCGGTATCGTCGGACTTCTCTTCAAACAGCTCGCTTTCGTAGCATCAGTCACGATCGCGGCATCGCTTCTCGTTTCGCTTTCGCTCGCTCCGATGCTGAGCTCTGTTCTAATGAAGAGAAAAATAAAGGAGAAAAAACACGGATTTTTATACAACATTTCGGAGAAACTCTTCGTTGCTGTAGAAAAAGTATACAAATCGCTTCTCGGACTTTCGATCAAGCTCAGATGGATCGTCGTTATCGCAGTCGCTGCGGTATTCTTCTTTACGGTCAAGGCCGGCCTCAGCACAGGAACCGACTACATCCCGGAATTCGATATGGGCGATATGATAGCTACTGCCGAGCTTGAATCGAGCGTAGATTCCGAACTGACATCGGAAATCGCCAAAAAGATCGAGGAAATCGTCAAAAGAAACGTCAACATGGAAGATGTCAGGACTTACTACACCATCACAGGTCAGACCGACAGCGGCCTTCTCTCGCTTTTCGGATTTTCTGAAGGCAAAAACATCGCGACGATAATGGTAAAACTCGTAAACCGCAACCACAGGACCTATCACATCAAGGAAGTTGCGGCCAAAATCAGAAAAGAAGTCGAGGAAATCCCGGAAATCGTTTCCTTCTCGATGACGGCAGGATCGCTCCTCCAGAGCGCGATGCTCGGTTCGAGCAAACCGATCGAAATCAAAATCACCGGTCACGACTTGGACAAACTTGCCGAAACAGGCGACAAACTCCAGAAAATCCTTGAAGCGCAGCCTTATCTTCAGGACATCGAGTCGACTGTCGACCGCGGCAAACCCGAAGTCACAGTCAAATTCGACAGAGTCAAACTCGCCCGCCTCGGTATCAACGCGGGAATGGCGGCGCTTGCGGTTCGTGAAAGCCTTTACGGAGCTGATTCCGGCGAATACAAGCAGGATAACGACGAATACAATATCGTTATCCGCTACGACAAGGCAAAACGCAGCAGAATCAGCGACCTCAAAAATATAATGCTCACTTCGGCAACGGGCGAACTCATTCCGCTCAGCGCAGTCGGAATCATCGAGGAGACGACCGGACCTACGAAAATTCTCCACGAAACGCAGCAGAGAATCGTCTATCTGAAACTCGGTCTCAACAACATTTCGCTCGGCGAGGCTGCTAAAAACGTCATGGAAATCATTAAAAACGAGACTATCGATCCTGATGTCTACATCGAACTCGGCGGTCAGGTCGTCGACCAGCAGTCGACTTTCGGCGACATGAAGATCCTCTTCCTGATAAGCCTTTTCCTGATTTACGCGATCATGGCGAGCCAGTTCGAATCGCTGCGCGACCCGTTCATCATCATGTTCACCGTTCCGCTGAGCGTTATCGGCGTTATCTGGGCCTTCATCCTCACCGGAACTACTCTTAGCGCGGTAACGTTTGTAGGAGTCATCATGCTTTTGGGTATCGTCGTCAACAACGGTATCGTTCTGGTCGATTACACTAACCTTCTGCGCGGAAGAGGATACTCGATAGTCGATGCGATCAAGGAAGGCGGCAGATCGAGACTCAGACCCGTTCTGATGACAGCTATCACGACGATCATCGGTATGGTTCCTATGGCACTCAACAACGGCGCGGGTTCCGAAATCTGGAAGCCGCTCGGAATCACGGTAATCGGCGGACTCACCGTTTCGACGCTTGTCACACTGCTTCTCATCCCGTCGATTTACGCGATCATGCACACAAGAGAAATGATTAAAGAAGCCAAAGCTGCAAAAGCCGCGGCCGAAGGAGGCGCAGAATGAAATTCATATATGTAAGCTGCAATATTTCAAAACTGGAACAGGTCACCGAAGAAATCAGAAAATCGGGACTAAAAACATTCCAGATCGTCGAAAACACGGCAGGTTCCTTTGAAAACGGAAACCCGAGAATGAACACTTCGGTCTGGCCTGGAACGAACGCGGTTGTCTTTCTCCAGACGACTCCGGAAAAATGCGCTGAATTTCTGAATACGATCCGCAGGATGAATACCGAAATCGTTAATGAGAACGAGCGTATTCTCGCCGCGTCATGGGAATGCGAAGATTATGTCTATTCCGATGAAAAAAAGGAGGAATAAGATGAAAAAGTCAATAATCATGCTACTTTGTCTGTTGTTTGCTTTCATTTTCAATCTGAATGCGGAAGAACTCGGCATTGACGAAATCATCTCCATCGCGATAGAAAACAGCGAAGCGATCAAGGCGGAAGACACAAGATCCGGCAAGGATGAATACGAAAAAAAAGCTGTTTTCATGCGGTTTTTCCCGACAATTTCGCTCGAAGCAAAACTTCTGAAACTCGAATACTTCCCCGAACCTGACAAGCTTTCAGTCGATCTTTCGCCGATGATCGGGCAGCTCGAAGAATCAATAAATTCTTCACTTCCGGCAACGCTTCCGCTGAAAATCGACCTTCCCGACCAGCTTCCGCCGATGGAAATCGACCTCGGCGTGCCGACACACCAGAGAACGCTTGATCTCACGGTCGTCCAGCCGCTCACTCCGCTCTGGGGAATCTACCACGGCTACAAGGCGCTTGAACTGAAATCGGAGATTACGAGACTGAAATCCGAACTCACAAAGGACAAAATAAAACTCGAAATCGTCAAAATCTACAACTCCTACAACATGCTGAGCGACATTCTGAAACTTTTGGACGAATCGTTCGAGCAGCTTGACCGCTATGAGAAAAACGCCGAAAAATTCCACAAAGCCGGACTTATCGACGAAACCGCTCTCTACAAAATCAAGGTCGAAAGGGCGGCTCTCGAAGTCGAGAAAGAGAAATATCAGGGCAGCCAGTCGGTCATCAAAACGGCTCTGGCCATGTTCATGAACCGCGACGAGGAGAGCTTTGAAATCAAATACGACAAGCCAAAATTCCACGAAATAACAAAAAGCGAGGACGAAATCATCGAGGCCCAGGCAAGCAACAGAACCGAAATGCACATGCTCGACAAAAACAACGAGATCCAGGAACATCTCAACAAACGGGCGATACAGAACTTCATTCCGCAGGTCGGACTAACTTTCGGATTCAAGAAAAACTGGGATTCGACACTCATCAACCCGGAAGGAGTAATGTTCTTCGGCGCTGTCGCAAGATGGGAATTCGGCTTCGATACCGCAAGACAGTATTACGAATATCAGGCTGTCAAAGCGTCGTCGGTTTCGACCGAACTTACAAACATCAAGCTCAAAAAGGACATGACGCTTCAGGTCAAAAAACTGATGGCCGACATAAAAGTTCTTGAAAAAGCGCTTGAACAGAACAAAACGCAGATAGAATCGGCTGAAATCACACGCAAAATCCAGGAAGCGAAATACGAAAAGCAGATGACCACGGAAACCGAGCTTCTCAACGCGCAGCTCATGGTCAAAAAATCAAAGACCGAAGAGATCGCAAATCTCTACAAATACAAAACAGCGCTCGACGAACTCGCGATAATTACCGGAAGCGAGTTGTAAAAATCACAAAACCGCAACAAAAGTCGCATGCCTTTTTTCCGTTTTGTCCCTGCGGTATGAAAAGTAACCTTCACCGCAGAAAGTGCATTCGGAATCGTCAGAAATGTTTGAAACACCTGCTTTTCCGAGTTCGTTTCTGATAGCGGTCTTCAAGTCGGCATAAAGTTTCCCGTTTCTGCAGGTTACCGGAATTTCCGCATTTTTGAATCTTTCGGTCAGTTCAGGACCGATTTCGAAACAGCAGGCTCCGATTCCCGGGAAAATAACTGCTTCGATATTGCTGCACCCCATGCCAGTCATTATTTCAGCCCCTTTCGAAACGATTTTCTGTTCCGTGCCGCGCCATCCGCTGTGAAAGACCCCTCCGATATTTTTGATCCGGTCAAACAAGACTACGGGAATGCAGTCTGCCGTTCTGATCAGTGCAACAGAAGGTTTTGTTATTATTATTCCGTCGCCCTCGCCGTCGCAGTCGACAAAAATTCTGTCACTGTGGATCTGATGCGGACGCCATAGCGTTTCAAGACCGAAGCTCAACTTCAAACCGGCTTCTATTGACTCAAGTTCCGCCTTTGCGTCACGATTTTTTATAAAACCGTAGGAAATCATTTAAAAATCTTTTCTTCCGAGTTTATCGGCATCGACCGATTTTTCGCCCTCTTCCGTGAGAACTCTGATTTTTGTCTGGGCGTCTTCAAGGTAAGTTTTGATCGAAGCGGAAAGTTTTACCCCTTCTTCGTAAAGTTTGACCGCCTCTTCAATTTCGGGATTTTCATTGAGTTTTCCGACGATTTCTTCCAAATGCTTCATTTTTGAAGCCAAACTGTTCTTTTTTTCCATTTTCTGAACCTTATAAATTTTTCGACCGTGTGAAAACTTCCCGTAACAAGAAGTTTCATTTCGTTTTTTTCCGCAAAACCGAGTGCCGCTTCAATCGTTTTTTCATCATTTTCCGAATATTTTATTTTCTGAAGAACCTTGCCGCCCGCCCTTTCCAGAATATCGGCGACTTTTGCGCCACGGTTGTCGGCCTCAAGATTTACGACAAATATTGCATCAGAAATTTTATCAATAATATCAAGAACTTTCGTCACATCTTTATCTTTCATCGCGCCGTATAGCACTGCGACTTTACCCAAACGCCTCTCAACCGTTTTTGCAAGAGCCGCCATTGCCGGCGGGTTGTGGGCGACATCGGCAACGACATCCGGCTCTATAAAATCAAACCTTGCGGGAAGTTTCAAAGTATGAAAATCGGGAATTTTAAGGCTCTCTCTTTCGGTCAGCAGAGCCGCTTTGAGCGCCAGTTTTATGTTCTTTTCCTGCTCAGGACTTGTAAAATCGCCTGAATATTCGATGTTTTCAGCCAGATTTTCGTTTTCTGCGACTTTCGCACCGTATTTGAACGCAGTTTCAGCCATCCAGCCGTCAAAAGCTGCGTCAGAACCGCTTCCGATGAGAACGGTATCGCCTTTTTTTACGATCCCGAGCTTTTCGAGGGCGATTTTTTCAAGCGTATCGCCAAGAATATGGGTGTGATCAAGACCGATCGAAGTGATTATATCGGTCTTAGGCCCGGTGATTACATTTGTCGCGTCAAGCCTTCCGCCGAGACCGACTTCAAAAACAGCGCGGTCGCAGTTTGAAATCTCAAAATACTTCCAGGCAATGAGAAACGTTATTTCAAAAAACGACAAGTCATCAAAAATACTTACTTTTTTCTCAATCCACTTGTAAATTTCAAAAACAGTTTCGTCGCTTATATCGACATTGTCCAGAGCAATACGCTCGTTGTAATTTATAAGATGCGGAGAAATGAATCTGCCCGTTTTAAGCCCGTTTGAACGCAGAATGTGATCAAGCGCATACACCGCAGTTCCCTTTCCGTTCGTTCCGGCGACATGATAGACCGGGATATTTTTCTCAAAAATTTCGCGGAAAGCCTCCCCTACACGTCCGATCCCGAGTTTTATCCCGCCCCGTTTCGAGTAAAGCTGCTGCAGGAAACCTTCTTTTTCAATAAGTCCTGACTGTTTGGATTTTTCGTTTTGAATCGTCATTTCAGTTGGTTATCACTTTTCGGGAATTGTTTTCAGGAATTTTTTCCGCTTCCACAGGTTTTAACTTTGCGTTGTTGACACGGCTGACTCCGAATTTGAACATAACGCTCTGAAGCCTGCCGACATAAGCCTCTTTGATTATAGCGTACTTGTCGAAACCCTCCGCCATTTTCGAAAGGTCGTTCGGATGAGTCCTCCGGTACCAGCGGAACTTGTTGTAGGCGCGGTTTCTGTTCAAATTGAGCATATAGGCCTCGATCGATTCGACAATCGATTCAAAAATCCTGATATGACGCTGGTTCCCGCTCCAGTTTTTGGGCTTTATCCCCTTTTCAGGATCCGGTGAAACGTGACCGAAAAGGTTGTTTCCCTCAAAAACGAAGCGGCTTGTCCCCCACCCCGATTCAAGCGCGGCCTGACCTACTGCGATCGCCGGCGGGATCGGTCTGATTTTGTGATCAAGAAAATAGCGGATCTTCTCCTTTTCCTCTTCCGGAAGTCCGGAAATATCCTGCGACTCATCTACAATATTGTATTTCTGAGAAATTTCCTTAATAATTTTAAGGTCTTCCTGATTCCATTCCTTTTTTGAGGCATGTTTCATAACAAAATCGTGTTCGGCCGAAATCTTCTCGTTTTCAAGCAGAACTACCGGCAGGACGATCCTGACAAAAAACTTGCGCTTTTCAAAACCTTCCAGTTTTTTGATTTCTTCCGGAATTTTTTTAGCAAAAACACGCGGCAGAACAGCGGTTGAAAGCGTGTAAGCCTCCATGTCGTAAGCTTTTTTTATCTCTTCGTAAGAATTCAGAAATACATCCGCCTTAAGAAAAGAAAGCGAAAAGAGAATCAGAAACAAAAAACTATATTTCATAACGTCTATGGCGAGCGAGACGGGATTCGAACCCACGACCTTTGGCTCCGGAGGCCAACGCTCTATCCAGCTGAGCTACCCGCCCGCGCCTTTCCTATGATCTTCTTGAATCGACTTTTTTGTCTTTCGATCTTGCGATCTGTTTTACCAGTTTGTCAACGCAAAGATCTATCGAAGTCTGGAATTCTTTGTCGTCGGAATCGCTTGCAAGGAATTCCTCGCCGTTGTGATTCAGTTTGATTTCGGTTACTTTGCCGTTTTTATCTTTCTGAAAAACGACTTCGACAACCGTGTTTGCAGAAACGAATTTGTCAATTTTCGAAAGTTTTTTGGTTACATAGTCTTTAAGACCGTCACTGTTTTCTTCAAATCCTCTGAACGCGAAATTGATATTCATAGTTTCCTCCCTAAAAAAAACAAACGCAAAAAGATTAGCACATCACCGATTTATGTCAATTTATTGATTTCAGAGATTTAGTACGGGCATCTTGAATCGTCGCCGGATTCACAGGAAACACCTTGGCCTGACGGTGCCTTTTGTTTGCAGGTATCTGAATCCCATCCGTTGTTGCCGGTAGGATTGCCCTGCTGATCCAGTTCCTCACACTGCTCTATGGCCGTTCTGTATTTACTAGCCTGAAGTCTGCCGACCTCACTTCCCCAGTCCTCGCATGTTTCCATACATTTTATCTTTTCAGGGGTATTTTCGGCGTTGCTATTCGGATAACCGCCGCATTCTTGATCAATGCAGGTCTGAACTTCGGCACAGCTGCAGAATTTGTAACACAGAGTGAAATCGTATTCCGTGCAGTTCGGACCGCAAAATACGCTTCCGGTGCCGGCTTCATACATTGCTTCGCCTTTGTCGTCCTTGAACTCGCCGCAATCTATAAATTCACTTGTATCACAAATCTCTCCCATATCTTCATCGACATGATTGTTGCCGCATGTCAGATAAGTTTTGCAGGCATCTGTCTGGAATTTGCAGACACCGCTCATACACTCTTCGTCAACCGCACAGCTGTTTTCAGCAAAACATTCTTTCATCGTGTCGTATTTTGTCTTAGCAAATGAAGATGTTTTTGCATAACATGCCTGGTCGCATTCCGAATCAGAGCAATCCTTGAGACATTCATAAAGCTGCATGCAGGTAAGAGAATTTATGTCAATGCAGGAATAGTCGTTCCAGCCCTGGCAGGTTGAATCGCAAACCGCCTCGTTTATCGGCTGCCATTTATCAGGATCAAGTTCCTCGCACGGTTTTGTGGCGTGCTTTTCACAAACTTCACCGTCATCAATAATGCCGTTTCCGCATTTCTGCATAGGATTACAGTTAAAATATGCTTCGGAGCATTTTTCCTTGAGGCAATTTTCGTCTGCTACTCCGCCGCATGCCGAAGCACAGCTTTCAAGAGCCGCATATGTAGACGCGCCATCGGCTGTTCCTGAATTTTTGCATTCATTTTCACATGCTGCATCGCCTTTACAATTTTTAACGCAATCCACAATCTGAGCACATGTTTTCTTTACTCCGCCGGAAGAACAGTTCATCGGATCCCAGCCCCAGCAGTTTCTCGAGCAGAATGCCGTTCCTTCCGTAAACTTGCTGTCAAGTTCACTGCAGGGTTTTGTATCGCCCTGCTCGCAAGATTCACCGCTGTCGATCTTACCGTTACCGCAAAGATCATCCGCTGGTCTCTCTGCACACATTTTTGTATCGTAAGCCGAGCAGTCTTTATTGCATGTCGCCTTGCCTTCAGGAAAAAAATGACCCGCCTGCCAGCATTCGACCTCACCGTCGCAGACTTCACCCTCGTCAATCACGCCGTTTCCGCATTTGTCAGGATCGGCTTTTCCTTCTTTTCCGGAATCAGAATTACTGCTGCCACCGCATGAAACTGCCAGAAAAGCAGTAAATACCAACATTAAAACAACAAATCTTTTCATTTTTTCACCTGTAAAAAAATCAATAACGAAAGATTTTAAAAGAGATTGAAACTTAGTCAAGAATATAAAATTTTTAAAATCCTTTTGCCCATTCGGCAAGTGCTTCTTTTGTCCATTCTCCGTTAAGAACCTTGCCTTCTTTTACAGCTGTGGTTTCAGAAAGCGAAGGAATGAGCGATTTCACACTGCCGTCGAGCTTCATCGTGCCGCCGCTGGTCGCGAAAACGATGATTGTTTTGCCTGAAAAATCGTGCTTTTCAAGAAAGGAGTTTACTATTGAAGGAGCAGCCCAGCCCCAGATCGGGAAACCGAGGAAAATCTTGTCGTAGCCAGAAAGATCAAGCTCTTTGTCGACGATCTCTGGTCGTTTGCTTTTACGTGTCGCCACTTCACGGAAACTTCTTGAAAGCGGATTCATCCAGAGAAGATCGGCTTTCGTGTATTTTTTCACCGGCTCGATTTCAAAAACGTCTGCTCCGATAGCTTCTGCCAGCTGAAGCGCTTTCAGCTTCGTGTGACCGCCTGCCGAAAAGTAAATCACCAATGTTTTTCCCATGTCTGCCTCCTTGTCGCATGTTTATTTTACTATTTCCCAATGACCGTTTTTATCTGCGCCGATACGGCGGACGAGATTATTTCCAGCATAAAATCAATAAAAGCTGTGCTGTCTGCATCTTTGTCGCTCGAAGTCAGCGCGGCATAATATTCAGCCTGATGCTCTTTCACGAGCGTTTCGACGGGAATCCATGCAAAAACAGCTTTCCACTCCTTCAAAATCACAGTCTGCCAGAAACGTCCCATTCTGCCGTTTCCGTCCTGAAAAGGATGAATAAATTCAAATTCATAATGAAAAACACAACTTTTTATAAGCGGATGTTCGCTGCTGTTTTTGAGCCATGCGAAAAGATCAGCCATCATCAGTTTGTGAGCCCGAAGCAGATCTTTTTCTTCATACGGATTCAGTTCAAGAAGCAGATTGTATGCCTGAACCGCATTTTTGACTTCCTGGATTTCGTTAGGCGCACCGAGAACGCGCTTGCCCTCGATGATTGCAGTCATCTGCTCGATTGAAAGAGTATTCTGCTCGATTGCAAGCGAAGAATGGATCGTCCGGATGCGGTTTTTCTTGCGCAGTTCGACATGAAAAGGATTGTCGGAAAGCGCAGTTATGATTCCGATTTTTTCCGAAATCTCCGAAATAAGATTTATCGCTTTCGCCGTGATTTCAAACGGTGGTCTGTATGTCATCCTGCCTCCTTGTCGGTAGAGACGCCATAGTATGACGTCTCTACGAAAAATCACCCGAAAATTTTGGCTGTTTTCAGCCACTCGGCGACTGCTTCGGCTTCTTTGTCGAGGGCGCGGTCGTCTTCAACGAATGCGCTGATTTTACGGATCTCCGCGTGGATCTTCTGCGTAAACGAGGAAAATTCGTCTTTACCTGCGAGATCGACGGCCTGCATCGCCGCAAGAAAATGAGCCGCAAACTGCAAAAATACGAGATCTGTCTGCTCGGCAAGTTTGCGTGCGGAGATCGTTCCCATCGAAACTTTGTCCTGATTCAAAGCCTCTGTCGGTGCGCTTGTGATGCTGACGGGGAAGGAGTAGGTCATAACTTCGCCGCGTATCGCGCTTATCGTTATCTGGACTGCCTTGAAACCGAGTCTGAGCCCCGCTCTCGGATGATTTTCGGGAGTAAAAGGGATCAGATTTTCGGTGAGTCCGTTGAATTTGCCGTCGATTATGACTTCAGCCTGTTTGTCGGAAAGATCGGCGATATTTGCCAAAGCCGTCCGCAGGTAGTCGCATGCAGCGCAGATGTGGCCGCCGTAGAAGTTTCCGGTGTTGAAAAGTCTGCCGCTTCCGATATCGACAAGCGGATTGTCGTTGGCCGAATTGAGTTCTTCCGTTATCAGCTCTCTTGCAAAACGCAGAGTGTCGCGGTAAACGCCCGTTATCTGCGGCGCACAACGGATCGAGTATCTGTCCTGGATCTTGTTCTGCTGCTTGATGAAGCCTTTGTTTTCGATCGAATCGATTTTATTTTTGAGGAAATCCTCGTATCTGAAAACGCGTTTGGAATCTTTAATGATCTCTCGGATATACGCAGCAGAATCGCACTGACCGCGGTGGTTTTTGATTTCACTCACTTTTTCGGCGAAAGGAGTGTCCTTTCCCTGCGTGATCTCAGAAGTTACAGCGGTGAGAAAATCCGAGATTTTGGCTAATCTTTCCGCTTTTTTCCAAGCTAAAGCCGCGACTGCGCTCATTACGCTCGTTCCGTTCATAAGTGCCAGACCTTCTTTTGCTTCGATCGGAAGCGGTTTTATCCCTTCCGCTTTCATGGCCTCTGCCGCAGGAACGATTTTTCCTTTGTAGTAAACGTCGCGTTCGCCCATGATGACAGCAGCAAGGTAGCTGAGCGGTGTTAGATCTCCCGAAGCGCCGACAGAACCGAGCTGCGGAATAACAGGAATTATGTCCTTGTTAAGAAGCGTGAGCATCATTTTCGCAAGTTCCGGCCTGATTGCCGAATGCCCGCCTTTCACGTTGCTGTTGAGCCGCGCAAGCACTACTGCCCTACCCGTTTCGCGGCTGAATTTCGGCCCCAAGCCGATGCCATGGTATGTGCAGATCGTCCGCTGGAGCTCTCCCGCTTTGTCAATACTTATCTGGTTGTCGCAGCTGTCGCCGAAATCGGTCGTTACACCGTAGACCGGGACTCCGGTTTTTATGTAATCTTCAAGGAATTTCCGTGATTTTTCCAGAGTTTCCCAGAATTTTTTATCTTCCGGAAGGGCGACTTCCTCGTTTTTATATGCGACATCGCACACATCTTCGATTGTCAGATTGTTTCCGTTTACAATTTTCATTTTTCCCCGTTCGGTTATTTTTTGAAGTAATCTTCGATTTTATGGTGTTTCAAACCTGTTTTCTGATTGATTTCAAGGACATAGTTCGCAAAAACCTTGTCATATTTCGTGACCGAATTTTCTTTGTCAGGCCAGCGGATTTCGATTTCATCGACTTCGCATATGTCGCCGAGACCGATAATCTGAAGGTGGTCGTTCTGAAAACCGTTGAGACCGTATGCGCCCTGAACTTCGCGGACAAACTGCTTTCCGCCTGCTTTGACGATGATTTTTGCGCCGATCGCATCGCGGTTCGCAGTCGAACCGGAAATGTCGATGATGACTTTGTTGGAATCCTGTCCGGTGTCGTTGCGGAGCACTTTTATCCACAGTTTCTTAGGATCAACATCTGTCCAGCGCATAGAGGAGATCCCGACGATCAGATCGTAGTCGCCGTCACGGTCGATATCGACAAACGCGCCGCCGTGAGCTCTTTCGACCTGAACTCCGGCTTCTTCTGCCGTATCCTTAAATTTTCCGTCTGCCTGCTGATGGAAAAGCATCGATTTCGTCCCCGGATAATCGGAACTCAGAACATAAATATCAAGCCTTCCGTCGTTGTCGAAATCAGCCGCCAAACCGCCAAGATCTCCGTCATTCCATGAACCGGAACGTGTTCTCGAAATGCCGCTTTCCTCTTCAGGAACACGTCTGAGAGGCGTTCCTGGGAAACCGTCGTTCATAATCAGCTGCGATTTGTCACTCGCCTGACCGATATGCCAGTGCGCAAGCTCGATCTGGAAAAGGTCAGTGTCTCCGTCGCCGTCAAAATCGCCGCAGAGCGTTCCTGCACTGTTGCCGCCGAGCCGGTAAGGCTGGTCGGAAAACCCAGGTGACCAGCCGCTGGCGCTGCTGCAATCGATTTGAGCACCTTTTGAAATTTTGCAGTAATCGGTATCTTTTTTTGATTCAGCCTCGCAGTAGCATGCAAAATACTGGTCATCGCCGTAGTTTTCATTGTCGTCATGAGCAAAATTCGAACTGATCGAAAGATCTTCGAATGTTCCGTCGCCCTTGTTTCTGTAAAGCGCATTGTATGATCTGCCGTAGCTTGAAGTAAGAATTTCGGCAAAACCGTCGCCGTCGACATCGCACGCCGTTACTCCCCATGTCGGCTTGTTGAACTTGCCTTCCAATGCAATATTTTCATTGAATATTTCTGTTTCAAGACCGCTGTTTCCCGTGACAACATTTTCGAATTCACCGTTACCTGTTCCCTTCATCAGAGTATCCTGCTCGCACGATTCAAGATAACCGTAATTGTTGTAATGGCGCCCGAGAAACATATCGATGATTCCGTCGTGGTCGTAGTCGAGGAAAGCAACTCCCGCGATGGCTGAATAGTAGGCGTTGAGAATGAAATTTCCGCCGACATACTTGAAAGTTCCGTCACCGTTGTTCAGATAAACGCTGGAATAATCTTCCGCAAAAGATTCTTTCAAAAGCACGTCTTTATCAACATAGGCGACATTGAAAGCATCCTGGAAACCGTCGTTGTTCATATCGGCAAAAACCGTATATGTAGAAACTATGCCGTCTGTTCCTTTTTTATCTTTAAAAAGCCCGCTTGAGAACGTGACATCCTCAAAATGTCCGCCTTTCACGTTTTTAAGGAGTTTGTAGGGGCTTTCATCAGGATTGCTGCGCAGTCTCAATGCAAGCGAAGTATAGACATCTGGCCATTTGTCACCGTCGATATCGGCAACCGTAATTTGTGTTCCGAGTGCATCGAGGTCTTTAATACCCATTTCCTCAGAAATATCGGTAAATTTAAGTCCGGCATTGCTGCCGGGTTTCAGGCATATCGACTCTATATTTTCTTTTTCCTGTTCTTTCTGACCGCTCTCCTCTTTATCATTTTCATTATTCGAGCCGCCGCCGCACGCCATGACAAAAAATACCGATAAAACCAACAAGACAGCCTTTATTTTCATGGGAACCTCCTAAAAATTCAAAAAAGCGCAAACTATTCAGCTTTCGGATTTTCGACTTTTCCGACAAAGAGGATCGATCCGCTTCTGTCGTCACGGATCACAAAAACAAACGGACGGTTCGCATAGAATCCGCTTGGCATCGCATTGTCGCTGTATTCAACTGATGTGACTGCCGCAGCCTCTGTTCCTGCTTCGTTGACCTCGATGAAAGTTTTGTGCTTGATTTCCGAAATGAAAGGATCATGCGGATCATCGGCTATGTTGTGGAAATATCCGCCTGTTTCAAAAGCCTTTTTCATGCCGAATTCCTTGAAAATTTCGACAAGTGATTTTTCGTATTCGAACTTGAATTTCGGCAGTTCAAGCGGAAAATCCAGTTCGTTGAGCAGCGAAAAATAGTGATCAAAACCGTTTTTCGCCATTTTCGCGATAAATTCATCGATATTCGATTTGTTGTTGGAAGTCGGAACTATGCCGTAGAAAGCGAAAACATCGCGGCCGTATGGGATCCTGATCATCGAGAAACCGTCCTTATCGCCCCAGTCTGACGAGTATGCAAGGAATGTCGGAGATTTCTCGGCTTCACTGAAAGTCATGAAATCGGCCGTTACTTCAGTTCCGTCCGAAAGAGTGAATTTTCCCTCGAAGGTATTTTCTTCGTTGAAAGAAGTCGTCCACGCAGCTTTGAAATAGATCGCATTGATGAGATACATAACGACATCTTCGCCGATTTCTTTAACTATTTCATCGATTTTGCCTTTTGTTTTTTCTGAAACCCACGCGTTGATGTTTTCAACAGTAAAACCTTCGGCAAAAATTTCGGCATCGTAGAACTCGTTGAGAACATCAGTGAAAGCCGCTTTGACATCAAGCGAAAAATCTTCACGCATCCAGACAGAGTTAGCAATCGAAAGAACAAGGTCTTTATCCGCTGCGACAAGGCTTGCGATAAGGTGCATGAACTGCTCGTTCACATTCGGGAGTTCCATATTTCCGAAACCGAGAACCTCTTTCATTTCGTCAAGGTTTTCACCCGTTGCACCGTTTGTGCTCATTGCCATCGCGATCGAAATCGAAAGCGGTGAAATCATAACGTTTTTGCCTGCCTCCCCTGCCGCGAGTTTAGAGAAAAGCTTCATTCCGAGATCGTTGTTTGCCTTGACGACATCTTTGGAAACCTGTTTAGCGTGCTCGTCAGCTTTTTTGTATTTCGCTTCCCAGTTAGCGCTTTCCGTGTCACCGGTATCCGTATCGGTATCACCGGTATCTGTATCGCCGGTATCCGCCTGAGAGTCGCCGGTATCAGCCGCGGTGTCGCCCGTATCCGCCTGAGTGTCACCAGTATCCGCAGCCGTGTCACCGGTATCTGCCGCGGTGTCGCCCGTATCGGCAGAAGTGTCTCCGGTATCAACTGAAGTGTCACCTGTGTCGACTGCCTCCTGAGTGTCTTCCCCGTCACCGCACGAAACAACAAAGAAAACAATCGCTAAAACAGCGAAAATCGCTAGAAGTTTTTTCATTTTGATCTCCATCAAAAAATTGATAAAAAGCCTATAATTCAATTCCCGAAAAATGACTCGATTTTTCTGTTGCCGGAAGCGTTTCTAGCGCGGTTTCTCGACCAGATCCTGAGTTCCTTGATGTTTTCTTCGTAGGTTTTCGAAAGGGGAACCGTTCTGCGGAGAATTTCTTCCAGAATTTTCTGCGTGACTTCGCAGTTTCTCGAATAAGCCGTTATCAGCGAATCGACAACGATCTGCTCGATTTCGGCGCCGCTGAAACCTTCGGAATTGTATGCCAGCTTGTCCGTATCGAAATCTTCGGGATTTCTGCCTCTTTTTCTGAGGTGGATTTTGTAGATCTCCTCGCGCTCAGGTTTTGAAGGCAGATCGACGAAAAATATCTCGTCGAAACGCCCTTTTCTGAGAAGTTCGGGCGGCAGGAGCGAAACTCTGTTTGCCGTCGCGACAAGGAAAACAGGCTCCTTTTTCTCCTGCATCCAGGTCATGAGCCAGCCTAAAACTCTGCGTATCTCGGCGCCTTCGCCTTCCTGCGAAAGAGCCTTTTCGATTTCGTCTATCCACAGAACGACCGGCGCGAAACCTTCGATCGTCGCTATCGCCGATTTCAGAAGTTCTTCTACGCTCTGCCCTTTTCTGAAAAGGTTGATGAAGTCGAGCCTGACGAGCGGGAAGTTCCAGATGTTCGAAATGACCTTGCTCGTGAGCGACTTTCCGCAGCCCTGAACACCGAGCATGAGCATACCTTTCGGAAGCGGGATCCCGAATTTTCGGGCTTCGTCGGAAAAGTTGCCGCGCCTTTCGACGATCCACTGTTTCAGTTCTTCGTAACCGCCTATGCCGGAAATTCCGTCATCGACATTGATGACTTCGAGGATTTCGTTCTGCATGAGAAGGTTGCGCTTCGATTCAAGGACATATTCGACAGCCTTCGTCTCTTCAAGTTTTGAAACGGCATCCAGAAGGTCGTCGATCCTTGAAAACGGAAAACCCTTCAAATTTTCGCGGATCGTAGTCTTCGTATTTTCTGAAAAAGGAAGTTTTGTTATTTTTTCAGCGAAAATCGAAAGGTCGGGTTTCAGATTTTCTATCGCTGCATATCTCAGAATAGCCGGAGAAAGCGCCGCCTCGCGGCAGAAAAGAGTAATTTCGGAAGTGCTTTCCGCAAGTGTTTCAAGCAGGGTGACAGCCCTCGCGTCATTGTCAAAAAGATACTCGCCGTAAGCAATGCTGAAATTCCTGTTTTCCCTGATAAAACCGAGTATCTGTTCAAAAAATTCATCCTTCGTGGCGGCATTCCACGAAACCTTGTCATCTCTGTTTTTGATATAAAAAAGAGGGTCATCACAAATTATGATTTTCAGCATCATATCCTCCGAAAAAACCGAAAAACATAGTATTATAACGAAAAATATAAAAAAAAACAGACTTTTATTTTCAATTCATCTTTCTTGCTTATTCAGCTGAAAAAAATATAACGTTTGCCGGATTTCGGGAGGTAAAAATGCTTCGTTCAATAATTATAAAAGGTGCGAGACACCACAATCTGAAAAATTTCGATATCGAGATACCGCATGAGAAGCTTGTCGTCGTGACAGGCGTTTCGGGAAGCGGCAAAACTTCGCTCGCGTTCGATACGATCTATGCCGAAGGGCAGCGCAGATACGTCGAAAGCCTGTCGAGTTACGCGAGAATGTTCCTCGAACTTTCGGAAAAACCGGAAGCCGATTTAATTGAAGGTTTATCCCCTTCGATCGCGATCCAGCAGCGCGGACTCAACGCAAGCCCCCGCTCGATCGTTGGAACGACGACCGAGATCTATGACTATATGCGTCTTCTTTTCGCCCGTGCCGGAAAAGTCCACTGCCACAGCTGCGGACGCGAGATCACAAAGACTCCGGCGGCAAAGATCGTCGAACTTATCCTCAATAAAACCGGCAAGAAAATTCTCGTTTTGTCGCCGGTCGTCAGCGGCAGGAAAGGAACCTACGAAAAACTTTTCGAAGACTTGAACAAGGAAGGCTATCTCCGCATAATCATTGACGGAACCGAATACCGCCTTGACGAAGAGATGCCGAAATTGGACAAGTTCAAAAAGCACGACATCAACCTTGTCGTTGACAGGCTCGCGATAAAACCCGACACCGATGCGGCAAGAGTCCAGGCATCGGTCGAAACGGCTCTCAAAAAAGGAAACGGCAAAATGATCGTCAAAGAAATCGAGGGCGAAGAGAAACTTTTCAGCGAAAATTTCGCCTGCCCCTACTGTGACATCTACTACGACGAGATCGAGCCGCGCACTTTCTCCTTCAACAATCCGGCAGGCTCGTGCCCCGAATGCAGCGGCCTCGGCACGCGGACTTACATGGATGTCAACAAAGTGCTTGTCGACCCGTCACAGCCTGTGAACAAGGCGTTTCCCGACCTCTGGGCGTTCACGAAATACAATATAAAACAGGTGATCGAGCACTACGGCGAAGATCCGAAACTCCCCTTCGACCAGCTTTCGACGACAGTCCAGAACGCCGTTTTATACGGTTCGGCAGACGAAATCGACTTCTCGATAAGCACAAAAACCACCAAATTCAATATGACGAAAAAATACGAAGGGCTCATGCCTTCACTTGAACGCCGCTGGAGAGAAAGCGAATCTGAGGCTGTGCGCGAAGACTTGTCGAAATTCCTCGCTGAAGGAGTCTGCCCCGAGTGCGGCGGAAAAAGACTCAGCAAAAAGGCCCTTTCAGTCACGATCGGCGGGCTCAACATCTATGAAATGTGCGAAATCCCGGTGCGCGAACTTTACAAAAAACTCTCGGACGACAAATTTTTCGGTTTTTCGGAATTCGAGCGCGAAGTCGCGGCAAAACCGCTCAAAGAGATCCGCTCGCGCCTTAAATTTCTCGATTCGGTAGGGCTCGGATACCTGACTCTTAACCGAAAAACCAACTCGCTTTCGGGCGGAGAGGCACAGAGGATAAATCTCGCAAGCCAGATCGGCTCCGCTCTCACCGGAGTCACCTATGTTCTGGATGAACCGAGCATAGGACTTCACCCGAACGATACCGACAAGTTAGTGAATTTGTTAAAGAATCTTCGCGACATCGGGAACAACGTGATAGTTGTCGAGCACGATAAGGAGATCATCGAAGCGGCCGATTTTCTCGTCGATCTGGGCCCAGGCGCCGGAGAAAAAGGGGGTGAACTTCTTTTCGCTGGCGAATCAAAGGACATTCTCGACGTGAAAAAATCGCTCACGGCCGACTATTTAAGCGGAAGAAAAACTATAGAGGTTCCCAAAACTCGCAGAAAACCGACCGGCTGGATCAAACTTTTGGGAGTCACGACAAACAACCTCAAAAACGTGAACGCAGATATCCCGCTCGGCGTCTTCTGCTCGGTAACGGGAGTATCGGGAAGCGGAAAGAGCTCGCTCGTAATGGAGACCCTCATACCCGCTCTGAGAAAGGAGAAAGCCGATTTCAAGAGCATAAAAATAAATGGAAAAATAGACGAACTTATCGAAATCGACCAGTCGCCCATCGGCAGGACACCTCGCTCGAATCCGGCAACTTATGTCGGACTTTTCGGTTACATCCGCGACCTCTTTGCGGCAATGCCCGAAGCGAAAGCGCGCGGTTACAAGGCAAGCCGCTTCTCATTCAACGTCAAAGGCGGCAGATGCGAAACCTGTCAGGGAGCCGGTATCATCAAAATCGAGATGAACTTCATGCCGAACACCTTTGTCAGATGCCCCGACTGCGGCGGAAAACGGTTCAGCGACGAGACTTTGCAGATAAAATTCAAGGATCACGATATCCATGACATTCTTGAAACAGATGTGGCGAAAGCGGCAGAGATTTTCGCCCCGTTCCCTGCGATAAAGCGCAAACTCGACCTTCTGAATTCGATCGGACTCGGCTACATCAAGCTCGGCCAGCCGGCTCACACACTTTCCGGCGGAGAAGCGCAAAGGATAAAACTCGCCGAAGAACTCTCGAAAAAACGCTCCGATAGCTCAATTTATATCCTTGACGAGCCGACCACAGGACTTCACTTCGACGACGTGAAAAAACTTATCACCATACTCAACCAGCTCGTTCAGAAAGGCTCCACCGTCATCGTAATCGAGCACAATCTCGACATAATCAAGTCATCCGACTACATCATCGACATCGGCCCCGAAGGCGGCGATCAGGGCGGCAGAATAGTCGCTGCCGGAACTCCCGAAGAAATCGTGAAAAACAAGGAATCACTTACCGGAAAGTGGCTGAAAGGGCTGATTTGATTTTTCATGATAGCGTCTCATCTGCAACTTTTTTTGCATTTTTTCCGTTTTTTCCTAAAATGCCGCAGTTTTTTTCGTGTGTTGAAATTTTAAATTTTATACAAAAATTTTTACCGAATTTGAGGAGGGAAAAATGAAGAAAATCTGTACTCTTTTTGCGCTTTTCTGCGCACTCTTTTTCTTTGCCGCTTGCAAAGGTGGCAAAGAGGAAGGTATCTACTTAGGTATAATCGGATTCAACGATGCACAATATATCAAAAACATAGATTTTCTAGATGATTCAAGCAAAAGCGATTTCACCAGTTTCATTTATGATCTTACCTACAGTGACGGAACAAGTCTTTATTTCGCAGACTACACCGCGCTGAAGAAAATGCGCGATCACTCGCGTCCTCCAAAACTGAAGAAAGTGGCTTTAGTCACATTTACTGACGGTCTCGATAACATGTCGCTTGCCAAGAATGAGAGCAACCCAGAGGACTACAGCAGTCAGAGCGCCTATCGAGACGCTATTCACAACATGATTGCCAACGAAAAAATACACGGACATAAAGTAGATGCCTACACAATCGGTTTGAAAGGCAAGGATGTTGAAGATGATGCCCAGTTTGAGGAAACACTGAAGAAGCTTGCAAGCAATGAAAGCAATGTTTTTCCGGTTTCCAATATGGAGGAGGCTATGGAACATTTCGACGAGATAGCCAAAGGCATCTATTCAGTCTCCACAACGGTAAACCTTGATGTCAAATTACCGGGCGGATATGACGACGGCCAGCTTTTGCGCTTTACTTTCGACTCACCGCTTTCAGCTCAGGATTCGAACCTCTACCTCGAGGCTACCTATAACCGTTCCAAAGATACAAGAACTCTTGAAAAAATTACAGCCAAAGGTTTGACAGGTGTGGGTGAAATTTCGTCCAATTCCGAGGAAGGAGGCTTTTTCCATTTTGTGTTTAAAGACCTTAAATACAGCGGCAGCGAATCATCTATGTCAGAAAGCGATATAAGCAATATAGAACTGTGGAAACAAACCAGCACAGGCGGTTGGGACAGAGAATCCGAGTTTAACCCTGAAAGTTCGAGTACTGTCACTGAAGATAAGAATAGTGCACTTATCATGCTCGTTCTTGACTGCACGACATCTCTGGGCAGTGATTTCGCAAAGATGAAACAGAACGCAAATGACTTTGTAACAACGCTTGTATACGGCAGCTCAAACAGTAACGGCAGTTCAAACGACCCGATTTCGACACCTTCAAGCAGTACCTGCCGAACGATAGAAGGCAATATGTGGTCGTCGCTGTCATCAAATGAAATGTTTTGGGAAGATGCAGTCGATTACTGCGAAAATCTGAACGAATGCGGACACACGGACTGGAGACTCCCCTCAATCAGCGAACTCAGAACACTTATCCAGAACTGTCTGAAGACACAAACAGGCGGAGCATGCCAAGCTACCGACAATTGCCTGTCATATTCCCATTGCTACGATAATGACTGCTCAGGCTGCGATTATGATCCAAGCGGAAAATACAGCAAATTAGGAGACGATACCTGGTTGTGGTCTTCCTCGCTTCAATCCGATTATTCTAACTACGCATGGCATGTCTATTTCAGCCACGGAGGCGTGGACAACGTCAATACAGACAGATACACCTCTGTCCGTTGCGTGAGGTAGATATCATCCCTCCAGCCTGCTGAATAATTTGCAATAAAAAAATTTTTTTATAAATTCTGCCGTCAAATGGAGGGAGCTATGACACAGAAAAAAATCCTTATCATCCACACGGGCGGCACTTTCGTGATGGAATCGAATGAAAAAGGGCTTCTCACGCCAGGCAATTACGCGCTTGAATACATTTCAGAAAGAATCAAGCCGCTTTTCGATGCCGAAATCGTCCAGCATCAGCTCTGCAACCTCGATTCTTCGCTTTTCAGGCCGACTCACTGGGTGAAAATCGCGGAACACATCGCGCAGAACTACGATCTGTTTGACGGTTTTGTCGTGATCCACGGCACCGACACGATGGCCTACACCGCTTCTGCTCTCTCTTTTATGCTGAAAAATCTCGGGAAACCCGTTGTTATGACAGGCGCGCAGCTTCCCCTCATCGACCGACGCAGCGACGCCTTCATGAACCTGGTCGATGCGATGGAAGTCGCCTTAAACAGCGATCTCAACGAAGTGGTCCTTCTTTTCAACCACACGGTTTTCAGAGGAAACCGCGCAAAGAAGAAAGACGCATGGGATTTCGACGCGTTCTACAGCCCGAATTACAATACCCTGATAAAACTCGGGATCGGCATGGAAAGCAAAAAACACCGCTTTCTCCCGAAACCTGCGGAGAAGTTCGGAATCGACACGAGACTCGTGCAGGATGTCATCATCATTCCGTTCTTTCCAGGCATCGACTTTTCGACCTTTTCGGTCATGGTCAAGAACAAAAAGGTCAAGGGGATCGTCATCGAAGCTTACGGAAGCGGCAACATTCCGAGCGACAACCCGGGTCTCGAAGAGCTTTTCAAGGATGCGGCCGAAAACTGCGTTCCGATCGCCGTCTGCAGCCAGTCGCCCATCGGGAAAGTCAATCTCCGCCTTTACGATGTCGCCTCAAAAGCCGAGTTTTACGGTCTTATCAGCGCTGTCGACATGACGCGTGAAGCGACTCTCGTCAAGATGATGGTCGCTCTCGGCAGATATTCCGACATCAACGAAATCAAAAAATTCATGATGAAAAACTGCGCCGGCGAAAAGGAAAACGAAAATGTTGGGTAACGAGCTCAAATACTCGGGATTCGCGGCTATAATCGGCGCGCCCAACTCGGGAAAATCGACTTTCGTCAATGCCGTCGTCAAGTCGAAAATATCGATCGTCACCCCAAAAGCGCAGACGACGCGCAACAAGATCCGCGGGATCTACAACGCGCCCGACACGCAGATCGTTTTCACCGACACGCCGGGCATAACCTCGACCGATTTCGGCAAACTGCTTAACAAATGGATGAACAAATACAGCTTTTCAGCAGCACAGGATGCCGATTTCACCATATTTTTTGTCGATGTTTCGACCCAGCACCCCGAAAAGGGTATCGGAGATGAAGAAGCGCACATTCTCAAAAATCTTTCCGCAAAAACACCTGTCATCCTTGTCGCGAACAAAATCGATGCGGTAAAACCTATGCGCGTCGCCGACACGATCGCGGTTTACAGAAAGCATTTTAAATTTGCGGCGGCATACGCTGTTTCTGCACAGGATGGAACCGGGATCCCCGAACTCCTCGAAGGTTTGAAGCAGTTCTGCAAACCCGGTCCGCAGCTTTTTCCCGAAGATATGTATACCGATCAGGAAGACAATTTTCTCGTCGCCGAAATCATCCGCGAAAAACTTTTCCTCGAACTTTCGCAGGAACTCCCCTACTCCGTCGTCGTCACCGTAGAAAGGATGCGTGACCACAGAACGAAGGATATCCTTCTGATCGACGCGACGATCCATGTCGCAAGAGACAGCCAGAAAGGAATAGTCCTCGGGAAAAAAGGGGCGACTCTGGGAAAAATCGGTTCAGCTGCAAGGCGCGACATCGAGGAATTATACGGCTGTCAGGTCGGTCTAACTCTTTTTGTCAGAGTCGAAGAAAAGTGGTTCGACAAAGAAAGACTTCTCCAGAAAGTCGGATTTGAAAAGGATTTCGAGAGATGATCAGAGGTCTGAAAGCAGGCCGTAATAGTATAAAATCGGATAAACTCCGGTAATATCCGCCGAAATTTCACTCGCGGAATCACTTAGAACAACGACTCTCGGCATCGCCTCGGTTTTTTCAAGCGAAAGCACGGCAGGAGACGAAACTATCACCATTTCAGGAATAACATCGCGGTATTCCCTATCCTCCTGAATGTCATCAGGCAGATAAAGTCTGACGAAACTGACCTTTCCTTCGAAGTAACCGAGAAGTTTCGTCGTAGTCGCCTTCATTTCAGGACACGCTTTGCACCATGAAGCCGAAAGCTCGATAAACACGATGCCGTGTGTTGCGATTCTGCTGAGCGGATATTCCTCATTTGAATAAATATCGCGGACAATAATGTCGTCCGCAACCGATTTTTTCTCTTTCAGTTCAAGCGGTTTTGGCTCGTTTTCAGCAGCAGTTTGAAGCGGTTTTGAATCAGTTTCCTTTTTTGTGTCAACAGAAGAACAGGCTGAAAAAGTTATAAAAACAGAAAAAATAATGAATAAAATAAAAGGCTTATTCATTCGCAACGTTTATCGGAAGACACTGCGGATCCTGGCAGACAGAAACTTTGGTCCCGTTGTTTTCAACTTCGGCGCAGTAAAGTGATATGCACTCTTCATTTTTGCTGCAGGCTCCAGAACTCATCGGTGTCTTGCAGACATGCAGACTCTCATCGCAGTAAAGTCCGCTGTCGGTGTCGCACGACTCGAAGCATTGAGAAGAAGACATCTGAACACACTGATTTGTTACTCCGCATTCCAACTTGGCGAAACGGTTGCATTCAAGAACTATGTCTTCTCCGTTTTCATCTTTACTAGGCCCGCATATATCACCTTTCGATCCTCCTGAACTGGTGCACTTTCTGTTCAAGCAACTGAGTCCGACAATACATTCGTCAGCGATTTTACAAGCAGACCCCAAACCTTTTCTCTTGAGGCAGGTTCCCGAAGCATCGTTTTCATTGTTAAAGAAACAGAACAGAAACGATGTGCAGTCGCTGTTGCTCATACACGGGTCGCCCTGCTGGCCGGTATTGGACTCAGAACATTTTGACGAACGGCATTCATAGCCAGGAGTACATTTGTCAAGCGATGAATTGCAGTTTTCGCCTGGCTGTTTGTAATCGACGCACAAACCGGGGCAACCGCCGCTGCACCAGCCGTTTTTACATTCTTCGTCCTGAGTGCATTCCTGCTTCAAAGTTTTCGTTCCGACGAAAGCCTCCGCACACGGCACAATATCCAAAAGCTGAACATCAAGCGGATTGCACGGTTCGATCTCTTCAACATGTGCAAAACATTCTTCGGCTTTTTTAGCATCGACACTTACCCAGCTCTGCCCTTCCGCATTTTGCAACATTTTATATTTGTGCTTGAATATTACTGATTCGCCTTTATGGAAACCTTCGAAAGGCTTGCCAGAATTGAGTAAAACATTGGGGCAGGATGAAATATTGTCAGCCTTTACCAGACCTGAAGTACACTTCGACGAAGCTGTGCAAAGCGTAGTCAGATATTTTTCAAAAAAGTCAGACATGGCCATCGTGCTTTCTTCTGTATCTGATTCGCCGCCGCATGAAACAAACAGCAGGACAAAAATCAAAAACAAAAATTTCTTCATTTAACCCTCCAATTTATGAAAATTTTCTTCCTGTAATTTTCTGACAGTCAGGACAAACCGGCATAATCACGCTCGTTTCCCTGCCGCATTCGGAGCACCTGAAAAGTTTAGCGTCCGGAACCGCCGCATCGAGAGTTGCAAAAGCCTGCTCGTCAAGTTGGTTTCTCAAAGCCAGTTTTTTAACGATCAAAAATTCGTCCGCACCGCCTGCGGCATCGGTATACTTCAGATTTTTGTTGAGCAGAATGTGAAAAAGCTCCTTGTGCGCTCCTTCGGCACTGTAGTTTATTTCGCTGCACTGCGGAAACGCAAGAAGCATCATCCGCCCGAAAATCTCCCAGCTTTCTCCCAGTTCAACAAGTTTTTTCAGGCAGTTGGCAGATTTTTTCAAATTCGGTTCGATAAGCATGCCGACATATTCCGCCGCAAGCGACTGAACGGGATCGCCGCATTTTTTTGCATAGATCCCGAGCCATTTCTGAGAGAGATCCCTGCCGTTTTCGACTTTTCCGAAAAACCGGTTTATTGCCCTCGCATAGCAGCGGTGAAGCAGAGTCTCGCTTTTCGAATCGTTCAGCGAAAGGTATCGCTTTATTTCATCGGCAGCAGCATCGAAATTGCCGTCGGATTCATAAACTTCTGAAAGAAGGAGCGAAGCCGCCGGATAATTCGAGCATTTTACCGCATCTTTCAGGACCGAAACAGCTTTCTGGTTCTGCTTCAGAATGATATAGTCGCGGGCGATATGCTCCAGCACCATCGAACGAAAAACGCCTGAAGTATTAGGTCTGAAAAGGACGTCGCGGTGAAATTCAAGAGCTTTTTCAGGGTTTTTGTCTCTTAAAATATCGCCTGCAAAAAGCCAGAAAACGGGTTCTTCCGGATAATTTCCGGCAAGTTTTTTCAGATTCGCGAAATATTCGGCATGATTTTTGAGATGACAGTCGCGCAGAGCGTCAAAAAACACCTTTATTTCAGGCGGAAACTTGTAAGTCGAGGAATAAGGCTTTTCCTTTCCTTTTATGAACTTAAAAAACCACAAAACGAACTCCTAATTCTGACTGCTTTCAGCGTTTTCACCGTTTTGCGCAGGAAGATTCCCGTCATCTTCAGCAAAAGCCGAATCATCGATGTCGGCAAACTTTTCATTGCGGCTAGCGGCGAGTTCCGATTTCAGTTTGTTGAGTGCCTTTTTCAGTTTTCTTTCACGGTTTGAAAGGAAAATAATGTCGAGAAAAACCGCCAGTACTGAAAAAATAACGCCGGCAAGAAAGCAGAGAAGCGCAAGAAGCCACAGCTGAATGTCCTTGATCGAAGTAAAAATCAGGTTCAGCGTGACGTTCGTGTCGTTCACGCGTGCAAAATATGCGATCATGACCGCAATCAAAGCTATGATGAAAATAAAGAACAGTTTTTTTACAAGTTTCATAGGCCACCTTCAAATTTATCTGTGATCAACATTAAACCACCACTCGGCACTGAGTCCGAAGTAGTGCATAACCGAATGTTTCGCGCGGAAATCCTCTTTGTTGTAGGAAAGTTTCGCGTCGTCGTTCTGGTAAGCCAGCGTGTAGACAAGGCGCAGCTGCGGACGGCCGTAGTTTCCTCCGCCGTAAGTCACGATCGGAATAAGTGAGAACTTCGTGACCTGCGGACGAATACTCTTCGTCTCGCCGTTGTTAAGCGTTGTGAGGCCGTTCATGTCCTTGAGCTGGTGCGAAATTTCGAAAGCAAGATAGAAATTCTCGTGAATGAAGAAGTGCGGACGCAGTGAAAAAGTATATTCAACAAAATCGTCGTTGTCGTATTTGTTGCCGTCGGAATCCTTGAAAGAACGGACATAACCGCCGAAAATCGCACCGAACCAGCCGATTTCGAGGTTCGAGGAAACGGCGAAAAGCAGCTCTCTGGCGTCTTTTGTCTTGTAATCGAGGTCGAATCCCCACGGCACGGTGAGAAGGCCGTAAGCCGCCAGACCGCCTGAATATTTGAGGAAAATATTGGTAAAACTGTTTTTGGCATACTTGAAAAGCCCGAATTCCGCGCCGACCGACCAGCCGAAATCCTCGGGATAAACGATCGAATTGTCTTCGTCGAGAGGATCGTTGCTCTTTTCTCCGGCACTGATCCTCTGGAATTCGCCTATAAGTTTCCACTTCAGGCCAAGCTTGTCGGAGATATCGTAGTGCTGGAAATATTTGAGACCGGTTACGATGCGCTGCCTGTCCATCCAGGTTATGCTTTCAGAACCGAAAGTGTCGGAAACGACTTCCATCGACTGATACTGCCAGTCGACTTCGAGACGGTTGAAACCGAAATAGTATTCAAGCCCCCAGTTGTCGAAGTGAAGCGTCGCGCCGCCGCCGTAGATGTTGTCGTCGTCAAGCGGCCAGAAATCGAGAAGATATATGTCGTCACCTCGGTACATTCTGCTTCCTACCCAGAAACCGAGCGGCTTCCAGAAAACGTTTTCTGCTCTGACGAACAGGTTCCTGACGGTATTCAAAGCGACCCATCTTCCGTCGTTGTGGAAAAGCGACTCCGAAAAAGCGATCGTTGAAACAAAATCGAAAAGCGGGCCGTTGTCCCCTATCCTCGGGAAAAGGTAGGCGAAATCAAGTTCGACATAACTTTCCTGCTCGAGTCTGCTGCCGTGACTGACGATATTCAACCAATGCGGAGAACCGCCGCGAAGATCGGTTGCGGGCTGGACTCTGCCGTAGGAACCGAAAACAAAACCGCGTCCGTCATCCTTCTTTTCAACTTTTCCGTCATTTTTTTCTTCAGTTTTATCTTCACTTTTCACTTCTTCAGCCGCTTTCTGCTGAGAATCCGGATTTACAGTTTCATTTTCCGGATTTTTTTCTCCCTCTTCAGCGGCAAGTGAGAAAACGACAAAAACAACGAAAAACACTGTCAAAAACTTAAAAAACCGATTCATAATTTCCGCACCTCACAAAAAAACTGCGTATTTTAGCAGTATTTATATTGATGTCAAACATTGTCGGGGTTGAGAACGAAGCCAGAAATTTTTCTGCATATTCTTCCCGTTATCTGCATATAAATTCGTATTTTTTATGCAGAAAGGTCAATTATGTGCAGATTTATATGCAGAAAAAGTCAGTATCTGCATATTTTTTTGTGATTTATGTGCAGAAAAAGTCAATTATGTGCAGATTTTAAGAGATTTTCTTCCTGCACTTTCATTTGTTCTGCGAATTTCGAGAAAGATTCGCATTCCTGAGGTATCGGAAGGCCTAAAATTGATATTGTGCCGCCTAGTCCGGCAAGCTGGAGTGTAGTTTTGTTTTCACAGAGATTGTTTTCCCCTTGTTTTAAAGGATAGATGAATCCGCCTTTGCCAATTTCCATCGTGTGCATGTAGGTTACAACTTGGTACAAATCTTCTCGTCCTGCGCCGTTTTCAAGATGTTTGTATTTCGCATCCAAAATCCAACCATCGTTGTTATCTTTTGGTTTGTAAAAATCGGGGTATATTTTCCTATAATTTTTATCAAAATTTTCATCATCATTGTTTTCAAACATCCTTATTCCTTCGGATCTTTCTTTATTTTTCGGATGCTTGAATCCTTGATTTTGCAGAATTGTCCACAGGTATTCTTCCCACAACGATGCGCCGTCAAACAGAATGCCGTTTATCCGGTTCTGCTGCGATTCGCCGTAAGAGATTTTATCGTGTGTCAGGATCATTATGCAGAGTTTGCGAAGCTGCTCGTATTCGGTGTAATACGGGTGTGAAAGGGGCCTCAGATTTTTGTTGATGATAAAATTGCGTGAAAGTCGGTCGTAACTTCCGGTGTTTCCGCATATTTCCTGAACTGCGCCGCGTGTTTCGTCATCGAGCGAGAGGATTTTGCGAAGATTGCTGTTTTCTGCAATAAATTCAATGGTATGTCGCACGAGTTGGGTGACAAAATTGTCGCTGCTGTATTCTCTTGTGCGGTAAGCGATTTTGCCGTTAAACGGGATGTTGTTTCTGAAATGGCGCGGAAAATCTATTACTCCGCGGAGGTTGGAATCGTTGTATTCTCGGGTGATATACATTCTGAACAAGCCCTGCGAAACCGCTTTTTTCAAAAATGCGGGGAAAAGGTAAACGGCAAAATCATAAAGAGGGTCTTTGTTCGCGTGAGTCAGTTCGATTGTCGGAGCGACATTGCAGACTTTGCTCAGCATATAGTGGAGAAAAAACTGCTTTTCGCCGCTGTCAAAACGCGATCTTATCTCGAATTGAACTCCATTTACGGAGAAAAATCCCATAACATTTTTTGTTGTTATGGTCGGAGTATCTCCTTCAAGATTCTGCACGGAAAGAACAGTTCGTTCCTTGTCGTTTAGTTCGCTTTCTGCTGCTTTTGAAGGAAAGATTATAACGCCTTGCTTTTCCAATTCAGGAAGCGAAATGTTGCTGATGGAATTGAGTGCTTTGCGGATGAGAAGTTGCTCGGTTTCATCAAGACTTTGAAAGGTCACAACTTCTTCTGTGTTGCGAAGAACCTGAAACTCTTTTACCTGATAACTGTTATCTTTTAGTTTGATTACAAGCATGGCGAATTATTTGGCAGACTCTGGATTCTGTTCGGATTTCTCTTGTTTACTTCCTTCTTTGTAAGCTGCGTGAAGTTCTTCTATTTTCTTTTCGACATCTCCTTGGCCACGCAGATATTCACGCAGAAGCGGTTCAAGATGGTATTTCCAAAGTTTGCCAAAATCGTTCTTAAGGTCTTTAAGTTTCAAGAAATAAGCTGCTCCGATGTGATATGCAGAGGGAAGTCCTGCGACGTTTTCAATAGCTTCGTTTAGTTTTGTCATTTTATTGAGAGCTTCTCCTTTGTTATCACTAAGTTCATCAAGCATTCCAGTATTTTCGTTAGCCTTGATTTCCCGAAAAGTGAAGCGTCTTCTCATTGCGAAATCCATGCTTTCGACACTGCGGTCGATGTCGTTCATTGTGCCGATGATGTAGACATTATCGGGAACAAAGAAATGGCCAAAATTGTCGCTGTCAGTAATTCCAAGAGTTTCATCAAATAGATTTTGCTCGTCCTGCATACTTGCATATTGTGTACGCAAATCCTTGCATTTTTCAGCACCTCTATAACCAGGATCGATAGCAAAGAACAATTCACCAAAGATTTTAGAAAGTTCACCACGGTTGATTTCGTCAATGATGAAGACAAATTTTGCATTTTTATCGGCAGATTTAGAAAACTTAATTTCATATTGTGATTTTATATGATCTGCAATGGCGGCAACATAATTTTTCCAATACTTAGGCGGTTGATTGTTTTCCAAATAATTCCTAATAGTTTCTTTAGTTATTGTCATTTTGGTTGCTGTTTCAGTTCTTGCGCTTACATATAGATTCCTTTTGCTATTTATTGTTACATCAAATTTTTTCCCCTGTGCTCCTGTTTGAAAGTCATCAAAGTTATCTTTTTCGACTATTTCGTCTAGAAATGAATTCCAAACATCGTCAAAATTGGATGATTTCTGATTTCCAATAGAGTTTTTCAATGCATTCTCACAAAATTTCTTGAAAACGCCGTCTCGTAGTTCGAAGCCGTTTACAGTGTCATCTTCGGATTTTGTTGGTCTGATTCCTTCCACAAAATCGGTGTAGTCGTATGATGGATGGAATTGAACGAAACCGATTTCTGCGTTCATTTCTTCAGCGATTTTACGAGCCAGATAGGTTTTTCCTGTTCCTGGTGCGCCGTGAAGAATCAGGTTTTTGGTGTTTTCAAGAAGATCTTTTGTAGTTTTAATTAAATCACTTTGTTGATTCGGCATATTATCCTCCTTCGTCAATATAGAATACAAATAAGAAGCAAACTCCCATGTTCCCAATTTAAGTTCTTCTTGTTTTTTTATAAGTTGACTCTCAATTTTAGAAGTTTCTAGCTTCTTTTTGTTTTTTAGTAACAAGTTTGATATTTGTAACAATTTGTCTCGTGAAAACCAGCCTATTAATTTTTTCTCTGAATATAAAAAAGCAATTTTCCACTTAAATGCATGTCCTAAGTCAATATTATCTATTTTAGCATAATCTCCATTTTTGGCGGCAGTAGCAACATCAACAATATTTTTGAGAATATTTTTAAAAGCTGTATTTCTGTTGTCACCATATTTTGCACACCAAGCATATTTAGTGTCGTTTAGATGGTTTGGATCATCTTTGGGAGTTGTAGCACATCGAAATATGCCAAATTTATAGGCGTTTCCGCCACTAATTGAACCTAACCCATTAGTTTTA